>Ga0206117_100061_pt1 | contig 220709 bp, 201 predicted proteins | sample 3A5Ametagenome_FD_177997 | JGI IMG/M metagenome (GOLD analysis project Ga0206117, IMG submission 177997) | Enriched microbial communities from leaf-cutter ant dump, University of Wisconsin, Madison, United States - 3A5A | ecosystem: Environmental > Terrestrial > Nest > Insects nest > Nest dump... | reverse complement strand
CGCCTTCATACATGAGGTCGACGATCAGCTTCAGTTCGTGCAGGCACTCGAAGTAGGCCATTTCCGGCGCGTAGCCAGCTTCGACCAGGGTTTCGAAACCGGCCTTGACCAGCTCGACGGTACCGCCGCAGAGAACGGCCTGTTCACCGAACAGGTCGGTTTCGGTCTCGTCCTTGAAGGTGGTTTCGATGATGCCGGTACGGCCGCCACCGACGCCAGCGGCGTAGGACAGCGCGACGTTCTTGGCGTTGCCCGAAGCGTCCTGGTAGACAGCGATCAGGTCAGGGATGCCGCCGCCCTTGACGAACTCGGAGCGAACGGTGTGGCCCGGGGCCTTCGGCGCGATCATGATCACGTCCAGGTCGGCACGTGGAACGACCTGGTTGTAGTGGATCGAGAAGCCGTGGGAGAAGGCCAGGGTAGCGCCCTTCTTGATGTTCGGCTCGATTTCGTTCTTGTACAGGGCGCCCTGGAACTCGTCCGGGGTCAGGATCATGACCAGGTCGGCAGCGGCGACGGCGGTAGCGACGTCAGCGACTTTCAGGCCGTGGGCTTCAGCCTTGGCAACGGTAGCCGAACCTTTACGCAGACCGACGGTGACATCCACACCGGAGTCCTTCAGGTTGCACGCCTGAGCGTGGCCCTGGGAGCCGTAGCCGATGATGGCAACTTTCTTGCCCTGGATGATCGAGAGATCGCAGTCTTTGTCGTAGAAAACTTTCATGAAAATACCCCTGTTATCTCGGCCTTGTTCAGGCCATTCACTAATTTTGTCGAGTTAGACGCTGAGCACTTTGTCGCCACGGGCAATGCCGGTGACACCGCTACGCACGGTCTCCAGGATGGACGCAGTGCCGATTGCCTGAATGAAGCTGTCGAGCTTGTCGCTGGTGCCGGTCAACTGCACGGTGTACACGCTGGCGCTGACGTCGACGATCTGCCCACGATAGATATCGGTGGTGCGCTTGATCTCGGCACGTTGGGCACCAGTGGCCTTCACCTTGACCAGCATCAGTTCGCGCTCGATGTGAGCGCTTTCCGACAGGTCGACCAGCTTGACCACCTCAACCAGTTTGTTCAGGTTCTTGGTGATCTGCTCGATCACCTCATCATGGCCAACCGTGGTCAGCGTCAGACGCGACAGGGTCGGGTCTTCGGTCGGTGCAACGGTCAGGCTTTCGATGTTGTAGTTGCGTTGCGAGAACAAGCCGACGACGCGCGACAGGGCACCGGGTTCGTTTTCCAACAGCAGGGAAATAATGTGCCGCATATCAGGTCCGCTCCGTCTTGCTCAGCCACATGTCGCGCATCGAACCATCCTTGATCTGCATCGGATAGACGTGCTCGCTGTTGTCGACCTGGATATCGATGAACACCAGGCGATCCTTGAGGGCAAAGGCTTCTTCCAGCTTCGGCTTGAGGTCTTTCAGGCTGGTGATGCGGATACCCACATGACCATAGGCCTCGGCCAGCTTGACGAAGTCAGGCAGCGACTCCATGTAGGAGTGCGAGTGACGGCTGTTGTACGACATGTCCTGCCACTGGCGAACCATGCCCAGCACGCCGTTGTTCAGGTTGACGATCTTCACCGGCAGGTCGTACTGCAGGCAGGTCGACAGCTCCTGGATGTTCATCTGGATGCTGCCTTCGCCGGTGACGCAGGCCACGTCGGCCTCCGGGAAGTTCAGCTTGACGCCCATGGCCGCCGGGAAACCGAAGCCCATGGTGCCCAGGCCACCGGAGTTGATCCAGCGGTTCGGCTTGTTGAAGCGGTAGTACTGCGCCGCGAACATCTGGTGCTGGCCCACGTCGGAGGTGACGAACGCATCACCCTTGGTGACTTCGCACAGGGTCTCGATCACGGTCTGCGGCTTGATGACGCTGCCGTCGCCCTTGTCGTAAGGGAACAGGCCGCGGTCGCCGCGCCACTCTTCGATCTGTTTCCACCAGGCATCGATGGCGGCCTTTTCAGGCTTCTCGCCGATCTCGCGAACAGCGGCGAGCATCTCGGTGAGCACGCTTTCGACCGGCCCGACGATCGGCACGTCGGCCTTGATGGTCTTGGAGATCGAAGCCGGGTCGATGTCGATGTGGATGACCTTGGCGTTCGGGCAGAACTTGGCCGGGCCGTTGACCACGCGATCGTCGAAACGCGCGCCGACCGCCAGGATCACATCGGCATGGTGCATCGCCAGGTTGGCGGTGTAGCTGCCGTGCATGCCCAGCATGCCGACGAACTGGCGATCGGTCCCCGGATAGGCGCCGAGGCCCATGAGGGTGTTGGTCACCGGCACGTTGAGCAGTTGCGCCAGCTCGGTCAGCGGCTCGGAGCCACCGCCGAGGATCACGCCGCCACCGGCATAGATGATCGGACGCTTGGCCGCGAGGATCATTTCCGCCGCCTTGCGGATCTGGCCGGAGTGGCCACGGACTGCCGGGCTGTAGGAGCGCAGCTTGACCTTCTTCGGATAGACGTACTCGAACTTCTCGGCCGGGTTGGTCATGTCCTTCGGGATGTCCACGACAACCGGGCCTGGACGGCCGGACTGCGCGAGGTAGAAGGCTTTCTTCAGGACTTCGGGAATTTCCGAGGCGTGCTTGATCATGAAGCTGTGCTTCACGATAGGCCGGGAAATACCGATCATGTCGGTTTCCTGGAAGGCATCGGTACCGACCATGGTGCTTGGCACCTGGCCAGACAGGATGACCATCGGGATGGAGTCCATGTACGCGGTGGCGATGCCGGTGATGGCATTGGTCGCGCCCGGACCGGAGGTCACCAGGACCACGCCGGCCTTGCCGGTGGCACGGGCATAACCGTCCGCCATATGGGTAGCTGCCTGCTCGTGACGAACCAGGATGTGGCTCACTTCCGGTTCTTTGAACAGAGCATCGTAAACATGAAGGAGAGCACCACCAGGGTACCCGTAGATGTGCTTAACGCCTTCGTCACGCAAGAAGCGGACGACCATTTCAGCGCCAGATAAAAGCTCCACGTTGTTCACCTCTAAAACGCCAGAATACCGTTCGCTCCGGAACGGGTCTTAATAGGTTTACTGCCAAGCAGAGCATGAGCGACGAAATCGCCGACTACGTCAGCACTGACTGAGCAAGTATTGGGAGCGCCCCAAAGTGTTGCGGGGTTTTCCCACCCAGCGCGAGGTAACGCGTTGCGGGGTGTAACAGGTCGGCGCGGGTGTGCGCCTCATGATCTGCTTAGCGGGTCTGCTTCTGGCAGTCCCCCTACAGCGGACTTTGGATTGTTCTGATTCGAACTGCGCAAGTCAAGTGACTTCACGGTTTAAATTCCGCCGCAACGCCTTTGCCAGCCGGGCGGAAACGTTTGCGCTGCGGATTCCAGGACGAAACGGGGCCGCAAAAGCGGCCCCGAACGATAAACGGCAGAAAAATCAGGCAGATGGACTGATCAATTGGTCGAACTCCGCCAGCAGCTTGCGCAACTGGCGACTTTCGTCCGGGCGATCGACATACACCGTCTCCGCCATCACCAGGATGCCCGAGGCACTGGGCAGCGCCAGGCCACGTTCGAGGATCTCCTTCATGCGGGGAAGGAAGATCCACTGCAGCCATTCCTCGAAGCTCAGGCTGTCGACGGCAAAGGGTACGGTACTGGCCAGCGCCTCGGCACTGGGTGCCTCCTCGCTCCACCAGCCCTGCACATGCAGCTCACGCTCGATCAGCAACAGGTGATCGGCGATATCCAGGATGCGCGGATCCATCACAGCGTGGCCTGTGCTTTCTGCCGTGCCAGCGCGGCACCGGCGGCGTCACCCTGCTTTTCACGTGCCTGGGCGATGATGTTCCACAGCCCGGACTGCAGGTCGGGACGGCCATTGGCATAGGTCAGCGCACGACGCGCCAGTTGCTCGGACTGCGCCGCATCGCCCTGTGCCAGGCGCACCTGGGCCAGGCGGTAAAGCACCTGCGGCTCACGCGGCGCGATGCGCTGCGCACGTTCCAGGCTCGACGAGGCACCGTTGTAATCGCCACTGCCCTGCTGTTGCTGGGCGGTGGTCAGCAGTGCCAGCACCGGACCATCCAGTTGCTCGTCCGCCGACAGGCCGCTCGCACTGCCGCCGGCCCGTGGGATGCCGGTCGGCGCGGACGGCATGGTGTAGCTGCCTGCATTGCTGCTCGGCGCCGGCGTGTAGGGCTGCGAGGTCACCGGGCCCGGAGTGATCGACCCGGTGCTGATCCCCGCTGGCGCGGTGGAGGCCGGGAAGGTCTGGATCGGCTCGGCACCGCTGCCTTGCGGGATCATCACGGTCACGCCGCTGTCTTGCGGAATCGTCTGGGCCTGACTGGTGCCACTGCGCACCGGCGCGGTACCGGCACGATTGGCCTGGACCCGCTCACTGTTGGAGACCCGGGTACCCGAATCCACCACCGGGATCGAGCCACGCTGCACGGTGGCGCAGCCGTTGAGCAAGGCCAGCGCCGTCAGGGCAGGAAACCACCATTTTTTCACGTCACGTCCTCTTGGCAATCGCCGATTAGTTCATCCAGCCCTTGACCCAGTCCATGACCGAGTCGGCGGGTGTCTGTTCGCCGCCGCAGGCCGCGCCCGCGACCGGCTCGCTGCCGCGAATATACGGCATCTGCACCGCGCCCGGGCAACTGGCATCGGAGCCTTGCCCGGTGTGCGGATCGACCCAGGCCTGCACCACGTTGTCCGGCTGTGGCATGTCCAGCGGCAGCGGGTCGGCCTTGCGCATGAAGTTGGTCCATACCTGCAAGGCGCCGGTAGCACCGGTGAACGGTGTCTTGCCGTTGTCGTCACGGCCGAGCCAGACCACCGCCAGCAGGTCCTGGCTGAAACCGGCGAACCAGCTGTCCCGCGAGTCGTTGCTGGTACCGGTCTTGCCCGCTAGGTTCAGCGAACTCGGCAGCACGCTGTATACCGAGCGCCCGGTACCTTCACGCATCACCCGCTGCATGGCGTTCTGCACCAGGTAGATGGAGCCCGGATCGAAGCGCTGCTGGATCTGGAACGGATAGCGCTTGAGCGGCTCGCCCTCGGCGGTCAGCACGCTGCGGATACCGCGCATCGGCGTGTTGAAGCCACCGTTGGCCAGGGTCTGGTACATGGTCGCCACCTGCATCGGCGACATGCCGCCGGCACCGAGCAGCATCGACGGGAACGCCGGCCAGTCCACCTCGACACCCAGCCGCCCAATGGTTTTGAGCACATTCGGCACACCCAGTTCCAGGCCCAGCTTGGCCGTCGACAGGTTGTAGGAGTTGGCCAGGCCTTGATACAGGTAGATGGTGCCGTGGGCCCTGCGGTCGTAGTTCTGCGGCTTCCACACCTGGCCGTCGGCGCCCTTGACCGAGAACGGTTCGTCCTGGACCCAACTGGTCAGGGTGTACTGGCTCGGTTTCTCCAGTGCGGTCAGGTACACCGCCGGCTTGACCAGCGAGCCGATCGGCCGGACCGCGTCGATCGCCCGGTTGAACCCGGCGAACCCGGACTGGCGACTGCCGATCAGCGCCTGCACCTCGCCGGTTTCCGGATTGGTCACCACCATCGCCGCCTCGACTTCATCGGCGCCCTTGCGCGCGCCGAGGCGCTTGAAGGTGTCGGCCATGGAGGATTCGGCCTTCATCTGCAAGATCGGGTCGAAGCTGGTGAAGATCCGCAGGCCTTCCTCGGTCAGGTCTTCGTCGCGGTAGTCCTGGCGCAGCTGGCGTTTCACCAGGTCGAGGAAGCCAGGGAACGAACTGTCGGCCAGGCTGCCGCGCTTGGTCACGCCCAGCGGCATCTTCTTCGCCGCCTCGACTGCTTCCGGCGTGGCCACGCCCTGCTCGGCCAGCAAGTCGAGGACCAGGTTACGCCGCTGCAGGGCGCGATCCGGATAACGCCGCGGGTTGTAGTAGGACGGTCCCTTGACCATGCCCACCAGCAGGGCCACCTGATGCAGCTTCAGCTCCGACAGCGGCTGGCTGAAGAAGAACTGGCTGGCCAGGCCGAAGCCGTGCACCGCGCGCTGGCCGTCCTGACCGATGAACACTTCGTTGAGGTAGGCCTCGAGGATTTCCTTCTTGTCGTAGTGCATTTCCAGCAGCACCGCCATCATGGCTTCGGTGAGCTTGCGGCTGAGGCTGCGTTCGTTGGTCAGGAAGAAGTTCTTCACCAACTGCTGGGTCAGGGTACTGCCGCCCTGGCGCATGGCGCCGGAGGAGGTGTTGACCCAGACCGCACGGGCGATGGACTTCGGCGACACGCCGAAGTGGTGATAGAAGTCGCGGTCTTCCACCGCCACCAGGGTTTCCAGCAGGTAGGGCGGCACCTGATCGAGCTTGATCAGGATGCGGTCCTCGAGATTCTTCGGATACAGGCCGCCGATCAGCAGCGGCTCCAGGCGTACCACCGCCAGCTTGGCATCGTTGGCCGCGCTGAGACCGGCCACGTAGTCGCCGGAGAAACGCACGCGGACCTTCTGCGCCGGCTCCAGCCCTTCATAGAACTGGAAACCGCGGGTGTTGAGGTCGACGGTATTGCCGCTGACCGCTGCCGCACCCGGGCCGTTGGCCACGCTTTCGCGGCGATAGCCGAGGGCATCGAGTTCGACGAGGAAATCGTCCTTGCTCAGTTTCTGCCCGACGAAGAGTTCCAGCGGCCGCGCATAGACCTTGGCCGGAATGGTCCAGCGCTTGCCGGAGAATTTCTCCTGGACGATCGCATCGAGATAGACGGCGAAACCGGCCAGCACCACAAGGCCGACCAGGCTGAGCTTGATGGCCCAGCCAAGCCAGGCGCGAGCGCGGCCAGACGGTTGTTTCTTGGGGGTACGGGAGGATCGGGTACGAGTCATGGGCGCGGATTATACGCACTTTATCGTTCATCGACAGACGCCCTCCGGCGGTTTCCAGACGGCATGCTTGCCGCCATAATGGCCGATTAGAATCCCATTTGCCCCGGAAGGATCGCCCGTGAGCCAAGCCTTGATCGCTGCCCTGCAGAACCCCGCCCTGTACCCGCATCCAGTGAAGGATTTCCGGGTTATCGAGACGCACATTTCCTGGGTCGTGCTCACCGGCGACTACGCCTACAAGATCAAGAAACCGATGAACTTCGGCTTCCTCGACTTCACCGAACTGTCCAGCCGTGAACACTTTTGCAACGAAGAACTGCGCCTGAACCAGCGCCTGACCGAAGGCCTGTACCTGGACGTCCTGCCGATCACCGGCAGCGCCGAGGCGCCACAGCTGGGCGGTGAAGGCCAGGCGATCGAATTCGTCCTGAAGATGCGCCAGTTCCCCCAGGAGCAGATGCTCGGCACCCTGCAGGCCAACGGCGAGCTGACCGCCGAGCATATCGACCAGATGGCCCGGCAGATCGCCGAGTTCCACCTGCAGGCACCGCGGGTCGCGGTCGAGCATCCGCTGGGCACGCCGGAAACCGTGATGGCGCCGGTGGAGCAGAACTTCGAGCAGATCCGCCCGTTCCTCAGCGACAAGGCCGACCTGCAACAGCTCGACGCCCTGCAGGCCTGGGCCCGCAGCAGCTTCGATCGCCTGCACAAGCTGCTGGAAGCGCGCAAGGCGCAAGGTTTCATCCGCGAATGCCACGGTGACATCCACCTGGGCAACGCCACCGTCATCGACGGCAAGGTGGTGATCTTCGACTGCATCGAGTTCAACGAGCCGTTCCGCCTGACCGACGTCTACGCCGACACCGCCTTCCTCGCCATGGACCTGGAAGACCGCGGCCTGAAGTCCCTGGCGCGGCGTTTCGTCAGCCAGTACTTGGAAATCACCGGCGACTACGAAGGCCTGGAACTGCTGAACTTCTACAAGGCCTACCGTGCCCTGGTCCGGGCCAAGGTCGCCCTGTTCAGCATGCCGGCCAACGCCGACGGCGTGCAGCGCGCGACCACCCTGCGCCAGTACCGCAACTACGCCAACCTGGCGGAGAGCTACAGCGCCATCCCGTCGCGCCTGCTGGCGATCACCCACGGTGTGTCCGCAGTGGGCAAGAGCCACGTTGCCATGCGCCTGGTCGAGGCCCTCGGGGCAATCCGCCTGCGTTCGGATGTGGAACGCAAGCGCCTGTTCGGCGAGCAGAGCGAGGCGGAGGCCGGCCAACTGCAGGCCGGCATCTATGCCGGCGACGCCAGCCAGGCTACCTATGCGCGCCTGCACCATCTGGCCGAGCTGATCCTGCGCGCCGGTTTCCCGGTGGTGATCGACGCCACCTACCTCAAGCAGCCACAGCGCCAGAACGCCGCCGAGGTCGCCAGCGAGACCGGCGTGCCGTTCCTGATCCTCGACTGCAATGCACCGGACGCGGTGATCGCCAGTTGGCTGGCGCAACGCCAGGCAGCCCGGAACGATCCGTCCGATGCCACCCTGGACGTGATCGCCGCGCAGCAGGCCAGCCGTGATGCCCTGACGGCCGAGGAACTGCTCCGGAGCAAGCGCGTGGAAACCAACGAAAGCGCCAGCCTCGACGATCTGGTGAAACAGATCCGCCAACGCCTGCCAGGCCTGTAAAAACCGCTGGAGGCGTGAAGCAGTCCACACTTCACGCCTCTGTTTCGCGGGCCCGGCACTGGGTGACACTATAATGCCATTACCTGGCCACCCAAGAGGCACGTTCCATGAATCAGCCACGGCAACTCGACAGCTCGCTGTACGCATTGATTCACAACGAGGACATCGCGGGGTTCAACCGCGAGAAGCCACAGGACGCCAGCATCGACTTTCGTGATGGCGACTTCCGTGGCCTCGACCTGCGCAACCTCGATGCTTCGGGCATCGACTTCAGCGGTGCCTATTTCCGCGCCGCCGACCTGCGCGGCCTGGACCTGCGCGATGTACCGCTGGAAGGCGCCAGCCTGGCCCACGCACAGATCTCCGGGACCTGGTTCCCGCCCGAACTGAGTGCCGACGAAATCCTCATGTCGGTGAATTTCGGCACCCGCCTGCGCTACCGCACCCGCTGAAATACGCCCGGCGAACCGCGCCGGGCGCCTTCTTCCCAGCGGCACTGGCAAATAGCCGCGTTATTGCCAAGTGCCGCTACACTCCTCATTGACTACCCGCGACTTCCTCCACAAGACCCGTTCAGCCGGCGCAAGGAGGCTTGATGAACGACGAACTCCAGCACCTGAAGAATCTTGGCAAGACCTCGGCGCAGTGGCTGCACGCGGTAGGCATCCACAGCGCATCGGACCTCCGCCGCCTCGGCGCGGTGGATGCCTATCGGGCGGTACGCACGCGGGGATTCCGGGCATCGAAGGTGCTGCTGTACGCGATTGAAGGCGCTCTGCTGGATGTTCACTGGAACGATATTCCCGTGGAGCGCAAGGAAGCCTTGAACCAGCAACTCGACGCGACGACCCAGCGGAAAAAAAATTGAAAAAAGATGGATTGGCTGGTTGACTTCGAAATGAGAATCGTTATGATTATCACAACTGGTCGCGAGACTGGTTGGATAAGCTGAAAGCCCTTGGTTCGGACTCTCAGATTATCTCCTCATCAGGCTAATCACGGTTATTGACCCGGCAGTTTTGCCGGGTCTTTTTTTGCCCGCGATTCGTCATTTCAGATCGGCGCAGTAGTCCCGCTTCGGCAGTGCCGCCGTGAACCAGACATAGTCCGCCTCCTGCGCCGCGACCTCGTCGCCCACCTGTGCCAGCATCAGCACCGGGTTGCCCGAGGCCGCGCCGAGGTCGGCCAGGTGCAACGGCACGCCGACGTCCTTGCGCACATGCTGCCCGCCCGCCAGCAGCAGCGCCGGCGCGGGCGCCTGCAGCAGGCGCTGGGCCATGCGCCGATCACGTTGCTGCTGCACTGCCAGCATGGCCGGCATCTGGCTTTCCGGAAGCAAGCCGCAGTGGCCCGCGCGGACCTCTTCCAGCAACACCTCTCGCACGCCTGGCGCGGTGGAGCGTGGACCGCTGAGTTCGGGCCGGGTACGGTAGATCGTCTTCATCTCGTCGCGATCGAGGTTGGCGGCCAGCACCGGATACCCCTGGGCGAAGGCTTCGCGCAACACCGGCGCATAGAACTTCCAGTCCCAACCCTGGCGCCAGTCGAGGGCGGCCGCCAGGTCGTCCGGCAACGGCTGTTGCTGGCGCACGGCATCGACCTTGACCTGCTGCACCGGCTCGAGCATTTCCAGCAACAGGCTGCCCTGCGTACGCTGCTGACCCAGCGCCCGCAACAACCACAGCTGCAGGGCGTGGTGATCGGGATTGTCGTGCTGTTCGCCCACCAGGACACGCGGCGCCTCGGCCAGCCGCTCGACCAGTTGTTCCGGGGTCAGCAGCCTGCCACTGGCGGTTTCGCGGATCTGGCCGAGTTCGGCATGCCCGCGCCCTTCCGGGCTCTGCCACTCCGGCAACGGCGGCAAGGGCTGCAGCACGGCGCTGGAGTAACATCCCGCCAGGCTCCAGGCCAGCAGAAAGAGGAGGCCGAGCGAGCGAGAGCGGGACATGTGCAACTCCTATCGGGCAATGATGAGCGGATGCCCCCGCTCGGGATGAGTCTGGACCAGCACCTCCAGGCCGAACACTGCCTTCAGCGCTGCGGGCTGCAGGACCCGCTCGGGCGTGTCGAAGGCATGGGGCTGGCCGTTTTCCAGTAGCAGGATATGGTCACAATAGCGTGCGGCCAGGTTGAGGTCGTGGAGAATCACCAGCACCGCTGCACCACGGTCGGCAAAACCGCGCACCGCCTGCAGGGTGGTGTGCTGGTGCAGGGGATCAAGGGCCGAGGTGGGTTCGTCGAGCAACAGCGTCGCGCCCTCCTCTCCCGGCCACAGCTGCGCCAGGACCCGCGCCAGGTGCACGCGCTGGCGCTCGCCGCCGGACAGCGCCAGGTAACTGCGCTCGGCCAGGTGCACGGCATCTGCGGCCTGGAGCGCCGCAGCAACGATTTCCCGGTCGCGCTCGCGCCCGCTTCGATGGGGCAAGCGGCCCATGCCCACCACCTCCTCGACGTGGAAGGCGAAGCCGAGACTCGAGACCTGCGGCAGCACCGCCAGGCGCTGGGCACGCTCATGGCCCGGCCAGTCGGACAACGCCCGCCCATGCAGCAGCACGCGCCCGCGGGTCGGCGTCAGTTCGCCACACAGCGCACCGAGCAAGGTGCTCTTGCCTGCACCGTTGGGACCGAGCACGCCCAGTACCTGACCTGGCTGCACCTTGAGGTCGATACCGTCGAGCACGGTCTTGCGCCCGCGAATCACCTGCAGATCCTCGACCTGTAGCATCAGGCACGCCCCCGCAGCAGCAGATAGAGAAAGAACGGCGCACCGATGAACGCGGTGACGATACCGATCGGCAGTTCCGCAGGGGCCAGCGCCAGGCGCGCGACCAGGTCGGCGAACAGCAGCAACGAGGCGCCGGCCAGCAGCGAGGCCGGCAACAGGACGCGATGATCAGGGCCGGCCAGCAGGCGCACCAGGTGCGGCACCACCAGGCCGATGAAGCCGATCAACCCCGCCGCCGCCACCGCCGCACCGACTCCGAGGGCCGTGCAGAACACCAGTTCGCGCTTGAGCTTCTCGACTTCGAAGCCCAGGTGCCGCGCTTCCGACTCGCCCAGCAGCAAGGCATTCAAGGCTTCGGCACGCCGCGGCAGCCAGAGCGCCACGGCCGTCGCCACCAGCACCAGCGGCCACAGGCGCTGATAGCTGGCGCCATTGAGGCTGCCAAGATTCCAGAAGGTCAGGGTGCGCAGGGTCGCGTCGTCGGCGAGGTAGGTGAACAGGCCGACCGCGGAGCTGGCCAGGGCGGTCAGGGCGATACCGGCAAGCAGCATGGTGGCGACACTGGTCTGCCCGTCACGCCGGCCCAGGCGATAGACCAGCGCGGTCACCCCCAGGCCACCGAGAAAGGCACACAGCGACAGCAGATAGGGCGAGAAGATTTCCGGCACGCCACCGATCCAGGCGCTGCCGACGATGGCGACCGCCGCGCCGAGCGCCGCCCCGCTGGACACACCGACCAGGCCGGGATCGGCCAGCGGGTTGCGAAACAGTCCCTGCATGGCCACGCCCGCCAGGGCCAGCACCGCGCCCACGGCCAGGCCGAGCAATGTGCGAGGCAGGCGGATCTGCCCGAGGATCAGTTCGGCCTGCTCCAGTCCGTCACCGGCCACCGGCAGGCCAAGCAAGCGCAGGCCGGCGCGCAGGGTATCCAGCAGCGGCAGGCTGACCGGTCCGAGCGCCAGCGACAGCCAGATCGCCAGCAGGCACAGCAGCCCGAGGGCGATGAACAGCGTGCGCGGTTTTACCAGTCGGGTCATGGAGCCAATTTAGCCTGCGCCGCCGGATAGAAAGCCCCTGCCAGTGCTTGCAGGCTGGCCGGCAGACGCGGGCCGAGGCCGCCCACCAGCAGCGTCGGATCGAGGTCGACCAGGCGCTTCTCCTTGACTGCGCGGGACGCGGCCAGGGCCGGGTTTTCCTTGAGCAGGGCCTGCAGCGCGGCATCGCCGCTCAGGGCCCGGTCGGAGAACACCACCACCTGCGGATTGAGCGCGGCCAGGGTTTCCGTGGAGAAGTTCTTGTAGCCCTCGTTGGTCGCCAGGTTATGCCCGCCCGCCTGCTCGATCAGCCAGTCGCCGGCGGTACCCTTGCCGGCGATCATCGGTTTGGCGCCCGCATGGCCTACCAGCAGGATCACACCGGGTGCCTCGCTAGAGCCCTGGGCGGCCTTGATCCGCTCGCGCAGGCTGTCGAGTTGCTGGCGGTAGTCGGCGAAGCGCTGTTCGGCCTGCCCCGCGTTGCCGAGCAGTTCGCCAAGATGCTTGAGGTTGCCCTGCACCGCCTCGAGGCTGGCCTGGCTGGAGAACAGTTCAACCCGCACTCCGGCACCGCGGATCTGCGCCAGTACTGGTGGTGGCCCCATTTCCTCGGTACCGACCAGCACGTCCGGGCGCAGGCTCAGCACGCCCTCGGCCGACAACTGCCGCTGGTAGCCGATGCTCGGCAGGGCCTTCAGGGATTCGGGATGCTGGCTGGTGGTGTCGACCCCGACCAGACGCGACTCGGCGCCCAGCTCGGCGATCCACTCGCTCAGCGCGCCACCGGCGCTGACCCAGCGCTGCGGCAGTTGCTCCGCCTGCACCGGATTGAAGACGAGCCCGATACAAAGGGCGATCAGGCTGGCACATCGGCGCATAACGAAGCTTCCTGTTGATGACGGTATGAGGGAGGCAACGGACAGGGTATAAAGACGCCCGGCGCCTTCTGAGCCCGACATTTGATTATTATTTGCATTTGAGCGTCAAGCCATCTGCGCCCCGCCCCGGAATTCCCCGATGCACTTTCTTTGTCACTCCGCCGAGCTGGGCGAAGGCCAGAGCCGTGGTTTCAGCCACGCGGGCATGGCGCTGCTCGGCGTCCGCCGCCAGGGCCGGGTCTACCTGTACCGCAACCGCTGCCCGCACCGCGGGATCCCGCTGAACTGGCAACCGGACCAGTTTCTCGACAGCAGCGCCAGCCTGATCACCTGCGCCCAGCATGGCGCGCTGTTCCTGATCGAGAGCGGCGAGTGCGTCGCCGGCCCCTGCGAGGGGGACGCGCTGCAGGCCCTGGACTGTCGCGAGGACAGCCAGGGCATCTGGATCACGGCGTGAGCAGCACCGGCAAGGCGCGATCGATGCGCACCTGCTGGTTGTCCAGTGCTACACCGTAGGCCAGCACTTCCACGCCGTCGAGCACCGCGGCACGCAAGGCGCTGGCGTAGCCGGGGTCGATCTCCTGCGCCGGACGCACGGCCTCGATGCCGCTGAGGTTCACGCAATACAGCTGCACCGCACGCACGCCCTGGCGGGCCAGTGCCGCCAGCTCGCGCAGGTGCTTGGCGCCGCGCTGGGTGACGGCATCGGGAAAGGCAGCGATGTCGCTGTCGTCGAAGCCCAGGGTCACGCTCTTGACCTCGACATAGGCCGGGCCATTGTCGAAGGTTAACTGGAAGTCGATGCGACTGTTCTCCTCACCGTAGGGCACCTCCCGGCGCAACGCGCTGAAGCCGGCCAGTTCAGTGATCACCCCGGCACGCAACGCTTCTTCGACGATGGCGTTGGCCCGTCCGGTATTCACGCACGCCAGGCGGCCCTGCGGGGTCTCGCTGATCTCCCAGGTTCCCGGGAGCTTGCGCTTGGGATCGTTGGAACGGCTGAACCAGACCTGGCCCCCCTCCTTCATGCAGTTGAGCATCGACCCGGTGTTGGGGCAGTGAATGGTCAGTTGCTCGCCGGTCGGGGTCTCGATATCGGCGAGAAAGCGTTTGTAGCGGCGCAGCAGGCGCGCCTCTTCGAGCAAGGGAGAAAACTGCATCAGCCTTGCCAGCTCCGCAGGCCGCGGGCGATCCGCTCCACCGCTTCGTGCAGGCGCGGCAAACTCTGGGTGTAGGCGAAACGCACGTGATGAGCGGCCTGATGACGGCCGAAGTCGATGCCCGGGGTGAAGGCGATGTGCTCGGTCTCGAGGAAATGTCGGCAGAAGGCGAATGCGTCACCGCCGAAGCGGCTGATGTCGGCATACAGATAGAAGGCACCCTGCGGCTCCACAGTGATGCCGAAGCCCAGTTCGCGCAGTGCCGGCAGCAGGAAATCGCGACGACGGGCAAATTCCGCGCGGCGCTCTTCGAGGATCTCGATGGTGCGCGGCTCGAAACAGGCCAACGCAGCGTACTGGGCCATGCTCGGGGCGCTGATGTAGAGGTTCTGCGCCAGCTTCTCCAGTTCCGGGATCGCCGCTGGCGGCGCCACCAGCCAGCCGAGCCGCCAGCCGGTCATGCCGAAATATTTTGAGAAACTATTCAGGATGAACGCCTGGTCATCGACTTCCAGGGCGCTCGGCGCGTCCATGCCATAGGTCAGGCCGTGGTAGATCTCGTCCACCACCAGGTGGCCGTTGTGCGCACGGGTCGCCCGGGACAGGCCGGCCAGGGCCTCGCGGTCGAGCACGGTGCCGGTCGGGTTGGCCGGCGAGGCCACCAGGGCACCGACGGTATCGTGGTCCCAGTAGCGTCCGACCAGGTCGGCGTTCAGTTGATAGTTGACCTCCGGCCCCACCGGCACCAGCTGCGCACCGCCTTCCACCAGGCGCAGGAAGTGGCGGTTGCACGGGTAGCCCGGATCGGCCAGCAGCCAGTGCTTGCCCGGGTCCACCAGCAGGCTGCTGGCCAGCAGCAGGGCGCCGGAGCCGCCAGGCGTAATAAGGATGCGTTGCGGGTCGATGCTCAGGCCGTAGCGCGTGGCATAGAAACCGGCAATCGCTTCACGCAGTGCCGGCAGGCCGCGCGCGGCGGTGTAGCGGGTGTGTCCGGCGGCCAGCGCGGCCTGCCCGGCTTCGACGATGGGCGCTGCGGTGGAGAAGTCCGGCTCGCCGATTTCCAGGTGGATCACATCGTGACCGGCCGCCTGCAGCTCGTTGGCCCGCGCCAGCAGCGCCATCACGTGAAAGGGTTCGATGGCGCGACTGCGCGCACTGTAGGGCTGAGCCATTGGCCTTCTCTCAATTGGGACTAGACTGATGATTCTACCCCTGCGCCGCGGCGAACGTATGGGTAAACCTCGCTGTCCTACCGGAGATAACCGGGAGTAGCGCACCCCGATCCTATCTGGTAAGTTCGGCGGCTCGCAGTCGCAGGGCCGGCGGTCGCCGGAGATGGAAGTAATCCTGCGCATTGGATCAGATGAGTGAGAGGCGGTCTATTCATGTCCACCGTAGAAAAGCAAAAAGCCGGTCATTCCATGTACGGTGTCGATGCCTATGTGGAGACCAAGGGTGAGGAGTACATGGGCGAGCCCATGAAACAGCACTTCACCAAACTGCTCAACGCCTGGAAACAGGACCTGATGCAGAGCGTGGATCGCACCGTGGATCACATGAAGGACGAAGCCGCCAACTTCCCCGACCCGGCCGACCGCGCCAGCCAGGAAGAAGAATTCGCCCTGGAACTGCGCAACCGCGATCGCGAGCGCAAGCTGATCAAGAAGATCGACAAGACCCTCGACAAGATCAAGGAAGACGAATACGGCTGGTGCGATGCCTGTGGCGTCGAGATCGGCCTGCGTCGCCTGGAAGCACGCCCGACTGCGGACCTGTGCTTCGACTGCAAGGAAATCGCGGAGAAGAAGGAAAAGACGGTCGGCAAAGGCTGATCCTCACTCCAGCAGAACGGGGCGCCTCGAGCGCCCCGTTTCATTTATACAGCCCGCACAGATCATGACCGACTCCCGCTATATCGGGCGCTTCGCCCCTACGCCCAGTGGCTTCCTGCACTTCGGGTCGCTGGTCGCGGCCCTCGCCTCCTGGCTCGATGCCCGCGCCGTCGGCGGCCGCTGGCTGCTGCGCATGGAAGACATCGACCCGCCACGAGAGGCTCCCGGCGCCCAGGCGGCCATTCTCAAGACCCTGGAAAGCTATGGCCTGGAATGGGATGGCGAGGTGGTCTACCAGCATGATCGCCACGAGGCCTACGCCGCCGTGATCGAGCGCCTGTTCCGCCAGGGCCTGGCCTATGCCTGTACCTGCTCGCGCAAGCAACTGGAGGGCTACAACGGCCTTTATCCGGGCCTGTGCCGCAACCTCGGGCACAACCAGGAGGACGCGGCGATCCGCATACGGGTGCCGGAACTGACCTACGCCTTCGACGACCGTGTCCAGGGGCATTTCCAGCAGCATCTGGGACGCGAGGTCGGCGACTTCGTCATCCGCCGCCGCGACGGCCTGTACGCCTATCAACTGGCGGTGGTGCTCGATGATGCCTGGCAGGGCGTGACCGATATCGTCCGTGGTGCCGACCTGCTCGACAACACGCCGCGCCAGCTGTACCTGCAGGAACTGCTGGGCCTTTCGCAACCGCGCTACCTGCACGTACCGCTGATCGTCCAGCCGGACGGGCACAAGCTGGGCAAGACCTACCGCTCCGCGCCGCTGCCCCCCGAGCAGGCCACGCCACTGATCCTGCGCGCCCTGCGTGCGTTGGGCCAGGGCACCGACGCCAGCATGCACGAAGCCCGCCCCGGCGAAGTCCTGGCCCACGCTGCCCGGCATTGGGATGCACAAGCGATTCCGCAGCGCCTCACGGTCCCCGAGGCGGATCTGCACTGAGTGCTTGCCGGAAAACAGAAAGGCCAATAGATTCAATCCCTTGGGCCCGCGCCACAGCCCCGTTTGCAGGCGTCGGCCCTTCCGTTACCATCACCCGCGTTTTGCGCCAATAATAAGTCCAGTCCACAGCGCGGAATTCCATCGAGGCCAGCATGTACATCTATCGTTTGGTCCTGCTTCTGGTCGTGGGGATCTACCTGTTCTCCCCGGCCATCATGGACTGGTGGATCGAGCCGACCGGTGCCTGGTATCGCCCTTACCTGCTCTGGCTGATCCTGATCGTCGTGACCTTTATCCTGCAGAGCCAACGTGATGCCGATGAGCTTTAGCCTGACCCAGATGATCCTGATCAGCGCCGCCTACCTGCTGGTGCTGTTCGGCGTGGCCTGGATCAGCGAACGCGGCATGATCCCGCGGGCGATCATCCGCCACCCGCTGACCTACACCCTGTCGCTCGGCGTCTACGCCAGCGCCTGGGCCTTCTATGGCACGGTGGGCCTGGCCTACCAGTACGGCTACGGCTTCCTCGCCTGCTACCTCGGGGTTTCCGGTGCCTTCCTGCTGGCGCCGGTGCTGCTCTATCCGATCCTCAAGGTCACCCGCACCTACCAACTCTCGTCCCTCGCCGACCTGATCGCCTTCCGCTTCCGCAGCACCTGGGCCGGTGCGCTGACCACGGTCTTCATGCTGATCGGCGTGCTGCCGCTCTTGGCCCTGCAGATCCAGGCGGTGGCCGACTCCATCAGCATCCTCACCGGCGAACCGGTGAAGAGCCGCGTGGCCCTGGCCTTCTGCGCGATGATCACGCTGTTCACCATCTTCTTCGGCTCGCGGCACATCGCGACCCGCGAGAAGCATGAAGGCCTGGTCTTCGCCATCGCCTTCGAGTCGGTGGTCAAGCTCCTGGCCCTGGGCGGGATCGGCCTGTACGCGCTGTACGGCGTGTTCGGCGGCCCGCACCAGCTGGAAGTCTGGCTGCTGCAGAACCAGACCGCCCTCGCCGCCCTGCATACGCCGCTGCAGGAAGGGCCATGGCGCACCCTGCTGCTGGTGTTCTTCGCCTCGGCCATCGTCATGCCGCACATGTACCACATGGCCTTCACCGAGAACCTCAACCCGCGCTCGCTGGTCAGCGCCAGTTGGGGACTGCCGCTGTTCCTGCTGCTGATGAGCCTGGCGGTGCCACTGATCCTGTGGGCCAGCCTCAAGCTCGGCGCCAGCACCAATCCGGAGTTCTTCACCCTTGGCCTGGGCATCGCCGCCAACAACCAGGCCCTGGCACTGCTTGCCTACGTCGGCGGACTGTCGGCGGCCAGCGGGTTGATCATCGTCACCACCCTGGCGCTGTCCGGCATGGCCCTCAATCACCTGGTGCTGCCGCTGTACCAGCCGCCGGCCGAAGGCAACATCTATCGCTGGCTGAAGTGGACCCGCCGCGCGCTGATCGTCGCCATCATCGCCGCCGGCTTCGGCTTCTACCTGCTGCTCGGCGCGCAACAGGACCTGGCCAACCTCGGCATCGTCGCCTTCGTCGCCACCCTGCAGTTCCTGCCAGGCGTGCTCTCGGTGCTGTACTGGCCGACCGCCAACCGGCGTGGCTTCATCGCCGGCCTGCTCGCCGGCATCACCGTGTGGATGGTGACCATGCTGCTGCCCCTGGTGGGCAACCTGCAGGGCTTCTACATCCCGCTGCTGAACATGATCTACGTGCTCGACGACACCAGCTGGCACATGGCGGCGATCGCCTCGCTGGCCGCCAACGTGCTGCTGTTCACCCTGATCTCGCTGTTCACCAATGCCAGTTCCGAGGAAGTCGCCGCCGCCGAAGCCTGCGCGGTGGACAACGTGCGCCGGCCGCAGCGTCGCGAACTGCATGCCGCCTCGCCGCAGGAGTTCGCCACCCAGCTGGCCAAGCCACTGGGCGCCAAGGCCGCGCAGAAGGAGGTCGAGCAGGCCCTGCGTGATCTCTACCTGCCCTTCGACGAACGCCGGCCCTACGCCCTGCGCCGCCTGCGCGACCGCATCGAGGCCAACCTCTCCGGCCTGATGGGGCCGAGCGTGGCCCAGGACATGGTGGAAACCTTCCTGCCCTACAAGTCCGGCAGCGAGAACTATGTCACCGAGGACATCCACTTCATCGAGAGCCGGCTGGAGGACTACCACTCGCGCCTCACCGGCCTCGCCGCCGAACTCGATGCCCTGCGCCGCTATCACCGGCAGACCCTGCAGGAACTGCCGATGGGCGTCTGCTCCCTGGCCAAGGACCAGGAGATCCTCATGTGGAACAAGGCCATGGAGGAACTCACCGGGATTCCCGCCAAGCGCGTGGTCGGCTCGCGCCTGAGCACCATCGTCGAACCCTGGCGTGGCCTGCTGCAGGGCTTCATCAACGTCCCCGACGAACACCTGCACAAGCAGCGCCTGGGCCTCGACGGCCAGACCCGCTGGCTCAACCTGCACAAGGCGGCCATCGACGAGCCGCTGGCCCCCGGCAACAGCGGCCTGGTGCTGCTGGTGGAAGACCTCACCGAAACCCAGATGCTCGAAGACAAGCTGGTGCATTCCGAACGCCTGGCCAGCATCGGCCGCCTGGCCGCCGGGGTCGCCCACGAGATCGGCAACCCGGTGACCGGCATCGCCTGCCTGGCGCAGAACCTGCGCGAGGAGCGCGAGGAAGACGGCGAGATCACCGAACTGAGCAGCCAGATCCTCGAACAGACCAAGCGCATCTCGCGCATCGTCCAGTCGCTGATGAGCTTCGCCCACGCCGGCAGCCACCAACACAGCGACGAGCCGGTATGCCTGGCCGAGGTGGCGCAGGACGCCATCGGTCTGCTGGCGTTGAACCGGCGCAATTTCGAAGTACAGTTCTTCAACCTGTGCGATCCCGAGCACTGGGTCGAAGGCGATCCGCAGCGCCTCGCGCAAGTGCTCATCAACCTGCTCTCCAACGCCCGTGATGCCTCGCCCGCCGGTGCCGCGGTGCGGGTGCGCAGCGAGGCCAGCGAACACACCGTCGACCTCATCGTCGAGGACGAAGGCAGCGGTATCCCGAAGAACATCATGGACCGCCTGTTCGAACCCTTCTTCACCACCAAGGACCCGGGCGAAGGAACGGGGCTGGGGCTCGCTCTGGTCTATTCCATCGTGGAAGAGCATTATGGACAGATCACCATCGACAGCCCGGCCGATACCAAGAGCCAACGTGGCACCCGCATCCGTGTGACCCTGCCACGCCATGTCGAAGCGACGTCCGCTGTGAACTGAGACCGTCGAGAGAATTGAATCAATGCCTCATATTCTGATCGTCGAAGACGAAACCATCATCCGCTCCGCCCTGCGCCGCCTGCTCGAGCGCAACCAGTACCAGGTCAGCGAAGCCGGCTCGGTACAGGAAGCCCAGGAGCGGTTCAGCATCGCCACCTTCGACCTGATCGTCAGCGACCTGCGCCTGCCCGGCGCCCCCGGCACCGAACTGATCAAGCTCGGCCAGGGTACCCCGGTGCTGATCATGACCAGCTATGCCAGCCTGCGCTCGGCCGTCGACTCGATGAAGATGGGCGCGGTGGACTACATCGCCAAGCCGTTCGACCACGATGAAATGCTCCAGGCCGTCGCCCGCATCCTGCGTGACCGGCAGAACGCCCCGGCGGCGCCGGTCGAGCGCAGCAACGGCAAGGCGCCGGCCGCCGACAAGGCGGTTGCCGGCAATGCCAACGGCGAAATCGGCATCATCGGCTCCTGCCCGCCGATGCAGGACCTGTACAGCAAGATCCGCAAGGTCGCGCCCACCGACTCCAACGTGCTGATCCAGGGTGAGTCCGGGACCGGCAAGGAGCTGGTGGCCCGCGCCCTGCACAATCTCTCGCGCCGGGCCAAGGCGCCGATGATCTCGGTGAACTGCGCGGCGATTCCGGAAACCCTGATCGAATCCGAGCTGTTCGGCCACGAGAAAGGCGCGTTCACCGGCGCCAGCGCCGGCCGTGCCGGCCTGGTCGAGGCCGCGGACGGCGGCACCCTGTTCCTCGACGAGATCGGCGAACTGCCACTGGAAGCCCAGGCCCGCCTGCTGCGCGTGCTGCAGGAAGGCGAAATCCGCCGGGTCGGTTCGGTGCAGTCGCAGAAGGTCGACGTGCGCCTGATCGCGGCGACCCACCGCGACCTGAAGAACCTGGCCAAGGTCGGCCAGTTCCGTGAAGACCTCTACTACCGCCTGCACGTGATCGCCCTCAAGCTGCCCGCCCTGCGCGAGCGTGGCGCCGACGTCAACGAGATCGCCAATGCCTTCCTCGCCCGCCAGGCTGCACGCATCGGCCGCAACGACCTGAAGTTCGCCCACGACGCCGAGCAGGCGATCCGTCACTACAGCTGGCCAGGTAACGTGCGCGAACTGGAAAACGCGGTGGAGCGTGCGGTGATTCTCTGCGAGAGCCCGGAAATTTCCGCGGACCTGCTGGGCATCGACATCGAGCTGGGCGACCTGGAAGACGACGAGACCTTCGACAACCTGCCCGTCGCGGCCAACCCGGCCAACGCCACCAGCCACGAGCCGACCGAGGACCTGTCGCTGGAGGACTACTTCCAGCATTTCGTCCTCGAGCACCAGGACCACATGACCGAGACCGAGCTGGCACGCAAGCTCGGGGTCAGCCGCAAGTGCCTGTGGGAGCGTCGCCAGCGCCTGGGCATTCCGCGACGCAAGAGCGGGGCCACCAGCGAAAGCTGAAGGGAGGGCTGCGACACGGTGTCACCCCCAAACGGGTAACACCGCGTTTCAGCCAAAAACTGTTACCTCACGGCGAGGTCGTAACAGAAACCGGGGTTTACGGTAACGAAATCCCGGTTTTTTTTCGCCCCGAAATCACCCCCGATCGCGCCTAACCCCTTGTTTTACTGGGGTTCGCAAAAGTTGGCACGGCACCTGCTATATGTTCGGTACAAGAACAATAACAAGCACTGCAAAACACAATAAAAATAAGACGAATCGGCTCACGCACAATAAGAACAAGACGGCGGAGGCGCAGCTAACTGATTCTTTTGGAGAGGAGTTGTGTTTGGGGCTTGCCCCACAACCAGGCAGAGAACAACAAAAACTGCACTCAAGCAGAGCCTGAACTGGTTGGATCGACAGATCATCGCAACATCGGCGACCAAAGCAATCCGTTTGCTCTTGTACTCCCGGTTAGGGAGACAGTCCACCAGCCTCGCGGCATTGGGTGGTCAGGGCACTCAACAAAAACAAGAAGCCCGACAAAAAAACAATAAGAGCACGCAACTACTTCTTGGGGAGCTTCGGCTCCCCTTGTAGTTTCTGCCTCCTGGCGATTCCTTCCCCATCGTTTTCAGCCCGTTCCTCGGGCGCCTACACCCTTTTCCGACTAAATGCTAGAATCCGTGCCCATCATGCGGCCATTCTATCTTTCTGGCCGAAAATTCCTTCAAACAGTGCATCCCATGCTGAAGAAGCTGTTCCAGTCTTTCCGTCCTCCGGCGCGTGTCCAGCACCACAGGCGCACCACGCCCGAGGTGATCAACCACACGCAACATTCACTGCAGCGCCACCAGTTCAGCCGCCACGCGGTGAATATCGTCGAGCGCCTGCAAAGCGCCGGCTACCAGGCCTACCTGGTCGGCGGCTGCGTGCGCGACCTGCTCCTGGGCATCACGCCCAAGGACTTCGACGTCGCCACCAGCGCCACGCCAGAGCAGATCCGCGCCGAATTCCGCAATGCCCGGGTGATCGGCCGGCGCTTCAAGCTGGTCCACGTGCATTTCGGTCGCGAGATCATCGAGGTCGCCACCTTCCGCGCCAACCACCCCGTCGACGAAGAAGAAAACAGTCACCAGTCGTCCCGCAACGAAAGCGGGCGGATCCTGCGCGACAACGTCTACGGCACCCTGGAAGAAGACGCCCAGCGCCGTGACTTCACGATCAACGCGCTGTACTACGATCCGGTCAGCGAGCGTATCCTCGACTACGCCAATGGCGTGCACGACATCCGCAACCGCTTGATCCGCCTGATCGGCGACCCGACCCAGCGCTACCAGGAAGACCCGGTGCGCATGCTGCGTGCCGTGCGCTTCGCCGCCAAGCTCAACTTCGGCATCGAGAAGCACACCGTGCTGCCGATCCGCGAACTGGCACCAATGCTGCGGGAAATCCCGGCGGCGCGTCTGTTCGAGGAGTCGCTGAAGCTGTTCCTGTCCGGCCATGCCGCCGACACCTTCGAGATGCTGGTCGACCTGCAGCTGTTCGACCCGCTGTTCCCGGCCAGCGCCCAGGCCCTCGAAGACCAGCCGACCTACACCCACACCCTGATCAGCCAGGCGCTGATCAACACCGACCTGCGGGTCAGGCAAGGCAAGCCGGTGACCCCGGCATTCCTCTTCGCCGCCCTGCTCTGGCCGGCCCTGCCAGCGCGCGCCCTGTACCTGCAGAGCCGCGGCATGCCGCCGATCCCGGCGATGAACGAAGCCGCCCACGAGCTGATCTTCGAACAGTGCCAGCGCATCGCCATTCCGAAGCGCTTCACCCTGCCGATCCGCGAGATCTGGGACATGCAGGAGCGCCTGCCGCGGCGCAGCGGCAAGCGTGCCGACCTGCTCCTGGACAACCCGCGCTTCCGCGCCGGCTACGACTTCCTCCTGCTGCGCGAAAGCGCCGGCGAGGAAACCGACGACCTCGGCCAGTGGTGGACCGACTACCAGGAATGCAACGAAAGCGAGCGACGCGAGATGATCCGCGAACTGGGCAGCCGTGACGAAAACACCGGCGCCGGTCCGCGCAAACGCAAGCGCAGCCCGAACAAGCGTCGTCGCGACGGCGGCGCGGACGAGTGAGCCTGATGCAACGCGCCTACATCGGCCTCGGCAGCAACCTGGCCAACCCGCAAGAGCAACTGCGCAGCGCGCTCGACGCGCTGGCGCAACTGCCCGGAACGCAACTGGCCAGCGTGTCGTCCTTCTATGCCAGCGACTCGCTGTCCCCGGGCCAACCCCGCTATACCAATGCCGTGGCCGCGCTGGATACCCAACTCGCGCCGATCGCCCTGCTCGATGCCCTGCAAGGCATCGAGGCCGACCAGGGCCGCGAGCGCAAGGAACGCTGGGGCCCGCGCACCCTGGACCTGGACATCCTGCTGTACGCCGACCGGGTCATCGACGAGCCTCGCCTGAAAGTGCCGCACTACCACATGCACGCGCGTCCGTTCGTACTCTATCCCCTCGCCGAACTGGTGCCCGAGGACTTCCGTCTGGCGGACCAGCGCACCCTCGCGCAACTGCTCGACGACTGCCCGTTCGTCGGTCTGGAACGCCTGTAGCCGGGCGTTCCCCCAGCGGTAACGCCCGTAACACCGCGGACGTAACAATGCGGTAACACGGTAATTGACTTCCCTCCCCGCGCTCACGACTATAGGCGTCCCGTGGCACGCCCGTGCCGTAAACAAGGCGTAACCAGGACTGGAACGGGTTCACCCAAACACCACGCTCGATGATGTGCCGTTCCAGAAGATGAATGCATGCGTTGTACGCAATAGTGTTTCACAGCGCCTGAACGAGGATTGCTTTTCATGCCAGACGTAACCCTGACCACCCTGCAGGCCCTCAAGGCCAAGGGTGAGAAAATCGCCATGCTGACCTGCTACGACGCGACCTTCGCCCAGGTCGCCGCCCGTGCCGGCGTAGAGATCCTGTTGGTAGGCGACTCCCTGGGGATGGTCCTGCAGGGCCATGACAGCACCCTGCCCGTGACCAATGCCGACATGGCCTACCACGTCGCCAGCGTCAAGCGCGGCAACGAAGGTGCGCTGATCCTCGCCGACCTGCCGTTCATGGCCTATGCCACCGCCGAGCAGGCGTTCGCCAACTGCGCCGAGCTGATGCGTGCCGGCGCGCACATGGTCAAGCTCGAAGGGGCCGCCTGGCTCGCCGACAGCGTGCGCCAGCTGGCCGATCGCGGCGTGCCGACCTGCGTCCACCTCGGCCTGACCCCGCAGGCGGTCAATATCCTCGGTGGCTACAAGGTCCAGGGCCGTCAGGAAAACCAGGCACGGCAGATGCGTGCCGACGCCATCGCCCTGGAACAGGCCGGTGCCGCCATGCTCCTGCTCGAATGCGTGCCGAGCGAACTGGCTGCGGAAATCACCCAGGCGGTGGGCATCCCGGTGATCGGCATCGGTGCCGGCAGCGCCACCGACGGCCAGGTCCTGGTCATGCACGACATGCTCGGCCTGTCCCTGAGCGGTCGCGCGCCGAAGTTCGTGAAGAACTTCATGGCGGGCCAGGCGGACATCCAGGGGGCCTTCCAGGCCTACGTGAAAGAGGTCAAGGCCGTCACCTTCCCCGGCAGCGAACATGGGTTCAGCGCATGAATACCGTCAAGAGCGTTCTTGAACTGCGCGCCGCCGTCGCCCGCGCCCGTGGCGAGGGCAAGCGCATCGCCTTCGTGCCGACCATGGGCAACCTGCACAGCGGCCATGCCGCGCTGGTGACCAAGGCCGCGCAGCGCGCCGATTTCGTCGTCGCCAGCATCTTCGTCAACCCGCTGCAGTTCGGTCCCAGCGAAGACCTCGACAAGTACCCGCGCACCCTCGCCGCCGACCAGGAAAAGCTCCTCGAAGCCGGCTGCCACCTGCTGTTCGCCCCGACCGTCGAGGAAATGTACCCGGACGGTCCGACCGTGCAGACCCGGGTCAGCGTCCCGCAACTCTCCGAAGGCCTCTGTGGCGCCAGCCGCCCCGGGCATTTCGAGGGCGTGGCGACGGTCGTCAGCAAGCTGTTCAACATGGTCCAGCCGGACCTCGCCGTGTTCGGCCAGAAGGACTTCCAGCAGTTGGCGGTGATCCGCGCCATGGTCCGCGACCTGAACATGCCGATCCAGATCATCGGCGAGCCGACCGTGCGCGCCGAGGACGGCCTGGCCCTGTCCTCGCGCAACGGCTACCTGAGCGCGGAGCAGCGCGCCACCGCGCCCGTGGTGTACCGCACGCTGAGCCAACTGGCCGCCGCGATCCGCCAGGGTCGCCGCGACTACCCGGCACTGATCGCCGAAGGCCAGCAAGCGCTGATCGACGCCGGCCTCAGGCCCGACTACCTGGAGGTCCGCCAGGCCCTCAGCCTGCGCCCCGCCACCCGCGACGACCGCGACCTGGTGATCCTCGTCGCCGCCTACCTCGGCAACACCCGCCTGATCGACAACCTGCACCTGAATCTCGACGCCGACTAAGCTGGAGAAACGCCCCGCGCCATCACCCCGGGGCCAGGCTGTAGCGAAATGACATATCTCAATGGCTTTTACCGGCCCGCCGCGAAATAATCCGCGACGGGCCGGTAACGGCTACCTGTTCTCCGTGTCCAAGGCAGTTCAAGCAATCAAGGAAACCTGCAGCGATGGCGTATTACCGTACTCCTCATGATGTCACCGCTCTGCCAGCCTGGCAGGCACTCCAGCAACACCGCGAAGCCATGCAGGATTTCAGCATGCGCGAGGCGTTCAACGCCGACCCGCAACGTTTCAACCAGTTCTCCCTGAGCAGTTGCGGCCTGTTCCTCGACTACTCGAAAAACCTGATCAGCGCCGAGACCCGCGACAAGCTGGTCGGCCTGGCCAATGAAGTCGGCTTGAAGGAGGCCATCCAGGCCCTGTTCGCCGGCGAGATCGTCAACGCCTCGGAAGGCCGCCCGGCGCTGCATACCGCCCTGCGCCGGCCGGTGGGCGACAAGCTCAGCGTCAACGGCGTCAACGTGATGCCGGAAGTGCACAAGGTGCTCAACCAGGTCACCGAGCTGGTCGGCAAGATCCATGACGGCCTGTGGCGCGGCTACAGCGAGAAGCCGATCACCGACGTGGTCAACATCGGCATCGGCGGCTCGTTCCTCGGCCCCGAGCTGGTGTCCGAAGCCCTGCTGCCCTACGCCCAGCGCGGCGTGCGCTGCCATTACCTGGCGAACATCGACGGCAGCGAGTTCCACGAGCTGTCGGCCAACCTTCGCGCCGAGACCACCCTGTTCATCGTCTCGTCGAAGTCGTTCAACACCCTGGAAACCCTGAAGAACGCCCAGGCCGCCCGTGCCTGGTACCTGGCCCAGGGCGGTTCGGAAGCCGAGCTGTACCGCCACTTCATCGCCGTCTCCAGCAACAAGGCCGCGGCCGTGGCCTTCGGCATCCGTGAAGAGAACATCTTCCCGATGTGGGACTGGGTCGGCGGGCGCTACTCGCTGTGGTCGGCGATCGGCCTGCCGATCGCCCTGGCCATCGGCACCGCCAACTTCAAGGAACTGCTGTCCGGGGCCTACACCATGGACCAGCATTTCCAGAATGCGCCGTTCGAGCAGAACATGCCGGTGCTGCTGGCCCTGCTCGGCGTCTGGTACGGCAATTTCTGGGGCGCGCAGAGCCACGCGATCCTGCCGTACGACCACTACCTGCGCAACATCACCAAGCACCTGCAACAGCTGGACATGGAGTCCAACGGCAAGCACGTGCGCCAGGACGGCACGCCGGTCAACCATGACACCGGTCCGGTGATCTGGGGTGGCGTGGGCTGCAACGGCCAGCACGCCTACCACCAGTTGCTGCACCAGGGCACCCAGCTGATCCCGGCGGACTTCATCGTCCCGGTGGTGAGCTTCAACCCGGTCGCCGACCATCACCAGTGGCTGTACGCCAACTGCCTGTCGCAGAGCCAGGCGCTGATGCTCGGCAAGACCCGCGCCGAGGCCGAGGCCGAACTGCGCGACAAGGGCATGAGCGAGACCGACGTGCAGCGCCTGGCGCCACACAAGGTGATTCCGGGCAACCGTCCGAGCAACACCCTGGTGGTCGAGCGGATCAGCCCGCGACGTCTCGGCGCGCTGGTGGCGATGTACGAGCACAAGGTGTTCGTGCAGAGCGTGGTCTGGGGTATCAACGCCTTCGACCAGTGGGGCGTGGAGCTGGGCAAGGAACTCGGCAAGGGCGTCTACCAGCGCCTGATCGGCGGCATCGAGGAGCCTGCCGAAGACGCCTCGACCCAGGGCCTGATCAACTACTTCCGCGGCCGTCACCGCGGCTGACCCCCGGTCGCTGCCCCCGAACATGGCCGGGGGCAGCGACTACACTGTCCTGACCCGGCGGCCCTCGAACGTCACGGCGCAGGCTGCTTCGCCGTCGATGAAGGCACGCCGTCCCATAACGACAGGACAGGTTGCGTGCCCATGTTCGATATCCGTCAATTCCCCAAAGCCGATGCCGTCAGCCGTGCCGCCGAACTGAGCCAGGGCGACTACGATCGTCTATACCGCCAATCCATCGAGCAACCCGAGCAGTTCTGGAGCGAACAGGCACGCCGCCTGGACTGGATCAGCCCGTGGAGCATGATCCAGGATTGCGACATCCGCAGCGGCAAGGCCATCTGGTTCAAGAACGCGAAGCTCAACGTCAGCTACAACTGCCTCGACCGCCACCTGGAAAGCCGTGGCGACCAGCCGGCGATCATCTGGGAAGGCGACGACCCGGGCCGCTCCGCCACCCTCAGTTACCGCCAGGTGCACCAGCAGGTGTGCCGCCTGGCCAACGTGCTCAAGCAGCGCGGAGTGAAGAAAGGCGACCGGGTATGCATCTACATGCCGATGATCCCCGAAGCCGCCTTCGCCATGCTCGCCTGCGCGCGCATCGGCGCAATCCATTCCGTGGTGTTCGGCGGTTTTTCACCGGACGCCCTGCGTGACCGCATCCTCGATGCCGACTGCCGTACCCTGATCACCGCCGACGAAGGCGTGCGCGGCGGCAAGACCGTGGCCTTGAAGCAGAACGTCGACAAGGCCCTGGCCAGTTGCCCGGATGTCGGCACCGTGGTGGTGGTGCGGCGCACGGGTGGCAAGGTCGAGTGGAACGCACAACGCGACCTCTGGTACCACGATGCCATTGCCGCGGTCGCCGCCGACTGCCCGCCCGAACCCATGGACGCGGAGGACCCGCTGTTCATCCTCTATACCTCCGGCAGCACCGGCAAACCCAAGGGCGTGCTGCACAGCACCGCGGGCTACCTGCTGCAGGCGACCCTGACCTTCAAGGTGGTGTTCGACTACCGCGACGGCGAGGTGTTCTGGTGCAGCGCCGACGTCGGCTGGGTCACCGGGCACAGCTATATCGTCTATGGGCCGCTGGCCAACGGCGCCACCAGCCTGATGTTCGAAGGCGTGCCGAACTACCCGGATGCCTCGCGTTTCTGGCAGGTGGTGGACAAGCACCAGGTCAACATCTTCTATACCGCGCCCACGGCCCTGCGCGCCCTGATGCGCGAAGGCGAGGGGCCGCTCAAAGGCACGTCGCGGCAAAGCCTGCGCCTGCTCGGCAGCGTCGGCGAGCCGATCAACCCGGAAGCCTGGGAGTGGTACTTCAACGCAGTCGGCGAGCAGCGCTGCCCCATCGTCGACACCTGGTGGCAGACCGAGACCGGCGGCATCATGCTCACCCCGCTGATCAGCAACCGCCAGGTCAAACCCGGCTGCGCGACCCAGCCGATGTTCGGCGTGCAACCGGTACTGCTGGATGAAAAAGGCCAGCTGATCGAGGGCGCCGGTGCCGGGCTGCTGGCGATCAAGGCCAGCTGGCCAGCGCAGATCCGCAGCGTGTACGGCGATCATCAACGCATGATCGATACCTACTTCAAGCCCTTCCCCGGCTATTACTTCACCGGCGACGGCGCCCGCCGCGACGAGCAGGGCGACCTGTGGATAACCGGGCGCATCGACGATGTGATCAACGTGTCCGGGCACCGTATCGGCACGGCGGAGGTGGAAAGCGCCCTGGTCCTGCATGACAGCATCGCCGAAGCCGCCGTGGTGGGTTATCCCCATGATGTGAAAGGCCAGGGCATCTATGCCTTCGTCACGCCGATGAAAGGGGTCGAACCGGACGAGCCATTGCGCCAGGAACTGCTGGCACTGGTCGCCAAGGAAATCGGCAGCTTCGCCAAGCCCGAACTGATCCAGTGGGCCCCGGCCCTGCCCAAGACCCGCTCGGGCAAGATCATGCGGCGGATCCTGCGCAAGATCGCCTGCAACGAGCTGGACAACCTGGGCGATACCTCGACCCTGGCGGACCCCGGGGTGGTGCAGGGCTTGATCGATAAGCGCCTGAATACCTGATATACCAAGTGCTTTTGGGGCCGCGTGGCGGCCCTTCGCGAGCAAGCTCGCTGCCACAGGGTGTTTGCTCGCGAAGGACCACACCGCAGTCCCCACTGGAACAAGGTATTCATGGAAATCCTGCGCCGCCGCATCGAAACCCAGCTGATGAGTCTCACCGGCCTGGCCCTCGGCCAGCTCGACCTGGAAAACCCCAAGGGCGACCCCGGCCTGTTCGGCCCGCAGAGCGTGTGCTGGCAGGTCCACGGCGACTTCCCCAGCATGCTGGTCGGCGGCATCAGCGCCTTGCTGTTGCAGGTCCTGCACCCGCTGGCCCTGGCCGGAGTCTGGGATCACTCCAACTTCCGTCAGGACATGCTCGGTCGCCTGCGTCGCACCAGCCAGTTCATCTCCGGCACCACCTTCGGTTCGACCCGGGATGCCGACTGGCTGATCGAGCGGGTCAGGACCATCCACCTGCAGGTCGTCGGTACCGCTCCGGACGGCCAGCCCTACGCCGCCAGCGACCCGGACCTGCTGACCTGGGTGCACGTCGCCGAAGTGCGCAGTTTTCTCGCCGCCCACCTGCGCTACCGCAACCCGAACCTCAGCGACAGCGCACAGGATGCCTACTACCACGAGATCGCCCTGATCGCCGAACGGCTCGGGGCGCGCAACGTGCCACGCTCGCGCCAGGAGGTGGCGGACTACCTGCGCGGCATGCGCGCGCAACTGCGCTGCGACGAGCGCAGCCAGGAAGTGGTGCGGGTGCTGCTGGCGGCACCGGCGCCCAGCCGGCTGGCGCAGCCGGTGGGCACGCTGATGATGCGCGCGGGCATCGGCCTGCTGCCGGACTGGGCGGGCGACATGCTCGGGCTCAGGCAAGGCGCGATGCGGCAACGGCTGGTCGACCTCGGCATGCATTCGGTGGCCCCGGTGCTGCGCTGGGCCATGCGCGACGGCTCGGCACACCGGGCGCGGCGGCGGATGGGCGTCGGTTGAGCGACGGCCGATGACCCCGTCGACCTGCCGCTGGCGCGCCATCTATGCCACTATGCGCGAGCCCACCGCAGACTCAACGCCAAAACGAACAATACAGAGGACTCGAGCATGCAAGATGTCGTAATCGTCGCCGCCACCCGGACTGCGGTCGGCAGTTTCCAGGGCGCCCTGGCGAATATCCCCGCCGTCGATCTCGGCGCCGCGGTGATCCGCCAACTCCTGGCCCAGACCGGCATCGACGGCGAACTGGTCGATGAAGTGATCCTCGGCCAGGTACTCACCGCCGGCGCCGGACAGAACCCCGCGCGCCAGGCCGCGATCAAGGCCGGCCTGCCCCACGCGGTTCCCGCCATGACCCTGAACAAGGTCTGCGGCTCCGGCCTCAAGGCCCTGCACCTGGCAGCCCAGGCCATTCGCTGCGGTGACGCCGAGGTCATCATCGCCGGCGGCCAGGAGAACATGAGCCTGTCCAACTACGTCATGCCGGGCGCCCGCACGGGCCTGCGCATGGGCCATGCCAGCCTGGTCGACAGCATGATCAGCGACGGCCTGTGGGATGCCTTCAACGACTACCACATGGGCATCACCGCCGAGAACCTGGTGGAGAAGTACGGCATCAGCCGCGAGGAGCAGGACGCTTTCGCCGCCGCCTCCCAGCAGAAAGCCGCCGCCGCCATCGAGGCACGGCGCTTCGTCGATGAAATCACCCCGATCCTGATCCCGCAGCGCAAGGGCGACCCGCTGGCCTTCGCCACCGACGAACAACCCCGCGCCGGTACCACCGCCGAAGCGCTGGGCAAGCTCAAGCCCGCCTTCAAGAAGGACGGTACCGTCACCGCCGGCAACGCCTCGTCGCTCAACGACGGTGCCGCCGCAGTCATGCTGATGAGCGCGGCCAAGGCCCAGGAGCTGGAGTTGCCGGTGCTGGCACGGATCAAGGCCTACGCCAACGCCGGCGTCGATCCGGCGATCATGGGCATCGGTCCGGTCAGCGCCACCCGTCGCTGCCTGGACAAGGCCGGCTGGACCCTCGACCAGCTCGACCTGATCGAAGCCAACGAAGCCTTCGCCGCCCAGGCCCTGTCGGTGGGCAAGGAGCTGGGTTGGGATGCGGCGAAGGTCAACGTCAACGGTGGCGCCATCGCCCTGGGTCACCCCATCGGTGCTTCGGGCTGCCGCGTACTGGTCACCCTGCTGCACGAGATGATCAAGCGCGACGCCAAGAAAGGCCTCGCGACCCTGTGCATCGGCGGCGGTCAGGGCGTGGCCCTGGCCATCGAGCGCTGATCGACGCGGGAGGGGCCAGCCCGGCCCCTCCCCGCCACGCAACTGGTAAACTGCACGCCCGCAACCAAGGCCACGTGCATGTCCTCCTTGAATCAGGCGCTGCGCGCCGCCCTCGACTCCCGCCAATCCCTTCTCGCCGAACTGCATGCCCAGGGCACCGATTGCTATCGCCTGTTCCATGGCAGCCAGGAGGGCGCGCCCGGCCTGACCGCCGACCGCTATGGCCCGCAACTGCTGGTGCAGAGCTTCCACCAGACGCTGGAGCGCGAGGCCCTGCTGGAGCTGCACGCAACCATCGAACAACAGCTCGGCCAGCCACTGCTGCTGGTCTACAACGACCGCTCTCGGGGCAACAGCCGGGTCGACCGGCATGACCCGGTGTACCAGGCCAGCGAGGCGGCGCTGGCCGACACGGTCGGCCACGAGTGGGGCCTGAACTACCGCGTCCGCGGCCGCCATGCCGGCCAGGACCCGCTGCTGTTCCTCGATCTGCGCAACGCCCGTGGCTGGGTCAAGCAGCACAGCGCCGGGAAGCGTGTGCTGAACCTGTTCGCCTACACCTGCGGTGTCGGCCTCGCCGCGGCAGCCGGTGGTGCACGCGAGGTATGCAACCTGGACTTCGCCGAGGGCAACCTCGCCGTGGGCCGCGAGAATGGCGCACTCAACCCGCAGTTGGCGCCAATGGACTTCATCCAGTCCGACTACTTCCCGGCGATCCGCCAGTTGGCCGGCCTGCCGATCAGCCAGCGGCGCGGCCAGAAGCTGCCCTCCTACCCGCGCCTGGAGGCCCGCCAGTTCGACCTGGTGTTCCTCGACCCGCCGGCCTGGGCCAAGAGTGCCTTCGGCACCGTCGACCTGCTGCGCGACTACCAGAGCCTGCTCAAGCCGGCCTTGCTGAGCACCGCCGAAGACGGCGTGCTGATCTGCAACAACAACCTGGCCAAGGTCGCCATGGACGACTGGCGCGAGCTGGTGCTGCGCTGCGCCGAAAAAGCCGGGCGCCCGGTGCGGGAATGGCAGGTGCTCAGCCCCGCCAGCGACTTCCCGTCCCAGGACGGCCGCCCCCCTCTGAAAACCCTGGTATTGCATCTCTAGCCCGCGTTCTCGGGAGGTTGTCGGCCCCGGCCGGCAACCATCGGAACTCCATTAACGTGCCATACTCTAAGCGTCCCGCTCTTCACGCAGATGCCGCACATGCCCAAAGGATTGACTCGCGCCATAGGCGCCTTGCTGGTTGCACTGGCCCTGTACAGCCTTCTCGGCTTCTTCATCCTTCCCGGCGTTGCCCTGCGTATTGCCAACCAGCAACTGGCGCAATACGCCACCGTTCCCGCGCACCTGCAGCGCATCGAACTGAACCCGTTCAGCCTCGAGCTGACCCTCTGGGGCCTGCAGATCGGCGACCCGGGCAAGGAGCAGATCGGCTTCGAGAAACTCTACGCCAACCTGCAGCTGGACAGCCTGTGGACCAAGGCGCTGCACCTGGAGCGGGTCGAACTGGTCAAGCCGCGTACCGAGGTGCTGTTCGCCAAGGACGGCCAGCTCAACCTGGCCAACCTGTTCAAGCTGCCGCCCAGCGAACCCAAGCCGGAAGAACCTGCCAGCGGCACCTTTCCACTGCGCATCGACGCGATCAAGCTGAGCGACGGCTACCTGCACTTCGAAGACGCCCGCCCCAGCGAAGCCATCGAATTCCTCTACGACGCGATGAATCTGGAGCTGAAGAACCTCAGCACCCTGCCCGACGACAACACCGACATGACCCTGGTCGCCACCGGCCCGAACGGCGGCGAGATCGACTGGAAAGGCACCTTCAGCCTGTCGCCGATCGCCTCCAGGGGTTCGCTGAAGGTCAGCGACGCCAAGATGAAGGCTTTCTGGCCCTATGTCCGCGATGCCGTACCACTGGTGCTGGAAGACGGCACCTACAACCTGCAGAGCGACTACAACTTCAGCCTCGGCAAACAGACCGAGCTGCTCCTGGAGAACACCGCGCTGAGCGTTTCCTCCTTCGCCATCAAGGCGCCGGATGGCCGCCCGCTGGTGCGCCTGGCCAAGCTGGATGTCAGCGAAACCAGCATTGACCTGGCCAAGCAGCTGGTCAGCGTCGGCAAGGTCCGCAGCGAGAAGCTGGAAACCTGGGCCGCGCTGGAGGCCGACGGGCAACTGGACTGGCAGAAGCTCTTCGCCAGCCAGCCCGCCAAGGCCACGCCGAAGGAAAAGGCCGAACCGGCCACCGCCGAGCCGACGGCAAAGGAACAGGCCGTCGAGAACAAGCCCTGGCAGGTCCTGCTGAAAGACACCCAGGTGCGCAACTACCAGGTGCATCTGGCCGACCGCACGCACAAGGAGCCGGTCACCCTGGACGTCGGCCCGCTGAACGCCGACCTGCAGAATTTCGACAGCCTCAACCAGTCGCCCTTCACCCTCAGGCTCGACAGCAGCATCGGCAAGCAGGGCAAGCTGCAGGCCTCGGGCGAGGTCAACCTGGCCCCGGTGAGGGCGAAACTGAAAGTCGCCACCCAGGACATCGACCTGCGCATCGCCCAGTCCTACATCAGCCCGTTCATCCGCCTGGAACTGCGCAGCGGCATGCTCGGCAGCGACCTCGACGTCGACCTGAAAAGCACCGAGCCGCTGGCCTTCAGCGTGGCGGGCAAGGCCCGGGTCAACCAGTTGCACACCCTCGACACCATCAAGGACCGGGACTTCGTCAAATGGCAGCAGCTTGACCTGGACGCCATCGACTACCGTCACGGCGACGCGCTGAGCATCGGCAAGGTCAGCCTGCAGCAGCCCTACGCGCGCTTCATGATCAACGAAGACCGCACCACCAACATCGATGACCTGCTGATCCCGCAGCCTGCAGGCAGCAGCGCCAAGCCCCAGGCCAGGACCGCCCCCGGCAACGACAAGCCGCTGGGCATCCATATCGGCGAGATCGACATCAACGACGGCTCGGCCAATTTCGCCGACTTCAGCCTGACGCCAAACTTCGCCACCGCCATCCAGCAGCTCAACGGCCAGATCGGCACCATCGACAATCGCCAGCCGAAGCCGGCCAAGGTCGATGTGAAAGGCAAGGTCGACCGCTATGCGCCGGTCACCATCAAGGGCGCGCTCAACCCCTTCAATCCGTTGCTCAGCCTGGACATCGCCACCAGCTTCAAACGTGTCGAGCTGACCACCCTGACCCCCTACTCCGGCAAGTTCGCCGGATTCCGCATCCGCAAGGGCAGGCTCAACCTCGACCTGCACTACCTGATCACCAACGGCCAGCTCAAGGCCGAGAACAAGGTGGTGGTGGAACAGTTGCAACTGGGCGAGAAGGTCGACAGCCCGGATGCCGTCGACCTGCCGATCCGCCTGGCGGTAGCGCTGCTCAAGGACACCGAAGGCAAGATCTCCATCGAACTGCCAATCAGTGGCGACCTCAACAACCCGCAGTTCAGCGTGATGCCGATCGTCTGGCAGACCCTGCGCAACCTGGTGCTGCGTGCGGCCCAGGCGCCGTTCAAGTTCATTGGTGGGCTGATTGCCGGCGGTGGTGCCGAAGACCTCGGCAACGTGGCCTTCGCCCCGGGCTCCAGCGACCTGGCACCCGATGCCCAGGGCGCCCTGGACAAGCTGGCGGCGGCGCTGAAGGAGCGCCCGGCCCTGCGCCTGGAAATCGAGGGCACCAGCGCCCAGAGCAGCGATGGCCCGCTGATCGCCGAACAACGCCTGGAGCGCGAGTACCAGAGCACCTACTACAAGATGCTCCAGCGCCGTGGCGACAAGGTACCCGCCCAGGCCTCGATGCTGCAGGTACCGGAAGACGACAAGCCGGCGATGCTCGAAGGCATCTACCGCACCCGCCTGAAACAGCAGCCGCCGAAGGAATGGGAACAGCTGGACACCAAGCAGCGCATCGGCAACCTGCGTGACGCGGTGCTCAAGACCTGGGCGGAAAGCAGCGTGCTCCTGCGCCAGCTGGGCCAAGCCCGGGCCAGCAGCATCAAGGACTACCTGGTGGACAAGGGACAACTGGAGGACGATCGCGTCTATTTCATCGATGCCAGCCTTGGCCAGGCCGAATCCGATGGGCGTGTCATCACCCCGCTCCACCTCGACGCCGAATAACGGCAGTTCCGCAAGAAGATGAGCCCCGGCACATGGCCGGGGCTCGGGGTGCCCAAGTCCTTTTGGGCGGTCGCATGAACCGTCAGGTCAGCGAGCGGGACGATCCATCAATTGGTTTTCAGGCCATCGGCCGACACGGCCTGGACGCCTTTGATCTTCTTGGCAATGGCCACGGCCATGTCTTTCTGTGCCGAGGTCACGGCTACGTCAGAGGACAGGGACACCACACCCTTGTTGGTCTCGACCTTGATGTCGGTACCAGGAATGCCTTTCTCGGTGACCAGATCCGCTTTGACCTTGGTGGTGATCCAGGTATCGGAAGTGGCTTCCTTGGCCTTGGTCATTTCACCGGCAGCGACCATCATCGGTGCCTGGGTGGCTTGTTGAGCGAGCGCTACGTTGCCCAGGGTCAGGGTCAGGGCAGTAGCGGTGGCAGCAGCAATGGCGAACTTCTTCATACGAGACACTCCTGTTTTTCGAAAAGTCCTGCGCCGATCGGTCCTGGCTGCAGGGGGTAATTCAGTTATTGCAGGGGCTGTGCCAGTTTTTTCGAATTAAAAAATCCTTTAAAAACAGCAAGTTATAAAAACAGGAGATCTTCGGGATCGTGCAATTTGCAAGTTGCGGCCTGATTGCGCTTGCAAGATGCAAGCGGCTCCAGCAATTGACGCGCATAAAAAAAGGATCCCCGAGGGGATCCTTTCTTTTTTCAGGCAGGACTCAGACGCCAGACGCTTTGGCAGCCGCAACGTCCTTGATCGACAGCTTGATACGGCCGCGGTTGTCCACGTCCAGTACCAGAACCTCGACTTCCTGGCCTTCCTTCAGCACGTCGGTGACTTTCTCGACGCGCGAGTCGCTCAGCATCGAGATGTGCACCAGACCGTCCTTGCCCGGCAGGATGTTGACGAAGGCGCCGAAGTCGACGATGCGCTCTACCTTGCCGACGTAGATCTTGCCGATCTCGGCCTCGGCGGTGATGCTCAGGACGCGCTGGCGAGCAGCTTCAGCGGCTTCCTTGGTCTCGCCGAAGATCTTGATCGAGCCATCGTCTTCGATGTCGATCGAAGCCTTGGTTTCTTCGCAGATGGCACGGATGGTCGCGCCGCCTTTACCGATGACGTCACGGATCTTGTCGGTGTCGATCTTCATCGCGATCATGGTCGGCGCGTTGGCCGACAGTTCGCTGCGCGACTGGGAAATGACCTGGTTCATCTGGCCGAGGATGTTCAGGCGCGCTTCCAGGGCCTGGCCCAGGGCGATTTCCATGATCTCTTCGGTGATGCCGTTGATCTTGATGTCCATCTGCAGCGCGGTAACACCCTTGGCGGTACCGGCAACCTTGAAGTCCATGTCGCCCAGGTGGTCTTCGTCACCGAGGATGTCGGTCAGGATCGCGAACTTCTCGCCTTCCTTGACCAGACCCATGGCGATACCGGCAACCGGCGCCTTCATCGGTACACCTGCGTCCATCAGGGCCAGGGAAGCACCGCAGACCGAGGCCATGGAGCTGGAACCGTTGGATTCGGTGATTTCCGATACCACACGAACGGTGTACGGGAATTCGTCGGAGGTCGGCAGCATGGCCTGGACAGCACGACGGGCCAGACGGCCGTGACCGATTTCACGACGACCAGCGCCGCCCATGCGACCACACTCGCCTACCGAGAACGGTGGGAAGTTGTAGTGCAGCATGAAGGAGTCTTTCTTCTCGCCTTCCAGGGTGTCCAGCAGTTGGGCGTCACGCGCGGTACCCAGGGTCGCGACGACCAGGGCCTGGGTTTCGCCACGGGTGAACAGGGACGAACCGTGGGTCTTCGGCAGCACGCCGACTTCGATCTTCAGCGGGCGCACGGTCTTGGTGTCGCGGCCGTCGATACGTGGCTTGCCGTTGACGATGTTCTCGCGAACGGTGCGGTATTCGATTTCGCCGAAGATGTCCTTCACTTCACCAGCGGAAGGCTGGCCTTCTTCGCCGGAGAACTTGGCCACGGCCTGGTCGCGCAGCTCGCCCAGACGGGCATAGCGGTCAGCCTTGACGGTGATGGTGTAGGCCTGGGAAACGGCTTCGCCGACTTCGGCGCGAACAGCGTTCAGCAGTTCGGTGTTGGCAGCGGCGGCTTTCCAGTCCCAGGTCGGCTTGGCGGCTTCGGCGGCGAATTCCTTGACGGCCTGGATCACGGCCTGGAACTCGTCGTGGGCGAACAGCACGGCGCCCAGCATCTGGTCTTCGGTCAGCTCCTTGGCTTCCGACTCAACCATCAGCACGGCGTCGGAGGTACCGGCAACGACCATGTCCAGGCTCGAGGCAGCCAGTTGCTCGTAGGTCGGGTTCAGCAGGTAGCCGGTGCTTTCGTGGAAGGCAACGCGTGCGGCGCCGATCGGGCCTTCGAACGGAATGCCGGAGATGGCCAGGGCAGCCGAGGTACCGATCATCGCAGCGATGTCCGGATCGGTCTTCTTGCTGGTGGAGACGACGGTGCAGACGACCTGCACTTCGTTCATGAAACCTTCAGGGAACAGCGGACGGATCGGACGGTCGATCAGGCGCGAGGTCAGGGTCTCTTTCTCGGAAGGACGGCCTTCACGCTTGAAGAAGCCGCCAGGGATCTTGCCGGCAGCGTAGGTCTTTTCCTGGTAGTGCACGGACAGAGGGAAGAAGCCCTTGCCTGGATCAGCCTGCTTGGCACCGACCACGGTCACCAGCACGGTGACGTCGTTGTCGACGGTGACCAGCACGGCGCCGGATGCTTGACGAGCGATGCGGCCCGTCTCGAGGGTTACGGTCGATTGACCGAACTGGAATTTCTTGATTACCGGGTTCACGGTTTCCTACCTTTTCAGTTGCACTTGGGGGAACTGGTTTCTTGCGAATTCTTGGGCAGAACGGGGAATCGGCCCCATTGACCGTCCAGATAAAACTAGAGGTTGGGAGGCTGTCCCGCCATTGCGCGAAGCGCTCCGGCGAAACAGCCAACCAACCTCTCGGATACGCGGGGTGCGTCCGCCTGCCGAGGAGCCGAAGCTCCCGGCAGACGACCGCAGCACGCCGCGCACACCACTGGTCGGGCCGCTATTAGCGACGCAGACCCAGACGACCGATCAGGGCGCTGTAACGGGTGGTGTCTTTACCTTTCAGGTAGTCCAGCAGCTTGCGGCGCTGGTTTACCATGCGGATCAGACCACGACGGGAGTGGTGGTCCTTGCCGTTGGCCTTGAAGTGGCCTTGCAGCTTGTTGATGTTGGCGGTCAGCAGGGCAACCTGCACTTCCGGGCTACCGGTGTCACCGGCGGCTTGTTGGTAGTCGGCAACGATCTGAGCTTTTTCTTCGACGCTGAGTGCCATCTGGCTTTCTCCAATCAACGGAAACCCGAAGGTTTCCAACAGGCCAGGGACAAGCCCTGTATTAAAAAAATGAGGTGTGACCATGCCTGTTGACAGCCACCCTCGTATCCGCCCGCCACGGGCCGAAGCCCGGGACTGACGGTTTCGATCATTCCGACCGAATCAGTCGACGTGGCGCGATGCGCCCGTCTTCGCTCACTTCACCGATACCGATGAAGCGACCGGTGTGATCCTGTACGCGGACCATGCCGAATTTCGGCGCGTCCGGCGAACGTACCGGCTGACCATGCAGCCAGTAGAAAGCACTGTGCTCGGAGAACTGCAGCAGCGGCCAGTCCTGCAGACCGCTGTCGGACGGCATCAGGAAGCGATCGATCGCCTCGTTGCCACCTTCGGCGTGGGCCGCCTCGAGCTCCTCGAGGGTCACGGTCTGGGCCAGCTCGAACGGTCCCGCCTGGGTCCGGCGCAGTTCGGCAACGTAGGCGCCACAGCCCAGGGCCTCGCCGATGTCCTCGACCAGAGTGCGGATGTAGGTACCTTTGCTGCAACCGACCGACAGGCGAACGCGGGTGCCTTCGCACTCCAGCAGTTCCAAGCGGCTAATAGTAACAGAACGCGCTTCACGCTCCACTACTTCCCCTGCACGCGCCAGCTTGTACAGCGGCTGGCCATCGCGCTTGAGCGCCGAGTACATCGGCGGTATCTGGCTGATTTCACCACGGAATTGTGGCAGGAGCGCTTCAACATCGGCGCGACCGACGGTCACCTCGCGGGTCTGCAGGACTTCGCCTTCGGCGTCCGCAGTGCTGGTGGTCTGTCCCAGTTGCATGACCGTCTCGTAGCCCTTGTCGGAGTCGAGCAGGTACTGCGAGAACTTGGTGGCCTCGCCGAAGCACAGCGGCAGCACGCCACTGGCCAGCGGGTCGAGACTGCCGGTGTGCCCGGCCTTCTCGGCGTTGAGCAGCCAGCGAACCTTCTGCAGCGCGGCGTTGGAGGTGAACCCCAGCGGCTTGTCGAGCAGGATGATGCCGCTGACGTTACGGCGGATGCGTTTGACCTGGGCCACCGCTTACTCCTTGTCGCTGTCCGGAGCGTCGGCGCTCTGGTGCAGGCTGTCCTCGGCAACGGCGCGCTCGATCAGGGCCGACAGGTGGGCACCGCGGCTGACGCTCTCGTCGTAGTGGAAATGCAGTTGCGGCACGCTGCGCAGCTTCATTTCACGGCCGAGCTGCATGCGCAGGAAGCCGGCGGCGGAATTGAGGACCTTGAGGCTCTGCTGGATTTCTTCGCCACCTTCCTGGCCCATGACGGTGATGAACACCTTGGCATGGCCGACATCGCGGCTGACGTCGACGGCGGTGATGGTCACCAGGCCGACGCGGGGATCTTTCACTTCACGACGGATCAGCTGGGCCAGCTCGCGCTGCATCTGATCGCCGATGCGTTGGGTACGGCTATATTCTTTTGCCATGTCTTGCTACCTGTAACTAAAGCGGCAAACGCCCGGCCAGGCATGAAGCCGGACCGGGCGTTGCGTTCAGAGCATCCAGCGGGGCTTCGCAGCCACCTGCCTGGCGCTTCCAAGCTCGCGCATCAGAGCGTACGAGCCACCTGGACTTTCTCGAAGACCTCGATCTTGTCGCCGATCTTGACGTCGTTGTAGCTCTTCACGCCAATACCGCACTCCATGCCGTTGCGGACTTCGGAGGCATCGTCCTTGAAGCGACGCAGCGATTCCAGCTCGCCTTCGAAGATCACCACGTCTTCGCGCAGTACGCGGATCGGGCGGTTACGGTAGACCGTACCTTCCACGACCATGCAACCGGCGATGGCGCCGAACTTCGGCGAACGGAACACGTCACGCACTTCGGCGATACCCAGGATGTTCTCGCGAACATCGCTGCCGAGCATGCCGGTCAGGGCTTTCTTGACGTCTTCGATGATGTCGTAGATCACGTTGTAGTAACGCATATCCAGACCTTCCTGCTCGACGATCTTGCGCGCGCCGGCATCGGCACGCACGTTGAAGCCGAACAGGACCGCATTCGAAGCCAGCGCCAGGTTGGCGTCGCTCTCGGTGATACCACCGACACCGCCGGCGACCACGCGGACCTGAACTTCGTCGTTGCCCAGACCGCCGAGGGAGCCTTGCAGGGCTTCCAGAGAACCACGCACGTCGGCCTTGAGGACGATGTTGAGGGTCTTCTTCTCTTCCTGGCCCATGCTCTCGAAGATGTTTTCCAGCTTGCCAGCGTGGGCACGGGCCAGCTTGACTTCGCGGAACTTGCCTTGACGGAACAGGGCGACTTCACGCGCCTTCTTCTCGTCGGCGACAACGCTCAGCTCGTCACCCGCATCCGGCGTGCCGTCCAGGCCGAGGATCTCGACCGGAATCGACGGACCGGCTTCCTTGACCGGCTTGCCGTTCTCGTCAAGCATGGCGCGCACGCGGCCATAGTTGGAACCGCAGAGCACCATGTCGCCCTGACGCAGGGTACCGTCCTGGACCAGAACGGTCGCGACCGGGCCGCGGCCCTTGTCCAGGCGCGATTCGACCACGACGCCACGACCAGGAGCGGTCGGCACGGCGGTGAGTTCGAGGATCTCGGCCTGCAGCAGCACGGCTTCGAGCAGTTCGTCGACACCGGTACCCATCTTCGCCGAAACCTTGACGAACGGAGTGTCGCCACCCCAGTCCTCGGAGGTCACGCCGTGGACGGCCAGTTCGTTGCGGATGCGATCGAGGTCGGCACCCGGCTTGTCGATCTTGTTCACCGCGACCACCAGCGGTACGCCGGCAGCCTGGGCGTGCTGGACAGCCTCGACGGTCTGCGGCATCACGCCGTCGTCCGCCGCGACCACCAAGATCACGATGTCGGTGGCCTTGGCACCACGGGCACGCATGGCGGTAAACGCGGCGTGACCCGGGGTATCGAGGAAGGTGACCATGCCGCGGTCGGTTTCCACGTGGTAGGCGCCGATGTGCTGGGTAATGCCGCCGGCTTCGCCAGCCGCCACCTTGGCACGACGGATGTAGTCGAGCAGCGAGGTCTTGCCGTGGTCGACGTGACCCATCACGGTCACTACCGGTGCACGGGATACGCTCTCGCCTTCGAACTTCAGCGATTCGGCCAGGGAGTCTTCCAGGGCGGTGTCGCTGACCAGGGTGACCTTGTGGCCCAGCTCTTCGGCGACCAGCTGCGCGGTCTCCTGGTCGAGCACCTGGTTGATGGTCACCGGAGTGCCCAGCTTGAACATGAACTTGACGACTTCAGCGGCCTTGACCGACATCTGTTGCGCCAGTTCGGAAACGGTGATGGTCTCGCCGATGGTCACGTCGCGGATAACCGGACCGGTCGGGTTCTGGAAACCATGGGCGTTGCGCTTCTTCGGCTTGGCCTTGCCGCCACGACCGCCACGACGGAAGCCATCGCTTTCCTCGTCGGTGGTACGTGGTGCGGCACGTGGAGTCGGAGCCTTCTCTTTCTCCTTGACCTTGACCGATACGCGCGGCGCTTCGTTGCGACGCTCGCCACCGCGACGGTCGTCGTCACGGGCGCGGTCGTTGCGGCGGCTGTCGTCCTTCTTGCGCTCGGCAGTCGGAGCCGGCGCAGGCGCAGCAGCGGCCTCCTCGACAGCCGCTGCTGGCGCAGCAGCCACAGCAGCAGCCTGCTGCTGAGGCGCCGAAGCTTTCTCGGCAGCGGCCTTCTCGGCGGCCTGGCGACGAGTTTCTTCCTCGGCGCGCTGACGCGCTTCGGCTTCGCTCTTCTCGCGGGCGGCGTTCTCGACGGCGCGGCGCTCTTCCAGCTCGCGCTTCTGCTCAGCCTGGATCTCTTCAGGGCTGCGCTGGACGAAAACCTTCTTCTTGCGTACTTCTACGCTGATGCTCTTGCTGCCGGCAACACGCAGGGTGCTGGTGGTCTTGCGCTGCAAGGTGATCTTGCGCGGTTCTTCCACTTTCGCCTTGTGGCTGCTCTTCAAATGGGTCAGCAGAGCCTGCTTTTCACTATCGCTCACCAGCTGACCGGCGTCGGTGTGCGGCAGACCTGCCTCACGCATCTGCTGCAGCAGGCGCTCTACCGGTGCAGCGACCTCTTGGGCCAGTTCTTTCACCGTGACTTGCGTCATGCACTTCTCTCCTCAGGCCAGCCTGCTTACTCGAACCAGTGGGCTCGGGCGGCCATGATCAACTTGCCGGCACGTTCTTCGTCGATGCCGTCGATGTCGAGCAGATCGTCAATCGACTGCTCGGCCAGGTCTTCGCGGTTAACCACGCCGCGCACCGCCAGTTCCGCTGCCAGGTCCTTGTCCATGCCCTCAAGCGAGAGCAGGTCTTCGGCCGGGTGGGCGTCTGCCAGTTTTTCCTCGGTAGCGATGGCTTTGGTCAACAGGCGGTCCTTGGCACGAGCGCGAAGCTCGTTGACGATTTCCTCGTCGAAGCCATCGATGTTGAGCATTTCTTCCAGCGGTACGTAGGCAATTTCTTCGAGGCTGGTGAAGCCCTCGTCGACCAGCACCTGGGCCAGCTCTTCGTCGACTTCCAGCTCTTCGATGAAGTTGCGCAGGATGTCGCCAGTTTCGGCTTGCTGCTTGGCCTGGATGTCCGATTCGGTCATCACGTTCAGGGTCCAGCCGGTCAACTGGCTCGCCAGGCGCACGTTCTGACCGCCACGGCCAATGGCCTGGGCCAGGTTGTCGGCGGCCACCGCGATGTCCATCGCGTGGGCGTCTTCGTCAACGATGATCGCCGCCACTTCGGCAGGCGACATGGCGTTGATGACGAATTGTGCCGGGTTGTCGTCCCACAGCACGATGTCGACGCGCTCGCCACCCAGTTCGCCGGACACCGCCTGCACACGCGAGCCGCGCATGCCGATGCAGGCGCCTTGCGGGTCGATACGCTTGTCCTTGGAACGAACGGCGATCTTGGCGCGCGAACCCGGATCGCGGGACGCGGCCATCACTTCGATCAGACCTTCGGCGATTTCCGGCACTTCGATGCGGAACAGCTCGATCAGCATCTGTGGCGCAGTACGCGACAGGATCAGTTGCGGACCGCGGTTCTCGGTGCGGATTTCCTTGAGCAGCGCGCGAACACGCACGCCGACGCGGAAGGTCTCGCGGGAAATGATGTCTTCACGGGCCAGCAGCGCTTCGGCGTTGTTGCCCAGGTCGACGATGACGTTGTCGCGGGTGACCTTCTTGACGGTGCCGGAGATGATCTCTCCCAGGCGCTCGCGATAGGCATCGACCACCTGCGCACGCTCGGCTTCGCGGACCTTCTGCACGATGACCTGCTTGGCGGTCTGCGCGGCGATACGGCCGAACTCGATGGACTCGATCTTCTCTTCGATGATCTCGCCAGCGACCGCGCCCGGCTTCTTGGCCTGGGCCTGGTCTACCGCCAGCTCGATCGCCGGGTCGTCCAGATCTTCGTCTTCGACCACGGTCCAGCGACGGAAGGTCTCGTAGCTACCGGTGTGGCGGTTGATTTCCACACGCAGGTCCACTTCGTCTTCAAAACGTTTCTTGGTTGCAGTGGCCAGGGCCACTTCCAGCGCTTCGAAAATCACGCCAGCCGGTACACCCTTTTCGTTGGATACCGACTCAACAACCAGCAGTACTTCTTTGCTCATCGTACGCCTCGCCTTTCGCAAGCCATTGGAACCGCGTCAACCGCGGCTCCGGCATGTCTCAGTCAAAACTGGGAATAATGTTGGCCTTGTCGATCGAGTCGATCGGCAACAGGAACTCGTGATTGTCCACCTGGACCACCACGTCCTGTTCCTCCACACCGCGGAGCAGGCCTTGAAAGTTACGACGACCTTCGAAGGGCGTACGCAGCTTGATCTTCACTTGTTCACCGGCATGCGAAGCGAACTGTTCAAGAGTGAACAGCGGGCGATCCATGCCAGGAGAGGAGACTTCAAGGGTGTATTCGGTGCTGATGGGATCTTCAACGTCCAGAATACCGCTGACCTGGCGACTGACGACTTCACAATCGTCCACCAGAATGCCGTCCTCTTTGTCGATATAGATACGCAGTACCGAATGCTTGCCCTGAGAGATGAACTCGATCCCCCAGCATTGATAGCCAAGCGCTTCGACCACCGGGGCCAACAAGGCCTGCAACTGTTCTAGCTTGCTCGACACCTGAACCCCCTCGTGCATGCTGTGCAAATAAAAAATGGGCAAGCGCCCATCCATGAAATGCGCCGTGAGATATGGCGCCTGAGAACTGTTTAGCTAACAAAAAGCCCCTGAAAAGGGGCTCCGCTAAAACTGGTTGCGGGGGCTGGATTTGAACCAACGACCTTCGGGTTATGAGCCCGACGAGCTACCAGACTGCTCCACCCCGCGACAAAGCTGGGGCGAAAGTATACGACCGAACCCTCTGGGGGGTCAATCAACCTCCACCTGCAAGAAAGCCCGCTATTGCGGGCTCTCATGCTTCAAATGGTACCGAGAAGGGGACTCGAACCCCTACACCCTATGGGCACAACCACCTCAAGGTTGCGTGTCTACCAATTCCACCACCTCGGCAATACTACTTTGAAACCCGTTACTTCTGCTCTGGAGCCTGAGGAACATCACCGGCATTGCCTGCTTCGTTCTTTTGCTCCTGAAGCACCGGTACATCATCTGTTGCCGGTTTGTTCTGCTTCACTTCCAGTACCGCTGGATCTGGCAACCCTACTTGAGTCAGCTCGTGAGCTTTCTCCTTAGCAAAGTATCCTAACCCAAGAGCAGTTAAGAAGAAAGAGGCAGCTAGTATAGCAGTAACTTTACTCAAAAAGGTAGCGGAACCTTGGCTTCCGAACACAGTATTTGAAGCACCTGCGCCGAAAGATGCACCTGCTTCCGCACCTTTACCCTGTTGCAGCAGAACCAGCACTACCAAACCCAGTGCGCCCAACAGATGAAGAACGACAACAACTGTTTCCAGCATTTTTCAGTTTCCTGCGGCGCGACAAATTGCACCGAATTCGTCTGCGTTCAGGGAAGCTCCACCAATGAGCCCCCCATCGATATCCGGCATGCCGAACAGCTCAGCCGCATTGGCCGCCTTCACGCTGCCGCCGTATAGAAGCCGCGTATTCTGCGCAACTTCTGCATCCTGTGCCGCCAGCTGCTCGCGGATTGCCTTATGCACATCCTGCGCTTGCTGTGGCGTGGCCGTTAGGCCGGTGCCGATGGCCCATACAGGCTCATAGGCGATAATCGCGTCGGCAAATGCCTTGATACCCAACTGGCCGATGATGCTGTCCAGCTGACGCCCCACTACTTCGAGCGTTTTGCCTGCTTCGCGCTCTTCCAGGGTTTCCCCTACACAGAACACTGGCTTCAAGCCACAGGCTTGTGCCGCAGCGAACTTTCGAATCAGGGTCGAGTCTTGCTCACCCAGAATCTGACGTCGCTCGGAGTGTCCGATCAGCACCAGCTTGCAACCGGCATCGATCAGTTGACTCGGTGCCACTTCTCCGGTCAGAGCCCCTTGCTGGGGCTCCACCGCAGAGTCCTGCGCGCCAGTGGCAATCGACTTGCCTTCGAGCCCTTCGATCACCTGGGTGATGAACAGGCTGGGCGGGAACACCGCGACATCAACACCGCTTGGCAGTACCTGATTGCTCAGGCCCTTGATCAGCTCAGCGACGCTGGCGCGGGTACCGTGCATTTTCCAGTTACCAGCTACCATAGGGCGACGCATGCTGTACCTCGTCGGTCAAAGTGGGCGCAGATGTTACCCAACCCGATCACTACTGGCAAGCGCAAATCAGACGCAAACTTCACTTACCAGTTTTGCCAGTGCTTCGGCATGCCCGCGGACCTGACTTTCGTCGTCGCCTTCGACCATGACACGCACCAGAGGCTCTGTTCCGGACTTGCGCAGCAGGACCCGACCACGACCGGCCATTTCCTCGGTAACGCGCTCACAGGCTTCCTTGACCGCAGGATGCTCCAGCGGGTCGACCTTGCTCGCGCCAAAGCGTACGTTGATCAGCACCTGCGGGCACTTGCGCACGGCCTGGCGTGCCTGGGCGAGGGTTTCGCCGCGACGCTTGAGGGCCATCAGCACCTGCAGGGCGGCAATCAGCGCATCCCCGGTGGTGGTGTGGTTGCAGCACACGACATGCCCGGAGTTCTCGCCACCGATGATCCAGTCGCGCTCCAGCAACTCGGCCATGACGTAGCGGTCACCGACCTTGGCACGCACGAATGGAATATCCAGGTCCTTCAGCGCCAGCTCGAGACCGAGGTTGCTCATCAGGGTACCGACCACCCCACCCTGCAGCTTGCCGCGATCCTGCAGGTCACGGGCGATGATGAACAGCAACTCGTCACCGTCGACGATGGCGCCGGTGTGGTCGACCATCAGCACGCGGTCACCGTCGCCATCGAAGGCGATGCCCAGGTCGGCATGCCCGACCAGCACCGCAGCCTGCAGCGACTCGATGTGGGTCGAACCGCAGTTCTCGTTGATGTTCAGGCCGTCCGGCTGCGCCGACAGCACCGTGACATCGGCGCCCAGCTCGCGGAAGACGCTCGGCGCCACCTTGTAGGTCGCACCATGGGCGCAGTCGATCGCCAGCTTGAGCCCGGAGAAATCGGTGCTGCTCGGCACGCTGCTCTTGCAGAACTCGATGTAGCGACCAGCCGCGTCATTGATCCGCGACACCTTGCCCAGCTTGCTGGACTCGACCACGGTCATCGGCTGGTCGAGCAACTCCTCGATCATCAGCTCGACCTCGTCGGGCAGCTTGGTGCCCTGGCCGGAGAAGAACTTGATGCCGTTGTCGTCGTGCGGGTTGTGCGATGCACTGATCACGATGCCGGCTTCAGCATGGAACGTACGCGTCAGGTAGGCGATGGCCGGGGTAGGCATCGGCCCGAGCAGCATGACATCGGCGCCGGCAGCGGAAAGCCCGGCTTCCAGTGCCGATTCGAACATGTACCCGGAAATCCGGGTGTCCTTGCCCACCAGGACACGGCAGTGCCCCTGCTTGCGGAAGGCCATCCCCGCCGCCCAGCCAAGCTTGAGCATGAAATCCGGCGTGATCGGGTATTCCCCGACACGGCCACGAATGCCGTCGGTACCAAAATATTTTCTGCTCATAAATGCTCCGTCACTCTTTATTCGGCGGCTTGTACCGCGGCGATCATCCTGACGACGTCGACGGTTTCAGCGACATCGTGTACGCGAAGAATGCTCGCCCCTTTGGTCATTGCCAGGGCAGCCAGCGCCAGGCTGCCGTACAACCGCTCGTTTACTGGCCGACCGAGGGTCAGGCCGATCATGCTCTTGCGCGAAACGCCCACCAGCAGCGGGCGCCCCAGGCGCCGCAAGTCATCCATATGCTTGAACAGGCTGAGATTGTGCTCGAGGGTTTTCGCAAAACCGAAACCCGGATCGAGAATGATGCGCTCAGCCTCGATTCCGACCGCCGCACAGGCGGCCATGCGCGCTTCAAGGTAGCTCCCGACCTCGCGGGTGACATCCTCGTAGTGCGGATCATCCTGCATGTTGCCGGGCTCGCCACGCATGTGCATCAGGCACACCGGCAGGCCGGTGGCCGCCGCTGCATCCAGTGCACCATCCCGCGATAGCGAGCGCACATCGTTGATCAACCCCGCCCCCAGGCGCGCCGACTCGCGAATCACCGCAGGCGTCGAGGTGTCCACCGAGATGACCACATCGAGCTCGCGGTTCAGCGCCTCGACGATCGGTGCGACCCGTTCCAGTTCCTCCAGCGCCGTGACGACACGGGCCCCAGGCCGGGTGGACTCGCCGCCAACGTCGATCAGCGTGGCGCCCGCCGCGACCATCTGCTCGGCATGGCGAAGGGCCGAATCACGCTGGGTGAAACGGCCGCCGTCGGAGAAGGAATCCGGGGTGATATTGAGGATACCCATGACATGGGTACGGGAAAGGTCAAGAACCCGGTTGCCGCAAGGCAACCGGGTCGGGTATTGCTGTGAGGTCATGTCAGCCCTTAGTGTTGCGCAGCCGGACCACCGATGGGGGATTCTGGACGGTCACCCTGGGATGCAGTAGTGCCCGAAGTACCGGAATCGTTGTCCCAGTCGCGCGGCTCACGCGGAGTACGGCCTGCCATGATGTCGTCGATCTGATCGGCGTCAATGGTCTCGTACTTCATCAGCGCATCAGCCATGGCGTCGAGCTTGTCACGGTTGTCCGTGAGGATCTGCTTGGCGGTGGCATAGCACTGGTCGATGATGCTGCGTACTTCCGAGTCGATCAGCTTGGCGGTCTCACCAGACACATTGGTGTGCTGCGAACTGGAACCGCGTCCGAGGAACACCTCGCCCTCTTCCTCGGCATACATCAGCGGGCCGAGTTTTTCCGAGAGACCCCATTTGGTCACCATGTTTCGTGCGATCTGGCTGGCACGCATGATGTCGTTGGAGGCACCGGTGGTGACGCCATCGAAGCCCAGGGTCATCTCTTCGGCGATACGGCCGCCGTACAGCGAGCAGATCTGGCTGATCAGCGCGCGCTTGGACAGGCTGTAGCGATCCTCTTCCGGCAGGAACATGGTCACGCCCAGCGCACGACCACGCGGGATGATCGAGACCTTGTACACCGGATCGTGCTCGGGAACGACGCGACCGACGATGGCGTGACCCGCCTCGTGGTAAGCGGTGTTCTGCTTCTCTTTCTCCGACATGACCATGGTCTTGCGCTCGGCGCCCATCATGATCTTGTCCTTGGCCAGCTCGAACTCCTTCATCTCGACCACGCGCTTGCCGCCGCGCGCTGCGAAGAGCGATGCCTCGTTGACCAGGTTGGCCAGGTCGGCACCGGAGAAGCCCGGGGTACCGCGCGCGATGACCGCCGGATTGACGTTCTCGCCGATCGGCACCTTGCGCATATGCACCTTGAGGATCTGTTCGCGACCGCGAATGTCCGGCAGGCCGACCACCACCTGGCGGTCGAAACGGCCGGGACGCAGCAGAGCCGGGTCCAGCACGTCAGGACGGTTGGTTGCGGCGATGACGATGATGCCGTCATTCATTTCGAAGCCGTCCATCTCCACCAGCAACTGGTTGAGGGTCTGCTCGCGCTCGTCGTGACCGCCGCCCATGCCGGCGCCACGGTGGCGACCCACGGCGTCGATCTCGTCGATGAAGATGATGCACGGCGCGTGCTTCTTGGCCTGCTCGAACATGTCACGCACACGGCTGGCGCCGACACCGACGAACATTTCCACGAAGTCGGAACCGGAAATGGTGAAGAACGGCACCTTGGCTTCGCCGGCGATGGCCTTGGCCAGCAGGGTCTTGCCGGTACCGGGCGGGCCGACCATCAGCACGCCGCGCGGGATACGACCACCCAGGCGCTGGAACTTGCCTGGATCGCGCAGGAACTCGACCAGCTCGCCCACTTCTTCCTTGGCTTCGTCACAGCCGGCCACGTCGGCCAGCGTGGTCTTGACCTGGTCTTCCGAAAGCAGGCGCGCCTTGCTCTTGCCGAAGCTCATCGGACCGCCCTTGCCGCCGGCACCGCCCTGCATCTGGCGCATGAAGAACATGAACACGGCGATGATCACCAGGATCGGGAAGCTGGCGACCAGCAACTGGGTCCAGATGCTCTGCTGCTCCGGTTGCTTGCCTTCGATGACCACGTGATTGTCGACCAGGTCGCCGATCAGGCCGTTGTCCTGGATCGCCGGACGGATGGTCTTGAAGGTGTCGCCGTCGTTGCGCTTGCCGGTAATGACGTAGCCGTCGACCGCGACGCGCTCGACCTTGCCATCCTTGACTTGCTGAATGAAGTCGGAATAGTTGAGGGTCTGCGGCTCATTCGGGCTGGAGAAGTTGTTCATCACCGTCACCAGGACGGCCGCGATGATCAACCACAGGATCAAATTCTTTGCCATATCGTTCAATTCGCTACCCTCTGAAGCAGGTTTAGGCGCAACCGTGCCTCGCATGATAATCAGCGGCTTAACTTACTACATTACCTACAACGGCTGTTGGCACCGTCTGTAACCCTTTGTGAATCTAGACTACACGATGTTCAGCCAGATCAGACACGGGTGCCGATTGGAAAATACTATCGGTGACGTAGAAAGCTGCCGCGCAACTGCCTTTATTCGCCGCGATATCCCCTGGCCAACAGGTACTGTTCCCGCGAACGATCCCGGGAGGACGACGGTTTGCGCATCTGGACCTTGTCGAATTTCTGACGAACGTCCTTCAAGTACGTGTCGAAGCCCTCGCCCTGGAAGATCTTGATCAGGAAATCACCACCCGGGCGCAATACCCGGCTGGCCAGATCAAGCGCCAGTTCGCAGAGAAACATCGCCCGGGGCATATCCACGGCCGGCGTACCACTCATGTTGGGGGCCATATCGGAAATCACAAGGTCTACCTGCGAATTACCGACCGCTTCGAGAATCTGCGCGAGCACTGCATCCTGGGTGAAGTCGCCCTGGATGAAGGTCACGTCGGGGATGCTGTCCATCTCCAGGATGTCGGAGGCGATCAGGCGGCCCTGGCCACCGATCAGACGACTGGTCACCTGCGACCAGCCACCCGGCGCCGCACCGAGGTCGATCACGCTCATGCCCGGGCGGATCAGGCGGTCCTTTTCCTGGATCTCCAGCAGTTTGTAGCTCGCGCGCGAGCGATAGCCATCCTTTTGTGCCTGTTTGACGAAAGGATCGTTGAAATGCTCTCTCAGCCAGTTATGGCTGCTCTTGGAACGCTGCGCCACTGGGCACCTCGATGATTAAGCGTCGTGATTGACTGGGCGGAGCCATGGGCCCTCGGGTAAAATGGCCGCCATTTTTACAGAATCCAGACGAAAGGGTCAGATTATGCCGCTCAATAACGAGCAGAAGAAACAGTTCAAATCCATTGGCCACGACCTGAAACCGGTCCTGATCGTGGCGGGCAATGGTTTGAGCGAAGGTGTCCTCGCCGAGCTGGAACGCGCCTTGACCGATCATGAACTGATCAAGGTGCAGGTCAAGCTCGAAGACCGTGAAGAACGTCGCGCCGTGATGGACGAACTGAGCAAGGTCGGTCGCGCCGAACAGGTGCAGATCATCGGCAAGATGGTCCTGCTGTATCGCCGCAACCCGCAGCCGAACAAGCAACTGTCGAACATCCACCGCTACAAGTGACGGTGGCTCCGGTCAGCGGCGCGGCCTGCGCGCCCTGCCCGGGACAGGCTGGGCCACCAGCACGATGCCGCTGAGCCCCAGCACGACGAAGCAGAAGACCTGCCAGCGCTCCCCGACGGAAACGCCGTAACGCAAGGTGTAGTAGGCCACACACGCGGTAAAGCCGATCAACAGCAGTTGCCCGCTGAACATCCGCCACCAGGCGGACACCCCACGAAGCCGCGCCAGCACGCCCAACTGGGTCATCAGGCCCAACGCCGCCACGCCGATCAACCAGCGGTCGATCTGCACGGAGATGTCCTGCACCAGCAGGGGCGCAAGGCCACTGACCTTCAGTGCCGGCACCAGGCCGACATGAAACACCCACAGGCCGCCGACCCAGAAAACCTGGGCCAGTTGCCAGAGGATGGCTTCGAGGGAGTGCGCGCGAAGCCCCGCGTCAGATGTGCTTGACTTCGACAATCTCGTACTCGACCGTGCCGCTCGGGGTCTTCACCACCACCACATCACCCTCTTCCTTGCCGATGATGGCACGGGCAATCGGCGCACTGGCCGAGAGCTTGCCCTTCTTGATGTCGGCCTCGTCCTCGCCAACGATCTGGTAGCTAACCTGATCGCCGGTTTCGGTATTTTCGAGATCGACCGTGGTGCCGAAGATCACCTTGCCGGTATGGGCGATGGTGGTGACGTCGATCACCACCGAGTTCTGCAGGCGACCTTCGATATCGCGGATACGCGCCTCGACCATGCCCTGCTCTTCACGGGCGGCATGGTACTCGGCGTTTTCCTTGAGATCGCCCAGCTCGCGCGCTTCACCGATCGCCTGGCTCAGGCGCGGGCGCTCGGTCTTGCTGAGGAAGGTCAGTTCGTCTTCCAGGGCGCGAGCGCCCTGGACGGTCATCGGGTACTTGATTGTGCTCATGCTTCGAGTCCTGCATGCAGATCCTGCAAGCGGCGAACGGTCTTTTCCGGACCGAACTTCAGCGCTTCGCAGATAGCTTCACCGGCCGCAATGGTGGTGGTGCAGTAGATCTTGTGCTGCAACGCATTGCGGCGAATCGAGTAGGAATCGGCGATCGACTGGCGACCTTCGGTGGTGTTGATGATCAGCGACACTTCGTCGTTCTTGATCATGTCGACCACGTGCGGACGACCTTCGGTCACCTTGTTCACGCGACGCACTTTCAGGCCGGCCGCTTCGATGATCTTCGCGGTACCGGCAGTGGCGACCACTTCGAAGCCCAGGGCGATCAGGTCGCGGGCAACGCCAGCCACTTGCGGCTTGTCGTCGTCACGCACGCTGATGAAGGCGGTACCGCCGGTCGGCAGGCGCTCGCTGGCACCCATCTGGGCCTTGGCGAAGGCTTCACCGAAGCTGTCGCCGACACCCATGACTTCGCCGGTGGATTTCATCTCAGGGCCGAGGATCGGGTCAACACCCGGGAACTTGGCGAACGGGAACACCGCTTCCTTGACGCTGTAGAAGTTCGGGATGATTTCCTTGGTGAAGCCCAGCTCTTTCAGGGTCTTGCCGGCCATGACGCGGGCCGCGATCATCGCCAGCGAGGTGCCGATGCACTTGGACACGAAAGGCACGGTACGCGAGGCACGCGGGTTGACCTCGATCACGTAGATCTTGTCGCCCTGCAGGGCCAGCTGCACGTTCATCAGGCCGACGACGCCCAGTTCCAGGGCCATCTTGCGCACCTGCTCGCGGACTTCGTCCTGCACGTGGGCCGGCAGCGAGTACGGCGGCAGCGAGCACGCGGAGTCACCGGAGTGAACACCGGCCTGCTCGATGTGCTGCATGATCGCGCCGATCACCACGTCGGTGCCGTCGCAAACCGCATCCACGTCCATCTCGATGGCGCAGTTGAGGAAGTGGTCGAGCAGCACCGGACTGTCGTTGGAGACCTGTACCGCTTCGCGCAGGTAGCGCTTCAGCTCGTCCAGCTCGTAGACGATCTCCATGGCACGGCCACCCAGCACGTAGGACGGGCGCACGACCAGCGGGTAACCGATATCGCCAGCGGCACGAATCGCTTCGTCTTCGCTGCGCACGGTGGCATTCGGCGGCTGCAGCAGGTTCAGGCGCTGGACCATCTGCTGGAAGCGCTCGCGGTCTTCGGCGCGGTCGATGGCGTCAGGGCTGGTGCCGATGATCGGTACGCCGGCCTCTTCCAGGGCGCGTGCCAGTTTCAGCGGGGTCTGGCCGCCGTAGTGGACGATGACGCCCTTCGGCTTCTCGACACGGACCACTTCCAGCACGTCTTCCAGGGTCAGCGGCTCGAAGTACAGGCGGTCGGAGGTGTCGTAGTCGGTGGAGACGGTTTCCGGGTTGCAGTTGACCATGATGGTCTCGTAACCGTCGTCACGCAGGGCCAGCGCGGCGTGCACGCAGCAGTAGTCGAACTCGATGCCCTGGCCGATGCGGTTCGGACCGCCACCCAGGATCATGATCTTCTCGCGATCCGACGGGTTGGCCTCGCACTCTTCCTCGTAGGTCGAGTACAGGTAGGCGGTGTCGGTGGCGAACTCGGCGGCGCAGGTGTCGACGCGCTTGTACACCGGGAACACTTCCAGCTTGTGGCGGTGGCGGCGCAGGTTCTTGTCGGTGATGCCCAGCAGCTTGGCCAGACGCTGGTCGGAGAAGCCCTTGCGCTTCAGGCTCAGCATCAGTTGCTTGTCGATGGCGGCCAGGCCCAGGGTCTTGACCTTCTCTTCTTCCTTGATCAGGTCTTCGATCTGGATCAGGAACCAGTGGTCGATGCTGGTCAGGGCGAAGATTTCGTCGCGGGTCATGCCGGCACGGAAGGCGTCGGCCACGTACCAGATGCGCTCGGCGCCCGGCACGGTCAGCTCGCGCTTGAGGATGCTCGGGGTTTCCGGGTTGGCCAGGTCGACTTTCGGGTCGAGGCCGCACACGCCGACTTCCAGGCCGCGCAGGGCTTTCTGCAGGGATTCCTGGAAGGTACGGCCGATGGCCATGACTTCACCCACGGATTTCATCTGGGTGGTCAGGCGGGCGTCGGCTTTCGGGAATTTCTCGAAGGCGAAGCGTGGCAGCTTGGTGACGACGTAGTCGATCGACGGCTCGAACGACGCCGGGGTACGGCCGCCGGTGATGTCGTTCTGCAGCTCGTCGAGGGTGTAGCCGACCGCCAGCTTGGCGGCGATCTTGGCGATCGGGAAACCGGTGGCCTTCGAGGCCAGGGCCGAGGAACGCGATACCCGCGGGTTCATCTCGATCACGACCATGCGCCCGGTGTTCGGGCAGATGCCGAACTGGACGTTGGAGCCACCGGTCTCGACGCCGATCTCGCGCAGCACCGCCAGGGAGGCGTTGCGCATGATCTGGTATTCCTTGTCGGTCAGGGTCTGTGCCGGTGCGACGGTGATCGAGTCACCGGTGTGCACGCCCATCGGGTCGAAGTTCTCGATGGAGCAGACGATGATGCAGTTGTCCTTTTTGTCGCGGACCACTTCCATCTCGTACTCTTTCCAGCCGATCAGCGATTCGTCGATCAACAGCTCCTTGGTCGGCGACAGGTCCAGACCACGGGCACAGATCTCTTCGAACTCTTCACGGTTGTAGGCGATACCGCCACCGGTGCCGCCCATGGTGAAGGACGGACGGATGATGCACGGGAAGCCCAGCTTCTCGAGGACCGCGTTGGCCTCTTCCATGCTGTGGGCGATACCGGAGCGCGGGCATTCCAGGCCGATGGACTTCATCGCCTTGTCGAAGCGCGAACGGTCTTCGGCCTTGTCGATGGTGTCGGCGTTGGCACCGATCATTTCCACGCCGAACTTCTCCAGAACGCCTTCGCGCTCCAGGTCCAGGGCGCAGTTCAGTGCGGTCTGGCCACCCATGGTCGGCAGCAGCGCGTCTGGACGCTCTTTCTCGATGATCTTGGCCACCGACTGCCACTTGATCGGCTCGATGTAGGTGGCGTCGGCCATGGCCGGGTCGGTCATGATGGTGGCCGGGTTGGAGTTCACCAGGATGACGCGGAAACCTTCCTCGCGCAGGGCCTTGCAAGCCTGGGCGCCGGAGTAGTCGAATTCGCAGGCCTGGCCGATCACGATCGGGCCGGCGCCGAGAATCAGGATGCTTTTAATGTCTGTACGTTTTGGCATGGTTGTCACTCAAATCCGCAGGTCAGTCGGCAAGCCGTCTTGAACAATCTTGGTCAGGCGCGCCTGAACCGGACCATGCCGGCTCAGGGCCTTCTCGCAGGGATGCTTAGCGGCGCTTGGCCATGGCATCGATGAAGCGATCGAACAGTGGCGCGACGTCGGTCGGGCCTGGGCTGGCTTCAGGGTGGCCCTGGAAGCTGAACGCGCTCTTGTCGGTGCGCTCGATGCCCTGCAGGGTACCGTCGAACAGCGACTTGTGAATGGCGCGGACGTTGCCCGGCAGGGTGGCCTCGTCGACCGCGAAACCGTGGTTCTGGCTGGTGATCATCACCACGCCGGTGTCCAGGTCCTGGACCGGGTGGTTGGCACCGTGGTGGCCGTGGCCCATCTTCACGGTCTTGGCGCCGGAGGCCAGGGCCAGCAACTGGTGGCCGAGGCAGATGCCGAAGACCGGAATGTCGGTCTCGAGGATGTCCTTGATCGCCTGGATCGCGTAGTCGCAAGGCTCGGGATCGCCAGGGCCGTTGGACAGGAACACGCCGTCAGGATTGAGGGCGAGGACTTCGCTGGCCGGGGTCTGCGCCGGCACGACGGTCAGGCGGCAACCGCGGGCGACCAGCATGCGCAGGATGTTCAGCTTGACGCCGTAGTCGTAGGCGACGACGTGGTACGGCAGGTCGGCGGCATCGATGGTCGGGTGGCTGTCGGTTTTCAGCTCCCAGACGCTGGAACGCCACTCGTAGGAGGTCTTGGTGCTGACCACCTTGGCCAGGTCCATGCCCTTCAGGCCAGGGAAACCGCGGGCGGCGGCGATGGCGGCCTCTTCGCTGATGTCGTCACCGGCGAGGATGCAGCCATTCTGCGCGCCTTTCTCACGCAGGATGCGGGTCAGGCGGCGGGTATCGATACCAGCGATCGCCACGACGTTGTTGGCTTTCAGGTAGTCGGCCAGGGACAGGGTGTTACGCCAGTTGCTGGCAATCAGCGGCAGGTCGCGGATGACCAGGCCGGCCGACCAGACGCGGTCGGATTCGGCGTCTTCCGGGGTGGTGCCGGTGTTGCCGATGTGCGGGTACGTCAGGGTAACGATCTGTTGCGAGTACGAAGGGTCAGTCAGGATTTCCTGATAGCCGGTCATTGCGGTGTTGAACACCACCTCACCAACGGTCTGACCGTCGGCTCCAATGGCTTCACCGCGAAAAATGCTGCCATCGGCAAGGGCGAGTATGGCTGGCTTAGTCAAGAAGACCTCCCGTAAATCAAGCCTGAAGGGGCGATCGCAGGTTGCAAAAAAGCGGAATGACGTATAGACACGTCACCCCGCTTTCTTCGTCGAATTATCTGCGCGCTTTTAGTGGACACACTAAAGCTGTAGCTTACAGAAAAACGCTTTTTTGGTCTACCACTGATGTGTCTGAAAGACGCAGGAATGCGACAGGGCGCATCTGGGGCGGGATTGCAGAAGGGGCAGGCCTCGCGACCTGCCCCTCCTGCGGATGGATCAATGCAGCTCGAGCACGTCCTGCATGTCGTACAGACCAGCCTCGCGACCGTCCAGCCACATGGCAGCACGTACCGCACCCTTGGCGAAGGTCATGCGGCTCGAAGCCTTGTGGGTGATCTCGACCCGCTCGCCTTCGGCGGCGAACAGCACGGTGTGATCACCGACCACGTCGCCGGCGCGCACGGTGGCAAACCCGATGGTCTGGCGATCGCGGGCGCCGGTCTGGCCTTCGCGACCATAGACAGCCACTTCGCGCAGATCGCGACCCAGCGCCGAGGCCACCACTTCACCCATGCGCAAGGCCGTGCCGGACGGTGCGTCGACCTTGTGCCGGTGATGGGCTTCGATGATCTCGATGTCCACGTCGTCGGCCAGCACGCGAGCGGCGGTGTCCAGCAGCTTCAGGCAGAGATTGACGCCAACGCTGAAGTTGGCGGCGAAGACGATCGGAATCTCCTTGCCCGCCTCCACCAGCAGTTGCTTCTCTTCAGGCGAGAAGCCGGTGGTGCCGATGACCATGGCCTTGCCCACCTTGCGGCAGAACGCCAGGTTCTTCAGGGTCACCGAAGGGTGGGTGAAGTCGATCAGCACGTCGAACTCCTCCACCACCTTCGCCAGATCATCGGAGATCGGCACGCCGATCCGACCCAGCGCGGCGAGCTCGCCCGCATCCGCACCGACGAGGGTGCTGTCGGGGCGGTCCACCGCCGCCGTCAGGCCTGCGCCCGGCGCTTGCTGGATCGCCTCGACCAGCGTCTTGCCCATGCGCCCAGCCGCGCCCATTACCGCAATACGTCGCATGTCCCGTTCCTTTTACAGATCGCCGAAGAAGCGTTTTACACCCTCGAACCAGCCACTGGCCTTGGGCGAATGGGAACTGTCGCCTTCCAGGGAAGCGCGCAGTTCTTCGAGCAGCTCGCGCTGGCGACGGCTCAGGTTGACCGGCGTCTCGACCGCCACGCGGCACATCAGGTCGCCAGCACCACCACCACGCACCGGGGCAACGCCCTTGCCGCGCAGACGGAACTGCTTGCCGGTCTGGGTGCCTTCCGGGATCTTCAGCTTGACCCGACCATCGAGGGTCGGCACTTCCAGTTCGCCACCCAGGGCGGCGTCGGTGTAGCTGATAGGCACCTCGCAGTACAGGTGCTTGCCGTCGCGCTGGAAGATCGGGTGCTCACGAACGTTGATCACCACGTACAGGTCGCCAGTCGGGCCACCCTGGGTGCCAGCCTCGCCCTCGCCGGACAGGCGGATGCGGTCGCCGGTGTCGACACCCGCAGGCACCTTGACCGACAGGGTCTTGTACTCTTCGATGCGACCTTCGCCGTGGCAGGAGTCGCACGGGTCGGTGATGATCTTGCCCTGGCCCTGGCAACGCGGGCAGGTCTGCTGCACCGAGAAGAAGCCTTGCTGCATGCGCACCTGGCCGATACCGCCACAGGTCGGGCAGGTCGCCGGCGAGGAGCCCTTCTTCGCACCCGAGCCGTCGCACGGCTTGCAGTTGACCAGCGTCGGCACACGGATATTGACCGTGGTACCGCGCACCGCCTCTTCCAGGTTCAACTCCAGGGTGTAGCGCAGGTCGCTGCCACGCTGGGCGCCGCCGCGGGAACCGCCACGACCGCCACCGAAGAAGTCACTGAAGACATCACCGAAGATGTCGGAGAAGTTGGCGCCACCGAAACCGGCACCGCCGCCGCCCATGCTCGGGTCGACGCCGGCATGGCCGTACTGGTCGTAGGCCGCGCGCTTGCTGGCATCGGAAAGGACTTCGTAAGCCTCGTTGGCTTCCTTGAATTTCTCTTCCGACTCTTTGTCGTCGGGATTACGGTCCGGGTGGTGCTTCATCGCCAGGCGACGGTAGGCCTTCTTCAGATCGGCCTCGCTCGCGCCTCGCTCGACTCCCAGAACCTCGTAATAGTCACGCTTCGCCATGGTTCTTTGCACTCTTGAGGACGTTCGGCAAACCTCTGCGCATCCGCGCTGTGCCGCCAGCACCGACCTTGCAGCCAGTGCTGGAAAAAATTCGGGTATTCCAGACACGCCAACGCGGGAGCAAGCCCCCGCGCGGCGACATCCTACCAGTCAACGTCAAACATCAGTCAACCGGCCGACAACGAGCAGCAATTACTTGTTGTCTTTGACTTCTTCGAACTCCGCGTCGACGACGTCGTCGTGCTTGGCGTCGTCAGCCTGCTGGGCCTGGGCACCCGCTTCCGGCTTCTCGGCCTGCTCGGCGTACATCTTCTGGGCAACCGGAGCGGAGACCTTCGACAGCTCTTCGATCTTCGCTTCGATCGCAGCCTTGTCGTCGCCCTTGACCGCGGCTTCCAGTGCGACAACAGCGGCTTCGATGGCGGTCTTCTCGTCGGCAGTCACCTTGTCACCGGCGTCGGCGACCATCTTGCGAGTCGAGTGGACCAGCGCGTCACCCTGGTTGCGGGCAGCGGCCAGCTCTTCGAACTTGCGGTCTTCCTCGGCGTTGACTTCAGCGTCGCGGACCATCTGCTGGATTTCTTCCTCGGACAGACCGGAGTTGGCCTTGATCACGATGGACTGCTGCTTGCCAGTGGCCTTGTCCTTCGCACCGACGTGCAGGATGCCGTTGGCGTCGATGTCGAAGGTAACCTCGATCTGCGGAACGCCACGTGGTGCTGGTGGAATCTCGGCCAGGTCGAACTTGCCCAGGGACTTGTTCTGCGCGGCTTGCTTGCGCTCGCCCTGCAGGACGTGGATGGTCACGGCGCTCTGGTTGTCATCGGCGGTCGAGAACACCTGCGACTTCTTGGTCGGGATGGTGGTGTTCTTCTCGATCAGCGCAGTCATCACGCCACCCATGGTTTCGATACCCAGGGTCAGCGGGCTGACGTCGAGCAGCAGGACGTCCTTCACGTCACCGGCCAGTACCGCGCCCTGGATGGCCGCACCCATGGCGACGGCTTCGTCCGGGTTGACGTCCTTGCGCGCTTCCTTGCCGAAGAAGTCGGCAACGGTTTTCTGTACCAGCGGCATGCGGGTCTGGCCGCCGACGAGGATCACGTCGTCGATCTTGCTGACGTCGATGCCGGCGTCCTTCATGGCGATGCGGCAAGGCTCGATGGTGCGCTGAACCAGGTCTTCGACCAGCGACTCCAGCTTGGCGCGGGAGATCTTCACGTTCAGGTGCTTCGGCCCCGTGGCATCGGCAGTGATGTACGGCAGGTTCACGTCGGTCTGCTGGCTGGAGGACAGCTCGATCTTGGCTTTTTCAGCGGCTTCTTTCAGACGCTGCATGGCCAGAGGGTCGCCCTTCAGGTTCATGCCGGTTTCTTTCTTGAACTCGTCGACGAGGTAGTCGATCAGGCGAATGTCGAAGTCCTCGCCACCGAGGAAGGTGTCACCGTTGGTAGCCAGCACTTCGAACTGGTGCTCGCCATCGACTTCGGCGATCTCGATCACGGAAACGTCGAAGGTACCACCACCCAGGTCATAGACGATGACGGTGTGGTCGCCCTTGGCCTTGTCCATGCCGTACGCCAGTGCAGCGGCGGTCGGTTCGTTGATGATGCGCTTGACGTCCAGACCGGCGATACGACCGGCGTCCTTGGTCGCCTGACGCTGGCTGTCGTTGAAGTATGCAGGGACGGTGATGACCGCTTCGGTCACCGCTTCGCCGAGGTAGTCTTCGGCGGTCTTCTTCATCTTCTTCAGGACTTCGGCGCTGATTTGCGGCGGAGCCATCTTCTGGCCGTTGACTTCGACCCAGGCGTCGCTGTTGTCAGCCTTGACGATCTTGTACGGAACCATCTGGATGTCTTTCTGCACGACGTCTTCTTCGAAGCGACGGCCGATCAGACGCTTTACCGCGTACAGGGTGTTGTGCGGGTTGGTGACGGCCTGGCGCTTGGCCGACTGGCCGACCAGGATCTCGCCATCATTGGCGTAGGCGATGATCGAAGGCGTGGTACGCGCGCCTTCGGCGTTCTCGATGACCTTGACGTTGCCGTTTTCCAGAATGGAGACGCAGGAGTTGGTGGTCCCCAGGTCGATACCGATGATTTTGCCCATGTTAACTCTCCCGAAACTTTGGATTTGGTTGCCGCAGCGGTGGTTGCCAACTGCGGTAGCACTTAAACGCTTGACACCTAGATGGGGGTCGCCCGGCTAATTTCAAGCCTTCTCGTCGATGGAAGGCGAAACGGCGGAAGGCGACTTGCTGACCACGACCATGGCCGGGCGCAGCAGGCGTCCGTTGAGCTGGTAACCTTTCTGGAACACCTTGAGCACGCTGTTCGGCTCGACCTCGGCGCTCTCCTGCATGGCCATCGCCTGGTGCTGCTCGGCGTTGAACGGTTCGCCGTGCGGGTCGATGGCTTCGAGATTGAAGCGCTTGAGGGTGTCCTGGAACATTTTCAGGGTCAGTTCGATGCCTTCGCGCATCGGACGAATGCTTTCGTCGTCCGGGCTGGACAGTTCCAGGCCGCGCTCCAGGCTGTCGATGACCGGAAGAAGATCGCCAGCGAACTTCTCCAGGGCGAACTTGTGGGCCTTCTCCACGTCCTGCTCGGCGCGACGGCGCACGTTCTGCAGGTCGGCCGCGGTACGCAGGGCCTGGTCCTGGGCGGCGGCCACCTGCTCTTCGAGCAACTGCACGCGCGCAATCAGATCTTCGCTACCCGCTTCGGCGTTGGTTTCGACGTTCGGATTCTGTTCGTCCAGCTTCTGCTCATCAGCCATGAAATCTCTCCTCTCAATGTCGTCGGCGAGCTCGACTCGCGCATCTGCCGGCCTATATGGGGTCGCCAAGCGCAGCTTCAAGGGCGATTGAACATCAATGTGGCGAAGACATAACTGTCCGCGATCAAAAGCCCGTTTCGGCGAGCGAATCGAACTAAGGGCAGGCATTGTCAGAAAAAAGCAAAACACTGTATAAATAACCAGACCTCACCTCTGGGAGCCGCCCGCATGCTGGTGCACCTGTCCATCCACAACTATGCCATCGTCGAACACCTCGACCTCGAACTCGCCCGCGGCATGAGCGTGATCACCGGCGAGACCGGCGCCGGCAAGTCGATCATGCTCGACGCCCTCGGCCTGACCCTGGGCGATCGTGCCGACAGCGGCGTGGTGCGCCCCGGCGCGGACAAGGCAGACATCCTCGCCACCTTCGACCTGTGCGACATCCCCGAGGCCCGCACCTGGCTCGCCGAGCGCGACCTGGACAACGACGGCCCGTGCATCCTGCGCCGGGTGATCACTGCCGAAGGCCGCAGCCGCGGCTACATCAACGGCACGCCCTGCCCCCTCGGCGACCTCAAGGCGGTCGGCGAACTGCTGATCGATATCCACAGCCAGCACGAGCACCAGTCGCTGCTCAAGACCGACACCCACCGCCGCCTGCTCGACGAATACGCGGGTGCCACCGACCTCGCACGCCAGGTCCAGATGGCAGCCCAGCGCTGGCGCCAGACCCGCGCGGAGCTGGACCGGCTATGCAACTCCGGCGACGAGCAGCGTGCCCGCCACCAACTGCTCAGCTATCAACTGGAAGAACTGGACAACCTCGGCCTCGGCGAGAACGAACTGGAGCAACTGGAGCAGGAGCACAAGAACCTGACCAACGCCGAGGCGCTGTTCGGCATCTGTCGCCAGGTCATCGATCATTGCAGCGAAAGCGACTCGGGCAACGTGCTCAGCGCCCTCACCGCCAGCCTCAATCGACTGACCGCAGTGCAGAACGCACCGCGCGCCTTGGGCGAAGCAGTGAACCTGATCGCCAGCGCGCAGATCCAGGTCGAGGAAGCGGTGGGCGAACTCAATCGTTTCCTCGACAACTTCGATGCCGACCCGATGCGCCTGCAACAGCTGGAAGAGCGCCTCGACACCCTGTACACCCTGGCGCGCAAGCACCGCGTCCATCCCAGCGAACTGATCCCCTTGCAGCAACGGCTGGGCGAGGAACTGGAAAGCCTGAACGCCAACGACGAATCCATCGAGCGCCTGGAAGAAGAACTCACGGCCTACGCCCGCCATTACCAGGAAAAGGCCGGCGAACTCAGCGCCCTGCGTCAGGCCGCGGCCACCCAACTGGCTGCCTCCGTGGAACAGGAGATCCAGCGCCTGGGCATGCCGGGCGGACGCTTCTGCATCGAACTGCGCCCCGGCAACGACAAGGACCTGCACCCTCACGGCCTGGAGCAGGTGGAACTGCTGGTCAGCGCCAACCCGGGCCAACCGCTGAAAGGCCTGGCGAAAGTCGCCTCGGGAGGTGAACTGTCGCGCATCAGCCTGGCGATCCAGGTAATCACCGCGCAGACCTCGCGCATCCCGACCCTGGTCTTCGACGAGGTGGACGTCGGTATCGGCGGCCCCACTGCGGAAATCGTCGGCCAGTTGCTGCGTCGCCTCGGCGAGCGCGGCCAGGTCCTCACGGTGACGCACCTGCCGCAGGTGGCAGCGCAGGGTCACCACCACCTGTTCGTGCACAAGGTACGCAACAGCGACGCGACCCACACCGCCGTCGCCAGCCTGGGCAAACGCGAGCGCGTCGAGGAGGTGGCACGCATGCTGGGGGGCATCGACCTGACCAAGGAGTCCTTGGCCCATGCGAAAAAGATGGTGGTGACCAGCAAGGCCTGACCACCAGAAAGCACGAAGGCGACCCTGAGGTCGCCTTCGTTGTTTTCAACGCAAGTTGTTACTTCTTCTTGCGCACGTACAGCACCAGATTGTGGTCGACCAGCTCGTAACCGTGCTGGGCGACGATTTCCTTCTGGCGCTTCTCGATTTCAGGATCGAAGAACTCGATCACCTCACCGGAATCCACGTTGACCATATGGTCGTGGTGGCCGCCGTCGGCCAGTTCGAATACCGCATGACCGCCGTCGAAGTTGTGACGCACGACCAGACCAGCCGCCTCGAACTGGGTCAGTACGCGGTAGACCGTGGCCAGGCCAACATCTTCTCCCGCCTCCATCAATGCCTTGTAGACATCTTCAGCGCTCATGTGGCGCTGCTCGGTGGAGTCGAGCATCTGTAGGATCTTGACTCGAGGCAGGGTCACCTTGAGACCGGCTTTGCGCAGTTCGCTATTTTCAACCATGGTCAGCTTTCTCGCCGATGCTGCTTCGCAGCTTCTCTGAATACGGGTATGATCGGGGTTTACGTTGTCCAGCCAAGATAGTGGAAGTCGCCCACCGATGCAAAACACCAAGCTCTTGCTAACCAGCCTCACCTTCGTGGGACTGCTCGCACTCGCCGGTTGCTCGTTTCCCGGGGTTTACAAAATCGACATCCAGCAGGGCAATGTCGTAACGCAAGACATGATAGACCAATTGCGCCCCGGAATGACCCGTCGGCAAGTAAGGTTTATCATGGGCAACCCGCTGATCCAGGACACCTTCCACACCAATCGCTGGGACTACCTGTACAGTCTGCAGCCCGGTGGCGGTGAGCGTCAGCAGGAACGCATCAGCATCTTCTTCAACGAGAACGACCAACTGTCGAGCCTGTCCGGCGACTTCATGCCGGGCGTGAGCCGCGACCAGGAAATCCTTGGTAGCGAAAGCAACACCACTGTCAGCCAGCCAGAGCAGAAACAGGCCCAGCCAGTGAAGGAAGAAAAACCTGCTCGCCCAGGCTCGCTGGAAGACAAGATCCAGCGCGACGTCGATACCATCGAAGTCATGCCGGTTCCGGTCCAGGAACCCCTGCGCACGGAGTGATTCCGCCACACACGAAAAAGCCCGAACATGTTCGGGCTTTTTTATTGCCTGCGCCTTGGAGAATCAGCCGTTGAGCTGCTTGGCTCGCTGGCAGAACGCATCGACCAGGGTGTTGGCCGCCTGGTTGAACAGCGGCCCGAGGGTAGCCTTCACCAGCGCCCCGGAATATTCGAAAGACAGGTCCAGGCTGATCTTGCAGGCCTTCTCGCCCAACGGCTTGAATACCCACAGGCCATGCAACTGGCTGAACGGCCCTTCCTCGAGGTTCATCTCGATCGATTGCCCCGGCACCAGCACGTTACGGGTGACGAAGTGCTGACTGATACCGCCCTTCGCCACTTCGACCTTGGCACGCATGTGGGTCTCGCCCTCTTCCAGCACCGTACTGCCCGAGCACCAGGGCAGGAACTCCGGATAGCGCTTTACGTCATTGACCAGATCGTAGAGTGCCTGAGCGGGATAAGGCAGCAGGGCCGACCGTTGAATATGGGTAGTCATCCAGGCGTCATGTCCAAAACTGAGCGAAAAAATGAAGCGGCGACACTAGAACAAAGAATAGGACGCCTAGCAACTGGCCGATTGCCACATGACAGGTGACAACCACGGCAGCCATGAAAAACCCGCGCATTGTCCGGGATTCATCCCGATGGCTCAAGCTCGCCAGACCCCGTAGCCGACGACGCAACGACTGCCTATAATGCCGCCCCTATGGCCAAACAAAAGAAACATCCGACAGGGACCATCGCGCAGAACAAGAAAGCGCGACACGATTACTTCATCGAACACAAATTCGAGGCCGGACTGGTCCTGTCCGGTTGGGAAGTAAAAAGCCTGCGTGCCGGCAAGGCCCACCTGGTGGACAGCTACGTGCTGCTCAAGGACGGTGAAGCCTGGCTGATGGGCAGCCACATCACCCCGCTGACGACCGCCAGTACCCACGTCATCGCCGACCCGACCCGCACCCGCAAGCTGCTGCTCAATCGCCGCGAGCTGGAGCGTCTGTTCGTGGGCGTGCAGCAGAAGGGTTACACCTGCGTCGCGCTGTCCATGTACTGGAGCAAGCATTTGATCAAATGCGAGATTGCGCTGGGCAAGGGCAAGAAGGAATACGACAAGCGCGATACCCAGCGCGAGCGGGATTCCGATCGCGAACTGCAGCGTGCTGTGCGCAACAAGGGGCGGGAAGACTAGTTCTTTTCGCGCCCTCGATGGCCTCATCGCTGGCAAGCCAGCTCCCACAGGGTCCGTGGTGCACACGGTCCTTGCGGGAGCTGGCTTGCCAGCGATAAGTCCATCAGCAGCACAAGATCAGCGCCCCTTGCGCCGCTCCGCCCGCGCCACCCGCTGCACTTCCTGGCGCACCTCTTCCAACACTTCCTGCACATACAGAATGTGCCGGCTCGACACCTCGCGAGCATCCTGCGCTCGCCCTTCGACGATCGCCAGGTACAGGTCGCGGTGCTGGCTGATCAGCATGTCGCGGGTTTCCGCACGCTGCTTGTACATGCCACCGATATTGGTCACCACGTTGCGCTTGAGCAGGTCGAACAAGCCACGGATGGTGTGCAGCAACACCGCATTGTGACTGGCCTCGGCAATCGCCAGGTGGAAGCGCGCGTCGGCAGCACCCTCCTCGGCCCGGGTCACTTCATCGTTGCGGGTGTAGCAATCCTGCAGGGTATCGAACGCCGCCTTCAGTCGCTCGCGATCGACATCCGTCGCCCGCATCGCCGCGTAGTAGGCACATGACGCTTCCAGGGTATGACGGAACTCCAGCAGGTCGCGCTGGGCCTCGGGATTGCTTTCCAGCAGTTGCAGCAACGGATCGCTGAACGTCGTGCCCAGCGCCTCGGCGACATAATTGCCACCACCCTGGCGGCTGACCAGCATGCCCTTGGCCACCAGCTTCTGGATCGCCTCGCGCAACGACGGGCGCGAGACACCGAACTGTTCAGCCAGCACCCGCTCGGCCGGCAAGCGCTCACCGGCGGTCAAGGTGCCCTCAAGAATCATTCCCTCCAGCCGCTCGACGATATCGTCGGACAAACGGCGCTGGCGGACCTGGTCGAAAACCATCACGTGCTCTCCACAATCCCGAGTCAGTTCGGGGCCGCATATTCTGGCCTATCCAGCCCCTCGCCACACCCATCAGTTGGCAACTTTCCTTACCACTCAGTCAGCCCGCTCATCGGAGCTTCGACGAAAGTTTCACGAGGACAAATTGACACACCCACAGCGAGGCTTTTAACCTAGCGCCTCGCCATTGTAAATTGGTCTTACCAATTAACCAATGCCAGTGCCTTACCAACAACAATTAGGGGCCACCCCACATGCAAACCTGGCAACAACTCTATAGTCCGCTTGGTAGTCTTGGCCTGTCCGCCCTGGCGGCGGTCATTCCAATCGTGTTCTTCTTCCTGGCGCTGGCCGTGTTCCGTCTCAAGGGACACATCGCGGGCAGCATCACCCTGGCCCTGTCGATCCTGGTGGCGATCTTCGCTTTCCAGATGCCTGCCGACATGGCCTTCGCCGCCGCCGGTTACGGTTTTGCCTATGGTCTGTGGCCCATCGCCTGGATCATCGTCGCCGCGGTGTTCCTCTACAAACTGACGGTCAAGAGCGGCCAGTTCGAAGTGATCCGCAGCTCTGTGCTGTCGATCACCGATGACCAGCGCCTGCAGGTCCTGCTGATCGGCTTCTGCTTCGGCGCCTTCCTCGAAGGTGCGGCCGGTTTCGGCGCCCCCGTGGCCATCACCGCCGCCCTGCTCGTCGGCCTCGGCTTCAACCCGCTGTACGCCGCAGGCCTGTGCCTGATCGCCAACACCGCGCCGGTCGCCTTCGGCGCCCTGGGCATCCCGATCATCGTCGCCGGCCAGGTCACTGGCATCGACGCCTTCCACATCGGCGCCATGACCGGTCGCCAACTGCCACTGCTGTCGCTGTTCGTGCCGTTCTGGCTGGTGTTCATGATGGACGGCCTGAAAGGCGTCAAGGAGACCTGGCCTGCCGCGCTGGTCGCCGGCGCAAGCTTCGCCGTCACCCAGTACTTCACCTCGAACTTCATCGGCCCGGAACTGCCGGACATCACCTCGGCCCTGGCCTCGCTGATCGCCCTGACCCTGTTCCTCAAGGTCTGGCAGCCGAAGAACTCCTTCACCACCGCGACCGCCAGCGTCGGCGCCGCCGTGGTCAAGGGTGGCAGCCAGCCGACCCCGTACAGCTTCGGCGAGATCTTCAAGGCCTGGTCGCCGTTCCTGATCCTCACCGTGCTGGTCACCCTCTGGACCCTCAAACCGTTCAAGGCCGCGTTCGCCGCCGGCGGCGCGATGTACAGCTGGGTGTTCAACTTCGCCATCCCGCACCTCGATCAACTGGTGATCAAGAGCGCACCGATCGTCGCCAACCCGACGCCGATCCCGGCGGTGTTCAAGCTGGACCCGATTTCCGCCACCGGCACCGCGATCTTCCTGTCCGCGCTGATCTCCATGCTCGTGCTGAAGATCAACTTCAAAACTGGTCTGACCACTTTGAAGGAGACCTTCTACGAACTGCGCTGGCCGATCCTGTCCATCGGCATGGTCCTGGCGTTCGCCTTCGTCACCAACTACTCGGGCATGTCCTCGACCATGGCCCTGGTCCTGGCCGGCACCGGTGCCGCGTTCCCGTTCTTCTCGCCGTTCCTCGGCTGGCTGGGCGTGTTCCTGACCGGTTCGGACACCTCGTCCAACGCCCTGTTCAGCTCGCTGCAGGCCACCACCGCGCACCAGATCGGGGTCAACGACACCCTGCTGGTCGCGGCCAACACCAGCGGCGGCGTGACCGGCAAGATGATCTCGCCACAGTCCATCGCCGTGGCCTGCGCCGCCACCGGCCTGGTCGGCAAGGAATCGGACCTGTTCCGCTTCACCCTCAAGCACAGCCTGTTCTTCGCCACCATCGTCGGCCTGATCACCCTGATCCAGGCGTATTGGCTGACCGGCATGCTGGTTCACTAAAGTGACAGGGGCCGGGCGCTTTTCCGCAGCGCCCGGCAGTTGCCTTCTCACACAAATAGCTGCGAGATCCCATGATCATTTCTGCCTCCACCGACTATCGCGCTGCGGCCCAACGCAAGCTGCCGCCGTTCCTGTTCCACTACGCCGACGGTGGCGCCTACGCCGAGCACACCCTGCGCCACAACGTCGAAGACCTGGCCGGGATCGCCCTGCGCCAGCGCGTGTTGAAGAACATGTCCGAGCTGAGCCTCGAAACCAAGTTGTTCAACGAGACCCTGAGCATGCCGGTGGCCCTGGCCCCGGTCGGCCTGACCGGCATGTACGCCCGGCGCGGCGAAGTGCAGGCCGCGCGCGCGGCGGCGGCGAAAGGCATTCCGTTCACCCTGTCCACGGTGTCGGTGTGCCCGATCGAGGAAGTCGCGCCGGCCATCGACCGGCCGATGTGGTTCCAGCTCTACGTCCTGAAAGACCGCGGCTTCATGCGCAATGCCCTGGAGCGGGCCAAGGCCGCCGGTGTCACCACCCTGGTGTTCACCGTCGACATGCCGGTGCCCGGCGCCCGCTACCGCGACGCCCACTCCGGCATGAGCGGGCCGAACGCGCCGCTGCGTCGCGTCTGGCAAGCCATGACCCACCCGCAATGGGCCCTGGACGTCGGCCTGCTGGGCCGCCCGCACGACCTCGGCAACATTTCCAAATACCGTGGCAACCCCACCGGCCTGGCGGACTACATCGGCTGGCTGGGGGCCAACTTCGACCCGTCCATCTCCTGGAAAGACCTGGAGTGGATTCGTGAATTCTGGGATGGCCCGATGGTCATCAAGGGCATCCTCGACCCCGAGGACGCCAGGGACGCCGTGAAATTCGGCGCCGACGGCATCGTCGTCTCCAACCACGGCGGCCGCCAGCTCGACGGCGTGCTGTCCAGCGCCCGCGCCCTGCCGGCGATCGCCGACGCGGTGAAGGGCGACCTGAAGATCCTCGCCGACTCCGGCATCCGCAGCGGCCTCGACGTGGTGCGCATGATCGCCCTCGGCGCCGACACCGTGCTGATCGGCCGGGCCTTCCTCTACGCCCTGGCCACCCACGGCGAAGCCGGGGTGAAGAACCTGCTGGAGCTGTTCGAGAAGGAAATGCGCGTCGCCATGGTGCTCACCGGCGCCAAGTCGATCAGCGAGATCACTCGTGATTCGCTGGTCCGCGAACTGGCCGCCTGAGCGCGCCCACCCCCACCTTACCGCCTGATTGATCGGGGCACGCGGCGCGCCAGACGCCACGGCCCCGCGAGGAGACTGCATGAGCCTGCCCGCCGCGTTCCTCCGCGATGCCGAGCGCCTGATCCCCGCCGACCGCCGTTTCGACGACCCCACCTCGACCCTGGCCTTCGGCACCGATGCCAGCTTCTACCGCCTGATTCCCAAGCTGGTGGTGCGGGTCGAGTCCGAAGACGAAGTGGTCGGCCTGCTCCAGCTCGCCCAGCGCGAGCGCGTCCCGGTGACCTTCCGCGCCGCCGGCACCAGCCTGTCCGGCCAAGCCATCAGCGACTCGGTGCTGATCGTCCTCGGCGACAACTGGAACGGTCGCGAGATTCGCGACCAGGGCCAGCAGATCCGCCTGCAGCCCGGCGTCATCGGTGCCCAGGCCAACGCCTGGCTGGCGCCGTTCGGGCGCAAGATCGGCCCCGACCCGGCCTCGATCAACGCCTGCAAGATCGGCGGCATCGTCGCCAACAACGCCAGCGGCATGTGCTGCGGTACCGCGCAGAACACCTACCACACCCTGGCCGGCCTGCGCCTGGTGCTGGCCGACGGCACGCGCCTGGACAGCGAGGACCCGGCCAGCGTGGCCGCCTTCGAAAGCAGTCACGCCGACCTGCTGCAGGCACTCGCCCGCCTCGGCCGCGAGACCCGCGCCAACAGCGCATTGGCCGACCGTATCCGGCACAAGTACCGACTGAAGAACACCACCGGTCTGTCGCTGAATGCGCTGGTGGACTACGACCAGCCGCTGGACATCCTCCAGCATCTGCTGGTCGGCTCCGAAGGCACGCTGGGCTTCATCAGCGCGGTGACCTACGACACCGTCCCGGACCATCCCTACAAGGCCTCGGCGCTGATCGTCTTCCCCAGCGTGGAAAGCTGCTGCCGTGCGGTCACCGTGCTCAAGCAGCAACCGGTGTCCGCCGTGGAGCTGCTGGACCGCCGCAGCCTGCGCTCGGTGCAGGAGAAGCCGGGCATGCCGCAATGGGTGAAAGGCCTGTCGGAGAATGCCTGCGCGTTGCTCATCGAATCCCGCGCGGCCAGTCAGACGCTGCTGCATGAACAACTGGCGCAGATCATGGCCTCCATCGCCGACTTTCCGCTCGAGCAGAAGGTCGATTTCAGCGAGGATCCGGCGGTCTACAACCTGCTCTGGAAAATTCGCAAGGACACCTTCCCCGCTGTCGGCGCGGTGCGTCAGACCGGGACCACGGTCATCATCGAAGACGTGACCTTTCCCGTAGAGCAACTGGCCGAAGGGGTCAACCGCCTGATCCAGCTGTTCGACAAGCATCGCTACGACGAGGCGATCATTTTCGGCCACGCCCTGGAAGGCAACCTGCACTTCGTCTTCACCCAGGGCTTCAACAGCGCCGTGGAAGTAGCGCGCTACCAGGCCTTCATGGACGACGTCGCGCAACTGGTGGCGGTGGAATTCGGCGGCTCGCTGAAGGCCGAGCACGGCACCGGGCGCAACATGGCGCCCTTCGTCGAACTGGAATGGGGCCAGGACGCCTACCAGTTGATGTGGGCACTCAAGCGCCTGCTCGACCCCAACGGCATCCTCAACCCGGACGTGGTGCTCAGCGAAGACCCGGATATCCACCTCAAGCACCTCAAGCCGCTGCCAGCCGCCGACGAGATCGTCGACAAGTGCATCGAATGCGGCTTCTGCGAGCCGGTCTGCCCGTCCAAGGGACTGACCCTGAGCCCGCGCCAGCGCATCGTCATGTGGCGCGATATCCAGGCCAGGAAGCGCGCCGGCGAGGACACCTCGGCACTGGAACGCGACTACCAGTACCAGGGCATCGACACCTGCGCCGCCACCGGCCTGTGCGCGCAGCGTTGCCCGGTGGGGATCAACACCGGCGAACTGGTGAAGAAGCTGCGCGGGCAGGCGGCACACCACGGCAAGACCGCCGACTGGCTGGCAGAGAACTTCCATACCGCCCTGAGCGGCGCGCGCCTGACCTTGCGCGTGGCCAATGGTGCGCGACGTCTGCTCGGGGCAACGCGCCTGAGCCGCATCAGCCACTCGTTGAGCAAGGCCAGCAACGGTCGCCTGCCGCAATGGACCCCGGCCATGCCGCAGCCGCTGAAGAACCCACTGGTCAGCGTCGCCGCCAATGATGCGCGACCACGGGTGGTCTACCTGGCCGCCTGCGTCTCGCGGGTGATGGGCCCGGCGGCGGGCGATCGCGAACAGACCTCGCTGCAGGACAAGACCCGCGGCCTGCTGGAAAAGGCCGGCTACCAGGTGGTGTTCCCGGACAACCAGGACAGCCTCTGCTGCGGCCAGCCGTTCGCCTCCAAAGGCTACGCCGAGCAGGCCGAGCACAAGCGCCAGGAACTGATCAGCGCCTTGCTGCATGCCAGTCGCGGCGGCCTCGACCCGATCTACTGCGACACCAGCCCCTGCACCCTGCGCCTGGTCCAGGACCTGGCCGAAACCCGCCTGGACCTGTACGACCCGGTGCGTTTCATCCGCACCCACCTGCTGGACAGGCTGGAGTTCACCCCGCAGGACACCCCGATCGCCGTGCACGTGACCTGCAGCACCCAGCACCTGGGCGAAAGCCAGGCACTGATCGACCTCGCGCGCCTGTGCAGCAAGCAGGTGGTGATTCCCGAAGGCATCCATTGCTGCGGCTTCGCCGGTGACAAGGGCTTCACCACACCGGAGCTGAACGCCCACTCGCTGCGCAGCCTCAAGGAGGCGGTGCAGTACTGCGAGGAAGGGATTTCCACCAGCCGCACCTGCGAGATCGGCCTGTCGACCCATGCCGGGATCGACTACCACGGGCTCGTCTACCTGGTGGACCGGGTAACCCGGCCGCGCGCCATCTGAACGTGCCTGCATGACCGGCGGGAGGAACAAGCCAGCCGGTCATGACATTCCTGTGAACTCCCGGGCGAACCGCACAGTCCACCCATCAGGCCCATTTTCCCGAGGCCTTTCCAGCCAAGGAGATTCACATGAAGCGTACTGCGATTACCGGACTGTTCATGACCGCCGCACTGCTTGCCTCCCCTGTGTTCGCGGCGGACGACCTGTGCACCGCCAACCTGCAGAAGATCGACGACCAACTGGCCAGCCTCGGCGCCACCTCGGAGGACCTGGTCAAATCGGTCAAGGAACAGGCCGACGATGCGCGGGCCGCGAAGACCGCCGGCAACGACAAGGATTGCATCGCCCTCACCACCAAGGCCCTGCAGGACCTGCAGAACACCACCAAGGGTGGCGGCAGCGAGTGAGCCAGAGCATCCGGGCGATGGTATACGTCGCCCGGATGATGTCGTATACTCCGCTTTACGCGCTTGAAAAAGCGTCAGCTTAGAGCTGAAAAATTGGGGCCGATTAGGATTCGACGCCGGTAGTGAAACTCTAGGTGCATGCCGAGTTGGTAACAGAACTCGTAAATCCACTGTTGCAACTTTCTATAGTTGCCAATGACGAAAACTACGAGGGCTACGCTCTCGCTGCGTAAGCAGCCGAGCCCGCTCTTCTGGTAGCTTCGGCTCCAGCAATCATCAGGGGATGCCTGTAAACCCGAAATGATTGTCATACAGAACAGGATCGCCGTGCAGTACGTTGTGGACGAAGCGGCTAAAACTTACACAACTCGTCCAAAGCACCCTGCCCGTCGGGCGGCTGAGGATTAACTCAATAGACACGGCTAAGCATGTAGGACCGACAGCGGAACACTGGCGGACGGGGGTTCAAATCCCCCCGGTTCCACCAAACACGCTACACAGAAAGGCACTTTGGCGAAGTTCGCGAAAGTGCCTTTTTTGTTGCCCGACCGCCTGGACTCAGGCACGCCGCATTACAAGCGAGCGCTCACCGCTTCGCCGCCAGCACCTGTGCAATCCGCCTGCGCAGATCCCCATGAACCGCCTCGTCATAGGGCGGAGCATGCTTCCAGTCGTAGAACCACACCGGCATCCTGCGCTTGTCGTCCGGCTCGTCGGCGTAACGCGGGAAAATGTGGCAATGCAGCTCGGGCTCCGAATTGCCAAGGATCTCGTAGTTCATCCGCAGCGCCCCGGTCACCTGCAACACGGCATCCCCCAGCCGGGCCATGTCCAGCAGGTAGCTGGTCCGCCGTTCTCCCTGCAGGTCGTTGAGGCTCGGTACGACCAGGTCCGGCAACAGCAGGCAATACCCCTGCAGAAACTGCACATCGCCCATGACCGCCCATCCCGAGGCCATGCGACAGATGACTTTGTCGTTGGCCCCCTCGCGGGCGAGTCGAACGCGTTCGGTAATCAGTGACATAGGTTTCAATCCACGATGAACAGCTTGGCGCCCTGGGCGGTCGACGAACGATGAGCCTCGGCGTTGTCGCCGACCTGGTAGCTCATGCCGGCAGTCAGCGTGAAACGCCGGGAATCGTCCAGCTCGGTGTCCAACTGCCCTTCCAGGCACAACAGGATGTGCCCCTTGCTGCACCTCCTCTCGAAGGGGCTCGAACGTAGCCGCAGCACACCCGAAGGCGATAGACGCAGAACCCTGCTATTTCGTCCATACAGGCCCAGGGGCGCAGCTACGCCAGAATCCCCGCCGACAGAGATCATACAACTAGTCATAAAAACGCCAAGAAACTACTCAAAAAAAGCCTTAATACCACGTGTCAGCGCAAATAATGTTGTACGACGACGCACAACATGCCATTCTTTCGTTGAAACAATTTGTCTCACTTCGCCATGCCAGCGCCGAGACAGCACCGCACCGCTAAAAATAACTCCAGGTGAACCATGAAAATAAAAGGCATCCGTTGGTGGATGGTCAGCCTTGTCACGGCTGGTCTCGTCGTCAACTACCTCGCTCGCAACACCCTGTCGGTGGCCGCCCCCACCCTGATGACCGACCTCTCCATCTCCACCGCCGAATACGCCAAGATCGTCGCCGCCTGGCAGTTCTGCTATGCGCTGATGCAGCCGATCGCCGGCTGGCTGATCGACTTTATCGGCACCAAGCTCGGCTTCGCCGTGTTCGCCCTGGCCTGGTCCGCCGCCTGCGCCAGCGCGGCCCTGGCGAGCGGCTGGCAGAGCATGGCGTTCATGCGCGGACTGCTGGGCATGACCGAAGCCGCCGGCCTGCCCGCCGGGGTCAAGGCCACCACCGAGTGGTTCCCGGCCAAGGAACGCTCGGTGGCGATCGGCTGGTTCAACATCGGCTCATCGTTCGGCGCCCTGCTCGCACCACCGCTGGTGGTCTGGGCCATCCTGCACAGTGGCTGGCAACTGGCCTTTGTCCTCGTCGGCGTCGCGGGGATCATCTGGACCCTGCTGTGGATGCTGCTCTACAAGCACCCACGCGACCAGAAACGCCTGAGCGACGAAGAGCGCGAACACATCCTCTCCGGCCAGGAAGCCCACTTCAAACAGGAAACCCGCGAACCCGGTGCCTGGAAACGGATCTTCAAGACCCGCAACTTCTACGCCATCGCCTCGGCGCGGATCCTCTCCGAGCCAGCCTGGCAGACCTTCAACGCCTGGATCCCGCTGTACCTGATGACCGAGCGGCACATGAACATCAAGGAAGTCGCGATGTTCGCCTGGCTGCCGTTCCTTGCCGCCGACATCGGCTGCGTGCTGGGCGGCTACCTGAGCCCGTGGTTCCACCGTTACTTCAAGGTGTCGCTGTTCACCTCGCGCAAGATGGTCCTGGTGTTCGGCGCCAGCTGCATGATCGGCCCGGCCTGCATCGGCCTGGTGGAAAGCCCCTACACCGCGATCCTGCTGCTGTGCATCGGCGGCTTCGCCCACCAGACCCTGTCCGGCGCGCTGTACTCCATCACCTCGGACTCCTTCACCCGCGACCAGGTCGCCACCGCCACCGGCATGGGCGGCATGTGCGGTTACCTCGGCGCGACGGTGTTCACCCTGGCCTTCGGCATCCTGGTCACCCAGATCGGCTACAGCCCGCTGTTCGTGGTGCTGGCGGCGTTCGACATCGTGGCGGCGCTGCTGGTGTGGAAGGTGGCGAAGGAAGTGACCTCAACCCCGGCGCCACAACCGGCAGCCACAGGTGGAAGCAATCAAGCCATCGCCTGACCCCGCAAAAGAACAAGGGCCGCAATCGCGGCCCTTTCTTATTGGTCAGCGCTCCCACAGGGTCCGCGTTAGACGGGTTGATACTGCAACCTGAACCCCAGACTCGCCTCCTCCCCCTGCTCCAGCAACCTCAATCCCGGCCGCCCCGGCAGATGATGGGCATTGACCGGATGGCTCACCGGCTCGACACAAAAGAACGGCTTGTCCTGGGGACAGAACAGCAGGAAGTAGTCCGCCCCCGTGGCCTGGCATTCCAGGCGATAGCCCGGCTGCTCGATCACGCAGTCCCCCGCCCAGCCACTGAATGCATGATCCACCTGACGCGTCGGCAACGCCGCCAGCTCGGGGAAACGCCAATCCTCGGGAATCTCCGCCTCGTACGACGGCAACTGCCCCTCCTGCGCCAGCCACACCTGGCTCGCCGCAGCCTGCAGCCGGGTCTGTGGATAACGCGGGAAATACGGATGCAACCCCAGGCCGTACCAGTTGGCCTGTTCATCCAGGTGGGTCACATGCAGATCGAGCGTCAGACAGCCCTCGAACAGGTGCACGTCCAGCGTCGCCTGGTAGGCGAACGGCCACTCGCTGTCGAGGCTCAGGCGTACCCGCCGCTCGCTGTGATGATCCACCTGCCAGGCCTGCTGCCAGGCGCTGCCGTGGATCGGGTAAGGGTCATGATCGGTGTTCGGCAGCAGCGCCTGCCAGCCATCGGGCCGCTGGAAACCGCCCCCGGCGATGCGGTTGGACCAGGGCAGCAACGGATAGCAGCCCATCCGCCTCGGCGTGCCGGCGGCTTTCGCCTCGTCGTCGGCATGCCGCAGCAACGCCTGCCCGGTGGCTTTCACCTGCCAGTTGACCAGGCTGCCGCCCAACGCGGGGGCGATGCTCAGGCGGGTCAGCCGGTCTTCCAGATACAACTCGGATAAGGCCATCGAAGGCTCCTGTGGATAAAGGTTTCAACCGTGCTTGCGCCAGGTGAGCAGGACGATGCCACCCACCACCACGGCGCCGCCGAGCAGTTGCAGGCCACTCAGGTGCTGGTCGAGCAAGGCCCAGCCCAGCAGCATGGTGGCGATGGGTTCGATGTTCATCACCGGCGCGTTCTGCGCCATGTTCAGCCGCGGCACGCAGACGAACAGCAAGGTAAAGGCAATGCCGTACAGCACCACCAGGCTCGCCAGCGCCAGCCAGCCGCCGGCACTGCCCGGCGCGGACAGGCCGCTGGGCATCACCCCGCTCATGCCGGCGAGCAACATGCTGGAAAAGACGATGACCAGGGTCAGCAGGCTGCGTACCGGCCCGCGCAGCGCGGCCAGCTTGTGGTCGGTTATCCACAGCGCGCAGGCGAAGGCACAGGCGGCGGCGAAGGCCAGGCTGACGCCGAGGGTCCAGTGCGGGTTGGCCTCGCCACTGTCGGCCAGGCGCGCCGGGACATCCAGGGCCAGCACCAGCCCGCAGAGGATCAGGCCCATGAACAGCACGCTGCGCCCCGTCGGACGCGGCCCGCCCAGGGCCCAGCCCAACAAGGCCAGCAACATTGGAAAGGTGTTGCCCACCAGCAAGGCGAGGGCCACGGGAATCCGTGCCACCGCCGAATACAGGCAGAGACTCTGGGTGGCGATCAGCAACCCCAGCAGCAGTTGCCAGCGCAGCGTGCCGCCCGGCAATGCCAGCGGCTGGCGTTGCCAGAGCAGCAGCCCGGCCAGCACCAGCAAAGTGATCCCGGAGCGGCAGAGGATCGCCAGCAGCACCCCGGTACCGTCATCGAAGGCAAAGCGCGCGGCGATATGGTTGCCGGCGAAGGAGCAGGCCAGCAGCGCGAGGAGCGCGATCGCCAGCTTGCGGGGAAAGGGAGCGGGAACATCCATGTGCAGGATCCATATACGACAGACTCGGCAGGTTCCGGGGCCGCTTTGCGGCCCCAGGCCCCGGACTTACAGCACGACGCTAGGCAGCCAGAGAGAAATGGCAGGAATGTAGGTCACCGCCATCAGCACCATGAACAACGCCAGGTAGAACGGCAGCAGCGCCTTGACCGTGGACTCGATGCTGACCTTGCCGATGGCCGAGCCGACGAACAGCACCGCCCCCACCGGTGGCGTGATCAGGCCGATGCCCAGGTTGACCAGCATGATCATGCCGAAGTGCACCGGGTCGACGCCGATGCCGTTGATCACCGGCAGCAGGATCGGCGTCAGGATCAGGATCAGCGGCGCCATGTCCATCACCGTGCCGAGCAGCAGCAACATGAAGTTGATGCACATCAGGATCACGTAGCGGTTGTCCGACAGGGTCAGGAACGCCGTGGTGATCTTCGACGGGATCTGCATCAGGGTCATGACGTAGCCGAAGCTCGCCGCGAAGCCGATCAGGATCATCACGATGGAGATGGTCCGCACCGTGCGGTGCATCAGCTTGGGCAGGTCGCGCCACTTGTAGTCGCGGTAGATGAACATGGTCACGAAGAACGACCAGACCACCGCCACCGCCGCCGATTCGGTCGCGGTGAACACCCCGGTGAGAATGCCGCCGAGGATGATGACCATGGCCATCAGGCCCCAGAGCGCTTCGCCAGCGATCTTCAGCGCCTGACGCAGCGGGATCACCTCGCCCTTGGGGTAGTTGCGCTTCTTCGCGAAGATCAGGCACAGCCCCATCATCACCGCGCTCAGCAGCAGCCCGGGCATCACCCCGGCCATGAACAGCGAAGCGATCGACACCGTGCCGCCCGCCGCCAGCGAGTAGAGCACCGAGTTGTGGCTGGGCGGGGTCAGCAGCGCCTGCACCGAGCCGCTCACCGTCACCGCCGTGGAGAACTCCCGCGGATAGCCCTTGCGCTCCATCTCGGGAATCAGCACCGAACCCACCGACGCGGTATCGGCCACCGACGACCCGGAGATCGCCCCGAAGAAGGTCGAGGCCATGATGTTGACCAGCGACAGCCCGCCACGGACGAAGCCCACCAGCACCCCGGCGAACGCCACCAGCCGCCGCGACATGCCGCCCTCGGCCATGATCGCGCCGGCCAGGACGAAGAACGGAATGGCCAGCAGGGAGAACTTGTTCACCCCGCTGGCGACCTGGATCATCATCGCCTGCAGCGGGATGTCGATCCACCAGGCGCCGATCAGCGCCGCCAGGCCCAGGGCATAGGCCACCGGCATGCCGATGAGAATGAGCAGGATGAAGCTGCCCAGGAGAATGAAGGCATCCATTTATGCAGCTCCCTCGGTTTCTTCCGGCAGGTCGAAGCACACGACCTTGCGATGGCTCTGGTCGCCCAGCACGAGTTTTTCCACGACGAACACCAGGGTCAGCAGGCCGCCCAGCGGGATCGGCGCGTAGGTCATGCCGACCCGCACCGCGGGCAGCGAGGCCAGGTACTGGTTCCAGGTGGTGAGGCACAGCTTGACGCCGTACCAGACCATGAACACGCAGACCGCTACCATGAGCAGTTGCACCAGCAGGCCCACCAGCTTGCGCAGCGGTTCGGGCATGCGGTCGGTGGCCATGCTCACCGCCATGTGGGCGCGGGCCCGGTAGCTCGCGGCGGCGCCGATGAAGGTGAAGACCACCATCAGCAGGATCGATACCGGCTCCGGCCAGCTGGAGCCGGTGCCGAGGATGTAGCGGGCGAAGATGCCCCAGGGAATGATCAGCGACATGGCCAGGATCGACAGGCCGGCCACCCAGATGCAGGCGCGGTACAGCGTGTCGTTCATGTGCAGGAAGAGCGATTTCATAGGCATCACCAAAGCGGCCGCGCAGTGCAAGGCCGCGCGGCCGGGATCGTCTTGAAGGGTCCGGTGTTACTCGACGGCGTCGATGCGCTTCATCAGGTCGGCGTATTGCGCGCCGTACTTCTCGCGGACCGACGCCGTGGCGTCGTAGAACGGCTTCTTGTCCACGGTGATGAACTCGACGCCGGCGGCCTTGAGCTTCTCTTCGCTGGCGGCGGACTTGGCATCCCACAGCGCGCGCTCTTCGAACTGCGCCTCGCGGGCGACCTTCTTGACCAGCACCTGCTGGTCCGGGGTCAGCTTGTTCCAGGTGGTCTTCGACATCACCACCGGCTCCGGCAGGATCAGGTGGCTGGTCAGGGTGAAGTACTTGGCGTTCTGGAAGTGGTTGTGCTCGAGCAGGGTCGGCGGGTTGTTCTCGGCGCCGTCGATCACCCCGGTCTGCAGGGCACTGAAGATCTCCCCGGTGTCCATGGCGATACCGTTGCCGCCCATGGCGTTCATCATGTCGATGAACAGCGGGTTGCCCTGCACGCGGATCTTCATGCCCTTGAGGTCTTCGAGGGAGCGCACCGGTTTCTTGGTGTACAGGCTGCGGGTGCCGCCATCCATCCAGGCCAGGGCCACCAGGTTGAATTCGGAGTTGGTGATCTTGTCGAGGATCTCCTGGCCGATCTCGCCATCGATGACCTTGCGCATGTGCTCATGGTCGCGGAACACGAACGGCATGTTGAACACGTTCACATCCGGCACCACCGGGCCGACGATCCCCAGGCTGACCCGGGCCATCTGCACCGCGCCGATCTGCGCCTGTTCGATCACCTCCTTTTCGGAGCCGAGCACGCCACCGGCGAACATCTTGAACTTGATTTCGCCGTTGCTCGCCTCTTCCAGTTTCTTGCCCATGTTCTGCTCGGCGACCACGGTCGGGTAGCCGGCCGGGTGCACGTCGGCGAACTTGATGTCCAGCGCGAAGGCGGACGCGGAAAAGACGAAGGGAAGCGCGGCCAGAAGCAGCTTGCGTTTGAAGGTCATGGTGAAGCTCCGTGTTTTGTTGTTATCCGGGTTGGCTTGTATGACGGCAGGTCGTGCGGTGCAGCGGTCAGTAATGCGCGGCGGGTTCCTCCAGGCCTCGGGTGCCGGGGTTCAGGGCGAACACGCCGCCCGCCAGGGGCTGGTCGGCGAGGTCGATGCCCGCGGGGCGGATCGAGGTGACGAACAGGGTGTCGAGCTGGGCGCCCCCGAAGGCGCACATCGCCGGCTTCTTCACCGGCACTTCCAGCGAGCGGTCGAGGCGACCGTCGGGGGTGAAGCGGTGGATCAGCCCGGCATCGTTGCCGCAGATCCAGTAGCAGCCGTCCTGGTCGACGGCAGCGCCATCGGGGCGACCGGGGTGCTCGTGCATGTCGACGAACACCCGCTGGTTGCGCGGTGTGCCGGTGTCGATGTCGTAGTCGAAGACCCACACGGTCTGCACGCTCGGATGGGAATCGGAGAGGTACATGCGCCTGCCGTCCGGGCTGAAGGCCAGGCCATTGGGCACCAGCATGCCGTCGAGCTGACGGTGCAGGCGGCCCTCGCCGTCATGCCGGTACAGCGCGCCGACCGGCACGCCCTGCTGCATGTCCATGAGCATGGTGCCGGCCCAGAAACGGCCCTGGCGGTCGCAGCGCCCGTCGTTGAAGCGCATGCCGTCACGGGCATGGCTCACCGGGCTGAGCAGGCGGCTGTCGAGGCGACCGTCAGCGCTGGCGTTGACCTGGAAGATCCCGCTCTCCATGCCGGCAATCCAGCCATTACCCCAGCGGGCGATGCAGGCCAGCATCTCGTCGCCCTGCCAGACCTGGTGGGCGCCATCCGACGCCGTCCAGCGATGCAGTTGCCGCGCCGGGATATCGGCCCAGTACAGGGCCTGCTCGCCCGCGTGCCACACCGGGCTCTCACCGGTGCCGTTGCGGGCGTCGACGATCAGTTCGCAATTCATGGGCCGTGCCTCCTGGCGCGCGGGGTCAGTTGAACGGTCCGGCGGCAACGAAGGCACCGCCCTGGTAGACCATCGAGGGATCGTCGGCAGCCGGCGCCGGACGGGCCTCCACCTCGGCACGGAACACCTCGGAGCTGTCCTTGGGCGCATAGCCCAGATGCTCGGCGTAGCGGTTGTCCCACCACACGGTGCGGTTGTCGGAAGCGCCGTAGACGATGGTGTGGCCCACGTCCGCGGTGGTCAGGCCGCGCTGGATCAGCTGGGTCAGGTCGTCGTAGCTCAGCCAGGTACAGAGCATGCGCGGGTTCTGCGGCTGGTCGAAGGACGAGCCGATGCGAATGCTGACGGTCTCGATGCCGTAGCGGTCGAAGTAGAAGCTGGCGACGTCTTCGCCGTAGCACTTGGACAGGCCGTAGTAGCTGTCCGGACGGCGCGGCGAGCGGGCATCGATGCGCTCGTCCTGGCGGTAGAAACCGATGGTGTGGTTGGAGCTGGCGAAGATCACCCGCTTGACCCCGTGCTTGCGCGCCGCCTCGTAGATGTGGAACACGCCGCAGATGTTGGGGCCGAGGATGTCCTCGAAGGAATGCTCGGTGGACACGCCGCCGAAGTGGATGATGGCATCGACGCCTTCCACCAGCGCGTGCACCGCCGCCTTGTCGGCGAGGTCGCAGGTCACGACTTCTTCATGAGGCCCTGCGGCCGGTGCCATGGGGCTGATGTCGGACAGGCGCAGTACCTCGGTGAAGCCTTGCAGGCGCTCGCGAAGGATCTTGCCCAGGCCGCCTGCGGCCCCCGTGAGCAGCAGGCGATTGAAGGGAGTAGTGGTCATGGCCGGCCCTTGTTGTCGTGATTTGTTGTAGGTTGTCGTATGACTTGGCAGATTATTGAAACAGACAGCCCTGCCTGTCAACGCCCAGTTGAGGGGCCGCGCCGCGACCCCACGCACCGATTTACAGCAACGACAGCGGATAGTTGAAGATCAGCCGGTTCTCGTCGAACTCGTTGTTGCTGTAGTCGCGGCGCATGCTGGAGTTGCGCCAGCGGATGCTCAGGTTCTTGAACGTGCCGCTCTGGATCACGTAGGCCAGCTCCGACTCCCGGGCCCACTCCTTGCCGTCGGTGATCGCCCCTACGTGCACGTTGTCGCCGCTGATGTAGCGGTTCATCAGGGTCAGGCCAGGGATGCCGACGCCTGCGAAGTTGAAGTCATGGCGTACCTGCCAGGAACGCTCCTCGGCGTTGTCGAAGCTGGAGTTGTAGCTGTCGTTGGCCAGGGTGCCGCCGCTGGTGCCGTTGACCCGCATCCAGGTGTTGCCATCGACCTTCTGCAGGCCGAGGTAGAAGGTGTTGCTGCCGTACTTGGCGGAGAACATGCCGGACCAGGTCTTGTTGTCCAGCTTGCCGGCGCGGGCGGCGCCATCGTCGTCGCCGTGGAAGTAGCCGAGGTTGGCGCCCAGGGTCCAGTCGCCGACCGGCTGCAGGTGGCTGACCTGCAGGTACTGCTGCTCGTAGACGTCCTTGAGCACGGCATTCCACAGGCCGAACAGGGTGCGGTCCTGGTTGAACTTGTACTCGCCGCCGACGAAGTTGAAGCGGTCCGACACCCCGCCGCCGTAGCTCATGTCTTCCATGCTCGCGTCGTTGCGCGGGCTGTTGCCGCGGAACTGGCCGCCGTAGAGGGTCAGGCCGGCGATTTCGTTGGACGTCACCTGGCCACCGCGGAAGGTCTGCGGCAGCGAGCGGCCATCGTCGGAGCGCAGGATCGGCAGCACCGGCATCCACTCGCCGACCTTCAGTTCGGTCTTGGAAATGCGCATCTTGCCGGCCACCGCCAGACGCCCGAAATCATCGGCCGGACGTCCGTCGTCGTGGCGTGGCAACAGCGCCGTACCGTAGGTCCCGCCACCGCCATCGAGTTTCACCGCCCACAGCCCCAGCACATCCGCGCCAAAGCCCACGGTGCCCTCGGTAAAGCCCGAGCGGGCGTCGAGGATGAAGCTCTGGGTCCACTCCTCGGCCTTGCTCTGCGGGTTGGCCGGGTTGGTGAAGTTGCGGTTGATGTAGAAGTTGCGCAGGCCGAGGGTGGCCTTGGAATCCTCGATGAAGCCGGCGGCGCTGGCGGTACCCGGCAGGCTGGCGAGCAGGCCGGTGCCGAGCAGGGCGAAAGGAAGGGTGTGGCGGATTTTCATTATTGTTGTGCTCCCTGAGGGTGTGGCAGTCCGTCCACCGGGCGCGCGTCGGCAACCTGCGGCATGGGGCGGGTGGTTTGTCCGGCCCACGGGGGGCCAAGGGTGGAACGAGGCAGGCGGGGCGTCAGGCGCCCACAGCGCTACGCGACGAGCCGAACGGGCTGGCCGGGGAAATCGGGATAGGGAAAACGCGCGAGGAAAGCGAAGGTGATGTCGACATGGGTAGCTTCACTGTTTGTAGTTTTTGTTGTGTGTTGTCGTACAACATGTCGAATTATTAGCAAGTGAGGGTGGGGGTGTCAACGCTGTGGAGGTGAGAGATTTGGCACCCACACAGTATTTTCTTGAGCCTTATCTTGAAGGAACGCTCTACCACGGGCTCTTTTCTCGGAGTAGACATACTATGACCAGGTAAAACATCCGCTGGTCGCTCTAACCTTGCACAGACAATGCAATCGCATTACCATCCCCTGATCTTTCACCAGGCTGGAGCAGAGCATGGTCACCACACTCGAAGTCGAGTCCACCCTTACCGATCGCTACCAGACCACAGTGCCGGAAACCGTGCGCCGCGCCTTGCAGTTGAGCAAGCGCGACAAGATCCACTACAGCATCCGACCAAATGGCGAAGTCGTGCTGACCCGCGGCCACGAACCTGAGGATGATCCGGTGCTTGGTGAGTTCCTGGCCTTCCTCGCCCGTGATATCGCTGAGAATCCGCAGCATCTCAAAGCGCTGGACCAGAATTTTGTGCAACGGGTGCAAAGTCTGGTAGCGAATGTCGAGATCGATCTGGATGCGCCCTTATCGGCAGATGACGAATGAGCTCGACCTCGCTGGTCATTCATGGCTGGACAATCTTCGCCCACGGGCTGTTCCTCGATCAGTACGAGCGCTTGAACCAGCAAGTCAAGTCGTTACAGGAAAAGTATCCCGCCACATACGAGCAAAAAAACGCCAGCAAGCGCCTGGCCGCAATCACCCGCCTCGCTTTCGACATCATTCCGCAGGATCCGAGCAAACCCGAGTATCGCCAGGGCAGCACGCTGGGTGCTGCGCACAAGCACTGGTTCCGGGCCAAGTTCTTCCAGCAGTATCGGCTGTTCTTCCGTTACCACGGCCCCAGCAAGGTGATCGTGCTGGCGTGGGTGAATGATGAAGAGACCAAGCGGGCCTATGAGAGCAGCGATGATGCTTATCGTGTCTTCGGCAGGATGCTCGGAAATGGCCATCCGCCAGATGACTGGGATGAGTTGTTGAAGGCGTCAACGCAGGAAATGTCACGACTGCAGTCGATAGCGACAGGCAGGGCAACTTGAAGGCCAAGAGCTGGCATGTCGTGTAACGAACCAGCTCCTGCCGGATCAGCAATCAACCAGGACTCAACCTCCAGCCTGTCGCTGCGCGATTCCCCTCAACATCGATTCGGCCAACGCCAGCGACGCCTCCAGCGTGTGCTGGGTGGCCCAGAGCATGCCGGTCAGGTGCCTGTCGCGGGCGGTTTCACAGGCCTCGAAATTGGTTTCGTAGGCCGAGCGCAGCATCACCGCGAGGTGCGCCAGGGCGTCATCCACCTCGGCGCCGGCGCAGACGGCGAACAAGGGCGGGTGATGGCCATCGCACGCAGCGAACGGGGTATGGACGGTCAGGGCACGCGGGGATGAAGCGGGTGGATCGGGGACGATCTTTTTCATGAGCATTTCCTTTTGCGAAAAGGGACTGTCACGAACCGCTGTCAAACGGAGGGTGGCAGCTGTACATGGGTTGACAGACCGAGGCAAAAGGAAAACCCGGCGCGCACGAGTGCGCCCCACGTACAGCCGCCATAACAGGTGAGCACGGAGCTGCGGGAATCCATTTGCGGACGGCCTGTCAAAGCCGGTCGCCAGCTATCGACGACGGCAGCAAGACTAGGCAGCGTTTCCCCGGTGCGCAACGACTGAAAGGCCGCGGAAGTATGCTTGGGAATTTGCCTACAAGAAAGTCGGAGATCGGTGAAGTTTCGTAGCTTTATATGGCACAACGCAGCACCATCATCAGCCTGTAACTACCCTCCTCTACTCTGCTCCACCACCTGAATCCGCCGAAGACCAACAATGAATCCGGCCCCAGCCAGCCCCCGCCAGTCCTTCATGATCCGCTCCGACAACATGAGCACCGATGACTTCGGCGCCCTGTTCACCCGCTTGTTCGGCAACCTCTACGCCGGCATGCCACGCCCGGATCGCCAGGTGGCCATCGCCGGGGTCTACGGGCGCTACGACGGCGTCAGCTTGCGTAACCTGAGCTTCCGGGGCGACCTGCTCACCGGCATGCCCGACGCCGACGACGAGATCACCTTCGTCTTCCCCACCAGCGGCCGCATCGTCTTCAACCACTCCAGCGACCTGCTCGGCACGCCGCAGGTGGCCCTGGCCGTGGAAAAGACCTCGGTGAAAGCGGTGAGCTTCATTGATGGCCATTCCCAGTACGGCATGTCGGTCCGCCGTTCGCTGTTCGCCCGGCGCCTGTCGCTGCTGCTGGGCATGCCGATCCCCCAGCCGGTGCGCTTCCACCCACAGGTAGACATGGCGACCGAGGCGTTCCAGGGCATCAGGGCGATCATCGGCATGGCCACCGGCAGCGCCTTCGATCCATTGATGAACGCCAACTCGCAGATGCCCGGACATCTCCGGGAAATGCTGGTGGACTCGCTGCTGGAGGTATGGCCGCACAACTACAGCGATGCGCTGAAACGCCCGCAAAAGCTGATCGCGCCGCGCCATGTGAAATTGGCGGTGGACTATATCCAGGCCCACCCCGATGCACTGGTCAGCGGCAGCGAACTGGCCGCCCTGAGCAATGTCAGCCTGCGCGCCCTGCAGGACGGCTTCCGCCGCTTCGTCGGCACTTCCATCGTTGGCTACCAGCGCCAGGTGCGTCTGCAAAGGGCCTACGAGGCACTCAGGCAGGACGCATCCCGTTCCGTCAGCGAGATCTCCCTGGCCCTGGGTTTCAGCAATGTCGGGCGCTTCTGCCAGTACTTCCAAAACGCCTACGGCGTCAGTCCGGCAGAGCTGCGCAAAGGTCAGTAAAGCCTTGGGGCGAGCGAGCTCGCTCCCACGGGGACTACCCCCAAGACCATCCAGCCCGTGGGAGCGAGCTCGCTCGCGAAGGGCCGCAAAGCGGCCCCAGGTGCATCAGAACTGATAGCTCGCCTTCAGGTTGCCACTGACGCCATGGCTGTCACCGCCAGCGATCACACCCACCTCGGCGCCGACACTGAAATCCCCCAGCCCCGCATTCAGGCTGAAACCACCACTGAACTGGTCCCGGCTGTCGAACGCCGAACGCTGGTCGATGCCCAGCCCCAGCAACTGCCCCTGGCTGCTGCTGTCATGGTCGCCCAGCGCCTGTTCGTAGCCGACTTCCAGCCCCGGCGTCAGTTGCCATCCAGCACCCAGTTGCTGCGGCGCGAAGGTGGCCTTGAGATTGGCGAAGGCACTGCGCCGGGTTTCCTTCAGGTCGTCCACCTTCAGCGCCAGTTCACTGCCCTTCTCCTGGAAGCCATCGAGGTCCACATGGCTGACCCGCACGCCCAGGCTCGGCTCCAGGGTCACGCCCGGCATCGGCATCCGGTAGCCCAGCGCCAGGCTCGCCCCGGCCAGGGTGCCGTCGGTATCGCCCTTGGCTGCGCCGAGGCCGCCGCCCAGTTCGCGCTGGCTGTCGTAGTCCAGCCAGCCGCCGTTCACGCCGGCCTCGACGAACAGGCCATGCTCCAGGCTCTCGAAGGCATGGCGCGCACCGGCCTTGACGAAGGTCAGGTCGGTATCCACCCCGCCACCCGCCGCCCCCACATTGCCGCGGCTGTAGCCGAAGCCGGCATGGGCAGCGAGCTGCTCGGAGAAGCGCTGGGTGAGGCCGACCATCAGGCCCTGGGTGTGCTCGTTGCTGCTGGCCGCCCGGGACGAACCGTCGGTGCCCTGGTAACCCGCCAGCGCGGTGCTCCACAGCCGGTACTGGCCGATCTTCAGGTCGCTGCCGCTGGCATGGGGCGCGGCGGCCTTGTCCAGCAGGGCACCCTGGCGCAGCAGGTAGCTGCTGGCGTCGGCATGCACCTGCCCGCCGACCTGGGCTTCGACGCCGCCCAGGCTGCCCGCATCGATGGCCGACTGCAGGTAGTAGTTGTAGGCGGTGTAGTCGCCGGACAGGCGGCTGTTCTGCAACTGCGAGAGCAACTGCGCCCCCGCCGCCGAGTTGCCCTGCAACCCGGCAGTGCCCGGCAGGCTGTTGTAGAAGACCATCTTGCCGCGCAGCACGTAGAGGGTTTCCTGGGACAGGCCCAGGCCTTCCTTGAGGTAGTTGTCCATGCTGCCGTATTCGGCGGTGACCTCGTCGAGGCCGGCTTGCAGGTAGCTGGCCTGCACGCCGAGCAACGGCGCGTAGATGGCGGCCATGCTGGCGGGCATCGCCGCCAGGGTCGCGGCGACACGGGCGGCGGTGTAGTCGTTGGTGGCCAGGTAGTTCTGCATGATGGTCGCGCTGTCGACGCCGGCGATGCTCAGCAGCACGGCGGCGGTCCAGCCGGTGCGGTCCTTGCCGGCGGTGCAGTGGAACAACGCGGCACCGTCGGCGGCGGCCAGCTCGTTGAAGAGCACGGCGAACTGGCCGCGCATGCCGGCGTCGCTGACGAAGGCACGGTTGGTCTCTTCCATCATGGCCACCGCCTGGGCGGCGCTGGTGAAGGCGATGTTGGTGACGTTGGCACCGGAGGTGGTGCTGCCGATGATGTCGATATTCTGGTACTGGGCAGCGGTCGGCAGGATGTCCGGGGTCGCCGCGATCTCGCTCGGGGTGCGCAGGTCGTAGACGTTGCTGATGCCCAGGCCGTCGAGCACCGCCAGGTCGCTGCCTTTCGGGGTCAGGGCGTTGGAGCGGTAGAACACCCCGGCGCGCATCGTCCCGTCATGGGCCGTGGTGTAGGCGCTGGTGGTACCGGCGAGGTCACGGAAGTTGTCGATGCCGGCCAGCCGCGGGGTGTCGAGGGCGTGGGTCTCGGCGGCATGGGCGGCGATGGACAGGCTGAGGGCGGACAGGCAGAACAGGACACGGAGCAGCACGGCACAAGCCTCTTTGAGCGGGATGAGGCGGCTACTATCGTCAGGCTTCTGTGAGCAAATATTACAAAACGCCACCGCGGAAAAATCGCAGCGCGATCGGTCCGCAGGATGCGTGTTCTGTCCGTGCCGCTCAGTTGAACTGGCCGATCAGCCAGTCCTTCAGGCGGATAAATGCCGGGTCGTCGGCCTTTTCTTCCTTGAAGATCAGGTAATGCACGGTGTCGGCAAACACCAGTTCCTCGCTGCTCGGTCGCACCAGCCGCCCTTCCCGCAGCAGATCGCCCACCAGGTGCGCCCAGCCCAGCGCCACGCCCTGGCCATCCAGCGCCATCTGCATGAGCAGGACCAGGTCGTTGCTGCTGAAGCGCTGCAGCGGTTCGCCCGGCGGCAGCTGCGCGCCATGGGCGTGCATGGCGAACCACACGCCCCAATCGACCTGTTCGGTCAGTTGCGAACGGCCATAGGGGTTGAGGTCGAGCAGCACGCCCTTGCGCACGCCGGCCAGGCTGGTCAGCTCGGGATGAGCCGCCAGGTAGCCCGGCGAACACACCGGGTAGATCACCTCGTGGAACAGCGGGATGCGCTGGTAGCCCGGGCGCAGGTCGAAGATCTTGGTGATGTAGAGGTCCGGCTCGCTGCCCGGCTCGATGGCGAGGAAGTGCTGGGTGGTGATGACATTCACATCGACATCGGGATTGGCCGTGAAGAAGTCCTTCATCCGGCGGGCCAGCCACAACCCGGAAAACGCCGGCGAACAGCACAGGGTCAGGCTGCGCTTGTCGCTCTTCTCCCGACGGATCCGCTCGGTCGCATGGGAGATGTTCAGCAGCGACAACTGCGCCGCATCGAAAAGCCTCGCCCCCGCTGCCGTCAGGGTGATTTCCCGGCCACTGCGGGTGAACAGCTCGGTGCCGAGGTACAGCTCCAGTTCGCGGATCTGTCGGCTGATCGCCGCCTGGGTCACGCACAGCGCTTCGGCGGCGCGGGTGAAATTGCGGTACTTGGCCGCCGCGACGAAGGAACGCATGGCCTTGAACGACGGCATGGCGATCAGCGACTGGTCCGGCGGAGCGTTTCTAGCCATAACAAAAACTGCCTGGTTTCTCGGAAAAAAAGTCGGTTCTGAACGGTATGACAGGGCCCTACACTCTATCGCACAGCAAGGACCGATGCGCCTGTCATACGGTCCTACAGCACAACACAACAAGAAAGGAGGCGACATGCCTTTCCAAACGGGTCGGGACGCGTTCTTCCAGGGTGTCCGCGCACTGCTGCCCCTGACCCCCGGCGTGATTCCCTTCGGCCTGGTCACCGGGGTCATGGCGATCAAGATGGGCATGACCCCGACCATGGCCATCGGCATGACCCTGCTGTTCTATTCCGGCTCGGCGCAGATGGTCGCCCTGCAACTTATCCACAGCGGCGTGCTGCCGGTGGCGATCGTGGTCACCGCGCTGATCATCAACCTGCGCTTCATCATGTACAGCGCCTCGCTGGCGCCCTACCTGCACCAGCAGCCCCGGCGCTGGACCTGGCCGATCTCCTACATGCTGTCCGACCAGTCCTATGCCCTCTGAGCGCTGAAACTGTCCTCCGGCGAGCTGGGACGCTTCGCCCATCACTACTACGCCGGCACGACGGTGGCCATGTGGCTGGCGTGGAACCTGTCGGTGATGGCCGGGGTGTTCCTCGGTGGCAGCATTCCGGAAAGCTGGTCGCTGGGCTTTGCCATCCCGCTGTCGTTCCTCGCCTTGCTGGTGCCGGGAATCCGCAACCTGCCAGCCCTGGTCGCCGCCCTGGTCGGCGGCGGGATAGCCGTGGCGGCGGTGCACCTGCCCTACAACCTCGGCCTGGTCACGGCGTCGATCGGCGGTGTGATCGCCGGGGTGACGGCGGAAGGCCTGCGCAAGAAGTCATCGGAAACGGCCTACCAGGCTGAAGGAGAACGCCCATGAGTGATATCGCCCTGTGGAGCCTGTTCCTGGTGATCGGCCTGGGCACCTTCGCCCTGCGCCTGTCGTTCATCGAGCTGTACGGCAACCTGCGGGTGCCGTCGCTGGTGAGCCGCGCCCTGGCCTACGTGCCGGCCAGCGTGCTGGCGGCGCTGGTGCTGCCGGCGGTGGTCTATCCCGAGGGGCATGGCGATTTCGTGCTCGACAACCCGCAGATCCCGGCCGCGCTCCTGGCCGCGCTGGTGGCCTGGAAGAGCCGCAATACCCTGCTGACCCTGGCGGTGGGGATGGGGGCCTTGTGGGGTTTGAAGATGCTCATGAGTTGAGGTGCCTTATCATCGGCAGCGACGCGGACACTGTGGGAGCTGGCTTGCCAGCGATGAGGACCTCGAAGGCACCGCACCAGTTTGATGCCTCCACTCGCCCCAAAACCAACCACCCAGCCCTTTCCTGTCCTGCCTCCACCACCTTCCTACCCACTTCAACCCCTTTACCCCGGGGCCTTCAGTAATAATCTGACCACCTGGCCATGTTTTTGCTTTGCAAGCTGCTCAACACATCCAGCCCCGAGCAGTCCCATGTCCGAATCCCCCCTGCGCCTGGAACTTCGCGCCATCACCAAGCGCTACCCCGGCACCCTGGCCAACGACCGCGTCGACCTGCGCATCGCCGCCGGTGAAATCCATGCCCTGCTCGGCGAGAACGGCGCAGGCAAGAGCACGCTGATGAAGATCATCTACGGCGTCACCGCGCCGGACGCTGGCCAGGTGCTGTGGGAGGGGCAACCGGTACAGGTGCGCGACCCGGCCCAGGCACGCAGGCTGGGAATCGGCATGGTGTTCCAGCATTTCTCCCTGTTCGAGACCCTGACCGTGGCGGAAAACATCGCCCTGGCCCTCGGCCGCGAGGCCGGCACGCCGAAGCAGCTGGCACCGCGCATCCGCGAGGTGTCCCAGCGCTACGGCATGGGCCTGGAGCCGCAGCGCCTGGTCCACAGCCTGTCCATCGGCGAGCGCCAGCGGGTGGAGATCGTTCGCTGCCTGATGCAGGAGATCAAGCTGCTGATCCTCGACGAACCGACGTCGGTCCTGACCCCGCAGGAGGTCGACGAGCTGTTCGTCACCTTGCGCGCCCTGGCTGCCGAGGGCTGCTCGATCCTGTTCATCAGTCACAAGCTCAACGAGGTCCGCGCCCTCTGCCACAGCGCCACGGTGCTGCGCGGCGGTCGGGTTTCCGGCGACTGCGTGCCGGCCGAGTGCAGCGACCTGCAACTGGCGCGGCTGATGGTCGGCGATGCCGAAGGGCTGGAAGCCAGCTACCCGAAAAGCGCAGGCCAGTTGCCGCGCCTGCGGGTCGACGACCTGACCTGGCGCAACAAGGACCCGTTCGGCACCTCCTTCGAGCACCTGCGCCTGGAAGTGCGCAGCGGCGAAATCGTCGGCATCGCCGGGGTCGCCGGCAATGGCCAGGACGAGTTGCTGGCCCTGCTCAGCGGCGAGACCCGCCTGCCCGCCGGCGAACGCGAACGCATCACCCTCGACAACCAGCCCATGGCCAACCTCTACCCCGACGCGCGCCGCGCCCTCGGCCTGGCCTTCGTCCCCGCCGAACGCCTCGGCCATGGTGCGGTGCCGGACATGAGCCTGGCCGACAACGCCCTGCTCACCGCCTTCCAGCAGGGCCTGGTCAGCCGCGGCCTGATCCGCTCCGGCAAGGTCCTGGCACTGGCCGAGCAGATCATCCAGCGCTTCGCGGTGAAGACCCCGGATGCGCAGACCAGCGCCCGCAGCCTGTCCGGCGGCAACCTGCAGAAGTTCATCCTCGGCCGCGAGATCCTGCAGAACCCGAAACTGCTGGTCGCCGCCCACCCGACCTGGGGCGTGGACGTCGGTGCCGCCGCGGCCATCCACCGCGCGCTGATCGCCCTGCGCGACGCCGGTGCGGCGATCCTGGTGATCTCCGAAGACCTCGACGAGCTGTTCCAGATCAGCGACCGCATCGGCGCCCTGTGCAGCGGCCGCCTGTCGCCGCTCAAGGCCACCGCCGAGACCCATACCGTGGAGGTCGGCGGCTGGATGGCCGGCCAGTTCGATGCCCCGCAAGACGCCGCCTGACGAGAACCCGCCATGTTGTTATCCCTCGAACCCCGTACCCAGCAATCCCGCGCCATGCTGTTGCTGTCGCCGCTGCTCGCCGGCCTGCTGACCCTGGTCAGCGGCGCGCTCCTGTTCAGCGTGCTCGGGCATGACCCGCTGCTGACCTTCCACACCCTGCTGATCGAGCCGGTCAGCGACCTCTACGGCGTCTCCGAGCTGTTGCTCAAGGCCCTGCCGATCCTGCTCTGTGCCCTCGGCCTGGCGGTCGCCTACCAGGCGCGGATCTGGAACATCGGCGCCGAAGGCCAACTGCTGATGGGCGCCCTGGCCGGCAGTGCCCTGGCGATCCAGATCATCGACTGGGACAGCCGCTGGGCGCTGCTCTGGGTGCTGCTCGCCGGCACCCTCGCCGGCGCGCTGTGGGGCGCGCTCGCGGCCTGGCTGCGCACGCACTTCAACGCCAATGAAATCCTCACCACCATCATGCTCAACTACATCGCCCTGAACCTGCTGCTGTTCTTCGTCCATGGCCCGCTCAAGGACCCGGACGGCTTCAGCTTCCCGCAGTCGGCGATGTTCGGCGATGCCAGCCGCCTGCCGGCGCTGTTCGAGGATGGCCGGGTGCACATCGGCCTGTACTTCGTCCTGCTCGCCCTGGTGGCGGTGTGGGTGCTGCTGCACAAGAGCTTCCTCGGCTTCCAGATCAAGGTGCTCGGCCTCGACCAGCGCGCCGCCGGTTTCGTCGGTTTTCGCGAGAAGCGCCTGGTCTGGCTGGCGCTGCTGATCAGTGGCGGCCTGGCCGGGCTGGCCGGGGTCAGCGAAGTCAGCGGGCCGATCGGCCAACTGGTGCCGCAGGTGTCGCCGGGCTATGGCTATGCGGCGATCACCGTGGCCTTTCTCGGTCGCCTCAACCCCCTGGGCATCCTCGTCGCCGGCCTGTTGATAGCCCTGCTCTACCTCGGCGGCGAGAACGCGCAGATGAGCCTAAACCTGCCGCAATCCCTGACCGGGCTGTTCCAGGGAATGATGCTGTTCTACCTGCTGGCCTGCGACGTGCTGATCCTCTATCGGCCACGCCTGAAGCTGAACGTACGCCGCCGCGCCGCACTGGCCGAAGCGGCCAGCGCCTGAACCCTACCGACTCTTTCGTTGACCCGCCGCCGCTGGCGCGCGGGCTGAGGCTGCGACTATGGATCTCGATCTGCTGGGCAATATCCTCTACGCCATGGTGCGCTGCGGCACCCCGCTGCTGCTGGTCGCCCTGGGCGAACTGGTGTGCGAGAAGAGCGGCGTACTCAACCTCGGCCAGGAAGGCATGATGCTGTTCGGCGCGGTGGTCGGCTTCATCGCCGCCTTCGCCACCGGCAGCCTGTGGCTTGGCGTACTGATGGCTTGCCTCGCCGGCATGCTGCTGTCGGCGCTGTTCGCCCTGGTGGCCCTCGGTTGCCAGGCCAACCAGGTGGCCACCGGGCTGGCCCTGACCATCTTCGGCGTCGGCCTGTCGTCGTTCGTCGGGTCGGCCTGGGTCGGCAAGCCGCTGACCGGCTTCGAGCCGGTGGCGATCCCGCTGCTGTCCGAGCTGCCGATCATCGGCCACATGCTGTTCAACCAGGATGTGCTGGCCTACCTGTCCTTCGCCCTGTTCGGGCTGATTGCCTGGGTGCTGCTGAAAAGCCGTGCCGGCCTGGTGCTGCAGGCCGTCGGCGAGAACCCCGACGCGGCCAGCGCCATGGGCCTGCCGGTGCTGCGGGTGCGCACCCTGGCGGTGCTGTTCGGCGGTGCCATGGCCGGGCTGGCCGGCAGCTACCTGTCGCTGGCCTATACCCCGATGTGGGCGGAAAACATGACCGCCGGCCGCGGCTGGATCGCCCTGGCGCTGGTGGTGTTCGCCAGCTGGCGGGTGTTCCGGGTGCTGCTCGGCGCCTACCTGTTCGGCCTGGCCAGCATCCTTCACCTGGTAGCCCAGGGCATCGGCGTGAGCTTCCCGGCCAACCTGCTGGCGATGCTGCCCTATGTCGCCACCATCCTGGTGCTGGTGGTGCTGTCGCGGGATGCGCTCAAGACCCGGCTGTATGCGCCGGTGTCGTTGGGGCAGCCCTGGAAAGTCGGGCGGTGATCCTGAGGGCCCTATCGCTGGCTTGCCAGCGATGAGGCCGCCAGAAGCACCGCACCAGCAAGGAGCGACTCACGCGCCGCCACGCACCAGACCAGAACCCCAGCCCAGGCTAACACCCCCGAAAACCAGTTTTTGCCCACCTGGTCAGCTTTTTGCAGTACCCGAAACGCCCGACACGGACACTAGAAAAGACCCACAGGAGCCCACCCCAGATGCAACAGAAGAAAAGCAGGAACCTGCTGCGCGCCCTGGCTGTCGCCATCGGCCTGAGCAGTGCATTGACCGCCTCCGCCGCCGATCCGCTGAAGGTCGGCTTCGTCTACATCGGTCCGATCGGCGACCACGGCTGGACCTACCAGCACGAGCAGGGTCGCCAGGCGCTGATCAAGCAGTTCGGCGACAAGGTCGACACCAGCTTCGTCGAGAACGTGCCGGAAGGCGCCGATGCCGAGCGGGTCATCCGCAACATGGCCAAGGGTGGCTACGACCTGGTCTTCGCCACCTCCTTCGGCTACATGAACCCCACCGCCAAGGTGGCCAAGCAGTTCCCGAAAGTCACCTTCGAGCACGCCACCGGCTACAAGCAGGACAAGAACCTCGGCACCTACCTGGCGACCTCCTACGAAGGCCGTTACGTCGGCGGCTACCTCGCCGCGAAGATGACCAAGAGCAAGAAGATCGGCTACGTCGCCTCCTTCCCGATCCCGGAAGTGCTGCGGGACATCAACGCCATCCAGCTGGCCCTGGACAAGTACAACCCCGGCACCGAGATCAAGGTGGTGTGGGTCAACTCCTGGTTCGACCCGGGCAAGGAAGCCGATGCCGCCAACGCCCTGATCGACCAGGGCGTCGACGTGCTGTTCCAGCACACCGACAGCCCGGCGCCGATCCAGACCGCCGAACGCCGCGGCGTGTATGCCGTGGGCTATGCCTCGGACATGGCCCACTTCGGGCCCAAGGCGGTGCTGACCTCCATTGTCAACAACTGGGGCCCGCACTACATCAAGAGCACCCAGGCGGTCATGGACGGTACCTGGAAATCCCAGGACTACTGGGGTGGCCTGGCCGAAGGCACCATCGAGCTGCCGATCAGCGACCTGGTGCCGGCCGACGTGAAGAGCGGCGCCGAGCAGATCATCGCCAGCATCAAGGACGGCTCGTTCCACCCGTTCACCGGCCCGATCCTGGACCAGGCCGGCACGGTCAAGATCGCCGACGGCGTGGTCGCCAGCAATGCCGAACTGGCCGGCATGAACTACTACGTCAAGGGCATCACCGCGCAACTGCCGAAGTGATTGCCGGGCGGGAGCGCCTGTCGCTCCCGCCTGCTGCCGTGCCGCCGTCCCTCCTCCACGAGAACCGCGCACAAGGTCGGCCCCGCCGATCTCTTCGCTGCCTGGGTACGAGAAGACTCGCAGCAACACGGACGGCGTTCCTGCCGCTCCGTACTTCTTGGAGCCACTCATGAACACCCTGCCGATCATCGACATCGCCCCGCTGTACCAGAACGACCCCGAAGCCCGCCAGGCCGTCGCCAGGCAGATCGACGCCGCCTGCCGCCAATGGGGCTTCTACTACATCAAGGGGCATCCGATCGCGCCCTCACGCATCGCCGAACTGAAAGCCGTCGCCGAGGATTTCTTCGCCCGCCCGGCCGAGGAAAAGCTGCGCATCGACATCACCCGGAGCGCGCACCATCGCGGCTATGGCGCCATCGCCACGGAACAGCTCGACCCGAGTCGGCCGAGCGACCTCAAGGAGACCTTCGACATGGGTTTCCACATGAGCGCCGAGCACCCCGACGTGCTCGCGGAAAAGCCCCTGCGCGGGCCCAACCGGCACCCTGACGTGCCCGGCTGGGAAGCCCTGCTGCAACAGCACTACGAGGACATGCACCAGCTCTCCCTGACCCTGCTGCGGGCGATGGCCGAGGCCCTGGGCATCGAGGCGGATTTCTTCGACCAGCGCTTCGCCGAGCCGATCAGCGTGTTCCGCATGATCCACTATCCGCCGCGCCAGACCGCCAGCAGCGCCGACCAGCAAGGCGCCGGCGCGCACACCGACTACGGCTGCGTGACCCTGCTCTACCAGGACAACGCCGGCGGCCTGCAGGTGCAGAACCTGGACGGCGAATGGCTGGACGCCCCGCCCATCGAGGGCACCTACGTGGTCAACATCGGCGACATGATGGCGCGCTGGAGCAACGACCGTTACAAGTCCACGCCGCACCGGGTGATCAGCCCGCTGGGGGTGGACCGCTATTCCATGCCGTTCTTCGCCGAGCCGCACCCGGACACCGAGATCGCCTGCCTGCCGAACTGCTCCGGCAGCGACAACCCGGCCAGGTACCCGGCAGTGTCCTGCAGCGCCTACATGCTCTCGCGCTTCGCCGACACCTACGCCTATCGCCGCGAGGAGGCCAAGGCCTGAGCCCCACGATGGTGTCGTGACGCGCCATCCTGAAGCACCTTTGCCCCGCACGACGCCGCGCCACCTCACCGTTGCGCGGCGTCGTGCGCCTGCAGGCCGCGAAAACCGCGAACACGAAGGAAATATCAAGATTTCTGGCCAACAAGACAGGAATTGGCGCCGTTCTTGCTCTCATCGAAAAGCCTGACCAACACGACAGGTTCACCCCTTGAAAAACACAATAAATCAGGAGCTTTCGATGACTCGCACCACCACTTCCATGCTGCTGGCGGGCGGCTTGCTGGCAACCGGTCAGGCCCTGGCCGGCGACCTTCTGCTGTGGCAGGACAACAGCCTCACCTACCTCAACGGCATCGACTTCAAGGTCGATCCGCCGCGGCAGCAGACCGTCACCTTCGAGCACGCCAGCGGCTGGAGCTTCGGCGACCTGTTCGTCTTCGTCGACGGCATCAAGTACAACACCGAGGCCACCAACGGCGCTGGCGACGGCCACAGCTTCTACGGCGAAATCAGCCCGCGCCTGTCGTTCGGCAAGATCAGCGGCGCCGACCTGTCGTTCGGCCCGATCAAGGACGTGCTGCTCGCCGCCACCTACGAGTTCGGCGAGGACGATGTCGACGCCTACCTGATCGGCCCGGCCGTGGACCTGAACATCCCCGGCTTCGACTACTTCCAGCTCAACACCTACCTGCGCACCCCGGATGGCAAGCGCGACGGCAAGAACGTCTGGCAGATCACCCCGGTGTGGAGCTACACCGTGCCGGTGGGCAACTCCAACCTGGTGATCGACGGCTTCATCGACTGGGTGGTGGACAACGACAAGAGCTACCACGCCAACTTCCACTTCAACCCGCAGATCAAGTACGACCTGGCCAAGGCCATGGGCTGGGGCGAGAAGTTCTACGTGGGCGTGGAGTACGACTACTGGAGCGACAAGTACGGCATCAGCAACGACAGCTACCTGGGCAAGGAAATCCTCGGCGGCACCGACCAGAGTGCGATCAGCCTGCTGGTCAAGGCGCATTTCTAGAGGCCCACGCTGGACCCGTGGGAAATGCCGTGGCGGCCGACGAACAGATCATCGATGGTGTGGCTGCCGGCCTCATCATCGGTAAGCCGACGCTCATCAAAGCGGCAACGGCCGGTCCTGGATCACCTGCTTCATCACCAGCGTCGAACTCAATCGCTGCACGTTCGGCAGCCGCGCCAGGTGCTCGTCGTACAGTTGCTGGAAGGCCGGCAGGTCGCGGGTGACGATGCGCAGCATGTAGTCCGGATCACCGAACAGGCGCTGGGCATCGAGGATCTGCGGGATTTCCGGCAACGCGTCCTCGAAGGCCTGCACCGCCTGCTGGTGCCCTTCGCGCAGGGTGACGAAGACGATGGCGGCGAAGTTCAACCCCAGCTCGGCAGGCGAGAGGTAGGCGCGGTAGCCCTGGATCACCCCCGACTCCTCCATCGCCCGCACCCGGCGATGGCACGGCGACAGGCTGAGGCCGATGCGCTCGGCCAGTTCGGTGAGGGATTGCCGGCCATCCCGCTGCAGCTCGGCAAGAATCTTTCGGTCAATGCGGTCCATCAGGAAGGATCTTCCACTGGGTGGGCAAGTCTGCAGGATATACGAAAGATAATTCCCACGACGCTTGCGTAGTCTTCTGAGGACATCTTCAGCGCATTGTCGGGAGTCTCCAGTGACTGTCAGCGTCCTCGCCGCCTTCTGGGCGGTCTCTTTCCTGTTCGTGATCACCCCCGGCGTGGACTGGGCCTATGTCATCTCCGCCGGCATCCGCGGGCGCTGGGTGGTACCGGCAGTGGCGGGCTTGCTGTCGGGGCATCTGCTGGCGACGCTGATCGTCGCGGCGGGGGCCGGGGCGCTGCTGGCGAACAACCCGGCGGCGCTGTCGGCGATGACCCTGGTCGGCGCCGCGTACCTGCTGTGGATGGGCGTGAACATGCTGTGCAGACCGTCGGCGCCATCGGCCGGCGATGACAAGGCGGAGTCCTGGTCGCGCTGGGCAGTGCGGGGCTTCTGCGTGAGCGGGCTGAACCCCAAGGTGTTCCTGCTGTTCCTCGCCCTGCTGCCGCAGTTCACCGACCCGCTGTCGAACTGGCCGGTGGCGGCCCAGATCCTCGCCCTCGGCCTGCTGCACCTGGTGAGCTGCGGGATCATCTACCTGCTGGTCGGCTACGGCGCCCGCAGCGTGCTGCAGGCGCGACCGGCGGCGGCGAGGAACGTCAGCCGCCTGTCCGGCGTGGCGATGATCGCCATTGCCGCGGTACTGCTGGGCGAACGCCTGCTCGCCTGAGCCAGTCAGCCCTCCTTGGACAGGGGTACGCCGGGCCGCGACCTGGGTCCGGTCAGGCCCCAGACCAGCAAGCCGAGCACCGGCACGAAGACCACGAAGACGATCCACATCATCTTGTTCTCCGCCCGCGCAGGGCTGCCAATGATGCGCTTGATGGCCCAGACCTCCAGCAGCGCCAGCAGCACCGCCAGGGTGATCCACAGATGTCCGTGTTCCATAGGCTGTCTCCCGTTTGCATGTCTGCATTAGGCGAGACGCAGGCCTGAGGGTTCATTCGGATTGCCCGGCCGCCGAAGAGCCAGGACAGAAACCCGGTCAATTCTGGCCAACTGCCGGAAGCCAGCCGGTTCGGCGAGGATGACTGGAAAATGGATCCAAAAACCCGTCAACATTGGAAATGTAAATTATTTGTAATTGTGAAAATTTCGTAATTAAATCGCGCCCAGCTTTTAAAAGGGAACGATTCTCATGAACAAAAACAGCACCTCCGCCTTGCCTCCCCGCCGCCTGCTGGCTTCGGCCATCGGCCTGGCCGTTGCCTCCTCCGCCAGCGCTGCTTCACCCGAGCAGAACAAACCCGTCGAACTGAACAGCCTGAGCATCCAGGCGACCCAGGACCAGGGTTCGCGCACCGAACAGTCCGCCTCGGCGAAGATCGCCAAGCCGCTGGTCGACGTGCCGCAGACCATCACCGTGGTACCGCCCAAGGTCATCGAGGAACAACAGGCGCTGAGCCTGCGCCAGGTGCTGTCGAACGTTTCCGGGATCACCTTCAACGCCGGCGAAGGCGGCGGCGGCTCGGGCGACAGCATCAACATCCGCGGCTTCTCGGCCAACAGCAACCTCCAGATCGACGGCCTGCGCGACAGCGCCCAGACCACCCGCAGCGATACCTTCAACATCGAGCAGGTGGAGGTGATCAAGGGCCCCAACTCGGTGTTCGGCGGTGCCGGTACCACCGGCGGCAGCATCAACGTGATCAGCAAGGCGCCGAAGGACCAGGCCTTCACCCGCCTGGGCGGCAGCATCGGCAGCGACAGCTACTACCGCATGACCCTGGACAGCAACCAGCCGCTGGAAGGCCTGGGGCAGGACAGCGCGTTCCGCATCAACCTGATGGGCCATCAGAACGACGTGCCCGGCCGTGACGAGATCGACCGCGAGCGCTACGGCATCGCCCCGAGCCTGCGCCTGGGCCTGAGCGAAGACACGCGCCTGACCCTCAGCGCCTTCCACCAGAAGGACGACAACCTGCCGGACTACGGCGTCCCGGCCCTGGATGGCAAGAAGCTGGCCGGTGTCGACCGCGAGAGCTACTTCGGCTGGAAGAACCTGGACAAGGAAGAGATCGAGCAGAGCTCGTTCACCGCCAACCTGGAACACGACTTCAACGACAACCTGCGCCTGCAGAACCTCACTCGCTACAGCCAGGTGGCCCGCGATACCGTGGTCTCGGCATCCCATGTCAACACTGTCGGCGTTCCTCGTGGCCGCTACCTGCCGGCCGGTCCGCAGGCCTACGGCCGCGATGCCACCACCGAGATGTGGATCAACCAGACCAACCTGATCGGCAACTTCGAGGTGCTGGGCATGCGCCACGATGTGGTCACCGGCGCGGAAATCTCCCGCGAAACCCTCGACCTGAAGACCTACAACCACGGCCTGGGCACCGCGCTCTACCCGAGCACCGGCTACCCGCTGGACAACCCGCCCGGCCACTGGAACGGCCCGGCCGCCAAGACCGTCAGCGGCTACACCGAAACGGAGCTGACCAACCAGGCGCTGTATGTCTTCGACACCATCGCCCTGCATGAGCAGTGGGATCTCAACCTCGGCCTGCGCTACGACCGCTTCGAAGGCGAAGCCCACGGCTACTCCGCGGCCAAGGTGCGCACCTCGACCTTCGAGTCGAACGACGACAAGGTCAGCGGACGTGCCGGCCTGGTCTACAAACCGGCGGAGAACGGGCGCATCTACCTGGCGTGGGGCAACTCGTTCAACCCGTCCGCCGAAAGCCTCGCCTCCAGCGGCGGCGGCCTGAGCGCGACGACCGAGAACCTGGAGCCGGAAAAGAACGAAACCTGGGAACTGGGCACCAAGTGGGAGCTGCTGGACAAGCGCCTGGAACTGGACGCAGCGATCTTCCGCGTGACCAAGGACAACGCCCGCGAAACCATGGCCGACGGCTCGACCCAACTGGCCGGCAAGCAGCGCGTGCAGGGTGTGGAAGTCGGCGTGACCGGGCATATCACCGAGCAGTGGGACGTGTTCGCCAACTACACCTTCCTCGACAGCGAAACCCTCAAGGCCGCCAACACCGCCGCCGGCATCGCCCGTGAAGGCCAGGCCCTGGGCAACACCCCGCCGCGCTCGCTGAACCTGTGGACCACCTACGAACTGCCGGCCGGCTGGACCCTGGGCTATGGCGCGCGCTATGTCAGCGAGCGCAACGTCAGCTCCAGCACCACCGCCAAGCTGCCGGACTACTGGGTGCACAACGCGATGGTCGCCTACCGGGTCAACGAGCACCTGGACCTGCAGTTGAACGTCAACAACCTGTTCGACAAGGACTACGTCGAACGCGTGCGCCAGCAGAACGGCACCGCGGCACGCTCGTCGGCGATCGAGTACGGGGATGCGCGTTCGGCGATCCTGTCGGCGACCTACGCATTCTGATCAAGCGCGCCGCGCACGCGCGGCGCATCGCTGGCAAGCCAGCCCCCACAGACATTGCATGCACCGCGGACCTTGTGGGAGATGGCTTGCCAGCGATGACGGATCAGAAGGTCAGGCAGATCTTGCCGAAGTGGCGGTTGCTTTCCTGGTAGCGGAACGCCTCGACGATCTCTTCCAGCGCGAAGGTCTTGTCGATCACCGGACGCAGGCCGTTGGCATCGATGGCGCGCACCAGCGCCTGCTGCTGCGCGCGGCTGCCCACCAGCACGCCCTGCAGGCGGATCTGCCGCACCAGCGCCTGGACCAGCGGCAACTGCCCGGCGACGCCACTGAGGATGCCGATCAACGAGACGTGCCCGCCGATGCGCACGGCGGTCATCGACTGCTCCAGGGTCGCCGGCCCGCCCACTTCGATCACGTGGTCGACGCCGCGGTTGTCGGTGAGTGCGCGCACCTTCTCGCCCCAGTTCGGCGTGCTGCGGTAGTTGATGAGTTCGTCGGCGCCGAGGGCCTTGAGGCGCTCCAGTTTCTCGTCGCTGGACGAGGTGGCGATCACCGTGGCGCCCGCGGCCTTGGCCAACTGCAGGGCGAAGATCGATACCCCGCCAGTGCCCTGCACCAGCACCGAATCACCCGGCTTGAGCGAGTCGTCGGCCATCAGCGCACGCCAGGCGGTGAGACCGGCGGTGGTCAGGGTCGCCGCTTCGGCGTGGCTGTAGCCCTTCGGCGCGTGGGTGAAGGACGTGGCGCGGGCGGTCACCACTTCGCGGGCATAGCCGTCGATGCCGTCGCCCGGCACGCTGGCGAAACCTTCCACCCGCGGCTGGCCGTCGAGCCAGTCGGGGAAGAAGGTGCTGACCACCGCGTCGCCCACGGCGAACTCGCTGACCCCCTCGCCCACCGCGACCACCTCGCCGGCGCCGTCGGCCATGGGAATGCGCGGCGCGGTCGGGCCCCACATGCCGCTGACCACGGCGAAGTCGTGGTAGTTGAGGGAGTTGGCGTGCAGGCGCACGGTGATCTCGCCGGTCGCCGGGGCCGCCGCTGCACAGGTGCCGACGACGACCTTGTCGTAGCCGCCGCCGGGTTGAACGTAGATGGCTTTGCTCATGGGATCTCCTGGATCGAAGCGTTGCACGTGGACAGTCGGCAAGTTTTGGCGCGAGGCGAGATCCGGTCAAGCGAGCCGGCTTGCACAATCGACCAACAGACCACAATATTGCGACTAATTATCAATTACCTCTCCAGCCCGCCATGCACACTTCCGAACATGCCGCCCTGCAGGCCCTCTACAGCGAACACAACGGCTGGTTGAAGAACTGGCTCCGCGCCCGCCTGGGCAACGCCAGCGATGCCGCCGACCTGGCCCAGGACACCTTCGTCCGCGTGCTCAACGCGCGCAATGCCCAGAGCATCCGCGAGCCACGCAGCTACCTGGGCTCCATCGCCCACGCGCTGATGGTCGACAAGTTCCGCCGGCGTGCCGTGGAGCAGGCCTACCTGGCCGAACTGGCGGCGCGGCCGGAACAGACGATCGACTCGCCGGAAACCCGGCTGCTGATCCTGGAAACCCTGGTGGCGGTGGATCGCCTGCTGGACGGCCTGGGCGAGCGCACGCGCCAGGTGTTCCTCGCGGTGCAACTGGAGGGCCTGAGCTACGCCGCCACCGGTGCACGCTTGGGCATCTCGCTGAACACGGTGAAGAAGCACCTGGCCCGGGCCATGACCCACTGCCTGCTGCTCACGGACGACTGACATGGCCCAGCCGCTGGAACTGCACACCCTCGAAGCGGCCTGGGCAACTTCGACACCACCTACTACGGCGAGCCGCGCAACCTGATGCTGACTACCCGTTGGGATTTCTGAAAGGCTGATGGCCCTATCGCCGGCAAGCCGTCTCCCAGGTCCTTATGGGAGCTGGCTTGCCAGCGATGAGCATGGGTATCTACACATCTTTTTGTCTGGCACACGCGGACCCTGTGGGAGCGGATTCACCGGAGCGCCGGACCGCCGCGATTGGCCGCGAAGCGGCCATAAAACCTGCGTCCTCGGTGTGTCAGGCAGAGCTGGGACTCAGGTTTTACGACGGCTTCGCCGCCGATCGCGGCGGTCCGGCGCTCCGGTGAATCCGCTCCCACAGGGTCCGCGTTCCGCCAGATCAAAGATGTGTAGATACCCATGCAGCGATGAGGCCCTCAATGCCCCAGCAAAACCTGCAAAGCCCGGCAATCGGCGGCATGCCAGTCGGTCAGTTCCGGCCACGGGTTGTCCGGCAGGTTGACCAGCACCGTGCGCGTGCCCGCCGCACGGCCACAGTCCAGGTCGAAGCGGTAGTCGCCGACCATCACCATCCGCGCCGGTGCCACGTCCCAGGCCTCGGCCAGCTTCAGCAAGCCACCTGGATGCGGCTTCGGCGGCGCTTCGTCGCGGCCCAGGACGCTGTCCACCGGGAAGCAGTCCGCCAGGCCGATGGCCTCCAGCGTCACATGCGCCAGTTCGCGGGCATTGCGGGTCAGGATGCCGATCTGGTAGCCGCGCCCGGCCAGCTCGCGCACCAGTTCCACCGCGCCCACCGCCGGCTGCGAGGCGATCGCCAGGTCGCGCTCGTGCTCCAGCAGCCAGGCGTGCTTGGCCTGCGCCTCATCCGCGGGCAAGGCAGCGAGGTGGGTGAGGATGTCGTCCTCGGGGGGAATGTTCAGGGCCACGCGGATCGCGGCGAAGTCGTGCACGGCCACGGTCAGGGTGCCGTCCATGTCGAACACCCAGTGGCGGATCTCGGCGAGGTTCATGCCCAGTCCTTGCGGTGACGGATCAGGCCTTCCTGGCACGACGAGGCCACCAGTTGCCCGGCGCGGTTGAAGATGCTGCCACGGGCGAAGCCGCGACCGTTGCCGGCCCACGGGCTGTCCATCGCATACAGCAGCCACTCATCGGCGCGCAGGTTCCGATGGAACCACAGGGCATGGTCGAGGCTGGCGATCTGCATGTCCTTGTGCCACACCGACTTGCCATGGGGCATCAGCGAGGTGGTCAGCAGGCCGAAGTCCGAGGCGTAGGCCAGCAGGTACTTGTGCAGCGCCGGGGCGTCCGGCAGCGAGCCGTCGGCGCGGAACCAGACGTACTTCACCGGGTCGCCGGGCTTGGGGTTGAACGGGTCCTTCTCGGTGACCGGGCGCACTTCGATGGGCTTGGCGCACAGCAGCTTTTCCCGCAGGTGCTCGGGCAGGTGCTCGGACATCATCTGCGCCAGCTCGACTTCCGACAGCAGGTTCTCCGGGCCGACCACATCGGGCATCTGCGCCTGGTGCTCGAAGCCTTCCTCGTCGTACTGGAACGAGGCGCTGCAGGTGAAGATCGGGTTGCCCTTCTGGATCGCGGTCACGCGCCGGGTGCTGAAGCTGCCGCCATCGCGCACGCGGTCCACCGAGTAGACCACCGGCATGCTGGCGTCGCCCGGGCGCAGGAAATAGCCATGCAGGGAGTGCACGTGGCGGGCCTCCTCGACCGTCTGGCTGGCCGCCGACAGCGACTGGCCGAGCACCTGGCCGCCGTAGAGCTGGCGAAAGCCCAGGTCCTGGCTGCGACCGCGGAAGAGGTTTTCCTCGATCGCTTCCAGACTCAGCAGATCGACCAGATCGTCCAACACATGGCTCATTCGAGATTCTCCAAAGCAAGGCCCAGGCGGCAAATGATACAGGGTTTGCCATTACTGGCCTGTATGTTCGCTGATTCAGCCACGCAAGGTGGCCTGCCACTGGGCGCGGTCGATGCGGTACAGCACATGGGGACGCAACGGGTGACCGGGTTCGAGCCTCGGGTGCTCGAAGTCGCCGGCCGGGTCGGCCTGCATGCCGATGGCCTGCATGACCTTCTGCGAGGCGAGGTTGTCGCGGCTGGTGAAGGACACCACCTCCTGCAGGCCGAGCTGGGCGAAGGCACAGCGCAGGCTGGTCCAGGCCGCCTCGCTGGCGAAGCCCAGGCCCCAGTGACGGCGGGCCAGGCGCCAGCCGATCTCCACCGCCGGGGTGAAGTCGGCGTCGAAGCCGACATGCAGCAGGCCGGTCATGCCGATGAAGGCACCGGTGTCCTTGCGCTCCAGCGCCCACAGGCCAAACCCGTATTCGGCGAAATGGCCGCGCAGGCGGCCGATCAGCGCGGCGCTTTCCAGGCGACTCAGGGGCGCGGGGAAATAGCGCATCACCTGCGGGTCGGCGCACAGCGCGGCGAACTCCTTGAGGTCGTCGTCGTGCCACTGGCGCATGACCAGGCGCGCACTTTCCAGTTCGAGTATCGGCGTCATCGACGGGCTCCAGGATCCTTGGTCTCGCAGTCTACAGCGTAGGCAGGCAATGCTGGCGCTGCCCGCCGCGCAACTGGCAAGATCGCCCGATCGCCACCTGCGGACCGACCATGCGCCTGCCTCTTGTCTACCACGACGACTACAGCCCGGAATTCCCTCCCGAGCATCGCTTTCCGATGGACAAGTTCCGCCTGCTCCACGATCACCTGATCGCCAGCGGGCTGACCACCGACGCCGCGCTGCTGCGCCCGCAGATCTGCCCCAACGACATCCTCGCCCTGGCCCATGACCGCGGCTACATCGAGCGCTACATGAACGGCGATCTGTCCCGCGAGGACCAGCGCCGCCTCGGCCTGCCCTGGAGCGAGGCCCTGGCCCGGCGCACCGTGCGCGCGGTGGGCGGGTCGCTGCTGACTGCGGAACTGGCCCTGCAGCACGGCATCGCCTGCCACCTGGCCGGGGGTACCCACCACGCCCACTACGATCACCCGGCGGGTTTCTGCATCTTCAACGACCTCGCGGTGATCAGCCGCTACCTGCTGGAAGCCGGGCGGGTGCAGCGGGTATTGATCTTCGACTGCGACGTGCACCAGGGCGACGGCACCGCGCGGATCCTCGAACACACGCCCGAAGCCATCACCGTGTCGCTGCACTGCGAGCAGAACTTCCCCGCGCGCAAGGCCCGCAGCGACTGGGATATCCCGCTGCACCGGGGCATGGGCGACGCCGAGTACCTGAAGGTGGTGGACGACGCGCTGAACTACCTGCTGCCGCTGTACCAGCCGGACCTGGTGCTGTATGACGCCGGGGTCGACGTGCACAAGGACGACGCCCTCGGCTACCTGCAGCTCACCGACGAGGGCCTCGCCGCCCGCGACACCTGCGTGCTGCGCCACTGCCTGGGCCGCGACATCCCGGTGGTCGGGGTGATCGGCGGCGGCTACAGCAAGGACCGCGAAGCCCTCGCCCGCCGCCACGGCATCCTTCATCACAGCGCGCAGCGGGTGCTGGATTACCCACAATGACTGTGGAACCGCTTGTGGATAACCTGCGGGAAAGCGCTTTTGCCCCCCTGAAACCGGGGCTGCGCGGCGATTGATCATTTTTTGTACAGTGCCCTGCCCGCCTCGCCTCGGGTAGAATGCGCGGCTCACTTATCCCCAGCCTGCCGCCGCCATGACCGATTCCCGCTCCACCGTTCCCGCCCACGTCGCCATTGTCGGAGGCGGTCCCGCCGGCCTGATGGCGGCCGAAGTCCTTGCCCTGGCCGGGGTGCGGGTCGACCTGTACGACGCCATGCCGTCGGTGGGGCGCAAGTTCCTCCTGGCCGGGGTCGGCGGCATGAACATCACCCATTCCGAAGCCAAGCCCGCCTTCATCGCCCGCTACGCCGAACGGGCCGAGCAGATCGCCACGCTGCTCGAGGACTTCGACGCCGATGCCCTGCGCGCCTGGATCCACGGCCTGGGGATAACCACCTTCGTCGGCACCTCCGGGCGGGTCTTCCCGACGGACATGAAAGCCGCGCCGCTGCTGCGCGCCTGGCTCAAGCGCCTGCGTGACGCCGGGGTGGTTATCCACACCCGGCACCGCTGGCTGGGCTGGACTGACCAGGGCGCCCTGCGGATCGGTTATCCACAGGGCGAACGGGCGATCACCGCGGATGCCACCGTTCTGGCCCTCGGTGGCGGCAGTTGGGCGCGCCTCGGTTCGGATGGCGCCTGGCTGCCGTGGCTGGCCGAACGGGCGGTGGATATCGCCCCGCTGCAGCCGGCCAACAGCGGTTTCGAGGTGGCGGCGTGGAGCGACCTGCTCACGCAGAAGTTCGCCGGCGCGCCGCTGAAGAACATCGCCCTGAGCCTGCCCGGGCAGGCGCCGCGGCTCGGTGAATTCGTCCTCACCGAAAGCGGCGTGGAAGGCAGCCTGGTGTATGCCTGGTCGGGACAGATCCGCGAGGCCATCAACCGCGAAGGCCGTGCCACCCTGCTGCTGGACCTGTTGCCCAACCGCACTGTGGATAAAGTCGCCCAGGCCCTGGCCAGGCCGCGGGGTTCGCGGTCGATGGCCAAGCACCTGCACGGGCAGCTCGGCCTGGACGGGGTGAAGGCAGCGCTGCTGCGCGAGCTGACCGGACCGCAGGTATTCGCCGATCCGCAGCAACTGGCGGCGGCGATCAAGGCCCTGCCCATCGTGCTGGTGCGGCCGCGACCACTGGACGAAGCGATCAGCAGTGCCGGCGGGGTGAGGTTCGAGGCGCTGGATGACGGCTTGATGCTGAAGCAGGTGCCGGGGGTGTTCTGTGCCGGGGAGATGCTGGATTGGGAGGCACCGACCGGCGGCTATCTGCTGACGGCCTGCTTTGCCAGTGGCAGGAAGGCGGGGTTGGGGGTACTGGAGTGGCTTGGCAGGCAGTGATGGCTTGCCTCTGATGGCCTCATCGCTGGCAAGCCAGCGATAGGGCCCTGAAGAACAGCCGAGATTTTAAGGCTTGCGCTTCTTCGGCCCGGTATTGAACGAAGGCACCTTGCGCACCGCCTTGGCCGGCGCCGCCGGCGCATCGCCGCTGTCCATCCAGCGTCCCAGGCTCCCCTTGGCACCACTGACCTTGGGCTTCTTCGGTTTCTTCGGCTTTTTCAGGATCTGCCCGCTGGCATCCGTCACCGGCACCCGGTGATCCGGCTCGAAGCCTGGCTCTTCATGGCGCGGCAGGGTCTTGCGGGTCAGGGTCTCGATCGCCGAGAGCAGTTGCACCTCGTCGGCACACACCAGCGACAGCGCCTCGCCGGTGTTCCCCGCGCGGCCGGTACGGCCGATGCGGTGCACGTAGTCCTCGGCGACGATCGGCAGGTCGAAGTTGACCACCAGCGGCAGGTCGTCGATATCCAGCCCACGCGCCGCCACATCGGTGGCCACGAGGATCTGCACTTCCCGCGCCTTGAAACTGTCCAGCGCGCGCTGGCGGGTCGCCTGCGGGCGATCACCGTGGATGCCGTCGGTATTGATGCCCATGCCCAGCAGCCGTTCCACCAGTTGGTCGACACCGTTGCGGGTCTTGGCGAACACCAGCACCTGGCCCCAGCGCTGCTTGCGCAGCAGGTGGCAGAACAGCTCGGTCTTGCGCTTCTTGTCCACCGGCACGACCCACTGCTTCACCGTGCTCGCGGTGACATTGCGCGGGCTGACCTCGACGCTCAGCGGCTCCTTGAGCATCTGCCCGGCCATCAGGCGGATCTCGTCGGAGAAGGTCGCGGAGAACAGCAGGGTCTGGCGCTTCACCGGCAGCGCGGCGTAGATCGCCCGCAGTTCCTCGGCGAAACCGAGGTCGAGCATGCGGTCGGCCTCGTCCAGCACCAAGGCCTGGAGCTGGTTGAACTTCACCGCGTTCTGGCGGAACAGGTCGAGCAGGCGGCCCGGGGTCGCCACCAGCAGGTCGATGCCCTTGCGCAGCTTCATCATCTGCGGGTTGATGCTGACCCCGCCATACACCGCGTAGGTGCGCAGCGGCAGGTGCTCGGCGTATTCGCGGATGTTGCCGTGGACCTGCTCGGCCAGTTCGCGGGTCGGCACCAGCACCAGCGCGCGCACGGAATTGCTGGCGACCTGGGCCCCTTCCAGGGTCAGGCGCTGCAGCAGCGGCAGGGCGAAGCCGGCGGTCTTGCCGGTGCCGGTCTGGGCCGCGGCCATCAGGTCGCGGCCGGCCAGCACGGCGGGAATCGCCTGGGCCTGGACCGGCGTCGGGGTGTTGTAGTTCAGGCCGTCGAGGGCGCGCAGCAGCGGTTCGATCAGGCCGAGTTTGGCGAATGTCATGGCAATACCATCAGGGGAAATCGTGCAATGGCGCGGAGTTTACCCTGTTCGCCGACGATCACCGAGTGCCGGACATCTCGCCTTCGATCACCGGGGCCTGCGGCGCCTTGCGCCACTGCGGGATGCCGATCAGCACCACCGCGCCGATGATCACCGCCATGGCCAGGCATTCCTCGGCGCCGATCTGCTCGCCGGCGAAGAGAATGCCGAGCAGCACCGCCACCGCCGGGTTGACGTAGGCGTAGCTGGTGGCGGCGGCCGGGCGCACATGCTTGAGCAGGTACATGTAGGCGCTGAAGGCGAGGATCGAACCGAACACCACCAGGTAGGCCAGCGCGCCCCAGCCGGCGGCGCTGGGCATCTGGGTCAGGCGTTCGCCGCTGAAGAAGCTCCCCGCCAGCAAGGCCAGGCCGCCCACCAGCATTTCCGCGGCGCTGGCCATGGGGCCCTGGGGCAACGGCAGGCTCTTGCTCCACACCGAACCGAAGGCCCACGAGGCCGCGGCAAAGAGGATCAGGGCCGCGCCCAGCGGGCTGGCCTGCAGGTTCGAACCGAGGTTGAGCAAGGCGATCCCGGCCAGGCCCATGAAGATCCCGGCCCATTCCAGGCGGGTGTTGCGCTGGCCCCAGAGCAGGCCGAACAACAGGGTGAACAGCGGCACCGTGGCCACCGCCAGCGCCGCCACACCGGAGGCGACCCCGGCATGCTCGGCCACCGTCACCCCGCCGTTGCCGCAGCTGAGCAGCAGGAAACCGATGGCCCCCGCAGCCTTCCACTGCTGCCAGGTCGGTGCCGGCACCCCGCGCCAGCGCAGGAAACCGTACAGCAGCGCACCGGCGACCAGGAAGCGCACCCCGGCCATGAGCATGGGCGGCCAGGACTCGACGCCGATGCGGATGGCCAGGTAGGTGGACCCCCAGACCAGGTACAACGCGAGGAAACTACCGATCAACAACCAGGGAAAACGACGGGAGGCAGGCATGGAGGGCTCGAATTTGAGTAGTTGTGGCGCTAGTTTAGAAAGCTTCATCGGTAAAATTAAGTTTCAAAAAAAGCTTATCCTGTGCCTGGACTTTCGAAAGAACGGATCTTTCAGGCCTCTTCCTTTGTTTTGACGGAACCCCATGGACAAATACGATCGCATGCTCCTCGCCGCGCTGCTGGAAAACGGCCACGCCTCCTTCGCCCAGCTGGCGCGCACCGTCAATCTCTCCGCGCCAGCGGTGGCGGAACGGGTGGCGAAGCTGGAGGCCAGCGGGGTGATCACCGGTTACCAGGCCAAGGTCGACATGAGCAAGATCGGCCTGCCGATCCAGTGCGTGATCGAGCTGCGCCTGGCCAGCCACGGCAACCAGCAGGCCTACGAGGCGCTGACGCAGATCCCCCAGCTCACCGAATGCCACCGGGTCACCGGCGACCCCTGCGTGATCATGCAGGCGGCGGTGGGCTCGATGCCGGAGCTGGAGGAACTGATCAACCGGGTGGCGCAGTTCGGCTTCAGCAAGACCTCGATCATTCTCTCCAGTGCGGTGGAGCGGCGGGTGCCGCTGGGGCAACTGGAGAAGAAGGCTTAGCAATGACTATTTGCGGCCCTTCGCGAGCAAGCTCGCTCCCACAAGGTTGAGTATCCCGTGGGAGCGAGCTTGCTCGCGAAGGGCTGCAAAGCAGCCCCAAGGCTTAACGGTACTTGGTGAGGGTCTCGCGGACCTTCGCCGCAGGGACCTTCTGCAGCTTGCACAGGAAGGCGTGGTCGAGTTGCTGCACACCATGGGTCTGGCGCAGCTCGCCCACAAGGTGCTGCAGCAGGTTGGCGGCCATTTCCGCATCGGCCATGGCCCGGTGCGCGGTGCCGGTGTCGGGCAGCCCGGCCCAGCGGGTCAGGGTGCCCAGCTTGTGGTTCGGCGCAGCCGGCAGCAGGCGCCGCGACAGCAGCAGCGAACAGGCGAACGCCTGGTTGCGGCTGCGGCCGATGCGACTCAGCTCGTAATCCCAGAACTTCTGGTCGAAGGCGGCGTTGTGCGCCAGCAGCGGGGTGTCGCCGACGAACTCGGCGACTTCGTTCATCACCCGTTCCACCGGCGGCGCCGTGCGCAGCATCGCCGTGGTGATGCCGGTCAGCCCGGCGACGAAGGCCGGCACCGGCACGCCGGCGTTCATCAGGCTCTGATAGCGCTCGACGATGCGGCCCTGCTCCAGCATCACCACCGCCACTTCGGTGGCGCGGCAACCGCTGCCGGGGGTGATGCCGGTGGTTTCGAAGTCGATGACGGCGATACGTTCCAAGAAAAAACCTCAGTGCTTGAGCAGGAGCGCGCCTTCGACGGGCACGTAGCGGCTGGCAGCGCGAATCAGCGAGTTGGCGGTCAGCCCCGGCACGCCGTAGGCCACCGCCTCGACGCCGTGGCGCTGGATGACCCGCTCCAGCAGCAGGTCGAAATCACCGTCGCCGGAGGCCAGCACCACCTGGTCGACCCGGGCGGCGGCATCCACCACGTCGAGGGTGATGCCCACGTCCCAGTCGCCCTTGGCCGAGCCGTCGCTGCGCTGGATGTAAGGCTTGAGCTTCACGGTGAAGCCGAGATTGCGCAGGATCTGCTGGAACTGCTGCTGCTTGCTGTCGCCCCGGTCGATGGCATAGGCGAAGGCCTCGACGATCTCGCCGTCGCGGCTGACCTCGGCCCAGAAGGCGGCGTAGTTGAAATGACAGCCGTAGGCCTGGCGCACGGTGTAGTAGAGGTTCTGGACGTCGACGAACAGCGCGATTTTCTTCACCACCACCTCCCCTCACAACGGACCTGGGCCCACAAAAAGGGGCCCAGTATGCCATGCCATCGGAGTTGTGGTGGATTCGACGGCCCTATCGCTGGCAAGGGCGGCGTTCACGAAACCTGTGGGAGCTGGCTTGCCAGCGATGAGGCCCGCAAGAACAACAAGGATCCTCAGACGTAATCATCGTCCGAGAAGAACCCGCCACCGTCATCGCCATAGCTGCTGTCGTCCGCCACATAGCGCTGGCTGTCGTCGTTCCAGCCGCCCCCCTGGTCGCTGACCTGGGACGGTTCCTCCTTGATGACCTCGACGATCTCCTCCGGCTGCGAATTGTGATGGAACAGGCTGCTGATGCCCTGCGCCAGCATCACCCCACCCGCCACGCCGGCAGCGGTCTGCAAGGCACCGCCGAGGAAGCTGCTGGCACCGCTGCGGGCCGGTGCCGCTTGCGCGGCAGGCGGTGGCGCGCCCCAGTTGGATGGCGGCGCCACACCGGGACCATCACGCCAGCCGCCACCGCTCGACGGTGGCGGCGCCACTGCGGCCGGCTGGCTCGGGGCGGGACGTGCGCTGGAACCGAAGATGCTGGACAGGAAACCCCCACTGCTCGGCTGCGCCGGCGCGGCATTCGCCGCCCGGGCCTTGGCCTCGGCCAGTTCGGCCTGGAGCTGGCGGTTCTGTTCGTCGAGACGCTTGAGCGCGGCTTCCTGGACCAGGATCGCCTGGGCCATGTAGTAAGGCGCGGCAGCATGCTGCTGAACGAGACCGGCGATGTGCGCCTGGGCCTGGGCATCGCGCGGGGCGCCTTCGGACTCGGCCTGGCGCAGCCTGGCGAACAGCCCGTCGATCAGGCTCTGTTCTTCGTTATTCATGACGCGACCTCTCTGGTGTGCGGGTTGCAGTGAACATAGGGGCAAGCATCGCTGTTTCAATGCGACAGGCTCATGAAACTTTGTTCAGGTTAGGCCCCTGAGCTAAAGTGACCGCCTGCTCCGGACGCCGAAATAGACCCATGAATCCCCTCACCGTTCTGCGTGACTCGCTGTACTTCTTCCGCCGCCACCTGGTCAGCATCGCCGGGCTGTGCCTGCCGCTGGTGATCCTCGAGGCGCTGTGCACCCAGTTGCTCTACGACCAGCTGGAGGAGAACGCCTCGATGGGCTACGGCCTGCTGGTCGGCCTGCTGTTCTATCCGCTGTACAGCGCGGCGCTGATCCTCTACCTCGATGCCCGCACCGACGGCCACGAGCCGCTCAAGCGCAACCTGCTGGCGCGCGCCCTGCAACTGTGGCCATCGTTCGCCCTGCTGGTAATGCTCAGCTCGCTGCTGATCATGGCCGGGATCTCGCTGTTCATCCTGCCCGGCATCTGGGTGATGACCCACCTGGTGTTCGCCGAATACCTGCTGGTGCTGCAGGGGCGCTCGCCGATCGCCGCCATGCGCGAGAGCTTCCAGCTGGTCAGCGGCAACTTCTGGCGCATCCTGGTGTGCATGCTCGGGGTCATGGCGCCGCTATGGCTGTTCAACGGCATCACCCTCGGCCTGTTGCCCGAGCAGGTCAGCCCGGCGCTGGAACTGCTGGTCAACGTGGTCAACAGCTTCCTGCAGCTGTTCAGTACCGTGGTGCTGTTCCGCCTGTACATGCTGATCAGCGAGTCCGCCCCGGCGCGTTCCTGAATCCGGGGGCTATGCTCAACCGTCACACCCGACCCGTGCGAGCCCGATGACCCGACTACTGCGCAACGCCCTGCTGCTTGTCCTGCTGATCGTCGTCCTGCTCTGGCTGCTGGCCTCGCAGGCGGGCTGGCGGCCCGAGCCGCTGGAGGACGTGGCGGTGGCCTGCAGCGGCCCGACCAGGCCCCTGGCGCCAGGCCAGCAGCTGAAGGTGATGACCTGGAACGTGCAGTACCTCGCGGGCAAGCGCTACGTGTTCTGGTACGACGAGGCCGCGGGCGACGACACCCGGCCCACGGACGAGGACCTGGCCTTCAACCTCGATGAAGTGGCGCGGGTCATCCGTGCCGAGCAGCCGGACCTGGTCCTGCTCCAGGAACTGGACAACAACGCCAAGGCCACGGATTACCAGGACCAGCTCGCCCTGCTCCGCGAACGCCTCGCCGATCTCTATCCCTGCGCCGTGCAGGCCTTCGAGTGGAAAGCCGAACTGGTTCCCGACTGGCATGTCGCCGGCAGCGTCGGCCGCACCCTGGCCACCCTCAGCCGCTACCCGATCCAGCGCGCGCAGCGGGTGCAGTTGCCACTGGCCGCCGACAACGTGCTGAGCCGCCTGCTCAAGCCGCAGCAGGCGGTGCTGGCCAGCTACCTGCCGCTGCGCGAGGGTGGGCAACTGGCGGTGTTGAACACGCGACTGGCCAGGCATGTGCCGGGCAGCGATGTGCAACAGCGCCAGGTGCAGGCCCTGGAGGACATGGTCGATAAACTGGAACGCCAGGGCACGCCATGGCTGCTGGGCGGGGATTTCAACCTGTTGCCGCTGGGGCAGTACCGCCGGCTCAAGCCTGAGCAGCGCCCGTTCTACTCGGCGGACAGCGAGTTGCATCTGCTGTGGGACAAGTACCCGATGATCCCGGCCAATGCCGAGGCGACCGGGGCGGAGCGGGAAGCGTGGCTGACGCATTTTCCCAATGATCCGGGTCTGGATGGGCCGGACCGCACCCTCGACTACCTGTTCCACAGCCCCAAGCTGAAGCGGGTGGAGGGCCGGGTGTTGCAGCAGGACACCCTGGAGATTTCCGATCATCTGCCGGTGACGGCACGGCTGTTGCTGCCCACGCCGCCAGAATCCTGATCCTGGATTTGCAGGGCTCTTCCGGGCCTCATCGCTGGCAAGCCAGCTCCCACAGGTATCGCGAACCTTGTGGGAGCTGGCTTGCCAGCGATAGGGCCCGGAAGAGCAGCCCCTGCATCAGATCAGTACTGCTGCCCCGGCACCCAGCTGGTGCCCGCCAGCGGCACCCGGGCCATCGCCGCCGCTTCCACGGTCAGCGCCACCAGGTCTTCCGGATCGAGGTTGTGCAGGTGCGACTTGCCGCAGGCGCGGGCCATGGTCTGCGCTTCCAGCACCAGCACCCGCAGGTAGTTGGCCAGGCGTCGCCCGGCTTCCACCGGGTCGAGGCGCTTGGACAGCTCCGGGTCCTGGGTGGTGATGCCGGCCGGGTCGCGACCGTTCTGCCAGTCGTCGTAGTAACCCGCCGCCGAACCGATCTTCTTCAGTTCCTCGTCCAGGCGCGGATGGTTGTCGCCCAGCGCCACCAGTGCCGCGGTGCCGATGGCCACCGCGTCGGCGCCCAGGGCCATGGCCTTGGCCACGTCCGCGCCGTTGCGGATGCCGCCGGAGACGATCAGTTGCACCTGGCGGTGCATGCCCATTTCCTGCAAGGCCTGCACCGCTTGCGGAATGGCCGGCAGGATCGGGATGCCGACGTGTTCGATGAACACTTCCTGGGTCGCCGCGGTACCGCCCTGCATACCGTCGAGGACGATCACGTCGGCGCCGGCCTTCACCGCCAGCTTGACGTCGTAGTACGGGCGGCTGGCGCCGATCTTGACGTAGATCGGCTTCTCCCAGTCGGTGATCTCCCGCAGTTCGGCGATCTTGATCGCCAGGTCGTCCGGGCCGGTCCAGTCCGGGTGACGGCAGGCACTGCGCTGGTCGACGCCGATCGGCAGGGTGCGCATGCCGGCGACGCGCTCGGTGACCTTCATGCCCAGCAGCATGCCGCCGCCGCCCGGCTTGGCGCCCTGGCCGAGGACGATCTCGATGGCGTCGGCCTTGCGCAGGTCGTCCGGGTTCATGCCGTAGCGCGACGGCAGGTACTGGTAGACCAGGTGCTGCGACTGGCCGCGCTCTTCCGGGGTCATGCCGCCGTCGCCGGTGGTGGTGCTGGTGCCGGCGATGGTCGCGCCACGGCCGAGGGCTTCCTTGGCGTTGGCCGACAGCGCGCCGAAGCTCATGCCGGCGATGGTCACCGGGATCTTCAGGTGGATCGGCTTCTTGGCGAAGCGGGTGCCGAGGACCACGTCGGTGCCGCATTTCTCGCGGTAGCCTTCCAGCGGGTAACGCGAAACCGAGGCGCCGAGCAGCAGCAGGTCGTCGAAGTGCGGCAGCTTGCGCTTGGTACCGCCGCCCCGGATGTCATAGATGCCGGTCTCGGCGGCGCGCTGGATTTCCTGGATGGTCAGGCGGTCGAAGGTGGCCGACTCGCGCAGCACGGGGGTGTGTTTTTCGCTCATGGGAATACTCCTGGCCGCGGATCAGTAGGCGGACGCGTTGTCGACTTTGAAGTTGTACAGCTGGCGCGCCGAGCCATAGCGCTTGAAGCTGGCCGGGTCCTCGTCGAAGCCGGCGCGGTTGAGCAGCTCGGCGACCTCGGCCAGATGCTCGGCGCGCATCTCTTTCTCGATGCAGTCCGAGCCCAGCGACTTGACCGTGCCCTTCACGTAGATGCGGGTCTCGTACAGCGAGTCGCCCAGCGCATCGCCGGCATCGCCGCAGACCACCAGGCGCCCGGCCTGGGCCATGAAGCAGCTCATGTGGCCGATGCTGCCGCCGACCACGATGTCCACGCCCTTCATGGAGATGCCGCAGCGGGCGCCGGCGTCGCCGTCGATCACCAGCAGGCCGCCATGGGCGGTGGCACCGGCGGCCTGGGAGGCGCTGCCCTTGACCCGCACCGAGCCGGACATCATGTTTTCCGCCACGCCGACGCCGACGTTGCCGTGCACGGTGATGCTCGCCTTCTGGTTCATCCCGGCGCAGTAGTAGCCGGCATGGCCCTGGATATCGATGCTCACGGCCTGGTTCAGGCCCACCGCCAGGTTGTGCTTGCCGTCGGGATGGGTGACCACCCACTCGCGGTCCTGCACGTCGCCGTGCAGGGTCTGGTTCAGTTCACGCACCGAGGCGCTGGACAGGTCGATGGTTTTCATATGAATGCTCCTCAGGCACGTTCCCAGATGTACATGGTGGCGGGTTCGGGTTCCCAGACTTTCGCCTTGTCGATGCCCGGCAGGCTGGCCAGTGCCTGGTATTCGGAGGCCATGGCGACGTAGTCCTCGGTCTCGGCGAGGATCGCCGGCTTGCAGGCGATCGGGTCGCGGATCACGGCGAAGCCGTTGCGCGTGCCGATGGCGAAGGTGAAGAAGCCGTCGAGGTCTTCCAGGGACTTGTCCAGGGCCTGCTTGAGGCTGTCGCCCTGGCGCAAGCGCCAGGTCAGGTAGCCGGCGGCGACTTCGGTGTCGTTGTCGGTCTCGAAGGTGATGCCTTCGCGCTTGAGTTCCTGGCGCAGGCGGAAGTGGTTGGACAGCGAGCCGTTGTGCACCAGGCACAGGTCGGCACCGGTGGAGAACGGGTGGCTGCCTTCCATGGTGACCGCGCTTTCGGTGGCCATGCGGGTGTGGCCGATGATGTGGCTGCCCTTCATGCCGGCCAGGCCGAAGCGCTCGGAGATTTCCCGCGGCAGGCCCATGCCCTTGAGGATCTCGATGCTCTGTCCGGCGCTCATGATGCGCACGTCCGGGGCCAGTTCGGCGAGGGCCGCGCGTACCGGCTCCTCGGCGCTGTGGACCTTGAGCACGGCGGCGCTGGCGTTCTGGAACCAGTCCAGCGAGCAGCCGAGGCGGCCTTCCAGCGCGCCCATCAGGGCTTTCCAGTCGTAGCCGATGTCGGCGGCCTGCAGGGTCAGCTTGACCCAGCCATCGGCCACTTCATCGCCGTAGATGGCGAAGCCGGCGCTGTCCGGGCCGCGATCGGTCATGGCTTCGAGCATGGGTTCGAACAGTTTGCCGAGCTGCGCTTCGAGCTCGGGCTTCTTCAGGTACAGACCTACGATTCCGCACATAGAACAGAGCCTCACTGTATTCAGCAGCAAGCTTTAAGCGGCAAGCTGCAAGTTGTCCGTGTTGAACGGGGTTGGGTGGTTTGCCGCGAGCTGCTCTTGCTTGCAGCTTGCGGCTTGAAACTTGTGGCTCAAAAGAACTCGGTGTAGCGCTGGATCTCCCAGTCGGAGACATGCCGGCTGTACTCCACCCACTCCATGCGTTTCTGGCGGATGAACTCGTCGACGATCTCGGCGCCCAGCACCTCGCGGAACAGCGGGTTGGCGGCCAGGGCGTCGGTGGCTTCCTTGAGCGACTGCGGCAGGGTCTTGATGCCGCGGGCGGCGATCTCTTCGAGGCTGAGGGTGTAGAGGTTCTCGTTGCAGACGAAGTCCGGTTCCAGCTGGCGCTCGATGCCGTCGAGGCCGGCGGCGATGATCGCGGCGGTCACCAGGTAGGGGTTGCAGCCGGCGTCCGGCAGGCGGAATTCGAGGCGGCCATACGGCACGCGGACCATGGCCGAGCGGTTGTTGGAGCCGAAGGCGACGAAGGCCGGGGCCCAGGTCGAGCCGGACAGCGAACGGCCGACCACCAGGCGCTTGTAGGAGTTCACCGTCGGCGCGGCGAAGGCGCACAGCGCCGGGCCATGGGCCAGCAGGCCGGCGGCGAAGTGGTAGGCCATCTTCGACAGGCCCATGCCGCTCGGGTCGCTCGGGTCGTGGAACAGGTTCTTGTTGCTGGCGCTGGCAATCGACAGGTGGAAGTGCATGCCGTTGCCGGCGCGCTTCGGATCGGGCTTGGGCATGAACGAGCAGATCATGCCCATGTCGTTGGCGATCTCGCCGGCGGCCATGCGGAAGAAGGTGAAGCGGTCGGCCGACTCCATGGCGTCGCTGTAGGTGTAGTTGATCTCGAACTGGCCGTTGGCGTCCTCGTGGTCGATCTGGTAGATGTCGAAGCCCACCGGTTGCAGGGCTTCGGTCAGGCGCTCGAGGAATTCGCGGGAGCGCGACAGGCCCTTGTAGTCGTAGCAGGGCTTGTCGAGGTTGTCGGAGGCGTCCACCAGTTGCAGCTTGCCGCCGGCATCGCGGCGGAACAGGCTGAACTCGGGTTCCAGGCCGGTGTTCAGGGTCCAGCCCTTGTCCTTCAGGCGTTGCACCTGCTGTTGCAGCACATAGCGGGTGTCGTAGGGCCAGGGCTGGCCGTTGACGTGGCCGATGCACACCACCCGACCGTAGCCCGGCTGCCATGGCACCGGAATCAGCGTGGAGAGATCGCCGCGGGCCATGAAGTCCGGACCGTGGGGTTCCATGCCCATGCCGCAGATGGCGAACCCGGCAAAGCCGGCACCATCCTCGGCGACCGCCTTGAGCCCGTTGACCGGCACCGACTTGGTCTTCGCGGCGCCATGGATATCGACGAACTGGGCGAGCACGTACTTGATGCCGTGCTGTTCGATGATGCGCTGCGTTTCAACTGGCAACATGTTTCTTCACTCCTGGAAAAGGGCAAGGCGGTCGATAAGGCAGGAGAACAAGGTGGTCGGGTACGTCTAATTCCATCAAGGAAATTTAGTTTCCTGACAGGAATGCAAGGCGCTTGCCAGTTTTCAGGACGCAGGAAGAAATGGCCCCGGCGTTGCACCGGCCTGCTGTTTATATGGGAAACTCTCTTTCATCCGAGGAAAGTCCCGGCCGTGCTCCATCCCAGGCCGGGATTTTTTGCACTTTCTCAGTGCGAAATTAATTTTCCTGAACCGAAAACAAGCAGGATTGACCGACCGTGACCACCGAGAACCCTCCCCGCCTGCGCCTGGAGCAGTACCTGGGCATGCAGATCCGCCGCGAGCGCCAGGCCCAGGAACTGAAACTGGCCGATGTGGCGCGCATCGCCGGGATCAGCCAGGGCATGTTGAGCAAGATCGAGAACGCCCAGGTGTCCACCAGCCTGGATATCCTCAGCCGCCTGTGCGACGTGCTGGGCATGCCCATGTCCAAGCTGTTCAGCCAGTACGACCAGCCGGACGGCAGCGCCATCCTGGTCAAGGGTGGCGAGGGCATGGAAGTGGTGCGCCGCGGCACCGAGAAAGGCCATACCTACCACCTGCTCAACCACACCCGCGGGCCGAAGAAGAACTTCGAGGCGTACATGGTCAGCATGGACGACGCCAGCGAGGAGTTTCCGACCTTCGCCCACCCAGGCACCGAGTTCCTCCATCTGCTGGAGGGCGAGCTGGTGTACCGGCATGGCAACCAGCTGTACCACATGCAGGCCGGCGACAGCCTGACCTTCGATGGCGACGTGCCGCATGGGCCGGAGAAGCTGGTGCAGGTGCCGATCAAGCTGTTGTCGATCATGAACTATGGGAATGACTGAAGTTATCTAGTGCCCTTCAGGGCCTCATCGCTGGCAAGCCAGCTCCCACAGGGGCTGCACAGGTCTGAAGATCTGCACTGACCTTGTGGGGAGCTGGCTTGCCAGCGATAGGGCCCTCACCCCCACCACGGAAATCCCCTGCCTCAAAGTTTCCTCCCAAGATAAAAATTTTCCCCACAGGCTAGACCTGCACCTTCCTTTCGCCTATAAAAGCGCAAAAGGAATATTTTATTCCTGCCAATAAATACTCTTCACCGACAAAACATCGCTTCACCGCTGAAATTTCCGCCTTGCGACCGCTGCCGCCACTTCATCCGAGGACCCGAAATGCATCACGCCACCAGTCACTACATCCTCAAGATCAGTTGTCCGGCGACCTCCGGCATCGTCGCGGCGGTCACCACCTACCTGGCGGAAAAAGGCTGCTACATCAGCGAGATGTCGCAATTCGACGACGACACCAGCGGACGCTTCTTCATGCGCGCGGTGTTCCGTTTCAACGACCACCACGAAGGCGACATCGACGCGGTCGAGCAAGGCTTCGATGCCGTGGCCAAGCGCCTGGCCATGGACTGGAGCCTGCACGGCAGCAACCAGCCGATGCGCGTGCTGCTGATGGTCAGCAAGTACGACCACTGCCTGGCCGACCTGCTGTACCGCCACCACAAGGGCGAGATGGACATGCAGATCACCGCCATCGTCTCCAACCACCTCGACCTGCGGCCGATGGCCGAGCGCGAGGGCATCCGCTTCATCTACCTGCCGGTGACCAAGGACACCAAGTCCCAGCAGGAATCGGCGCTGCTGCAGATCGTCGAGGAAACCGGTACCGAACTGGTGGTGCTGGCCCGCTACATGCAGATCCTCTCCGACGACCTGTGCAAACAGCTTGCCGGCCGCGCCATCAACATCCACCACTCGTTCCTGCCCGGCTTCAAGGGCGCCAAGCCCTACCACCAGGCCTATGCCCGTGGCGTGAAACTGATCGGCGCCACCGCCCACTACGTCACCTCCGACCTCGACGAGGGGCCGATCATCGAGCAGGAAGTGCAGCGCGTGGACCACGCCTACCTGGCCGACGACCTGGTCAGCGTGGGCCGCGATACCGAAACCGTGGCCCTGTCCAAGGCGGTGAAATACCACCTCGAGCACCGGGTCTTCCTCAATGGCGACCGCACGGTGATCTTCCGGTGAATACACAAGCCCCCATCAAATTGATCGACGGCAAGGCCGCCGCCGCCCGCGTGCTCGCCGAAGTGAAGGCCCAGGTCGCGGACATGAAGACCCAGGGCATCGCCCCGGGCCTGACCGTGGTGCTGGTCGGCGACGACCCGGCCAGCCATGTCTACGTGCGCAACAAGGTGCTGCGCGCCGAGGAGTGCGGCATCCAGTCGCGCGAGCATCGCCTGCCGGCGGACACCAGCGAGGCCGTGCTGCTCGGCCTGATCGGCGAACTGAACGCTGACGCCAGCGTCCACGGCATCCTCGTGCAATTGCCGCTGCCCGGTCATATCAACGAAACCCGCGTGCTCCAGGCCATCGACCCGCTGAAGGACGTCGATGGCTTCCACGCCGAGAACGTCGGCGGCCTCAGCCAGGGCCGCGACGTGCTCACCCCCTGCACCCCCGCCGGCTGCATGCGCCTGCTGGAAGACTGCATGGGCGATATCAGCGGCAAGCACGCCGTGGTGATCGGCCGCTCCAACATCGTCGGCAAGCCGATGGCCGCCCTGCTGCTCAAGGCCCACTGCACGGTGACCGTGGTCCACTCGCGCAGCGCCAACCTGAAGGAGCTGTGCCGCCAGGCCGACATCGTCGTCGCCGCCGTCGGCCGCCCGCGCCTGGTCGACGCCGACTGGCTCAAGCCCGGCGCGGTGGTGATCGATGTCGGCATCAACCGCATCACCGAGGGCGAACGCTCACGACTGGTGGGCGACGTCGACTTCGACAGCGCCCTGCCCAAGGTCGCCGCCATCACCCCGGTGCCCGGTGGCGTCGGCCCGATGACCATCGCCTTCCTGATGAAAAACACCCTGACCGCCGCGCGCCTGCAGCAGGAGGCCCCATGCCCTTCAATCTCCTGAAATACGGCCTCAGCTCCGAGTACCCGGCGGAAGTCGACCTGCCGCCGCCGACCGAACTGAAACCCTCCTATGACGTGGTGATCATCGGCGGCGGTGGCCATGGCCTCGCCATCGCCTACTACCTGTCGAAGTACCACGGCATCACCAATGTCGCGGTGCTGGAGAAGTCCTACCTGGGCGGCGGCAACACCGCGCGCAACACCGCGGTGATCCGCTCCAACTACCTGACCAGCGAAGGCGTGCGCTTCTACATCGAGTCGGTGCGCATGTTCCAGGAACTGTCCAACGAGTTCGACTTCAACATCATGTACTCCGAGCGCGGCCAGCTGACCCTGGCCCACACCGACGCCACCGTGCGTGCCTTCCGCCAGCGTGCCGAAGTGAACAAGCATTTCGGCGGGCGCACCGAGATGATCGACCGCCAGCAGATCCGCGAACTGGTGCCGACCCTCAACCTCGACCCCGGGCATATCCCGGTGCTCGCCGGGCTCTGGCACATCGACGGCGCCACCGCCCGCCACGACGCCGTGGCCTGGGGCTACGCCAAGCAGGCGGCCAAGCGCGGGGTGGAGATCCACCAGCTCACCGAAGTGCAGGACCTGGTGATCGAGAACGGCCGCATCACCGCGGTGAAGACCAACCGCGGCACGGTCAAGTGCGGCTGCGCGGTGCAGGCCATCGCCGGCGCCAGCTCGCTGATGCTGAAGAAGGCCGGGATCCGCGCGCCGATCCACACCTACCCGCTGCAGGCCATGGTGACCCAGCCGTTCAAGCCGTTCCTCGATCCGCTGGTGAGCTCTTCGGCCCTGCACTGCTACGTGCAGCAGACCAGCCGCGGCGAGATCGTCTTCGGCGGCGGCTCCGACCCCTACCCGCTGTACAACACCCGCTCGACCCTGGACCTCAAGGAAAGCCTGCTGGCCCACGCCATCGAGATGTTCCCGTTCATGGCCAACGCCAAGCTGATGCGCCAGTGGGCCGGGATCACCGACATGACCCCGGACTACAGCCCGATCATGGGCCTGTCGCCGGTGAAGAACTACTACCTCGACGCCGGCTGGGGCACCTGGGGCTTCAAGTCGACGCCGATCTGCGGCAAGACCATGGCCGAACTGGTCGCCAGTGGCGGCCGCGTGCCGGAGCTGATCAAGCCGTTCGCCCTGGAGCGCTTCAGCACCTTCCAGCAGGTCAACGAGATGGGCGCCACGGCGGCCAGCCACTGAGGGGAATGCCATGAAGATCATGAACTGCCCGCTCAACGGGCCGCGCAACATCAGCGAGTTCACCTACGGCGGCGAGTTCAAGGTGATGCCCGATCCGGCCACCTGCTCCGACGCCGAATGGGCCGACTACGTGTTCAACAGCGACAACGAGGCCGGGGTGGTCCGCGAGTGGTGGATGCACAACGCCTCCAGCTACTGGTTCCTCGCCGAGCGCCACACGGTCACCGACCAGATCCTGCGCACCTTCGATGCCAGGGAAATCTTCAACCAGCGCGTCGATTTCGCCGCCCCCGTCCAGGAGATCGCCGGATGAACCGCCTCCCCGCTCCCATGGGCCTGCTGATCGACCGCCAGCAGCCCCTGCGCTTCAGTTTCGACGGCCGTGATTACCAGGGCTTCGCCGGCGACAGCATCGCCAGCGCCCTGCTCGCCAACGGCCGCTGGCTGCTGTCGCGCTCGTTCAAGTACCACCGCCCGCGTGGCCCGCTGACCATGGCCGGGCAGGACGCCAACACCCTGGTGCAACTGCCGGACGAGCCCAACGTGCTGGCCGACGCCCAGGCGCTGGCCGCCGGCATGAGCGTCACCGGGCAGAACTTCAACGGCTCGCTGGACGGCGACCGCGACGCCTACCTGGGCAAGTTCTCGCGCTTCATGCCGGTGGGTTTCTACTACCGCTCGTTCTTCAAGCCCAAGGGCATGTGGAAGATCTGGGAACCGCTGATCCGCAAGAAAGCCGGGCTCGGCGTGCTCGACCTCAACTTCCGGCCGCAGTACTACGACAAGGCCTATCTGTTTGTTGATGTCGCAGTGATCGGCGCAGGTCCGGCCGGCCTCAGCGCCGCCCTCACCGCCGCCAATGCCGGCGCCCAGGTGCTGCTGATCGAACAGCAGGCGCTGCTCGGCGGTTCGCTGACCTACGCCCGCTTCGACGCCGAGGGCCGGCGCGCCGACGCCCTGCGCCGCGAACTGCTGGCCGCCGTGCAGGGCCACGCCAATATCCAGGTGCTGACCCAGGCCACCTGCAACGCCTGGTTCACCGACAACTACCTGCCGGTGATCCAGGGCAAGCGCCTGTACAAGGTGCGGGCGAAGCAGTGCATCGTCGCCGCCGGCTCGTTCGACCAGCCGGTGGTGTTCCGCAACAACGACCTGCCCGGCGTGATGCTGGCCAGTGCCGCGCAGCGCCTGATGAAGCTGTATGCGGTGAAACCGGGCAAGCGTGGCGTGGTGCTGACCGGCAACGACGATGGCTACCTCGCCGCCCTCGACCTGGCCGACCAGGGCGTGCAGGTCGCCGCGCTGGTGGACATGCGCCTGCAGCCCGCCGACCAGGCCTTGCAAGTGGCGCTGGAAAAGCGCGGGATTACGGTGCATCTCGGCAGCACCGTGTACGAGGCGCTGCACGAGAAAGGCATGCGCCATGTCAGCGGCGTGGAGATCCGCCGGATCACCGCGCAGGGCAAGGTGGCCGAGCAGGGCCTGAGCCTGGCCTGTGACCTGCTGTGCATGTCCGCCGGTTACATGCCGGTCTACCAGTTGCTGTGCCAGGCCGGCGGCAAGCTGGCCTACGACGAGCAGCGCGCCGAGTTCGCCATCAGCGGGCTGCCGGAGGGGCTGCGGGTCGCCGGCTCGGTGAACGGTCGCCATCAACTGGACAACGTGCTGCTCGACGGCAGCCGGGTCGCCGCCGCCGCCGTGCAGGCGCTGGGCCTGGCGCCGGGTGTCGGCGCGGTGGAGTTCACTGGCGAGGCACGGGTCAACTTCGAGTGGCCGATCTTCGCCCACCCGAAAGGCAAGGACTTCGTCGACTTCGACGAGGACCTGCAAGTGCGCGACATCGTCAACGCCACCCGCCACGGCTACCGCGACGTGCAACTGGTCAAGCGCTTCTCCACCGTCGGCATGGGGCCGTCGCAAGGCCGTCATTCGGCCCTGCCGACCGCACGCCTGGTGGCCCAGGCGACCCAACGCAGCATCAGCGAGACCGGCGTCACCACCGCGCGTCCGCCGTTCGAAGCGGAGAAGCTGGCCCATGTGGCCGGACGGGCCTTCGATCCCTATCGGCAGACCGCCATGCACAGCCGCCATGTCGCCGCCGGGGCCAAGCTGATGCCCGCCGGCATCTGGCAGCGTCCGGCCTACTACGGCAAGCCGGACGAGCGCGAGCGCTGCATGCAGGAGGAAGTTCGCCATGTGCGGGAGAAGGTCGGCCTGATCGACGTTTCGACCCTTGGTGGTCTCGATGTGCGCGGCGCGGATGCCGCCGAGCTGCTCGAGCGCCTGTACACCATGCCGTTCGCCAAGCAGCCGGTGGGCCGCACCCGCTATGGCCTGATGACCAACGAACACGGCGTGGTGATCGACGATGGCGTGATCGCCCGCCTGGCCGAGCGGCATTTCTACGTGACCGCCACCACCAGCGGCGTCGACCGCATCTACCAGCAGATGCTCAAGTGGAACGCGCAGTGGCGCCTGGACGTGGATGTCACCAACGTCACCGCGGCGCTGGCGGCAGTGAACGTCGCCGGGCCACTGTCGCGCCAGGTGATGGAAAAGGTCTGCAGCGATGTCGACCTGTCCGCCGAGGGCTTCCCTTATCTCGGCGTGCGCACCGGCAGCGTGGCGGGGATTCCGGCACGCCTGATGCGGGTCGGTTTCGTCGGCGAGCTGGGCTATGAGATCCACGTGCCTGCCCGCCATGGCGGCAAGCTGTGGGACGCGCTGATGGCCGCCGGAGCCGCGTTCGGCATCCGCCCGTTCGGCGTGGAAAGCCAGCGCCTGCTGCGCCTGGAAAAGGGCCACGTGATCATCAGCCAGGACACCGACGGCATGACCCACCCGGGCGAGATCGACATGCAGTGGGCGATCGGCCGCAAGAAGCCGTTCTTCGTCGGCAAGCGCTCCATCGAGATCCTCGAGCGCCAGCCGCTCAAGCGCAAGCTGGTGGGCTTCAGCCTGCCCAAGGGCAGCAGCCAGCCGCTGGAAGGTCACCTGGTGCTCAAGGGCGCGGACATCAGCGGCAACGTCACCTCCTGCGAATACTCGGCGACCCTCGGCCAGATCATCGGCCTGGCCTATGCCGGCGCCGACCAGGCCGAGCCGGGCATGCGCATTCCGATCCGCGTCGAAGGTGGCGAGGTGGTGCAGGCCACCGTGGTGAAACTGCCGTTCTTCGATCCCGACAACCAGCGCCAGGAGCTCTGAGCCATGACCAGTCTCAACCCTATCGAGCGCTGTGCGCTCATCGACCTCACCGACCTGCCACGGGTGGGTTTCCGTGGCGTGGACGCCGCCGGCTGGCTGACGGCGCGCGGCTATGCGCTGCCGGAGGCGCCCAACCAGGCCGTGCCGTGCGACGACGGCACCCTGGTGGCGCGCCTGTCGCAGACCGAGTACTTGCTGCTGGGCAGCCTGGCCGACCGTGGCCAGCGCATCGTCGACGAAGAGGCCGGCTGGGCGTTGGACGAACAGCGCAACTACCTGCTGCCACGCCAGGACAGCCACGCCTGGCTGCAGTTGTCCGGCAGGCACATTGCCGAGGTGATGGCCAAGTTGTGCGGGGTCGACCTGCGGGCCCAGGCCTTCCCCGTGGGCAGTGTGGCGCAGACCTCGGTGGCGCGCCTGAATGCCATCGTGATCAATGCCGGGAATGCCGAGTTGCCGCGGTTTCACATCCTGGTGGATCGGGCGTCGCTGGAGTACTTCCAGGGGGCGGTGCTGGATGCCATGGGGGAATTTGGCGGGTTGCCGGTGACACTGGAGCACTTGCTCGGCTGACTTGTCGCTGCCAAGGGCCCTATCGCTGGCAAGCCAGCTCCCACAGGGATCTCTGCCAACCACAGGATTTGGTACGACGCAGACCTTGTGGGAGCTGGCTTGCCAGCGATGAGGCCCTCCCAGTCACCAGAGGACCTCAAGCATGACCGCCTTAGAACCCATGGACTACCGCGTCCCCGCCCTCCAGCGCGGCCTGACCATCCTCGGCATGTTCACTGCCCGCCAGCGCAGCCTGAGCATGCAGGACATGGCCGAGCGCCTGGAAATCAGCCCGTCCGCCGTGTACCGCATCGTCCAGACCCTGGTCGACATGGGCTACCTGCGCAAGGCCGGGCGCAGCGATTTCGAGCTGGGCAGCCGGGTCATCTCCGACGGCTTCGCCTACCTCGCCAGCCGCGACATCGTCGAAGTGGCCATGCCCCACCTCAACGACCTGCGCGACCGTACCTCGCTGTCCTGCCACCTGAGCATCCGCGAGCAGACCGACAGCCTCTACGTCTACCGCGCCTTCGCCCCGCAGCGGCTGACGGTGAACATCCCCGTCGGCACCCGCCTGCCTTGCCACGGCACGGCGCTGGGACGCGTTCTGCTGACGGGTTTGAGCGAAGGCGAACTGAGCCAGCTGTACCAGCACGTGCGCCTCGACGACTACCCGCCGCCGGCGCCGCGCACCCTGCCGCAACTGCAGCAACTGATCGCCGAGGACCGCCAGCGTGGCTGGGTCCTGCACCGCTCGGACTACTCCACGGCGATTGCCGCCGGGATCCGCGATCACAGTGGCGCGATCACCGCGGCGATCAACCTGTCGGGGCCGGATGCGGTGATGGACACGCCCATGGCGCAGGAAGCGTTCCTGCAGGCGTTGCTGGCGGCGAGCCGGGAGATTTCCGCAGCGCTGGGTTATCGGGATTGAGATTGCTCCTTAGGGCCCTATCGCTGGCAAGGCCACACAGTGTTCGGAATCAGCCACAAGGACGGTGATCGACGCCACCTTGGGGGAGCGATGAGGCCCCGAATAACAACCCTCAGGCCAGCCAATCTGGCAGGCCGGCAATAACACCTTGCAGCGCTGCAATGTTCTTTCCCCGCCCACGCCGCTAGCCTAGGCCGCAGACACGGACCCACCGGCAGGTATCGCCACTCCATACATTCGCGATTCGCGCGTGCAGCCCTATAAAAAATACAAAGGGACATCCATGACCAACCCGCATTCCACCACACCAGCCGGTGGCGACGAGCAACTCCGTCGCGTGCTCGGCCTTCCGGCGCTCGTCTTCTTCGGGCTCGTCTACATGGTCCCGCTGACCATCTTCACCACCTACGGCATCGTCACCGAGACCACCGGTGGCCGCACCGCCGGCGCCTACCTGGTGACCCTGGTGGCGATGCTGTTCACCGCCGCGTCCTACGGCATCATGGTCAAGCGCTTCCCGGTGGCGGGCTCGGCGTACTCCTACACCAACATCGCCTTCGGCCCGAATGTCGGCTTCCTCGCCGGCTGGTCGCTGCTGCTGGATTACCTGTTCATTCCGATGATCAACTACCTGTTGATCGGCCTGTTCCTCAACATCGCCTTCCCGGCGATCCCGGCTTGGGTCTTCGTGCTGGCGTCCATCGCCCTGGTGACCGTGCTCAACGTGCTGGGCATCCGCTCGGTGGCCAAGGCCAGCAACCTGATCGTCGGCGCGCAGATCATCTTCATCGTGGTGTTCGTCGCGCTGTCCTGGTCCAGCCTGGGCAGCGGCCCGATCGATTACCTGGCGCCACTGCGCGGCGACGGCAGCCAGCCGGGCTTCAATCCGCTGATGGCCGGCGCGGCGATCCTGTGCCTGTCGTTCCTCGGCTTCGATGCCGTGTCCACCCTCGCCGAGGAAACCCGCGACGCCCGCCGCACCGTGCCACGGGCGATCATGCTGACCACCCTGGCCGCCGGCGTGCTGTTCACCCTGCTCGCCTACCTCAGCCAACTGGCGGTGCCCGGCAGCCACTTCGAGAACACCGACGCCGCCGCCAACGAAGTGATGCTGACGATCGGCGGGCAGTTCCTCGCCAACTTCTTCACCGCCGCCTATGTCGCCGGCAGCCTCGGCTCGGCGCTGGCCTCGCAGGCGGCGGTGTCGCGGATCATCTACAGCATGGGCCGCGACAAGCTGCTGCCGGAGCGCTTCTTCGGCACCCTGTCGCCGCGCTTCGGCACGCCGGTGAATGCGACCCTGCTGGTCTCGCTGATTTCCCTGGTGGCACTGGTCATCGACCTGGGCACCCTGGCCTCGCTGATCAGCTTCGGCGCGCTGGTGGCCTTCTCGGCGGTGAACATGGCGGTGCTGCGCACCCACCTGTTCGCCAGCGTGGAAGGCAAGAGCCTGCTGCTGCACGGCCTGGTGCCACTGGTCGGGCTGGGCCTGACCCTGTGGCTGTGGACCAGCCTGTCGGCCCTGACCCTGAGCATCGGCCTGGGCTGGTTCGCCATCGGCCTGGCCTACCTGCTGGTGCTGACCGGCGGGCTGCGCCGCAACGTCAAGGTCGCCGACTTCTCCGAGGCCGGCTGATCGCCCTCAGGTCCCGCGCGGCTTGGCCCGCGCGGTGGCCTCCGCCACCAGCGGGTCGTCCGGCCAGTAGTGCTTCGGATAGCGCCCCTTCAGATCCTTCTTCACCTCGGCGTAGGTACTGCGCCAGAAGTTCGCCAGGTCCTGGGTCACCTGCACCGGCCGGCGCGCCGGCGACAGCAGGTGCAACAGGACTTTCTGCCGGCCCTGGGCGATCCGCGGGGTGTCCGCCAGGCCGAACAGCTCCTGCATGCGCACCGCCAGCACCGGCGGCTGCTCGCTGTAGTCGACGCGGATGTTCGAACCCGACGGCACGCCGATATGCACCGGCGCCCATTCGTCCAGGCGCTGCGGCAACGGCCAGGGCAGCAGGTTGCGCAGGATCGACGAGAGGTCGAGGTTGGCGAAATGACTGAGCCGGGTGACCTTGCCCAGGTAGGGTTGCAGCCAGTCCGACAGGGTTGCCAGCAGGGTCTCGTCGCTGAGGTCCGGCCATTCGCTGGCGCCGCCAGTGGCCAGGTCCAGTTGCCGCAGCAAGGCCACGCGGGCCTGCCACTGGCGCAGTTCCGGGGTCCACGGCAACAGCGCCAGACCTTTGCGCCGCACCAGGTCGAGCAGCGCCCGGGCACGGGCTTCATCATCCAGGCCGGTCAGGGGCTCGCGGGAGAGGACCAGTTCGCCCACCTTGCGCTGGCGCTCGGCACGCAGGACATTTTCCTTTTCATCCCACTCCAGTTGCTCGACCACGCCGACCTGCTCGGCCAGGACCTCGTCGAACAGCGCCGGATCGAGTTCGGCGGCGAGGTAGATGCGCTCCTCGCGCTGCCCCTGGCGACTGCCGAGGTCGGCCACCACCAGCCAGGGTTCCTTCATCAGTGCATCGACTTCGCCGAACTGCGCGGCGCGACCGTTGGCCAGGCGATATTCCGCACCACCGGCGCGGCGCTGCTGGGCCACGCGATCGGGATAGGCCAGCGCCAGCAAGGCGCCGAGCCAGCGCGGATGATCCGGGTCGGCCACCGCCGCGCCGGGCTTGTCGCGCAGGAACCCGCGGTACTGGCGTGACAGTTGCCGGGCGCGCTGCACGCCGCCCTGGCTGCCGCGCGCGGCACGGGTCTCACCGCTGAGCAGGCTCAGGCGGCTGTGCAGGTCGGCACCGGCCCCGCGCAGGATGTCGCGCTCGCCCAGCAAGGCCGCGACATCGCAGGCCATGGCGGTCAGGCCGAGGTCCTGGCCGCGCAGCAGCAGATGGGCGATGCGCGGATGGGCCGGCAGCTCGGCCATGGCCTGCCCGTGACCGGTGAGACGTTCGTCGTGCAGCGCGCCGAGCCTGCGCAGCAGGTCCTGCGCCTGGCTGTAGGCCGCGGCAGGCGGTACATCGAGCCAGCGCAGTTGCTCCGGCGTGACGCCCCAGCGGTCCAGTTGCAAGGCCAGGCCGGCCAGGTCGGCCTGGAGGATTTCCGCCGTCCCGTAGGCCGCCAGTTGCTCGTGCTGGGCCTCCGACCACAGCCGGTAGCACACCCCCGGTTCCAGGCGCCCGGCGCGGCCGGCACGCTGGGTGGCGCTGGCGCGCGAGATGCGCTGGGTGTCGAGGCGGGTCATGCCGCTGCCCGGGTCGAAACGCGGCACCCGCGCCAGCCCGGCATCCACCACCACGCGCACGCCGTCGATGGTCAGGCTGGTCTCGGCGATGTTGGTCGCCAGCACCACCTTGCGCGTGCCCGCCGGCGCCGGTTCGATGGCGGCGCGCTGGGCCGACAGGTCCAGTTCGCCGTGCAGCGGGCAGAGCAGGATGTCCGTGCGTGCGCCAACAGCGTCCTGCAACGACTGGTGAACCCGGCGAATCTCCGCCTGGCCGGGCAGGAACACCAGCAGGCTGCCGCTCTCCTCGTCCAGCGCCTGCAGCACGGTCTCGGTGACACGCGGCTCGATGTACTCGCCCGCCTGGAACGGCCGGCCCCAGCGCATCTGCACCGGGAACATGCGGCCTTCGCTGCTGATCACCGGAGCGTCGTCGAGCAGCGCGGACAGGCGCTCGCCCTCGAGGGTCGCGGACATCAGCAGGATCTTCAGCGGCGGCTCGTCGCGCAGCAGCTCGCGACCATTCAGGCTCAGAGCCAGGGCGAGGTCGGCATCGAGACTGCGCTCGTGGAATTCATCGAAGATCAGCAGGCCGACGCCTTCCAGCGCCGGGTCGTCCTGCAGGCGGCGGGCGAGAATGCCCTCGGTGACCACTTCGATGCGGGTGCGCGGGCCGACCTTGCTGTCCAGGCGGATCCGGTAGCCCACGGTTTCCCCGACCTTTTCCCCCAGTTCGCTGGCCAGGCGCTCGGCGGCGGCACGTGCCGCCAGACGCCGTGGTTCGAGCATGAGGATGGTCTGCCCGGCCAGCCACGATTCGTTCAGCAGCGCCAGCGGCACACGGGTGGTCTTGCCGGCGCCAGGCGGTGCTTCGAGCACCGCTTCATGGCGCTGGGCCAAGGCTTCGCGCAATGCTGGCAGTACGGCATCAATCGGTAAGGAAATCATGGTAGCCCTCAAACAGTGGGGCGAGTATAACGGCGAACCCGGCCTGCCCTATCATGGTCTTATCACCTGAAGCCGGCCATTTGCCGGTATTCCTTGCGGAGACTTTCAATGCGTATTTCTTCCCGTGTCACTGGCGGCCTCCTGATCGCCAGCCTGCTGACCCAGCTCACGGCCTGCGGCACCCTGTTCTACCCTGACCGGCGCGGTCAGATCGAAGGCAAGATCGACCCGGTGATCGTCGCCCTCGACGCGGTCGGCATCCTCTTCTACGTCATCCCCGGCCTGATCGCCTTCGGCATCGACTTCGCCAGCGGCGCCATCTACCTGCCGGGCGGCAGCACCGCGCAGGTCGCGCCGGAAACGCTCCAGCAAGCCATCGGCGCCGACGGCAAGGTGGACAACACCCGCCTGCAGGCCATCCTGCAAAGCGAACTGGGCCAGCGCCTGCCACTCAACGACCCACGCCTGATCCAGCACAAGGGCAGCGTCGAGCAACTGGCCGCCTACGGCCTGAAGCCTGCCGCCTGAGATGACCAGCTCCAGCGAACACGCGCGCCTGCTGCGCCTGGCCACCCGTGCCTCGCTGGCGGTGGCCTGCATTCTGATCGTCAGCAAGGCCATCGCCTGGTGGCTGAGCGGCTCGGTCAGCCTGCTGGCCGGGTTGACCGACTCGGTGCTGGATGGCGCCGCGTCGCTGCTCAATCTGCTGGCGGTGCGTTATGCACTGCGCCCTGCCGATGAAGATCACCGCTATGGCCACGGCAAGGCCGAGGCCCTGGCGGGCATGGCGCAGGCGTTGTTCATCGGGGTCAGTGCGGTGCTGATCGGCGGCCAGGCCTTCGAACGCCTGCGCGACCCGCAACCGCTGGGGGATACCGGGGTGGGCATCGCGGTGATGCTGCTGTCGCTGGTGCTGACCGTGGCCCTGCTGCTGGTGCAGGGCCGGGTGATCCGCATCACCGGGTCCACGGCGGTGCGCGCGGACTCGCTGCATTACCGTTCCGACCTGCTGCTCAACGGCAGCATCCTGGTCGCCCTGCTGCTGGCGGCGTTCGGCTGGCCGCAACTGGACGCGTTCTTCGGGCTGGGGATCGCCCTGTACATCTTCTGGAGTGCGCTGACCATCGCCCGCGAAAGCTTCGCCACGCTGATGGACGAGGAACTGCCGGCGGATGTCAGCGAGCAGATGCTGGCACTGGTCTGCGCAGTGCCGGGGGTGATCGGCGCCCATGACCTGCGCACGCGGGTATCGGGGAATCGCTGGTTCGTCCAGGTGCACCTGGAACTACCGGGCAGCTTGCCGCTCACCCGGGCCCATGCACTGTGCGACGAGGCGGCGGAGGCGATCAGCCGCCAGTATCCGCGGGCCGAAGTGCTGGTGCATGCGGATCCGGTCTAGAGGGTGTTCTTTCGGGCCTCATCGCTGGCAAGCCAGCTCCCACAGGGTCCGCGGTGCACGCGATACCTGTGCTTGGCCCGAAAGAACACCGCCAGTCTTCAGTTGACGCTGTACCCCCGCCCCGCCATGCACGCACCCATCGCCCGCCGATAGGTATCCGCCACCTGCGCCGGCGGCGCCTGGTTAGCGTAGGACGGGTCGAAGCCGCTCTGCTCCACCGCCCAGCGATGGCACTGGTAGCGGTCCTGCTCGACCTGCTGCGGCGGCTGCCCCTGCATCGGGTAGGCGATCACGTCATAGCCACTGCCCTGCTGTACCGGCACCGGTTGCTGCACCTGCGGCGGATTCACCACCACATACTCGCGGCTGTCCTGCTGGTACTGGTAGTAGGTGTCCGCCACCAGGAAGAACAGCGCCCCGCCGATCCACATCTCCCGCGCATAGTCCGGCAGGTAGCTGACCCGCACGCCGTAGGGCGGCGTCACCACCACGTAGCCCGAGCCATGCGGGCGATACCAGTAACCACCGGAGTAGAAATAGTCCTGCCCGCGATACGGCACTTTCCAGTAGCGATCAGGGAAACGGTCGATGGCATGCCCCGGCCGGTACTGCGGCCCGGGGCCCCAGCCATTGCCATGGCCACTGGGCCGGCCCGCCCAGTTCGGCTGCTCGCCGCGCGGGCCGGTCTGCCAGTGCTGGTTGCCGTCGTTACGTCGTGGGATGTCCTGGTAATAGCCTTGGCGCGGTTGCTGGGTTTGCCAGACTTCACCGGGTTTGGACTGCAGGGGCGAACCGGATGGCCGTTGCTCGCCCTCACCACGGCCCTGCCGCTCGCCACGATGGTCGTACTCGCCTTCGGCATGGACGTTCAGGCTCAGGCAGAGCAGGCCGATGGCTGCCAGTGGCCAGATACGGGATTTCATGCTGTTCCTCTATCAACGTAGGAATATTCTATGCGCCACTCTAGCAGGCACCCTTGAGGTCGGCAGGTGAAATCTCGGACAGAAAAAAGGGCGACCCCTTGGGGTCGCCCTTCGAGAAACTTGTCCTGGCTCGACGCTCGTGACGCCGGCTCACCTCACACCTGTCTTGTGGACCGTGTGTAGCCCGGGGGCCGAGCACAACCCTGTGGGATTGCTGGCCGCGACCGTCCTGCTTGGGTCGGTCGCCGTGGACATGTGTCCGGGCAGTGATTCTGGAAACAATGATAGGAAAATCGCGGCGGCAGGAGATTGCGAAGATTGCGGAGAAAAACACCACTTGCGCAATATTTCTCCAATTATTAATAATTGTCAGCAATTCATACAGAAAAGGCCTGATCCATGAGCAAGCTGGACCGCTATGACCTGAGCATCCTCGCCGAACTGCAGCGCGATGCGCGCATTTCCAACCAGGAACTGGCCGAGCGCATCGGGTTGTCGCCGTCGCCCTGCTCGCGGCGGGTCAAGCAACTGGAAGACGACGGCTTCATCTCCCGTCAGGTGGCCCTGCTCGACCGCAAGAAGCTCGGCCTGAGCCTGACCGCCTACGTGCTGATCGGCATGGACCGGCACACCCCGGAACGCTTCGAGACCTTCGAGGCGGCGATCCGCAACCTGCCGCAGGTCCTGGAGTGCAGCCTGGTCACCGGGATGGACGCCGACTACCAGCTCAAGGTGGTGGTGCCGGACATGGATCATTACCAGAAACTGCTGCTCGGTCACCTCACCCGCATCGAAGGGGTGACCAGCGTTCGCTCGAGTTTTGTCCTGAATCAAGTATTGGCCAGTACCGAGCTGCCCCTGACCCACCTGCGTTAGGCGTATAATCCGCCGCCTCACGCTGCCGGAGAACGTCGATGGATCCTGTGCTGTTCGAAGAGTGGATGATGACCATCCTGGTCTCGGTCCTGATCGCCTTCATGGGCTTCATCGTCTATGACCTGGCGAAGAAGTCCAAAGCCGGCAAGTTCGGCACCTTCATCCTGTTCTTCGTGCTCGGCCTGGGCATCTTCGCCTTCATCGTCAAGAGCGTGGTGATCACCTGGATCGAGATGAACAAGTAGGCCTCAGCGCCGGGCGGGCACTTCCCGCCACTGGCCTGGCTCCAGGCCCTCCAGCGTCCAGTCGCCGATCCTGACCCGCACCAGGCGCAGGGTCGGCAGTCCCACCGCCGCGGTCATGCGCCGCACCTGGCGGTTGCGCCCTTCCTTGATGACCAGTTCCAGCCAGGCGGTCGGCACGCTCTTGCGAAAGCGCACCGGCGGGTTGCGCGGCCACAGCTGCGGCTCGTCGAGCAGGCGGGCCTGGGCCGGCAGGGTCGGGCCGTCGTTGAGCTCGACACCGTCGCGCAAACGCTGGATCTGCTCGGCGCTCGGCTCACCTTCCACCTGCACCCAGTAGGTTTTCGCCAGCTTGTGCTTCGGGTCGGCGATGCGCGCCTGCAACTGGCCGTCGTTGGTCAGCAGCAGCAGGCCTTCGCTGTCGCGGTCCAGGCGGCCGGCCGGATAGACCCCGGGCACGGCGATGAAATCCTTGAGGGTCGCCCGCCCCTCGCCGTCGCTGAACTGGGTCAGCACGTCGAAGGGCTTGTTGAACAGGATCAACCGCGGCTCGGTCGGCGGCGCCTTGGGCTGGCGTCGCGGACCGGCGGGTCGGGCCGCGGGGCGGCGCGGCGTGGAGCGTGGGGGTAACGGCATGAAACCTCAGCGGAACGGCGGCTCGTCGAAACTGCGCAGTTTACGCGAGTGCAGCGAGTTCAGTTCGGTGCGCAGCAGGTCGAGGGCGGCGATGCCGATCTTCAGGTGCTGGCTGACCGCCCGGTTGTAGAAGGCGTTGGCTGCTCCCGGCAACTTGATTTCGCTGTGCAGCGGCTTGTCGGACACGCACAGCAGCGTGCCGTAGGGCACCCGCAGGCGATAACCCTGGGCGGCGATGGTGCCGCTCTCCATGTCCACCGCCACCGCCCGCGACAGGTTGATCAGCGGACGCTCCTGGGCCCAGCGCAGCTCCCAGTTGCGGTCGTCGTAGGTCAGCACGGTGCCGGTGCGCAGGCGCTTCTTCAGTTCGTCGCCACGCTCGCCGGTGACCTGCGCCGCCGCTTCCTGCAGGGCCAGTTGCACCTCGGCCAGGGCCGGGATCGGGATGTTCGGCGGCACCACGCGGTCGAGGATGCCGTCGCGGCGCATGTAGGCGTGGGCCAGCACGTAGTCGCCGATGGTCTGCGACTGCCGCAGGCCACCGCAGTGGCCGATCATCAGCCAGCAATGCGGGCGCAGCACCGCGAGGTGGTCAGTGATGTTCTTGGCGTTGGACGGACCGACGCCGATGTTGACCAGGGTGATGCCGTCGCCGTCGGCGGCGATCAGGTGGTAGGCCGGCATCTGGTAACGGTGCCAGACCACCCCGGCGACCAGCGCCTGGGCTTCGCCGTTGTCCATCGACTTTTCGATGATCACGTTGCCCGGCAGGACCATGCGCACGAAACGCGGGTCGTCGCGCAACTGCTCCAGGCCGTGGGAGATGAACTGGTCGACATAGCGGTGGTAGTTGGTCAGCAGGATCCACGGCTGCACATGGCGCCAGTCGCTGCCGGTGTAGTGCACCAGGCGACGCAGCGAGAAGTCCACCCGCGCCGCGTCGAACAGCGCCAGCGGCAGGGTCTCGGCACTGCCCCAGTCGTACAGGCCGTCGGCGATGCCGTCGGTGGCGGCGGACAGGTCGGTGCTGGGGAAGACCCGCGCCAGCGCCGCGGCGGTGATGCCGGAACCGGCCAGTTCATCGCCCTGCTCGACCACGTACGGATAGGGAATGTTCTGCTCGCTGACGCCCACCTCGACCTGGACCGTGAAGTCCTTCATCAGCGGTCGCAGTTGTTCCAGCAAGTAGCCGCGGAACGCCGAGGGATGGGTCACGGTGACGCTGTAGGTGCCGGGCAACTGGACCTTGGCGTAGGCGCGGGTGGTCGCGGGCACTTCGCCATGACAGTGGTAGGTCAGGCGCAGCTCGGGGTAGCGGAACAGTGCACGCTCCTCGGCATTCGGCTCGGTGCGGTCCTTCAGGTAGCGCTTGAGCGCCTGGCTGAGGGCTGCGGTCGCGGTCTCGTGCAAGGCCGCCAGGCGGTCGACGGCTTGCTCGGCGGTTTCTACGACAACGAAGGCTTCATCAAAACGGGTCACTGGTTACTTCCTGTCTGACATGCAGGCTTCCATCTTGCCTACATCCGTTGCTAAAGGCACGTCCGTTCAGAGCGGCCAGGCCGGTGTCGCCCGCTGCACCAGCGCGGCAACGTCGACACCCCGTGGCAGGGTGCCATAGACCCGTCCGCCCTGGCCCAGGCGACTGCCGATGAAGGCATCGCTGACCGTGGCATTGCCGGCTTCCAGCAGCAGCCTGGCCTGCAGGCCGACGGCGATGTCTTCGGTCAACTGGCGGGCGCGGTACTGGATATCGCCAGTATCGGCGAAGGCCGCCTTGAGGCCATCGATATGCGCGGCGAGACGGCGATCGCCATGACCATCGCCCAGTTCGACGAACAGGCTGTCGAGCACCCCCGGCTCCTTGGACAAGGCCCGCAGCACGTCCAGGCACTGCACGTTGCCGGAGCCTTCCCAGGTGGAGTTCACCGGCGCCTCGCGGTAGAGGCGCGGCAGGATGCTGTCCTCGACATAACCGGCGCCGCCCATGCACTCCGCAGCCTCGTTGATCATGGCCGGGGCGCGCTTGCAGATCCAGTACTTGCCCACCGCCGTGACCAGCCGCGAGAAATGCGCCTGCTGCGGATCATCGAGATGGTCGAGGGCCTGGCCCATGCGCAGGCTCAGGACCAGCGCCGCCTCGCTTTCCAGGGCGAGGTCGGCGAGCACGTTCTGCATCAGCGGTTGCTCGGCCAGCAGCCGCCCGCCGACCTGGCGATGGGCGCAGTGATGCGCGGCCTGGGTCAAGGCCTGGCGCATCAGCGCGCTGGAGCCGACCATGCAATCGAAGCGGGTCATCGCCACCATCTCGATGATGGTCGGCACGCCCCGGCCTTCCTCGCCGATCATCCAGGCCAGGGCGCCGCGGAACTCCACTTCGCTGGAGGCGTTGGAGCAGTTGCCCAGCTTGTTCTTCAGGCGCTGGATGTAGAACTGGTTGCGCTGGTCGTCCGGGCGATGGCGCGGCAGCAGGAAGCAGCTCAGGCCCTTGTCGGTCTGCGCCAGGGTGAGGAAGGCGTCGCACATCGGCGCCGAGCAGAACCACTTGTGCCCCACCAGCTCATAGGCCTGGCCCGGCCCCGGCGCGCCCACCGGCCAGGCGCGGGTGGTGTTGGCGCGGACATCGGTGCCGCCCTGCTTCTCGGTCATGGCCATGCCGAGGGTGACCCCGGCCTTGTGCCGATCGCCGACATTGCGCGGGTCGTATTCGGTGGCCAGGACCTTGGGCAGCCAGTACCCGGCCAGCTCCGGCTGCAGCTTCAGCGCCGGCACCGCGGCGAAGGTCATGGTCAGCGGGCAGCCGCTGCCGGCTTCGGCCTGGCTGTGCAGGTAGGTCATGCTGGCGCGGGCGACATGGGCGCCCTCCCGTGGCTGGCTCCACGGCAGCGACGGCAGGCCGTGCTCGATGGCCGTGCGCATCAACTGGTGATAGGCCGGATGGAACTCCACCAGGTCGATCCGGTGGCCATAGCGGTCGTGGCTGACGAACACCGGCTTGTTCTGGTTGGCGAGGAAACCCGCTTCCATCAGCGGGCCACCGGCCAGGGCCCCGTACGCATCGATCCGCGCCTCGGCCCAACCGGCCCCGAACCTGCGTCCCCACTCCTGCAACGGCAGGTCGAGACGGTAGAGGTTGGTGCCGTCGAGGGACGGCGGCTGGTTGGTCACTTCGTGGGTTTCAGCGTACTGATGCAGGTTCATCCGAGGCTCCTGATCGATAGGACGTGTCTGAAAAATCCAGTGAATCACGCCCGGCCCGCGACACAAAGTGACAAAAATGCCTAAGCCGGCGCGAAATGTCCCCGCTCCAGCGGCACCGCGACAGGCAGCACAATGCTCAGTTCGAAGCTGCTGCCCTGGGCCAGCACCGAGTTGTGCTGGAGACGCGCGCCCATCAGGTCGGCGAGCTTGCGACAGATCGCCAGGCCGATGCCCAGGCCGCCGTACTCCCGGCTCATGGAACCGTCGACCTGGAAGAAGCGCTGGTACAGCAGGGCGTCGTCGAGGTTGACGAAACCGATGCCGCTGTCGCGCACGGTGAAGGTCAGCGCCAGGCGCTGCGCCCCGGCCTTGCCGCGCACCTGCAGGCTGACGCCGCCGCGGTGGGTGAACTTGACCGCATTGTCCAGCAGGTAGCCCAGGCAGGACGCCAGCTTGTGGCGATCGCCCAGCAGGCGGTCCGGCAGGTCGTCGGCGACATCCAGGTGCAGCAGCAGGTCCTTGTCCATTGCCGGCGAGATGAAGCGCGTGCGCAGTTCCTGGACCAGCCCGCGCAGGCTGAAGGACTCGTCCCGCGCCACCAGTCTTCCGGCCTGCAGCTCACTGAGGACGAGGATGTCGTCGACCATCCGCATCATGTTCTGCGCAGCAATACTGGCGGTGTGCTGGTACTGGCCCAGTTCCGCGCCCATGGGCAGGCCCTGCATCAGTTCCAGCGAGCCGATCACGCCGTTCATGGGGGTGCGCAGCTCATGGGTGACGGTGGCGAGGAACTGGTCCTTGAGCTGGTTGCTGTGGGCCAGCTGGCGATTCAGCAGTTCCAGCTTGTGCCCGGCCTCGCGCAACAGGCGCGTGCGCTCCTCGCGCAGGGCGTTGATCCGGTCGGCCAGGGCCAGGGACAGCAGGCAGACCTCCAGCGCCGCACCGATCTGGCTGGCGTACATGGTCAGGAACACGTTGGGCAGGTAGCCCAGCACCATCAGGGTGTTGACCAGTCCGCCGAGCAGGAACGCGCTCCAGGCGATGATGAAATAGCGCGCCACCCGCAGGCCGCGCCACCAGGCGAACAGGCCGGCGGCGAAGATGCACAGGGTGAAGGCCAGGGCCAGCGCGGTGGCCAGGCGCAGGGCCAGGCCGTAGCCGGAGGCCAGGGACATCAGCATCACCAGTACCGAGCAGGCCACCAGCACCTGCAGCAGGCGATCGAAGACCCGGCTGTGGCGGGCCATCTGCAGGAAGCGGCGGGCGAACTGGCAGCCGGACAATCCCGCCGCGCCGATGAACAGGGGGGTCGAGGCGTTCGCCCACCAGGGGCTGTCCGGCCAGAAATAGGCCACCGCGGCACCGTTCACCGACAACTGGTAGAGCCCGAACGCGGCGATATAGAGGATGTACCAGAGGTAGCTGGTGTCGCGCACGCTGACATAGATGAACAGGTTGTACACCAGCATGCCGAGGAGCACGCCGTAGATCAGCCCAAGCACGTAGATCCTGGCCGGCAGCGCTTCGATGTAGGCCTGGCTCGACCACAGGCTGAGCGGCGCCTGGACCGAGCCCTCGCTGTGCAGGCGCAGGTAGGCGGTCAGGGCCTGGTCCGGCTGCATCGGCAGTTCGAACAGGTAGGTGCCCTGCGCGATCTGCCGGCTGGCATAGGGCAAGGTGTCGCCGGTGCGCTGGACCAGGCGGTAGTGGCCGTCGGCGTCCGGCAGGTAGAGTTCCAGGTGATCCAGCGGCGGGTAGGCCAGTTCCAGCAACCAGGTGCGCGGCGCGGCGGCGGGCATGGCCAGGTAATGCAGGTCGACCTTGAGCCAGAACACCGAGTTCGAGTAGCCGGCGTTGAGCACGTCGGCCCGGTGCGGGGAGAAATGGCGGGCGAAGGCCGGCGCGCTGACCTGGGCGATGGAGGCGCTGCCATCCTGGTCCTCGAACACCTGCATGACACGGCCCAGCGGCAGGTTTCGGGTCGAGTCGTCGAAGTCGACGGCTCCGGCCAGCAAGGGCAGCCAGCCCAGCACAACGATCAGCAAATAGCGCATACAGCCCCGGCATGGCCCGCACGGTCGCGTCGTGGCGCCTCCAGTTCCTTGAGAGGACGCGATCCGTCAGTGCCTGATGTCATTTTCAAAGCGCGCTAGCATAGCCGTTTCGAAACACCTCCAGCCAGGCAAAATTCGCCAGCAGAGGCTCTAGCACGGCGATCGCAGCGATTTTAAAGAATTAACCTGACCAACCGATCAGAAACACCGGTTGCAACGGTCGTCCCGCCCCACACGTTTGGTGGTAAGCTCGCGCACCTATGAATACCTACAGCTCCCGCCCCGTTGTCCTCTGTCTCTCCGGCCACGACCCCAGTGGCGGCGCCGGCCTGCAGGCAGATATCGAAGCCCTGATCGCCCAAGGCTGCCACGCCGCTCCGGCCGTGACCGCCCTGACCGTGCAGGATACCGTCAATGTGCAGGACTTCCGCGTGCTCGACCGCGAGTGGGTGCTGGCCCAGGCCAACATCGTCCTCGCCGACTCGCAGGTCGCCGCCGTCAAGCTCGGCATGCTCGGCTCGCTGGAGATGGTCGATACCGTCGTCGAGCTGATCAGCGCCCACCCGCACCTGCCGCTGGTCTGCGACCCGGTGCTGCGCGCCGGCGGCGGCGGTCGCCTGGGCAAGGACGAAGTCGGCTACGCCATGCGCGAACGCCTGCTGCCGCTGGCCACCATCGCCACGCCGAACCTGCCGGAAGCCCGCATCCTCGCCGAACTGCCGGAGGGCAGCGCCGACGAGTGCGCGGAGAAACTCCTGCCCTACGTCGAGCACCTGCTGATCACCGGCGGCCACGGCGACGAGACGGAAATCCACAACCGCCTGTACAGCCGCGACGGCCAGCGCCACACCTGGACCTGCCAGCGCCTGCCGGGCAGCTACCACGGCTCCGGCTGCACCCTGGCCAGCGCCCTGGCCGGTCGCCTGGCCCTCGGCGAGCAACTGCACAGCGCGGTGCGCTCGGCCCTCGACTACACCTGGCGGACCCTGCGCGACGCCGAACAACTGGGCAAGGGCCAGTACGTGCCCCGTCGCCTGCCCCTGGATTTCTGTTCCTGACAATAACGATCGCTGTGAGGCGCCTGTCATGAAGCTACGCGGTTTGTATGCCATCACCGACAGCCAGTTGCTGGCCGGGCGGTTTCTTCCTTATGTCGAAGCGGCCCTGGACGGCGGCGTGACCCTGCTGCAATACCGCGACAAGAGCGACAACCAGGTGCAACGCCTGCGCGAAGCCGAAGCCTTGCTGCACCTGTGCGAGCGCTACAAGACCCGCCTGATCATCAACGACGACGCCGAACTCGCCGCACGCCTCGGCGTCGGCGTGCACCTGGGCCAGACCGACGGCCCGCTGACCCCGGCACGCACCCTGCTGGGCAAGGACGCGATCATCGGTTCCACCTGCCATGCCCAGCTCGAACTGGCCGAGCAGGCCGCCCGCGAAGGCGCCAGCTACGTCGCCTTCGGCCGCTTCTTCAACTCGGTGACCAAGCCCGGCGCGCCGGCGGCCAACGTCGAGCTGCTGGCCGAGGCCCGCACGCGGATCAGGTTGCCGATCGCGGTGATCGGCGGCGTGACCCTGGACAATGCCGCACCGCTGGTCGAGCACGGTGCCGACCTGCTGGCGGTGATCCACGGCCTGTTCGGCGCCGACAGCGCCCAGGAAGTCAGCCGTCGCGCTCGCGCCTTCAACGCCCTGTTTTCCAGTATCTGATTCGAGAGAGACCACCATGTCCCGTTCCGAAAGCCTGTTCGCCAACGCCCAGAAGCACATCCCCGGCGGTGTCAACTCGCCAGTCCGCGCCTTCCGCAGCGTCGGCGGCACCCCGCTGTTCTTCAAGCATGCCGAAGGCGCCTACGTCACCGACGAAGACGACAAGCGCTATGTCGACTACGTCGGCTCCTGGGGCCCGATGATCCTCGGCCACGGCCACCCGGACGTGCTGGAATCGGTACGCAAGCAACTGGTCCACGGCCTGTCCTACGGCGCACCGACCGCCATGGAAACCGAGATGGCCGACCTGGTCTGCGCGCTGGTGCCGTCGATGGAAATGGTGCGCATGGTCAGCTCCGGCACCGAGGCGACCATGAGCGCCATCCGCCTGGCGCGTGGCTACACCGGCCGCGACAGCATCATCAAGTTCGAAGGCTGCTACCACGGCCACTCCGACAGCCTGCTGGTGAAAGCCGGTTCCGGCCTGCTGACCCAGGGCGTCCCGAGCTCCGCCGGCGTGCCCGCCGACTTCGCCAAGCACACCCTGACCCTGCCGTTCAACGACATCGACGCAGTGGCCAGCACCCTCGCCGACGTCGGCCAGCAGGTCGCCTGCATCATCGTCGAGCCGGTGGCCGGCAACATGAACTGCGTGCCGCCGGCGCCGGGCTTCCTCGAAGGCCTGCGCAGCCTGTGCGACCAGCACGGCGTGGTGCTGATCTTCGACGAAGTGATGACCGGCTTCCGCGTCGCCCTCGGCGGTGCCCAGGCCCACTACGGCGTGACCCCGGACCTGTCGACCTTCGGCAAGATCGTCGGCGGCGGCATGCCGGTCGGCTGCTTCGGCGGCAAGCGCCAGATCATGCAGCAGATCGCCCCGCTGGGCCCGGTCTACCAGGCCGGCACCCTGTCCGGCAACCCGCTGGCCATGGCCGCCGGCCTGACCACCCTGAAGCTGATCAGCCGCCCGGGCTTCCACGACGAACTGAGCGCCTTCACCAGCCGCCTGCTCGATGGCCTGCAACAGCGCGCCGATGCCGCAGGCGTGCCCTTCGTCACCACCCAGGCCGGTGGCATGTTCGGCCTGTACTTCAGTGGTGCCGACGACATCGTGACCTTCGACGACGTCATGGGCAGCGATGCCGAACGCTTCAAGCGCTTCTTCCACCTGATGCTGGAAGGTGGCGTGTACCTGGCGCCGAGCGCCTTCGAAGCCGGCTTCACTTCGATCGCCCATGGCGAGACCGAACTGAAGATCACCCTGGACGCCGCCGAGCGCGCCTTCGCACGCTTGAAGTAACCGACAGGGCAATAGAACAGGGGCGAAAGGCTTGTAAGTCTTTCGCCCCTGTTTCGTAAGAATTCCCTTCAAGCTTGCGCAACAATTGCGTCGCATCGACAGAAATTCTGGTAAAGACTTTGTAAGGTTGGCGCTGCTTAACCCATAATGTGCCACCAGACACATATTGGCCGCAGCTTTGCAGAGGTAAGTCGATCACCATGAACCGCGCCGGCCGCGCCCTCGCCCTGGGCTGCCTGTTGCTACTTCAGCCTCTGCTGGCCATTGCGGCGGGCGGCGGTAACTCGTTGCTGATTCCCACCACGGGCCGCTGCACCCTCAACACGTCTCCCGAAGAACTCGCCGACGCCCTGACCCGCTGCAAGCAGTCCGCGCAGTCCGGCGACGCCCAGGCCCAATACGAACTGGGCGACTTCTACTACGAAGGCAAGAACATCCCGCGCGACCTCAACCAGGCGCTGAACTACTTCGAGCAGGCTTCGCTGCAGGGCCATGCCGATGCGCAGTTCAAGCTGGGCACCATGTTCTATCGCGGCGAAGGCGTGCCGGCGAACAACATCCAGGCCTATATCGTGCTGAAGATGGCCGCGGTCAACGGCGCCGAGGATGCGCTGGACCTGGCCGACCAGGTGTCGGCGCAGATGCAGCGCGATGAACTGGAAACCGCCACCCAGGTGCTGGGACAGATCTTCCGCAAGTACCTGCTGGAGCTGCAGACCGTCGACGGTCGCACGCCCTTCTCGCCGCTTCCCTGAAGCCTCCTATCGCTCCGGCATCGGCATGGGGAACGGCATGACATTGCCCGTGCCTTTCGCCTCGCTGATCTTCGGCGTGCCCAGGCGCTCCACCTCGTCGATGCGCACGATCGAGTGCATCGGCACGAAGCTGCGGGTCACCCCTTCGAACTGCGCCTTGAGCTTTTCCTCGCTGGGGTCGACCACCACCTGGGTACGCTCGCCGAAGACGAACTCCTCGATTTCCAGGAAGCCCCACAGATCACTCTGGTAGATCTGCTTGGCGTACATTTCGAACACCTGGCCCTGGTTGAGGAAGATCACTTTGTAGATGGGGGCTTCGCGCTTGGACATGGTCGGCAGGAACGGATGACTGGCAGAAAAGGGCGCGAATCATAGCACAGGGGCCATGGATCCCGACCGCCCCGACATAACCGTTTCGTCAACTTGCGCTGCAATAATCCATTGATCGTTTCAGCGCTTTCGCGGCTCCGCAGTCGGCGTTATCCTTGACTCCATATTTCTTGCCCAAGGGCGGCTTAAAACAACCTTGAACGCACCTATCGAACCCCATCGTTTCATTCTCGAGCCCTTCGAGGCTCATCGCTTCGCCAACCTGTGCGGTCAGTTCGACGAGCATCTGCGCCTGATCGAACAACGCCTGGCCATCGAGATCCGCAACCGCGGCAACCAGTTCGAGCTGATCGGCGAACCGCAGGTCACCTCCACCGCCGAACAACTCCTGCGCCGTCTCTATCGCGAGACCAAGGCCACCGAGCTGTCGCCGGAAATGGTCCACCTGTACCTCCAGGAATCCTCCGTCGAAGCGCTGGAAAACCCGGCCCACAATGAAGTCAGCGTGTCGCTGCGCACGCGCAAGGGCGCCATCCGTCCGCGCGGCCTCAACCAGCAACGCTACGTCAAGGAAATCCTCGGCAACGACATCAACTTCGGCATCGGCCCCGCCGGTACCGGCAAGACCTACCTGGCCGTGGCCTGCGCGGTGGACGCGCTGGAGCGCGAGCAAGTGCGGCGCATCCTGCTGGTGCGCCCGGCGGTCGAGGCGGGCGAGAAGCTCGGCTTCCTGCCCGGCGACCTCGCGCAGAAGATCGACCCGTACCTGCGCCCGCTCTACGACGCGCTGTACGAGATGCTCGGTTTCGAGCACGTGGCCAAGCTGATCGAGCGCCAGGTGATCGAGATCGCGCCGCTGGCCTACATGCGCGGGCGCACCCTGAACAACAGCTTCATCATCCTCGACGAAAGCCAGAACACCACCGTCGAGCAGATGAAGATGTTCCTCACCCGCATCGGTTTCGGCTCCACCGCCGTGATCACCGGCGACATCACCCAGGTCGACCTGCCACGCGGCACCAAGTCCGGCCTGGCCCATGTCATCCAGGTGCTCAAGGATGTGCCGGGCATCAGCTTCACCCATTTCCAGCCCAAGGACGTGGTGCGCCACCCGCTGGTGCAGCGCATCGTCGAGGCCTACGAGCGTTTCGACAGTCAGCAGGTCAAGGCCGAAGGCACCCCACGCGATGCTTGAACTGGACCTGCAGATCGCGACCGAAGCGGCCGCGCCCGATGAAGCCCTGTTCCGCCGCTGGTGCGAGCTGGCCCTGCGCCAGCGCACGGCGGATTCGGAAATGACCATCCGTCTGGTGGACGAAACCGAAGGCCGTGAGCTGAACCACACCTACCGGCACAAGGACTACGCCACCAACGTGCTGTCCTTCCCCGCCGACGTGCCCGACGACATGCTCGACATCCCTCTGCTGGGTGACCTGGTCATCTGCGTCGCGGTGGTCGAGCGCGAAGCCGCCGAGCAAGGCAAGTCCCTCGAGGCCCACTGGGCGCACCTGGTCATCCACGGTTGCCTGCACCTGCTGGGCTACGACCACATCGACGACGATGAGGCCGAGGAAATGGAAGCACTGGAACGAACGTTGCTTGCCGAACTGGGTCATCCGGACCCTTACGCCGACGACGAACACGACACCCCCCACACTGATATCTGCAAGGATCACGAGTAACCGCCATGAGCGAAGATCGATCGAGCAACGGGCAAAAGTCATGGCTGGGCAAGCTGACCCAGGCTTTTGCCCATGAGCCGAAAAACCGCCAGGAGCTCCTCGAGCTGCTGCGCGAAGCGCACCAGAACAAGCTGCTCGACAGCGAAGCCCTGACCATCGTCGAAGGCGCCATCCAGGTCGCCGACCTGCAGGTCCGCGACATCATGGTGCCGCGCTCGCAGATGATCAGCATCAAGGCCTCGCAGTCGCCCCGCGAATTCCTCCCGGCGATCATCGAAGCCGCGCACTCGCGCTACCCGGTGGTGGGCGAAAGCCACGACGATGTCCTCGGCGTCCTGCTCGCCAAGGATCTCCTGCCGCTGATCCTCAAGGAGAATGGCGAGAGCTTCAACATCAAGGACCTGCTGCGCCCGGCCACCTTCGTGCCCGAATCCAAGCGCCTCAACGTGCTGCTGCGCGAGTTCCGCGCCAACCACAACCACATGGCCATCGTCATCGACGAATACGGCGGCGTGGCGGGCCTGGTGACCATCGAGGACGTGCTGGAGCAGATCGTCGGCGACATCGAGGACGAGCACGACGTCGAGGAAGACAGCTACATCAAGCCGCTGCCCAGCGGTGACTTCCTGATCAAGGCGCTGACCCCGATCGAGAACTTCAACGAGTTCTTCGACAGCGAGTTCTCCGACGACGAGTTCGACACCGTCGGCGGCCTGGTCATGAGCGCGTTCGGGCACCTGCCCAAGCGCAACGAAACCACTGAAATCGGGCCTTACCGCTTCCGTATCCTCAACGCCGACAGCCGCCGGATACACTTGCTGCGCCTGACCCCAGTCACCCGCTAAGGACAACCATGCGCTGGATCACCCGCCCCGGCTGGCCCGGTAACCTGCTGGCCGTGGCGGCCGGCGCCCTGACCACCCTGAGCCTGGCCCCGTTCGACATCTGGCCCCTGGCCCTGGTGGCGCTGGGCCTGTTCTACCTCGGCCTGCGCGAGCTGAGCCCCCGCCAGGCCCTGGGCCGCGGCTGGTGCTACGGCTTCGGCCTGTTCGCCGCCGGGACCTGGTGGATCTACGTCAGCATCCACACCTATGGTGGCGCTTCGGCCCTGCTCGCCGGCGGGCTGATGCTGGCGTTCTTCGCCGCCATCGCCTGGTTCTTCGCCCTGCCCGCCTGGGTCTGGGCCCGCTGGCTGCGGCGCAACGAAGCGCCGCTGGCCGACGCCCTCGGCTTCGCCGCGCTGTGGCTGGCCCAGGAAGCCTTCCGGGGCTGGTTCCTCACCGGCTTCCCCTGGCTTTACGCCGGCTACAGCCAGCTCGACGGCCCGCTCGCCGGGCTCGCACCGCTGGGCGGCATGTGGCTGGTCTCGTTCACCCTGGCCCTGACCGCCGCACTGCTGTGCAACCTGCACCGCCTGCGCCAGCGCAAATCCTTCCTGGCTATCGGCGTCGTGCTGCTGGTCGGGCCCTGGGCTATCGGCCTGGCGCTCAAGGGGCATCCCTGGACCGTCCCGTCCGGCGATCCGCTGCGGGTCGCGGCGGTCCAGGGCAATATCGAACAGAGCCTGAAGTGGGAGCCGAGCGAGCTGCGCAAGCAGCTGGAGCTGTACCGCGACCTGAGCTTCAGCAGCAAGCCGGTGGACCTGATCGTGTGGCCGGAAACCGCCGTACCGGTGTTCAAGGACACCGTCCAGGGCTACCTGGACATGATGAGCGGCTTCGCCGCGGACCGGCATTCGGCACTCATCACCGGCGTGCCGGTACGCCTGTTCGAGCATGGGCAACGTCGCTACTTCAACGGCATCACCGCCGTCGGCGAGGGCGACGGTACCTACCTCAAGCAGAAGCTGGTGCCGTTCGGCGAGTACGTGCCGCTGCAGGACCTGCTGCGCGGCCTGATCGAGTTCTTCGACCTGCCGATGTCGGACTTCGCCCGCGGCCCTGCCGACCAGGCTTTGCTCCAGGCCAAGGGCTACCAACTGGCGCCGTTCATCTGCTACGAGGTGGTCTATCCAGAGCTGGCCGCCAGCCTCGCGGCGCGCAGCGACATCCTCCTGACCATCAGCAACGACACCTGGTTCGGCAAGTCCATCGGCCCCCTGCAGCACCTGCAGATGGCGCAGATGCGTGCACTGGAAGCCGGGCGCTGGATGATCCGCGCAACCAACAACGGGGTTACCGGGCTGATCGATCCGTTCGGCCGCATCACCGCGCAGATCCCGCAGTTCGAACGCGCCATCCTGTACGGCGAGGTCGTGCCGATGCAGCAGCTCACCCCTTACCTGCAATGGCGCTCCTGGCCCCTGACCCTGCTCTGCGCGCTGCTGCTGGGCTGGGCCTTGCTGGCCGGTCGCATCGCCCGGACGGTGTAGGCCTCAGTAGAAAAGCCGGTAGCCGATCAGGCCAGCCACTTCATTGAAGAGCTGGCCGTTCTGCCACACCGCCTTGAAGGACGGCAGCAGTCCGCCGAACGGGATGCCCTGATCCACCCCCATGAACCCCACGGGCGCCGGCACCACCTCGAACCCGGCACGCTGGAAGCTCCACACCGAGCGCTGCATGTGCCAGGCCTGAGTGACCAGCACCACACGCCTGACACCCTGTGGCTGCAACAACGCCGCGCTCATCTCGGCGTTTTCCCAGGTGGTGCGGCTCTCCCCTTCCAGCCAACGTACCGGCACCCCGAAATCCCGCTGCAGCGAGTCGGCCATCAGTTGCGCCTCGCTGGGTGGCGTGCCGTAGTGCAAGCCACCCGAGGTCAGTACCGGCAACCCCGACGCCTTGGCCAGTTGCGCGGCATAGCGCATGCGTTCCAGCGCCACGCCACTGGGTTGGTCCTGAGCGCCCCAGGCCGGGTCGCCCCGCTCACGCCCCGAGCCCAGAATGACAATGGCATCGGCACGCTGCGCCAGGCCCCTCCACGCGTGCACGTCCAGCGGCGGTACGGTCTCGATCTGCCGGGCAAGCTGCTGCACCACCAGCGGCAGGCTCATCAAGCACAACCCGCCCAATCCCGCGACGAAACACAGGCGTGCCGTGCGCGGCCAGGACTTGCGCAACCACCAGGCGGCGAGCAACAGGAGAAACAGGACGCCAGGTGGCATCAGCCATTGTTTGATGAAAAAGCGCAGGGGCATCGGACATCTCTCTGGAAAAGTGCCCGAAGCCTAAGAGAAAACGGCGCCTGGCAACAGTTGCCAGGCGCCGCTGAGCAGAAAGAATTCCTGTGGCGCACTCCATCCTGCGCCGTCGATAAGCCGGGCCGCTATTTGAAGTGCAGCGCCCTGGTTTTGGGCGCGGTGGCGGAACGCGTCTTGTCCTTGAGCCAGATGACCCGGCCCGGGGCTGGCGCTTCCTCTTTGGTCAAGACACCGGAAAGGTACTGCCCGCGGGCTGGAGCGGCCTCCAGGTAGGCTTTGATGACGTCGAACTCGGCCGGGCTCAGACCGCGCAGTTCCAGTTCGGCAGGCATCTCGTCGCGCAATCGGACCGAGGCTCGGGCCACATCCAGGGCCAGTCCCAGACGGTCGATCAGGCGTTCGTAGATTTCCGGTTTCGGTGCATGTTGCTGCGACTCTCCCATCCGTTCACCTCATTGAAGATAGAATTCATCTCCCCCACACCTGAGCTTAGCGTCACCCGTGAAACGGGCCGGATGCCGCGACCAACGGCCCCTGCGGCGGCCTGGCGATGCAATCAGGGTTTCCCACGACCGTTGGGGGTCATGTATGCTACGGCGTTCACTCTTGACACCGGATTGCCGGGCGAAAACGGTCAGCGACCAGCCTGGATAAGGTCTCCCATTTCTCAGCGCAAAGTAGCCATGCACGAACACTATCAGCCCCGCGAAATCGAAGCCGCCGCCCAGTCCTACTGGGACGAGCACAAGTCTTTTGAAGTCAGTGAACAACCAGGCAAGGACACCTACTACTGCCTGTCGATGTTCCCGTACCCGAGCGGCAAGCTACACATGGGCCACGTGCGCAACTACACCATCGGCGACGTGATCGCGCGCTACCAGCGCATGCAGGGCAAGAACGTCCTGCAGCCGATGGGCTGGGACGCCTTCGGCATGCCGGCGGAAAACGCCGCGATGAAGAACAACGTCGCGCCTGCCAAGTGGACCTACGAGAACATCGCCTACATGAAAGCCCAGCTGAAGAGCCTGGGCCTGGCGATCGACTGGTCCCGCGAAGTCACCACCTGCAAGCCGGACTACTACCGCTGGGAGCAATGGCTGTTCACCCGCCTGTTCGAGAAAGGCGTGATCTACCGCAAGAACGGCACCGTGAACTGGGACCCGGCGGACCAGACCGTGCTGGCCAACGAGCAGGTCATCGACGGTCGTGGCTGGCGTTCGGGCGCGCTGATCGAGAAGCGCGAAATCCCGATGTACTACTTCAAGATCACCGACTACGCCGACGAGCTGCTGGAAAGCCTCGACGAGCTGCCGGGCTGGCCCGAGCAGGTCAAGACCATGCAGCGCAACTGGATCGGCAAGTCCCGTGGCATGGAAGTGCAGTTCCCCTATGACGAGGCCAGCATCGGCCAGGCCGGTGCCCTGAAGGTCTTCACCACCCGTCCGGACACCCTGATGGGCGCGACCTACGTCGCCGTCGCCGCCGAGCACCCGCTGGCCACCCTGGCCGCCCAGGGCAACCCGGCGCTGCAGGCCTTCATCGACGAGTGCAAGAGCGGCAGCGTCGCCGAAGCCGACATCGCCACCCAGGAGAAGAAAGGCGTCGCCACCTCCCTGCGGGTCCGTCACCCGCTGACCGGCGAGACACTGCCGGTATGGGTCGCCAACTACGTGCTGATGCACTACGGCGACGGTGCGGTCATGGCCGTTCCGGCCCACGACGAGCGCGACTTCGAGTTCGCAAGCAAGTACCAGTTGCCGATCAAGGCCGTGGTCCGCACCAGCGCCGGCGACGAGGTCGGCAGCGAATGGCAGGCCGCCTATGGCGAGCACGGCCAGCTGATCAATTCCGGCGAGTTCGACGGCCTGGACTTCGCCGGTGCCTTCGATGCCATCGAAGCCGCGCTGATCAGCAAGGAACTGGGCAAGTCGCGCACCCAGTTCCGCCTGCGCGACTGGGGCATCAGCCGCCAGCGCTACTGGGGTTGCCCGATCCCGATCATCCACTGCCCGTCCTGCGGCGACGTGCCGGTGCCGGAAGACCAGTTGCCGGTCACCCTGCCGGAGAACGTGGTACCGGACGGCGCCGGTTCGCCGCTGGCGCGGATGCCCGAGTTCTACGAGTGCAGCTGCCCGAAATGCGGCAGCGCCGCCAAGCGCGAAACCGACACCATGGACACCTTCGTCGAGTCGTCCTGGTACTTCGCCCGCTACGCGTCGCCCAACTACGAAGGCGGCCTGGTCGATCCTAAAGCCGCCAACCACTGGCTGCCGGTCGATCAGTACATCGGCGGCATCGAACACGCCATCCTGCACCTGCTGTACGCGCGCTTCTTCCACAAGCTGATGCGTGACGAAGGCCTGGTCAGCTCCAACGAGCCGTTCAAGAACCTGCTGACCCAGGGCATGGTGGTCGCCGAGACCTACTACCGCGTCGCCAGCAACGGCGGCAAGGACTGGTTCAACCCGGCCGATGTCGAGGTCGAGCGCGATGCCAAGGCCAAGATCATCGGCGCACGCCTGAAGACCGACGGCCTGCCGGTGGAAATCGGCGGCACCGAGAAGATGTCCAAGTCGAAGAACAACGGCGTCGACCCGCAGGCCATGATCGACGCCTACGGCGCCGACACCTGCCGCCTGTTCATGATGTTCGCCTCGCCGCCCGACATGAGCCTGGAGTGGTCCGACTCCGGCGTCGAGGGCGCCAGCCGTTTCCTGCGCCGCGTCTGGCGCCTGGCCCAGGCCCACGTCGCCCAGGGTCTGCCGGCCAAGGTCGAGTTCAGCGCACTGAACGATGCACAGAAAGCCGTGCGCCGCGCCACCCACTCGGCGATCCGCCAGGCCAGCATCGATGTCGGCCAGCACCACAAGTTCAACACCGCCATCGCCCAGGTGATGACCCTGATGAACGTGCTGGAAAAAGCCTCGCAGGAAACCGGACTGGACCGCGCCCTGATCCAGGAAGGCCTGGAAGCGGTGGCCCTGATCCTCGCGCCGATCACCCCGCACATCAGCCACGAGCTGTGGCGTGACCTTGGCCACGCGGGTGCCGTGATCGACGCCGGCTGGCCGACAGTGGACGAAAGCGCCCTGGTCCAGGACAGCATCCAGTTGGTCATCCAGGTCAATGGCAAGCTGCGCGGCCAGATCGAAATGCCGGCCGGCGCCAGCCGCGAGGAAGTCGAGGCTGCCGCCCGCTCCAACGAGAACGTGCTGCGCTTCACCGAAGGCCTGACTATCCGCAAGGTCATCGTGGTTCCCGGCAAGCTGGTCAACATCGTCGCCAACTGACAGGAGCGAGCGCCCCGCGGGGCGCTCGCACAGAAACGTCCCCAAAGGTTTTCCAGGGAGCAACAAGATGATCAAACGCAATCTGCTGGTGATGGGCCTGGCCGTGATGCTCAGCGCCTGCGGTTTTCACCTGCGTGGCACCGGTACCAACGAGCTGTCCATCAAGGAACTTGACCTGACCGCACGCAACGCCTACGGCGATACGGTCAACCAACTGCGCGATGCCCTGAAAAGCAGTGGCGTCAACGTGCACACTGGCTCCCCCTACAAGCTGGTGCTGGCCGACGAGCAGGAAACCCAACGCGCCGCCAGCTATGCCGGCTCCGCACGCTCCGTGGAGTACGAGTTGAACACCACGCTGTCGTACGAGATCCGGGGTAGCAACGACGAGTCCCTGCTCGCCGACAAGCTGGAAGTGCGCAAGGTCTACGTGCATGACGGCAACAACATCACGGGCTCCGGGCAGGAAGCCACGCAGATCCGTGCGGAAATGCGCCGCGACCTGGTCCAGAACATGATCCTGCGCCTGCGCCTGCTGAGCCCGTCCCAGCTCGACGAGCTGCAAGCCAAGGCTGACGAACGCGCCCGCGCGGAAGCCGAAGCCCTGAAGGAAGCACAGCGTATCCAGGACGCCACGCCCCAACAGTCGCCACTGGAAGTACCGGCCCGCTGAGGCTGAGCGGGGCGCTACGGCGCCCCGACTTCATTTATGAAACTGGCCCCCGCCCAACTCAACAAGCACCTGCAAGGCAACCTCGCACCGGTCTACGTCGTCAGTGGCGACGATCCGCTGCTGTGCCAGGAAGCCGCCGATGCCATTCGCCAGGCCGCGCGCCAGCAAGGCTTCGACGAACGCCAGGTGTTCAGTGCCGACGCCAACTTCGACTGGGGCACCCTGCTCCAGGCCGGCGCCAGCCTCTCGCTGTTCGCCCAGAAACGCGTCCTCGAACTGCGCCTGCCGTCCGGCAAGCCAGGCGACAAGGGCGCGGCAGCGCTGATCGAATACTGTTCACGCCCCGCCGACGACACCCTGCTGCTGATCAGCCTGCCCAAGCTCGATGGCAGCGCGCAGAAGACCAAGTGGGGCAAGGCACTGGTCGAGGGGCAGCAGGTCCAGTTCATCCAGATCTGGCCGGTCGATACCCAGCAGTTGCCACAATGGATCAACCAGCGTCTGGCCCAGGCCGGGCTGGCAGCGCAGCGCGATGCCGTGGAACTGATCGCGGCACGGGTCGAGGGCAACCTGCTCGCGGCCGCCCAGGAAATCGAGAAACTCAAGCTGCTCGCCGATGGCAACACCATCACGGTGGAAACGGTGCAGTCTGCCGTCGCCGACAGCGCGCGCTTCGATGTCTTCGGCCTGGTCGATGCCATTCTCAACGGTGAGGCGGCCCACGCCCTGCGCATGCTCGAAGGGCTGCGCGGCGAAGGGGTGGAGCCGCCGGTGATTCTCTGGGCCCTGGCCCGGGAACTGCGGGTACTGACCGGCCTGGCTCAGCAATACAGCCAAGGCGTGCCGCTGGAGAAGGCCTTCAGCCAGGCCCGGCCGCCGGTCTGGGACAAGCGCCGCCCGCTGATGAGCAAGGCCCTGCAACGCCACTCGGCGCAGCGCTGGGGCCAATTGCTGCAGGATGCCCAACGCATCGACGCGCAGATCAAGGGCCAGGCCCAGGGCTCGCCCTGGACCAGCCTGACCCGCCTGTCGCTGCTGATGGCCGGACAACGCCTGGCCCTGCCCGCCGAATAAGGGTGGCTCGCGGTCTTGCAGGGAAGGTTCGCCAGTCCTATAGTGCGCGCGAAATCCATCCGTGCAGGACCTTCACCATGAGCAAGAAATCGGCTAAAGCCAGGCCGAACAAGGCCAAATCCATCATCGCCCAACCCCTGTTCCGCAGCCGCCAGGAACGTCCGGGCAAAGGCAAGGGCAGCTACCGCCGCGAAGCCTTCCAATCGAGAGATTGGGAGGCTTCGTCCTTTATGGCGGCATGAAGGCAGGAAAGTCGCAGGCATGGTATGGTCGTCACCTGACCCGTATTACCTGGATTCGTGCATGCCCCTTTGCCTTACCCGTCGCTGGCAACTTCGCCACCTGACCGCTGCCTCCAGCCTGATTCTGCTTGTCGCCTGCGCCGAACACCCGACCGCCGCAGACGCACTGCCCATCGCTCCGGTGCAACCGGCTCCGAGCCTGATCCAACCGACACCCAACGCCGAGATCGAAGTCCAGCCGCAGCAGACCTTTGCCGAGTGGCAGGCCAGCTTCCGCCAGCAGGCCCTGCAGGCAGGCGTATCCGCGAGCCTGTTCGACCGCGTCTTCGCCGGCATGACCCCGGACATGGACGTGATCAAGGCCGATCGCAGTCAACCCGAATTCACCCGCCCGGTCTGGGAATACCTCGACGGCGCCTTGTCGCCGGTACGCGTACGCAACGGCAAGGCCTTGCTGGTGCAGAACAGCGAGCTGCTGAGCCGCATCGAACAGCGCTACGGCGTGGACCGCAACGTGCTGGTGTCGGTTTGGGGCATGGAAAGCAACTTCGGCCAGTTCCAGGGCAACAAATCGGTGATCCGTTCCCTCGCTACCCTGGCCTACGAAGGCCGTCGTCCGGCGTTCGCCCAGGCACAGTTGCTGGCGGCCCTGAAGATCCTGCAGAACGGCGATATCGCCCCCGAAGCCATGCGCGGCTCCTGGGCCGGTGCCATGGGCCAGACCCAGTTCATCCCGACCACCTATGACACCCATGCGGTGGATTTCGACGGTGATGGCCGCCGCGATATCTGGAACAGCTCCGCCGATGCCCTCGCCTCCACCGCCCATTACCTGCAGAGCTCGGGCTGGCAGCGGGGTCAGCCGTGGGGCTTCGAGGTCAGCCTGCCCGCCGGCTTCGACTACTGGATCGCCGATGGCAGCCAGCGCAAGAGTGTCGCCGAGTGGATGCGCCTGGGCCTGCAACTGCCCGCCGGCAACCGCCTCCCCGCCGGCAGCGAGCAACTGTCGGCGGCGCTGCTGCTGCCTGCCGGTTATCGTGGCCCGGCGTTCCTGGTGCTGGACAACTTCCGCGCCATTCTCAAGTACAACAACTCGTCGTCCTACGCCCTGGCGGTCGGCCTGCTGAGCGAGCGCTTCGACGGCAGCGGCTACATCCGCGGCGCCTGGCCCAAAGACGACCTGCCGCTGAGCCGCAGCGAGCGCATCGAACTGCAGGACCTGCTCAATGCCAGTGGGCATGATGCCGGCAACGCCGACGGCATCATCGGTGCCAATACCCGCAAGGCCATCCGCAATGCCCAGCAGCAACGGGGCTGGCCGGCGGATGGCTACCCGACGCACAAGCTGCTGGACAGCCTGAGGACTCGCTGAGCCCTCACCCCCATCGGCAACGAAAAAGCCCCCGACCTTCACAGGTACGGGGGCTTTTTCATGGGGCCGCGATCAGAGCTTGATCTTGGCCTCGTGCGCCTGCTGGTCGGCGTGGTACGAGGAGCGCACCAGCGGCCCGGACGCGACGTTCTTGAAGCCCATCTTGTACCCTTCCTCGGCGAACCAGGCGAAGGTGTCCGGGTGGACGAAACGCTGCACCGGCAGGTGACTGCGCGAAGGCTGCAGGTACTGGCCGAGGGTCAGCATGTCGATGTTGTGCTGGCGCATGCGGTGCATCACCTCGATGACTTCGTCATCGGTCTCGCCCAGACCCAGCATCAGGCCGGACTTGGTCGGAACGTGCGGCACACGCTCCTTGAACTTCTCCAGCAGGGTCAGCGACCACTGGTAGTCCGAGCCCGGACGCGCGGCCTTGTACAGGCGCGGTACGGTTTCCAGGTTGTGGTTGAACACATCCGGCGGCTCCTGGGCGGTGATGTCCAGGGCTACGTCCATGCGCCCACGGTAGTCCGGCACCAGGGTTTCCAGCTGGACGCCCGGGGACAGCGCACGGATCTCGCGGATGCAGTCGGCGAAGTGCTGGGCACCGCCGTCGCGCAGGTCGTCGCGGTCCACCGAGGTGATCACCACGTACTTCAGGCGCAGGTCGGCGATGGCGATCGCCAGGTTCTTCGGCTCGTCGACGTCCAGGGGCTTCGGCCGGCCGTGGCCGACGTCGCAGAACGGGCAGCGACGGGTGCAGATGTCACCCATGATCATGAAGGTCGCGGTGCCACCCGAGAAGCACTCGCCCAGGTTCGGGCAGGACGCCTCTTCGCAGACGCTGTGCAGCTTGTGCTTGCGCAGCAGTTGCTTGATCCGGTCGACTTCCGGGGAAACCGGGATGCGCACGCGGATCCAGTCGGGCTTCTTCGGCAGTTCTTCGGTCGGGATGATCTTCACCGGGATGCGCGCGACCTTTTCCGCGCCGCGCAGCTTCACGCCCGTTTCAACCTTCGGCCGGGGGGCCGGTGTCACGGTGCTTTGCACCGGATCTTGCACAATAGTCATATTCAGTCGATTCCGCCCGCAAGGGTCGTCTGCTCAGCATAATCGAGGTGCTTGACCAGCTGTCCGCGCAGCCTTGCCCTGACCTCGGAGAGTTCGATCGGGCCTGCCTGGTCACGCAGCTGGGTCATGGCCAGCCCCGCATACCCGCAGGGGTTAATTCGGCGGAATGGCGCAAGGTCCATGTCCACATTGAGGGCAAGGCCGTGGAAGGAACAGCCGTTGCGAATCCGCAGGCCGAGGGAGGCGATCTTCGCTCCGTCGACATAGACGCCTGGCGCATCGGGCTTGGCCGCCGCTTCCACGCCATAACTACCCAGCAGCTCGACGAGGGCGCGCTCGATGCGCGTCACCAGCTCGCGAACGCCGAAACCACGGCGGCGCACGTCCAGCAGCAGGTAGGCGACCAGTTGGCCCGGGCCATGATAGGTCACCTGGCCACCGCGATCGGTCTGCACCACCGGGATGTCCCCTGGCACCAGCAGGTGCTCGGCCTTGCCGGCCTGGCCCTGGGTGAACACCGCAGGATGCTCCACCAGCCAGATCTCGTCGGCGCTGCCCGGCTGGCGCTCGGCGGTGAACCGGCGCATGGCCTCCAGCACCGGCTCGTAGGGCAGCAGGCCAAGATCGCGAAAGCCGAGAGTCGAGGACATCAGAGCACCATGTGCACGATACCGGTCGCGCGCAGGGCGCTGTTGATATCGTGCAACTGGTCTTCGCTGGTGGCGATGATGTGCAACTGCACGGTGGTGTACTTGCCGTTGGAGCTCTGCCGCTCGGCCAGGGTCGCCATGTCGACTTCCGCGTACTTGCGCAGGATCTCGATCACGGTGTCCTTGAAGTGGACCACGGTGTCGCCGATTACCTTGATCGGGTAATTCGGGCAGGGAAATTCGATTTTTGGTGCGTTGACGTCAGCTTTGCTCATGGCAATAACGGCCTCGTAAGCCGTGGCAACAACAACGCCCCTGCGGATGGCAGGGGCGTGCAGGTCACGATATCAGTTGAACAACCCGTAGAAGAACAGGCGGATGCTATCCCACACCCGACGGAAGAAACCACCTTCCTCGACCGCGTCCAGCGCGATCAGGTCGGCGCTGTGAACCACGTTGTCGTCCAGTTTGACTTCGACTTTACCAATCACGTCACCTTTGGCGATCGGCGCCATCAGTTGCGGGTTCATGGTCATGCTTGCCGCCAGTTTCTTCAATTGGCCTTTAGGCAAGGTCATGGTCAGGTCTTCGGCCAGACCGGCCTTCACCTGACCGGTGGTGCCTTTCCACACCGGCGCCTGGGCCAGTTCGGTGCCCTTCTGGTAGAAGGTCTGGGTTTCGAAGAAGCGGAAACCGTAGGTCAGCAGCTTCTGGGTCTCGGCGGCGCGGGACTGCTCGCTGTTGGTACCGAAGACCACCGCGATCAGGCGCATGCCGTCACGCACGGCGGACGACACCATGCAGTAGCCGGCTTCGTCGGTGTGGCCGGTCTTCAGGCCGTCGACGGTCTTGTCACGCCACAGCAGCAGGTTGCGGTTGGGCTGCTTGATGTTGTTCCAGAAGAATTCCTTCTGCGAGTAGATCGCGTAGTGCGCCGGGTCTTCGTGGATGATCGCGCGAGCCAGCACGGCCATGTCGTGGGCCGAGGAGTAGTGCTCCGGGTTCGGCAGGCCGGTCGGGTTCATGAAGTGGCTGTTGCTCATGCCCAGGTCGGCGGCGGTCTTGTTCATCATGTCGGCGAAGGCGTCTTCGCTGCCGGCGATGTGCTCGGCCACGGCGACGCTGGCGTCGTTGCCGGACTGGATGATGATGCCGTGCAGCAGGTCGCTGACGCTGACCTGGGTGCCGACCTTGATGAACATCCGCGAACCACCGGTACGCCAGGCGTTTTCACTGACGGTCACCGGGTCGTTCTCGCCGATCTGGCCGCGACGGATTTCCAGGGTCGCGATGTAGGCGGTCATCAGCTTGGTCAGGCTCGCCGGAGGCAGACGCTGGTCGCCATTGTTCTCGACCAGGATGTTGCCGCTGGAGGCTTCCATGAGCACGTAGGACTTGGCTGCCAGTTGCGGCGGCGACGGCATCATCTGCTCCGCCGCGAAGGCGGCCGGGGCGATCAGCAGCGGAACAAGCAGGCAAAGGCGTTTGGCAAAGGTGGTGATGTTCATCCGTCTCTCGAAATGGCTGATGGGCTCATGCCCCAAAGGGGGGCAAAATTAAATGGCGCTGCGACAAAGCGTCGCGCCCGCGAGCCAAACCGCCATTGTACATGGCTGTTCGGCCCGGTTGCATGACAAACCGACCAGTCCCCCCGGTCAGTCCGCCGTGACTACCTTGGCCTGTCCCAGGTTGGCCAGGCGCACGCTGTCCTGCATCTGCTGGACTTCGCCCTGGCTGCGGATCGGCCCCATGCGCACCCGGTGCAGGGTCTGCTGGTTGCGCACGATGGAACTGATGAAGACCGGCGCGCTGACCATGCCGCTCAGCTTGGAGCGTAGCAACTCCGCGGCGTCCGGGTTGGCGAATGCGCCGACCTGCAGGTAGGTGCCGTTGCCGGCCGGCACGTTGTTGCTGGCCACCTGCACCGGCAGGACCGCGGCGGCGTGCTGCTGCGGCGGCGGCGTCCACTGCTCGACGGTGCCGGTACTGGCCGGGATCGCCCGGGTCTGCGCCACTTGCGGCTGATCCAGGACCAACGGTGCCTGGCGACCGCGCTGGGCCCACCACTGTTGCGGGTCGATGCCTTCGACACGCACCCGCGCAGTGCCGGTCTCGGCATAGCCGAGCTTCTTCGCCGCGGCGTAGGACAGGTCGATGATGCGATCGGAATAGAACGGCCCGCGATCGTTGACCCGCAGGACCACGCTGCGGTTGTTGTCCAGATTGGTGACCCGCACGTAGGCCGGCAGCGGCAGGGTCTTGTGCGCCGCACTCATGCCGTAGAGGTCGTAGACCTCGCCGTTGGCGGTGTTCTGCCCGTGGAACTTGGTGCCGTACCAGGATGCGGTGCCCTCGGCGACGTAGTTGCGCGAGTCGGGGATCGGGTAGTAGGTCTTGCCCAGCACGGTGTACGGGTTGGCCTTGTAGGCACCGGTGTGCAGGGTCGGGGTAGCGTCGGGGATCTTCGACACGTCGACGTCCCACCAGGGTGCGCCGTCCTTGTGCGCCCGGTTGATATCCAGGCCGGGCTTGGAACGGATGATGTTGCCGCTGCCCTGGGAGGTCGGGCGGCTCGACGAGCAACTGACCAGCAGCATGCCGACGACCGCGCAGCTGAGCAGCTTGAGGGATGAAGCGGAAAACAGTACGCGCATTACCGGGCGCCCCTTGCCTGAACCAGCAGGTCTGAAAGTTGATGTACCGCCATGGCGTACATCACGCTGCGGTTGTAGCGAGTGATCGCGTAGAAGTTCTTCAGGCCGAGCCAGTATTCGGGGCCATTATCGCCTTCGAGCCGGAAAGCGGTGACCGGCAGATCATCGCGCAGCGCATCATGACTCGACCAGCCCAGCGCCCGCAACTCCCCGACCGTCTTGACCGGCTCGATGCCCGGGCTCAGCCCCTCGTCGACCCGCTCGCCGCGGACCATGGCGCGACTGACCACCGGCTCGCCGGCGACCCAGCCATGCCGCTTGAAGTAGCTGGCGACGCTGCCGATGGCATCGTCGGGGTTGTTCCAGATATTGATGTGGCCATCGCCGTCGAAGTCCACGGCATAGGCGCGGAAACTGCTGGGCATGAACTGCGGCAGGCCCATGGCGCCGGCGTAGGAGCCTTTCAAGGTCAGCGGATCGACCTGCTCCTCGCGGGACAGCAGGAGGAATTCGCGCAGTTCCTTGCGGAAGAACGGGGCCCGCGGCGGGTAGTCGAAGGCCAGGGTCGACAAGGCGTCGATCACCCGGTAGTTGCCGGTATTGCGGCCGAAGAAGGTTTCCACGCCGATGATCGCCACGATCACCTGGGCCGGCACGCCGTATTCCTGCTCGGCGCGGGCCAGGACGGCCTCGTGCTGGCGCCAGAAGTCGACGCCACGGGCGACCCGCGCGTCGGTCAGGAACATCGGACGGTATTCCTTCCACGGCTTGACCCGCTCCGCCGGACGGGAAATCGCGTCGAGGATCGCCTGCTTGCGCTGCACCTCGCGGAACACGCCCATCAGTTGCTCGCCGGCGAAACCGTAGTCGCGGGTCATCTCCCCGACGAACTCGGCGACCTGCGGCGATCCTTCGTAGTCGCCGGCACTGACCTGCTGCGCACCACCGAGCAGGCCGACAAGACCCGCCAGGGGCACACAACGGGCCATCCAGCCCCGTATTGCTTGCATCAAGAAATTCACCTTACTCAAACCTGCGCGATCCATTTGCGGTGGGTGTGGATCGACATGAGAACGCCAAACGCTGACAGCAATGTCACCAGCGAAGTTCCACCATAACTAATGAAGGGCAGCGGTACCCCCACGACAGGCAGCAGGCCGCTGACCATGCCGATGTTGACGAAGACATAGACGAAGAAGGTCATGGTCAGGCTGCCGGCCAGCAACTTGCCGAACAGGGTCTGGGCCTGCGCGGTGATGACCAGGCCGCGACCGATGAGCAGCAGGTAGATCAGCAGCAGCGCACAGATGCCCACCAGGCCGAACTCCTCGCCCAGCACGGCGATGATGAAGTCGGTGTGGCTTTCCGGGAGGAAGTCCAGATGCGACTGGGTGCCGAGCAGCCAGCCCTTGCCGAACACGCCGCCGGAACCGATCGCCGCCTTCGACTGGATGATGTTCCAGCCGGTGCCCAGCGGGTCGCTTTCCGGGTCGAGGAAGGTCAGGACCCGTTGCTTCTGGTAGTCGTGCATGACGAAGAACCACATCGCCACCGCCACCGGCACGGCCGCGGCGATCACGCTGAGGATCCAGCGCCAGCGCAGGCCGCCCATGAACAGGACGAAGGCCCCGGAGGCGAGGATCAGCAGCGCGGTGCCCAGGTCCGGCTGGCGGACGATGAGGATGAACGGCATGCCGATCAGGATCAGGCTGATCAGCACGTGCTTCAGGTGCGGCGGCAGGGTGCGCTTGGACAGGTACCAGGCGATGGTCGCCGGCATGATGATCTTGAGGAATTCCGAGGGCTGGAAGCGGATCACCCCGGGAATGTTGATCCAGCGCGTCGCGCCCATGGCGTTGTGGCCCATGATGTCCACCACCACCAGCAGCATCACCCCGACCACGTAGGCCAGCGGCACCCAGCGCGCCATGAAGCGCGGCTCCAGCTGGGCGATGACGAACATCGAGACCAGGCCGATGCCGAACGACGAAGCCTGCTTGAGCAGCAGGTCCCAGTTCTTGCCACTGGCCGAATAGAGAACGAACAGGCTGCCGGCCGCCAGGGTCAGCAGCAGCACCAGCAGAGGGCCGTCGATATGGATGCGCTGCAGGAAGCTGGCGCGGCGGCGCATCACGTCCTCGCTGGAGAGCATGCGATCAAAATTGGATTTCACAGGACCGGTTCCTGGGCAACGGTGTCAACGGGGCCCGCGTTTTCGGGCTTGAGGCGACCATTTTCGTCGAGCAGCCAGGCATCCATCACCTGGCGCAGCACCGGCGCGGCCACGCCGGAACCGGACTCGCCGTTCTCGACCATGACCGAAATCACGATGCGCGGATCCTCGGCCGGAGCGAAACCGACGAACAGGGCGTGGTCGCGGTGACGCTCCTGGACCTTGTTGCGGTCGTACTTCTCGCCCTGCTTGATCGCCACCACCTGCGCCGTGCCGCTCTTGCCGGCGATGCGGTACTGGGCACCGATGGCGGCCTTGCGCGCGGTGCCGCGGGCCCCCTGCATCACCTGCTCCATGCCGTGGGTGACCTTGGCCCAGTCGGACTTGTCACGCAGGACGATGTCTTCCATCGGGTTCGGGTCCACCGGCGGCTGGCCCTCGATGGTCTTGGCCAGGTGCGGGCGGTTCCACTTGCCCTTCGCGGCGATCAGCGCCGTGGCCTGGGCCAACTGCAGCGGCGTAGCCTGCATGTAGCCCTGGCCGATCCCGAGAATCAGGGTCTCGCCGGGGAACCAGGCCTGGCGCCGGGTCGCGCGCTTCCATTCGCGGGACGGCATCAGCCCCGGCGACTCCTCGAACATGTCGAGGGCGACCTTCTGCCCGATGCCGAAGCGGTTCATGTAGCTGGACAGCTTGTCGATGCCCATCTTGTGCGCGAGGTCGTAGAAGTAGGTGTCGTTGGACCGCATGATCGCCGTGTCGAGATCGACCCAGCCATCACCGGTACGGTTCCAGTTGCGGTACTTGTGGTCGTAGTTGGGCAACTGGTAGTAGCCCGGGTCGAACACCCGCGTCGACGAAGTCACCACGCCGGAATCCAGGCCGGCGATGGCCACCGCCGGCTTGATGGTCGAGCCCGGCGGGTACAGGCCGCGCAGGACCCGGTTGAACAGCGGCCGGTCGATGGAGTCGCGCAGCTCGGCGTAGGCCTTGAAGCTGATGCCGGTGACGAACAGGTTGGGGTCGAAGCTCGGCTGGCTGACCATCGCCAGCACCTCACCGGTACGCGGATCGAGGGCGACGATGGCGCCACGACGCCCGCCCAGGGCCTCCTCGGCGGCTTCCTGCAGCTTGATGTCGAGGCTCAGGACGATGTCCTTGCCGGGCACCGGGTCGGTGCGCTTGAGCACCCGCAGCACGCGACCGCGGGCATTGGTCTCGACTTCCTCGTAGCCCACCTGGCCGTGCAGCTCGGGCTCGTAGAAGCGCTCGATGCCGGTCTTGCCGATATGGTGGGTGCCGCTGTAGTTGACCGGGTCGAGGGTCTTCAGCTCTTTCTCGTTGATTCGCCCGACATAGCCGACCGAATGGGCGAAATGCGGGCCCTGTGGATAATGCCGCACCAGCTGCGCCACCACTTCCACCCCGGGCAGGCGGAACTGGTTCACCGCGATCCGGGCGATCTGCTCCTCGTTCAGCTCGAACAGGATCGGTACCGGCTCGAACGGCCGGCGCCCCTGTTTCATGCGCTTCTCGAACAGCGCCCGATCGTCCGCGGTCAGCTCCAGCACCTCGACGATGACGTCCAGCACGTGCTGCCAGTCGCCGGAGCGCTCGCGGGTCATGCTCAGGCTGAAGCTGGGCCGGTTGTCGGCGATGATCACGCCGTTGCGATCGAAGATCAGCCCGCGGGTCGGCGGAATCGGCTGCACGTGCACCCGATTGTTCTCCGACAGCGTGGAGTGATACTCGTACTGGATCACCTGCAGGTAGTACAGGCGGGCGATCAGCACGCAGATCAGCAGCAGGATCGCCACCGCACCGACCACGACGCGGCTACGCACCAGGCGGGCGTCTTTCTCGTGGTCCTTGAGGCGAATCGGCTGCGACATTGAAAGGGCTTACAGGCTTATTTGTGATAAGGGTGCCCGGACAACACGGTCCAGGCGCGATAAATCTGCTCGCCGATCAGTATCCGTACCAGAGGGTGCGGCAGGGTCAGCGGTGACAGCGACCAGCGCTGCTCGCTGCGCGCGCAGACCTCCGGCGCCAGCCCCTCCGGGCCGCCGACCATGAGATTGACCGTGCGCGAATCCAGCCGCCAGCGGTCCAGCTCGACCGCCAGTTGCTCCGTGCTCCAGGGCTTGCCATGGACCTCGAGGGTGACGATCCGTTCCCCCGGCTGGACTTTCGCCAGCATGGCCTCGCCCTCCTGACGAATCAGGCGGGCGACATCGGCATTCTTGCCCCGGGTGTTGAGCGGGATTTCCACCAGTTCCAGGGACAGCTCCGCCGGCAGGCGCTTGGCATATTCATGCCAGCCTTCCTCGACCCACTTGGGCATGCGCGAGCCGACCGCGATCAGACGCAGACGCACGACGCTACCTCAGTCCATGTCCTTGTTGAGCTTGGCGAAATGCTCGTGGGTGTTTTCCGGGCTGTGGTGCTTGCCATCGGCGGCACGGCTCTGCTCGGCACCCAGCCACAGGCGCTCCAGGTCGTAGAACTGGCGGGCAGCGGCGGTCATCATGTGCACCACGACGTCGTTCAGGTCGAGCAGCACCCAGTCGCTGTCGCCCTTGCCTTCCTCGCCCAGCGGCATGACGCCCTTCTGCTTGACGATCTCGCGGACCTTCTCGGCCATCGCGTTGATCTGCCGGTTGGACGTACCGGTGGCGATGATCATGTAGTCGGTCAGGCTGTGCTTGTCGCGCACGTCGATGACCTGGATGTCCTGGGCCTTGACTTCTTCCAGGGCCGACTTGGCCAGCTGGACCAGCTCTTCGCCGGCGATGTTTTGCTTGGTCATAAAAAACTCGTTCAACTCATTGAAAGCGGCGCCCGTGGGCGCCTGCCGTTCTACGCACGATAAAGGCCGTGCGTCTCGATATAGGCCAGTACTGCGTCCGGCACCAGGAACCTCACCGACTTGCCGCTGGCCAGCAGCTGCCGGATCTGTGTGGCGGACACCGAAAGCGGCGTCTGCCAGACGAACGAAATGTTCCCCGCCGGGCCGGACATGGCGGTGGGATCGCTCTCCGAGCGCGCAGCCAGCAGGTTGCGCAGCTCGTCTGGGGGTTCGACATCGGCATCCGGGCGCTGCAGCACCAGGATGTGACAGTGTTTCAGCAGCTCGTCCCAGCGATGCCAGCCGGGCAGTCCGCAGAAGGCGTCCCAGCCCATCAGCAGAAACAGCTGGTCGCTGGCGCCCAGTTCGGCGCGCAGCGACTCCAGGGTGTCGAGGGTGTACGACGGCGTGTCGCGCAGCAGTTCGCGGTCATCCACGCTCAGCCCGGCGACACCTTCCACCGCACGGCGGACCATGGCCAGGCGGTCCTGCGCCGCGACCTGCGGGGTATCGCGGTGCGGTGGACGGGCGTTGGGCAGCAGGCGCAGCTCGTCGAGCGCCATGAACTCGGCCACCTCCAGCGCGCTGCGCAGGTGACCGATGTGCACGGGGTCGAAAGTGCCACCCAGGATGCCGATCCGCCGGACCGTCGGGGCCTTGCTCAACTCAGCAGGACTCCTGGCCACGCAGCTGGCCGTCACCGACGACCACGTACTTCTCGCAGGTCAGGCCTTCCAGGCCGACCGGGCCGCGGGCATGCAGCTTGTCGGTGGAAATGCCGATCTCCGCGCCCAGACCGTACTCGAAGCCATCGGCGAAGCAGGTCGGGGTGTTGATCATCACCGAGGCCGAGTCCACTTCGGCAACGAAACGCCGGGCCAGGCCCTGGTGCTCGGTGACGATGGAATCGGTGTGGTGCGAGCCATAGTGGTTGATGTGCTCGATCGCCACGTCGAGGCCGTCGACGATGCGGATCGAGAGAATCGCCGCCAGGTACTCGGTGTGCCAGTCCTCCTCGGTCGCCGGCAGCGCCTCGATGACCATGCGGGTACGCTCGCAGCCGCGCAGTTCGACGCCTTTTTCCCGGAATTGGCGGGCCATTTCCGGCAGGAACTCGGCGGCGACGCTGGCATCCACCAGCAGGGTCTCCATGGCGCCGCAGATACCGTAGCGGTAGGTCTTGGCGTTGAAGGCGATGCGCCGCGCCTTGTCCAGCTCGGCGTGCTCGCCGACGTAGACGTGGCAGATGCCGTCCAGGTGCTTGATCACCGGTACCCGGGCGTCGCGGCTGATGCGCTCGATCAGGCCCTTGCCGCCACGGGGAACGATGACGTCGACGAACTCCGGCATGCTGATCAGCGCGCCCACGGCTTCGCGGTCGGTGACTTCCACCACCTGGACCACGGCCGCCGGCAGGCCGGCCTCGGCCAGGCCGCGCTGGATGCAGGCGGCGATGGCGCGGTTGGAATGGATGGCCTCGGAACCGCCACGCAGGATGGTCGCGTTGCCCGATTTCAGGCACAGGCTGGCCGCGTCGATGGTCACGTTCGGCCGCGACTCGTAGATGATCCCGATCACGCCCAGCGGCACGCGCATCTTGCCGACCTGGATGCCCGATGGCCGATAGCTCATGTCGCGGATCGCGCCCACCGGGTCCGGCAGGCTGGCGACCTGGCGCAGACCGACGATCATGCCGTCGAGGCGTGCCGGGGTCAGGGCCAGGCGATCGAGCATGGCCGGCTCCAGGCCGTTGGCCCGGCCGGCGGCCAGGTCCAGCTCGTTGGCTGCGGACAGTTCGGCGCGAGCCGCGTCCAGGGCATCGGCGGCAGCGTGCAGCGCGCGGTTCTTCTGCGCGGTGCTGGCACGACCGATGACGCGGGACGCCTCGCGGGCGGCGCGACCCAGGCGGGTCATGTAGTCAAGAACGGACTCAGTCATGGGGCTCAGTGTCTTGGCGGAGGGGAAAATCGGATGAGTATAACTGTCACAGGGTTATACGCCCAGCGGAGACAGTCGGGTGGTAGGCGCCGACGATGCCGTTCAGCTTCGGTAAAGGAAGAAATTGCTATCATCCAGGCTTTCCTTCCCCATGCCAGAGCCACGATGTCGCAACCCGACCCCTGCCCGCCCCGAGCCTTGCCCGACGCCTTCTTCGACCGCGATGCCCAGGTCCTGGCCAAGGCCCTGCTGGGCAAGGTCATCCGCCACCGGCAGGGCGCCCTGTGGCTGTCGGCGCGCATCATCGAGACCGAGGCCTACTACCTCGACGAGAAAGGCAGCCACGCCTCCCTCGGTTACACCGAGAAACGAAAAGCCTTGTTCCTCGATGGCGGGCACATCTACATGTACTACGCCCGCGGCGGCGACTCGCTGAACTTCAGCGCCCAGGGCCCCGGCAACGCGGTACTGATCAAGTCCGCCTTCCCCTGGGTGGATGCGCTGTCCGACAGCAACAGCCTGGCACAAATGCAGGTGAACAACCCCGACGCCAGCGGCCAGGTGCGCCCGCCGGAGCGCCTGTGCGCCGGGCAGACCCTGCTGTGCAAGGCCATGGGCCTGAAAGTGCCGAACTGGGACGCCAGGCGCTTCGACCCGGAACAGCTGTTCGTCGAGGATTGCGGAATCATCGTGCAACACATAATCCAGACCAGCCGGCTGGGCATTCCCAAGGGCCGCGACGAACATCTGCCGCTGCGCTTCGTCGACGCCGAATTTGCCCGCCACTGCACGCGGAACCCGCTGCGCCGCGGCCAAGTCGAAGGGCGCGACTTCACTTTTCTGACACAAGGAAACTGACACGATGGGCCCATGGCTCGACAGCCTGACCGGCTGGCTGACCGCGAACCCGCAATGGCTGGGGTTGGCGATTTTTCTGGTGGCCTGCATCGAGTGCCTGGCCATCGCCGGGATCATCGTCCCCGGCACCGTCCTGCTGTTCGCCGTCGCCGTGCTGGCCGGCAGCGGCGCCCTGTCGCTGCATGAAACCCTGCTGCTGGGCTTCCTCGGCGGCCTGCTGGGCGATGCCATCTCCTACACCCTGGGCCAACGCTTCCACCAGAACATCCGCCGCCTGCCCCTGCTGCGCCACCATCCGGAATGGATCGGCAGCGCGGAAACCTACTTCCAGCGCTACGGCATCGCCAGCCTGCTGGTCGGCCGCTTCATCGGCCCGCTGCGGCCGATGCTGCCGATGGTCGCCGGGATGTTCGACATGCCGCTGCCGCGCTTCATCGCCGTCAGCCTGCTCTCCGGTGCCGGCTGGGCCGTAGCCTACCTGCTGCCCGGCTGGGCCACCGGCGCGGCCATGCGCCTGCCGCTGCCGGAAGGCTTCTGGCCACAGGCCGGGGCGGTCGCGGCGGGCCTGGCGGTACTGGTCGGCGTGAGCATCAGCAGCGCCTGGCGCGACCAGCGCCACGGCACCCGGCTGATCGCCGCGGTGGGCCTGGTCATGCTGGCGGCGATCTTCACCGGCTGGCCGTACCTGAGCCAGTTCGACCAGGGCCTGATGGCCCTGATCCAGGAACACCGCAGCAACTGGCTGGACGGCACCATGGTGCTGATCACCCGCATGGGCGATTTCCGCACCCAGTTCATCGTGGCCAGCGTGCTGGTCGCCCTGCTCCTGATCGCACGGCAATGGCGCCCGGCCTTCTTCGCCGCCGCCACCCTGGGTGGCACCGCCCTGTGCAACGCCACGCTGAAATGGTTCTTCGCCCGCGCCCGCCCGGAAGTGCTGAGCGATCCCCTGACCAGCTACAGCATGCCCAGCGGCCACAGCTCGGCCTCCTTCGCCTTCTTCCTGACCCTGGCGGTGCTGGCCGGTCGCAGCCAGCCGCCACGCATGCGCCTGACCTGGATCCTGCTCGGCTGCCTGCCCGCGCTGGCGATCGCCACCTCGCGGGTCTACCTCGGCGCGCACTGGCCGACGGACATTCTCGCCGGTGGCTTGCTGGCCTGCTGCGTCTGTGCGCTGAGCCTGACGCTGATCCAGTACCGCGAGCCGCTGACCGCCATGCCGCTGCGGGTCTGGTGGCTGATCCTGCCGGCCAGCGTCGGCGTGCTGGGCTTCTTCGCCCTGCACGCCCTACCCCATGCGCTGCTGCGCTATCAGTACTGATCAGGCGAACAGTTCGCCCTGGATGCGATCGAGCAGCGCCTGGATCGCCACCAATCGCTGGGTGGGAGAGTCGATGGCCAGCAGCTTGAGCTTGTCCTGGTCATCGAACGGCAGCAGGTAGGCCAACTGGTTGGCCAGGGCCTGCTTGCCACTGATCCGGCTGGCCATGTCCAGGCCTGAAACCATCGGGTGCTCGGCCAGGGCCATGAGCAGCGCCAGCAGGTCATCGTCCTCTTCGTCGAGCGGCTGGTCGGCCTGCTCGTCGAGCCAGCGCACATCGGCCACCAGCAGGTTGTCCTTGCGCACTTCGAAGTCGTCGACCATGAAGCGCCGCTCGCCCTTGACGCGGATCCCCAGCAGGCCGTTGTCCTGTTGCTGGAAATCCTCGATCAGCGCCTGGCAGCCGATGCCGGCGAAGGACTCCGGGGCCCTGCCGACCTGCTCGCCCTCGATGATGCAGACCACGCCAAAGCCGCCGCCCTGCTTCATGCAGCGACCGATCATGTCCAGGTAACGGGCCTCGAAGATCTGCAAATCCAGGTTGCAGCCGGGAAACAGCACGGTGTTCAGCGCGAACAGGGGCAAACTCATTGCAGCTCCTCAGGCAACCAGGCTGACCGCCAGCGGCAGGAATACCGCGGTAGCCACACCCATCAGGCTCATCGCCAGGGCTGCGAAAGCCCCGCACTCTTCACTTTCCTGCAAGGCCACCGACGTTCCCACCGCATGAGCGGTCAGGCCCAGGGCCATGCCCCGGGCCTCGGGACTGCGCACGCCGAGGCGGGTCAGCAGCGCCGGACCGAAGATCGCCCCGATCACCCCGGTGATCAGCACGAACACCGCAGCCAGGGCGGCCACGCCACCGATCTGCTCGGCGACCAGCATGGCGATCGGCGAGGTCACCGACTTCGGCGCCAGGGTCATCAGGATCATGTGTTCGGCACCGAACCACCAGCCCAGCAGCAAGCAGATGGCGGTGGCGAACACGCCTCCGACTACCAGCGTAGTAAATGTCGGCCAGAACAGTTGGCGGATGCGCCGCAGGTTGAGATAGAGCGGTACGGCCAGGGCCACGGTGGCCGGCCCGAGGAGAATGTTCATGATCTCCGTGCTCTTGCGGTATTCGGCGTAGTCCAGGCCGCAGCCGAGCAGCACCCCGACCACCACCAGCATCGAGACGAGCACGGGCTGGAGGAAGATCCAGCGGGTCTTCTCGTAGGCGGCGAGCACCAGCTGGTACGCCGCCAGGGTGATGCCGATGCCGAACAGCGGATGATGGATCACCGCCTGGGTCGCGCCCTGCCAGTCGAGGATCATGGACGCTCCTCGCGCTGCTTGCCGCGGTTGATCATCTTCTGCATGAGCACGCCGCAGAAGGCCATGGCCAGCACCAGCGACAACACCAGCGTGCCGACGATGGCCCAGAAATCGGCGACGATATCCGCGGCATAGACCATCACCCCGACCGCCGGTGGCACCAGCAGCAGCGGCAGGTAGCGCAGCAGGCTGGCGGACGCCTCGCTCAGTGGCGTACCGACTTCACCGCGCAGCATGAGGAAGATCAGCAACAGCACCAGGCCGATGATCGGGCCGGGCAGGATGGGCACCAACAGGTGATTGATCGCCGTCCCGAGCAACTGGAACAGCACGAGCCACGTCAAACCGCGCAACAACATCGCATACCTCCCCTCGAACCTGGTGGCCATTATAAGCACGCTATCGACCGGCCTATACCCCGACATTCGCCCGGATCATGGGTACTTGACCGAGCCATCAGCGCGTGCTGATCTTAGGCACTCGTATCTTCGTTGGTCACAAAGAAATCAAAGACAGTCAGGAGAGTCGCGATGCCCTATGTACCCGTTGCAGAGCTGTCGCAGTACGTTGGAAAGGAACTGGGACGTTCCGAATGGCTGAAGATCGATCAAGAGCGCATCAATCTGTTCGCCGAGGCGACCGGCGACTTCCAGTTCATCCATGTGGACCCGGCGAAGGCGGCAAAAACGCCATTTGGCAGCACCATCGCCCATGGCTTCCTCACCCTTTCGCTGATCCCCAAGCTGATGGAGGACATCCTCGTCCTCCCGCAGGGGCTGAAGATGGTGGTCAACTACGGCCTGGACAGCGTGCGTTTCATCCAGCCGGTCAAGGTCGACTCGCGCGTGCGCCTGGCGGTCAGCCTGGCCGAAGTCATCGAGAAGAAACCCGGCCAGTGGCTGCTCAAGGCCACCGCCACCCTGGAAATCGAGGGTGAAGACAAACCGGCCTACATCGCTGAACCGCTGTCCCTCGCCTTCGTCTGACACCGCATCACCGAAACGGCCTACGGGCCGTTTCACCATCACCCGGGTTGTACGGCATACTCGGGGCCTCAACCGCCCGGACCCCGCCATGCGCCCAATCGTCCCATTCGCCTTGATTCTGCTGCTCGCTGCCTGTGGCGACGGGGAATCGCTGTCGCCACCCGATGCCCGCCTGCCCGATGGTGGCCGCTACCGGGGCGAAGTGGTCGACGGCCTGCTGCAGGGCGAAGGACGCATCGACTACCCCAACGGCAGCTGGTACGCCGGCACCTTCAAGAACGGTCAGTGGGACGGCCAGGGCGAGTGGCATGGCAGCAATGGCGAGGTCTATGTCGGCCAGTTCCAGCAAGGGCTGTTCCACGGCCAGGGCAAGCTGACCACCGCCACCAGCAGCTACAGCGGCGGTTTCAAGCTGGGCCGGCGCGATGGCGAAGGCATCCTGCGCGACGGTGGCGGGCACTACCGCGGCCAGTTCAAGGACGACCAGTACAACGGCGCCGGACAACTGGTGCTGGCCGACGGCAGCCAGTACCAGGGCCAGTTCGCCAAGGGCAAGCCGAATGGCGAAGGCGTGCGCAGCGACACCAGCGGCAACCAGTTCAGCGGCCGGTTCGTCGACGGCGAACTGAACGGCACCGGCACCTTCAGCAGCGCCGAGGGCGATCAGTACATCGGTGAATTCAAGGCCAACCACCTCGAAGGTCGTGGCCGCTACGAAAACGTCGATGGCGACGTATGGATCGGCGAATTCAAGGACGGCTCGCTGAGCGGTCCCGGCGAGCTGTTCGCCGTCGATGGCAGCCATTACAAGGGCGGCTTCCGCGAATGGCGCTTCGCCGGCAAGGGCCGCCTGCAACTGGCAGATGGCAGCGTCTACAGCGGCGGCTTCGAGAACGACGCCTACCAGGGCAGCGGACGCCTGGTCCTGGCCGACGGCAAGGTCGAGGCCGGGCACTGGATCAACGGCCTGCGGGTTCGCGACGAGCAGGGCCATCTGCTCCCCGACCCACTGGAAGAAGCGCTGCTCAACCAGGGCGGCCTGCTGCAGGAGGCGCTGGCGCAGGTCCCCGCCTCCACTGCCGATATCGAACTGTACAGCCTGGTCCTGGCCGGCGACGGCAACCAGAGCGTATTCCTGCGCGAAGCCGACTACGTCAGCGACATGCTCAAGAGCCGCTTCGGCGCCGTCGGCCAGATCACCCTGGTCAACCACCGCGACCACCTGGCCGATCGCGCCATGGCCACCCGCGAGAACCTCGCCCGCGCCGCCCGCCGCCTGGCCGAACGCAGCGGTCCGGAAGACCTGGTGTTCGTCTACCTGACCACCCACGGCAGCCACGAACACGAGCTGGTGCTGGACCAGCCGCGCCTGCAACTGGCCGACCTGCCCGCCGACGAACTGGCCGCCGCCCTCGCCCCGCTGAAGGAGCGCGACAAGGTCATCGTCATCTCCGCCTGCTATTCCGGCGGCTATATCGAGCCGCTCAAGGATGAACGCACCCTGGTCATGACCGCCTCGCGGGCCGACCGGGTGTCCTTCGGCTGTTCCGAGGAAGCGGACTTCACCTATTTCGGCGATGCCCTGTTCGCCCAGGCGCTGAACCAGACCGACGACCTGCAACAGGCCTTCGAACTTGCCCGCGCCCATGTGGCCCAACGAGAACAGAGCGAGGGTTTCGAAGCATCCGAACCGCAGATCTGGGCACCCAAGGGCGTACTGGCACATTGGCAAAAACTGCGCCAGCAACAAGCCCGAAAAGCACTGCACAGCGCCACTGCGCTTGAGGAAAAAAGCGCCACCAGCCACTAAGCTGATGTGTATCAAGGGAGAAACAATATGTACTTGACGCCGCAGCACATTCTGCTTGCCGGAGCCACCGGCCTCACTGGCGAACACCTGCTCGACCGCCTGCTCAGCGAGCCGACCATCAGCCGCGTGCTCGCCCCTACCCGCCGCCCCCTGGCCGAACACCCGCACCTGGAGAACCCGGTCGGCGACCCGGCGGTGTTCCTGCCGCAACTCAGCGGCCGGGTGGATATCGCCTTCTGCTGCCTGGGTACCACGATCAAGCAGGCCGGCTCGGAAAACGCCTTCCGCGCGGTGGACCTGGACATGGTCGTGGCCTTCAGCAAACGCGCCCGGGAAATGGGCGCGCGGCATCTGCTGGTGGTCAGCGCGATCGGCGCCGATCCGAAATCCTCGGTGTTCTACAACCGGGTCAAGGGCGAGATGGAAGAAGCGCTGAAGGCGCAGGACTGGCCCCAACTGACCATCGCCCGACCCTCGCTGCTGCTGGGCGAACGAGCCGAGCCGCGGCTGGCGGAGAAGGTCGCGGGAAGCCTGTCCAGACTGATTCCGGGCAAGTACCACGGCATCGAGGCCTGCCAGCTGGCGCGGGCGCTGTGGCGCCTGGCGCTGGAGGAGCAGGACGGGATTCGGATCGTGGAGTCGGATGAGCTCAGAAAGCTGGGGAAATGAGCTTCAGGCTGGAGCTGGCTTTTCGTGCGATGAGCCAGTTCCAAGGCTAAGTTCTGACAAACAATGCTCGACCGCTCGTCGGACTTGATCAGCCTTACTTTCGTTAACGTAACGCCGACAACCCACGCAAAATCAAGAAACTTCCTACAAACAAATCAAGTCGCTAAATCAACTCAGAAAAGAAGACAGCACCCCACTACCTTTCTCACAAGTCCTCAAGAATAGCCTGAAGGACTTTTCCCATAGCCATCACCAACAACCACATCACAAGAATTTCTTACCCGCCACCTTGTTTGACAGGCCTCAACTTTGCGGTTAAATATTTCCACCCTACAAGATCGAGAAAACACGCAAAAGGCCATGGCATCACCATGAATACTTCCAAAACAACAAGAATTTCAAAACTTACCGGCATATTCCTACGCGAACAACTAAGAGAGCCTATATCACTCCTCTGGCCCCTGATCTCACCCAGCGCACTGTTCTACTTCATTACACACAGCAACGCCGGCACCGAAAACTATATCCAGGCCACCACTGGGTTTTACGCCTACATTGCCTGCGCCGTTGCTTTTTTCGGCGTCGCCTTCTATATCATCGGGCGAAGGGAAAGCGGCTTCATCAGGTCATTCATCTATACAACTGAAGCCAAGGCTATCTTTCTGCTCTCTCACCTGAGCTGTTACTTTGTAGCTGCCATTGTGTACTGCGTCAGTTTCTACATGATTACCAAACCAAGGTACGACGCGTACAGCCTTACAGAGTTCGGTGAGATCATATATAAATTCCTCATCTGCTTCATGATTTTTTGCTCACCCGCACTATACCTGGCCAACCGCAAACTGAAGTTTCAGAGTGCCAGCACGACATTCTCGATTCTCATCTTCATCATGATTTTTCTGGCATTGCTCGAATCGACAACAAAAAACCCGTTTCTTGGGTTGGTGAACTCACTCAACCCGTTTCTGATTGCAAAGAACATAATGGCCGGTACCTCCAAGCCAGAACCGTACGCCATCATTTCCAGCCTGATCCTGGCTGCCACAATAGCCTTGACGTCGGCGAACCTGAAAATCAATCCCGTATGGAGCAGGTACTGATGGTCGCGATAAAGGCCGAGTCAATTTCCTTGGACATTGCGGGCAAGACGATATTCAAGGATGCCAACATAGTGATTAGGAAAAACGAAATCACCGGCATCATCGGAAAAAACGGCGCAGGAAAAACCACCTTCTTTGACTTGCTCTGTGCTGTGCGTGTCCCCGACCAAGGGAAACTGCATAACTTTACCCAGCAGCATTCCTACCTGTCACAAATACTCGGAATGCCAGCTGGGTTGTCGATGAAAGAAATCTACGAAATGACCGCAGCCCTGCTCTGCGATCAGCCCCTGAAGCTGTCCGATACGCTGAAGATGTTCGAGGAATGGGATGTACGCCTGGCCGAGACATTCAAGGGCATGCTGAAAAAACGCCCCAGTCATTGCAGCTATGGGGAAATACGATTTTTCTTCACGCTGGCGCTCATCTCGTTTTCAAAGGACCTGCTGATCCTCGATGAGCCGACCGCTGGCGTCGACCCTGAGTATCGCCACTACATATGGGCCTTTCTCAAGAAGGCGCGCGACAACGGCACCACGATCATCGTGTCCTCGCACAACATTCAGGAGATCTGTGATCACTGCGACAGCTTTCACCTGATCCACAAGCACCAGTTCTCGAGATTCAACAATGCGCAGGAGTTTCTTGCGACATTTGGAGGAGCAACGCTGGATGATGCTTTTATCGCCAGCACCTATCACTGAAGCCGGTAGTCAAAGCCCACCCGAAGCCTGGAAACCCACCCCAAGCACGGTCAGCACCGACAACGGCAACAACACCGTATCCAGCACCATGCTCCCCGGCAGGTCCAGCCCCGGGTACGTCGGGGCGTCGGCGCCGAAGCGGTCTTCGGCGCAGCAGCCGCCCTGCAGTGCATACAGGTCCAGCCGCGTTCCCGAGTACACCACCGGCGCCCCGGGCTTGGCCGCGTCCAGCGTGCGCACCGTGGCGCAGCCAGTCGCACAGAGCAGCACCAGCAGCCCGAACAGCAGCGCCCGTTTCACTCCTCGCCTCCGAGGTGATGCTCGCCCCAGCGTGGCAGCATGTCCTGAGGGATGTTCAGCAGGTTGAGGATCCGCGCCACGACGAAATCCACCAGGTCGTCGATGGTCTGCGGCTGGTGATAGAAGCCAGGCGCCGCCGGCAGGATCACCGCACCCATCTGCGACAGCTTGAGCATGTTCTCCAGATGGATGGTGGAGAACGGCGCCTCCCGTGGCACCAGGATCAACTGGCGGCGCTCCTTCAAGGTGACGTCCGCCGCCCGCTCGATCAGGTTGTTGCAGGCGCCGGTGGCGATCGCCGACAAGGTCCCGGTGGAACAGGGCACCACTACCATCGCCGCCGGCGCGCCGGAGCCGGAGGCCACCGGCGACATCCAGTCTTCCTTGCCATAGACCCGGATCTGCCCGGCGCTGGCGCCGGTGTATTCGGTGAGGAACGCCTGCATCGCCTGGGGCTTGGCCGGCAGCACGACGTCGGTCTCGGTGGACATCACCAGTTGCGCCGCCTTGGAGATCAGGAAGTGCACCTCGCGGTCCTCCCGCACCAGGCAATCCAGCAGGCGCAGGCCATACTGCGCCCCCGACGCGCCGGTCATGGCCAGGGTGATGCGTTGCGGACCGCTCATCCGCGCAGTGCCTCGGCCAGCTTGCCGTGCAGGCCGCCGAAGCCGCCGTTGCTCATGATCACCACCTGGGTGCCGGCACGCGCCTGGCCCTTGACCCGTTCGATGATGGCTTCAAGGCTGTCCGCCACCACCGCCGGCACCGGGCACTGCGCAGCGGTGGCCGCCAGGTCCCAGCCCAGGTTCGGCGGTGCGTACCAGATCACCTGGTCGGCATCCTTGACGCTCTCCGGCAGGCCATCGCGGTGGGCGCCCAGCTTCATGGAGTTGGAGCGCGGTTCGATCACCGCGATCACCGGGGCATCGCCGACGCGCTTGCGCAGGCCGTCGAGGGTGGTGGCGATGGCGGTCGGGTGGTGGGCGAAGTCGTCGTAGATCGTGATGCCCTGGACCTCGGCAACCTTCTCCATGCGCCGCTTCACGCTCTTGAACGCACTCAGCGCAGCGATGCCCATGGCCGGCACCACGCCGACGTGGCGGGCCGCGGCCAGCGTCGCCAGGGCGTTGGCGACGTTGTGCTGGCCCGTCAGTTCCCACTCGACCACGCCCTGCACTTCGCCGTCGAAGCTCACTTCGAAGCGCGAACCGTCGTCGCTGAGCAGGCGCACCTGCCATTGGCCGCCAGCACCGGTGGTCTGCACCGGGGTCCAGCAGCCCATCTCGATCACCCGCTGCAACGCGGGTTCGGTGGTCGGATGGACGATCAGGCCTTCGCTGGGGATGGTCCGCACCAGGTGATGGAACTGCCGCTCGATGGCCGCGAGATCAGGGAAGATGTCCGCGTGATCGAATTCCAGGTTGTTGAGAATGGCAGTGCGCGGACGGTAGTGGACGAACTTCGAGCGTTTGTCGAAGAAGGCGCTGTCGTATTCGTCGGCCTCGACCACGAAGAACGGCGTGCCGCCCAGGCGCGCCGACACCGAGAAGTTCTGCGGCACGCCACCGATAAGGAAGCCCGGGCTCATGCCGGCATGTTCCAGGACCCAGGCCAGCATGCTGCTGGTGGTGGTCTTGCCGTGGGTGCCGGCCACCGCCAGGACCCAGCGGCCCTGCAGCACATGGTCGGCCAGCCACTGCGGGCCGGAAACGTAGGGCAGGCCCTTGTTCAGTACATATTCCACCGCCGGGTTGCCCCGCGACAGCGCGTTGCCGATCACCACCAGGTCGGGGGCCGGGTCCAGTTGCGCCGGGTCGTAGCCCTGGGTCAAGGCGATGCCCTGGGCTTCGAGCTGGGTACTCATGGGCGGGTAGACGTTGGCATCGGAGCCGGTGACATGGTGGCCGAGCTCCTTGGCCAGTACCGCCAGCGAGCCCATGAAAGTGCCACAGATACCAAGAATATGAATGTGCATGGTCAACCTCGGAAAACGTGCTGGCAGGGTAGCCCAGGGTGGGAAAAATCTCACCCTGAGTTTCGCTCAGGCACCCCGGGAAAGACCGTGTTTGCGCAGCTTCCGATACAAGGTGTTACGACTCACCCCCAGTTGCGCCGCCACCGCCGTCATGTGCCAGCGCTTCTCCTCCAGCGCCGCCAGCAACGCCCGACGCTCGGCATCGTCCAGCGGGTGTTGCGGGTTATCCACAGGGGCGCCGGACTCGACGACCTGCGGCGGCGCATTGCGCACCAGCGCCGGCAGATCCTGCACGCCGACATGCCCGTCCTCGCACAGGGCCACCAGGGTGCGCAGCACATTGCGCAACTGGCGCACGTTGCCCGGCCAGGCGAAGTCCAGCAGCAGGCGACGTGCCGCCGGGTCCAGTTGCACGACATGCCGGCCGGCTTCCTCAGCCAGGATGAAGTCCAGCAGCTGCCCTTTGTCGCTGCGCTCGCGCAGGGCCGGCAAGGCCACTTCCAGGCCGTTGAGGCGGTAATAGAGGTCTTCGCGGAAACTGCCATCCGCGACCCGCTCCAGCAGATTGCGGTGGGTGGCGCTGATGATGCGCACATCGACGTCCTGCGGCTCGCCGCCGATGGGCACCACCCGGCGCTCCTCCAGCACCCGCAGCAGACGGGTCTGCAGGGCCAGCGGCATGTCGCCGATCTCGTCCAGCAGCAAGGTGCCGCCATCGGCCTGCTGCAGCTTGCCGCGCATGCCTTCCTTGCGCGCGCCGGTGAAGCTGCCGCCGCGGTAGCCGAACAGCTCGCTCTCGATCAGGCTTTCCGGGATCGACGCGCAGTTGAGGGCGACGAACGGTTTGCTGGCGCGCTGGCTGGCCTGGTGCACGGCCTTGGCGAAGGCCTCCTTGCCAGACCCGGTCTCGCCGTTGAGCAGCAGCGGCACATCGCGCTCGAACACCCGCAGGGCACGGCGGAAGTCGTTTTGCAGGGCGGGATCGAGCAGGCAGATGTCCGCGTGCCTGGCCACCGCGGGTGCCGTGACCACCGGCGCGATGGGCTGCGCCAGGGCCCTGGCCTGCCCGCGCAGGCTGGCGAACAGCAGGCGGCCGTCGCGGGTGCGCAATGGCCAACTGGTGCTGGCCAGGGCCGTGGCACGCCCGAGCAGGTCGTCGAGGCGGCAATCGAAGAAGCCTTCCACCGGCTGCCCGAGCAGCCCTCCGCGCCCATTGCCCAGCAGGTTCAGCGCGCTCTGGTTGACCGCGCGGATGTGTCCTTCGCCATCGAAGGCCAGCAGCCCTTCGCTGAACAGGCCGACGGACTCGGCCTGCAAGTGGAAGCGCAGCAGCCAGTGGTTCTCGAAGCAGCGCAGGAAATAGCAGCTCTCGATCATCTTCGCCGAGAGATTGACCAGGGCCATGGTGTGGAACTGGCTCTGGCGCGACACGTCGGCCCGCGCCGAGGACACGTCGAGCACCGCCAGCAGCTCGCCATGGGGATCGAACACCGGGCTCGCCGAGCAGGTCAGGCCGGTGTGGCGTCCGCGGAAATGTTCTTCCTGGTGGATGGTCACCGCCTGGCGCTCGACCAGGCAGGTGCCGATGCCGTTGGTCCCTTCCCGCGCCTCGCTCCAGTCGGCGCCCAGCCACAGCCCGGCGCGCTCGAAGATGCGCCGCTCGGTGGGGGCGGTGACGCAGTTGAGGATCACCCCGCGGGCATCGGTCAGCAGCACCGCGTGCCCGGCGCCGGAGAGTTGCTGGTGCAGGCTGTTCATCTCGCCATCGGCGATCTGCAGGACCTGCCGCAAGCGTTCGCGGCTTTCCAGCACGCGCTCGTGTTCAAGCACGGTGGGCGCCACGGCCAGGGCCGGGTCGAGGTGGTAGTCCTCCAGGCAGCGCAGCCAGGACCGGGCGATCGACGGATCGCTGCCAGGGCCCTGCAAACCACCCTTGCCCTGGGTGACCGTCAGCACTTGCCGGGCATGCCGGCTGAGATGATTACCCTGCACTTTTTATTGTTCTCCGCGGGTCAGAGAAAACCAGCATCCTCCAGGCGCTGGCGCTTTGCAATGCCAGCTTGACCGCCGGGTCACCGGCTGTACCGCAAGCGGTACAAAGTGTCACCCAGGCTGTACCGAACACGTCACAGACTGCGCCGAAAACACCGGGAAAACTGCGCCAAATCATTGATCCAGCGCCCTCGCCGGGCACTGGCCCGACCTTTGCTCTACGCTTGGAATCCTCCCCAACAAAACTCATAAGCCAGGAGAGACACCATGCGTTACGCACATCCGGGTACCGAAGGCGCAAAGGTTTCGTTCAAGAGTCGCTACGGTAACTACATCAATGGCGAGTTCGTCCCGCCGGTAAAAGGCGAGTACTTCACCAACACCTCGCCGGTCAACGGCCAGCCGATCGCCGAATTCCCCCGTTCCACTGCCGAAGACATCGACAAGGCCCTCGACGCCGCCCACGCTGCCGCCGATGCCTGGGGCCGCACCTCGGTGCAGGACCGCTCCAACGTCCTGCTGAAGATCGCCGACCGCATCGAGCAGAACCTCGAAGTCCTGGCCATCACCGAGACCTGGGACAACGGCAAGGCCATCCGCGAGACCCTCAACGCCGACATCCCGCTGGCGGTGGATCACTTCCGCTACTTCGCCGGCTGCATCCGCGCCCAGGAAGGCGGCGCCGCCGAGATCAACGAAGGCACCGTGGCCTATCACATCCACGAACCGCTGGGCGTGGTCGGGCAGATCATCCCGTGGAACTTCCCGATCCTGATGGCCGCGTGGAAACTCGCCCCGGCCCTGGCCGCCGGCAACTGCGTGGTGCTCAAGCCCGCCGAGCAGACCCCGCTGGGCATCAGCGTGCTGGTGGAACTGATCAGCGACCTGCTGCCACCGGGCGTGCTGAACATCGTCCAGGGCTACGGCCGCGAAGCCGGTGAAGCGCTGGCCACCAGCAAGCGCATCGCCAAGATCGCCTTCACCGGCTCGACCCCGGTCGGCTCGCACATCATGAAGGCGGCGGCGGAGAACATCATTCCGTCCACCGTCGAGCTGGGCGGCAAGTCGCCGAACATCTACTTCGAAGACATCATGAAGGCCGAGCCATCCTTCATCGAGAAGGCCGCCGAGGGCCTGGTCCTGGCCTTCTTCAACCAGGGCGAAGTGTGCACCTGCCCGTCCCGCGCCCTGGTCCATGAGTCGATCTACGACGAGTTCATGAACGTGGTGCTGGAGAAGGTCAAGAAGATCAAGCGCGGCGACCCGCTGGACACCGACACCATGGTCGGCGCCCAGGCTTCGCAGCAGCAGTTCGACAAGATCCTCTCCTACCTGGAGATCGCCGAGAAGGAAGGCGCCCAGCTGCTGACCGGCGGCCAGGTGGAAAAACTCGAAGGCAGCCTGGCCACCGGCTACTACATCCAGCCGACCCTGCTCAAGGGCAACAACCGCATGCGCGTGTTCCAGGAAGAGATCTTCGGCCCGGTGGTCAGCGTCACCACCTTCAAGGACGAAGCCGAGGCCCTGGCCATCGCCAACGACACCGAGTTCGGCCTGGGTGCCGGCGTGTGGACCCGCGACATCAACCGGGCCTACCGCATGGGCCGCGGGATCAAGGCCGGTCGCGTGTGGACCAACTGCTACCACCTGTACCCGGCGCATGCCGCGTTCGGTGGCTACAAGAAGTCCGGTGTCGGCCGTGAAACCCACAAGATGATGCTCGACCACTACCAGCAGACCAAGAACCTGCTGGTGAGCTACGACATCAACCCGCTGGGCTTCTTCTAGGACTCACCGGAACCTCCCGCAAGGCCAGGCCATCTGGCCTTGCGGGCAACTCCAAAGACTTGTATCGCTGCTCACGGCCTCATCGCCGGCAAGCCGGCTCCCACAGGTTCAGCGGCGACACGGACCTTGTGGGAGCTGGCTTGCCAGCGATGGCCGCGACGCAATCTCCCGGTTCAAACCAGAGCCAACCGCTCTGGCTCGCTTCCTGCAAAACAATCACCGCTTAACAACAACTACAGGTGACTCCATGCCAAGCGATCACTCCGCCGGCACGCCGGCAGGCTCTTCCGTAGATTTCGAAAAAGTCGGCTCCGACTACTTCCAGCAACGTGAACTGAAAAAGGGCGCTGCCGGCTGGGTGCTGCTGGTCGGCCTCGGCGTCGCCTACGTGATTTCCGGCGACTACGCCGGCTGGAACTTCGGCCTGGCCCAGGGCGGCTGGGGCGGCATGTTCCTCGCCACCTTGCTGATGGCCACCATGTACCTGTGCATGTGCTTCTCCCTGGCCGAACTGTCCTCGATGATCCCCACCGCCGGCGGCGGCTACGGCTTCGCCCGCAGTGCGTTCGGGCCCTGGGGCGGGTTCCTCACCGGCACCGCGATCCTCATCGAATACGCCATCGCCCCGGCCGCCATCGCGGTGTTCATCGGCGCCTACTGCCAGTCGCTGTTCGGCATCGGCGGCTGGATGATCTACCTGGCGTTCTACATCGTGTTCATCGGCATCCACATCTTCGGTGTCGGTGAAGCGCTCAAGCTGATGTTCATCATCACCGCCGTCGCGGCCATCGCCCTGGCGGTGTTCCTGCTGGCGATGGTGCCCCACTTCGATGCGAAGAACCTGTTCGACATCGTTCCGACCCAGGCTGTCGGCGCCAGCGAATTCCTGCCATTCGGTTATGTCGGCGTGTGGGCGGCGATTCCCTATGCCATCTGGTTCTTCCTCGCTGTCGAAGGCGTGCCGCTGGCCGCCGAGGAAACCAAGAATCCCAAGCGCGACCTGCCCCGCGGCCTGATCGGCGCCATGCTGGTGCTGCTCGCCTTCGCCCTGCTGATCCTGGTGGTCGGCCCCGGTGGCGCTGGCGCCGAAGCCCTGAAAAGCTCCGGCAACCCGCTGGTGGAAGCCCTGGCCAAGGCCTACGGCGGTTCCACCTGGATGGGCAGCTTCGTCAACCTGGTCGGCCTGGCCGGGCTGATCGCCAGCTTCTTCTCGATCATCTACGCCTACTCCCGGCAGATCTTCGCCCTGTCCCGCGCCGGCTACCTGCCGCGCGCCCTGTCGCAGACCAACAAGAGCAAGGCGCCGGTACTGGCCCTGGTGATCCCCGGGATCATCGGCTTCGCCCTGTCGCTGACCGGCCAGGGCGACCTGCTGATCCTCGTCGCGGTGTTCGGCGCTACGCTGTCCTATGTGCTGATGATGGCCGCGCACATCACCCTGCGCATTCGTCGCCCCAAAATGGAGCGTCCGTACCGTACCCCGGGCGGCATCCTCACCTCCGGCGTGGCCCTGGTGCTGGCCTGCCTGGCGGTGGTCGCCGGGTTCCTGGTGGACCCGCGGGTGGTGATCGGCGCCGCCATCATCTACGGCGTGCTGATCGCCTACTTCGCCCTGTACAGCCGCCATCACCTGGTGGCCGGCACGCCGGAGGAGGAGTTCGCCGCGATCCAGAAGGCCGAGGAGGCCTTGCACTGACCGTCACACCGCGCCGCCGGCAGTTCCGGCGGCGCTCTGGAGATTGCGTATGGCAAGTTTCGTACACACGGCCGGTAACCAGACCTACCGCTTCGACAGCCTCAAGGAGGTCATGGCCAAGGCCAGCCCGGCCCGCTCCGGCGACTTTCTCGCCGGAGTCGCGGCCAGCAACGACGGTGAACGGGTCGCCGCGCAGATGGCCCTGGCCGACATTCCCCTCAGTCATTTCCTCAACGAAGCACTGATTCCCTACGAAGAAGACGAAGTCACCCGGCTGATCATCGACAGCCATGACCGGCAGGCCTTCGCCCCGGTCAGCCACCTGACCGTCGGCGGCCTGCGCGACTGGCTGCTCGGCGACCAGGCCGACGAAGCCAGCCTGCGCGCCCTGGCGCCGGGCCTGACCCCGGAAATGGCCGCGGCAGTGTCGAAGATCATGCGCGTGCAGGACCTGGTCCTGGTGGCGCAGAAGATCCGCGTGGTCACCCGTTTTCGCGGCACCATGGGCCTGCGCGGGCGCCTGTCGACCCGGCTGCAGCCCAACCATCCCACCGACGAACCGGCGGGCATCGCCGCGAGCATCCTCGACGGCCTGCTCTACGGCAACGGCGACGCCATGATCGGCATCAACCCGGCCACCGACAGCATCGCCTCGATCTGCGCGCTGCTGGAAATGCTCGATGCCATCATCCAGCGCTACGACATCCCCACCCAGGCCTGCGTGCTGACCCACGTCACCACCTCGATCGAGGCGATCAACCGTGGCGTGCCCCTCGACCTGGTGTTCCAGTCCATCGCCGGGACCGAGGCGGCCAACGCCAGCTTCGGCATCAACCTCAACGTCCTGCAGGAAGGCTACGAAGCCGGCCTGAGCCTGAAGCGCGGCACCCTCGGGCAGAACCTCATGTACTTCGAGACCGGCCAGGGCAGCGCGTTGTCGGCCAACGCCAACTTCGGCGTCGACCAGCAGACCTGCGAAACCCGCGCCTACGCCGTGGCCCGGCACTTCAAGCCGTTCCTGGTCAACACCGTGGTCGGCTTCATCGGCCCCGAGTACCTGTACAACGGCAAGCAGATCATCCGCGCCGGCCTCGAGGATCATTTCTGCGGCAAGCTGCTCGGCGTGCCCATGGGCTGCGACATCTGCTACACCAACCACGCCGAGGCCGACCAAGACGACATGGACACCCTGCTGACCCTGCTGGGGGTCGCCGGGATCAACTTCATCATGGGCATCCCCGGCTCCGACGACATCATGCTCAACTACCAGACCACCTCGTTCCACGATGCCCTCTACGCACGCCAGACCCTCGGCCTGAAGCCCGGGCCTGAGTTCGAGGCCTGGCTGGCGCGCACTGGCATCTTCACCCAGGCCGACGGCCGGGTACGTTTCGGCGACAACCTGCCGCCGGCCTTCCGCCAGGCCCTGGCACAACTGGGATAAGCGAGCGACCTCATGGACAAGCAACCGACGCCCACCGACAACCCCTGGCTGGAGTTGCGCCGCCTGACCCCGGCGCGGATCGCCCTGGGCCGCAGCGGCACCAGCCTGCCCACCGGAGCGCAACTGGACTTCCAGTTCGCCCACGCCCAGGCCCGCGACGCGGTGCACCTGCCCTTCGACCATGCCGGCCTGCGCGCGCAACTGCAGGAACGTGGCCGCGACAGCCTGCTGCTGCGCAGTGCCGCCGACGACCGTCATCACTACCTGCAACGCCCGGACCTGGGCCGGCGCCTGCATGCGGACTCAGCCGAGCAACTGCGCGAACACGCGCGCAACAACCCGGGCGGGGTCGACCTGGCCATCGTGGTCGCCGACGGTCTTTCCGCCCTCGCCGTGCACCGGCATACCCTGCCGTTCCTCAATCGCCTGGAGGAGCAGATCGCCGACGATGGCTGGTCGACCGCTCCGGTGCTGCTGGTGGAACAGGGCCGGGTGGCGGTGGCCGACGAGATCGGCGAGCTGCTCGGCGCACGCATGACCGTGATCCTGATCGGCGAACGCCCCGGGCTCAGCTCGCCGGACAGCCTCGGCCTGTATTTCACCTGGAACCCCCGCGTCGGCCTGACCGACGCCTACCGCAACTGCATCTCCAACGTCCGCCTCGAAGGCCTGAGCTACGGCATGGCCGCGCACCGCCTGGTGTACCTGATGCGCGAAGCCTGTCGCCGGCAGCTCTCGGGGGTGAACCTGAAGGACGAAGCACAGGTACAAACACTGGAAACGGAAACCAGCACGCAACAAAACGGAAACTTCCTGCTTGGAAAGTCCTGAGTGACGGCTACTTTTTCGTCGATTGCGCTTTTTTTCCGCTTTAGGCAGCATCTGGGGCGACGGCTGCCCGAGATTCGCCGCCATTCCCAACGAAACACGAGGCCTGCTTATGCGAATCATCCAAGCAACCCTTGAGCACCTGGACCTGCTCGCCCCGCTGTTCGTCAAGTACCGCGAGTTCTATGGGCAACTGCCCTATCCGGACACGTCCCGCGCCTTTCTGCAGAAGCGCCTGGAACGCGGCGAATCGGTCATCTACCTGGCCCTGCCGGACGACGATGACAGCAAGCTGATGGGGTTCTGCCAGCTGTACCCGAGTTTTTCCTCGCTGTCGCTGAAGCGCGTGTGGATCCTCAACGATATCTACGTCGCCGAGGACTCCCGACGCATGCTGGTGGCCGACCACCTGATGCGCGAAGCCAAGCGCATGGCCAAGGACACCAATGCCGTGCGCATGCGGGTCTCGACCAGCAGCGACAATGAGGTGGCGATGCGTACCTACGAATCCATCGGTTTCCGCGAGGACACCGAGTTCAAGAACTACGTGTTGCCGATCAACTGATTCATCCCTCGAGGTCCTCATCGCTGCGGTTCGACGCCCCGACAAGCCAGCTCCCACAGGTTTCGCGGTGCACGCAATCCCTGTGGGAGCTGGCTTGCCAGCGATGAGGCCGCCCCCATACACCCTCAGTCCTCCGCACATTCAGCTACAAACTGCGTAAGCAGAATCCCTTCATAGCCGTATAATGCCTCTCCTCAGGCTGTGTGAATCCTTACCCAAGCCTGTGGGTAATTCCTCATCTTCCGCACTGCCCGCCATCGCACGCCCGTGAATCCGGGTCCTGAACAAGGTGCTGTACATGGATTTCAACCCGCTGGACCTCATCCTGCATCTCGATGCCTACCTCGATCTGCTGGTCAACAACTACGGTCCCTGGATCTACGCGATCCTGTTCATGGTGATCTTCTGCGAAACCGGCCTGGTGGTGATGCCGTTCCTGCCGGGCGACTCCCTGCTGTTCATCGCCGGTGCCGTGGCCGCAGGCGGCGGCATGGACCCGGTGCTGCTCGGCGGCCTGCTGATGGCCGCGGCGATCCTCGGCGACAGCACCAACTACGTGATCGGACGAACCGCGGGAGAAAAGCTGTTCCGCAACCCCAACTCGAAGATCTTCCGCCGCGACTACCTGCAGCAGACCCACGACTTCTACGAGCGCCACGGCGGCAAGACCGTGACCCTGGCGCGCTTCCTGCCGATCCTGCGTACCTTCGCGCCGTTCGTCGCCGGCGTGGCGAAGATGTCCTACCCGCGCTTCCTCGGTTTCAGCATCGCCGGCACCGTGCTCTGGGTCGGCGGCCTGGTGACCCTCGGCTACTTCTTCGGCAACGTCCCGTTCATCAAGCAGAACCTGTCGCTGATGATCGTCGCCATCATCCTGCTGTCGCTGCTGCCGGTGATCATCGGCGTGGTCCGCAGCCGCATGAGCCGTGGTCCGGCCAAGGCGCACTGACCGGCCAGCATGTGGAGCTTCAGCGCCTGGCGGCGGCGCCGGACGATCGATCGGCATCCGATCGATCCGCAACTGTGGCGGCAGGTGCGCGAGCGCCTGCCGATCCTCGATGGCCTCAGCGAGGCCGAGGATCTGTGGCTGCGCGAGACCTGCGTGCTGTTCCTGCACGACAAGCACCTGACCTGCCTGCCCGGCGTCGAGCTGGATGACGGCGAACGCCTGTTCCTCGCCGCCCAGGCGCAGTTGCCGCTGCTGCACCTGGGCGAACTGAACTGGTACCAGGGCTTCCACGAACTGATCCTCTACCCCGACGACTTCCTCAGCCCGCAGCGCTATCGCGACAGCAGTGGCATCGAGCACGAATGGGACGCCGAGCACAGCGGCGAAGCCTGGCAGCAGGGCCCGGTGATCATGGCCTGGCCCGGGGTGCAGGCCAGTGGCGGCTGGGAAGGCTACAACCTGGTGATCCACGAACTGGCGCACAAGCTGGACATGCTCAACGGCAGCGCCAATGGCCTGCCGCCACTGCACGGCGACATGCGCGTGGGCGACTGGGCCGAGGCCATGCAACAGGCCTTCGACGACCTCAACCGCCAGCTCGACCGCAACCCCGACGCCGAGACCGCCATCGACCCCTACGCCGCGGAAAACCCGGCGGAATTCTTCGCCGTCACCAGCGAATACTTCTTCACCGCCCCGGACCTGCTGATGCAAGCCTACCCCGCCGTCTACGCGCAATTGCGCGGGTTCTACCGCCAGGATCCGCTGGCGCGCCTGGAGGAACTCCAGGCCAGCCATCCGCTCTACAAAGATGCTGCGGAGTGAATCGGTCAAGCATCGGGGCGGGCGTGGCAAGCGTTTCCGAATGTGCCTATAATCGCGGCCAATTTTTGGTCAAACACGGGGGCAACGCCCAATGAGCTACAGCAAGATCCCGGCGGGCAAAGACCTGCCGAACGACATCTACGTCGCCATCGAGATCCCGGCCAACCACGCGCCGATCAAATACGAGATCGACAAGGACAGCGACTGCCTGTTCGTTGACCGCTTCATGGCCACCCCGATGTTCTACCCGGCCAACTACGGTTTCATCCCGAACACCCTGGCCGACGACGGTGATCCGCTGGACGTGCTGGTCGTGACCCCTTACCCGGTCGCGCCAGGCTCGGTGATCCGCGCCCGTCCGGTCGGCGTGCTGAACATGACCGACGACGGCGGCGGCGACGCCAAGGTCATCGCCGTACCGCACGACAAGCTGTCGCAGCTGTACGTCGACGTGAAGGAATACACCGACCTGCCAGCCCTGCTGCTGGAGCAGATCAAGCACTTCTTCGAGAACTACAAGGATCTCGAGAAGGGCAAATGGGTCAAGATCGACGGCTGGGGCAACGCTGACGCTGCCCGCGCCGAGATCAGCAAAGCGGCCGCTGCCTACAAAGGCTGAGTCCCCTTGCTACGAAAGAGCCCCGCATTCGCGGGGCTTTTTTATGGGCGGATGACGGAGATCCACCCGATCAAATTGAATTCGTCGCAAATAGCGAAAAGTCCTACAAAAGCGTCGGCAATTGCTGTAATCACAGGCAAAAAACAGCGCAAACGCCATCAACTCAATGTTTATGGGAAGCCTTGCCCTGGCCCTCTAGAATCGATGCCCATGAATACATCCGGTGATCGATTGAAGGCTCTGCTGAGCGAGTGCAACCTGAGCGCCTCGGACTTCGCGGCGCAACGCAAGGTGACGCCTCAGCACGTGAACAACTGGTTCCATCGCGGCGTGCCCCAGGCCCGCCTCGACGAAATCGCCGAACTGCTGTGCGTGCGCAGCAAGTGGCTGCGCACGGGCGAAGGCCCCAAGCACAGCACGCCGCTGCCACGGATCAATCGCGGCGACAGCGCCCCGTGCCGAAGCGAAGCGCCAGACCACAGCGCCCTGTTCGCCTGTGGCGAGGACGATGTCCAGGTCCCCTTCAGCACCCTGCGCGGTCGCCAGTTCGAAGCACTCGACGGTCGCTGCCTGCGCCTGCCACGCCACACCCTCGACCGCCTCGGCATCGATCCGGCCCAGGCCGTCGCCCTGAGCATGCCCGACTACAACATGACCCCGCTGATTCCCTACGGCGCGCCGCTGGCCATCGACTGCGGCCTGACCCGCGTCGTGGACGGCGAGCTGTATGCCGTCCTGCACAACGGCCAGTTGCGCATCAACAGCCTGAGCAAGCGCAACAACGGCGCCTTGCGCCTGCACAGCCACGACAGCGAAGGGTTTCCCTGCGAGAACTACAGCGTCAGCCAGTCGCGCAGCCAGCAGCTGGAAGTGCTGGGCTGGGTGTTCTGGTGGGCCCAGTTTCGCCACGAACGGCCGGACTGAAGCGGCGCCCGGCATTTTTTGCTGGGCATTGCGAGTCATTCCCAGTATGCTACGCCGCACCTCTGGTCCCCGACTGCCATTTGCACGTCCCGGACCGGGCGAAGTCTCACACAGCCTTCGCCCTACGGCACCCCAGCGTGTCGTCCAACGATTTGAAGGCGGTTGCGGCTTGCCAAAAGCCAGCCAAGACTGTCCCCGAGAAGCCGGCCACAAGCCGGCTTTTTAATTTCTACAGCCCTTGATTTACGGGGCTCCCGCCTAGACCGCCACTGTCAGCCCATACTTTGGCCCATACCTTGGCGGCAATCTGCATTCCTTCGCTACCAGTACCGACCAGTTGAGCTGGAGCGCCACCGCAAAGGCTCTCTGTAGCCGTTCTGTGGGCGTGGAGTGGAAAGCGTGGGGATGCTTGAGGATTCGTCAGGCTTCGTTCTGTGACTGCCCCAGCAGCTTCAGGAACTCGATGGCGAGCCTGCGATTTTTGGGAGTGAGCGCCTGGAAGTTCCGCCGCACCAGGATCACCTCGTTGCTCTGATCTGATGAAGCCTCTTCGCCGCCTTCCGACTCGGATTCCGCTACAGCGTACAGCTCGGACGTCTTCGTGCCCAGTGCGTGGCTGAGCTTGTGCAACAGCTCTAGGGAAGGCAGTTGCTGCGATCTTTCAATCTTGGACAGGTTGCCCGCGTAAGTCCCCGCCTCCAGAGCGACAGCCTCCAGAGTGAGCCCCTTTTCCAGTCGAACCTTGCGTATAGCTGCGCCGATATTCATCCGGCGATTCTGTGGATGGGTTTCCAGCAGGGCAAAGTTACACGAGAAAATTTTTCGCACATAATTTTTCCATGTGAGAACATTAACTGCGCGGCGGATTGCTTCAGGCGCAATGCCGTCAACCAGCATGGTCTCCAAGGACGGAAAGCGAATGGGTGCTCAGCAGGAAAGTCGTCAGAAGGCACGATCTGGGCGCGAATCTGCTCGCGAATTTGGGATTAGCCGCTCGCGCTGGGGCTGGCTCATGGTTCGGTTTGACGGCGGTCCGTCTTACCCTGAGATGGTCGAAACGCTTAGAGAAATGGTTGAGCGCTACGGAGACTTGGTGAAGCGTGGGGAGAATCTATCAGGATCTCAATGGATTCTCCGCATTGAGCAAAAGGGCTCGCATATATCCGAACCTCAGATTCAAGCAGTCAGGACGCTTATGGAGAGAACCTGAATACGTTTAACGAAGCAGCTCCGCGGAAAACTCAAGAAACATCGCTATATAGTGCCCCCGAGATACTCTCCTCGACCTTTACTCCATACCATTCATTTATAATAAGCGCCTGCAAAGACGCGACTACCAAATCAAACCCGAACTGCATAGCTATTAAAAGCTTTGCACATTCACCATTAAGCCTCTCATCTATTACCTCATTCATCATAGGATGGTGGGCCTTATATCCGCCATGTACAAAAGCGCTACGAAGATCATACATCTCACGCAAATTCTTTTTAAGATACTTCTTGTCGCGCTCATCAAGTTGGAGTAGAAAAGAGATCCTATCAATTAAATTTTTGAATCCCTCTCCGACCTTTGTTCCATAAACTGCCTCAAGGGCATGAAAAGCCCAAATTACCCAGACAATATCAACATCACTACCACGACAGATGTGCAGGATGGAGAAAATCGCTTTTTCAACTCCCAGCCCTGCTATCTGACTGAGCCCCATGTCTAGCTTACGATACCAAGCTACCACCTTATCGAGAGGGACGAACCCTGGAGCGACCTTCCCCCCCTCCAGTGTCTTATAAAAACTAGATTCGAAACAGTCACTAGACAGCCTGACTTTCGTGACAAATCCACTCCCTGAGTCAAATTGCACCCCTAAAAAATCACAGACCCCAGGTCGCGACACATTCATTACAAAGAAAAGATCATACAGATATTTCTCCGCATAATAATCACAGCGCAAGTTGCTTTCAGCCAGCCCGTCTTCGCTCTCCACTGTCACATTGATGAAAAACTCGGTTGAAAAATCCAATATCTCCGCTGTCATAGAGTGCGCTAAAGGAGACTCATCGAGGACAGCACCAACCCAATTTATATTTTCCTCATGCGCCTTCACAATAGGGGAGAAATCACACTCAACCGTAACCTTCGAGCCTTTGCTTACATAACACCATGACCCAACAATGCCCTTTGCCTGCTCCCAAAAAGCCATATCATCAGCGCTTATTTTCTCCATCTCAGCATAATCATTTATACGACCCAGCCGGCCTATTCTAACCGCAATCGTCAAGTTACTCACACAGCCTCCAAATCACTCACTGGCCCATAGAACATTAAATAAACACATGCAGACCATTAACACTCCTGCCGTGCAATAAGACGGCAAAAATTGAACAGGTTAATTTCAAGTCTAACGCGCTATCGAAAAAATAAACCCACCCTCTTTTCCTAAGCAAGCGACGCGAGAAAATTGTTATCCGCCCATCTTTCTGTTAAGTTTCCAAGTTATATATTTGACCCAGATTTTACCTAACAACCTTTGCACCCACCCTGTGAACTCAGCTTCAATTTTTAGCTCTGTTTCGGATTTAAGAATTGCTTCAAGTTTTTCGTAATGGTATGTACATTTCAGACGGACTAGTTTTTGGGGTTCAATCTCGCGTCCTTCAAGATTGAAGTCCCGCAAAAGTACCGCATGACTTTCCCCACACTTGCATACGAATCGCATGGGCTTTCCCATGCTTTCAAGGAGATGAAGATGCATCAAAGTCTTTACTTTGTCTGTCATATTACACTCAGCTAACGCGTCATTGATTAGTCATGATAAGCAACCACATCAAACCGTCTTGACACTCAACAGATAGAGCTCCCGCTATTACAATAGCGGTGAGCCACCTAATCCATGCCCATTATTCGAAAACAGAGAATCACTGAGCGAGAAGCAACTCAATGACGAAAGGTAAGTTCCATGTAACCAGAACCAAGCATGCATAGATAACACCCATGATACTCATAGCTACAAATAGCGTTATGCGACGCCTATCAATCGGATCAAGAAATCTCACCTGCTTATCAGACCGAGATGAATAATGCTGCAACACGTCGATCCAAGTTTTACTTTCATTATAGGCAAGACTGGCGTCACGCAGGTGAGAACTGAATTGCAAGGCGCATGACAACACTAAATATCCTGCCAAAAACTTAACCAACAACGACAACTCTGAGCTCTCAAGAAGCTGACTAAGATTTTTTTGATCAAACTTACCAACAAATGAGAAACCAATAAAAACAAGAACCCCTAGAACGTCTCGCGTTAAAGCACTCACAAGATCTCTGACTTTCGCCGCATACAAGTCCGCCTGCGACTTCATGTCTTTCATGAGTTCGCGAACTTCTTTATGATAAGCATCCTTACGATCAAGAATAACAAAGGTATAACTATCGCGTGCTTGCTGAAGAGCAACCTCAAGGTACTTCTCGACACCCGACAGTAAAGTTTGTCCATGTTCTATATCTATTGACAAGCGATCCATAACTAGCCTAAGACGAGTTTCTGGACGTTCCTCATAAACCCAGCAGACGGCTTCGATGAGCCGAATTAGAGTATCTGCACTCACCGGCTGCACTTCATCACAAAGAGGCAGCGAAAGCCGCTTGGTCCCACGAAGCATAGCTTCATAACTATTGCCTGTGCTTTTCAGTTCTTGGACTAGGCATGCCGCTATGACACACGCACTCAAACGCACCAGCGGCTTCGCCTCAAAGCTACCAAGATCACCCCAGCTCAATGCATACGCACTCGGACAAACTCGGAGAGGTTTCACTGCATTAGTATGAATCAGACCGTGCACATCCGACTGGTCAGGCAGTTTACTGATCGAAATTTGCGGCGCCTCTCCGGTCGGAGGTAGTACCCAAAGCAGGGGCCCTCCAAATGCACTAGAAAGACCATTGACTCGAATCGTCGTCGGAGACGATAGGTCAGGATCATTGCCGCTAGGGTATTGGAAAGGGTCAATGCGACTTAGCCAATCATGAAAACCCTCTACGGCAAAGAACAGTAAGGTGGTCTCGTTGTCCCTCGCCCGCATTTGCTGAGCAAGAGGGGATTTGCCCAAGACCATCTTCCAGGGCTCCTCATCAAAGGTGTCTGAGGACAATTCTGCTGCATCCACAGTATCACCAGAGATAATGATTGTGGGCGCATCAATACCTATCTGCCGAGCTAACGCATCGACCTGCTGAAAAATCGTCTTCACCTCCCCACTCAGCGACTTGCCCTCTGCGGTTAGACGAAAGCTCTCATCAATGAACTTCAAAGTATGGCTACGCAGCTCACTAATCGCATGAAGTAGGCTCGCTACAGCAGTCATAATTCCTCAACCTTTGGCATCCAGCCGATTCGTTTCAATAGTAATTCGGGAGCGCCCACCGCCTAGCGGCTCAATCTGCATACCCATCGCCTCAGGAGTGCCCTCAAAGGAGATGGTGACCCCTTCAAAGGTTAGGTAGACCTGCTTCCGCTCGGCTTTGCGCAATGATCCTGGCTGAGGGCGGAATTGTTGCCCCGCCACTCCACTCTCAGCAAGGACATCTCGCAGTGACCTGACGAGCTCTGCCTTCCGGTTGGCATCCTCGTCACGCACAACCGCGTTCAGGTATTCCTCTGTGTCAAAGGTGTCATGGTCGCTAAGGTAGTTGAGCGACCTGCCGAGAAACGTATTCAGGTCCTCCCCTGGAGGGAGCTGCTCGGCCGTCAATTTCTTCGCCCACTTTCGCACTTGCAGATGAGCTGCCCTGGTGAGCACCGAGTCTTGCTGTCGCTCGGTTACCCCTAAAAAGCCCCGGAAGTAATCCCCCAGCCCCGGCCTCTGTACACGGTCGAAGGCTAGCACATCCCATGCGAACTGGTCTGAGACGTCTATCAGGGCGCTTTTTTGAATCGCATTCTTGCTTTCATTAAGAGAGTTTTGCACCTCACTGATGACTGCGACCTTTCGACCATCCTTCACCTCGTAGCTGTAAGTAAACGAGGGTTGCTTATCCATTTTTACGACAAACACCAACTGCCGCCAATCGTGCGCTGCCGCCAAATACTTAACCACGGATACGATGAACACGCCGGCAGCCATGTGCCCCTTGTGGCGCCCAGAAAAGTCAGTTGTGATTTGGCGTGAGAGCTCGATAAACCTATTCGGCTCATGGAGCAGTTGTTGACATTTCTCTTTGAGGTGTGCGGCGTCCTGCTTGAACACGTACTGCGTGCCTTCAGCGATTTCTCGGAGACGATCGAGGAAAAACACCTTTTGCTTGGCTTGAAGCTCAACTTCATCCAGAAACACCACATCTTCATCCACGTCGGCATCTGGCTCAATGATGTGGAAGATAAAGCTAACAATTTCAAGGCTCTCACGCTGCGCTTGACTCAGAACGCCATCCAGTGGTTCTGCCATATTTTCGACTCCCTTCCATCTTTTACTTGGCCTTGGCTCCTTTACAGCCCACAGCCTTCATGGCAATACCTCTGCCGCTCGCTCACCTGTCGGGACCAGCCGCTCATTCATACTCACCGAACCACTGGCCCCGGCCCGACAATGTACCTCAAAACACGTAGAGGTAGCTTATTGCCATCAAGCATAAGCGGATAGCCCTTTGCTCCCTCTTTGACGTTGCACGACAGGGCCCTCCACTAGATATTCTCCCGCCCCTTACCAGCGGAACGAAAGGCACTCAATCAGATGCAAATCAAAATATTTATATTCATACAAATATAAAAGCTTCAGCAACCGCTAAGCTCAAAATTAAAACATAAATACTTGAAGGAGTAATTATGAAAGCATCGGTAGAGCACGCAAAGCTTGTTAAGCTTATTGCCTGGATCGATCAACACACATCAGGAATTACACTGCCTGCCGACGAGCGTTCATTAATAGCCGTTGGCTGCTTTGACGTCGCTATCGAACATCAGGCCGCAATTGCGTTATTACATTCATCAGAGCTTTACGGATCCGCCTTTTCGCTTCTAAGAGTTCTTACCGAGTCACTTGTTCGCGGCTTATGGATACTAGAGTGCGCCACTGACTCACAAATACAAAAATTCAAAAAAGGAAAGCTGGACAAAAGCTTTTCCGAATTAATCACCGAGGTGGAAAATAAAATTGGAACACCGGGTGGCCCGCTATCGGGCTTCAAAACAGTGGCTTGGTCTGCGCTAAATGGCTTCACACATACTGGATTCCATCAAGTGGCCCGTCGCCACTCACCAGGTAAGATAGAGGGTAATTACTCAGAAAGAGACCTAAAGAACGCCCTCGGTGTGACTGGTGCGCTGGGCCTGATAGCCGGCGGTTTAGTGATTTGTATGGCTGGCCGGGATGAACTACTTCCGGCCTACCATGAACAAATGACAGCGTATGCAGAGATTGATCCCTCACCTGATACTGAATTTTGATCAAAGAAGCATCAACTCAACAGATAGGAACCTGCGGTCTTTTTCGGCCCCCTAACAAGCAAGCGATCATGTGCACAGCCCTGCACATCTAGGCGTGGCATCAGCGGCCTGATTGCGATGTTCCATTTACTGGAGTAATCATGCGGGACCAATCGGGCCGTGCAATGCTTCGACCTAATTAATCAAAGACTCAGAATGCAATTTGACCAGACTGTGCCACCTCAGTGCCATGCCTTGGTTGCACTGAGTCCAAGGCACTGCATAACGCCCACAATGAGTGGAGCACCGCTCCCAGAGCCATGCGTGTCGAAGCTGGATACCCGATAGGTAACAGGGAACACCACGCCCAATGCGCTGCGTTCCCAAGTGGGTAATTGCACTGATTTGACCAGCTATTCGCATTCGATTTGAATAGCCATTCGCATCGGATTTGACCAGCGCACAGGTTCGTCTTGACCGGTAGGTATCGACCCAAAGCAGGCCTTCGTTAAGGGCCGCTAGCGGCCAAAAGCAGTCGTTGGCGATGGACAGCTCCTGGCCAGAAGCGGCCCGAATGCCTCGTTACGAGCAGCAGCAACCGGCCCCAAACAGGCCATGGACATGCTGCTAACAACTTTGTAATCTCCGTGCAGGTCATGTCGTTTTTCTCCACGCCTCTTGTCGGGTGTCCTCCACGCCTTGCGAGCTATTAAAAGGAACGTTATCAGGCACCAGCGGCAGGAAAGTATTACCCTGCTTTAGTCGGCTACTTATAGTTAGGTGTAAGGAAACTATATGGAAATTACTTTTTACAACCGAAACGGGCAACCGCATTGCTATTGCCAAGATGACGAGCACCTCTACACCTTTGTCGGCCAACCTATTGCTTATTTCCATGGCGAGTCGGTGTACTCATTTTCAGGGCGGCATTTAGGTTGGTTTGTTAATGGGTGGATATACGATTCAAATGGCCACCCCCTTCTTTTTTCTGAACATGCTACTGGCGGTCCTGGCAAGCCCGGACGTGCAGGAAGGCCTGGGAAAGCAGGCCGAGCTGGCCGGCCAGGAAAAAGCGGGCGCGCAGGTCGCCCTGGCCGTCCCGGCTTAAGCGCAAGCTGGTCTAGCCTCACAGCAGAAGCATTCTTCAACGGCACCTAACAACTGGTTCAAGTCGTTCGCTTCGCTCACTCGGGACGGGCTAAAGCCCGCCCCTTAACTAGACGTTAGGTCGAATATGCCGTTCCCCGCAGCCATTCGTCTCGAAGCACTCATCGCTTGCCAGCGCCAGTGCTGCCTCTGCAACGAGCGGAAGCACACTCGGATGCAATGTCACCACATCGTTCAAGAGGCGGATGGTGGACCGGATACTTTTGATAACTGCATCCCACTATGTCCGGACTGCCACGCTGAAGTGCAGGCTTTCAATCCTAGGCATCCGTTCGGGGGAACGCCATATCACGCATCTGAGCTCAAACGGAGAAGAGACGACTGGTACACGGCGGTCGCTGGTCGAGCACAAGCTCTTGCTGCTGATCTTCATCGGTCTCCCTTGAAGTACCCGAAGAGCGAAGCGTTGCGGGGGCAGGTCAAGTTCAACTACACCCACCACGATGGTTTCTACCGACTTGGTAGGGGAAACTATGAGTTCTTGACTCACTGGGGGAGGGCGAGTGATGAGGCAATACATTGCTACTCCGATGGGACAAACGTATCCATCGCGCTGGCAAGAAAAGGAGCGGCGCTCACTGACATCTCGCAAGCCAGCCTGCTGCACTACGGGTCACGAGTGCAAACACCTCTTCTCAATCAGATCGTCGTACTTGAGAACCACGCAGCAAGATACGCGGCAATCAGGGTAGTCAAGCTTCAGGACAGCTCGCGACAAGATGACGAAGACCTCGCGGTGTTCGACTATTGGATTCTTGAAGATGGGGCAGAGGACTTTTCTAGTGCAACCTAACCCCTCCATCAAGCGGACGTCCCAAAGCCTTCGGCCTCGTGCCGCCGCTCATATCAAACGTTAGGCGATGACCGCTTCTGGTCGATTGCTGCCCCGCACGAAGGGTAGCTATGGGTCGATACCTGCCGGTCAAGACGTTCCCTCCCGCTGGTCACATCCGATGCAAAGCGCTGGTCAAGTCGAATGCCAACAGGTGGTCAAGTGGGATGCAAACGCTTGGTCAAGTCAGGTGCAATTTCCCACCCAAGACACTACTGGAGAGATCGTAGTGTTGGCTAGGGCGAAAAAGGGGCAGAAATTGCAATGTTTCCCAGAGAACATTAAGACAAAAAGGCAAAAGCAGCATCTCATCAACAATGCATTTCCGTCTAAGCCCACAGATCTGTGCCATTCACGATTTCGGATCGAGCTGGTTAGCCACCCATTGCTCGATTTCGATAGAGTCCCAACCCACAGCGCGCCGCCCAATAAGCTTCCTCTGGGGAAATTTCCCCTGCTTCATCAATGCGTAAATATGGCTACGCCGAAACCCACACATCTGCTCCGTCTCCTTGAGCCGCATGATCCGACGAACGCTCCGCTGGTGAACCACCTGAACTTCTTGCTTGCCCCGCTTCATTTCCCAACCCTTACGCCTCTATGGCGGTCAATGGACTCGTGGCAAGGGAAGGTACGCATGAAAACGCGCACACTAAGGTAATGCGCGCGTTTATTTTTTTGCCTTGTTCAAAACCCGCCTCACTTGAGACGGTGATTTCTCCAACCGCCTTGCGATCACTGACGTGACGAGCCCCTGCTCCTTGAGAGCAATTGCCTCTTCGTACCAGGTCGGCTTTTCGATCTTCTCGCGGTTCCTTTCAACCGTTGCTCGCTGCTTTGCAAGAACAGAGGCTTTCAACTCGTCTACGAGGTCATTCACCGCACCAGAGCCTTCGACTTCCGATAACTGAACAAGGGCGTGGATGGTGTTCAGGTCCACGAGGATGGCGCCCCGATGTCCGGGTGCTTTACGGACCTTGCGGGCACTGTAGTAAAGGGCCAGGGCACCAACCTCGGTGCGATGATACTCACCCCACTTCTCCAGCTCATCGATCCACACCGCCATGTTTTCTCGGCTAAGCCCTAATCCATCCAGCACATCTCCTGGCGCGAACGACAGCAGCAGCTCAGCTATCACGTCCCGTTCCATGCGTTGCCCTTAACGACTCGTTTGCATTTCAAGCTGGATAGCATCACCAAGCGCGAGTGTGCTGACGAAATCGGCCCACGACTCCATCAACGCTCGCCGCTTCTTGAACAGGTCCGAGCGCGAGTACGCCCCCTCGGTCTGATCTCGCTCGTCGTGAGCCAGCGCCAACTCGCACACCTCACGGGAATGATTGGTGTTCTCTCCAGCCCAATCTCGGAACGAGCTCCGGAAACCGTGGCGGGTGATGTCGTCATGGTTCATGTCATGCAGCAGGTTTCGGATCGCGTTGGCGTGCATGACTCCACTCTTTCCTCGGCCAGGAAAAAGAAAGTTACTTTCTTCAACACGCGGCAACGCCTTCAACATCTCAACAACCTGCGGCGCCAGCGGAATGCTGAAGGCTTTTCTCATCTTCATACGGTCAGCAGGCAAGACCCAGATACCTGCATCCAGGTTGAACTCCGACCATTGGGCCTCTCGCACCATATGCGCACGAGCGGCGGTGAAGATGAGTAATCGGGCAGCGACCGCAGCACGGAATTCGCTCTCGGCAAGCCGGTGCATTAGCGCAGGCACTTCCTTCCAGCTCATCGCGGCGAAGTGCTCTCGTATCCGGGCTTTCTTTTTGTCGGCCTTGTTCAGCAGCTTATCCAGATGGCCCCGCCAGCGAGCCGGGTTTTCGCCATCGCGCAGATTGCGCGCCTTGGCAGCATCCAGAACCAGCTCGATCTGCCCACGCACTTCATCTGCCGTTCGCGTTTTGGTGGCCCAGATAGGCTGGAGAACCTTGAGCACCAGGTCGGTATCGATCTCTCCGACAGGTATCGCACCAATCACTTCGAAGGCATACAGCTCCAGCTTCCTGAGCCAGCCCTTACGCCATTTCTCAGACCATCCAGGGCCATGAGCCTCGGCATATTCCTTTGCCATCTGCTCGAAGAGCACGCGCTTCGCATCCTCGGCGCGGCGCTGGGTAATCAGGCGATCCAGCTCATCATCTCGGGCAGTTCTGGGACAGATACCATTGGCCCGGAGCTTACGCGCGTCAGCATGTTTGATGCGGGCATCCGACAACGAGACTTCTGGATAACCTCCCAGCCCCATTTCGGTCGTTTTCTTGTTGAGCTTGTATTTGTAGATCCAGCTCGTACCTCCAGTTTCTCCAACCTTGAAGTACAAGCCGTTCCCATCATTCGCCATGTCCTTCTCGCCAACCCTGGCAAGTTGCTCCACCCTTTTGACCGTCAGCTTCCCCATGAGCCCTCCACTACACCCATCCTCCCAGCCCACACCCCAGCCCATACTTTGGAGGCTGGCTTTCCTTGGTGGCATCTGGCCTTTAGTGGACGAACATACACGGAAAACCCAGTAAAACCCAATGGTTACCGGGATCGCTTATAAAATCAGTGGAGTTCTCTGGACAACCTATAAGCCGGCCACAAGCCGGCTTTTTAATGCCCGCGCAAACCCATCCCCACCGTCTGAAGCCCTCGAACCTCGACATATCAAAGGCCTCAGCGTCCTTCACCGATCAGTACTGATAACGCAACGTCACCGCAAAGTTACGCGGCTCCCCATAGTACAAACCACCGAAGTTGTTCGACATCGGCAAGGACTGGTAGTAGCTCTTGTTAAAGCGGGTGGAGCACCAAAGGCTCGAGTGCAGACATAGGTGGGCCATAAAATATGCAAATGGTGATCGATCGCAATGTTTGGGGCGAAGTCGGGTCAGGCAAGAGGCAACGAACGCCCCCACATCGCCATTCCCAATCCAACCCGCACTGATTAGACTTGCGAAAAATTCTTATTTGCATTTTTCAGAGAGGGGCGGGATGTCCACCGTTGGTCCCGACACGACGACACATATGGGCCTGGAAGCGCTGTATCGCGAGCACAACCGCTGGCTACGAGGCTGGTTGCTGCAGCGACTGAACAACTCCGCCGACGCCGCAGACCTGGCGCAGGATACGTTCATCCGGGTGATGCTGGCCCGCAGCGCAGGGACGGTCAACCGACCTCGCCAATACCTGGCAACCGTCGCACGCGGCCTGGTCATAGACCTGTATCGTCGCCGCAGCCTGGAAAAAGCCTACCTCGAAGTGCTCGCATTGCAGCCAGAACACTACGCGCCCTCTACCGAAACCCGCACGTTGATCCTCGATACGCTGCTGTCGATCGACCGCATGCTCGACGGCCTCGGTGCGCGCACGCGGGCAGTATTTCTCGCCATACAGCTCGAAGGCCTGAGCTACGAGAAGACCGCCGAGCGCCTCGGTGTCTCGATGACCACCGTACGCAAGCATTTCGCTCGCGCCCTGATGAGCTGCCTGCTGTTCGAGGACGCATGAAGCGCATTCTGGCTGATGCCGTGGACTGGTACGTGCGCCTGCATGAAAGCAACGTCGATGACAGCACGCGTGCCGCCTGGCAAGTCTGGTATGTCGCGGACAGCCGGCATGCCGAGGCCTGGGCGCGCCTGGAACAGTTGCAGCAGCGTCTGGGCAATGCCCCCGCCGGTGCCGCGATGACCCTGAAGAACGCCCGGCGGGATCGCCGCGAGGCGCTGAAGACGCTGGCATTGCTGCTGGGTGTCGGCATGGCGGGCTGGCAGGGCTATCGGGTATCGCCCTGGAGTGCCGATTACACAACCCGGGTTGGCGAACGGCGGAAACTGACGCTGGCCGACGGCACGCGCCTTGACCTCAACACCGACAGCCGCGTGGATATCGTCTTCGACTCAGGACAACGCCTGATCCATCTACGCCAGGGCGAGATCCTGGTGGAAACCGCCAAGGATCCGCGCCCTCTCAGCGTGCGCACCGCCGAAGGCGACATCCTTGCCCTGGGCACTCGTTTCAGCGTGCGCCAGGACGCAGGTATGAGCCATGTGGCCGTGAGCGCGCACGCCGTGCAAGTGCAACCGAGGCGATCGCTTCGGGTGGTGCGCATCGACGCCGGGCAGAGCCTGGGTTTCAGCGCTGACGATATCGGGCCTCTGCGACCACTGCCGCCGGATTCCCAGGCCTGGACCCGAGGCATGCTGGTCAGCATCGACTGGAGCCTGGGCGACGTGATCAGGGAACTGGCGCGCTATCGACCCGGCTACCTGGGGTGCGCCGAGAAGGTCGCCGAACTGCGTCTGTCCGGGTCGTTCAGCCTGGACGATACCGATGCCGCCCTGGCCAGCCTGGAGTACTCCCTGCCAGTCCGCGCACGACGCCTGACGCGCTACTGGGTTCGTCTGGAACCACGCGTGACGGGCTGATGCTCCAGCCGCCGCAGCCATCCGATTTTTTTCGCATGAGGGGGCTACAGATTTTCTTCACTTCTTCGGCCCTTTGAAGCGCGCATGCAGACGCGCCCAAGAAAACCCGAGAAGGAGCCCCGCTCAATGCACCTCAACCGTTGCAAACTATCCCGCAGCATTCGTCAGGCGACGCTCACGCTGAGCTTTTGCAGCGCCGCCCTGGTGATCCCGACTGCCTGGGCTGCACCGCAGCACTACGATATCCGCCCCGGCAGCCTGGCCGCCGCGATCAGCCAGTTCGCTGCCGCCAATGGCGTGACTATCAGTGTCAGCAGCGAAGACATGGCCGGGCTGCAGACCACCGGACTTCAGGGCAGCTTCGAGCTGGAGCAGGGCTTCGCTACCTTGCTCGAGGGCAGCGGGTTACGGGTACAACAGGCGGGAGAAAAGCGCTACGTGCTGAGCAGGATGCAGACCGGTAGCGCTGTCGACCTGGGTGCGATCAGCATCGACGCCACGGGCCTGGGCAGCATCACCGAAGGCACTGGCAGCTACACCACCGGCTCGACCAGCACCGCAACCAAGATGAACCTGTCGATCCGCGAGACGCCCCAGACGATCACGGTGGTGACTCGTCAACGCATGGACGATCAGCACCTGGCCAGCATGACCGATGTGCTGAAAAGCACGCCCGGCATCACAATGACCCAGGATGGCGGGGAACGGTACAACATCTATGCCCGGGGCAACGCCATCAACACCTACCAGTTCGACGGCGTGACAACGGTTCAGGAGAACGTCACCCGCAACATGCCCAGCACACTGCTGGACATGGCGCTCTATGACCGCGTTGAAATCGTGCGCGGCGCCACCGGCCTGATGACCGGTGCCGGCGAACCGAGCGGCGTGATCAACCTGGTGCGAAAAAAGCCAACGCGCGAATTCAAATCCTACCTGCAGGGCAGCACCGGCTCCTGGGACAACTATCGGGCAGAGGCCGATGTCTCCGGACCGCTGAATCTACAGAAGACCGTGCGTGGCCGGTTGGTCGCCGCCAAGCAGGACAACGACACGTTCATGGACTGGTACAGCCAGGACCGGGAGATCCTCTATGGCGTGCTGGAAGCCGACCTGACCGACAGCACCCTACTGCGTTTCGGCATCGACAACCAGAAGTACGAAGCCACCGGTTCGCCCGGCGTGCCATTGCTCTACACCAATGGCCAGGCGACAAATTTTCCCCGTTCGACCAGCTCGGGCGCACGCTGGGGCCATGAGAAGTTCGACACCACCAACTACACCGCGACCCTGGAACAGATGCTGGCCAATGACTGGGAGCTGCGTGTGGTCGGCAACTACATGAAGATCAAGCGCGACCTGGACAACACCACTTACGGTAGCCAGACCGGACGGTCGTTCCTGAACCAGGCAAGCGGGGATGCGGAAGGCAGTCATGACAAAGCCGATGTCGAGCAGATCCAGAAAGGCCTGGATATCAACCTCAAGGGCCCCTTCGAACTGTTCGGCCGCGCCCACGATCTGATCCTGGGCTACAACTACTCCGACTATCACAACGACCACGCGGCCTATGCGGGTGACGTCGAGTTCAACTACCTCACTTGGGGCAATGAAGTCGCCAACGTGCCGTTCACCGGCGGGCTGGATTTCGATACCAAGGTCCGTCAGCAGGGTTACTTCACCGCGACACGCTTCAACTTCACTGACCAGCTTCACCTGATCCTCGGTGCACGGGTCTCGGACTACCGCTACGACTACTATCTCAGGGGCTATGACTTTGGCGACCCTGACGAGTTGATCATTCCTTACGACATGAAGGAAACCGGCGTGGTCACGCCCTACGCCGGCCTGATCTACGACCTGACCGCCGAGCAGTCGGTCTATGTCAGTTACACCGACATCTTCAAACCGCAGAATGCGCGCGATAGAACCGGCAAGGTGCTGGATCCCGAGGTGGGCAAGAACTATGAACTGGGCTGGAAGAGCGAGTTCTTCGGGGGTCGCCTGAACGCCAATGCTGCGTTGTACCTGATCAAACGCGACAATCTGGCTGTAGATGATCCGGACGCCAATGTGCCAGGTACCAACGACCCCGCTTCACGTGCAGAAAATGGTGCCGAGACCAAGGGTATCGACCTCGAACTGGCCGGTGAGATTACGCCTGGCTGGAACATCCAGACCGGCTACAGCCATACCCGCACCGAGAGTGCCGAGGGTGTTCGTCTGACCAGCCAGTTGCCCATGGACACCTTCCGTTTCTGGACCACCTATCGCCTGCCTGGAGCGTGGGAAGAGATTACCGCAGGTGCTGGTGTGAACTGGAACTCCAAGTCGTCGGTGTTCTTCAGCCGCTACAACACGCGTATCACCCAGGATGACTATGCGGTGGCGAGTCTGATGGCGCGCTACCAGATCAACGATCACCTCGCGGCTACCGTGAATCTCGACAATATTTTCGACGAGAAGTACTACGCCGGCATGGCAGGCAGCTATGGCCACTACGGGGCGCCCCGTAACGCCAATCTGACGATGCGCTATGACTTCTGACTGAACCCGCCCCCAACCAGTCCTCCCGCGCTCCGTCTGCGTGCTGCCAGTTCCAGGCGCACGACACGAGCGCGAGGGGCATGCGGACATCATGAGCAGAGCTAAAGGCCCACTGAAATATGCTCATTTTTATTGCACCGATAGCGCAGCCTACAATGCGCCTCAATTAAGGAAGTCATAAACATTCCCGAGCAACCCCGAGACAACCTGAAAAGTGCAAGACGTCCGCCAGTTCGTTCAGGGCATACCTCGGAAAACAGGATAATAGCGATGAACAACGAGTTCGAGTTCTCCATCAACAGCATTGTTTTCGACGAGCACTACCAGCCCGCCGAAAACACCCGCACCACGACCAACTTTGCCAACCTGGCCAGGGGGCAGAATCGTCGGGAAAACCTGCGCAACGCGCTGTTGATGATGAACAATCGCTTCAATGCTCTGGCCCATTGGGACAACCCCAAAGGCGATCGCTATGCTGTCGAGCTGGAAATCATTTCCGTTGAAATGAAACTGGATGCCGAACGCACCGGCAACGCCTTGCCGTTGATAGAAATACTGAAGACCACCATCGTCGACCATCGAACCGGCGAACGCATCGAAGGCATTGCCGGGAACAACTTCTCTTCCTACGTGCGCGACTACGATTTCAGCGTGCTGTTGCTGGAGCACAACCGGAACCAGGCCGGATTCAGCACCCCGGAACACTTCGGCGACCTGCACGGCAAGCTGTTCCAGTGCTTCGTCAATTCGCCAGCGTACAAGCAGCACTTCAACAAGCCACCGGTCATCTGCCTGAGCGTTTCGAGCACCAGAACCTATCATCGGACTGAAAACCAGCACCCGGTACTGGGCGTCGAGTACCAGCAGGACGAATATTCCCTGACGGACGAATATTTCAGGAAGATGGGCCTGAAAGTTCGCTACTTCATGCCGCCGAACAGTGTCGCGCCGCTGGCGTTCTATTTCTCCGGCGACCTGCTTGGCGACTACACCACGCTTGAACTGATCAGCACCATCAGCACCATGGATACGTTCCAGAAGATCTATCGCCCGGAGATCTACAATGCGAACTCCGCTGCTGGCAAGTCTTATCAGCCCAGCCTGAAACATCAGGACTATTCATTGACGCGCATTGTCTATGACCGCGAAGAACGCAGCCGCCTGGCCATCGCGCAGGGGAAGTTTGCCGAAGAGCACTTCATCAAGCCCTACCAGGCTGTTCTTGAACAATGGTCCGCTAACTACGCTGTTTGAATTCAAAGAATAAACAAGGCCTTGCGTCATGAAAAAACTACTCCCTACTTCGACCGCCGGCAGCTTGCCCAAACCCACCTGGCTGGCACAGCCCGAGACCCTGTGGTCGCCCTGGAAACTGCAAGGTGAGGAACTGGTCGACGGCAAGCAGGATGCCCTGCGCCTGTCGCTGCATGAACAGCAGCTCGCCGGTATCGATATCGTCAGTGACGGTGAACAGACACGCCAGCACTTCGTCACGACCTTCATCGAACACCTCAGCGGCGTTGATTTCGAGAAGCGCGAGACCGTCAGGATCCGTGATCGCTACGACGCCAGCGTGCCTACCGTGGTAGGCGCCGTGGCTCGCCAGAAACCGGTATTCGTCGAAGACGCCAGGTTCCTGCGCCAGCAGACCCGGCAACCCATCAAATGGGCACTGCCGGGGCCCATGACCATGATCGACACGCTGTACGACGCGCACTACAAGAGCCGCGAAAAGCTGGCCTGGGAATTCGCCAGGATCCTCAACGAGGAAGCCCGGGAGCTCGAGGCTGCTGGCGTCGACATCATCCAGTTCGACGAGCCGGCCTTCAACGTCTTCTTCGACGAAGTGAACGAGTGGGGCGTCGCCACCCTGGAGCGGGCCATCGAAGGCCTGAAATGCGAAACCGCCGTGCACATCTGCTATGGCTACGGCATCAAGGCCAACACCGACTGGAAAAAGACCCTGGGCTCGGAATGGCGGCAATATGAAGAAGCCTTCCCCAAGCTGCAGAAGTCCAGCATCGACATCGTCTCGCTGGAATGCCACAACTCCCATGTGCCGATGGACCTGATCGAGCTCATTCGCGGCAAGAAGGTGATGGTCGGTGCCATCGACGTGGCCAACCATGCCATCGAGACGCCCGAGGAAGTGGCCAATACCCTGCGCAAGGCCCTGCAGTTCGTCGATGCCGACAAGCTCTATCCGTGCACCAACTGCGGCATGGCGCCTTTGCCTCGCCACGTGGCGAGGGGCAAGCTGAATGCCTTGAGCGCAGGCGCGGACATCGTCCGCCGGGAACTCCTCGGGTAATGCCCGGCCAACGGCCGGCAGGGACTGGATCCTTCAGCCCCTGCCGGCCGTTTCCGGCTGCCCCCACTCTGCAGGATCGACCATGTCACTCCCCATTCCCGCCATCGAGCCATCGAGGTTTCGCCAGGCGCTCGGGCACTACGCCTCCGGTATCACGGTGATTACCTCGCTCAGCGAGGGCGAAGCGATCGGCTTTACCTGCCAGTCGTTCCATAGCGTGTCGATGAGCCCACCGCTGGTGTCGTTCAACGTGATGCGCGATTCGGCCAGCTATCCGCGAATCCGCCAGGCCGGCCGCTTCCTGGTCAACATCCTGTCCCATGAGCAGGTCGGGATTTCCAACCAGTTCGCGCGCCGCGGCACGGACAAATGGCACGGGGTCGAATGGCAGGCGTCGCCACTGGGCAATCCGATCATTGCCGGCAGCCTGCATTGGCTCGATTGCGAAATCCACGCCGAACATGCCGCGGGTGACCACCTGATCGTGATCGGCGAAGTCAAGGCCCTGGACCTCCAGCAAGCAGCGGCCACCCAGCCATTGCTGTACTTCAAGGGGCAATATCGCAACCTGGCCGCGCATGACGCGGTTTGACTCCCCGTTCACGCCGTCAGGTGGCGGACCTGCGTCAACGCCAGGAAAGAATCCAGCTGCCCCTGCGGCGCGCGGTACACCCCCAGGGCATTCAGGTACTTGACGCTGATGGCCGCCAGCTCCCAGGCCATGGACTCCTCGTCGATGGCGAAGGCGTCTTCGGCGACGAACAGGTCGACCCCGGTGAGGTCCCCCAGCGCCCTCAGCAGCCGGGACTTTTCCCGTAGCACCGGCAACAGCAGGTCGTTGCTCCAGGCCCATCGCCAGGTAGCGGAGTTTCCGGCATAGCTGCCGATGCAGACGACATCGGCCGCGAAAACCTGGCGATCCTCGCGGTCATACATCCTCAGCAACCCGACGTCCTGGTCGAGAAACCATCGGGCGAAGCGGCCGAGCCCGTGCTTGCGCTCGAGCCACTGCTGCTTTTCTTTCAACTCATCCACTGCACTGCGCAAGAAACGGTCGAAATACTCGTTCATGGGGCGTCCGTAAACATTGACGAGGGCGTAGGCCAGGACGACAAAGACTAGCTGCGTTGTTCCAGTAATTCACGTCGCCGTCTTTCGAGGTTCATCTGCCGCTTCGCCAGGACCGCGGCCAGTTCATCGAGCCGCCGCTCGCCCTCGGCGATCGCCGCATCCCTGGAGGCGAACAGTTCGCTCAGCGCATAGCTGTGCCCGGTCTCGGTGCGGTCGTAGCCACTGCCATAGATACCACTGGCCACCAGCTCGACCCGCAGGACCTGGAAATTCCGGGTCAGGCGCCAGGCGATATAGGGATAGGTGCGTTGCATCATCAGGGATTTTCCCGCCACTCGATTCGACTCCGGCAGCAGGCTACGCCCATCGCTATATAGTTATCAATACAACGAACTGCTCCGCTGTTTCGCCGTTCATCTGTATTCGTCGGCAGCATCGCTATATCTTTCCCTATATAACGACAACAGGAAGTATTCCATGCTGCTGCGCCAACTGACCTATCTGGTGACCCTCGCCCAGGAACGGCATTTCGGCCGCGCGGCGGAAAAGTGCAATGTGTCGCAGCCCGCACTGTCCGAGGCGATCCGTTCCCTGGAACAGGACCTCGGCATCGCCGTGGTGCAGCGCAGCCGACGCTTCGAGGGCTTCACCGCCGATGGCGAGAAGGTGCTGGTCTGGGCCCGGCGCATCCTCGCCGACTGCGGCGCCCTGCGCCAGGAGGCCCGCCAGCGCGAGGAAGGGCCGAGCGGCACGCTGCGCCTGGGGGCGATTCCCACGGCCCTGTCGATCGTGCCGCTGCTGACCGATCCCTGCCTGGCCAGCCACCCACGGCTGAACCACCAGGTCCATACCCTGGCCACCTCGCAGATTCTCCAGGGCATCGGCGACTTCGAACTGGACCTGGGCCTGACCTACCTCAGCGACGGCCGCCTGAAATCCTTCGCCACCTACCCGCTGCTGCGCGAACGCTACGTGCTGATCACCCGCGACGACAGCGCCCTGCGCGGGCAGGCGGCAGTGACCTGGCAAACCGTGGCGACCCTGCCGCTGTGCCTGCTGACCCGCAACATGCAGTGCCGCCAGGGCATCGACGAGGCCTTCGCCAAGGCCGCGGTACAGGCCACGCCACGGGTGGAAACCGATTCGATGATGGTCCTCTACGGCCATGTGCGCTGCTCCGGCCTCTACAGCGTGGTGCCACACAGCGCCCTGGCCCTGGCCGAGATGCGCGACGAGATCTGCGCCATCCCCATCGTCCCGGAGCTGCAGCGGGAGATCGGCCTGGTCCTGCTGCGTCGCGACCCGCAGCCGCCGCTGCTGGAGGCGGCGCTGGCGCAGTTCACCGGACTGGACCTGCAACGCCGCGTCGACGCCTTCCTGCACGGCTGATCGGTATGGCCGATCAGTCGATCGGAACAAGCGATTGGCGCGCGCCACGCCCTCTCGCCGAGGATGCCTGACGAGCGCTGCCAACGGCGCTCGGGTGCCACGCCGCAACGGCGCGCGCCCCTTCCAAGAATCAGGAGGCTTCAATGGCGAAGATTGTTTGCGTGCTCTACGACGACCCGGTCACCGGCCAACCCCAGCGCTACGCCCGCGACGACCTGCCCCACCTGGAAAGCTATCCGGACGGCCAGTCCCTGCCCACGCCCAAGGCCATCGACTTCCAGCCCGGCACCCTGCTGGGCAGCGTCTCCGGTGAACTGGGCCTGCGCAAATACCTCGAGGCCAACGGCCACGAACTGGTGGTCACCTCCAGCAAGGACGGCGTCGACAGCGTGCTCGACCGCGAGCTGCACGATGCCGAGATCGTCATCTCCCAGCCGTTCTGGCCGGCCTACATGACCGCCGAGCGGATGGACAAGGCGCCCAAGCTGAAGATGATCGTCACCGCCGGCATCGGTTCGGACCACACCGACCTGCAGGCCGCGATGGAGCGCAACATCACCGTCGCCGAAGTCACCTACTGCAACAGCAACAGCGTGGCCGAGCACGTGGTGATGACCACCCTGGCGCTGGTGCGCAACTACCTGCCGTCCTACCAGTGGGTGCTCAAGGGCGGCTGGAACATCGCCGATTGCGTGTCGCGCTCCTACGATCTCGAAGGCATGCACGTCGGCACCGTGGCCGCCGGGCGCATCGGCCTGCGCGTGCTGCGCCTGCTCAAGCCGTACGACGTGCACCTGCACTACATGGACCGCCATCGCCTGCCGGAAGCCGTGGAGAAGGAACTCAACCTGACCTACCACAGCAGCCTGGAAAGCCTGGCCAAGGTCTGCGACGTGGTCACCCTGAACTGCCCGCTGCACCCGGAAACCGAGCACATGGTCAACCAGGACTCGCTCAAGCACTTCAAGCGCGGCGCGTACCTGATCAACACCGCGCGGGGCAAGCTGTGCGACCGCGACGCCATCGCCGCGGCCCTGGAAAGCGGGCAACTGGCAGGCTACGGCGGCGACGTGTGGTTCCCGCAGCCAGCGCCGGCCGATCATCCATGGCGGCACATGCCGCACCACGGCATGACCCCGCACATCTCCGGCACCAGCCTCTCGGCCCAGGCGCGCTACGCCGCCGGTACCCGCGAGATCCTCGAGTGCTATTTCGACAACCGGCCGATCCGCAACGAGTACCTGATCGTCCAGGGCGGCAAGCTGGCCGGGGTCGGCGCGCACTCCTACAGCGCCGGTAACGCGACCAAGGGTTCGGAAGAAGCCGAACGCTTCAAGCGGTAAGCCGTCATGAGCCAGACGCCGTCGGGTACCTCGCTGAACACCGCGTTACCTGTCCGGACCCGGATCGGCCAGTTGCTGCTGGCCGGCCTGGGGGCTTTCCTGGCCCTGGGCCTGGTCGCCACGCTCGCCGAGCGCAGCGGCCAGCCGTGGCTGATCGGTTCCTTCGGGGCAAGCTGCGTGTTGCTGTTCGGCTTCCCCCAGGCGCCGTTCTCGCGGCCGCGCAACGTGATCGGAGGGCACTTGCTGAGCTCGTGCATCGGCCTCGCCTGCCTGCAGCTGCTGGGCCCCGAGGCGCTGCCCATGAGCCTGGCCTGCGCCCTGGCCCTGGTGCTGATGGGCATCAGCGACACCACCCATCCACCGGCCGGCGGCAATCCGATCATCGTGTTCATGATGCAGCCGGACTGGAGCTTCGCCCTGATGCCGACGCTGGCGGGAGCACTGCTGCTGACCGCCTTCGCCTGGCTGTACGGGAGAACCCTGCAGCGCTTGCGTCAGCGCACCTGAGAAGCGGCCAGGCGCCGGGCGGCAAAACGCCGCGCCCGGCGCTTGCGCCACCAGATCACCACGCCGGTGACACTGAGCACCGCGATGGCGACCCCCAGCACGGCAATCAGCACCCGCCCCGGGAAACCGAGGAGGCGCCCGCCATGGATCGGCAACTGCAGTTGGTAGAAACGCTCGCCGAGGCTGCCGACACCGGGCAGTTCGCGGCCGATCACCCGCCCCTCCTCGCCGTCGACGAAGACCCAGGCATTGCCCTCGTCACTGGCGTGATCGCCGAAGCCAGCGCCGAAGAAGTTGTACTCGAAGCTGTAGTACAGCTCGGTGATCGGGGCGTGCAGGCCCAGGCGCTCGCCCTCCTCCCGCGCCAGCCGGTAGGCCTGGCGATAGTCCAGGCGCAGCGTGCCCAGTTGCTCCCTGGGCAAGCGGCCACGTGCTTCATAGGTGCTCAGCGGCACCTCGGAGAACAGCGAAACCAGCGGCTTGAACACCTGGGCGGGAAGGTTCATCGCCACGCTGCTCAGCGCCACCGGCGCCAGCAGCAACCATAGCCACAGGCCGCCGGCCCGGTGCAGGTCGTGGTTGAAGCGCTGGCGCTTGATCGTCCAGGCCTTGCCCCACTTGCGCCAGAACGACCGGCCACGCGGCAGGGTCAGCCACAGCGAGACCAGGCAATCGAGGGTCCAGAGCAGGGCGACGATGCCCATCAGCCACAGGCCCCAGTTGCCCGGCAGGGCGAGGCTGTAGTGAAAGATCAGGAGGAAGGGCACCAGGTTCTCCCGAGAGAAACAGCAGGCCCCCCACTCGCGCTCGCCGAGGATCCGCCCATCCGCCGGATCGAGATAGAACACCCGCGGTTGCAGCGGGTACGCCTGGCCGCTGGCCGGATCGGTCCGCGCCACCGTCGCCAGCAACGCCGAGTGCCCCGCCTCGTCCGGCTGCTCCAGGTACCAGACCAGGCGTTGCGGGTAACGCGCCTCCAGCCGCTCGACCAGTGCCGGACCGTCCAGGAGCGGGCTGGCGGCGAAGTCGGTCTGGTAGAACTGCGGGTTGAGCCACTCGTCCAGTTCGTGCTGGAACGCCAGCACGCTGCCCGTTAGGCCGGCCAGGGCGAGAAACAGCGCGGTCGCCAGCCCCAGGTAGCGGTGCAACAGGACCAGCAGGTTACGCAGCATGGGTTCGCCTCGCCGTCAGACCGTCAGAACTTCTGGGTGAGGGTCGCCACCACGCTGCGTTCCTCGCCGAGGTAGCAGGAGGTCGCCGAGTAGCAGGACGCGACGTAGTACTCGTCGGTCAGGTTGTTGGCGTTGACCCGCAGCGAGGTACCGTGCAGGCCGAGGTTGCCGAAGTCGTAGCTGACCGAGGCATCGAACAGGGTGTAGGACGGCACCTTGAAGTCGTTCAGGTCGCTGCCGTAGCTCTCGCCCACGTAGCGTGCGCCGGCGCCAAGGGTCAGGCCGGCCAGCGGGCCATCCTTGAAGGCGTAGTCGGCCCACAGGCTGGCCATCTGCCCGGGCGTCTGGTACGGCGTGTTGCCCTTGGCATCCACCACGTTGGTGTAGCTGTTGTCGGCGAAGATGTAGTAGGACTTGCTGTACTGCACATCGTTGTAGGTGTAGCTGCCCAGCAGTTGCAGGTTGTCGCTGAGCTGGACCCGCGCCTCGAACTCCACGCCCCGCGAATCGATGCCGCCGACGCCCTTGTACTCGTAGCTGTCGGTGAAGCTGTTTTCCTTGGCGAACAGGTTCTCCATCTCGATGTTGAAGAACGACAGGGTGTACAGGTCCTCGGTGCCCGGTGGCTGGAACTTCAGGCCGACCTCCCATTGCTCGCCGGTGGTCGGCTCGAGGATCTGCGCGCCATCGGAGTAGTTCGAGGTCGGGTTGAACGAGGTCGAGTAGCTGACGTAGGGCGACAGGCCGTTGTCGAACGCGTAGAGCACGCCGACATGCCCGCTGAGCTTGTTGCCGACGTTGGCGTCCCTGGTGCCCTGCCGGTAGTCGGCGATGGACACGTCGTACCAGTCCTGGCGCAGGCCGGCGCTGAAGTGCCAGCCGCCGAGCTGGACCAGGTCCTGCAGGTACAGGCCCGCCTGCTTCTGCCGACGCAGGGCTTCACTGACGGTGTTCAGCCCGGACAGGTCGTTGGCCGGGTAGCTCGGGGCGAACACGTCCAGCGGGGTGATCGAGGTGTAGTCGCGGTCGTAGCGCACCTTGTTCTTCGAATACTGGTAGTCCAGGCCGGTGACCACCGTGTGCTGGGCCGCACCGGTGGAGAACTCGGCCTGCAGCAGGCTGTCGACGATCCAGCCATGCAGGTGCTCCTCGCCGCCGCTGAAGCCCCGGGCCAGCTGGTTGCTGCTGTCGCTCAGGTAACCGTTGCCCCAGACCTGGCTGTTCTCGGTGGTGGCGTCCAGGTAGCGGAAGTTCTGCCGCGCGCTCCACACCTCGTTGAAGCGGTGCTCGAACTCGTAGCCGACCATCTGCTGGGTGCGCGTGAACTCCTCCAGGTCCGGATCGCCTTCGAAGAAGCTGGCGGCGATGCGCTGGCCGTTGCGCGTGTGCAGGGTGCCGGACGCCGGCACGCTGCCGTGGTAGCCGCCATTGGGCTCGTGCTGCAGGTAGGCGTAGAGGTTGAGCAGGGTGTCGTCGTCGAGGTTGATCGCCAGGCTCGGCATCAGGCTGTAGCGGGTCTCCTCGACATGCTCGACCTGCACGTTGCTGTCCTTGGCCAGCCCGACCACCCGGTAGGCGACCTTGTCGCTCAGCGGGCCGGTGAAATCGAACGCCGTCTGCTTGTAGCCATGGCTGCCGACGGACAGGTCGATGCGCCCGGCCTGCTGGAACTCGGGGCGCTTGGTGGTCAGGGCCGCCAGTCCGCCCGGGTTGCTGCGACCGTAGAGGACCGAGGACGGCCCCTTGAGCACATCGATGCGCTCGAGGAAGTACGGGTCGATCTGCAGGCTGGTGAACGACCCCGGGTCGCCCATGGACTTCAGGCCGTCGATGACGATGTTGTCCACCGAGCCGTCGTTGATCCCGCGCATGGCCAGGTAGTCGTAGCGATGGGTGCTGCCATAGGGGTTGGTCAGCACCCCTGAGGTGTAGCGCATGGCTTCGGCGACGGTGCGCGAGCCCTGCTCCTCGATCTGCGTGGCGGTGACCACCGACACGCTTTGCGAGGTCGTCGCCAGTTCCTTGCTGGTCTTGGTCGCCACGCTGCTGTGGGTGGCGAGGTAGCCGTCCATGCTGCCCAAGGCGTTGCCCAGGGCGAACCCCTCGACCCTGGTGGCCGGCAACGCCAGGCTGCTGTCCGGGATCGTTTCGACCAGCGAATAGCCACCCCGGGCATCACCCACCACCTGCAGGCCACTGCCTTGCAGCAGCGTCTGCAGGCCCTCCTCGACGCCGTAGCGCCCCTGCAGGCCGCGGGTCTGCCGGCCAGCGGTGAGCTGTCCGTCCACCGCCAGCAGCACCTGGGCTTCGCTGGCGAACTGGCTCAGCGCCGTGGACAACGGCCCTGCCGCAATGGCGTAGCTGCGCAGGGCCTGCTCGGCCTCGGCGGCATGGGCGATGCCCACCAGCGCCGGTTGCAGGGCGGCCAGCGGCAGGGCCAGGACGGCGGCGCGAATGGCGCGGCGCAATGGGTGGTGGACAGGCGTGGAGGCAGACATGAAATTCCCCGGAATCTGGTTGGCAAGCGAAGCGGGCCTAATCGCCCTTCTGCCTTTCAAGCCAAGCGAGATCGCAAAAGGGGAACCGCAGCGGCAGATTTTTTTGCGCGGGATCAGGCCGGCACGTCGGCGCGGGGTTCGATGCTGATCCACCAGGGCAGGCGGCGCACCACGCGCACCGGCAGGCTGGCCTCCAGGGCGGCGAAGATGCGCTCGCGATCGGCCAGCGGAAAGGCGCCCACCAGGCGCAACCCCGCCACCCGGGGATCGCAGCCCAGATGACCGCGCTGGTAGCGCGCCAGCTCCGCGACGAACTCGCCGAGGGGCATGTCGTCGGCCTGCAGCACGCCATGGGTCCAGGCCTGCTGGGCAGCACGCAAGGCCGTCGGCGGTGCGACGCGGGTGCGGTCGAAGACGGTCTGCTGCCCGGCGACGAGACGCTGCTGACGGATGCCCTGCACGTCCAGCGAGCCGCTGTAGGTGGCCACGCGGAAGCCCTCGTCGCCGGGCAG
>Ga0206117_100060_pt1 | contig 222574 bp, 210 predicted proteins | sample 3A5Ametagenome_FD_177997 | JGI IMG/M metagenome (GOLD analysis project Ga0206117, IMG submission 177997) | Enriched microbial communities from leaf-cutter ant dump, University of Wisconsin, Madison, United States - 3A5A | ecosystem: Environmental > Terrestrial > Nest > Insects nest > Nest dump... | reverse complement strand
AGCTCGTCGGCGATGCGCGGCCCGCCGCGCTCTCCGTCACCGCATACGTCAGCGATCCACCGCCCACGTTCGCGATCGTCAGCGGCGTCGTCGTCGACGATCCCGCTGCCGCCGTCACCGTCAATGCCGACGGGGTCACGCTTGCCGCGGGCACCGGAGCACCCACCGTGAGCGTCGCCGATGCAGCCGTCGGATTGTTGCCCTGGTTGGTCTGCAACGCATCCGCAGCGATGGTGTTGACGTAATTGCCATCGGTCGCCGAATGCACGGTCGCGGTGATCGTGCACGAACCCGACGCCGGGATCGTCGCACCACTTGCGAGCTTGAACGAGCCCGGGGTGAAACTGGCTGTACCCGCACAGGTCGTCGAGGCTGCAGTGGCCACCAGGCCAGCCGGCAGCGTATCGACGAGATCTGCGGTAAGCGTTGCCGCTACCGTCTTCGGATTGGTCAGCGTGACTGTCGCCGCACTGTCGGCATTCGCCGATACGTTCGCCGGCGAGAACGCCTTGGCAACGCTCGGCAGCGCGCTGGCCGCGCAATAAGCGATGCCCGCATTGACCGCAGCCAAGGCGTCGACTTCACCCCAGCCGGTGGCCTGGTTCGGTACGTTGCCAGGGCCATCGGAGGGGCTGCCTGTGGCGACCGGAACCGCATTGGCCGTCTCCATCAGGATCGTGCCGGTGTGTGCATAGTCGCCGTGCAGGCAGCTCGCTGCATTCCACATCAGGCCGATGACGCCGGTGACCGCAGGAGCCGACATCGACGTTCCCGACATGCCGCCGTAAGCAGTATCGCTGGTGGAAATGGACGAACGAATCGACACGCCCGGCGCCGACAGGTTCGGCTTGAGGTCGGCGAAGCCACGCGCATCGGGAAGGGTCGCGCCGCCCGGATTCGGGTTGTCGGTCGGACCCTTGTTCGAATGCGCCGCGTACTGGCCGTTGGTGTTGCCGGTGGAACCGATGCCGAGCACCTTGCCGGAGCGGGCCGGATTGCCGACCGTGTTCAACGGCGGGTTGTTGGGATAGCCGCAATTGCTGGCGTTGCCGTTCGAAAAGACCGGTGCGATGCCCGCGGCGATCCAGCCGTCGATGACGGTTTCATACCAGTTGTCGTAGCTCTGGCCGCAATCGCCCCAGGAGTTGTTGACGACGTCGGGATGCTTGCTCGGATCAGCCGTACCGGCCGCGCCGGTCACATCGGTCGGAGCGATCATCCACTGGCCGCACTCGAGCAGGCCGGCGTCCGTCGCACCCGCGCCGCTGAGGCCGAAGCCGATGCAGGCGATCCACTTCGCGCCCGGCGCGACACCGATCTGCTCGGTGGTGCCGTTGTCGCCAACCATGGTGCCCATGGTGTGGCTGCCGTGCGGATCGGTATAACGCGGCGCAGCGGCGTGGTTGTACGGGTCGTACCAGTTGAACGCGTGGTTGAACGTGCCGCCGCCCAGATTGCCGCGATACTGATTCACCAGCGCCGCATGCGTGTAGCGCACGCCGGCATCGATGTTCGCAAGCACAATGCCATCGCCCTTGTAGCCGAGCGCCCATACGTCCGGCGCCTTGATGCGCGTGACGCTTGCCACGACAGCTTCAAGCTGCGGGCCGGAGAGCGGCTCGACCTCTTCCTTCGGCAGGTCGATCACGCGCTGCGCGCGGATTGATTCCACTTCGGAAGAACTCGCCAGCGACTGCAGCATCGGTTGCGTGAGATGGGCGATCGCGATGCTGTTGGCGACCCACAACACGGTGTAGCCGCGATTGTCTTCGCTGAGTCCGTACTGGCCTTGCAGCGTCTGCCGTGCAGAGACCTGGGCATTCGCGGCGAATTGCGTCAGCGTGTCATGCACGTACGCCGCACGCGCGGTGCGATCGTGGATGTCGAACGCGGCGGAGAGATCGGCCTTCCCGCGGAACTTCACGAGTACAGCCGGCGACTCGTTGGCGGCGAGCGCCGCAGTCACCGCCGGATCGATGGAAACGGAAGCCTGCGCGGTCTGGCCGACTGCCGCCGGAGCTTGCGCATTCGCGCTCCAGGCGTCCTGGCTGGCCCCAGCCCAGGCGACGCAGCTTGCGACTGCTGCGGAGAGATAAATCGCGCGGAGCCCGCGATGACGCGAGCGCGCCCCGATAGGTAAATGTGACATTTCAGAAAACTCCCCAGGGAGGATGACAAGTGCGGCGCCACTTCGACCCCACAGTCGAACCGAACGCGCCGCTCCACGACAAGTACTACAGATCACCGTCAAGACGCAACGATACGCTGGCGCATCCTGCGTTGTTGCAACACATCAAATTTCCGGATCCGACGGAAACCGGACTGCCAAGCCCTTGTCCATCGAGCACGCAGTCGGTTCCGAATTCCAGCGAATCCATTCCCAACGCGTTCGATGCCATGCATTGGCGCATGGCACCGACGACGAACGGCCTCTTCCGGTCAAGGCTGCTTGAGTGACGGATCGAAGCCGTTGATGAAGATGATTTCCAGCGGATCGAGATTTACCGTCACGTTGACCGGCACCGAAATCAGCGCATGCGCCGCATCATTGCTGTGCACGCAAACGAACGCGCTGTAAGTGCCGGCGATCAACGTGCTTGCATCGACCGTCGCGGTAACCGTCGCGGTCGCTCCGGCAGCGACCGATCCCGAAGTCGGCGCGACATCGAGCCAAGCCAAGGGTTCTGGATTCGCGCAGGAAACCGCAGCGACGTCGATCGTGTAGTCCAGGCTGCTGCCGGCGTCCCCGGAATTGGTGATGCCGAACATGTCGGTCGCAGTGGCGCCCTGCTCGACCACCACATCGATGTTTTCCGGAGCGACCGTTGCGGCCGGATTGCTGGTCGGCGTGCCCGCCCAAGGGCCAAACGGCATCAAGGTCGGGCCGGTCTTCTTGCATTCCATCGAGTCCTGCGGGATGCAACCGCTGCCGGTGCAGCCCGGCGGCCAGCTGTTGGCCGTGCTGTCGCGCACGGCGACACGGTAGTAGAGAGCGACGTTGGAACCGGCAAGACTCTCGCCGTTGACGAGCGCGTTCTGGTTCATCGTGCAATCGAACAGGTCGTAGTCGGGATTGTCTCCGTATTCGCCGTCGTGCTGACGCGTCGCCATGAAGTCGATGGTATGGAATCCGCGACCTGACTCGTTCGTCGCCACGCTGTAGTCATTGGAGCCAGGAATCAGCTTGTAGCCATTGCCGGTAGTGGCGTTGCGGACCTCCCAGGTCTTCGGACCGCCGGCCGGGCCGCCCGTTGCATTGCGCAGGTCCGAGAATTCGGTGGTCTGATCAACGCCGTTGGTGCTGACGGTGTTCGGGGCGCCGTCGATCTGGAATTCCATGCGCCAGTAGTTGTGGTGCCAATGGGTGACGCTGTTATAGGTGCCGTTGCGGTTGCCGAAGCCGAACGATGGCTCGATGCGGCCGTCGCTCCAGAACGTCCAGCGCGACGCGTACATGTACCAGTCCGCGCGATACTGCGTCGTCAGCACGACGTGGTCTCCGTTGTCCTCGATCGCGAATCCGGAACCGCAAGTCGCAGTGGAATTCGGATAGCCCGGCAGCGAAAACGGACAGGTGCCGTACGAAGCGGTCGGGTCCTGCGAACGGTCGCAAGCGGTGGTCGCCGTCGGCGGATCGACGGAAATGCCGAGCTTGTCCTGTACCGCGACGTCTGCCAGCACGGGCGAAGTGTCGTTCTTCCAGTCTCGATAACAGTCGCCGCCCGCGCCGTCCTTGTATTCGGCGAACAGCATCGGCGCATGCGCGCGAACGAAGACGAGATGTCCCTTGAAATAGACCTTGCGCAATTCCATGCCGGAACCTTCCGGTCCCGCGCTTTCGTCAGGCGGCAACCAGCACATTTCCCAGACAGGGTCGGACGCCGGCCAACTGAGTTTGGTTTCCGGATTGGTGCAGCTGGGCGAACCGGCATGGGCCAGACCGCAACCGCTGCCCAGCATCAGCAATACCAGCAACGCTAATTTTCGTGAATACATGACTTCACTCCCCATGAGGCTTGGCGAAAGGTTCGCCGTCGACCGGCTGATAGAACGGATATACGACGCGATCGCTTTGCAGATCCACGATCGCATGGGCAACCACGGTGTCCCCATGATCGGCGGCAGCAATCGCGTGGATGCAACGGGAGCCGCGATCGCAATAGGGGTCGCCAGGTTTGCGGAACGCGAATCCGCCCGCCCAGATGACGACATCCTGTCTGTCGACGAGCGGCTTCAGATCGGGCTGCGCACGCACGAGCTGACGCGCGCGCGCGGCTTCCGCCTCGGTCAGCGACAGGTTCGCGCCGACCATTTCCCTGGTTTCGAGCAGATGACCGTCGCCGTCGAAGGTTCTGCGCAACGCGACACCGCGCGCGTAGTCCCATCCGTACTCGACCTCGCGACGTTGCTCCTTGCCGTCGACGAGGACGAAGTCGCCATGGCGCCGCGCCACGACGTAGCCGTGCATGCGACCCGCCGGCGCGGGAACAGCGCTCGGCGCAGCCGTTTTTTTTGCGGGCTGGCTGGCGCAACCCGCGGCGAGCAGAACAAGCGCGGAAGCTACCAGCGACAGCGATCTGACAATCATGGGCGTTTTCCCGAAGCGATGACCGAACCGGAGACGACGACTTCGGGCGGCGATTTGCCATGGCCGGCCTGGAGCGGGTCGCCCGGTTCGTTGTTCCACAACTGATACATGAATTCGCCGCGCGTGCGCGATTGCGGACCCACCGTGAACGGGCGACCCGGACCGTCGGCGCACATCGCGTTTTCATCCGGAGTCGCGTTGGCGACCGCCTGGTCGCGCAAGAACTCGATGTAGTCGCGGCTGGCGGTCTGGTAGTACAGCGTCGCTGTGGCGGAAAACGGCGCATGGCCACCCGGCGGCAATGCGAAGCTGTAGCTGACGCGATCAACGTTGACCAGGACACCTGATCCCGGCTTCGTTTCCGGATACGTGTAGCCGACGGGCGCGACTTCATCGCCGGCAGGATCGTCGATCGCCGTCGGCCGGAATCCGAGCGGCGGGATCCGGTTGTCCTTGGCCACGCAGTCGTTGAGCACGAAGTGGAACTGCCTGGCGCCGCCGCTTTCGGTGCGGCATTGATTCGTGCCGGTGTCCCACACGCCCTGCAGGATTTCGTAGACGTGCGCCTGCGCATCCTCGGTCAGCAGCGCACTCGCCGCATCGTAGGCGCCACTCTCGGCCACCGTCTGGCCGTCCGCGTCGCGCACTTGCACATTGATCCACATGCGACGGCCTTCGGAATAACCCGTCGGAAGCTTGTGCCCGGAAAGGTTCGTCACGTCGACACGCAGGCCGAGCGCACCGGCGCTCGACGTCCCGGGCGCGGCGTAATCCGTCACCGCAACGGCGATCTGCGCGCTCGACTGCAGCATCGTCCGCGCCGCGGCGATCGTACGGTCGTAGTCGGCTGTGCGACCGCTGCCGAGCGATCCGCCGTATTCGTCGCGAATGATGCCCGGTATCCAGGTGTTCGCGCCGGCGAACTCGTGCACCGGCAGGTTACCGGTGCGAGAACCGGCCGGGTTCTGCAGGCAGGCCTTGGCAACGGGATCCTCCGACGAACGCATGTGGCACGCTTGGCAGGGTTGCGCACGCGCGACCGCGGGCACGCCGGACAGCGTCCCTTCAAAACCGTCCCGGAAGATCGCTTCGGCGAACAGGCTGCGCGTCCATTCGGTGTAGGTGCGCTCGATCGGGAATGGCCGGCCACTGTCCGTGCCATCGGCGCGGATCAAGGTCTTCAATGGCCCTTCGTCGGTATCCGGCGTGGTGACGTCGTGGCAGCTGCCGCACAACGCCGAACCGGTGTGGTATTCCGAGTAGGTCCAGCCGTGCGGCGGCTGCAAGGGATCGGTGGCGCTCGTGTAGGGATACGGACCGCGCCGGCACGGACCGTAGTACTTCGAGCCGTCCTCGTTCGTGCAGCTGAGCGAATCGTCGACCCAGGTGGCGGCATTGCCGGGGAACGCGGCCTGTCCCTGCGGGCCGGTCGGCATCAGCCGATGGCAAAAATGGCAGTCGACGCCCGAGTAGTCGTTCGACTTGCCTTCGCGCGCAGCCGGATTGCCGAGCAGCAGGCAGCCCTTTTCGCCGCCCGGAGCATTGACGCCGCCGCCGGCTGCCTTGACCACGTTCCCGTTGAGCCAGCCGCGGGGCGTGTGGCAGCGCAGGCAATAGTCACCGACACCTGACTTGCCGATGGACGCCGCATCGTTGTTGGCAACGTCGAGCGCGGCCCAGAACAGCGGGTCGCGCGTCGCATTGGCCATCATCGAACCGGCCCAGCTGGAGTGCGGCATGAATGGCAACGTCGTCGCATTGTTGCCGCGGTGGCAGGACGAGCAGCCACTCGGATCTTCCAGCGCCGACTGCAGGCCCGGTTGGGTTCCATGGGGCGTGAAATCGAGCGCCGTTGCCGCGGCGCCGGCCAGCAGCATGACGAACGCCACGACACCCATGCTCACGACACGGGTTTTCATGCGGCCGCCCGCAACAGCGAGTCAGGCATTGATTGTCTGTCCTGTGGCAGTCTCAAGACGGAGTACGCTCCGCATTGAGCGCACCGGTTGCGCGATGCCGCGCAACCGGTGCGTCGGCATCAACGGCCGCGGAGGTTGAGCGCGCTGGACGTCCCGGGAACGAGCGTCGCGACGTCGTACGAAGCCGGCGTACCCGCCTGTGCCACATGCACGGTCGCCATGCCGGTCGTCGGCGCCTTGTCCGTGGTCAGCGTGAAGGCATACATCACGCCCCAGTCGAGCGACTTCGGAACCGCCGAGGTCGAAAAGGTCGGTGCACTGAAGCCCGGAATATTGGTATCGGTACTCCAGTCGACACGGCCACTCGTCGTCTGCACGCGCCAGTTCATGCCCGGATCGATCTCGCCGACCCTGCCTGGCAGTGCGGTGATGTGCGCGCCGGACGGCACCGGCACGCTGAAGCGGTCGAAGCCCTTGTTGCTGATCACGCGCACGTTCGGCGCGCTGCCCGAGGTGATCGCACGGGCAAAGTCCACGTTCATCACTGCATAGTCGTAGCGCCACTGGCCATTGCCGAGGTTGGTGACCTTGACCGCGACCTTGGCGCGTCCTTCCGGCGTGACCAGCTCTGTGTTCTTCGCATTCGCCGGCGGATTGGCCGGATCGACCCAGCGGTCGATGGCAGGTCCGAGCTTGTAGCTGCTGCCGCCGCCCGGCGCCCAGGTGCTGCCGCTCCAGCTCGGCGCGCCGGTGACCGTGGCCATCGAGTTGTACGGATTGATGTCGTCGCGGGCGATGTACCAGGACTCGAACAGGTAGGTCGAGCCCGGATGGACGCTGGAGCTGATCTGGTTCTCGCGCACGATCAGGCGCTGGTCGTAGCTGCCGTTGCCGCCGCCCGAATTGCTGCCGGTGCAATTGGGATCGTAGATCGATCCGCAACGCCCCCACACGCCGGTCGCCGGCACGATTTCCGAACGCGGACCGAGATCCGAACTGGTGTCATTGTTGCCGGTGCCGTAAGTGTCCGAACAACTGCGGCCCAGGATGTGGCTGTCGTGGTCGGAGTTGTCCGCGCAGCCACCGTTGACCGTCAGCCAGGCGTGCTTGACGCCCGAACGGCCGACCTGCTCGATGGAACCGTCGGAGTCGATGCGGTACAGGTTCCAGATCAAGTACGGATGCTGATCGTTGTTGTACGGTGCAAAGGTACCCGAGAACTTCTGGTTCCACGAAATGCCGGCCGTCCACAGCGCAGTGCTGGTGCCAAGATCGCCTTGTCCGGGAATCGTCACGGCAAGCGAACCGTTGTTCACGTTGTTCTTCAGTGTCGAGCTCGGCGTGAAGACCACCTTGCCCGTGCCGTTCAGGCCAGTGCAACCCTGGCAGCGCGTGTACTGCATCGTGAACGACTGCATGAACAGGTCGGCTTGATATGTACCGCCGTTCGGGGCCGCGTCGCCCGGCCAGTGCGGATTGCTGGCGAGCGGCATCGCGCCGCTGCCCTGGGTCTGCACGTCGGTCGTCATCGCCAGGTCGGCGATCGCCCAGCCAGCCACCTCGGGATGCCCGATGCGCTGCGCCAACTCCTGGCTGATGCGCATGTCCATGGCACCCACCGACAGACGCGTGTCGTTGTCGAGCAGCTCGTACATCAGGCGATCGATGTAGAACCAGACCTGCCCGTCGTTGCCGACGAAGTTCAGGACCAGCGGATCCTGCGTGCTCGGCACCAGGCGGAAATCGTTGAAGTCGAGCTGATCGCCATTGGCAAGGCTGACCGAATAGCCGCCCGTCGCCTGCAACGAGCCGCCGTTGAATCCGCGGAAATATCCGCCCTCGACATGGAACTCGAGTGTTCCCGCGCGACGCAGTTCGAAGCGGTCACGACCACGCATGCTGAGGCCCGGCAGGGCTTCGTGCGCGTTCGAAATTTGCACGCCGATGTCACCTGCGAGGTCGCGATTCCAGCGCACCTCCACGGTGCCTCCCCATGCAGCCCAAAGCTGCTGCTGCGCCGACGGCGCCTTGAATCCTTGGGTCGAGGCTTTCGACGCAAATGCGGCGGATGCACCGAACAGCGAAACACAGCCGGCGGCAAGCGCCAGAACGAGCACACGAACTTTCATTGATATCCACCCCAGCAATCAATAGTTGGCCAGCCCCTCCCTGGGTGTTCTTCCTCGATTTCGATTATCAGCCGTTCCACCGCATCGTTGACGACGGGTTCCCGGAAAGATGTCATGACAATGGCCGGGGCTGTCCAGCCCGACCATCCGACGAAACGTAGCACCTTCGCCGCTCGGATGTTGTTGCCTTGCGACAAAACCGATTCAGCCTGCACCGGGAAGGCCGGCATCCTGCCATCACCTGCGCCTGCCGCGAACCCGATGACATCCCGTCCGGGCACGCGTTCCCGCGTTGCCGGGCAAGCCGTCGGGATCTATCACTTTCCGCGCATCGATATCGCCATGTCGACGCCCTCGAAGCCATCCACGAACAGGCGATCGCCGCTGCCATCGCTGACTGTGCCGACGAGCTCCGGCGGTGACTTGCCGTAGCCGCGCTGGTCCGGATCGTCCGCGGCATTGTTCCAGAGCTCGTAGACGAACTGGCCACGCGTCCGATCCTGCGGCCCGACCACGAATGGCCGATTCGATGCGCCGCTGCACATCGCGTTCTCGCCGGCGATTTGGTTGGCCGCGGCCTCATCGCGCAGGAATTCGATGTATTCCCTGCTCGACGTCTGATAGTAGAGCTGGGCAGTCACTGCGAAGGGCCCTTCGTGCCCCGCGGGAATCGCGAAGCTGTAAGGCACCTTGTCGTAGTTGACCAGGGTTCCCGAGCCGGGCGCGGTTTCGGGATACACAGCGCCCACCGGCCGCACCTCGTAACCATTCGGATCGTCCGCGCTCGCCGGCGTGAAGCCGAGCGGCGGAATGCGGTTGTCCTTGGCGATGCAGTCGTTCAACACGAAATGGAACATCGGCTTGCCGTTCGCATCGTCGACGTCGCAGGCCCCGTCGCCGTCGTGATTCCAGATGCCCTGCAGCACTTCGTAGACGCGAGCCTGCGAATCGCTGGTGAGAGTCGCGGTAGCGGGATCGTAGGCGCCGCTTTCCGCGACAAGGGTTCCGGACGCATCCCTGACCTGCACGTTGAGCCACATGCGACGGCCCTCGCCGTAGCCGCTTGGCAGTTTGTGTCCGCTGAGGTTGGTGACCTTGACCTGCAGACTCATGCTGCCCGGCGTCGAGGCGCCAGGCGCAACATAGCCGGAAACGCTGGTCTCGATCGATGCCGAGGATTGCAGCATCTGCCGCGCCCACGTGATGGTCTGGTCGAACGAATCCTGGCGACCGATGCCCTGCCACGAGCCGGGAATCGCGCTTGTGTCGGCGTATTCGCCCTTGATGATTCCAGGCACCCAGGTATTGCCACCGGCGAACGCGTGCACCGGCAGGTTGCCGCTGCGGTTGGGATAGCCGCCGAGCGTGCAAGCGGTCGCATTCGGATCCTCGCTGGTCGGCATGTGGCAGGCCTGACAGGTCTTGCCCGCGACCGGATTCGAAAACGCGCTGCGCTGCCACTCGCTGAAGGTGCGCTCGATCGGAAACGGCACGCCGGTGTCGGTGCCGTTGGCAAGCTTGAGCGTCTTCAACGGGCCGTTCGCGGTGTCGGGCGTGGTCACGTCATGGCACTGCCCGCACATCGCGCTCTCGGTATGGAACGAAGAGTATTTCCACGCATGCGGCGGTTCCGCGCCGCTGGTGTAGTTGTATGGACCACGGCGGCAAGGTTCGCCCGCGCCGTTGCAATCATCGTCTTCGAGCCATGCGGCGCCGTTGCCGGGCAAGGCCTGTCCAGCCGGCCCCTGATCCATGTTGCGATGGCAGAAATGGCAACCCAGACCGCTGTAGTCGCTGTAGGCATCGGGCGCGTCGTAGCTGCCTTCGAGCAGGCAGGCCGCAGCGCCCGTCGCTATGTCGTTGTCCGGCTGGCCGTAACCCGCCTTGACGACGTGGCCGCCATACCAGCCGCTCGACGTGTGGCAACGCAGGCAATAGTCGCCGACGCCGGGCACGTCGTTGTTCGCGATATCGAGCGCGGCGAAGAACAGCGGATCGCGCGTCGCATTCGCCATCATCGAACCCGCCCAGGTCGGATGCGGCCGGAACGCGCTCGACGTCGCGGTGCCGCCGGCTCCGTGGCAGCCGGCGCAATCGTCCGAGCCATACAGCGAATAAGCCAGCCCCGGCTGCGTGCCATGCGGCGTGAAATCGATGGACGCGCCCAACGGAGCCAGCCGTTGCGACACGTCTACCCATGCATCGAACGCACGCGCAACACTCGTTCCCGCCAGGGCCGCCGCGCAAACGGCCCAGCCGATCCACCCCAAGGTTCTCTTCACGAATTTCTCCGTCCACTGCGAACGCAAACGTCCTGCATGCGCCGCGACATCGAAACCCGGATGTTAGTGCAGAAGCGGCCCCGTTTAGCAAGCGTCCCGCGACAGCGTCGAAGCGCGCGTGATGCCGCTGGCATCGTTCGCGCCGTTCGCGCTAGCTTGCACGCATGACCGAAGCCGCACGCATCGCCTCGCTCGAACGCATCGCCACCCATCTCTCCGAAGGCCGTCCCGATCTCGCCGCGCAAGCAGCGGCGGCGATGCGCGAACGCTTTCCGCGGGATGCCGAATGTTTGCGGCTGTCCGGCATTGCATTGCTGCAACTGGGCCGCGGCGAGGAAGCGCTTGCACAGCTGCACGCTGCACGCGCGATCGCACCGAGCTCGGTCGAAGTGCTCGCCAATCTCGCCAGTGCGCAACTCGCCACGTCGCAAACGCAGGCGGCCCTGTCGACGCTCGACGACGCATTGCGCCTCGCGCCGAACCATCCCGCCCTGCTCAACGCGCTCGGCAATGCGCGGCATGCGGCTGGCGATCTCGCTGGCGCGCGCGATGCGTATCGCGAAGCGACGCGAGTGAACCCCGACCACGTCGGCGCCTGGTGCAACCTCGCCGCAAGCGAACTCGCGCTCGGCGACGTCGCCGATGCGGAACGCGACATACGCCGCGCGCTCGCGCTGGCGTCCGACTATCCGGATGCGTGGCTCCTGCTCGGCCGCGTGCTCGCCGCGCGCGGCGATGCATCGGCTGCGATGGACGCCTACGCACGAGGCCAGCGCACCGCGCCGGACGACGCGCGTTTTCCCTACGAACTCGGTTTGCTCGCCGAGGAGCGCAAGCAACTCATCGTTGCGGCGAATGCACAGGCGCGCGCGGTCACGCTCGATCCATCGCTGCATCGCGCCTTCGGTCAGCTCGTGTTCCTGCGCCGCCAGCTGTGCGAGTGGCGCGATCTCGACGCACTTTCGCGCGGCGTGCGCGAACGCGTTGCCGCGGGCGTGCCCGGCATCGCGCCGTTCGGCTTCCTCGCCGAACCGGCGAGCGCGGCCGAACAGCTGCGCTGCGCGCGCATCGCCGCGGCCGACGTCGAAAGCCGGATGGCATTGCTGCGCGCACAATTCGATGCGGAACCCGCGCGCGCGGCGCAAGATTCGCCGTTGCGCATCGGCTTCGTCTCCAACGGCTTCGGCAATCATCCGACCGGACTGCTCTGCGTCGCGCTCGTCGAAGCCTTGCGCGAACACGCCGTCGAAACGCACCTGTTCGCCACCGGCAACGACGACGGCAGTGACATCCGCGCGCGCCTTCGCGCTGCCGCGCGGCTGCACGACGTCGCCGGTCTCGGCACGTTGCCGCTCGCGCAGGCGATCCGCGCGCAAGGCATCGACGTGCTTGTCGACCTGCGCGGCTGGGGCGGCGGCAGCGTCGCGGAAGCGCTCGCCTTGCGACCCGCGCCTGTGCAGGCGGCATGGTTCGCCTATCCAGGCACGTCGGGCGCGCCATGGATCGACTACTTCATCGCCGATCGCGTCGTGTTGCCGGATTCGCTGCGCGCGCATTTTTCCGAACACATCGCTTGGCTGCCGCGCTGCTTCCAGCCATCCGATCCAACGCGGGAAATCCGCGAACCGCCATCACGCGAAACCTGCGGACTGCCCGCTCACGGCGTCGTCTACGCCTGCTTCAACAACAGCTACAAGATCAATCCCCGCGGCTTCGATCGACTGCTGGCACCGCTGCGCGACGTCGCGGATTCCGTGCTGTGGCTGCTCGCCGGACCCGACGGCGCGGACGAACGCCTGCGCGAGCAGGCGCGTGCGCGCGGCATCGATCCGGCGCGGCTCGTGTTCCAGCGGAAACTGCCGCACACGCAATATCTCGCGCTCTACCGGCATGCCGACCTTTTCCTCGACACGGCGCCCTATGGCGCGCACACGACCGCGTCGGACGCGATCTGGGCCGGTTGCCCGGTGTTGACCACGCCGGGCGAAACGTTCGCGTCGCGTGTCGCGGCAAGCCTGAACCAGCATCTCGGCCTGCCGCAACTCAATGCAGCCGATGATGCAACGTTCGTGGCGCAGGCAATCGCGCTGGGTCGCGACGCCGACGCACGCGCGCACCTGCGCGAAGCGCTCGCGCAACGTCGATCCGACAGCAGCCTGTTCGACATGCGCGCGCTCGCCGCGGATCTCGTCGCACTGCTGCGGCGCATGGCCGAGCGACAGCGCGCCGGCCTCGCGCCGGACGATCTGGCCTGAACGCGGGGCGCGCTATGCTGCGCCGGCCCACCGGAGGACGCGCGATGAAAAGCATCAAGAAGAAGAAATACGCGCACGCGCTGGACGATCTCTACGACGAACTCGTCGCACTGCAGCGCTGGATCATCGCGGGCGGCAAGCGCGTCATCATCCTCTTCGAAGGGCGCGACGCCGCCGGCAAGGGCGGCGTCATCAACACGATCATGGCGCCGCTCAACGCGCGCTACGCACGCAACGTGGCGCTGTCCAAGCCGAGTGAACGAGAATCGACGCAATGGTATTTCCAGCGCTATGTCGAGCACCTGCCGAGCGCGGGCGAACTCATGCTGTTCGACCGCAGCTGGTACAACCGCGCCGGCGTCGAACACGTGATGGGCTTCTGCACGCAGGCGCAATATCGCGCCTTCCTCTTCGCCTGCCCGACGTTCGAGAAGATGCTCGCCGACGACGGCATCATCATCCTCAAGTACTGGCTCGCGGTCGACCAGGCCGAGCAGGAGGAACGCTTCGCCGAGCGCGCCACCGACCCGCTCAAGCGCTGGAAGATCTCGCCGATCGACATCAAGGCGCGCGAGCAGTACGCCGCCTACGGCGAGGCGCGCGACGCGATGATCGCGGCGACGGACAAGCCATGGGCGCCATGGTTCGTCGCCGACTTCAACGACCAGAAACGCGGCCGCCTCAACCTCGTCGCGCACCTGCTCGGCCGCCTGCCCGAACGCGCACCGCCGGACAAGCCGTTGCGGCTGGCCAGGCTCAAACGGCCGCCGGGCGCCGAGAAGCTCGCCGACGACAAGCTCTGGATTCCCGAACGCTATTGAGTCGGCGCGGGCATCGACCACATGAAAAAGGGCGCACCGGAGTGCGCCCTTTTCGTTTCCCGATCGCGATGCCTGCAGCGATCAGGGCCGGCGCGCGAGCTCCGGATTTTCCTTCGACACCGGCATCAGGTCGGTCTTCGACACGCCGAGCCAGTACAGGATCGGGTTGGCGAAGAAGATCGACGACAGCGTGCCGATCACGATGCCGACGAGCATGGTCAGGCCGAAGCCGTGCACGGCCGGACCGCCGACGAAATACAGCGCGAACATCGTCAGCGACGTGGTCAGCGAGGTCATGATCGTGCGCGACAGCGTCTGGTTGATCGCCTTGTTGAGGATCTCGTAGGAATCGGCCTTGCGCGTCATGCGGAACAGTTCGCGCACGCGGTCGAAGACGACGACCTTGTCGTTGATCGAGTAGCCGATGACCGCGAGCAGCGCGGCGAGCACGGTCAAGTCGAACTCCATCTGCGTGAGCGAGAAGAAGCCGAGCGTGAGGATCGTGTCGTGGATTTCGCTGGCAATCGCGGCGACGGCGAAGCGTTTCTCGAAGCGGATGCCGATGTAGATCATGATGCCGATCATCACGAACACCGCGGCGACGATGCCGCTGCTCTTGAGTTCGGCGCCAACCGACGAGCCGACGAAGTCGGGATGGCGCTTGAGCGCGGCGTCGGAGCGCGACTTCTGCAGCGCCTCCATGACCGACTTGCCGACCGCTTCGACGTCCTTCTGGTCCGCCTGCGGCTGCAGGCGGATCGAGACGTCACGCGTGCCGCCGACGCTCTGCACCTGCGCATTGTGGATGCCGGCGGCTTCGAGCGCGTCGCGCACCTGGTCGACCTCCACGGGCTGCTGGTAGGTCGCCTCGACGATGACGCCGCCGGTGAAGTCGAGCGCGTAGTTGAGGCCGCGCGTGGCGAGCAGCACGAGCGAGGCCAGCACGAGCACGACCGAAATCGCGATGCTGACCTTGCGCCCGGCGAGGAAGTCGATGTTGCTGTTCGGGTTGAAGAGTTCCATGACGTTTCCTCAGGCGGCGGCGCGGTTGGAGTAGCCGCTGCCCAGCGACAGGCCCTTGAGCTTCTTGCGGCCGCTGTGGATGAGATTGGTGATCGCGTGCGTGACGGTGACCGAGGTGAACATCGAGGTCAGGATGCCGATGAACAGCGTCACGCCGAAGCCGCGGATTGCGCCCGAGCCGAGCGTCATCAGCGCGAGCGCGGCGAGCAGGTGGGTCACGTTGGCGTCGAGGATCGTCGCCCAGGCCTTGTCGTAGCCGGCGCGGATCGCCGCGAGCGGCGTCGAGCCGTTGCGCAATTCCTCGCGGATGCGCTCGCAGATGAGCACGTTCGCGTCGATCGCCATGCCCAGAGTCAGCACGATGCCGGCGATGCCGGGCATCGTCAGCGTGACGCCGATGGCCGACATGATCGCGAGCAGCAGCACGAGGTTGAAGAACAGCGCGACGTCGGCGATGAGGCCGAACAGCCAGTAGTAGAACGCCATGAAGATGAGCACGGCGCCGAGGCCGAGCAGCACCGCGAACACGCCCTTCTTGATGTTGTCGGCGCCGAGGCTCGGGCCGATCACGCGTTCCTCGACGATGTCGATCGGCGCGGCCAGCGAGCCGGAGCGCAGCAGCAGGGCGAGGTCGGAGGCTTCCTTGGAACTGGACAGGCCCGTCGTCGAGAACTGCGTGGAGAACACGCCGCGGATCGTCGCGCTGCTGATCACGTCTTCGCTGATCTTGGTGCTGCGCACTTCCTTGCCGTCGATGACCTTCACCTCCGGCGTGCGCTCGATGTAGAGCACGGCCATCGGCTTGCCGACGTTCTGCGTGGTGAAGTCGAGCATCTTGCGGCCGCCGGTCGCATTGAGGTGCACCGACACGCCGGGCGTGCCGCTCTGCGGATCGGGCGCGCTGGAGGCGTCGACCATCTCGTCGCCGCTGACGATGACCTTCTTCTTGAGCAGGATCGGAACCTTCTTGCCGTCCGGCCCGAGGTTGCGCATGTAATAGAGCTTGTCGTCGGGCGGCACGTTGCCGCTGCGCATCGCATCGAACGCGTTCGTGTCCTGGTCGACCGCGTGGTACTCGAGCGTCGCCTGCGCGCCGAGCACGCGCTTGGCCTCGGCCGTGTCCTGCACGCCGGGCAGTTCGACGACGATGCGCGTCTCGCCCTGCTGCTGGATCAGCGGTTCGGCGACGCCGAGCGCGTTGATTCGATTGGACAGCGTGGCCTGGTTCTGGCGGATCGTGTTGAGCGCGGCTTCGCGCACCTTGTCCGGCTTGACGCCGGCGTTGAGCGTGAACGAGTCGCCCGCGGCCGCGCCATTGGAAACCACGAGGTCGGGCACCTTGGCCTGGATCGCCGAGGTCGCCGCGTCGCGGTCTTCCGCGGAGCGCAGCTGCACGACGACACCGTGCGGGCCGCGGCCGACCGACTGGTAGCGGATGTTCCTGTCGCGCAATACGCCGCGGATGTCGTCGGTGTAACGCTGGATCTGCTTGTCGAGCACGTCCTTGTCGTCCACTTCCATGAGGAAGTGCACGCCGCCCTGCAGGTCCAGGCCCTTGGGCATCTCGCGCGCGCCGATCGCGCGCATCCACGCCGGCACGGTCGAGGCGAGGTTCGGCGCGACGACATACTGCTCGCCGAGGTCGGCCTTCATCGCTTCGAGCGCCTTGTTCTGGTCGTCGCTCGCGCCGACGGGCAGGCGCACGAGCAGGTGCTCGTTGTCGAGGTCGACGCTCTGGAAGGCGATCTTGTCCTTCTCCAGAACCCCCTGCACGCGCTCCTTGAGCGCCTGGTCGACGGTCGCGCCGCGATTGGCCGAGACCTGCACGGCCGGCTGCTGCACGAACAGGTTGGGCACGCCGTAGAGGATGCCGAGCAGCAGCACGACGACGACGAGCGCGTATTTCCAGCGTGGAAAATCGTTCATGGTGTGATCCGTTGCGACGCCGCGCGCCCCTTCGCGTGCGGCGGAAGACTTTCAGGTCGGCGCCGAGGGGCCGATTTCAAACCAGGCCGGTCAGGCCGACTTCAACGTGCCCTTGGGCAGCACCGCGGAAATCGCCTGCTTCTGCATCTTGACGGTGACGCCGGAGGCGACTTCGAGCACGACGAACTGTTCGGCGATCTCCTCGATGCGACCGAGCAGGCCACCGCTGGTCAGCACTTCGTCGCCCTTGGCCAGCGCGGCGATCATGCTGCGCTGTTCCTTGGCGCGCTTCATCTGCGGCCGGATCAGCATGAAATAGAAGATGCCGAACAGGATGATCAGCGGCAGGAAGGACATGATCGGGTTCGGCGCCGCGGCCGCGCCGCCCGCCGCCTGCGCATGGGCGTTGCTGATGAAGAAATCCATGGAAACTCCGGAAGATCGCCAAGGCATGCGGCCCCGGCGGCAATCAAAAGGCCGGGGATTATGCCATGGAAGCGCCGGGGCGGGCCTGCCACGGCGCGGCAGCGGCTGCGCCGCGCCGTCAGGCCGCCGCGTGCGCGCCCGCGCGAAGCTGGGCGTAGAACCCGGCGACGAAGGCGTCGAGCCGCGATTCGGCGATCGCCGCGCGCAGGCCGCGCATGAGGTCCTGGTAGTAGTGCAGGTTGTGGATCGTCGCCAGCATCGGCCCGAGCATCTCGCCGCAGCGGTCGAGATGGCGCAGGTAGGCGCGGCTGAAGCCGGAGCGGCAGGTGTAGCAGCCGCATTCCTCGTCGAGCGGGCGCGCGTCGCGCTCGAACTTCGCGTTGCGGATGCGCAGCACGCCGTGGCGCGTGAACAGGTGCGCGTTGCGCGCGTTGCGCGTGGGCATGACGCAATCGAACATGTCGACGCCGCGACGCACCGCTTCGACGATGTCCTCCGGCCGACCGACACCCATGAGATACCGCGGCTTGTCCTGCGGCAGCAGCGGGCCGACGAAGTCGAGCGTCGCGTTGCGTTCTTCCTCCGGCTCGCCGACGGCAAGGCCGCCGATCGCGTAGCCGTCGAAGCCGATGGCCTTGAGCGCCTGCGCGGAACGCTCGCGCAGGGCCGGGTAGACGCTGCCCTGGACGATGCCGAACAGCGCGTTCGGATTCTTCAGATCGTCGAACGCGCGCCGCGAGCGCTCGGCCCAGCGCAGCGACAGTTCCATCGACGTGCGCGCCGTGCGTTCGTCGGCGGGATACGGCGTGCATTCGTCGAAGATCATCGCAATGTCGGAATCGAGCGTGCGCTGGATCCGCATCGACACTTCCGGCGAGAGGAATACCTTCGAGCCGTCGACGGGCGAGGCGAAGGTCACGCCTTCCTCGGTGATCTTGCGCTTGTGCGCGAGCGAGAACACCTGGAAGCCGCCGGAATCGGTGAGGATCGGCCGCTCCCAGCCGATGAAGCGGTGCAGGCCGCCGAAGTCGCCGATCACGTCGAGGCCCGGCCGCAGGAACAGGTGGAACGTGTTGCCGAGGATGATCTCGGCGCCGATCTCGACCAAGCTCGCCGGCGTCATCGCCTTGACCGAGCCATAGGTGCCGACCGGCATGAACGCCGGCGTCTCGATCGTGCCGCGCGGAAAGGTCAGGCGGCCGCGGCGCGCGGCGCCATCGGTCTTGAGGAGATCGAACTGCATGGAGCGAATCGCCGCGGAAACGGGGCGCGCATGATACGCGCTGCGGCGGGTCGTGCCCGACAAGCCGCTACGGCGCGCGCGCCAGCGCGTCCGCTTTCGCCTTCTGCTGCGCCGATTGCGGCCACGCGAGCTTCACCGGCGCTTCGCACGACGACCAGTCGAGCGCATCTTTCGGCAAGGCGAGGATGCACGTACGCGCTGCCCTCGCCGGAGCCGCCCATTGGCCGTCGTCGGCCTGCACGATCGGGTTGGCGTCGAGCCTGGCCAACGCGCTGCGCACGAGCTCGGTATACGGCGGATTCAACTGCGCCGGCTTGAAGAACGCCGCGTTCGCCGTGTCGAGCTGGAGCATCGGCATTGCCTGACGCACCAACTCGCTGTGTTGCGCCGTCGCACCGTCGAGCGCGGCGTATTGCATCACGCGCGCCTCGTCGACGAAGCGGCTCGCGATGCGTTCGGCCGGTCCGCCATACACATGGAACGTCAGCCACATTCCGAATGCGGCACCGCCGACCGCACCGGCAAAAGCGCAGCCCGCGCAGGCCACGCCGATGCCCGTCCATTTCATCCAGGGTTTCATGACGTCGCTCCGTCGCGAAAACGCTGCGATGCTACGCCCGCGCCGCGCTGTCCGCCATGTCCGGCGGCCAGATCAGCATGGCATCGCCGTACGAGAAGAACCGATAGCGCTGCTCGACCGCGTGGCGGTATGCATCGAGCATGAACTCGCGACCGGCAAACGCGGAGACGAGCATGAGCAACGTCGATTCGGGCAGGTGGAAATTCGTGACCAGCGCATCGACGCTGGTGATGCGGTAGCCGGGGAAGATGAAGATCTGCGTCTCGCCCGCGAACGGCGCGACCTCGCCGCCTTGCAGCGACGATTCCAGCGCGCGCACCACGGTCGTGCCGACCGCGACGACGCGACCGCCGCGCGCACGCGTGCGGCGGATCTTCTCGACGAGCTCGGCGCCGACGTTGAGCCATTCGCGGTGCATCTTGTGGTCTTCGAGCTTTTCCGCGCGCATCGGCTGGAACGTGCCGGCGCCGACATGCAGCGTGACATAGCCGGAATCGACGCCGCGCTCGCGCAAGCGCGCGAGCAACGGCTCGTCGAAATGCAGCCCCGCAGTCGGCGCGGCGACGGCACCCGATTCGCGCGCGAACACGGTCTGGTAGCGCTCGTCGTCGGCACCGTCGGCGTCGCGCTCGATGTACGGCGGCAGCGGCATGCGGCCGAGTCGCAGCAACGTTTTTTCGAGCGGCTCGCGTTCGTCGAAGCGCAACAGGAAAAATTCGCCGTCGCGACCGAGAACGGTGACGAGACTGCCGTCGGCGAGCACGATGCGGCCGCCTTCCTTCGGCTTCTTGCTCACGCCAAGCTGCGCGCGCGCCTCGTGCGTGCCGGTCACGCGCTCGATGAGGATTTCGACCGCGCCACCGCTTTCCTTGTGACCGAATAGTCGCGCCGGCAGCACACGTGTGTCATTGAAGACGAGCAGGTCGCCCTCGCGCAGCAGGTCGGCGAGATCGGTGAAACGGCGATCCGCAAGCGAGCCGTCGCGCGCGTGGGCGACGAGCAGCCGGCTCGCCGAACGCTGCGCCAGCGGCGCCTGTGCGATGAGTTCAGGCGGCAGGTCGAAATGGAAGTCGGATTTTTTCAAGAGAGCGGATCGGGCATCGACGATGCCTGAATGATAAGGCGGCGAATGCTTCGGTACTGAAAAACCCGCCGGCAGCCGGCCATGATGCGTCGCAGTTCGCCATCCAGGGCTCGCCTTCGGCCGGCGCGCGGTGCGCGGCGGCATCGCGCACGCATGTCGGCTACAGCCAGCCTTTTTGTCGCGCCAGCCGGTGCGCCTCGATGCGGTTGCCGACACCGAGCTTGCCGATCGCCTCGGACAAATAGTTGCGCACCGTGCCGTGCGAGAGATTCAGGCGCTGCGCGATGTCGCCCGCGCTCATGCCTTCGCCGGCCAGACGCAGGACCTGGCGCTCGCGGTCGTTGAGCGGGTCGGCCTCGGACCATGCCTCGACGGCAAGTTGCGGGTCGATCGCGCGGCCGCCGCGATGCACCTTGCGCAGCGCGTCGGCGAGCTGGTCGGCCGGCGCGTCCTTGAGCAGGTAGCCGCCGACGCCGGCGTCGAGCGCGCGACGCAGGAAACCGGCGCGCGCGAAAGTGGTCACGATGACGACCTTGCACGGGAGTTCATGGCGCTGCACGCGCTGCGCGAGTTCGAGTCCGGTCAGGCCGGGCATCTCGATGTCGGTGACGAGCAGGTCGGGCTTGAGCGATTGCAGCAGGCGCCAGGCTTCCTCGCCATCGGCCGCGCTGCCGACCACGTCGATGTCGGATTCCAGGCCAAGCAGCGCGGACAACGCGCCCCGCACCATCGCCTGGTCTTCGGCGAGCAACACTCGGATCATCGCGGTGGAACCGGCAGGCGGAAACGGAGCATGACTTTAACCGCCACCGCGGCCTTCCGTCTGCACGCTCAGGCGCGTGAGACATCCATCGCGGCGAGCGGAGCCGACGGCAACGGCACAACCGCGACGAGTCGCGTGCCCTGCCCGCTCGCCGAGTCGATCGACAGGCGGCCGCCGAGCGCCTGCAGGCGTTCGCGCATGCCTTCGAGGCCGTTGCCGGGCACGATGCTCGCGCCGCGGCCATCGTCGGCGACGACGAGGCGCACCGACGACGCATCCGTGGTGACCTCGACGCTCGCGCGCGTCGCGCGCGCGTGGCGCTGCACGTTGGTGATCGCCTCGCGCACGGTCAGCGCCAGCGCGGTTTCCAGCTCCGGCGGCAGTGCGGCATCGGGCAATGCGTAGTCGAGGCGCACGTCGGAGGATTCGAGCAGCAATCGGGCCGCGGCAAGTTCGGCAGACAACCCGGCGGCGCGGATGCCGCTGACCGCGCGTCGCACCTGCGCGAGCGCATCGCGCGCGACGCGTTCGACGTCGAGGATCTCGCGCCGCGCCGCGAGCGGATCGCGATCGAACAGGCGCGCCGCGAGTTCGGACTTGAGCGTGATCAGCGACAGCGTGTGGCCGAGCAGGTCGTGCAGGTCGCGGCCGATGCGTTCGCGCTCGGCGAGCGCGCCCAGACGCCGCACCTCGTCGTGGCTGAGCTTGAGCTCGGCCTGGCGCAGACGCTTTTCGCGATGGAAGGAATTGGCCGCGGTGATCGCGATGGCGAGGACCAACGAAATGCAGGCGGTCAATGCGGCGTATTCCGGCGGCATGCCGAGCGCGAGCAGCCACGCCGCGTAGAGCACCATGCCGGCGACGATCGTGATGATGATCGCGCGCAACGAAAGTCCTGCCTGCGGCAGGAAAACGGCGGCGTAGATGAGATACGTGTTCGCGCAGACGTTGATGGGCGTCAGCGCGAAACCGAGCGCCGCGATTGCCGCCTCGCACAGGAGCAGGCGCCGTCCGCTGCAGCGGTATGCGAGGAAATACAGCGGCAGGAAAACGGCGGCGCTGGCCGATGTCGGCCAGATCCATTCCAGCCATGGCAGGTTCGCCCAGTTCATGAACAGGAACATCAGGTAGAGCAGGCTCCACAGCGGCGCGGAGCCGACTTCGTCGTAGCGCGGCCCGATCAACCGGCGCTGCCAGTTGGATGGAATCGAAGCTGGTTTCATCTCGCCTTCCGCCATTGTTCGATCATACGCCGGCGACATGCATCACCAGCGCCGCCGCGACGAGCACACCACTGACCAGCAGCCGCCACAGGATCAGGCGCATGGCGGCGCTCATCCACGCGCCAGGCGGCGACGCGCCGGCACGAGGAATGCGACCGTCACGACGGCGAGCGCCGCGACGTGCGACAGCGTCGAACCCGTGCTCGGCTGGCCGACGGCGGCATAGGCGAGCTGGCCGAGGTGATACGCCGGCCACAGCGGCGCGATCTCGCGCAGGAACGCCGGCATCGCCGACAGCGGCAGCCACAGGCCGGACAGGAACGACAGCGGCAGGTAGATGAGGTTGATGATCGCCGGCGCCGCCTGTGCGCCCACGGCGCTGCCGACGAACAGGCCGATCGCGCAGAACGGCAGCACGCCGAGCACGTCGACGGCGAACAGTTGTGCCCACGCCGTCAGCGGCAGGTGCACGCCGGCGACCGTGATCGCGATCGTCGCGAGGATCACGAAGATGATCGCCGCGAACAGCATCGCCATTGCCAGCTTGGCGACGAGGTACGCGCCAGGCGGCAGCGGCATCGCGCGGCGCCACTGCAGCCAGCCGCGGTCACGATCGGTCGCCACCGACACGCCGAAGCCGAACAGGCCCGGCGCCATCACGCCGAACGCGCCGTAGCCGGCGAGCATGTAGGTGGCCATGTCGAATGGCCCGGCGTTGTGCCCGCGGTTCATGAGCACGCCGAACAGCAGATAGAACATCGCCGGGAACACCAGCGTCGGGATGCAGAACATCGGCGTGCGCAGCAGGCGCAGGAATTCGTGCCTGGCTTCGATGAGATGGCAGCGCAGCAGGTTCGGCGAGGACGATGCGGAAGAAGCGGGAAGAATGGCGGCGACGCTGGACATGGAATTCTCCAAGAGTTCGATCAGGCCGCAGCCCGGGTGATTTCGACGAAGGCTTCGGCGAGGCCCGCGCGCTGGATTTCCAGTTCGCCGAGCGAATCGTCCTCGGCGAGCAGGCGGCGCACGATGGCTTCGGCCGCGTCGGTGACGACTTCGATGCGCTCGCCATCGCGATTCGCGCTGCGCACCTGCGGCCACGCGGCAACGGCACCGGCATCGAGCGAACTGACGCAGCGGATGCGCTTGTGCGCTATGCGTGCGCGCACCTGCGCGACGGTTCCCGCGGCAACGATGCGCCCCTGCGTGATCACGGCGACGCGGTCGGCGAGCGCTTCGGCTTCCTCGAGGTAATGCGTGGTAAGAACGATCGCACAGCCTTCGGCGACGAGCGCGCGGATCGTGCGCCACATCGTCTCGCGCGCCTCGATGTCGAGGCCGACGGTCGGCTCGTCGAGGAACAGCAGCCGCGGCCGGCCGCAGATCGCGAGCGCAAACTGCACGCGGCGCTGCTGACCGCCGGACAGTTTTCCGTAGCGGCGATCCATGAGGCCGTCGAGCCCGGCCATGCGCACGCAGTCGTCGGTCGAATACGGCTGCGCGTAGGCCGCGCGCGTCTGCGCGAGGAGCTCGCCGACTTTCAGCGTTTCCGGCAGGCCAGCGCTCTGCAGCATGACGCCGATGCCACGCCGCGCCGCGAGCGCGTGCGGCGACTGGCCGAACAGGCGCACCTCGCCGCCGTCGGCCTCGAGCAAGCCGAGGCCGAGCGCGATCGCCGTCGTCTTGCCCGCGCCGTTCGGGCCGAGCAGCGCGAGCAGCTCGCCGCCATGGACGCGCAGGTCGAGACCATCGATCGCGGTCGACGCGCCGTAGCGCTTGATCACATCGGTGAACTGAAGGACGACGTTTTGCATGAGGCCACTCTCCGTGGGGAACCGGGGGCCACTTTGCGCAACTGCGTGAATCGGCGGCAGATTCCGCCGTCAGCCATCGGCAATGACGCCTGTCATGCGGCCGCGGGGTACCGGCGCGGCGGCCAAGCTGCTAGAATCTCGATTCGGTTTTTCTTTCAAATCAATGCTTAAGCCAACGTGCTCGCTTTCAGAGGAAGCGGGCACGCTGCGTTTTACAGGAGGGCGACATGAATCCGATGCTGGCGAAACTGGCCGAGATGCGCACGTTCGACGACGGCGCGCTGCGCACCACCGGGCTGCCCGACGCCGTGATCGAGCGTTTCCTCGCCACCGATCCCGCGCTGACCGAAGCGATCGACGAGGCCTACGCCGCGCACCTCGCGCTGCGCTCGTGCATGTCCGACTTCCTCCATCTCGACGAAGCCGCGCAGATCGCGCGCGTGCAGCAGGATTTCGTCAACTTCTACCCGGAAGACGGTGTCAACCCGTATGTCGCGCTGGCCGCGCATGGCGCGTGGCTGGTCACGGTCAAGGGCGCGGTCGTCTATGACGCCGGCGGCTACGGCATGCTCGGCCTCGGCCATGCGCCCAAGGACATCCTCAAGGTGATGTCGCGCCCGCAGGTGATGGCGAACGTGATGACGCCGAACCTGTCGCAGATGAAGTTCGGCGCGGCGATGAAGAAGGAAATCGGCCAGACCCGCGGCGGCTGTCCCTACGCGCAGTTCCTGTGCCTGAATTCCGGTTCCGAATCGGTGACGCTGGCGGCGCGCATCGTCGACGTCAATGCCAAGCTCATGACCGACGCGGGCGGGCGCCACGCCGGCCGCACGATCAAGCGCCTTGCGGTGAAGGGCGCGTTCCACGGTCGCACCGAGCGTCCGGCGCTGTATTCGGATTCCTCGCGCAAGGCCTACGAGCAGCAGCTGGCGAGCTATCGCGAAGAGCACAGCGTGATCACGGTCGAGCCGTACAACGTCGCCGAGCTCAGGCAGGCGTTCGCCGACGCGGACAAGAACGGCTGGTTCATCGAGGCGATGTTCATCGAGCCGGTCATGGGCGAAGGCGACCCCGGCCGCGGCGTCACGCCGGAGTTCTACGCCGCCGCGCGCGAACTCACCAAGGCACACGGCAGCCTGCTGCTCATCGACTCGATCCAGGCCGGCCTGCGCGCGCACGGCGTGCTGTCGATCGTCGACTATCCCGGCTTCGAGAAGCTCGATGCGCCGGACATGGAAACCTATTCCAAGGCGCTCAACGCGGGCCAGTACCCGATGTCGGTGCTCGCCGTCGGCGAACGCGCAGCGAGCCTGTACCGCAAGGGCATCTACGGCAACACGATGACGGCCAATCCGCGCGCGCTCGACGTCGCGCTCGCCGTGCTCAAGACGCTCACGCCCGAATTGCGCGAGAACATCCGCGCGCGCGGCACCGAGTTCGTCGCCAAGCTTAACCAGCTCAAGGCCGAACTGCCTGGTTACATCACCAAGGTGCAGGGCACGGGCCTGCTGTTCTCCTGCGAACTCGCGGCCGACTTCAAGTGCTACGGCGCCGGCAGCACCGAGGAATGGATGCGCGAGCACGGCTACGGCGTCATCCACGGCGGCGCCAACTCGCTGCGCTTCACGCCGCACTTCGCGACGACGTCGGCCGAGGTCGACCTGCTCGTCGAAGGCGTGCGTCGCGCGCTCGTCGAAGGCCCGCGCAAGCAGCAGGCACAGGCAGCGTAGTTGCCGTAGACCGGGCATCATGCCGCGGCTTGCGTGAAGCGGGCGCGGCGAGCCAAGCCACGTTTCCGCATCCAGCACCTGCGTGCTTGATGCCTCGGCACCTCCTTGTACCGAAAGCGTTTTCGACCGCAATGTCGTCGTTTTCCTACACGGAGCCCCAGCGATCTCCACGTCTGAATCGGCGCCAACACCCACGTGAAAATCCGTCGCGTGCGGATGGCGCCGCAACGGTGCCGGCGTAGACTGCGCCGCACCGATGCCGCAGTGGCAGCGGCTCATTCAACCGGAGGGATTTCCACATGTTTCTCAAGACGTCGATGCTGGCCCTGGCTGTTTCGCTGTCCGTCGCTTCCGTCGCCGCATTTGCGCAGGACGCCGCAAAACCTGCCAGGACGCTGACCCCGCAGCAGCAGCGCATGAAGGACTGCAACGCCGAAGCCAAGACCAAGGCGCTCGCAGGTGCCGAGCGCAAGGCCTTCATGAGCTCCTGCCTCAAGGGCGAAACCGCCACTGCGCCGATGTCGGCCAAGCAGACCCAGCAGGAAAAGATGAAGACCTGCAACACCGAGGCCAAGGGCAAGAAGCTCAAAGGTGCCGATCGCAAGACATTCATGAGCACCTGCCTCAAGGGCGATGCAGCGGCTGCGCCCGCGCACTGACCGCCGCGATCGAAACCGGCATCCCGAAGGCCCGCGCAAGCGGGCCTTTTTCTTGCTCGCGTGTCATCGCACAAACAATGTCAGGTGCGCGTACGATTCGTCGTTGTCCACGATGACCGTCTTGCGGAGCCGACTCGATGCGCCCCCTTTTCCCCGCCTTGCGCCACCACCTGCTCGCCGGCGCCGTCGCCTTCGCGCTCGCTGCACCGGACAATGCATGCGCGTCCGGCACGGTCACGGTGACGCAGGCTGGCGACCTGCACATCCCGGGCAAATGCTCGCTGCGCGAAGCCCTGATCGCTGCCTCTGGAAGCGGCGCTCCGCCAGACACGAATTGCGCAGCGGCGACGCTCAGCCCGGACACGAGGGTCGCCATTCCCTATCCGCGCATCGAACTCGTGCAAGGGCCGCTTCAGCCCGGTACCACGATGGTGATCGCAGGCACCGCGCCGGGCGGCAGGACAACGATCACCCATGCCGCCGACGCGCTGCCGAACCCGGTTTTCGTGGTGGGCAGCCATTCCGGCCCGCTGAGACTGAGCAATCTCGAAATCACCGGCGGACGCGGCCAGAACGGTGGCGGCATCGCGTCCACCAGCGAAGTCGTCGTGGCCGGGTGCCTCGTCACCGGCAATACGGCCTCCGGCGACGGCGGTGGCCTCTTCGGCACCGAACTCACGGTCATCGACAGCATCGTGAGTGGCAATACCGCCAACCGCGGCGGCGGCATCGCCGTCACCGGCAAATACAGCCGCAGCGTCGAGCGCAGCACGATCTCGGGCAACCAGGCCCATTCGGGTGGCGGCGCCTTCGTCGATACCGGCGTGCTGCCGTTCCGCAACAGCACGATCTCGGGCAACGTCGCGCAAAATCCCAATGGAGGCGACGCGTTCGGCGGCGGCCTTTACCTCGGCGGCTACGCCACGCTGGACATGCAAAACAGCACCGTGACCGACAACAAGTCGAGCAAACCGGGCAATGGCGGCGGCATCTTCATGCACGTCGCGGAAAACCCGCAATACCAATTCGCCATGTTGACCAGCACGATCGTTGCGGCGAACTACGCCGGCAAATACGAGGAAAACATCGCATCCAGCGCCAGCCTGACCATTGACGGCAACCACGACCTGATCCGGCGCTCGACGGCGGGCGTCACGCTGCCCGGCGACACGCTCGATTGCGCCGCACAACTGCGCGCGCTGGGCAACAACGGCGGCCCGACGCCGACGCACGCACTCGTCGGGACGTCGTGCGCCATCGACCAGGGCGACGCCCACGGCGAGACGGTCGACCAGCGTGGCTTTGCGCGCGTCGTCGGCCTGCGCGCGGACATCGGCGCCTTCGAATACGACGAGCACATTTTCGCCGATGGCTTCGACTGACGCGTCGGTCAGCGGAACCCGTCGGTTGCTTCGATGAGCTCGTGCGTGATGCCGGGTTCGAGCGCCGAGTGGCCGGCGTCGGCGATGATGCGCAAGTCGGCTTCCGGCCACGCGCGGTGCAGGTCCCAGGCGCTGCGCAGCGGACAGACGACGTCGTAGCGGCCCTGCACGATCACGGCGGGAATCGCACGGATGCGTGATACGTCGCGCAGCAACTGGTCGTCGGCGTCGAAGAAGCCGCCGTTGACGAAGTAGTGGTTCTCGATGCGCGCGAAGGCGAGCGCGAATTCGTCCTCGCCGCTCGAGGCGATGTGCGAAGGGTCCTGGAACAGGAAACTCGTCGCGCCTTCCCACGTCGACCAAGCGCGCGCGGCTTCGAGGCGAATGTTCGCATCCGGGCTGGTCAGGCGGCGATGGTAGGCGCTCATCAGATCGCCGCGTTCCACGGAAGGTATCGGTTGGAGATACGTCTCCCAGACGTCCGGAAAGATCGCGTCGCAACCTTTCTGGTAGAACCATTCCAGTTCCCAGCGGCGCAGCATGAAGATGCCGCGCAGCACGAGCTCGGTCACGCGCGCGGGATGCGCCTGCGCGTATGCAAGCGCAAGCGTCGAGCCCCAGGAGCCGCCGAACACCTGCCAGCGCTCGATGCCCAGGTGCCCCCGCAGCGTCTCGATGTCCGCCACGAGATGCCAGGTCGTGTTGTCGGCCAGCTCCGCATGCGGCGTCGAACGCCCGCAGCCGCGCTGGTCGAACAACACGATGCGATAGTGCGCGGGATCGAAGAAACGCCGCGACTTCGCGTTGCACCCCGCGCCCGGCCCGCCATGCAGGAATACCACCGGCTTGCCGCGCGGATTGCCGCACTGCTCGTAGTACATGCGATGCAGCGGCGAGACCTGCAGGAAACCCGTGTCGAACGGCTCGATGTCGGGATATAGCGTGCGGCGGTCGGTCATGTGGACGGCCCGGCGAAAACAAGGTCGGAAGCTTCGCACGCACGATGCCTGTCGTGAAGGGCGTGTGCGGCGACTGGCGCGATAGTGGCCGGTGCGAGCACCGTCGGCTGGCAACGAATCTCGCGATTGCACCGCGTTTCCCAAACCGCCAACGCGGAATTGAGTCAGATTTTCCAGCGCGCCTGCACGCCGCCGAAAATCGTGCGGCCAGCAGCCGGCTCGAAGTAGCGGCCGTTGCTTTCGTTCACGATCACCGAGCCGACATGGCTGCGGGCGAAAAGATTGTCCAGCCGCACGAACGCATGGACATGCATGTCATGCAGGTCGAAGCCGCGGCCGATGCTGGCGTTGAGCACGGCGTAACCCGGCGCGGCTTGCGTGTTCTGGTCGTTGGTCGTGATGTTGCCGACGGCGCTCGCTTCGAGCGAGGCGTTCCAGCCGCGCGCGTCGCCCCAGCGCACCGCAATGGTGGCATCCGAGCGGGGCACGCCGGGAATGCGCGCGCCGGCCGGCACCAGCGTGTTCGGCTGGGCGCAGTTCGAGCCGGCCGGACAGGTCCGGAACGGCGAACGGAACGTCGCATCGAGATATGTGCAGGCTGCCTGCACGCGCCAGTGGTCGGCAATCGGCCAATCGAAGCCGAGCTCGACGCCGCGCCGGCGCGCACGGTCGATGTTCTGGTACGCGGTACGGCCGCCGCTGGAGGTATAGACGGCCAATTCGTGGCGCGTGTCGGCTTGGAACACGGCGACGTCGAACTCGCCGCCGTCGCCGACCTTCAGCTTGGAACCGATCTCGACGTTGCGGCTGCGCGAAGGCACGAGCGCGAAGTTGAGCCCGGCGCTGCCGTCCGGGCGATAGCCGAGCTCGTTGAAGGTCGGCGTCTCGAAACCGTTGCCGCGGGACGCGTACAGATGCCAGCGCTGCGTGGCGTTGAACATGACGCCGGCGACCGGCGACGTCGCCGAGTAGACGGCGCGACTGCTCACCCCGGGATGGGTCGCGGCGGCGTAGCCGTCGACGGCCGAGAACGTCACCTCGCTGTGGCGGACGCCGACGCTCGCCAGCCAGCGGTCAGCGAACATCCACGTTGCCTGCGCGTATTCGTCGATGTTGAATGCGTCGTCCTGCTCGTCGCGGCGCAGCGCGCCGCGCACGCCGAGCGCGCTGCCGACAAAGTTGTTGAAACCGAGGCGGTGCTGGTCCTGGCGGTCGTAGCTGACGCCCGCCGCGACATCGAGCGGCCGGCCGGCCAGCGTGCCGTTGTACGACCAACGCAGGTCGCTGCCGTAGAAACCGCCGTCCAGATCGATGACGCCGCCGGGACTGGTCGGCGCCATCTGCACCGCGACCGGGATCGACTGGAACTGCTGCACGTCGCGATGACCGACATAGGCGAGCGCGCGCAGCGTCTGGCCGTTGCCGAGCGGATGTTCGTAGATCGCGCCGCCGAGCTGCTGGTGCACGCTTTTGCGCGTGTCGAACTGCACCGCGACCGGCTGCGGCTGGCGCGGATCCTGCTCGAATTGCGCGCGCGTCAAACCCATCGGGTCTTCGGCATTCGGCACGGCGACGGTATTGGCAATCAGCGTCAGCTTGCGCCCGTCGCCGAGGTCGAAATCGAACTTGCCGTTGCCGTTCTCGCGCTCCGCGCGGCCGTGCGCGCGATAGTTGTCGAGATGGAACTGTGACAGCGCCACGTTGTAGCCAAAAATGCCGGAGCGGCCGCGCGCGTTCGCGTCGACGCGATACATGCCGTAGCTGCCGCCGTCGACGCCCAGGCTGAATTCGGGCGGGTCGCTGCCGTCGGCGGTGAATATCTGGATCACGCCGCCGGACGAGTTGCCGTAGAGCGCCGAGAACGGGCCACGCAACACCTCGATGCGGTCGGCCGAGCCGAGCGGGAAATTCGACACCTGGCCCTGGCCGTCGGGAAACGTCGCCGGCAGGCCGTCGATGTACAGGCGCACGCCGCGCACGCCGAACGTCGAGCGCGCGCCGAAGCCGCGAATCGAGATCTGCTCGTCCTGCGCGTAGTTCTGCCGCGAACGCGCAAGCACGCCGGGAATCGCGCCGAGATATTCGGAAGGATTCACGCCGATCGAGTTGTTGTCCGCGTCGATGGCGACCGCGTTGACCGACGCGGGCACATCGAAAGCGTCATGCTCGGAACGCGTGGCGCTGACCACGACGACGGGCAACGTTTGATCGTCTTGCGGCTCCGCGCCGTCCGCTTCCGCGGCGCGCGCGGACGCCGCGATGCCCAGCAGGAGGCCGACGGGAAGCGCCACGGCGAGAAGATTCCCCACGTTGGCGGCGATCCAGCGTCCAATGGCGTCGAGCGCGCGTTTCGATGGCCGGTTCATTGCTGCAGCTTGTTGAACGGTACGCATCGATGACCCTTCGAAAGCCTGAAATGCAACTTTTCGCCGCCTGCTATTATCGCGACGCAACTTCGGGGTGTGCAGATGAGCAGATCGGTGAAGTCCAAGGCAGGCGGCTGGTTCGCGTCGCTGTATGCGATCGTTCTCGTTCTCATCGGCCTTGCATTGTTCGTTGGCGGAGCGATGCTCGCCCGCTTGGGCGGCTCGTGGTATTACCTCATCGCGGGTGCGTTGCTCGTCGTTTCCGGCGTGTTGATTTACCGACGCAGTTTCGCCGGAATCGGGTTGTTCGCGCTCGGCTTCGTCGGCACGCTGCTCTGGGCGTACTGGGAAGTCGGTGCACAGTTCTGGCCATTGGTGCCGCGCCTCGCGCCGTGGATCGTGCTGGGATTCGTGACGGCATTGATCGCTGCGGCGTTTCGTCCGTCGGCCCGCGTGGCAGGCTGGACGGCGGCCGTCGCGTTGGCCGTGGCCGGAGCGGTGGGCTTCGCGCAGATGTTTTCCGAGCACGGCGTGATCGAAGCCACGCGGCAACTGGCCGCCGTGCCCGTCCCCGATGCGCAGGCACAGCGCGACGAACGCTGGCAGTACTACGGCCGCACGCTGGACGGCCATCGCTTCGCGCCGTTCGACCAGATCGACAAGCAGAACGTCGACAAGCTGCAGGTTGCATGGACGTTCCGCACCGGAGACGTCGCCGGCAAGGGCGCCGAAGACCAGACGACGCCGACGCAGATCGGCGACAACGTCTACGTCTGCACGCCCTACGGCAAGGTGTTTTCGCTCGATGCCGACACCGGCAAGGAACGCTGGCGCTTCGACTCCAAGGAGCCGGACAGCAAGCTGTGGAACCGTTGCCGCGGCGTGGCCTACTACGATGCCAAAGCCGTCGCGCAAACCCATCCCGACGACGAGAAGACGCAGGCCGCGGCGAACGCGGGAACGTGCGCGCAACGACTGTTCCTCGGCACCACCGACGCCCGCCTGATCGCACTCGACAGCGCGACCGGCCAGCCCTGCCCGGGTTTTGGCGACAACGGCGCGCTCGACCTGAAGGTCGGCATGGGACTCGTGCAGCCGTTCTATTACATGACGACGTCCGAGAACACCGTCATCGGCAATCGCATCCTGGTCGGCGGCTGGGTGCAGGACGGCGCATCGGTGGACGAACCCTCGGGCGTGATCCGCGCTTTCAGCGCGGACACGGGCGAATTGCTGTGGGCATGGGATCCGGACAACCCGAACATCACCTTGCTGCCGCCGCCCGGCGAGACGTATTCGCGAACCACCCCGAACATGTGGTCGACGCCGGCCTACGACGAGAAGCTCGACTGGGCGTTCCTGCCGATGGGCGGGCAGACGCCGGACTTCTTCGGCGGTTTCCGCCGGCCGGGCAGCGAGGAATTCGGCTCCAGCGTCGTCGCCATCGACATGAAGACCGGCAAGGTGCAATGGCATTTCCAGACCACGCACCACGACCTGTGGGACTACGACGCGCCCTCGCAGCCAGCGCTTGTCGACATGCCCGACGCAACAGGCAAGATGGTTCCGGCGGTCGTGCAGTTAACCAAGCGCGGGCAGATTTTCGCGCTCGATCGCGCAACCGGAAAACCGATTGCCGAAGTCGTCGAAAAGCCCGTTCCCACCGACGTGGTGAAGGGCGATCGGGTCTCGCCGACGCAGCCCTATTCGGTCGGCATGCCGCAGATCGGCAACGAACCCCTGACTGAAAAGGACATGTGGGGCGCCACGTTCTTCGATCAGCTGTATTGCCGCATCGAGTTCAGGAAAATGCGCTACGACGGCGAATTCACCCTCGCCAGCGAAGACCACATCAACCTGCAGTATCCCGGCAATTACGGCGGATTCAACTGGGGCAGCGCGGCGGTCGACCAGCACAACGACATCCTCTATGCCGGCAGCATGCGCATGCCGCTGTGGGGCCAATACGTATCGCGCGCCTATGCCGACGATCCCAACGCGCCGGGCGGGCACGACGGCCTGCACGTGCAGGCGGGCACGCCCTACGGCTACAAGAAAGGCATGTTCATGTCGCCGCTCGGCGTGCCGTGCCATGCGCCGCCCTACGGCCAGCTCACCGCGGTGGATTTGAAGAACCGGAAAATCCTTTGGCAAAAGCCGATGGGCACGGTCGCCGATACCGTGCTGCCGTTCGGCCTCAAGGTGAAGTTGCCGTTCGCCATCGGCATGCCGGTCATGGGCGGCCCGGTGGCCACCGCATCGGGCCTGGTGTTCTTTGCCGGAACCTACGACTACTACCTGCGCGCGATCGACAGCGCGAGCGGCAAGGAGCTGTGGAAAGGGCGCTTGCCCGTCGGCGCGCAAGCCACACCGATGACGTATGTGTCGCCGCAATCGGGCCGACAGTACGTCGTCATTGCCGCAGGCGGCGCACGCGAATCACCCGAACACGGCGACTACATCGTGGCGTTTGCGCTGCCCGAGGCAACCACGCATTGACCGAACGTGGCAGGTGCACGGGCAGCCGGCGTTCCTGCGCGAGAGCCTGGCCTGCAATCGGTTCAGCAGGCAGTAGCAGGCCTTCGGGAGAGCTCCTACCGCCAAAGTTACCGCCACGGTCCATGGGTTGCATCGGGCTGCACCGGACAATGCAGCAACAAAAAACCCCGCTTTTGGCGGGGCTTTCCGGACTGTCTCGGACTGTGCCGGACTATGAAATGGTCGGGGTAGCCGGATTTGAACCGACGACCACTTGTCCCCCAGACAAGTGCGCTACCAGGCTGCGCTATACCCCGACGTGGACTTGCGATTGTATCAGGTCGCGAAAAGCGTCGCGCCCGGTGAAGACAGAGCGAGCGAGGTCGATCGTTCAGCGCCGCAGGATCTGCAGCACTTCCTCGAGTTCCATGCGCACCTGGCGCACGATCTGCGCGGACATGCTCGATTCCACGCGCGCCTGCGAGCCTTCCAGTCGCTGTCGTGCTCCGGTGATTGTGAAACCCTGTTCGTAGAGCAGCGAACGGATCTGGCGAATCATGAGCACGTCGTGGCGCTGGTAGTAGCGACGGTTGCCGCGGCGCTTGACCGGCTTGAGGTTCGGGAACTCCTGCTCCCAATAACGAAGCACGTGCGGCTTCACGGCGCACAGTTCGCTGACCTCGCCAATCGTGAAATAGCGTTTGGCCGGGATGACCGGCAGTTCGCTATTGCTGCCCTGATCCAGCATAGGCTTCGACCCGGACCTTCAGTTTCTGCCCCGGACGGAACGTCACGACCCTGCGCGCGGAAATCGGAATTTCCACGCCGGTCTTGGGATTGCGTCCCGGGCGCTGGTTCTTGAATCGCAGGTCGAAATTGCCGAAACCCGACAGCTTCACCTGCTCCCCTTTTTCCAATGCGTCACGCACCACTTCGAAGAAAGCGTCGACAAATTCCTTGGCTTCGCGCTTGTTCAAGCCGACATCGGTGAACAGGCGTTCGGCCATTTCAGCCTTCGTGAGTGCCATCTCTACCCTCGCAACTTGGCCCGGCACGCCGACTGCAATGCGGCCACCGCGAGGTCCGTGCAGCGGTCTGCATCCTCGTCGGTAAGCGTGCGGTAACGATCCTGCAAAATCAAGCCGATGGCGAGACTTTTTGTGTCGCCGCCGAGCTTCTCCCCCACGTACCGGTCGAACAGTACGACATCGGCCAGCGTTTCGCCAACCGCGTCACGGATCGCCGCCTCGACGGCCGCGTACGGCACCTCGGCGGGCAGCTCGAACGACAGGTCGCGGCGCACCGACGGGAAGCGCGACAGCGCGCCCGCTTTCGGCACTTCGCGCGCGGCGAGCGGCTCGACCTCGAGCTCGAACGCATAGACATCGTCGTCGACATCGAGCGCCTTGCGCACGTCCGGATGGACAGCGGCGACATGGCCGACGACGACGCCGCTGCGCGTCAGCGCCGCGCACTGGCCCGGATGCGCCCAGGCCGGCGCGGCCGGTTTGAACGAGAACGCTTCGGCTTGGTTGGTCAGCGCGAGCAGCGATTGCACGTCGCCCTTCATGTCGAAGAAATCGAGCGCGCGGCCGGCGACGCCCCACTGCTCGTCGAACGCCGCGCCGCAGGCCACGCCCGCGATGCGCAGCGTTTCCGTCCCATCGGCGTTGAATATCCGACCGACCTCGAACAGGCGCACGCGCGCCTGCTGGCGACGGCGGTTCGCGGCGAGCGCGGCGGCGAGCCCAGGCAGCAGGCTCGTGCGCATGACCGCGAGATCAGCCGACAGCGGGTTGGCGAGCGCGAGCGCGCCATCGCCGAGTTGCCACTGCGCGAGCTGCGCGGGCGCGACGAAGGCGAACGTGATCGCCTCGAAATAGTCGCGCGCGACGAGCTGGTCGCGCAGCGCGGCAGGGCTGACACGATCCTCGCGCAACGAAGGCGTCGCCAGCGCGCCGCCCGGCGCACGGTCGGGAATGCGTTCGTAGCCGTGGATGCGCGCGACTTCCTCGACGAGGTCTTCTTCGATCGCGATGTCGAAACGACGGCTCGGCGGCGTCACGCGCCAACCGTCGGCCGTACGCTCGACGCGCATGTCGAGCGCGGCGAAGATGCGCTCGACCTCGGCGTCGGCCACGGCGATGCCGAGCAGGCGCTCGATGCGCGCGCGACGCAGCGGTACGGCCACGCGCGCGGGGAGGTGCTCGCGCGACACGGCTTCGACGATCGTGCCCGCGCTGCCGCCGGCCGCATCGAGGATGAGCTTCGTCGCGCGTTCGAGCGCGCGCCGCGGCAATTCGGCGTCGACGCCGCGCTCGAAGCGATGCGCCGCGTCGGTGTGCATGCCGAGCCTGCGAGCGCGGCCGGCCAGTGCGGCCGGCGCGAAGTGCGCGGCTTCGAGGAAGACGTTGCGCGTCGCCGTGGTGACGCGCGTGTCGAAGCCGCCCATGAGGCCGGCGAGCGCGACCGGACGGTCAGCGTCGGTGACGAGGAGGAAGCCGTCGTCGAGCGTGACCTCGCGTTCGTCGAGCAATTTGAACGTCTCGGCCGCGCGTGCGCGACGCACGCCGATCGGGCCTTTCAGCGTGTCGGCGTCGAACGCATGCAGCGGCTGGCCGAGTTCGAGCATGACGTAGTTGGTCACGTCGACGAGGAGGCTGATTGGGCGCAGGCCGCAGCGGCGCAGGCGTTCGACGATCCACAGCGGCGTGCCCGCGGCCGCGTCGATGCCTTCGATGAAGCGACCGCAGTAGCGCGGGCAATCGGCTGGCGCGCTCAGTTCGACGGCGATCGCGCGCGCGTCCCGCGCCGGCACGGCATCGACGACGAGCGGCGCGAACGGCACGTCGAACGCGGCGGCGACGTCGAGCGCGACGCCTTCGAGCGAGAGGCAATCGGCTCGGTTCGGCGTAAGGCCGAGGTCGATGATTGCGTCGGGCAGGCCGAGGTATTGCGCGAGCGGCGTGCCGACTGGCGCGTCGGGCGGCAGTTCGAGCAGGCCGGAGGCGTCGGCGTCGAGGCCAAGTTCCTTCGCCGAGCACAGCATGCCGCTGGATTCGACGCCGCGCAGCTTGGCGGCCTTGATCGTCAGGTCGCCGACCTTGGCGCCGATTTTCGCCAGCGGCGCCCTCAGGCCCGCACGCGCGTTGGGCGCGCCGCAGACGATCTGCAACTTTTCGTCGCCGGCGTCGACTTCGCAGACCTGCAGGCGATCCGCCTCGGGATGCCTGGCGCACGACACGATCCGCGCGACGACGATGTCATCGAGCGATGCGCCCACGCGTTCGACGCTTTCGACCTCGTGGCCGATCATGTCGAAACGCTCGAGGAGTTCGTCCTGGCCCGCTTTGAGGGCCACGCGCTCGCGCAGCCAGTTCTCGGAAATCTTCATGGTTATGCGAATTGCCGCAGGAAACGCACGTCGTTCTCGAAGAACGCGCGCAGGTCGGTGACGCCGTAACGCAGCATGGCCAGGCGCTCGGCGCCCATGCCGAAGGCGAAGCCGCTGTAACGCTCCGGATCGATGCCGCAGTTACGCAGCACATTCGGATGCACCATGCCGCAGCCGAGCACTTCGAGCCAGCGCGAACCGCCATCGGGCAATTCCCACTTGATAATGACGTCCGCGCCCGGCTCGACGAACGGGAAGAACGTCGGCTTGAAACGCATCTCGAAATCGCGGTCGAAGAACGCGCGCAGGAATTCGCGCAGCGTGCCCTTGAGGTCGGCCATCGTCGAGGTTTCGTCGATGAGCAGGCCCTCGACCTGGTGGAACATCGGCGAATGCGTCTGATCCGAATCGCTGCGATAGACCTTGCCCGGCGCGATCACGCGGATCGGCGGCGTGCTGCCTTTCGCGGCTCGGATCTGCACGGGCGAGGTGTGTGTGCGCAGGAGGCGGCCGTCCGGGAACCAGAACGTGTCGTGCATCGTCCGCGCCGGATGGTCGGGCGGGAAGTTGAGCGCGCCGAAGTTGTGCCAGTCGTCCTCGACTTCCGGACCGTCGGCGACGTCGTAGCCGAGCCGCGCGAAGATCGCGCTGATGCGCTCGAGCGTGCGCGTGATCGGATGCAGGCCGCCGCGATCGCCGTTGCGGCCGGGCAGCGTCACGTCGACGCGCTCGGCAACGAGGCGCGCGGCGGTTTCGGCGCGGTCGAGTTCTTCCTTGCGCGCGGCCAGCGCGTCGGCAACGCGCTCCTTGGCCATGTTGACCTCGGCGCCGCGCTGCTTGCGTTCCTCGGGCGCGAGCGCGCCGAGCTGCTTGAGCTGCGCGGTCAGCGTGCCGGACTTGCCGAGCACGGCGACGCGCAGGTCTTCGAGCGCGGTAGTCGTCGTCGCGGCCGCGATGTCGGCGAGCGCCGATGCGGCGAGTTGTTCGATGTCGCTCATGCTTGTTCCCGTTCCGTCCGGCGTGGACGCGTGCGCGCAACGCCAAACAAAAAAGGGAAGGACCTGCGCCCTTCCCTTTTCGTCAGCGCGCGGACGCCGCGAGGCGGCGCCGCGCGACAGCCATCAACTCAGGACGCTGCCTTGCCGCCGAGTGCGGCCTTGGCCTTTTCCGCCAGCGCGCCGAACGCGGCGATGTCGTGGACGGCGATGTCCGCGAGCACCTTGCGGTCGAGCGTGATGCCGGCCTTGAGCAGGCCGTTGATGAAACGGCTGTAGGACAGGCCGAACTGGCGCGCCCCCGCGTTGATGCGGACGATCCACAGGCTGCGGAAATTGCGCTTCTTCTGCTTGCGGCCGATGTAGGCGTACTGGTGCGCCTTGGTAACGGCCTGCTTGGCGACGCGGAAAACCTTGCGACGCGCGTTGTAGTAACCCTTGGCCTTGCCGAGGATCTTCTTGTGACGACGGTGGGCGATGACGCCGCGCTTGACTCGTGCCATGACTCGTTCTCCTTACGCGTAGGGCATCATGCGGGCGACGCGACCGGCGTCTTCTTTCCGCACATGGTTGGTGCCGCGCAAGTTGCGCTTACGCTTGGTCGCCTTCTTCGTCAGGATGTGGCTCTTGAACGCGTGGCCGCACTTGAACTTGCCGGATGCGGTCTTGCGGAACCGCTTGGCGGCGGCCCGATTGGTCTTCATCTTGGGCATTGCTGTTTCCTTCTTCGTTTTCGTGACTGGTTCGAGCGGTGGCTGGGCCACGCTTTCCGTCCTGCTCGTACCGGCTTGTTTGGCCCGGATTCCCGGACCGGCTCCTGTGTAGCGTGAACCTTGTCGTTCGTCCTCGAACGCGAAGATCAAGTCGATCTCCAAGCGGCCGTCCCGGCCGCGGATCTGCTTTTGCGTTCTTCCTTTGAACGCGAAGATCAAAAAGCGGTCATCCTGACCGCACTTTCCAATTCAAAACTACTGCGGCTGCTTCTTCTTCGGCGCGATCATCATCACCATCAGGCGGCCTTCCATGCGCGGAAACTGCTCGATGATCGCTTCCTCGGCGATCTCCGCGGTGATCTTGTCGACCATCGCGCGGCCCAGCTCCTGATGCGACATCTCGCGGCCGCGGAAGCGGATCGTGATCTTGACCTTGTCGCCTTCTTCCAGGAACCGGCGCAAATTGCGCATCTTGATCTGGTAGTCGCCGATGTCGGTGACCGGGCGGAACTTGAGTTCCTTGATCTCGACCTGCTTCTGCTTTTTCTTGGCGGCGTGCGCCTTCTTCTGCGTCTCGAACTTGAACTTGCCAAAATCCATGATGCGGCAGACCGGCGGGTCGCCGTTGGGCTGGATTTCGACGAGGTCCAGACCCGCGTCCTGCGCCATCGACAGTGCCTCGTCGCGGCTCAGGATGCCGACCTGCTCACCTTCCGGACCAATGACGCGAACGCGCGGGACACGGATCTCGTGGTTCCGGCGGTTCGGCTTGCTTTCGATGGCGATATTTCAACCCTCCTAGGAGAAATGCACCCGAACGGCGCAGGCTCAGCCTGCGCCCGCTTCGGACTTCAGACACTGCACGAAGCCGGCAACCGGCATCGAACCAAGGTCCTCGCCGGCGCGCGTGCGCACGGCAACGGCCCCCGCATCCTTTTCCCGGTCGCCCACGACCAGGAGATACGGAACCTTGTCCAGCGTATGCTGGCGGATTTTATAGCCGATTTTCTCGTTGCGCAAATCCGCCTCGACCCGGAAACCTTGCGCGACAAGGGTTTGCGCAACCTCCCCGGCAAAGTCGGCCTGGGCGTCGGTAATGTTCATGACCACCGCCTGCACCGGCGCCAGCCAGGCCGGGAACAGGCCGGCATGGTGCTCGATGAGGATGCCGATGAAGCGCTCCATTGAGCCGACGATGGCCCGGTGCAGCATGACCGGCGTGCGCCGCGCCGAATCCTCGTCGACGTATTCCGCGCCAAGGCGCCCCGGCATCATGAAATCGACCTGCATCGTGCCGAGCTGCCAGGTGCGGCCGATCGCGTCCTTGAGGTGATATTCGATCTTCGGGCCGTAGAACGCGCCCTCGCCGGGCAATTCCTGCCATTCGACGCCGGCGCCGCGCAGCGCGTTGCGCAGCGCCGCCTCGGCCTTGTCCCAGGTCGCGTCGTCGCCGAGCCGCGGTTCGGGGCGCAGCGCGATCTTGATCTGGATGTCGGAGAAGCCGAATTTCTCGTAGACGGCCAGCGCCTGACGGTGGAACGCGGTCACCTCGGACTCGATCTGGTCCTCGGTGCAGAAGATGTGGCCGTCGTCCTGGGTGAAGCCGCGCACGCGCAGGATGCCGTGCAGCGCGCCGGACGGCTCGTTGCGGTGGCACGAGCCGAACTCGCCGTAGCGGATCGGCAGGTCGCGGTAGCTGTGCAGGCCCTGCTTGAAGATCTGCACGTGGCCGGGACAGTTCATCGGCTTCACCGCGTAGGTCCGCTTCTCGGACTCGGTGAAGAACATGTTGTCCTTGTAGTTGTCCCAGTGGCCGGACTTCTTCCACAACTCGACGTCGAGGATCTGCGGGCAGCGCACCTCGCCGTAGCCGGTGTCGCGGTAGACCTTGCGCATCGCCTGCTCGACGACCTGCCAGACCGACCAGCCTTTCGGATGCCAGAACACGAGGCCGGGCGCCTCTTCCTGCAGGTGGAACAGGTCGAGCTGCTTGCCGAGCTTGCGGTGATCGCGCTTGTCGGCCTCTTCCATGCGCTGGATGTAGGCGTCGAGCTGCTTCTTGTCGGCCCAGGCGGTGCCGTAGACGCGCTGCAGCTGCTCGTTCTTCGAGTCGCCGCGCCAGTACGCGCCGGAAATGCGCGTCAGCTTGAACGCCTTGAGGAAACGTGTGTTCGGCACGTGCGGGCCGCGGCACATGTCCACGTATTCCTCGTGGTGGTACAGGCCCATCGCCTTCTCGTCGGGCATGTCCTCGACGAGACGCAGCTTGTAGTCCTCGCCGCGCGCCTTGAACACGGCGATGACCTCGTCGCGCGGCGTCATCTTCTTGACGACGTCGTAATCCTTGTCGATGAGCTCGCGCATGCGCTGCTCGATCGCGGCGAGGTCTTCCGGCGTGAACGGGCGCGGATACCAGATGTCGTAATAAAACCCTTCGTCGATGACCGGGCCGATCACCATCTTCGCGTCGGGATACAGCTGCTTGACCGCGTGGCCGACGAGATGCGCGCAGGAATGGCGGATGATCTCGACGCCTTCGGCGTCCTTGGGCGTGATGATGCGCAGTTTCGCGTCGTGGTCGATGCGGTCGCTGGCGTCGACGAGGCGGCCGTCGACGTCGCCGGCGAGCGTCGCCTTGGCAAGACCCGCACCGATGGAAGCGGCGACTTCGGCGACGCTGGGCGGATTGTCGAACTGCTTGCGGCTGCCGTCGGGAAGGGTGATCTCGATCATGGCGTCATGTACTCGGGCAAAGAAAAAGGGCGCCAAGGCGCCCTTTTCTCGAAGCGGGAAACCTTGAACGTGTCAGTCGATGTGATCGAAGGTTCGCGTCATGGTGATCGTGTTCTTTCGAACTACGGGTTTCCCGGGTTTTTCAGCAGCTTCGATCAAGCAGATCGAAGCCAACTGTTGGTTGAAAAATCCGGCCACGGATGGCCGGTTTCCGATCTTGGCGATCAATGACGATCGCAAGGCAAACTGGTGGGCGCGACAGGGATCGAACCTGTGACCCCTACCATGTCAAGGTAGTGCTCTACCGCTGAGCTACGCGCCCTTCTGCTCGACCTTCCGGCCTCGCAAGGGGCGCGCAAGTTATCACAGCACCTGCCGCGGAACAACCGCACGAACGATCCCGCGGACGGGTCCGCCGCGTCAGCGCGGAAATCGGCACCGCAGCGTCGCGGGACAGCAAGTTGGTGCGCCCGCGCAAGCCACGATCGCACGAGATCGCCTGCTCAGCCGGCAAGGCTTTGTTCGCGCAGCTTGTGGATCTCGTCGCGAACGCGGGCGGCGTCCTCGAATTCGAGATCCTGCGCATGCTTGTACATCTGCGCTTCGAGCTGCTTGATCTTGGCCGTAATCTGCTCGGGAGTGAACGCGCGATAGTCGGCCGCAGGCTCGGCGACCTTGCGCGCGCCCGCGGCACGCCCGCGTCCGCGAGCGCGCTCCGCCTCGACGTCGGCGCGCGCGCCCTCCATGACGTCGGTGATGCGCCGAACGACCGAGGTCGGCGTGATGCCGTGTTCCTCGTTGTATTCGACCTGCTTCGCGCGGCGGCGCTCGGTCTCCTCGATCGCGGCCTTCATCGAACGCGTCACCGTGTCGGCATAGAGGATCGCGGTGCCGCGCAGGTTGCGCGCGGCGCGGCCGATGGTTTGGATCAGCGAGCCGGTCGAGCGCAGGAAGCCTTCCTTGTCCGCATCCAGGATCGCGACCAGCGAGACTTCCGGCATGTCGAGCCCTTCGCGCAGCAGGTTGATGCCGACGAGCACGTCGAACTTGCCCAGGCGCAAGTCGCGGATGATTTCCACGCGCTCGACGGTTTCGATGTCCGAGTGCAGATAGCGCACGCGCACACCATGTTCCTCGAGGTATTCGGTGAGGTTTTCCGCCATCCGCTTGGTCAGCGTGGTGACGAGTACGCGATCGCCCTGCGCGATGCGTTCCCTGGCCTCGCCAAGCAGGTCGTCGACCTGCGTGCGCGCGGGACGCACTTCGACAACCGGATCGATGAGTCCCGTCGGGCGCACCACGAGTTCGACCGTGCTGCCCTGCGATTTGCCGATCTCGTACGGGCCCGGCGTGGCAGAGACGAAGATCGAGCGCGGCGCGCGTTCTTCCCATTCGTGGAACTTGAGCGGCCGGTTGTCGAGCGCGGACGGCAGGCGGAAACCGAATTCGACCAGCGTCTCCTTGCGCGAGCGGTCGCCCTTGTACATCGCGCCGATCTGCGGGACGGTCACGTGCGATTCGTCGACGACCAGCAGCGCATCGGCCGGCAGGTAGTCGAACAACGTCGGCGGCGGCTCGCCCGGCTGGCGCCGCGTGAGATGCCGCGAATAGTTCTCGATGCCGTTGCAGTAGCCGACCTCGGCCATCATTTCCAGATCGAAGCGCGTGCGCTGCTCGAGTCGCTGCGCTTCGACGAGCTTGTTGTTCGCATACAGGTATTCGAGGCGGTCCTTGAGCTCGACCTTGATCGTCTCGATCGCGTTGAGCGTGCTCTCGCGCGTCGTCGCGTAGTGCGTCTTCGGGTAGACGACGTAGCGCGGCACCTTGCGCAACACGACGCCGGTGAGCGGATCGAACAGTGAGAGGTTCTCGATCTCGCCATCGAACAGTTCGATGCGCAGCGCCTCGATGTCGGATTCGGCCGGAAACACGTCGATGACCTCTCCACGCACGCGGTAGCTGCCGCGGCGCAGTTCCATGTCGCCGCGCGTGTACTGCAACTGGGTCAGGTGGCGGATCAGCTCGCGCTGATCCATGTGCTCGCCCCGCGAAAGGATCAGGCGCATCGCCAGGTAGTCCTGCGGGTCGCCCAGGCCGTAGATCGCCGACACCGAGGCGACGATCAGAGCGTCCGGGCGCGACAGCAGCGCCTTCGTCGCGGCCAGGCGCATCTGCTCGATGTGGTCGTTGATCGAGGAATCCTTCTCGATGTAGGTGTCGCTCGACGGCACGTACGCCTCGGGCTGGTAGTAGTCGTAGTAGCTGACGAAATACTCGACCGCGTTGTGCGGAAAGAACTCCTTGAATTCGCCGTAGAGCTGCGCCGCGAGCGTCTTGTTCGGCGCCATCACGATCGTCGGCTTCTGCACTTGCTCGATGACGTTGGCGATCGTGAAGGTCTTGCCCGAACCAGTCACGCCGAGCAGCGTCTGCTGCGCCACGCCAGCCTCGAAACCGCGCACGAGCGCATCGATCGCCGCCGGCTGGTCACCGGCCGGACGATAGGGCGACACGAGCTGGAAGCGCTCCGACATTGCGTTCTCCGCGTGGAATCCAACGAAAGTATAGGCCGCGGCGTCGAATGCAACCGCGTGATTCGCGCGCGCCGACGCGACGTTTTCCTACAGGACGGCGCCGCATCCCGCCATCGCCGGAAAACCGCCCCGCATCGACCATGGCCTCACCTTCCGACATACGGGTGAGTCATGTTCCAGCACACGGATTCGAACCGCGGTTTCACGTTGATCGAAATGCTGATCTGCATCGCCATCCTCGCCGTGCTGGCCGGCATCGCCGCGCCGGCCTTCGGCAAACTCATCGGCAGGACGCACGCACAGACGGCGCGCAGCCAGCTCGCCGTCGCGCTCAACGAAGCGCGCATCGCCGCCGTTTCGCGCGGCATGCACGTGGTCGTTTGTCCGAGCGAAGACCAGCGCACCTGCAGCGACACGACGCAGTGGCAACGCGGCTGGATCGTGTTTGCCGACCCCAACCACAACCGCCAGGCCGACGACGGCGAAACGCTCTTGTCCGTCAGCCAAGCGCTCGCCGATGGAGTCGGCGTGACGGGCAGCAGCGGCCGCCTGCGCATCGACTACCAGCCCGACGGCAGCGCTCGCGGCAGCAACGCGACGCTGACGGTTTGCGACCGCGCGAGCGGCTCGTCGGAAGCGCGCACCCTCGTCGTCAGCCAAGGCGGCCGCGTACGTTACGGCAGCGCCACGGCGGCCAACGCGGCAACCTGCATGGCTGCTGCGGGCTGAGGCTTGACGCCACGGGTAACCCGAAAGAGAATACGCGGCTCGCCCGAATAGCTCAGCTGGTTAGAGCACTTGACTGTTAATCAGGGGGTCGTTGGTTCGAGTCCAACTTCGGGCGCCAGATGAATGAAAGGCCTGCAGCGATGCAGGCCTTTTTCGTTTCCGGACCGAACCCGCGGTTCAGTCGGTCTCCACGCGGTAGCACGGCACGTATTGGCTGCCGCCGGGCAGCTTCATGCGGTGCTGTTCGACGAAGCTGGCGAGCAGCGCGTCCAGCGCGCGCATGATGTCGCGATCGCCGTGGATGACGAACGGGCCGTTCTTCTCGATCGCGCGGATGCCGTCTTCCTTGACGTTGCCGGCGACGATGCCCGAGAACGCACGGCGCAGGTCGGCCGCGAGCCGGTGCGCCGGCTGATCGCGATGCAGGTTGAGTCCGGCCATGGCTTCATGCGTGGGACGAAACGGCGCCTGGAATTCGCGCTCGATGTGCAGCGCCCAGTTGAAGAAGAACGCGTCCTGGCTTTCGAGCCGGCTGTGGCGCACGCGCTCGATGCCCTTGCGGATCTGGTGCGCGACTTCACGCGGATCGTCGACGACGATCGAATAGTGCTGCGCGACATCGTCGCCGAGCGCTAGGCGCAGGAAGCGGTCGATCTGCTCGAAATAAGCGGCCGATTCGCGTGGCCCGGTGAAGATCAACGGGAACGGCAGGTTCGCGTTGGCCGGGTTGAGCAGGATGCCGAGCAGATAAAGGATTTCCTCCGCCGTGCCGACGCCGCCAGGGAACACGATGATCGCGTGGCCCAGGCGCACGAACGCCTCGAGACGCTTCTCGATGTCCGGCATGATGATGAGGTTGTTGACGATCGGGTTCGGCGATTCCGCGGCAATGATGCCGGGCTCCGTGACGCCGATGTAGCGGTTGTCGAGGCGACGCTGCTTGGCGTGCGCGATGGTCGCGCCCTTCATCGGCCCTTTCATTGCGCCGGGGCCGCAACCCGTGCAGATGTCGAACGCGCGCAGGCCCAGCTCGTAGCCGACCTTCTTGGTGTATTCGTATTCGTCGCGTCCGATCGAGTGGCCACCCCAGCAGACGACGAGGCTCGGATCGACGTTCGCGCGCAACACGCGCGCGTTGCGCAGGATCTCGAAGACGGCGTGCGTGATGCCGTGCGAATCGTCGAGGTCGAAAGCGCCGGCCTCGATCTGCGTGGCGACGTAGACGATGTCACGCACGACGGCGAACAACAATTCGCTGATGCCGGTGATGATGCGTCCGTCGACGAAGGCTTCGGCTGGGGCGTTGCTCAGCTCCAGCTTGATGCCGCGGTCCTGCTGCAGGATCTGGATGTCGAAATCCGGGTAGCGCTCGAGCAGCGCGCGCGCGTCGTCGGTCACCGAACCTTGCGTGAGCACCGCGAGGGCGCAGCGGCGCAGCAACGGATGCAGTCCGCCGGCACCCGCGTCGCGCAGGCGCGCGACTTCATGGCGGGAAAGAACGTCGAGACCGGCCGCGGGCGTGATGCGCGCGCTGAACGTCGCCGGCTGTTGCGAATCTTGCATTTCGTGTCCTTGAAGATCGCCGCCCGGGGCGGCGCAACTCATACCAATGCCAAAGCGGCGCCCGGCGGTCAAGCATTGCACAGTCGCCGCATCCCAAGACACTTCGACGGACCATACACTGATGCCCAAGGCGCGGCCGGCCCGAAAAGGGGCGACGACACATTCGCATTTCCAGGCGGCCGGCAGTCGAACCGGAGACGGGACTTCCAGGCGCGGGAACGTCGATGGCCATCGGCGAAGATTTCCGCCGGGGAATCGCGCGGGTTTCCCGGAAGGGACAGCAAACCGGCAGTTGCGATACGCCGCACCACTGGCTGATGCGGCGACGCGGTGATGCGCTATCGTTCGCGTCATCGACAGTGACGGGCGCGACGAGTGGATTGGCATTGGGTTTGGTACGCGCTCGCCGCGGCGCTCGTGATCGTCGGCGTGATCGGTTCGGTGCTGCCTGCGCTGCCGGGCGTGCCGCTCGTCTTCGTCGGCCTCCTGCTGGCGGCGTGGGCCGACGGCTTCACGCACGTCGGGCCGTGGCTGCTGGTATTGCTCGGCGTGCTCGCGCTGATCGCGATCGGCATTGATTTCGTCGCCGGCGTGCTCGGCGCAAAAAAGGTCGGCGCGAGCCGCAACGCGGTGATCGGCGCGACGCTGGGTACGTTCGCCGGGCTCTTCCTCGGCATCCCCGGCATCATCCTCGGGCCGTTCGTCGGCGCGCTGCTCGGCGAACTCGCTGCGGGCAGCACGTTGCGCAAGGCGGGCGGTGTCGGCGTCGGCGCGTGGCTCGGCTTTCTGGTCGGCTCGATCGCCAAGCTCGGCATCTGCGGCGTCATGCTCGGCGTGTTCGCGTTCGCCTTCGCCTTGCGTTGATCAAGGCTTCGGCAACACGTAAAGAAGCACCGCGAAGAACTGCAGGACGCTGCCGAGCAGCACGAACGCATGCCACAACGCATGGCTGTACGGCAGACGCTTCCACAGATAGAACGGCACGCCCAGCGTGTACGCCGCGCCGCCGCCGAACAGCAGCCACAATCCGCCCGCCGCGAGGTTTTCGGTGAGCGGCCTGATCGCGATCAAGCCGACCCAGCCGAGCGCGACATAGAGCGAAGCCATCAACACGCGGTTGCGCACTCGTCGCCATTCCAGCGCAATGCCCGCGAGCGCGAGCGCCCAGACCAGGGCGAACAACGAAACGCCCCACACGCCATGCAGGGTGAGCAGCGTGAACGGCGTGTAGGTGCCTGCGATGAGCAGGAAAATCGCGGCGTGGTCGAGCAGGCGCAGTACGGGCTTGGCGCGCGCGACCGGCACGCCGTGATAGAGCGTCGACGCGGTGTAGAGCAGGATCAGCGTCGTGCCGTAGACGGCGACGCTCGCGATCTCGCGCGTGCCGCCGCCGGCGCGCGCGGCGAAGCCGACCATTGTCGCAAGGCCGGCGATGCTGAGCACGATGCCGAGACCATGAATGAGGCTCGACGCGACTTCCTCACGCAGGCTGTAGGAAAGCGCGGCGGGATGCGGGGTCGTGGCGGCCATGGCGGCTCCTTCGCGGCGCGATGCGGCGCCGCAACATGGCGAACGTAGCGCACTTGGGCCCGGTCCGCCAACACGCCATCATTGGCGCCCTCATGGTCGCCAATATTCCCGTCATTCCCGAACTCGCTGGTTCGCGCCTGCGCCTGCGCGCGCTCGAGGCGCGCGACGCGGACGCACTGTTCGCGCTGCATTCCGACGCGCTCGTGATGCGCTACTGGAGCACGCCGCCATGGCGCGAGCGCGCGCAGGCCGTTGCGCACATCGAGCGCATGCAGCGCGAGCGGCGGCAGGCCGAGTTCTACCCGTGGGTCGCGACGCTCGACGACGACGCGCTGATCGGCGCCTGCTCGCTGTTCGCATTGAGCCGCGAACATGGCCGCGCGGAAATCGGCTACGCGCTGCGCCGGGAGTTCTGGGGGCGCGGGCTTGCGCAGGAGATGCTCGACCTCGCACTTGCGCACGCATTCGATGCGATCGGGCTCAACCGCATCGAGGCCGACATCGACCCGGAGAATGCGGCGTCGTGCCGCCTCGTCGAACGACTCGGCTTCACCCGTGAAGGCCTGATGCGCGAGCGCTGGCGGGTCGGCGGCGGCGTGCAGGACACGGCGTTGTACGGACTGCTCGCGCGTGAATGGCACGGGCGCGCGTCGACTTGATGCGAATCGGCTGGCGGTGAAAGCACGAAGGCCGGCATGTGCCGGCCTTCGTGAAAAACGGGATCCCTCGTCACCGACCAGCCATGGCCTGCACGGGGTGACGACGCGCCGGCGTCACTTCGCGTTCGCGAACGCCACCGTCATGTCGAGCATGCGGTTGGAGAAACCCCATTCGTTGTCGTACCAAGACAACACCTTCACCAGCGTGCCACCCATGACCTGGGTCAGCGTGCTGTCGTAGACCGAGCTGTGCGGGTCGTTGTTGAAATCGACCGAAACGAGCGGCTTGTTGTTGAAGCCGAGGATGCCCTTGAGCGGACCGTTCGCCGCTTCGATGATCGCGGCGTCGATTTCTTCCTTGTTCGTCGCACGCGCGGCGACGAAGGAAAGATCGACGACCGACACGTTGATCGTCGGCACGCGCATCGAGAAGCCGGTCAGCTTGCCGTTGAGTTCCGGCAGCACGAGGCCGACCGCGGCGGCGGCGCCGGTCTTGGTCGGAATCTGGCTCATCGTCGCCGAACGCGCGCGGCGCAGGTCGGAGTGGTAGACGTCGGTCAGCACCTGGTCGTTGGTGTAGGCGTGGATCGTCGTCATCAGGCCGTGGACGATGCCGATCTTCTCGTGCAGCACCTTGGCCAGCGGCGCGAGGCAGTTGGTCGTGCACGAGGCGTTGGAGATGACTTCGAAGCTGCCCTTGAGCTGGTCATGATTGACGCCGTAGACGAAGGTGCCGTCCACGTCCTTGTCGCCCGGCGCGGAAATGATCACCTTCTTCGCGCCCGCGGCGAGATGCGCGCTGGCCTTGGCCTTGCTCGTGAAGAAGCCCGTGCATTCGAGCACGATGTCGACGCCGAGGTCCTTCCACGGCAGCTTCGAAGGATCGCGCTCGGCGCAGACCTTGATGCGATCGCCGTTGACGACGAGGTCGCCGCCATCGACGCTCACTTCACCCGGGAACTTGCCGTGCGCGGTGTCGTACTGGGTCAGGTGCGCATTGGTTTCGGCATTGCCGAGATCGTTGATCGCGACGATCCGGATTTCATTCGTGCGGCCGGATTCGTACAGCGCACGCAGGACGTTGCGGCCGATGCGGCCATACCCATTGATTGCGACTTTCACAGCCATCGAACGACTCCTCGGAGCGGGAAGAAGATGAGGCTGCGGATTTTAGCGGCCCCGTGCGGGGTGCGCACAGGGCCGCTTGGAAGGGGCCAATCGGAGAATCAGTGTTTTTCCGCTGGCGCGATGGTCAGCGTGTCGAGCACCGGCTTGCCGTCATGGGTTGGCGTCGTGACGGCAGCGCTTTGGCCATGAAGCGAGAACGTGATGGGCACGATCACATCGCTTGCGACGGCTTTGCCGCCAGCCATGGCCGGGTTGAATTTCCATTTCTTGACGGCCTCTATGGCGGGATCGCCAAGCGCGGCCGCGGACTCCGGCGCGACGTGGTCAACGCGCGCATCGGCGACCGAGCCATCCGCGGCGACCGTCACTCTGACCCAGACCGTGCCTTCGGTCTTGTTTTTGATGGCATCGTCCGGATAAGGCGGTGCGCTCATGCGAGCGTATTCGGCGTCGTGGTCGACCTTGGTCTTTTCCGGCGTGGCAGCGCTGTCGTGCGGCTTCGTGGCTGCTAGCGCCAACGTCCCCTCGATACGGAAAGTCTCATGCCCTGCATCGCCAACGGCGACGGAGAACGGCTTGCCTTGTTTGGCGACGACGCTTGGCGACGACACGACATTGCCGTTCTTGCGCAGCGTCGCGTCAAGCGAAATGTCGCTATTGTCAGTCGCATTCGCGATCATCGTCGCGCGCCAGTCACCATCAGCGATTTCAAATTCGCTGCCGAGTTCGTGAATGATGCGCAGGGGCTTGCCCGTCTTGCCGTCGACGTCGAGACGCAACGTCGCATCAAGATGACGTCCCGCCGCAGGCGCGTTCGCCGGACGCGACGACTGGCTCGCCCACGCGGTCCAGGCAAACGCCAGCGTCATGCCGGCGACGAGGCAGAGACCGGCGCCGCGCATTGCACGCGTCGGCCGTGATTGTTTGAGCATGAGAATCCTCTCCTTCAATGTTTTATCGGATGGCCAACGGCAACCGACCGGCAACCGCAGCTCCTGCCGCGGCTGGCCGGCCAGTTGCACCTTCAACATCGCGTCGGCGTATTGCCGGCGCGCTTCCGGAAAACGGGCGACCACGGTCGCGTCGCAGGCAAGTTCCTGGTCGAGACGGAACGCCGCGGCGGCGTGGTGCACCAGCGGGTTGAACCAGTTGAGCGAGCGCAGCGCGGCGACGAGCGCATTGACCCACGCATCGCCACGCGCGAAGTGGACCTGCTCGTGGGCGAGGATCAGTTCGCGCTCGCGCGCGTCGTAGCGGCGGTCGAAATCGGACGGCAGCACGATGCGCGGACGCCACGCGCCGACCAGCGCGGGACCGGCGAATTCGGAATCGGATTGCATGACATGCGCGCCATCGCGCGCATTCAGGTGCCCGAGGCTGCGTATGTAGCGGCGCTGCTGCTGCGCGAACCACGCAGCCGCGAACAGCGCGCCGGCGAGCCACAGCGCGAACAACGCCCACCGCGGATCGAACGTGTCGACGACGACGGTGGAAGGCGCCGCTTGAAGCGCGGCGACGTGCACGAAGCCCACCAGCGTCGCAACCGGATGCGCGGGTGCGGGCAGCAGCATCGCGATGACGGTCGCCGGCACCAGCGTCCACGCGACATACGCGACCTGCGCGCCGAAGCGACGGCGCAGGAACCGCCGCGCGAACAGCACGACGAGGATCGCCGCCGATCCGGCCAGTGTCATGCGCACGAGTGCATCGAAGGCCTCAAGGTTCACGGTCGATCTCCTCGATCAGCGCGCGGATCTCGTCGATCTCCTTCTTCGACAATTTCTCGCTGCGCGAAAAGTGCGCGACGAGCGCCGAGACCTGGCCGCCGTAGAGGCGGTCGAGCAGGCTCTTGCTTTCCTCGTGCACGTAGTCCGCGCGTTCGAGCAATGGTCGGTACAGATAGCGGCGGCCGTCGCGCTCTGCCGCGATCGCGCGCTTCTTGAGCAGGCGGTTGAGCAAAGTCTTCACGGTCGCCTCCTGCCAGCCGTTGGCGTGGCCGACGGCGGCGAAGATGTCCTCGGCACTCTGCGGCGCGCTGCGCCACAGGGCTTGCATGACGGTGCTTTCGGCTTCGCTGATGCGCATGTGTTTACATCCGTAAATGTCGATTTAGTTTACGGCCGTAATCGAACCTGTCAAGTCCGCGCGGAGGGTGTCCAGCCGCCATCCCTTAAAGTAAAAAAATAGGTAAATCATTCTGTTGTCGGGATCGGTTCAGCGCGGTGAACAATTTCTAAACCCATTGGTATTGAAACCTTCAAGGTGAACCTCATCTAACGCTCGCCGCCGGATGAACGAACCCTCCGGCGACGGCTTCAGTCGAATGCACCGGCTCTTTGCGATGCGCTCGCTGCGGGCCCAACCATCAAGAAAGGCAATTGGAGTACCCCATGAAAAACATGCTGTTTGCTACCGCCCTCGCCGCTTCCGCTTTCCTCGCCCTGCCCGCCGCCCATGCGGCCGGCAACTCGGGTTTCTTCATCAATGGCAACGTCGGCCAGTCGAACGTCGACAAGCGCGGCTACGACGACGACGACACCGCCTATGGCGTCAACGCCGGCTATCGGTGGGCGCTTGCACCGAACTTCCTGCTCGGTGTCGAAGGCGGTTACGCCGATCTGGGCTCTTTCGATCCGAAGCATTCCGTCACGGGAATCGGCAGGGCCGAACTCAAGGGCTGGAACGCAGGCGTCAATGCGCACTGGAACCTCACCGACAACTGGTACCTGAGCGGCCGTGGCGGTTACTTCCGCGGTGACCTCGAGGGCGGTTACGTGAGCGCGTTCGATCCGGACACGAACGTCTACGCCGTCACCCGCGTCGACGACAACAGCAACAAGTGGTACGCCGGCGTCGGCTTCGGTTACGACTTCAGCAACAACGCCAGCATCGGTCTCAACTATGACTACTACAAGGCGTCGAAGTCGGGCCTGGAAGTGACCCCGAAGGTCGTCTCCGTGAGCGCCGAATACCGCTTCTGATTTCGCAGCACTCCAACGGGAGTAGCCAGGCAAGGACGCCGCGTCACGCCGGCCCGCGCAAGCGGGCCGGTTTTTTTTTTTGGATTGGCTCAGGGAGGCTCGAAACCGTCGGCGAAGATCGCGTCCCGCCAACCGCCGCGCAGTTCCCAGCGTGATTCGCCGAACAATGGGGCATGCGCGGAAACGTCCGGCACGACGTCGATCTCGAACGTGCCGCTGCCTGCCGGCACATCGAGCGGCGCGTCCTGCTGCTGCCAACGGCGCACGGGGTTGGACGCGACCGGCGCGAACGATCCGGCCGGCGTGCCGTTAACGAAGATGCGCGCGCCGGCCGAACCGGCAATGGCGCCGGGACTGCCCGAACCCGCATCGAACGTGCGGCGCAGGCGCAGCGGCGGGTTCCATCCGCCGGGACGAAAAGCGAAACGAATCGCGCCGCTGGTGCCCGCGCAGGCGAGCGCGCTGCGCGGGATCGGCGGCTCGCCTTCGAAGGTCGCGCTCAGCGGCTGACATTGCGCATCGGGCGCGGCGACGTGGTCGTGCGCTTCGGCAGCGGCCGCGTCGCCGATCTCGAACGCGTCGTAGGCGATCTGCAACGGCGTTGCCCGCCGGTACGCATAGACGACACGGCGCGCGCACGCGGCGATCGGCTGCGTCGGCGAAAAGCCTGCTTCCTGCGTCAGGCGCAATGCGCCTGCATACGGCAACGCATCGGTGAGCATGAAGCGGTAAGCCGACGTGGCGCCGCCGCCGTCCGCGTCCACGCGCGTCGCGCCCGACAACGGCCCGGCGAACGCGCCGTGGTCGAAATAGAAGCCGCCGTCGAAGAAATCCTCCACGCCGGTGCCATACCAGGCCGGCGCGGAAGCACCGTCGACGTACGCGCGCTCGTCTCCTTCGAGATAGCCGCGATCGACAACGCCGTCAGCGCGGTAACGCGCGGCGACGCCGACGATCTTGCCGGCACCCCGCACGTCGTCGAACAAGAATGATCCATCGGCAACGCAATCGTCCGCGAGCGACGCACTGAAGCTGCCCGCCTGCGCGGGCACGGCAGCGTCGTCGAAGGCCAGGTTCGCATCGACCACGACCGGCGACGGCAACGATGCATCGGCGTGGAGTTCGACCGATGTCGACGAACCGAACGGCATTGGGAACCACGCGTAGAGCCAACCCGTTTCATCTTCGCCGACGAGCACGCCGCGTGCGGGCACTTGTGCATCCATCGCGGTCGCGAAGAAATCGGCGAGCGGCAGGTCGACCGCGACGTCGCCATCGATGCGCACGCGCAGCGACACCGCCGCGTACGCCGCGCGCGGCAAATGCAGGCGGATGCCGCGCAGCCAACCGCTGCCGCTGCGCGTGGCCAGCATCGTCGTGGCATTGGCGGCGAGTGTCGCGGTCGCGGTCGTCGGCGCGAGCCATCCGTTCCAGGGATCGTCGCCGGCGTGCGCAAGGAAAGCCCGCCATGCAGGCGCATCGCTCGTTCCGTCGAAGCTCGCAATCGCCATACCGGGAGCAAGGCGATGATGCTGGAGCTGGTACCAGAGCAGCCGCCGTCCGTCCGCGCTGCAAGGATTGCCGGTGCCCTGCGCGTTCGTCAGCGCGACGCGCAGCGATTGCGTGTATGCGATCGGCACGCGGCTGACGTAGCCACCGCTCGACTGCGTGCGGTCGGCGACGAGCGGCGGCGTAAACGGCGCCGTCGTGCCGTCGAACAGCGCCGCGAGCGGCGCATCGAGCGCCGGCACGAGCGCGCCGTCGACGTAGAAGCGGACACGCGTCGCCGGATCGATGCACGCGGACACGCCGAAGCCCGTGGTCAGCCACAACCGCGTCAAGGCACCCGGCCCGTTCTCGTCGAGCAGGACGACTTCGTCGCCATCGGCATACAACCAGCGCAGTGGATACGGATTGTCGGCGGCGCTTTCCGCGCCGGGATTGCTGCGGTCGTAGCGGCAACCGCCGGGGCAGCGGCTCGAGGTTTCGACGATGAGATCGTTCGCGTCGAGCCGCGCAAGCACGTCGGGCGACGCCCAGACCTGCCATGGAAGGCTATCGGCGCGCGCGAGGCCGAAGCCCGCGCAAGCAAGGAAGAACAGCCACGCGCGACGATGCCGGCGGCGCGCGCGCATCGGCGTCAGTCGCGCTCGGGATACAGCGCAGGCAGCGGTTCGTCGCTCGCGCGCGTCGCGGGCGCGCGCATCCACGCGAGGCCACCCTTGAACGCATCGTGCAGCAGCGTGCCGAGTCCTTCGCCCGGCGCGCCCGCGTAGCGCACGGCTTGCAGGCGCGCGAGCGCACTACGCTGGCGTTCGTCGCCGAGCCGGCGCGCGAGCTCGCCGAGGTTGCGCACGTCGCTGCGTTCGGCGCGCGCCCAGGCGACGAGTGCGCGTTCGGCCGCGGCGAATTCGCCGAGCGAGCACGCGCGCAGGAACGCCGCTCGATGCGTCGACGCCTTCGCTGCCGAACCATCGTCGCCCGCCGTGGGTTGTTTCGGCGTGCGCCGCGCATGCAGCCACCATGCAAGCGCGGTCGCGAGCCAGCCGATGAGCGCGACCAGCGCCGCGAGGCGCCAGAAGCGGGCCTGGCTATCGACGAGCAATGGCGCGTAGGGATTCGCGTCGACCACCGGCGGCGGCGCGGAAGGTTGCGGCGACGACGCAGGCGCGTTCGCGGGCGCCGCGGACGCCGGCGTCGACGCACCCGTCGCCGCCAGCACGCGAATCGTGCGCGACGGCAGTTGCGCGGTCTCCAGGCGATCGGTTTGCGTGTTCCACCAATCAATGCTCAGGCCCGGCACGGTCAGCGTGCCCGGCTTGTTCGGCACGATCGCGAACTTGCGCACGCGTTCGCCGTAAAGCCAGTCGCCGTCATCGCGCGTGCGCGTGTCGCTCTTGTCGGGATAGACGTCCGCGCCGTCGGGCGCCTGCAACGCGAGTTCCGGCAACTGCTCGAAGCCCGCCCCCTGCGCCTGCAGGCGCACCGTGCGCGTGACCGCGTCGCCGACGTGGACTTCCTCGGGCAGGTCGCTCTGGTCCTGCAAGAGCAGCGAGGCAACCGGCAGCCACGGACGTCCGGAAGGCCAGGTCGCGGGCTGCTCGCGCACGTCGAGCGTAGTCGCATCGGAACGCGCGACGACCTCGCGACCGCGGCTGAAGAACGAGGTCGGATCGCGCATGTCGAGCGTCGTGCCGCGGAACATGAGCGAGGGAATCGCGATCTTGCCGCTGCGCTCGGGCGTGAGCGCGTAGTGCTGCTCGACGACCTGGTAGCGGCGGCCGCCGACGGTGGCGACGTATTGCTTGTCCTGACCGAGGTGCTTGGCGGCAAGGCCGTCGGCCTTCGGCTCGCCGATGCTGCCGCCGGTCAGGTCGATCGCGTAGTAGAGCTTGACCGTGTAGCGCACTTCCTGCTGCACGTAGGGATTCTTCGGCTGCGCGTCGATCTCGAAGAACAGGTCGCCGCCGGCCTGCGCGGGCGGCGCCGCGGCCTGCACGTCCAGTTCAAGTGGCGCGGTCTGCGCGTTGCCGACCGCGAGCGGCGCGATCGCGATGCGGCCCTCGTGCTTCGGTTGCAGGGCGACCGCCCACAGCATCTTCGCATCGCGCGCGCCATTGACGATGCTGACCTGCTGGCTGGACTGCGTGCCACCGACGTCGAAATCCTTCGCCAGCGCGGAGAACTCCGGCGCGCTCGCGCTGGTGTCGGTGGTTTCGACATTGAGCGTGACCGTCTCGCCCAGATGCATGCTCGTGCGGTCGAGCCACGCACGCGGCGCGTCGGCCGCGTGCACAGCGCTCCCCAACCACGCGAATGCGAACAGCGCGATCCGGATTGCGAAGCGCCTCATCGACCCTCTCCTCCGCCCTGCTGGCGGCGCTGGTATTCGAGCATGAACTTGCGGCGCAGCAGGCCGCCCGGATCATCCGGCACGCGTTGCAGCCACTGGTCGAGCGCCTGGCGCTTCTCGCGCGTGGCGGTGTCTTCGGCGGGCACGGCGACCTGCGCCTTGCGTTCGCCGTCCTTGTCGCCCTGCTTGCCGTCTTTCGCGAGCGCCTGATCGACCGATTGCGACAGCGCCTCACGCTGCTGCGCGCTGGCCTGCGCCTGCTGCGCGTCCTGCGGCGATGGCGATGCGGATTGATTGTCATCACCCTGTTGCTGCGGTTTCGATTCGCCGTCCTGAGCGGCATCCTGTTTGCGCTGGTCCGACGCGGAGCCGTCGTCGTTCTTCTGGTTGTCCTGCTGCGGCTTTCCGTCCTGCGACTGCGCCGACGAATCCTTGCCCTGTTGCCCGGAATCCTTGCCCTGGCCCTGTTTCGATGCGTCGCCGCCTTGCTGCTGCGAGTCCTGGTCCTGCTGCTTCTGCGAGTCGTCGCCATCGCCGGGCTTCTGCTGGCCGTCCTGCTTCTCGTCGCCGTCCTTCTTGTCGCCACCGTTCTTCTGCTGGTTGTTCCGATCCTGCTGCTGTTGCTGCTGGCGCTTGAGGGCATCCTCCACGATCTTGCGATTGGCAATGGCGTCGTCCATGCCCGGCGCATGCTGGAGCGCGGCGTCGTAGGCGGCGATCGCTTCCTCGTACCGGCCGAGTTGTGCAAGCGCATTGCCACGGTTGTAGGCGCCATCGGCGCTGTCGACGTGCGCGTATTCGTCCGCGGCTTTCGCGTAGTCCGCTTCCCGGTAGGCGGCGCCGGCGCGCCATGCGGCATCCGGCGCGACGGCCGCGGCATCCTTCGCATCGCCACGCGCGAGTGCAGCCGCGGCCTGCTGGTCGCGACGTTGCCACAGGTCGGAGAAACCCGCCGCGCGCGCCGGCTGCGTCGGCGCGTACAACGCGAGCGCGACGAGCATGAGCCAGCCACGACGGAAACCGAGCAAGGCGATCGGCACCAGCGCGAGCAGCAGCCACGGCCCACGGTCGCGCCAGCGGTTGCCGAGCGCATCGTTGCCCGCGTCGGCGGCCTTCGCGGCGTCGACGCGCGCATCGTCGGGCAACAGCACATCGATGTCGCTGCGATCGGCGGCGAGCGTCGCGTAGCGCCCGCCGCCGGCGCCGGCGAGTTCGCGCAGCGCGCTTTCGTCGAGGCGCGCGAGCACGACGTTGCCGCCGGAATCCTTGAGGAAGTCGCCCTGCGCGAGCGCGACCGGCGCGCCTGCCGCGGTGCCGACGCCGAGCACGGATATGTCGAAACCCTTCGCGTGCGCGCGCCGCGCGGCCGCGAGCGCGCCGCCGTCCGCGGCGTCGGCGACGAGCACGATCTGGCCGTGATGCAGGCCGGCCTGCTCGATCAACGCCACGGCCTTGTCGATCGCGCGGCCAGTCGCGTTGCCGGGCACCGGCATCGTCGAAGGATCGAGCGATTCGACGAGATGACGTACCGTGCCGGCATCGTCGGTGAGCGGCGCGGCGACGAAAGCCTCGCCCGCGTAGCCGATCAGCGCGGTCTGGGAATCGCGGCTGCGCGCGAGCAGGTCGTCGAGCTTGAAGCGCGCGCGATCGAGGCGATTGGGTTTCACGTCCTGCGCGAGCATCGTCGGCGAGAGTTCCAGCGCGAAGACACGCGCGGCCTCATTGCGCAGCAGCGGCATCGGCTCGCGTTCCCAGGCCGGGCCGGCAAGCGCGAGGCAGGCGATGAGCCAGCCCAGCGCGGCGAGCACGCGCGGCGTGCGCGAAGCCTCGCCGTCGCTGCCTTCGATGAGGTACGGCAGCAGATGCGCGTCGACCGCGGCGCGCCAGCCGCCCGCATCGCGACCCGAGCGGCGCGCGGCGAGCCAGAGCAGCGGCAACATGGCGAGCGCCAGCAATGCCCACGGCCGCAGGAAATGGAAGTCGGCAAGCGACGCGTTCATGCCAGCGCGCTCCGGCGCAGCGACGTGCGCACGAGCGGCGCGCCGAATGCGCACGCCGCGGCGAGCAGCGACGCGGCCAGCGGCATCCAGTACAGCTCGTCGACGGGACGCAGCGTCTGCTTGGCGTCGGCGGCGGGTTCGAGCTTGTCGATCTCGCGATAGATGTCGGCGAGTTCTTCGCTGTTGCGCGCACGAAAATACCGCCCGCCGGTGGTTTGCGCCATCCTCGTCAGCATCGCCTCGTCGAGATCCTCGGACGGGTTGACGAGGCGGCTGCCGAACAGCGAATCCACGCGCATGCTGTCGGCGCCGATGCCGATCGTGTAGATGCGCACGTGGTTGGCCGCGGCGAGTTCGATCGCCTTCTGTGGCGCGAGCTCGCCGGAATTGTTGACGCCGTCGGTGAGCAGCACGAGCACGCGCTGGTCCTGCGGGCGATCGCGCAGGCGCTTGACGGCGAGGCCGACCGCATCGCCGATCGCGGTTTCGCGCCCGGCGAGGCCGATCGTCGATTCGATGAGCTGCTGGCCGACGGTCTTGAGGTCGAACGTGAGCGGCACGAGCAGGTAGGCGCGCGTGCCGAACAGGATCAGGCCGACGCGATCGCCCGCGCGACGGTGCACGAAGTCGCTCGCGATCGCCTGGATCGCGGCGAAGCGCGGCGCGGGATTGCCACCGAGCTGCATGTCCTCGATGCTCATGCTGCCCGAGGTGTCGATCGCGAGCAGCAGGTCGCGACCCGAGCGCGCGACGTCTTCCGCCGGACCGAGCCATTGCGGCCGCGCGAGCGCGAACACGAGCAGCGCCCACGCGAGCAGCGCGAACGCGCGCCGGCTCCACGGCACGGGCGAGACGTCGCGCTGCTGCGGCAAGGCAAGGCCGAGGTGCGGAAGATGCAGCATCGCACCCGACCAGGCGCGCGCGCGCGGCAGCAGCCACGCCGCAGCGATCGGCAAGGGCAGCAGCGCAAGCAGCCAGGGCCATGCGAGTTCAAACATGCGCGGGCCCTGCCTTGAACGCATGATCGAGCCAGCGACGCGCAAGCTCGATCAGGGTTCTTGCCTCATCGCTCGCAACCGCGTCGCCGCGGCGATATTGCAGGTCGAGCAACGCATGCCCCGCCCTGCCGTTGCGGAACGGCGCGCGCTGCGCTTCGGCCGGCGGGAATTGCGCATCGAGGAAATCGAGCCATGCATCACCCTGCAGCGCTGCCGCACCCGGTGCGATCAGCAGCGACGCGCGGCGCAGCAATTTCGAGACGTCCGCGGCGACACGCACCGGATCGGGCTGCGTGGCGTGGCTCGCGGCGATGCGATCGAGTTCGCCTCGCACGCGCGCATGCCAGCGACGCACGCGCAGGCGACGCCGCGCGATGCGCGCGAGTATGAAGAGCGCGACGATGATCAGCGCCGCAAGCAACCACCAGCCCGGCGCCGGCGGCCACCAGCCCGGCGTGGGCGGCAGATGGATGTCGTGCAATGGCAGCGTGGCCGCCTGCGTCGTCGCGGCGGGCGCGGCGCTCATGCGACCACCGTCGATGGCCGCGTGCGGGCGAGCAGCGGCGCGAGCGCGCGGCGCAGGTCGGCGTCGGTGTCGAGCTCGACGACGCGAACGCCAAGCTTGCGGCACTCGCCGAGCAAGCGCGTACGCGAGGCGGCGAAGCGTTCGGTCCACGCAGCGCGCACGCGCGTGTCGCCGAAGTCGACGATGCGTCGCGCATCGCCCAGATGCACGGCGTAACGCCCCGGCGGCGGCGCCACGAGTTCCAGCGCGTCGCGCAGCAGCACGACGACAATCTCGTGGCGGCCGGCGAGTTGCGGCAATGGCAATACCGCATCGGCGTCGGCGCTGAAGCCGTCGCTGAAAAGCACGACGCGCATGCCGGGACGCAGCAGGCGGCGCATGCGGACGAGTGCGCGCGACAATGGTTCGCTCGCCGTGAGATCGCTGGCCTGGTCCCAGTCGCGCATTGCGCGCAACACGCGCAATACGCCGCGACGGCCGCCCGCGGGCTTGATCTCGCCGTCGACGCCGCCGCCAAAGCCAAGCGCACCGACGCGGTCGCCGGCTGCGCTTGCCATCCACGCGAGCAACGCCGCGGCACGCGCGGCCTGCACGTTCTTGAAGCGCGCACGCGTGCCGAAGTGCATCGAAGGATTGAGGTCGAGCGCGAGCAGCAGCGCCTGTTCGCGCTCCTCCTCGAAGAGTTTCGTGTGCGGCTTGCCGCTGCGCGCGGTGACGCGCCAGTCCATGTGGCGGATTTCATCGCCCGGCTGGTAGATGCGCGACTCGCGGAAATCCACGCCGCGGCCGCGCCAGCGCGAACTGCTCGTGCCCGAGCGCAGCGCGACCGCACGCCGCTGGCGCGCGAGCGACGCGCCATGCGCGAGCGCGGACAGCGCGATCAGTTCGTCGAGTGCGACGCGCGTGGCATCGCTGGGCGTTCTCGGGTTCATGGCGGCGCGTTCAGTCCGGAATTGCGACCGGCCTACGGCAAGGGCACGCGTTCGAGCAGCAGCGCGATGACCTTGTCCGCGTCGACGCCCTCCGCTTCCGCCTCGTAGCTGAGCAGGACGCGGTGGCGCAGCACGTCGGCCGCGATCGCGTGGACGTCTTCGGGCGTCGCGTAGTCGCGGCCGTTGAGCCAGGCATGCGCGCGCGCGCAGCGGTCGAGCGCGATCGTGCCGCGCGGACTTGCGCCGAAGGCGACGTAGCGCGCGAGTTCGGCGCCGTAGGCCGAAGGATCGCGCGTGGCGAGCACGAGCTGGACGATGTATTCCTCGAGCTGCGGCGCGAGATGCAGGTCGAGCACTTCGCCACGCGCCGCAAATACCTGCGCCTGGGTCAGCCGCTGCGCGGGTGCGGGCGCATGCGTCATCGCCTGGCGCGCGCGGTCGCGTGCGAACTTGAGGATCGCCGCTTCCGCTGCGGCATTCGGATAGCCGACGCGGACGTGCAACAGGAAACGATCGAGCTGCGCTTCGGGCAGCGGATAGGTGCCCTCCTGCTCGATCGGATTCTGCGTGGCCATGACGAGGAACAGTTCGGGCAGCGCGAAGGTGTCGCGTCCGACCGTGACCTGGCGCTCGCCCATCGCTTCGAGCAAGGCCGATTGCACCTTGGCCGGCGCGCGGTTGACCTCGTCGGCGAGGATGACGTTGTGGAAGATCGGCCCGCGCTGGAATTCGAAGGCGCCGGTCTGCGGCCGGTAGATTTCGGTACCGGTGAGGTCGGCCGGCAGCAGGTCGGGCGTGAACTGCACGCGATGGAAATCGGCATCGATGCGCGATGCGAGTTCCTTGATCGCGGTGGTCTTGGCCAGGCCTGGCGCGCCTTCGACGAGCAGGTGCCCGTCGGCGAGCAGCGCGATGAGCAGGCGATCGATGAGCGCTTCCTGGCCGATGATGCTGTGGCCGAGTTCGTCGCGCAGGCGGGAAAAGGCGGCCGACGCCGAGGCAGTATCTGGCATGTCCATGAGGATTTCCGGGGATTGCGGAGTGTCGCACGGTGGCGCGCGCCTATGGACAACGCACGGAGCCGGAAGTTTTCTGACATTCGGGAAACTTCGACTAACCGCAGGTCTTCCGCTGAGTCGCGATTCAGCGACTGAGCGCGTGCTCGAAGGCGGCAGGGCGCCCGACCAGCCATCCTTGCGCATAGCGGCAGCCGAGACGGTGCAGGATTTCGCGCTGCTCGCGCGTCTCGACGCCCTCGGCGACCAGGTCACAGCCCAGCGCGCGCGTCATCGCAACGACAACGCCGACGACGGCAACGCCGCGCGGGCGATCGAGCGCACGCACGAAGCTCGCGTCGAGCTTGATCTGGTCGAAATCCAGAGTCAGCAGCGGCCCGAGATTGGAGAAGCCCGTACCGAAATCATCGAGTGCGACCGGCATGCCCACCGCGTGGCAACGTGCAAGCAGCGCGGCGATGCGCGCCTGGTCGAGCACGAGACTTTCGGTGATTTCGAGCTTGAGACGCTGCGGCGGCAGTTCCCGCGCGCGCAGATGCTCGATGATCCGGTCGACAAGACCGGGATCGTCGAGCTGACGCGCCGATACGTTGAGCGCGATGAACGGCAGCGGCTTGCGGCCGCGGCGACGGAACTCGACGAGCATGTCGCAGACGCGCTCGAGAACGTAGTCGCCGATCGGCACTATCAGCGAAGTTTCCTCGGCGAGGCGTATGAATTCGACGGGCGATACCTCGCCACGTTGAGGGTGCGTCCAGCGCACGAGTGCCTCGTAGCCGGCAATGTGACCGGTCTCGATTTCCTCGATCGGCTGCAGGCGGACTTCCAGTTCCCTGCGTTCGATTGCGGCGCGCAGTTCGCTTTCGAGGCGGATCTTGTCGATCGCGTTGGCATCGTCGTGTGCGCCGAGCGCATCCGCGGATTCGGTTTCGGCGCCGCCGGTCAGTTTCGCGAGCGCCGAGCGATAGCGCGTCAGCTGGCTCAGCAGCAGCGCGCGTACGACCGGATCCGCGGTGGCGAGGCGTTCGGCGAACTGGGTTGCGTCGATGCGCGTCAGCTGGCACGGCGTGATCGCGCGGGCGGTCGCGGTGCGAGGCGAGTCGTCGATGACGGCCATCTCGCCGAGCAGCATGCCCGGGCCCAGTTCGCCCAGGACGCGGTGCTCGCCGAACTGGAGCGTGCTGATCTCGATGCGACCGGATTCGATGAGAAACGCGCCGGTTGGCGCATCGCCCTCGGAAAAGATCAGGTCGCCGCTGCCGAATCGCTCGCTATAGGACTGCACGGCGCGGCTCCTCCCCCGGAACTTCCTGCGCAACGCGAACGGAATACGTCGGAGCATCGTACACAAAAAAAGGGCCGCATTGCTGCGGCCCTTGATGGTTGACGCTGGAGGTCAGGGTGTACCGGCACAGGGAGAGCCGGAGTGGTCAGGCGACGTGACATGCACGGCAACCATAAGCGGCGCGACGTCTCCTGCCGTGAACGAGCAAGTACCGCTGGCGTCGTTGCCGTCGTCCGCACCCGTGATCGAAAACGCCGCCGAGCCGTTCGCGCCAGTCGTGCCGGTAGGCGGCGCCGCCGTCAAGCCATCGTCACAGGAGGCCGCGATCGCAACACCCGCCGCTGCCGATTGATCGTCCGCATACGCACGAACTATCACCTGCGTGCTGCCGCAACCCTCAGCGATGCTGCCCACGGAGAGGAATGCGAGCTGCACGACGATGTCGACGGTCGCCGTCGCGTCGCCGACACTGAAGACAATCTTGCCCGAGCTGCTGTCACCGGTACTGACCGGCATGCCGCTGGTCTTCACGACCGCTCGCGCGCAACCATCGGGGCCGGTCGCGTTGTCGAGGAAGCCCGACGAAGCGTGGCCGTCCACGGAGCCCGAGCCGCCATTCAGAGTCATCTGGAAAGCAATGTTCACGCCCTGGATTGGCGAGTTCATCGCATCGCGAAAGCAGACGGTCATGGGATCAACGGTCTTGTTGCCGGGAATCGGCGACGGGAACGCCGTGAGCGTTGCCGGCGCCACGCCCGGATAAACCAGCTTGACCGCGTCGGTCACGCGACGTGCGCCGCTGGTGACGCGATCGATGCCGTCGCCCTGTGCCCACATGGCGACCGTGTGTCCGAGCGTTGAAACCGTGTAATTCAAGGTCGCATGCGCGACGCCGATCTCGTTCGTGGTCGCCGCGGCTGTGATGTTGCCGTGCTGACTGCGGCCAATGAGGTACGGCAGAACGGAACCGTAGTCGACAGTTGTACCGGTCGTGTCATTGCGATTGAACGGCGATGCCGTCACCAAGTTGGTTGCGCTCACGACGTTCGCTACCGTGACTGCGCTCTCGAGGTCTTCGTTGCCTTGCGGAGCGCCGTGTTGCGTCTTGCCGAAAACGATCAACGCGTCGCCCGGCCCCGCGCCGCCGCCGGCGGTCGTGAAATGACCCGTCGGCGCCGTGAACGTGGTGCCGCCTTCCTGCGGGTTGCCGTCGCCGCCGGCAAGCAGGAAGTGGTTCGCCGTCGCTCCGGAACCGAATGCGCCAACCGGCTCGTCGATCGATCCGAAATGGATCGACGTTCCCGGCAGTACCGGATTGCCCTGGCGATCGGTCGCGAGCGCGCTCACAGTCAGACTGTACGTGCCGTCTGGATTCGCGACCGAACCGTCTTGCGCTGTTGCGTCCGGGGACACCGCATTGACGAGAATCGCATCGGTGTCGGGCGAGGTGATCTTGATGCTGTAGAGCTTGCCGTCGGAAACCGTCACGCTCGACGAGGAGGTCACCGGATCCTGGATGCCGTTCGATACGTTGTTGTCGGCGCGGTCGACGGTGGCGCGAATCTGGAGTGGACCTTGGGGAGTCTGCTCGCCGGCCTGGAAGGCAACGGTGGCGACGCCATGCACGGTATGCGAGGTGACCTTGGTGCCGGTCGCAGAACCGCTTGCCGAATTCGTGCTCAGGATCGCATCGCCGGCCGTGCCGACGATTTCGAACTGGACGTTGTCGGTACCGCCCGCGGGATCGGGAACGAACTGGTTCGCACCGTCGCGCACGGTCGCCTGAACCTGCGCGGTGTTGTTGCCGCCGGAACTCGGCAGGTAGACCGCCGCCGATGAGGGCGTCAGCGCGACGCTGGCCGGAAGCGGACCGACACCGCCGGTAACCGTGAAGGTCAACGTCTTGCTGATGGTTTTGTTCGTCGTCGGATCGACGGTGGATGCGGTCAGCGTCGCCGTACCCGTCGTCGTGCCGGCATTCACCCATGCGGTCGCGACGCCGTTGGTGCCCTTGATCGTGAACGTACCCCACAGCTGGTCGAAATCGGTATTGCCTTCCTGCACCAGAAACGACAGGGCAGCGACCTGGACCGGAGAAATGGCAACTTGGACATCATGACCGACCATCAAGCTGCCGTCGGCATTGCGGATCGTGATCGTGATCTCGGCCTGGTTCGGGCCGTGGTCGTGCGGCAGGTAGCCGCTGGTGTTGGCGGGCAATGTCGTCGTCGTCGCGCTGAGCGCGATCGTGCCGCTGACCGGCGTGAACGTGCCGCCGTCGCCGCCGCCACCACCACAACTGCTCAACGCGAGGGCGGCGAGGGTCAGCCCCAGGGCCTTGCCGAAAAATTTCATGTCGTATCTCCAGTCCTGCATGTGCGAGCGCGCAAGGCGCGGTGATGATGATTTGCCGGTGCGGCGCGCTTACTTCAGGTTGTCGCTGAGGATGCGCGGCGTCACGAAGATGAGCAGTTCCGCGCGGCTGTCCGAACGACTCGTGTTCTTGAACAGGTTGCCGATGATCGGCACGTCGCCGAGCATCGGGACCTTGGTCGTCTTGTCCGACTTGTTGACTTCGTAGACGCCGCCGAGCACGACAGTCTGGCCGTTGTCGACGAGGACTTCCGTGCTGATCTCGCGCTTTTCGAGCTGCGGCACGCTGCCGCCGCCCGGAATGTCGATGTAACCGGACACCGCATCCTTCTTCACGTTGAGATTGAGCACGACGCGATCGTCGGCGGTGATCGTCGGCGTGACCTTGAGCTCAAGATCGGCTTCCTTGAAGGCGACGGTCGGCACGGCGACGCCGCCCGCGGCCGCGCCGCCCGAATACTGCAGGTAACCGACTTCGACGCCCTGCTTGATGTCGGCTTCGCGCTGGTTGGCGGTGATGACCTTGGGCGAGGAGATCACTTCGCCGCGTCCTTCGGTCTGCGCCGCGGAAAGTTCGAGGTCGAGTAGGTAATCGGCACCAAGGATCGCAAGGCCAAAGCTGCCGGCCGGGTTGGTCGCGGGCAGGTTGACGTTGTAGCGGTTGCCGAGGTTGTTGCCGGACTGCGTGACACGGCCACCGTCCAGGCCCGGCGGATAAACCGGCAGGGCTGCGCCCCCCGGCGAGAGGCGACCGGCGAAGGCCTGGTCGATCATGTAGTCGGCACCTGCGGAATTGCCGGTCGTGGCGATGACGTTGCCGTTATGGTCCTGCCGCGCGCCGCTCACGCCGAACTTGACGCCGAGTTCGCGCGCGAAGCTGTCGTTGGCGATGACGATGCGCGACTCGATCAGCACCTGTTGCACCGGGCGGTCGAGCACCGCGATGAGCTGGCGGATTTCCTGGATCTTGGACGGGATGTCGCTGACCAGCAGCGTGTTGGTACGGTCGTCGTAGGAGACGCTGCCGCGCGCGGAAAGGAAGCCGCGCGTTTCCGCGCCGTTCTGGCCCTGACCGCCGTTCTGATTGGTCTGCGTTTCCTTCGTGAGCAGCGCGGCGATGTCCTTGGCCTTGCCGTAGCTGATCGGGATGTAGTCGGTGACGAGTTCTTCCTTGGTCTCCATCTTCAGGCGCGCATCGGCGATTGCCTCTTCACGTTCGGCAATTTCCTTCTGGGGAGCAACCCAGATGACGTTGCCGCGGCGGCGCTTGTCCAGGCCCTTGGCCTGCAGCACGATGTCGAGCGCCTGATCCCACGGCACGTTGATGAGGCGCAGCGTGACGTTGCCCTGCACGCTGTCGGCGACGACGATGTTGAGGTCGGACACATCGGCGATCAGCTGCAGCACCGACCGTGTCGGAATGTCCTGGAAGTTGAAGGTGACGCGGCTGCCGTTGTATTCAGGCTGCGCGTTCTTGCCGGCGGTCTTGACTTCGTCCTTCTTGGGCGCGATCTCGACGACGTATTCGTTGCCGCTCTGGTAGGCCAGTTCCTGATATGGAGGCTTGGACATGATCTCCATGCGGGCACCGTTGCCCTGCGCGCGCGTGTCGATCGACTGCACGGGCGTGGCGAAGTCGAGCACGTCGAGGTGCCTGGGCTGGTTCGCTGCAACGTGCGCGTTCATGAGATCGAGCACGATGTTGCCGGCCTCGCGGCGCAGGTTCACCGCGGCGCCGGGGCCGTTGAAGCTGACGATGACGCGGCCTTCGCCGTTCTTGCCGCGGCGGAAGTCCACGTTGGTGATTTCGAGCGCAGCGGCGTGGGCGACGTTCTTGGTTGGATCCGCCTTCGCAGCGGCGGCGGCGGCCGTGGTCGCGCCGATGACGCCATTGTTGATCGAGACGACGACGTCATTGCCCGCCACGCGCGTCTGATAGCCCGCCGCGCGGAACAGGTCGACGACGACGCGGGTGCGCCCGCCGGCCTCGAGGGTGGAGACCGAGGAGGCTGCGCCCGTACCGATGTCGATGCGGCGCTTGGCAACCGCATTGCGCGTATCGGCAAAGTCGAAGGCGATGCTCGGCGGCGTGTCCGTCGAGAACGCCTGCGGCGCAACGGCGGGGCCGTTGAACTTGAGCGTCACGTCGACCTTGCCGCCGGGCAGCGCGGTATAGGTCACGTCCTGCAATACGTTCTCGGCGTACGCCTGACCGGCGATCGCGGGACCGAGCAGGGACATCACCGCCAGCACGGCAAGCCGCGTCCAGCGGGTAACGGGGCGATGCCCCGGAAAGACTGCGGATGTCTTGATCATGTTCTTCGTCCCCGATGATTCGATCATTGCTTGCTGTCGCCGAGCGCGATGGTGGCCTGTCTTTCCATCCAGCCACCGGCACCGTTGGGCACCAGTTCGACCAGATCGATGCGGTCTTCCTCGATGTCCTTGACGTGGCCGTAGTTCTGGCCGAGGTAATTGCCGACGTGGACGCGGTGCACGACACCGTCGGGGTCGCGCACGAGGCCTTCCATGGTCTTGCCGATGCCCAGCGTGCCGGACATCTTCAGACCGTCGAGCGGAAAGGACTCCAGCGGTTCGCGCGGACGGTTCTGGTCCGGATGCGGCCCCTGCTGGTTGGCCTGTTCCTGCTCCTGCGCGCTGGGGCCGAACGGATCGCGCAAGTCCTGGTCCTTGTAGGTGAACGCCTCGAATGTCTTGATGACGGGCAGCGGCGCGAGCGGCGCGCCCTTCTTGGCCTTCTCTCGCGCAACCCATTGCTGCGGGCTGTCGCTGGGCGTGCAGCCTTGCAACGCGAAGAGCGCCAGCGACGCGCCGACGGCGAGTGCGCGATGAACGATGGATCGGCTCATCTCACCTCCCTCCCTTCTTCTTGGCCGCCGGCTTCTTCGCCGCCTGCACGGCAGCCGCTTCCTCGTCGTCGAGGTAGCGATACGTCTTGACGGTGCCTTCCAGCAGCAGCTGGCCGGGCGCGCCGCCCTTGTTCGCCGAACCGGACGCCGGCTTGAGCGAGACGTCATGCATGGTCAGGATCACCACGCGCGGTAGCGAGGCGACGTTGCTGATGAAGGTACCGAACTGGTGATAGGTGCCGAGCATGCGCAACTGGATCGGCTTTTCGGCGTAAAAGTCCTTCATCGTCTCGGCGCCGGGCTGGAACAACTCCGTCTCGATGCCCGCGCTGAGCGCGGCCTGCGTGATGTTGTTGAGCAGTTCGGGCATTTCCGTCTTGCTCGGCAGCTGGCGCAGCATCGTCTGCAGCATTTCCTGCATGTCGGCGAGCTGCTTTCGGTAGGCCTCGAGATTGACGACCTTGGCCTGCTTGTCGGAGAAATCCTTCTTCAGTGCAACTTCCTGCTGGCGCGCCGTTTCGAGTTCTTCCTGCTGCGCGCTGATCTTGAGATACCAGCCAAAGAACAGGATGACGGCGATGATGAGGATCGCGAAGAACGCCTTGACGCCCGTCGACCAGCCACCGACGTTGTTGCGATCCAGGTTTCGGAGATCGTCGAGGAAGCTCATTTCTTCTCCCCCGTGGCAGCGGCGGCGGCAGGTTTCGTCGGCGTCACCGCCGGCGCAGACGTCGGAGCAATGCCACTCTCGGCCTTCTGTTGCTCCTCGGGCTTGCGCAGCTTCACGTCCATCGAGAAGTGGTAGGGCAACTTCTTGTCGGCATCCTTCGCGCCCTGGGTGTTTTCCGTCTTCTTGAGATCGGAATGGCCGAGCCACGGCGAGATGTCGATGTTGTGCAGGTAGGTCGCCACGCGCTGGTTCGACTCTGCCGCGCCATCGAGCGTGATGAGGTCGCCGACTTGCTTCATCGTGGACAGGCGCGCGCCGTCGGGAATCGTCTTCACGAGTTCGTCGAACAGGTGGACCATCTGCGAGCGGTTGGATTGCAGTTGCTCGATGATGTCCTTGCGCGTGATCAGGTCGGCGCGTGTCTTGTCGAGCTCCTCGATTTCCTTGATCTGCTTGTCGAGCGATGCGATCTCGCGCTTGAGGTAGTCGTTGCGGCTCTGCTGGTCGTCGATGACATGCTGCATCCACATCATCGCCACGAAGAAGACGAGCAGCGCACCGATGGCCGCCGCCAGCAGCATCATGTAGAACTCGCGTTCGCGCTGCTTGCGCCGGTCGGCGCGCCAGGGCAGGAGGTTGATGTTGGCCATCAGTCGAAACTCCTGAGCGCGAGCCCGCAGGCGATCATGAGCGCGGGCGCGTCCTGCATCAGCGATTGCGCCTGCACGCGGCCGGACAGCGACATGTCGGCGAGCGGGTTGGCGATCACGCAGGGCACGCCCATGTGTTCCTCGACCTTGTCGGCGACGCCCGGAATCGACGCGCAGCCGCCGGCGAGGACGATCTGGTCGACGCGGCTGTATTCGCTGCCGGCGAAGAAGAATTGCAGCAGGCGGCTGATCTGCTGGGTCATCGCGTCCTTGAACGGCTCCAACGCCTCGGCCTCGTACGATTCCGGCAGGCCACCCTGGCGCTTGGCCATGCCGGCTTCCTCGTAGGAAAGACCGTAGCGGCGCATCACCTCGTCGGTGAGCTGCTTGCCGCCGAAGACCTGTTCGCGCGAATAGATGGTGCGCTGGTTCTTGAGCACGATCAGCGTGGTCATCGTCGCGCCGACATCGACCATCGCAACGACCGCGTCCTTGGGCACCGAGAGCTGGTCGGAGACGAGACGGAACGCGTTCTCCATCGCGAACGCCTCGACATCCATGACCTTGGGCGTCAAACCGCCCAGATCCAGCGCGGCGACGCGCAGGTCGACGTTCTCCGTCCGCGATGCGGCGAGCAGGACATTGACCATCTCAGGATTGTCCTTGATCGGGCCGAGCACCTCGAAGTCGAGGCTGACCTCCTCGATCGGATACGGGATGTACTGGTTCGCCTCGATCTCGATCTGCGCTTCCATGTCCTCTTCGGACAGGTCGCCCGGCATCGGGATCACCTTGGTGATGACGGCCGAACCCGCGACTGCCGCCGCGGCGAACTTCGTCTTCGCGCCGGAACGGTTGAAAGCGCGGCGGATCGCTTCGCCGACCGCTTCGACCTCGACGATGTTCTTCTCGACCACCGCATTGGGTGGGAGCGCTTCGACTGCGTAGTGCTCGACGCGATAACGCCCACCGGTCTGCCCCAGCTGAAGGAGCTTGACCGCGGTGGAACTGATGTCGACGCCGATCAGCGACGGCTTCTTTGGTGTGAACAGGCTCACACTTTCTCCCCTTCCCACGCGCCCTTACGAGCGAAAGATGCGCGACTACATTAAATGCAAGGATTAACGAAATTTCAATGCCTGTCCAGCGTCATGGCAAAATTGGGCAAGAACGAGGCCCATTTGCGGATTCCTGCAGGACGGCCTTCCCCAAGACCCGGTAGACAAACAGCATACGCTCTATACTCCGGGACTTACCGCACATACCTTGACTGTCATCACAAGTCGCGACGAATGAAACTCTTTCTGCGCTTGCTGCGCTGGGCAGCCTACCTGGCCGTGGCCGGCGCCATCATCGGCGCCGCGGCGCTCGGCACGGCCTACTGGCTGATCTCCCCCCGCCTGCCATCCGTGGAGGTCCTCAAGGACGTCCGCTTGCAGGTGCCCATGCGCGTGGAAACCGCCGACGGCAAGCTGCTGGCGACGTTCGGCGAGACCAAGCGCACGCCGGTGCGCATCGAAGACGTGCCGGACCAGCTCAAGAACGCCTTCCTCGCTGCGGAGGATGCGGATTTCTATACCCACCGCGGCATCGACCTCGGCGGCATCGGCCGCGCGGTCTGGCTCACGGTGACGACCGGCAGCAAGCACGTCGCCGGCGGCAGCACGATCACGCAGCAGGTCGCGCGCATGTTCTTCCTGAGTCCGGAAGTCAGCTACACGCGCAAGCTGTCGGAAATCTTCCTCGCCTTCCGCATCGAGAACGCGCTGAGCAAGGACGAGATCCTCGCGCTTTACCTCAACAAGAGCTTTTTCGGCCATCGCTCCTACGGCGTGGCGGCGGCGGCCGAGTTCTACTACGGCAAGACGCTCGACCAGCTCACGCTGGCCGAATGCGCAATGCTCGCCTCGATCCCCAAGTTTCCATCCACGGGCAATCCGCTCAGCCGCCCCGAGCGCGCGCGCGAGCGCCGCGGCTACGTGCTTGGCCGCATGCTCGACAACCATTTCATCGACAAGGCCGCCTACGACGAGGCAATGGCCGCGCCGGACACCGCGCAGCCGCACGAACCGCCGGTCGAGGTCGACGCGTCCTATTTCGCCGAGCTCGTGCGCCTCGAAGTCATGGACCGGCTCGGCAACAACGCGCTGACCGACGGCTACGTCGTCAAGACGACGCTTGACTCCACCCTGCAGGAAGCGGCCAACAGCTCGCTGCGCAAGGGTCTGACCGTCTACGACCAACGTCACGGCTTCCGCGGCGCCGAAGGCCATGTCGACCTCGCCGCCGACGCCTCGACCGAGCAATGGAGCGACGCGCTGTCCGCCTACCGCTCGATCGCGGGCCTGACGCCGGCGCTGGTTACCGCCAGCGACAAGAACTCGGCGACGCTCTACCTCGCCGACGGCCAGAACGTCGCCCTCGAATTGCCCGCCGTGCAGTGGGCGCGCCGCTATCAGGACGAGGACCATCGCGGAGCGGCGCCAAAAGCGGTGTCGGACGTGCTCAAGTCCGGTGACGTCGTGCGCATCGCGCGCGACGACAAGGGCCAATGGGTGCTGTCGCAGACGCCAACTGCGGAAGCCGCGCTCGTCGCGCTGCGCCCGGAAGACGGCGCCGTGGTCAGTCTCGTCGGCGGTTTCAGTTTCGCGCGCAGCAAGTTCAACCGTGCCACGCAGAGCGCACGCCAGCCGGGCTCTGGTTTCAAGCCCTTCATCTACTCCGCCGCATTCGAGCGCGGTTTCACGCCCGCCTCGGTGCTCAACGACGCGCCTGTTTCGTTTCCCGATCCGTCCAAGCCCGACGGCGTGTGGACGCCGAAGAACGACGACGACTCATTCCAGGGCCCGATCCGCCTGCGCGAGGCGCTGGTCAAGTCGGTCAATCTCGTCTCCGTGCGCCTGCTCGATGCGATCGGCGTGCGCTACGCCCACGAATACGCGACACGCTTCGGTTTCACACCCGACCAGATTCCGCAGAACCTGTCGATGGCGCTCGGCACGGCCGCAGTCGCGCCGATGGCAATGGCGCGCGCCTATGCGGTCTTCGCCAATGGCGGCTACCTCGTCGACCCCTACATCGTCACCGAGATCGACGACCGCGACGGAAAGGTCGTGTTCAAGGCCGATCCTGCCGTCGTCTGCCGGACCTGCGCCGATCGCGCAACAAGCGCGCCTGCGGAGACCAGGGCCAGCGCGACCGGCGCGCTCAATTCGCTCGGCATCAGCCAGGCGAACGCCGCGACTGCGGACGCGGGCGCCCCGCGCAGCGCCGAGCGCGCGATCGACGCGCGCAATGCCTATCTGGTCACCTCGATGATGCGCGACGTGGTCCGCCGCGGCACGGGTGCGGCTGCGATGTCGCTCAAGCGCAGCGACCTTGCGGGCAAGACCGGTTCGACCAACGACCACCGCGATGCCTGGTTCACCGGCTTCAACGCTGGCCTCGTCGCCAGCTGTTGGGTCGGCCTCGACGATTTCGGTTCACTCGGGCGCGGCGAATTCGGCGCAAAGGCGGCGCTGCCGATCTGGATCGAATACATGCGCAGCGCGCTCAAGGACGTCCCCGAACAACCGTTCGACATGCCCCCCGGGATCACGCGCGTGCGCATCGACGCGGCGAGCGGCCAGCTTGCCGGCGCCGGCGATCCGAACGCCATCCTTGAGGTCATGAAGAACGAAGACGCCGAGCGCCTCGCCTCGCAGCCGCCGCAGACCGACGACGCAATCAAGCAGCACGACGCGTACGAAGTGTTCTAATGCGCCGCGATTCCTCGCCCGATGCGGCGGCGCAGGCGCGGCGACGCATTGCCGTCGAAGCCGCGCGACTGATGACCGAGAGTGGTCTGCGCGACTACCGGCTCGCCAAGGAAAAGGCCGCCGCGCGACTCGGCATCCTTGACATGGCGAGCCTGCCCAAAAACATTGAAATCGAGGACGCGCTGCGCGAACACCAGCGCCTGTTCGGCGGCGACGCCCACGCACGCACGCTGGCGCGCCTGCGCGCGAGCGCGCGCGAGGCGCTGCGATTCTTCGCGGATTTCGAGCCGCGCCTCACGGGCGCCGTGCTCGAAGGCACCGCCGACGAGCATTCGGCGGTCTGCCTGCACCTGTACACCGATCATGCCATCGAGGTCGTCGGTCGGCTCATGGAGCACGGCGTCGCCTTCGAGGAAGGCACGCGCCGCCTGCGCATCGATCGCGACACGGCGCGCGACTTCCCGATGCTGCGCTTCGACGCCGGCGACGCCGCGATCGACGTCACGCTGCTGCCCTACGACCTGCTGCGTCAGGCGCCGCTCGATCGCGTCAGCGAGAAGCCGATGCGGCGCGCGACGCTGGCGATGCTCGAAATGCTGATCGCCGAAAGCGGCGAATGAAACGCGCGCACGCGTTCGTCCGCGGCAGGCGCAAAAACAACGAGGGCGACGCAAGCGTCGCCCCCACCGGAAAACATGTGAAACAGCGCACTCAGCGCTTGGCGATGCCCACGTAGTCGCGTGTCGTCGCGCCCGTGTAGATCTGGCGCGGACGGCCGATCTTGGTTTCCGGGTCGTTGTGCTGTTCGAGCCAGTGCGCGACCCAGCCCGCGGTGCGCGCGATCGCGAACATCACCGTGAACATCTCGGTCGGGATCTTCAGCGCCTTGTAGATGATGCCCGAATAGAAATCGACGTTCGGGTAGAGCTTGCGTTCGACGAAGTAAGAATCCTTCAGCGCGGCCTGCTCGAGTTCCATCGCGACGTCGAGCAGCGGGTCGCTGACGTTGAGATCCTTGAGCACCTTGTGGCACATCTCGCGGATGATGGTCGCGCGCGGATCGAAGTTCTTGTAGACGCGGTGGCCGAAACCCATGAGGCGGAAGCCGGAATTCTTGTCCTTGGCCTTCTCGACCGCCTTGCCGACGTTCTTCACGTCGCCAATCTCGCCGAGCATCTTCAGAACGGCCTCGTTCGCGCCGCCGTGTGCCGGCCCCCACAGCGCGGCGATGCCGGCAGCGACGCAGGCATACGGGTTCGCGCCGGTCGAGCCAACCAGGCGCACGGTCGAGGTCGACGCGTTCTGTTCGTGGTCCGCATGCAGGATGAAGAGCAGGTCGAGCGCCTTCGCCGCCACCGGATTGAGGTGCAGCGGCTCGCTCGGCACCTCGAACATCATGTGCAGGAAGCGCGTGACGTACTCGAGATTGTTGCGCGGGTAGCGGATCGGCCAGCCGATCGAATAGCGGTACGCCGCGGCGGCGATCGTCGGCATCTTGGCGATGAGCCGGATCGCGGCGAGACGGCGCTGCTCCGGGTCGTTCATGTCGAGCGTGTCGTGGTAGAACGCCGACAGCGAGGCGACCGAGGCGCACAGCATCGCCATCGGATGCGCATCGTAGTGGAAGCCGTGCAGGAAGTTCTTGAGGGCCTCGTGCATCATCGTGTGATGCGTGATCTCGTGTTCGAACGACGAGAACTGCCCTTCGCTCGGCAGTTCGCCGTTGATGAGCAGATAGGCAACCTCGAGGAAGCTCGAATTCTTCGCGAGTTGGTCAATCGGGTAGCCGCGATAGAGCAGTACGCCCTTGTCGCCGTCGATGAAGGTCACTGCGCTGCGCGTCGCCGCCGTCGCCATGAAACCCGGGTCGAACGTGAAGTAGCCGGTATCCTTGTTGAGCTTGCCGATGTCGAATGCAGGGTCGCCCATGGTGCCGGTGACAACCGGGAAAGCGGCGCTCTTTTCGGTGGCGGAATCGGTCAGGGTGACGGTTTTGTCGGACACGGCGGGTTCCTTCGGATATGCGGCGGGCCGCCGGCGCCGGGCGCCGCGCAAACCCGCGAAACGGATACGGGACGGCCGCAACTGCGCGTTGCGGCCAGACGGCAATTATCGCATGTCACGCGCGCACCGCACGCATGCGCATGGTCATGCCCGGCTGATGAACGTCGCGAAGACAAACGCAAACGCCGGCGCGAGGCCGGCGTTTGCAACAACTTGAAGAAGCGGCGCCGCAGCGGCGCCAAGCGCCCGCGCGCTTACTTGGCGTAGCGCTTGCGGAACTTGTCGACGCGACCCGCGGTGTCGACGATCTTCTGCTTGCCCGTGAAGAACGGGTGCGAATGGCTGGAGATTTCCACCTTGATCAGCGGATATTCCTGACCGTCTTCCCACTTGACCGTTTCCTTGCTGCTCATCGTCGAGCGGGTAAGGAACGAGAAATCGGTGGAGATGTCCTGGAAAACGACGGGCTGGTAATTCGGATGGATGTCGGCTTTCATGGTCTGACTCCGCGGAAGGCCCGCGACAAAAGAGCGGCATTGTAGCCGCTCATGGCCCCGCCGCGCAATCGCACGGCCCGCCTTGGCTCAAACCCCGCCTTCAGCGCGGTCACTGCGCACTCAACCCGCTCGCGACCAGCGCCTCGAAGCGCTTCTGGTCGACCTCGAGCACGATGCGCGCGTTGGCGGGCAGGCCGAGGCGCCCTTCCCAGTCGACGACGGTCGCGCCGCGCGTCAGCGTTCCCGTCAGCTCGATGCCGACATGGCGTTCCTCGGCAACGCGCACGATGTCCGGCTCCAGCGCGACCGCCATTGCCAGCGCATCGGCCGCGATCATACCGCCGCGACCATGCGCGGCATTGAACTCCCGTGCCTTGCGCACGATCGCCGCGTAGAAGCGTGCGCGCTCGTTGCCACCCGCGAGCATCGCATCGAAGCGCGCGAAGTCCATCGCATGGCGCACGCAGGCCTCCCAGTCCACCAGGTCGAAATTCGGCCAGGTCGAAAACACGACGTGAGCGGCCTCGGGATCGAAGCCGATGTTGAACTCGGTCGGCACGCGATCGATGTTGCCGCGCCCGGTCACCGCGCCGCCCATGACGACGAGGCGCTTGAAGCGCGACGGCAGTTCCGGATCGAGCCGCAGCGCGAGCGCGAGGTTGGTCAGCGGCGCCAGCGCGACGAGCGTCAGCTCGCCCGGGCGCTCGCGCGCGAGACGCACGATCGCGTTCGCCGCATGTTCGTCCGCGGCGCGGCCCGACGCGGGCAGGTAACCCGCATCGCCGAAGCCGTCCGCGCCATGCACGAACGCCGCGTCCGCCGCGGGCAGCACGAGCGGCGTCGGGCAACCGGGAAAGACCGGCGTGCGCGCGCCGAGCGTCTCGACGAGCTTGAGCGCATTGCCGACGGTGTGCGCGAGGCCGACATTGCCGGCGGCGATGGTCAGTCCGGCGACATCGGCGTGCGCGTGCGCCATCAGGATGGCCAGCGCATCGTCCACGCCGGGGTCGGTGTCGATGAGCAGGGAAAGGGACAAGGACGGGTTCTCTCGTTCGGAAATCCGGTCTTCCATGATAGCCGCCGGCGCAGCGCGAGTTTCAGCGCCTGTAGCGCACGTAGAAGCGCTTCAGCAGATAAGTGAGCCGCCCCCACGCGCCGCCTTCCTGTGCCTGCAGCAACCGCGCGTTCTCGCCGTAGAGGTCCCTGAGCTGGTTGTCGCGATGCGCGACGAGTTCGCGCAGTTCGTCGACGTCGACCTGCGACAGTACTCGGCCGACGGCGAAACGCTCGTCGAGCTGGCGATTGACGTAATGCGTGGTGTGCTTGCCGACCGTTTCCCCGGGCGGGCGATCCCTCGTGTAGAAGTACAGCGCGATGGACCGGCGCGAACGATCGGCCTCTTCTTCCGGCAGGTCTATCCTGTCGAACCCGTGCCAACTGTGCTCGGTTGTCTCGAAGATCACGCAGCGGTTGAACAACGGTGCGACACGCACGAGCGGACGCACATCCGTATACGGATTGCGGTAGAACCCGATGTTGCCGCCCCAGGCTTCGTCCCAGCCTTCGTTGAGGTAGACGATCAGGTTGAGGCGGCGGTGCCAGCGCTCGCTCGGGTGGTAGTTGAAGTCCACATGCGCCTGCAGCATCTGCCCGTGGCGATTCTCGTGCGTGCCGCCTCCGAGGTAGTACGGGTCGTAGAGCAGGTGTTCGATGCCGGTTATCTCGCCCACGAAATCGAGGAAACCGCGCGTCTGGATCGTCGCGTCCAGTTCGGCGCTGGCGGGGCCGAGCGCACGGACGCGCTCGACCGTCGACTTGCCCCCTGGTCGACCGTCGTCGCCCGCGCTGTTGCCGCGCTCGAACGGCGGGAACTCTTCGAGCAGGCGACGCGCGAACGCAACGTCCAGAAAATCGTCGATGACGACATGGCGGAACGGCTGAGCCGCCGCAAAGGCCTCGCGCAATGTCGAGCGCTGTCGTGACAGATCGGGATTGAGCATGCGCAACGCAATCGAACGGGTACCGCATGATGTCATGGAACGCCGCGCCAGCGCCGGCGCGCGACTTCGGTCATCGAAACACGGAAGATGACGTCATGACCGTGCCTCAGCCGATGTCGTATCCGTCGCCGGCCCGCCATCTCACCGGCGTCGCCTTCGCCCTGCTTGCCGCGCTCCTTTTGCTGATGACGCTGCATTGGCGGGTGCCGATGATGCTCTGGGATCACCTCGATCTCGTGCCGATCTACGCCGCCTGGAAGGACGGCACCCTTGGCGATTCGATCTTCCTGCGCATCCACGGTGGCCATATCCATACCGCCGCCTACGCCGTCCTGCTCGCGACCACGGAGCTCTCCCATGGCCGGACCTGGGCCGATTGCCTCGCGAGCTGGCTGCTGCTCGTGAGCTACGCCGCGATCGTGTTCGGTTTCGCGCGCGCGAGCTTCGATGTGTCGACCCGACGCGGCATCGCCTTCATGCTGCTCGCGACCCTGCTCGCGCTTTGCCCCGGACACCTGTCCAACCTGCAATGGGGATGGCAGGTCGCGGTATTCCTGTGCCTGCTCGGCAGCGTGGCGACGATCCATCTGCTTACGCGCGAAGCGCTCCCGGCCTGGCGATGCGTGGCCGCGATCGCCGCGGGCCTGCTGGCGCTCGCGAGCTTCGCCACCGCGCTCGCGCTGATCCCGACCTCAATCGCGCTGCTCGCGCTGCGCACGGATTTCACGATCGCGAAACGCATCATTGCCATGCTGCCTTGGCTCGTCGTCGGCGCGGCTATCGCCTGCTTCTATCCCGCCGCACCCGCGTCGAGCGCCGTCGCTTCGCCGGCGTCGCTGCTGCTGTACACGTTGAACTTCCTCGGCGGCGGACTCGTGCGCTTCGCCGAGCCGCTCGCGCCCTGGCTCGCGGCCTTGGGGCTGGCATCCGGGTTCGCGGCCGCGGTTTCCACCCGCTCGCGCCTCAATGCCTTGCCGTGGCTCGGCCTGTTCCTGTTCGGCGCGATCGCTGCCGCAATGACCGCGCTCGGGCGTGCGGCAGCATTCGGTACCGACCATGCCTTCGTGACGCGTTATGTCAGCTTCTCGTCGATGTTCTGGCTCGGCTGGATCGGACTCGCCGGCTGCGCGCTGCGCGACCGCGTGCCCTTGCCTGCCCTTGCGCGCGCGGGACTGTGGATCGTCGCGGTGCTCGTCGTCGCCAACTCGCTGCACCTGATGCACAAGGCCGCCGGCGTCGCGGGGAAGACGCGCGCAATCGCGGCGATCGTGCGCAGCGACTATCCGCGCATCAACCGAGCCCTGCTCGGCGAGATCTACTTCGACCAGCCGGATGTCGCCGCCAAGCGGCTGTCGGCCCTGCATGCGCTCGGCTTCGCGCCGTTCGACGGGCCGCCCGTGCCGAGCGTCGCAGCGGAACGCTGAGGCACGGGCGCAGGCGCCCGCTCAAGCGCCCGCGTAGTGCAGCGCACCGCCGACCCAGCGCGCGACGATGCGCGGCGCCGCGTCTGCGTGGTGTTCGCGCAGGCGCTCGCCGAGTTCGTGGACGACGGGCAGCAAGGGCGCATCGCGAACGAGATCGGCTATGCGGAATTCGACGGCCCCGGTCTGGCGCGTGCCGAGCACTTCGCCGGCGCCGCGCAGTTCGAGGTCCTTCTCGGCGATGCGGAAACCGTCATTCGTTTCGCGCAGCACTTCGAGGCGCGCGCGCGCCATCGCCGACAGCGGCGGCTGGTAGAGCAGCACGCAACTGGACGCCTGCGCGCCGCGGCCGACGCGTCCGCGCAGCTGGTGCAATTGCGCGAGACCGAGACGCTCGGCGTTCTCGACGATCATCAGGCTCGCGTTGGGCACGTCGACGCCGACTTCGATGACCGTGGTCGCGACGAGCACGCGCAGGTCGCCGCGCTTGAACGCGTCCATCACGTCGCGTTTTTCCTTCGCCTTGAGCCGGCCATGGACAAGGCCGACCGAGAGTTCGGGCAATGCATTGGCGAGGTCCTGCCAGGCGACCTGTGCGGCTTGCGCCTCGAGTTGCTCGGACTCCTCGATCAGCGTGCAGACCCAGTACGCCTGCCGGCCCTGCGCACAGGCTTCGCGGATGCGCTCGATCACTTCTTCGCGGCGCGCCGACGAGATCGCGACCGTGCGCACCGGCGTGCGGCCCGGCGGCAGCTCGTCGATGACCGACACATCGAGGTCGGCGTACGCAGCCATCGCCAGTGTGCGCGGGATCGGCGTCGCGGTGAGTACGAGCTGGTGCGGCACGCAATCGTCGCGGCGCCCTTTTTCCGCCAGCGACAAGCGCTGATGCACGCCGAAGCGATGCTGCTCGTCGACAATGGCGAGACCGAGGTTCGCGAAGGCGACGCCTTCCTGGATGAGCGCATGCGTGCCGACGACCAGCGGTGCGCCGGAAGCGACCGCCGCGAGCGCGGCTTCGCGCGCGCGGCCCGTGACCTTGCCGGCGAGCCAGACCGGCTCGATGCCGAGCGGCGCGAACCATGCGCGCAATGTCGACAGATGCTGTTCGGCGAGCAACTCCGTCGGCGCGACGAGCGCGACCTGCGCGCCCGCCCCGATCGCGGTGGCCGCGGCGAGCGCGGCGACGGCAGTCTTGCCCGAGCCGACGTCGCCCTGCACGAGGCGCAGCATCGGCGCGGTCCGTGCAAGATCGGCGCGGATTTCGCCGGCCACGCGCCGTTGCGCCTGCGTCAACGCGAAAGGCAGTGTCGCTGCGAGTCGATCGGCGAGTTCGCCGCTGCAGCGCATCGGCTGCGCACGATGACGGCGCACGCGCTCGCGCAATTGCTTGAGGCCGAGATGGTGCGCGAGCAATTCCTCGAATGCGAGCCTGCGCTGCGCGGGATGCGTGCCGGCGAGCAGCGCGGCTACGTCAGCGTCGGCCGGCGGCCGGTGCAATGTCAGCAAAGACCCGCGCAGCGAGGCCAGTACGGCGCCGTTGCGCGCTTCGGCCGGGATCAACTCGAGGTCCGCATCATCCGGCAAACGCGCCAGCGCGCGCTCGACGACGCCGGCGATGCGTTTCTGGCCGAGGCCTTCGGTGGTCGGATACACGGGCGTCAGGCGTTCCTCGGGCGCGACCGGTGCGTCGCCGCGCACGATGCGGTATTCGGGATGCACGATCTCCGGCCCGTGCAGGCCATGGCGCACCTCGCCGAAGCAAAGCACGCGCGCGCCGACCGCGAACTGCTCGGCCTGGGCGCGATTGAAGTGGAAGAAACGCAGCGTCAGCGTCGCGTTCGATTCGTCGACGACCGCGACGCGCAACTGCGGCCGATAGCGGAAGCCGCGCTCGACCGCATCGACAGTGCCGACTACCTGCGCGCTCGCGCCGACGCGCAGGTCGGCGATCGCGGTCAGGCGCGTGCGATCTTCGTAGCGCAGCGGCAGGTGGAACCACAGGTCCTGCACGTGGCGGATGCCGATCTTCTCCAGTCGGGCCGCAAGCGCCGGGCCAACGCCGGCGAGCGCGCCGACCGGCACGAGGCCGGCGTCGGCAAAGGCGGCGGGCGACGCTGAGGTGGCGGTGCGCGGCATGCCGCTAGCGTAACAAGCCGCGCCGCGGCTGCGCGCCGTGCGCGCGTGTAGCATGCATGGCACGCCACGAGGGTCGCCCGCGATGACCGAGTTCGAATACATCTCCGTGCTGCTGTCGATCATCATCGGCCTGGCGGTGACGCAACTGCTGTCGGGCATTGCGCGGCTCGTGCGCGACGGACGTTCGCTTGCGCCGGCATGGTGGATCATGGCGATCGTCGCCACGCTCCTGCTCGGCAGCCTTCAGATCTGGTGGATTTCGTTCCAGTGGCGGCACATCGAGGAATGGACGTACTTCTCGTACGTCACGTTCCTGGTGCTGCCCTCGTTGATCTATCTGCTGTCCTATCTCGTGTTGCCCGCCGACCTGCACCTCGACGGCGCCACGCTCGTGCGCGAGTTCATCGCGCGGCGCCGGCCGTTCTACGCACTGCTCGGACTGGTGCCGCTTGCTTCCTACTTCCAGCAGTGGATGCTGGCCGGCGGCGTGCCGCTGGATGACATGGACACGCTGCTGCGCCTGTTCTGGCTCGTCATCGCCGTGCCGGGTTTCGTGTCTTCGCGCGTCGCCGTGCAGGCGCTGGTTGCGAGTGCCTCGCTCGCGCACATGCTGCTCTACATCAGCCTGCTGTTCGTGCGGCTGCATTGAGCCGCGATGCGTCGCCCGTACGTCAGCCGAACGCGGCGACCATGTCGATCTCCACCTGCGCGCCGAGCGGCAGCGACGCGACACCAATGGTCGAGCGCGCGGGATACGGCTCGAGGAAATACTGCTTCATCACCTCGTTGACGGCGGCAAAGTCGCCGAGGTCGGTGAGGTAGATGCCGACGCGTACGACATTCTCAAACGAGGCATCCGCCGCGGCGAGCACCGCCTTGAGGTTCTCGAAGACCTGCCGCGCCTGCGCGGAAATGTCGCCGTCGACGAGCTTGCCGGTCGCCGGATCGAGCGGCGTCTGGCCGGAGGTGTAGAGCGTGTTGCCAACCCGAACCGCCTGCGAGTACGGCCCGATCGCCCTGGGTGCGTGGTCGCTGTGCACGATGCTGCGGCTCATGTCGATGCCGTCGCCGGAAAGGGGACGGGCAGCATAGCAAGCGGTGTTCACAGCGGGTAGCGGCGTACCGCGTCGACGACGTGCAGGCGACGCACCTGGCGGATCACGTCGGCGAGATGCTTGCGGTTGCGCACCTCGATCGTGAACAGCAGTGTCGCCGTCTCGGTATCGCGTTCCTTGTACTCGACGTTCTCGATGTTGGACTTCGCCGAGGCGATGCCGGAGGCAACCTGCGCCAGCACGCCGGGCTTGTTGGCGACGTCGATGCGCAATTCGACCTTGTAGTCGCCCTGCACGTCCGCGGCCCAGGCCATCTCGATGCAGCGCTCGGGCAACTTGCGCAGCTCCGGCACGTTCGGGCATTCCAAGCGATGCACGACGATGCCCTTGCCCGCCGAGAGATAACCCATGATCTCGTCGCCGGGCATGGGATGGCAGCAGTTGCCGAAGCTGAGCACGCCGCGTTCGCTGCCGGTGATGAGGATCTTCTCGCCGCCGGCCGCACGGGCGGCGTGCGGATGCTCGCCGTGCAGCACGAGCAATGCCTGCGCTTCGGTTTCGGCGACGCGGTTGCCGAGCGCGATGTCGGCGAGCAGTTCCTCGAAGCGCTTGTACTTCTGCTCGGCGAGATAGCGTTCGAGCTCGGCGGCGGGAATGGTTTCCAGCGACGAATCCAGCGCGGCGAACGCACGGTCGAGCATGCGGTGGCCGAATTCGACCGCATCCTCGTGCTGCAGGCGCTTGAGGTGGTGGCGAATCGCGGTGCGCGCGCGACCGGAGACGACCCAGTCCAGCCATTGCGGGCTCGGCGATGCCGATGGCGCGGTGACGATCTCGACGGTCTGCCCGCTGGCCAGCGGCGCACGCAGCGGAATCAGCTTGCCGTCGGCGCGCGCGGCGACGGCGTGGTTGCCGACGTCGGTGTGCACGAAATAGGCGAAATCGAGCGCGGTCGCATTGCGCGGCAGGGACAGGATCGCGCCTTTCGGCGTGAACAGGTAGACCTCGTCCGGGAACAGGTCGACTTTCACATTCTCGATGAATTCGATCGACGAACGCGTGTCGCTTTCCTGGTCGACGAGGCCGGACAACCACTCGCGCGCCCTTGTCTGGGCACTGTTGGCGGGCACCGCGTCGGTCTTGTAGGCCCAGTGCGCGGCGACGCCACGTTCGGCGATCGCATCCATGTCTTCCGTACGGATCTGCACCTCGATCGGCGCGCCGAACGGTCCGAACAACACGGTATGCAGCGATTGGTAGCCATTCGCCTTGGGAATCGCGATGAAGTCGCGGAAGCGTCCGTCGAGCGGCTTGTACAGGCCATGCACCGAACCGAGCGCCTGGTAGCAGTGCGCGACCGTATCGACGACGACGCGCAAGCCGTACACGTCCATGACCTGCGCCAGCGACTTGTGCTCCGCGCGCATCTTCGTATAGATGCTGTAGGGCGATTTTATGCGGCTGATCACGCGGCGCGGCAGCTTGTCCGAGGTGAGGCGGGCCTTGAGCGCATCCTCGATGCGCGTCATCGCCTCGCGGCGGTTGCCGAGCGTGGCCCTGATGCGTTCGGCGATGACGCGGTAACGGTCCGGGTAACGCGCCCGGAAACCGAGATCCTGCAATTCCGCCTTGAAGCGGTTCATGCCCAGCCGTTGCGCGATGGGCGCGTAGATCTCCAGCGTCTCGCGCGCGATGCGCCGGCGCGACTCCGGCTCCTTGGCGCCGAGCGTGCGCATGTTGTGCAGGCGGTCGGCGAGCTTGATGAGGATCACGCGCAGGTCGCGCGCCATTGCCAGCAGCATCTTGCGGAAGCTCTCGGCGTCGGCTTCCTGGCGGCTGCGGAAGCGCACCTTGTCGAGCTTGGTGACGCCATCGACGAGCTCGACGACGGTCGGCCCGAATTCGTCGGAAATCTGCGCCGAAGTGAGCTGCGTGTCCTCAAGCGTGTCGTGCAGGATCGCCGCGATGATCGTCTCGGCATCCAGGCGCAATTCGGCCAGAATGCCGGCCACGGCGACCGGATGGGTGATGTAGGGCTCGCCGCTCTTGCGTGTCTGGCCTTCGTGCGCGGCTGCGCCGACCTCATAGGCGCGGCGCACGCGTGCGACCTGCTGGCGTGGCAGGTAAGCGGAAAGCTGGTGTTCGAGTGCGCGGACGTAGTCGGGCAGCGGCGGCGGCTTTCCGCGTCTGGCGACGCGCCCTGGCATGAAGAGGGCCATGTCGCTGCCGCGACGCTTCAGGCCGCGAGGCTGGGTCGACGGGACATGCCGCGCCTGTGCATCAGAGGTCGTCGCCGCCCTTGCTCAAGTCGTCGTCGACTTCGGCCGCGGCCCATTCGAGCGCCTCGCGTTCCTTGCGCTCGCGTTCCTGGCGGTCGATCTCGTCGATCATCGTCTGGTCGATCTTGCGATCGGCGATCTCGCGCAGGGCAAGCACAGTGGGTTTGTCGTTCTGCGCGTCGATCGCGGCCGAGGCGCCTTTGGAGAGCTGACGTGCGCGTTTGGTCGCCATCAGTACGAGCTCGAAGCGGTTGTCGACCACTTCGAGGCAATCTTCTACGGTAATCCGTGCCATCGCGGGAATCTCCGGTAAAATCGAAGCCAATTCATGGCCTTATGGCCGCGCATTGTAGCGCCCGCGTTTTGTGCAGCGCAATCACGCCACGCGCGGGGTGCACGCACGCGGCGTTTTCGCGTAGCCTTGCGCTGCGGAAGGGACAACCCCACGTGCGCGACGGCGCACCTTCGAGACATCCGATGGTTTTCAATTCGACCCACACCTTGCGGCGCGCGGGCCTGGCGCTGTCGTGCGCCGCGATGCTCGCCGGCTGCACCATCGCCAAGCCGCGCACGGACGATCCGTACGAGAAGTTCAACCGCAAGATGTACGCGTTCAACGACGCAGCCGACAAGGCGGTGATTCGCCCCGTCGCGGCGACCTACCGCAAGGTCACCTCGGACACGGTACGGCGGCTGGTTTCGAACTTCTTCGCCAACATCAAGATGCCGATCACGATCGTCAACGACGTGCTGCAGGTCGAGCCGCGCTCCGCGCTGCGCAACACCGGCCGCTTCGCCGTCAACACGACGCTTGGCTTCATCGGCCTGTTCGACCCGGCCAGCGAGATGAGGCTGACCCCGGACGAAACCGACTTCGGCGTCACCCTGGCCAAATGGGGCGTGCCGGAAGGCCCGTACCTGGTGCTGCCGCTGATCGGCTCGACCAGTGCGCGCGATGTCTGGCGCATGCCCGTCGACAACTATCTCGACCCGCTGTACTGGTACGGACGGCGCAATGACGGCTCGTTCCTGAGCGAGTATTCACCGAACCTGTTCTATCTGGTGACGCTGCGTGCGCGCGGCATCGAGGCCGAGAGCCTGCTCGAAGGCGTCTACGATCCGTACGTCTTCTACCGCGATGCCTATCGCCAGCGCCGCCTCTATGCGATCTACAACGGCCATCCGCCCGACGAGGTCATCGAGGAAATGCAGGGCACCAACGACGTAGACGTCGACGCGCTGCTCAAGGAGCAGCACGAATACGAGAAGAGCAAGAAGGCCGGCGAACCGGCGCATTGAGTCGACGCCGACGGTCTCCAGCCGGGCCGGCGCGCACCGGGCGTCAGCTTTGCAGTAGCCGTTCCGTGCCGCACAGGCGCGCCAGCGCGAGCAGGCCGTCCGGCATGCCGCGGAAGCGCAATCGCGCGCCCTGTGCGTTCGCGTGCGCGGCCCAGGCAAGCAGCACGGCGAGCGTCGCGCTGTCCGGGCGCTCCAGACCCGACGCATCCACGTCGACCTGTTTCGCGCCGGCGCCGATCAGTTCACGCCAGCGCGGCGTCGCCGCGGCCGCTTCGTCGAAGCCGAGCCGACCGCGCAGGCGCGCGCCGCCGTCGACGCGCTCGATGGCGAGCGTCGCCGCCATCAACCGCCCTTCTGCTCTTTTTCCATCGCGTCGAGCACCTTGTCGCCCTGCGTCTCCAGGCGCGTGATGAGCGCGTCGAGGCTCGACTTCTGGATTTCGGCGCCGACTTGGTTGCGATAGTTGGTGATGTAGGAGATGCCTTCGATGATCACATCGTAGGCCTTCCACTGGCCTTCCTGCGTCTTGCGGAACGCATAGTCGACGTTGAGCGTCTTGCCGTCGTCGAGCACGACCTGCGTGCGCACGATCGTGCGCTTGTCGCTCAGTTCGCCCTTGCTCGGCAGCACGTGGACGCGGCCGCGCGTGTAGTTGAGCAACCCCTCCGCGTAGCGGTGCGCGATCGAGTTGTAGAACGCCTTGGCGAAACGCGCGCGCTGTTCGGGTGTGGCGCTCCGGGCGTTCTGGCCGAGCACGAGGATCGACGCGTAATCGACGTCGAAGTGCGGCAGCAGCAGGCCATCGATGAGCTTGATAAGCTTGTCGTGGTTGTTCTTGAGTTCGGCCTGATGGCCTTCGACGGCCTTGCCGAGGTCGTCGGCGATGCCCTGCACGACCTGGTCTGGCGTCGGCGTGTCGGCCAGCGCCAGCGGCGCGATCGCGGCACACAGGAGGAAACCGAAAGCGACGGCGAACTTGCGCAGGGACATGGGCACTCCGTGATGGTCAGGGCTTGGACGGGGACGGCTTCGCGGCAGGCTCGCCCGCATGGTCGTCCGCGGCAGCGCCATCGGCCGGCTTCTGCGAAGGCGAACCGTTGACGAGGAACTTGCCGATCAGGTCTTCCAGCTGCATCGAGGACTGCGTGAGCACGAACTCGTCGCCGTCCTTGAACATCTCCGGCGAGCCGCCGGGCTGGATGCCAACGTACTGATCACCCAGTAAACCGCTGGTGAATATCGCCGCCGACGAGTCGTCGGGAATCTCGTGGTAGCGCTTGTCGATCGACAGCGTCACCTTCGCGTCGAGCCGCGCGGGATCGACCTCGACCGACTCGACCGAACCGATGCGCACGCCGGCGACCTTGACCGGCGCGCGCAACTTGAGCTGGCCAACGTTGTTGAAGCGCGCCTTGAGCGCGTAGCTGTCGCCCTGGCGGAAATTCGCCACCGACGTCGTCTGCGTCGCGAGATAGGCGAGCGCGGCGAAGCCGAGCAGGATGAACAGGCCGGAGCCGAATTGGTAGGAACGTCGCTGCGCCACGGGCATTGGCCTCACATCAGGAAAGCGGTCATGACGAAATCGAGCGCGAGCACGACGATCGAGGAAAACACGACCGTGCGCGTCGTCGCATAGGCGACGCCTTCGCTCGTCGGCGCCGTCGTGTAACCCTGGAACACGGCGATCAGCGAGACGACCGCGCCGAAGGCGACGCTCTTCCAGACGCCGTTGACGACGTCCTTCCACACGTCCACGCTCGAGGTCATGTTCGACCAGAACGTGCCGTTGTCCAGGCCGAGCCACGACACGCCGACGAGGTGCGCGCCGAAGATGCCGAGCGCGTTGAACACGCAGGCGAGCAGCGGCATCGCGATGACGCCGGCGATGAAACGCGGCGCGGCGACGTAGGCGAGCGGATCGACCGCCATCATCTCCATCGCCGAGAGCTGGTCGGTCGCGCGCATCAGGCCGATTTCGGCCGTGATCGAAGTGCCGGCGCGGCCGGCGAACAGCAGCGCAGTCACGACCGGGCCGAGTTCGCGGTACAGCGACAGCGAGACGACCGTGCCCAGCGCCGCCGTGCCGCCGAAGATCGACAGCACGTAGTACAGCTGCAGGCCGAGCACCATGCCGACGAACAGGCCGCAGGTCATGATGATGACGAGGCTCATCGCGCCGGTGAACCAGACCTGGCGCACCGTCTCGCGGAAATGGCGGAAGCTCGCCGGGATTGCCGCGAGCACCTGCAGCAGGAACAGGCCGCAGGCGCCGACCTGCGCAATGGCGTCGGCGACGCCGGAAAACGTGCCGTTCTTCGGTTGCGCGCTCATGCCGCACCTGCCGCAAAACCGAGGTCGGCCGCGTAGTCGCGCGCCGGATACTGGAACGGCACCGGGCCATCGGCCTCGCCCCCGAAGAACTGCCGCGTCCACGGCGAGGGATCGTCGCGCAGCTGATCGGGCGAGCCGTGCGCGACGACCTTGCCGCCGGCGATGAGATAGACGAGATCGGCGACGCGCGCCACCGCCGCGAATTCGTGCGCGACGAGCACGCTGGTGATGCCGAGCGTCTCGTTGAGCGTGCGGATCAGGCGCAGGACCTGGTTGAGCGCGATCGGATCGAGGCCCACGAAGGGTTCGTCGTAGAGGATCAGCATCGGATCGCGGATGATGGCCCTCGCCAGGGCAACGCGACGCGCCATGCCGCCGGACAGTTCGTCGGGCATGAGCTGCGCGGCGCCGCGCAAACCTACGGCCTGCAGCTTGGTCAGCACGATGTTGCGCACGATTTCCTCGGGCAACTTCAGATGCTGGCGCAGCGGGAACGCGACGTTCTCGAACACGTCGAAGTCGGTGAGCAGCGCGGAATTCTGGAACAGGAAGCCGATCTTCTCGCGCAGGTCGAACAGCGCGCCGCGCGACAGCGTCGGCACGTCCGCGCCGTCGACGCGGATCGAGCCCGCGTCGGGCATGAGCTGGCCGGTAACATGGCGCAGCAGGGTCGTCTTGCCGGTGCCGCTCGGCCCCATGATTGCGGTGATCTTGCCGCGCGGGATGTCGAGGTCGATGCCGTCGAAGATCGTCTTGCCGCCGAGCACGGTGCGCAGCCCGCGCACCTGCACGAGGGCGTCGTCGACACGATTCGGGTTGGCGCCGGTTTGGCTCAAGCGGGAAACCTCGGGAAAGGACTGCGTGACGGCATGTTTGCGCGCGCTACCTTAGCCGATGCGCGGCGATCGTGGCGACCGCGCCGTGCGGGCTCACTCGGCTTTCAGCAAGTCGCCGAGCAAGGAGGCGTGGCGCGAAAGCTGGACGTCGCGGCGCAGGCGCTGGCAGCAGACGATCGCGCGCAGGTCGGCGAGCGCGGTCGCGAAGTCGTCGTTGACGAGGATGAAGTCGAAATCGCCGGCATGCGCGATTTCCTCGCGTGAATCGGCGAGCCGGCGCGCGATCGCCGCCGCATCGTCCGACGCGCGCGTGCGCAGGCGGCGCTCGAGTTCGGCGCGCGACGGCGGCAGGATGAACACGCTGATGACCTGCAGTCCGTTGCCGCGGGAGAAACGCTCGCGCACCTGCCGCGCGCCCTGCCAGTCGATCTCGAGCAGCACGTCGCGGCCCTGCGCGAGCAACGATTCGACTGCGTCGCGCGAGGTGCCATACAGGTTGCCGAACACTTCGGCATGTTCGAGGAACAGGTCGTCGTCGACCATCTTCTCGAACACGCCGCGGTTGACGAAGTGGTAGTGCTCGCCGTCGCGATCGCTCGGTCGCGGCGGCCGCGTCGTGTGCGAGATCGACAGCGCGATGCCGGGCTCGCGCTCGAGCAGCGCATTGACGAGGCTCGACTTGCCGGCGCCCGACGGCGCCGCGACGATGTACAGGGTTCCGCTCACGCCGGACCGGTCTCGCAAAGGGGCGGGGATGAAAGCAGCGCGGCGCCGCCGCGTCAACCGCGACGGCCGCAGGCGCCTTTATTCCAGATTCTGAACCTGCTCGCGCATCTGTTCGATGAGCACCTTGAGTTCGACCGCGGCATTCGTCGTTCGCGGGTCGGCGGCCTTGGAGCCGAGCGTGTTCGCCTCGCGGTTGAATTCCTGCATGAGAAAGTCCAAGCGACGGCCAACGGCCTCCTTGAGGCCGAGCACGCGGCGCGCCTCGGCGATGTGCGCGGTGAGGCGGTCGAGTTCCTCGTCGACATCGATGCGTTGCATCTGCATGACCACTTCCTGCTCGACGCGGCCGGGCTCGAGCGGCAGTTTCAGCTCGGCGATGCGCGCGTCGAACTTCGCGCGCAGCGCGGCGCGTACGTCGGGCAGGTGCGCGCGCACGTCGGCGACGATGCGTTCGATGCCGTCGAGCCGCTCGCGCAGGAAGCCGCCCAGGCGCGAGCCCTCGCGCTCGCGCGCGGCGACCATCTCGTCGAGCACGCGATCGAGCAATGCGAGCGCGGCGGCGCGCAGCGCTTCCTGGTCGGTGCCGCGATCGAGCAGCACGCCGGGCCAGTTGAGCAGCGAGGCGAAGTCGACATTGAGCTGCGGAAACCGCGCCGCCATCGCCTGCGCAGCGTCAGCCAGGCGCGCGACGTAGGCTTCGTCGACCGCGATCGCCGCTGCGTCGGCGACGGCCGCCTTCCAGCGCAGGCCAAGATCGACCTTGCCGCGCGACAGCTTCACGCCGACGCGCTCGCGGATCTGCGGCTCGAGCGCGCGCAGCTCGTCGGGCAGGCGCAGGCCGAGTTCGAGGTAGCGATGGTTGACCGAGCGCATCTCGATCGACAGTGCGCCATCGGCGCTGTCGCTTTCGGCGCTGGCGAAAGCGGTCATGCTTCGCAACATGGCATTCCATTCCGGGCTGGGAAAACCGCGATGGTAAACTGCCCGGCCCCATTTGCCATGACAGGCGACGCATGACGACTCCCGCCACATCCGCCCGCCCGTCGGGCCGCGCCGCCGATCAATTGCGTGCCGTCACCATCGAGCGCCGCTACACGCGCCACGCCGAAGGCTCGGTGCTGGTCGCCTTCGGCGACACGCGCGTGCTGTGCACGGCCAGCGTCGAGGACAAGGCGCCGCCGTTCCTGCGCGGCAAGGGCGAAGGCTGGGTCACCGCCGAATACGGCATGCTGCCGCGCGCGACGGGTTCGCGTACGCAGCGCGAAGCCGCGCGCGGCGGCCAGGGCGGACGCACGATGGAAATCCAGCGCCTGATCGGCCGCTCCCTGCGTGCCTGCGTCGACCGCCACGCACTCGGCGAACGCACGATCACGCTCGACTGCGACGTGCTGCAGGCCGACGGCGGCACGCGCACCGCGGCGATCACCGGCGCCTACGTCGCGCTCGTCGACGCGGTGAACTGGCTGCGCGCGAAGAACGCGATCAAGCGCGATCCGATTTTCGGCGCGGTCGCCGCTGTCTCGGTCGGCATCGTGCAGGGCGTGCCCGTGCTCGATCTCGACTACGCCGAGGACTCGGCCTGCGACACCGACATGAACGTCGTCATGAACGATGGCGGCGGCTTCATCGAACTGCAGGGCACGGCCGAAGGCCACGCGTTCCGCCGCGACGAACTCGACGCGCTGCTTGCGCTTGCGTCGAAGGGCGTTGCCGAGTTGTGCGCATTGCAGCGTGCGGCGCTCGCGTCGTGAAGCGCCATATCGCGATGATCGCGGTGCTCGTGCGCGACTACGACGAAGCGATCGCCTGGTATCGCGATGCGCTGGGTTTTGAACTGCTCGAAGACGACGACCGTGGTGCGGGCAAACGCTGGGTGCGCATGGCGCCAGCGGGCAACGTGGATTTCAGCATGCTGCTCGCCAAAGCCGCCAAGCCCGCGCAAGAAGATTGCGTTGGCAACCAGCATGGCGGCCGCGTCGGCTTCTTCCTGCACACCGACGACTTCGCGCGCGATCATGCGCGGCTCACCGCGGCCGGCGTGCATTTCGAGGAGTCGCCCCGCCACGAGGAATACGGCACCGTCGTCGTGTTCCGCGATCTCTACGGCAACCGCTGGGACCTGATCGAGCCGCGCGCATGAAGCCCGGCCCAACCAAGCTCGTCCTCGCCAGCGGCAACCGCGGCAAACTCGTCGAGATGCGCGAATTGCTCGGCGATCTCGGCATCGAACCCGTCGCGCAGGGCGATCTCGGCATCGGCGACATCGAGGAAACCGGCACGACCTTTGTCGAGAACGCGCTGCTCAAGGCGCGCCACGCCGCGCGCATGAGCGGCCTGCCCGCGCTCGGCGACGATTCCGGCCTGTGCGTCGATGCGCTCGATGGCGCGCCCGGCCTGTATTCGGCGCGCTACGCCGGCACGCACGGCGATGCGGCGGCGAATATCGCCAAGCTGCTGGACACGCTCCGCGACGTGCCCGACGAGCGCCGCACTGCGCACTTCCACTGCACGATCGTGCTGCTGCGCTCGGCCGACGACCCCGCACCGCTGATCGCCGAAGGTCGCTGGCACGGCCGCATCCTGCACGCGCCGCGCGGCGCGAACGGTTTCGGCTACGACCCGATATTCCTCGACGTCGAGCACGGCGTGAGCGCGGCCGAACTCGACGCACCAACGAAGAACCGCCTCAGCCACCGCGGCATCACGCTGGCCGCCTTGCGTGCGCTGCTGCCAACGTCCGGCAATCCGCGCCGCCCGGACTGAGCGACGCGGCGCGCGTCACGGCACGTAGTCGACCATGATCTCGTAGCGCGTGTTGTTGCCGACGCCGACACCCGTCGTGTTCACGTCGTTGGGAATCGCCTGATAGTAGTTGCCGGTCATCGCGAATGGCGTGTTGTTGCATCCCGAGCCCGAGTCGTTGCTCTGCCGGGTCGGATTGGCCGTCGTCGCCGCGGTGCGCGGGACGTAATAGACCACGCGCGCATTGCCCGGAGCCAATACCGAACCCGGCCGGTAGTTGACGGAATTGACCAGAACATTCCCCGTGCAGTTGGGCCCCGTGTAGGAAACGCCCGTCACGCCGGGCTGCAGATAACCGTCCGCGGTGAATGCGGCCACGTAGCCCGTGGTCGAGATGAACGTGTAGAAGACATTGACCGTACCGGCGACGCCGAGCGGATAGAGCGGTTGCGCCAGCGCGGTACTGATCACGCCATTGAACGTGACCCGGTATTTGCCGCCGCCCGCCGGCCCGGTGCTGCCGGTCGGACCCGTCGCGCCATTCGAGCCATTGGCGCCGGTCGGGCCGGTGGCGCCAGCGGGGCCGATGGCGCCTGTCGCGCCCGTCGCACCGAGAGGACCCTGCGGGCCTTGGGGGCCCACCGGACCGACCGGACCCTGGCTGCCGGCAGCACCCGTCATGCCGTCGGCGCCTGTCGGCCCCGTAAAGCCCGTCGGACCCGTTGCACCGGTGGAACCCGTTGTACCCGTCGGACCGACCGGACCGGTCGATCCTGTTGCACCCGTCGCACCGGCGGGACCTTCGCCACCGGTCGCGCCAGTGATGCCCGTCGCCCCGGTCTGGCCAGTTGCTCCGGCCGGGCCCGTCGCGCCGGCCGGGCCGGTTGCTCCGGCCGGACCGGTCGCTCCGGTTGCGCCGTCCGCACCACTCGGCCCGACCGCACCGGCTTCGCCAGTCGCACCCGTAGCGCCCGTCGCACCCGTTGCCCCTGTCGCTCCGGCGGGGCCAGCCGGACCCGCGCTCGAACAAGGTCCGAGCACGCCCGTTTGCGCGTCGAAGCAGACGAACTGGTCCTTCTGCAATGCGGTCGGCAATGACGGGATGGTCACCTGACCGTCCGCGCCGACGCGCAGCCTCTGCACGTTGCCCGTTTCGTCCGTGACGACGAAGGCCTGCCCGGCCACGGGACGCGCCTGGATGTCGTCCTGCGCCAGCGCATGGCCCGACAAGACGGCAAGGATCGAGGAAGCCAGCGCACGCTGCGCCAACCGATTGGCTCCGAACATGATTTCCCCCAGTGGCACGCCCATCGATGGCGGCTTCCGTGCAGAGCTTACGATGTGACGGCCTTTGTATCCATTTTCATTTTTGCAAAGGCGCCTGCTTCCAAAAAGCGGAACGCATAGGCGTGCCCGGATATTGCGGCTATGATGCGGATGCTGCTTCTCAGGGGAACGCCATGCACACACGATTCGACCGCATTGCCGGAAAATGCCTGCTCGGAATGGTTGCCGCCGCTGCATTCGCCGCGGGCGCCGCCCACGCCGGCGCGCTCGGCACGATCTCGCTCGGCGGCGGCACGCTCTACCTGCCCGGCACGATCAGCAACGCGCAGATCCTGACCCAGGGCGGCACGCTCGCCGGCGACGGCATCGTCGAAGGTCCGGTTTCGCTCGATGCGAACGGCACGCTCGCGCCGGGCGCCACCGCCGCGGCGGGAACGATCTCCGCGGACAGCCTCGCCTGGCAGCCGAACGGCGTCGTGCATCATCGCCTCGGCGCGAACGATGGCGGCTCCGACCACACCGACCTCAGCGGCGCGCTCGTGCGCGGCGGCGCGGGCGCTTACCACTTCAACTTTTCCGACGCGGCCACGCCGCCGGTGCCGGGCGCGAGCTACACGCTGATGACGTTCGCCTCGCAGAGCGGCTTCAGCGCGTCCGACTTCGACTACAGCTACGCCGGCGCCAACGACGACCTCGTCGGTGAGTTCCAGCTCAACGCGACCTCGCTCGTGTTCCACGTGATCAGCACGCCGGTCGAATTGCAGTCCTTCGACGTCGACTGAAAAAGCCCGCGCCGGCGCGATTCGCTGCGCGCCGGCCGCTTCTCCCATGCAGCGAAACGTTTCCACGATGCAGTCCGCTCTCCTTCCGCTCTCGCTCTACGTGCACATTCCGTGGTGCGTGAAGAAGTGCCCGTACTGCGACTTCAATTCGCACGCGCAAGGCGGCGCGCTGCCGCTGGACGAATACGTCGCCGCGCTGCTCGCCGACCTCGACCACGACCTCGCGCAATTTTCCGACGCGATCGCCACGCGGCCGATCCACAGTGTGTTCTTCGGCGGCGGCACGCCGAGCCTGTTCGCGCCGGACGCGATCGCACGCATCCTCGACGGCGTTGCAGCGCGCATCACCTTGCCGCGCGACGCGGAAGTCACGCTGGAGACCAATCCCGGCACCGTCGAACATGGCCGTTTCGACGGCTATCTCACCGCGGGCGTCAACCGCATCAGCTTCGGCGTGCAGAGTTTCGACGACGACAAACTGCGCCGGCTCGGCCGCATCCATGGCGCCGACGAAGCCGCCGCCGCAGTCAAGTCCGCACAGGACGCGGGCGTCGCCAACATCAATCTCGACCTCATGTACGCGCTGCCGGAGCAGACGCTCGATGGTGCGCTCGCCGACATCGCGCGCGCCGTCGCGCTGGCGCCGTCGCACGTCTCGCACTACCAGCTCACGCTCGAACCGAACACGTTGTTCGCGGCCAAACCGCCGCGCCTGCCCGATGACGACAGCGCCTGGGACATGCAGGAAGCCTGTCAGGACGCGCTCGCCGACGCCGGCTACGCGCAGTACGAAGTTTCCGCTTACGCGCGCGATGGCCGACGCTGCGCGCACAACCTCAACTACTGGCGCTTCGGCGATTACCTCGGCATCGGCGCGGGCGCGCACGGCAAGCTCAGCGATGCCGGCGCGCAGCGCATCATGCGCACGACGAAGCTGAAACTGCCGCGCAGCTACCTCGATCGTTCTGCACGCGGCGAAGCGTTCGGCACGGTCGCCGACGTCGCAGCCGCCGACCTGCCCTTCGAATTCATGATGAATGCGCTGCGGCTGCACGAAGGCGTCGATGTGTCCTCGTTCGCCACGCGCACGGGGCTCTCCGACAGCGCGATCGCGGCGCCCTTGCGCGAGGCGCACGCGCGCGGCTGGCTCGTCGACGATCCTTCGCGCATCGCCGCCAGCGAACTGGGCCAGCGCTACCTCAACGACGTGATCGGCCTGTTCCTGCCGGAAACCTGACGGCGCCGCCGCGCTCGCGTACACTGCGCGCGCCTCGGGTGTCCGCCGCGCCATGCGCGCCGGATGAAACGGGAAGCCGGTGGGAGGGATTTTCGCGATCGTTCGATCGCAACCGTCCTTCGATTCCGGCGCTGCCCCCGCAACGGTAAGCGAGTCGAACCGGATCGAAAGCCACTGTCGCGACGCGATGGGAAGGCGATCCGGCCGATGCGCGGCGATTCGATCCTCGCGATCGCGCCGCGCGTCAACCGCGAGCCCGGAGACCGGCCCGGGGAAACGCGCGCGCGACGAGCGCCGCGTCTGGCTCCAGGCGTTGCGGCGGGCAACGGACGGGTACGAGCGCGCCCGCGCTCGCGCGCGTTCCGCCTTCTTCGCTGCCTGGTTTACGCGGGTGTGCGAAGGAGAATCCGATGAACCGTTCTTGCGTCCTTTCCGTGGCCGTTGCGGCCGCGCTGTCCGCGTCGTTGCACGCGGAAGAAATCACCGAACAACCGACCGTGCAGGTCACCGCCTCGCGCGTCGCGCAGAGCGTGGACGACACGCTGGCCGACGTCAGCATCATCACCCGCGCCGACATCGACGCGAGCGCCACGCGCGACGTCTACGACCTGCTACGCCTGCAGGCGGGCGTGGACATCTACCGCACCGGCGGCGCCGGCGGACAGACCTCGCTGTTCCTGCGCGGCAGCAATTCCAACCAGGTGCTCGTGCTCATCGACGGCGTGCGCGCATCCTCGGCGACAACCGGCGCGTTCGCGTTCGAGCAACTGCCGCTCGACGCGATCGAACGCATCGAGATCGTGCGCGGTCCGCGCGCGAGCTACTGGGGCGCGGACGCGATCGGCGGCGTCATCCAGATCTTCACGCGCCGCCTCGATGGCCCGCGCGTCGCGCTCGGCTACGGCAGCTACGGCGACGCCGACGGCAGCGCCGGCTTCGGCCACTGGAACGGCACCGACGGCTACAGCGTGCAGGTCGGCGCGCGCCACGTGCGCGGTTTTTCGGCGACGAATCCCAGCATCTGCAGCGGCCCCGACGATCCGTATTGCAGCTACAACCCCGACGACGACGGCTACCGCAACACGAACGCGGTCGTGCGCGCCGCACACGCGTTCGGCAGCCAGGTACTGTCCGGCTCGATCTACCGAAGCCAGGGCCAGTCGCAGTTCGACCAGGGCTATACCAACATCATCGAGCAGACCGGCGGCGCCAATCTCGACGGCGCGATCGCCGACAACTGGACGCACCACCTCGGCGCCGGCTTCTCGCGCGAGGACCTGACCACGCCCGTCTACGGCTCGGCCTACCAGAGCCGGCGCTGGAACCTGACCTGGCAGAACGAGTTCCGCCTCGACGAACACCACCAGCTCGTCGCCGGCGTCGACTACACGCATGAAAAAGGCGAATCGCTCGACCTCTACGCCGGCTCGCCGCGCGTCAGCGACGAGCGCCATGACAGCGGCGTCTTCGCCGGCTGGCGTGCGAACTTCGGCGCGTTCGACAGCGAGCTGTCGGGCCGCTACGACGACAGCAGCGCCTACGGCAGCGCAAAGACGGGCTCGTTCGCGCTCGGCTGGCGCGTGAGCGAGCTGTGGCGCGTCTATGCGAGCTTCGGCCAGGGCTTCCGCGCGCCGACGATGAACGAGTTGTACGACCCCGGCTACGACGGTTGGTATGCAGGCAATTCGGACCTGCGCCCGGAGCGCTCGCACAGCAGCGAACTCGGCCTGGAGTTCACCCCCGGCGGCAACCAGCGCCTGAAGGCGAGCCTGTATTCGACCCGCGTCAACGACCTGATCAGCTTCACCGGTTTCCAGAACCAGGCGATCAACATCGCGCACGCGGCGATCGACGGCGCGGAACTGTCCTACGACGTGAAGGCCGGCGACTGGACTGCAACGGCGAGCTACACGTGGGAAGACGCGCGCAACGCCGACGATCACACGCAACTGCTGCGCCGCGCGCGCAACAAGGCTTCGGCGATCGTCGAACGCGCCTTCGGTTCGCGCTTCACGGCCGGCGCGGAGCTGAGTTACGTCGGGCGTCGCGACGACGTCGGCGGCATCGCACTCGGCGGCTATGCGCTGCTCAACCTGCGCGCGCGCTACGCGATCAACGCCGCGTGGTCGATCGACGGCCGCCTCGAGAACCTCGCCGACCGCGACTACGTCGTCGTGCATGGCTACAACGTCGCCGGCCGTTCGGTGTTCGCGCAGGTGGTCTGGCAGCCGGGACGCTGAAAGACGGCCGGGTTCGGCCGGCGCCCCTGTTCCCATCCGCGCCCCGCATGCAAGAATGCGGGGCGCGTGGAGATCGCGCACCGCTGCCCTGAACAGCGGCGATCATGGGGGGATCACATGAACGCACCAGCAAAGTCCGGCGCCAAGGGGTTGCCGACGCTCGCCAGTCGCAGCGACCTGCCGCCGCGCGTCAAGACACTCTGCGAAATCCTGTTGAAGATCGCTCGCGACTGGTTTTCGCCGACCGTCGACCAAGCGCTCGCGGACATCGAGGCGACCTTTTTCCGTCTGGCGGAACGCGCGGGCAACAGCGCCGACCAGCAGCGCCATTTCGAGGCATTGCGCGTCTTCAAGGAAAGCCGCACGCTGGTCGGTCCGCGGTTCCTGCGCAGCGTCGAAGCGCACATCGCTGGAATCCGGGACGGCGTCGCGCAGACATCATCGCAAGGTGTGCCCCCGCGCACACCCTTGGAGCTGGTTGACGCCGCCTCGCTCGAGGAAGACCTCGTCCTGCGCGAAATCGGTGCACGCGCCGAGATGCGCGCGAGCGAGGCCTTGCACGTTTTCGCCTACCGGTTCGCCGTGATTGCAGCAACGCCCCCGCAACACGAATCGCTGCCGCTCGGCCCGGCCGCGCTGGCCACCGCTCTCGGTGATGCGCTTCGCGGCGTCGATCTCGACACCGAACACCGTGTGCTCGCCTATCGCGCGTTGGACCGTTTCGCATTCGGCGATCTCGTGCGTTTTTACGAAAGCATCAACCAGCGGCTTCGGCAGGAACGCGTGCTGCCGAATTTTCATCTCACCTATCGCGCGCCGACGACGGGCAGTGCAAGAACCGCGGCTTCCGCCGCCACGACGGAAGCCGCGCGGGAGCCTGCGGCCGACACCGCGCCCGCTGGGGGCGCGCAGATCCCTCCGCCGGAATATGTCGCACCGGCTTCAGCCAATCCGGCATCGCCTGCATCCGCGAGCGTCGCCGAAACGCCGCAATTTTCGACGCTGCGCAACCTGCTCGCCGCACGCCGTCGCGCCGACGGCGAAGACGCGCCGAGCGCCGCGCGCGCCCCCGCGATCGGCAGAGACAACCTGCAGCAACTGCTCGCGGCGATGCAGCGCGCCGAACCGGCCAACGCCGGCAAGCGCTACGACAGCCAGAAGTTCCACAACACCCTTGCGGTCAAGCTGCGCCGCGCCGGCGAAAAGGGCAGCGCGCTCGCGCTCGGCGGCGAGGAGCAGGACACGGTCGAACTCATCGGCATGCTGTTCGACTACGTCACACGCAACATCCAGCAGGATAGCCAGGCGCGATCACTGGTCGGGCAGTTGCACGTGCCGGTGCTGCGCGTCGCACTCGCCGACAAGAGTTTCTTCACGCGCCGCGACCACCCGGCGCGCGAACTCATCAACACGATCGCCGATGCCGGCGAGCGCTGGCTCGACGACTCCGAGGCCGACCCCGAACTCGCAGCGAAGATGCATGTCGTCGTGGACGAGTTGTGCAATTCGTTCGACGGCGACGTGTCCGTGTTCGAAGGCACGGCGCACGATCTCGATCAGCACCTCAAGCTGCTCGCACGGCGCGCGGATGCTGCCGAACGCCGTCACGTCGAGGCCGCGAAGGGGCGCGACCGTCTTGACCTTGCGCGCGAGACAGCGCGCGCCGCAATCACCGGGCTTCTCAAGAACCGTTCGCCCACGCAGCGCCTGCGCACCCTCCTCGAGGACACCTGGACCGACGCACTCGCCCTCGCCGCGCTGCGCGGCGGTTCCGACGGTCCCGAATTCATGGACTGCCTGGACATCGCAGCGCAGCTGGTCGCGCGCGGCGATCGGCCGCTCGGCACCGCACCGGGCGACGACAAGTTGCGCCAGGGCGCGGCCGAGAACCTGCGCGCGGTCGGCCTGCACGAGGAAGAAGTCGGCGGACTGCTCGACAACCTCTTCGTCGAGGCGCCGACCGACGCAGCGCTCGCACAGCTCAAACGCATCGACGACGCGCTGCGCGCGAAGCCCCGGCTCGGCGGCGAGAGTCCGAAGCGACAGCCAAAGCCCGCGCCCGTGCTCGACGACGTCGCGCGCAAGATGCTCGACCAGGTCCTGCATACGCCGTTCGGCACCTGGTTCGAGTTCGTCAAGAACCAGCAAGGCGAAACCGTACGCCGCAAGCTCGCCTGGTATTCCCCAATGACCGGCAACTGCCTGTTCGTGAACCAACGTGGCGCACGTATCGAGGATCTCACGCTGGAGCTGCTGGCCTGCGAGATGGCGCGCGGACAGGCGCGCGTCGCGTCGGCGGATCGGCCGCGCTTCGTGGACCGCGCGTGGAAGACCATCGTCGATCTGCTGCGTCCGCGCCAGACATCCGCGCGCGCCGGGGAGGCCATGGCATGAACGCAAATATCAAGCAACGCCCCGCGCGTCGCCGTCCCGATCATGCAGTGGCCGTCATCGATCAGATGACCGGCGCGCGTGCAGGCCACATCGGGAACCTGTCGCTGACCGGGATGATGCTGATTTCAGAAAAACCGATCGTGGACGACGGCGTCTACCAGTTCAGTTTTTCCCTGCCGCTCGGTATCACGCAGCGCACGATCGAAGTCGGCGCACACGAGCAGTGGTCGGTGCCTGGCACGGTACAGGGCCAGCAATGGGTCGGACTGCATTTCATCGACCTCTCGGACGAGGACAAGAATGCGCTGCGGCAATGGCTTGCCGGCGGCACGGACGCTGAAACCTGAAGTCAGCCGGACGGCGCGCCGCTCAGCGCGCGGCGTATTGGGGCTGCGCTGGCGCTCCGTAGGCGCGCATGAACATCTCGACCGTGGCGTGCAGATGCGTATCGACATCGGCCTCGGTGAATGTCGCACTGCAGCCGCACAACATGCGTGCGTGGACCTCGCCCTTGAGCAGCGCGAAGAACTGCGAAGCAGCCCGCGGCACATCTTCGATCACCAGCTGGCCGGCTGCGATTTCCTTGCGCAGGAACTGCTGGAATCCGCTCTGGACGCGCTGAGGTCCCGCTTCCCAGAACAGCTGGGTCAGCTTGGCCGGCGCGGTGCCCGAGGTCAGCAGGCGGTTGAGCGAAATCGAATCCGGCGAGGTGAGCAGTGCGAAGAAGGCACGGCCGATCGCATCAAGTTGACGACGCACCGGACCTTGCACGTCGACGTCGAACAGCGTCTCGGGCATCTGCTCTTCGCAACGCACGCGGATCGCGGCGATGAACAACGTTTCCTTGTCGCGGAAATGGCTGTAGACAGTGAGCTTGGACACGCCCGCGTCGGCGGCGATGGCATCCATGCTGGTGCCCTCGAACCCGCTGGTCGGGAACAGGCGCTTGGCCGCGTCGAGGATCGCGGCGCGCTTCTCGAGGTCCTTGGGGCGACCCGGGCCGCAATTCTTGCTGGCCTGGCTCGGGATGGCGATGGCTGGCTTCATGATGACGAATGTCACTGGACTGGTCGGTACAGTTTCGATACTATACTCGCCAGTTTGTGAATGTCTGCAGAGCATGTGCCGTGCAGGCCTGAACGAATTATGACCCGTTTCAAGCAGGCGTGCCGAGACTCGCGATTTTGCAACGCAGCGGCGCTCCCTGGTCAAAGTCTCTCGCCGCACCGTCCCGGGCCATCTCCCTCCCCGCGACCGGGTCGGTGCGGTCGGGAGCATTTTCACTGTCGCCCGGATGGCTTGTGTTCCGCTGGATCCGTTCGTGGCATGGCTCTTGCTCGGTATTGATCCATGAATCCTCCGACACCGATGCATTCCGGTCCGGCATCAGCGCCTGAAATGCAAAGTGCAGACCTTGCGCTGCGCCTCGCCCAGCGCGCCTTTTCTGCGCTGAACGAGGCGCGCGCGGACCTGTCGCCCCTCACCCGGGCGCAGCGTTGTCATGCGTTGCGCCGCAGCCTGTCCGCACTGTCCGCGGACGACCGCGATCGGTTCGCGCGCTGGCTCGCGCTGCTGCGCACGTCGCGTCAGGCGGACGCAGTACGGCGGGCCGTGGCGATCGTCCCGGTTGACGCAATCGTGCGTCGCATGCCGCGTCGGGCGCAGGCAGCATGAGTACGGCGATGCGCGATGACTTCCGGCACTTCGGGCGGCGCGCACCGTCTTCAACGATAGATTCGGGTACATGGCCGGCCGCATCCGTGCAGCCTGCTATGCTTTCCGGCCTTTTTTCAACGCATCCGGAAACATTCGAACATGTCGATTGACACGGAATTGGCCAGGCAAAACATGGTCGAGAACCAGATCCGGCCGTGGGAAGTCCTCGACGCGCGCGTGCTCGACGCACTGCGCGACGTGCGCCGCGAAACCTTTGTGCCGGAACGCTTCCGCGACCTCGCCTTCGCCGACATGGCGTTGCCGATCGGCCACGGGGAAGTCATGTTCAAGCCGGTCATCGAGGGCCGCATCCTGCAGGCGCTCGCGCTGAGCGGCAGCGAGCGGGTGCTCGAGATCGGCACCGGCACGGGCTTTCTCACCGCCTGCATGGCGCGCCTGGCAGCATCGGTAACGAGCGTGGAACGCCACGCCGAACTGGCCGAAGCGGCACGCGCGCGGCTGGTCTCGGGGCACTTCGGCAACGTGCGCGTGGAAACCGGCGACGCGCTCGGCGATGCGCAGACCAGCGAAACCTTCGACGTGGTCGTCCTTGGCGGCGGCGTGTTCGCGCTGCCGGAACGTCTGCGCGCAAGCGTGCGCCCCGGCGGGCGCCTGTTCGCGATCATCGGCGAATCGCCGGCGATGCAGGCCATGCTCGCCACGCGCGAAGGCACGGATCACTGGACGCAGCAAAGCCTGTTCGAGACCGACATTCCCTACCTGCACAACGCCGAACCGCCGCGCCAGTTCGCGCTCTGAGCACGACACCCACCACGATTTTCCGAGGATGATTCGATGATCCGCTTTCGCACCCTGACGCTCGCGGTCGCCCTGAGTTGCGCCGGCGCGGCGCATGCCGAAGATCTGATGCAGATCTATCAGGAAGCCCGCACTTCCGATCCAACCCTGGCCGGCGCGGAGGCGACCAAGCTCGCCACCGACGAAAACGTCGATCAGGCGCGCTCACAGTTGCTGCCGCAGATCGGCATCAATCTCGATTTCTCGCGTTCGCGTGCAGGCGACAACGGCACCTCGCAGGTCGAGCTCGATCCGATCGGCGCTCCGGGCGTGTATACCCCGGTCAACGGCATCACGCGCACCACCTACACACGCACCACGAGCGCTTCGCTGAACCAGAGCATCCTGGACATCAGCAAATGGACCGCGCTCAAGGCGAGCCGCTACACGGCGCAGGCCGGCGCGGCAACCTACGACGCCGCGCAGCAGCAACTGCTGATCAGCACCGCGCAGGCGTACTTCAACGTGCTCACCGCGCTCGATGCCCTGCGCTTCGCCGACGCCAACGAGAAGGCGCTCGGACGCCAACTCGAGCAGGCCAAGCAGCGTTTCGATGTGGGCCTGGCCGCGATCACCGATGTCAACGACGCCAAGGCGCAGCACGATCAGGCAGTGGCCAGCGTCATCAGCAACCAGAACTCCGTCGACACCGCGCGTGAAGCCGTGCGCCAGCTCACCAACAAGGAGCCCGGCGAGTTCAAGAAGCTGCGCGAAGACCTGCCGCTCGACCATCCCACGCCCGACGATCCGTCGGCTTGGGTGGACGTGGCGCTGAAGAACAACCCGTCGCTGCAATCAGCCGCGCTGCAGGTCGACGCTGCCAACGCCAACATCAACACCGCGCGTGCCGGACACCTGCCGACGATCACCGGCTCGGTGAGCTACGGCAAGTCGCCGAGCTGGAGCGACGTGCGTCCGGGCGGCCTCCCGGAACAGCACAACTACGCCGGCGATCCGAAATGGGGCAGCACGGTCATGCTCAGCCTCAACGTGCCGATCTTCAGCGGCGGCTACACGCAGTCGCGCGTGCGTCAGTCGATCTACCAGCGCGATTACGCCCAGGACCAGTTCGAAATCGGCCGCCGTCAGATCGAAGCGGCCACGCGCAACAACTATCGTTCGGTGATTGCCGGCGCCAGCGAAGTGGAAGCGACCAAGGCTGCGGTCGTCTCCGCGCAGAGTTCGGTCGAGGCCACGCAGGCCGGCTACGAAGTGGGCACGCGCACGATCGTCGACGTGCTGATCAGCCAGCAGACGTTGCTGCAGGCGCAGAGCCAGTACTCGGCCGCACGCCATGCGTTCGTCATCAACGGGCTGCTGCTCAAGCAGGCTGCGGGCGTCATCGAAGTCAAGGATCTCGAAGCGATCAACGCACTGCTGGAGTGACCGTGAACGGGCGCGGCGGCAGCGGCCGTCGCGCGCTCACTCCTCCATCACTCGCTCGACCAGCGCCATCGTGCGCGCGACCGCGCCGCGCTCGCGCTCCATGACCGCGAACGCCGCCGCGCCCATGCTGCGACGTTCGACGTCACGCGACAGCAGGCGCAACACGGCCGCACCGAGCGCGTCGCCATCGGCGATGCGCAGCACCGCACCCGCGGCGATCAGGTTTTCGGTGACTTCGGCAGAATTGAACGTCTGCGGGCCGACGATCACCGGCCGCGCGAGCGCCGCCGGTTCGAGCAGGTTATGGCCACCGACCGGTACCAGGCTGCCGCCGACGAAGGCGACATCGGCTGCGGCGTAGAAGTCGAGCAACTCGCCCATCGTGTCGACGACGAAGCACTGGCAGGCCGGATCCGCCATCGTGTCCTCGCTGCGCGTGCGCGTGTTGAAACCGTAGGCGCGGCATGCGGCAGCAATCGGCTTGAAACGTTCCGGATGGCGCGGCGCGACCAGCAGCAACGCGTCCGGAAAGCGGCGCAGCACTTCCGCGTGCGCCTTGAGCACGGGCATTTCCTCGCCTTCATGCGTGCTGGCCGCAATCCACACCGGACGCTCCCGACCGGCCGCCGAACGGAATGCCGCGCCCCGCTCGGCAACGCCTTCGGGAATGGCGATGTCGAACTTGAGGTTGCCGGCGATGATCACGTGCCCGGCTTCCGCACCGAGCGCGATCAGGCGTTCGTAGTCCGACGTCGACTGCGCCGCGACCATGCTCGCGCAGCGGATCGCGCGGCGCGCCAGCGGCTGGATCGGCCAGTAGCCGCGCAGCGAACGCTCGGACAGTCGTGCGTTGGCGATCACGATGGGAATGCGGCGCTCCGCGCAGGTGATGAAAAGGTTCGGCCAGATCTCCGTTTCCATGACGACTGCGAGGCGCGGCTTGACGCGGTCGAGGAAACGCTTGACCGCGCTGGTCAGGTCGTAAGGTACGTAGACGTGAAAGACGCGGTCGCCAAGCAATTGGCGCACCCGCTCCGAGCCGGTCGGCGTGAACGTGGTGATCACGAAGCGCGAATCGGCGTAGCGCCGCATCAACGCCTCGATCAGCGGCAGGGCCGCGTTCACTTCGCCGAGCGAGACCGCGTGGATCCAGATGCTGCCGTCGATGTGCGGATCGGGGAAGAAGCCGAAGCGTTCGCGCCAGCGCGCGAAATAGCCGTGGTACTTGATGCCGCGCGCGGTGAGGCGATACAGCGCGAACGGCGTCAGCAGATACAGCGCGAGGGCGTAGATGAAACGCTGGAACACGGCATGGAGGACGACGAAAGGGTTCGCAGTATAGCGTCGGGTTCCGCGCGCCCGGCGCCAACGTACCCGAGACTGTCGGCTTGCCTGTTCGAATAGAATCGAGCAGATGCCGCAAACCAAGCCGCCGTTCCGCGCCGCGCTGCTCTGGCCACTGCACTGGCCGGCGTGGCTCGGCATCGCAATGATCCGCCTCGCCGCGCTGTTGCCGCGACGCTGGCTCATGCTTGGCGGCCGTCTCTTCGGCGCGTTGTTCGCGCGCCTGCCCGGCGAACGGCGCCGCGTCGCGGCGGCCAACCTCGCGCTGTGCTTCCCGCAGCTCGACGACGCGACACGCGGCGCGATGCTCGAGGAAAACCTGCGCGACGCCGGCGTCATGCTCGCCGAATTCGTGCTCGCCTGGATGGGGTCGGAGGCGGCGATCGCGCGCATCCGGGTCACCATCGAAGGGCTCGAACACCTGCAAACCGCGCGCGACGCCGGCCGCGGCGTGCTCCTCGTCGGCGCGCATTTCTCGCACCTGGAACTGTGCGCGCGCTTGGTCTCGCAGCGCATCCGCATCGCCGGGATGTATCGCGAACATGCCGACGCCGCCTTCGAATGGGCAATCAAGCGCGCGCGCCTGCGCTATGCCGACGCGATGTACAACAAGGACGAGCTGCGCGCGACGATCCGCTATCTCAAGAACGGCGGCACGCTCTGGTACGCGCCCGACCAGGACATGCGCGGCAAGGAAGCGGTGTTCGCACCGTTCTTCGGCATCGCCGCCTCGACGATCACGGCCACGCACCATCTCGCGCGCCTGTCCGGCGCCCGCGTGATCCCGTTCTTCCACCGGCGAACGGACGACGGCTACGCGATCCGCCTCGAAGCGCCGCTCGAAAACTTTCCGGGCGACGACGTCGTCGCCGACACCGCGCGCGTCAACGCCTGCATCGAGCGCATGGTGCGCGAAGCGCCGACGCAGTACCTGTGGCTGCACAAGCGATTCAAGACGCGCCCGCCGGGCGAGGCGTCGCCTTACTGACTGACGCCCGCGCTGCTGTCCTCGACCCGCGCGCCGCCCCGCGCGAACGCCGCGCAGTACAGCGCGAGCAGCCACCAGAACAGCAATCCCCACCACGCCGAATAGAACGCGAGGTGCGTGTTGAGCGGAAACGCCATCGCCACGAGCGCAAGCCCCGGCGCGGCCGCGCGCTCACGCGTGCGCGCGTCGGCGCGCTGCCATGCACGCAGTGCGAATCCCGTGCCGATCAGCCAGAACGCGAGGCCGACGATGCCGGTTTCGCTGAGCACCTCGAGCACGATCTGGTGCGCGTGCGAAGCGCCGGTGTCGGTCGCGTCGTCGACGAAACCGTCGCCCGGCTCGGCGTATTGCGGATAAGCGTAGCGGAAGCCGCGCGCGCCGACACCAGTGAACGGGTGCGCGTGGATCATCGCTCCCGCGGTGCGCCAGATGCGCACGCGGCCGGCGCTCGCTTCGTCGATCGCGGTTTCGGTGCCGCGCAGCGCAATCAGGCTGCGTTCGATGCGCGCGTCCAGCCGCATCGAGCCGTGCCACGCCGCGGCGAACACGGCCGCCGCGGCCAGCGCGAGCGCGGCGATGGCGAGCAGGAACTTGCGCGCGTCGCGCGTCTCGCACCAGGCGACGATGATGAGAACGATCGCGTACGACAGCCATGCCGCGCGCGAGCCCGCGAGCAGGACCGGCAGCGCGAGCAGCGCCATTGCTGCAACGAGCCCATGCCGCCCGAAGCGCGCACGCGCTGCGAACAAGGCGAACGGGGACAGCGCAGCCAGCGTCTGCCCGAGCTTGAGGTTGCCGGCGCCGAAAATGCCGGAAACGCGTTCCTGCTCGGCCGGGCCGCCGAGGCTGAAACCGGTGAACGCCTGCACCCACGCATCGAGCGCCCACAGTGCGGCGACGACGCCAGCGACGGCGACGAGGCGCGGCCAATATGGCGCGTCTCGCATCGCCCACGCGACGAAACACGCGAACGGCAGGAAGCGCAGCGTTGTCGCCACCGTGGACCAGGTGCGGGCCGGCGCGACGGCGTCGAATGCGGACAGCAACGTCGGCAGCCAGTAACACGCGAACAGCAACAGCGCGAGTCGCGTCGCCGGATCATTCCAGCGCACGCGCCGGCGGGCGACGAGCACGATGCCGGCGACGGCCATGACGACGAGCGGCGCTTCGGAAGCGCGTCCGAACGGCAGCAGCACGAGCGGCGCGACAACGAGCCACAACGGCCACATTCGCGTCATGGTGGCGAGCACGGGAGACATGCGGTTTCTCGCGGCGAAAACCCGCGCATTCTAGCGTTGCGGCAGCGGATCGCGGGCCCTTGCAGCGACGCTGCGCGAAAGCGCACCTGCTTCGGCGCGCATGTGGCACGACGACGCGCGACGACTTCCTGCCGGCTCGCCGAGCCGAATGACTCTCGTGAAGGCGTTCACGCTCCCGCCCTTCGCATCGCGCGAAACGTGAAAGCGTTCGCGCTGCAATCCTGAAACGCGTCGGCGCATGGGCAGACGATCGATGCTGCAATCGTTACTTCGCCCCGGGCGCCTCAAATGTCCTGCGCGAAGCCAGACGATCATCCAGGAGGTTCCATGACACTCAGCCATTCCACCGTGGAGGCAATCATACGCGCGACTTCGCGTTCCCTTTTTCCTGCCGGTGCACGCGGCCTGCTCGCCGCCAGCGCGTTTTGCGCCGCGTTCGCACATGCGCAGACGGTCGATCCTGACTTTGCGCCGAATCCGGACAACGATGTGTCGACCGTCGCCACCCAGGCCGACGGCAGGATTACCGTCGGCGGCTTCTTCCACAGCATCGACGGCCAGGTCCGAGACGGCTTCGCGGCGCTGGGCAGCGACGGCCATCTCGCCACCGATTTCGCGGACCTGCAGCTGCGTGACGACGTCTGGTCGATATCGTCCACCGACCGGGGCGCCATTGTCATCGGCGGCGACATCCTCGACATCACCCACGTCACGCGGCGCGGCGTGGCGGAACTCACGGCCAACGGTTCGCTCGACAGCAACCTCGCCGATCCGGCGGTCATCGGCCGCGTGCTGGCGACGATCGTCCAACCCGATTCCCATGTGCTCGTCGCTGGCCATTTCACCTCGGTCGGCGGCGAGGACCGCGCCAATCTCGCGCGGCTGGATCTCCACGGCGCCCTCGACGCGAATTTCGACCCGCAGGTCGACGACTGGGTCGAGACGATGGCGCTGCAACCCGACGGCCGCATCGTCATCGGCGGCTATTTCCAGAACGTCGGCGGCACGCCGCAGAAGTACCTGGCGCGACTGAAGGCCGATGGCAGCCTCGACGCTTCGTTCGCGCCGCCGCCACTCAACAACCGCGTCCAGGCGCTGGCTGTGCAGCCTGACGGCAAGATTCTCGTCGGCGGCGATTTCACCTTCGTCGGCGACGCGGCATTCGGTCATCTGGTCCGCCTCGATGCGGACGGCGGCGTCGATGCGACCTTCACTGATCCGGCCCTGCAGAGCGCGCCGTCTTCGGTCATCCTGCAGGCCGACGGCAGGATCCTCGTCGGCGGGGGCTTCTACAGCGCTGCCAACACGCCGCGACACGGCCTCGCCCGCCTGAATGCCGACGGCAGCCTCGATGCCTCGTTCGCCGACCTCGGCGCGGATGCCGCGATCGATGCGCTGAGCCTTCAGGCGGACGGCAATCTCGTCGTCGCCGGGCGCTTCTCCGCCATCGGCGGGCAGGCCATTGCCAAGCTCGCGCGCGTGCGCCTTGCCGAGGGCGCGCAGCAGTCGCTGCAAATCGAAGCCGCCGGCAGCCGCGTCCGCTGGATGCGTGGCGGCAGCGCGCCGGAACTGGGCGCGGCGCCCGAGCTGTACCGCTCGGACGACGGCGGGACGACGTGGTCGTCGCTCGGCCGCATGGATCGCATCGCGGGCGGCTGGCAGCTCGGCGGCATTCCCGTGCTGATCGACCAGGGCTATCTCGTGCGCGCCGAAGCACCGGTTCCGTGCGGCAACGGCGGCAATTCGCAAGGTCGCGCCGTGGCGCAGGCCAGTGCGTACTTCGCCGACGCGATTTTCGCCGACGGCTTCGACGCAGCGCATTGACGGCTATCGGCGCTGGCGTGCGCCATTCGCGCGCGAGACAATGCGCGGCCAAGGGGACACGAAACCGTAAAGCGGGCGCGCTACCTTGCGCGATCGACTGCCATCGGAAGACCGGGAACGAGAATGAAACCAATGACAAGACTCACCAGCGCAGTGCTGGCGATGGCCGCCGCGTTGGCGACGGCAACAGCAGCGGCGAGCACGAGCGGCGTCGTGATCAGCCAGATTTACGGCGGCGGCGGCAACAGCAACGCCGTCTACACGAACGACTTCATCGAATTGTTCAATGCGGGCTCCGCGCCGGTGGATATCGGCGGCTGGTCGGTGCAATACGCTTCGGCGACTGGCGGCACCTGGAACAACCTGACTGCGTTGCCGACGGGCACGACGCTGCAGCCTGGCCAGTATTTCCTCATCCAGGAAGCCAGTGGTGGCGCGAACGGCGGCACGCTGCCCACGCCGGACCTTACCGGCGCCATCAACATGAGCGGCACGGCAGGCAAGCTCGCGCTGGTCGGTGATTCGACGCAGCTTTCCGGCACCTGCCCGAGCGACGACACCATTGTCGACCTGGTCGGCTTCGGCACCACGGCGAGCTGCTTCGAAGGCAGCGGCGCCACGCCAGCCCCAGGCAACACGACCTCGGTGCAGCGCGCCGACGACGGCTGTACCGACACCGACGACAATGCCGCCGATTTCGCTGCGGGTGCGCCGGCGCCGCGCAACACGGCGACGGCAGCGCATTCCTGCGGCGGCGGCACCAACCCGACCAATCCGACAGCCAGCGGCAGCGCGAATCCCGCGTCCGTCGCACAGGGCGGGACCACGACGCTGACCGTGCTGGTCACGCCGGGCACGTTGCCGACGAGCACCAGCTACAGCGTTGCCGTCGACCTCACCGCGATCGGCGGCACGAACGGCGTTGCCATGAACGACGACGGCCCCGACGGCAGCGGCCACGAGGTCTTCACCTATTCGGCGACCGTCGCCGCGGCCACGGCCGCCGGCAGCAAGTCGCTGCCGGTCGCGGTCACCGACGACCAGAACCGCACCGCTTCGACGAACATCGCGCTCACCGTCACGGCGCCGCCGGTCACGATCATGGCGATTCAGGGGCATGGCGCCGCCTCGCCCCGCGTGAACGAAACAGTCACCACCGCCGGCAACATCGTCACCGCTGTCGGCGCCAAGGGCTTCTTCATGCAGGATCCGAATGGCGACGGAGACGTGAGCACGTCGGATGCGATCTACGTCTATACCGGCTCGACGCCAACGGTTGCACGCGGAAACGTCGTTACCGTCTCCGGCAAGGTGCAGGAGTACAACGGCAGCACCGAACTGACCACACCCTCGATCACGGTCACGGCCGCTTCCGGAACAGCGATCACACCCTACGTACTCGACGACCATCCGCCGACCAACGATCCACTGAGCGGGCCCTGCGTCGGCGGCAACAGCACGATCGATCCGTTCGTCGACGGCTACCAGGCCAGCAACTTCGCCTGCCTCGACGGCATGCTCGTGGCGATGAACGAAGGCGTCGTCACCGGCGCGACCTACGGCGCGGGCGGCACCGACGCCGTGCGCGTGGGTTCGCCGAGCGGCTTCTACGCGACGTTGTCGAGCGTGCCGCGCCCGGCGCGCACGCCGGGCGTGCAGTTCCCCGGCATCGACGGCCACCCGGAAATCCCGGTGTGGGGCGGCGATCCGGAAATCCTCACCGTGTACTACGGCGGCCTCGGCTTCGCGGCCGGCAGCGACGACCCGGACAGCGACGATCCGCACTTTGACGATCCCGCCGATTTCGTCTATCACGCGGGGACGACGTTCCAGGTCACCGGCGTCATCCAGGGCTACAAGCCGAGCAACGGCGCGCTTACCTACGAGCTTTACCCGCGCGACATGACGACGATCCACCGTGTCACCCCCGCCGATGCGGTCAAGCCCGTCACCGAATCCCCGGCCGGCACGCTGACGCTCGGCACGCAGAACTTCCTGCACTTCTTCAACAACGTCGCCGACGGCTCCGAGAACAATGGCGCCTACAACGACACCTGTGCCGGCACCGGCGCCAGCGACACGTGTCCGACCGCCGACCAGTACGCCGCGCGTCGCACGAAGTGGGCAATGCAGGTCTGCGACGTGCTCAAGGCGCCGGTCATCCTCGACGCCGAGGAAATCGAGAATCGGGGCGTGCTCGCCGACCTCGCCTCGAGCGTGCACGACCGCTGCGGCGTGCAATACGTGCCGTATTCGCTGCCCGGCAACGACGTCAGCGGCATCAACATCGGCCTCCTCGTGCGCGACGACGTGACCGTCGAATCGGTCACGCAGATGTTCCTCGACACGATGACCGTCAACTGCTCCAGCGGCGCTTCGTGCAAGCTCAACGATCGACCACCGGTACTCATGAAGGCGAGCTGGAACGGGTATCCGTTCGCGCTGCTGGCGATCTACAACCGCTCCATGAGCGGCCTCGGCGATCCGGCTAGGCCCTACATCGGCCCGAAGCGCGCCGAGCAGGCTGCGCAGATCGCGCAGATCGCGCAGGCCTGGCAGAGCGGCGCCACGCTCGCGGGCGCAGGCAATGCGCGCCAGGATGCGAGCGGCACGATCACGCAGGGTCCGTTCGACATCGTCGGCGACGCCGACGTGCCGCTGTTCGTCGCCGGCGACTTCAATGCCTACGAATTCAGCGACGGCTACGCAGACGTGACGGGCATGATCATGGGCACGGCCGATGAGACGAAGAACCTGTACTGGTTCAACGGCAACTCGGCCAATACCGATACGCCGGCCTACGTTGCGCCGGCGCCGACGCTCGTCAACAGCGCTGTCGCCGCAGCCGATCCGGCGCAGGCCTATTCGTTCAACTTCAGCGGCCTGACGCAGGAGATCGACCACATCCTGCTGTCACGACGCGCCTGGCAGGATCTTGTCGGTGTCTCCAACGCGCACGGCAACTCCGACGTCGCCGAAGCCAGTGGTGTCATTCTCGATGACCTCACTCCCGCGCGCAGCGGCGACCACGATGGCAAGGTCGTCACGATCGCCATCGACCGCATCTTCGCCGACGGGTTCGACGGCTCGCCGTAAGCCGCTATCCTTGCGACACCGATTCTCGACAGGGGCCGGGCAACCGGCCCCTTTTTTATGCGATCGTCCGTGATCGCCGCTTCGATGGACGAGCCGGGATGCTCTCGCGCCCGGCATCCGGCAAGGCCAAAAGCGGCCATCCTTGGCCGCACTCTTCGTCAACAGCAATTCACCGACAGCGCTTATTTCCCGATGAAACGATTGAAGTCGCTGCTGCCGCTGCTGGTGCTGATCGCCATTGGTATCGGCATGCTTGCATCCGGCGCGCTCGACCGCTTCGATCCGCACCACATCGCGGAGGAAGAGGCTGCGCTGCGTGCGCAGATCGCGGCGCATCCGCTCGCGGCGGCGCTCGCGCAGGTCGGCGCGATGACGCTCGCCATCGCCACCGGCATTCCCGGCGCGATCGTGATCGTGCTCGCCGGCGGGATGTTGTTCGGTTTCGTCGAAGGCACCGTGTTTTCCTCGATCGGCACGACGCTCGGTGCACTGATCCTGTTCTTCGCCAGCCGTTCGGCGTTCGAGAGCGGCAATGGCACCGCGCCCGCGCTGGTCGGGAAATTGCGCGCGGGCTACCACGCCTATCCGGTCAGCTTCGCGATGTTCCTGCGTCTGGTGCCGTTCTTCCCGTTCGGCGGCGTCACCGTCGCGCTGGCCTGGCTGCGCTGCCCGCTGTGGCTGTTCGCGCTCGCCACGGTCACCGGCGGCAGCGTCATGATCGCGTTCGAAACCGCGCTCGGCGCCGGCCTCACCGAAACGATCGCGCGCGAAGGCAGCGTTTCGCTCTCCGTGTTTGCGCACAAGCGCGTGCTCGTGCCGCTGCTCGGCATGGCCGTGCTCGCGCTCGCGCCGATCGTGCTCGCGCAGCTGCGCCGAAGGCGCGCCGGCAAGCAGGAAACGCCGGCGCCCTGAACCGCCGCGCGCCGCGCCAACGCAATTGAGCGCCCGCGCGGCGTTCGGCTATGCTGACCCGCGCTTTTCCCGCAGGGCGGTTTGAAGAACCGCTCCGGCACAGGAATGTGCCGTCGCACCAGGCGCGCAAGTGCCTGATGCGACAAACGTGATGCGGCGCTACCGCGACCGTTTGTTTGCAAACCGCGGCAGGATGCCCGTTTTTAACGACTTCATGTTCCCGGCCTGCGAGTACCGCCTTGACCGTCGTCTCCGCGCCCATCGTGCGCAAATCCTTCTGGCGCGCGCTCGCCGTAACCGTGCTCGTCGCCGCCGCGAACATCGGACTGTGGGCGTTCCTCAATCGGCCCGTGCACATCGCCGACTGGCATGGCGACGTTGGTGGTTTCGCCTACAACCCGTCCCAGCGATACCAGGACCCGACCAAGTTCATCTTTCCCAGCGAACAGGAGCTCGACGGCGACATCCGCATGCTGTCGCGTTACACCAAGCGCCTGCGCACCTATTCCTCCTCGGAAAACCCGCAGATCCCGCGCATTGCGAAGTTCTACGGCATGAAGGTCATGGCCGGCGCATGGATCGAGGGACGCTCCGAGCGCAACGAGCGTGAACTGGCCGCGTTGATCGCGCTGGCGCGCAAGAACGACAACGTCGACCGCGTCATCGTCGGCAACGAGGTGATCCTGCGTGGCGACCTGTCCGCGAAGGACCTCATTTCGTACATCGACCGCGCGCGCGCCCAGCTCAAGGTGCCCGTGTCGACCGCCGAACCTTTCGACACCTGGCAGCGCCATCCCGAACTCGTCGACCACGTCGACTTCATCACCGTGCACATCCTGCCGTACTGGGAACGCGTGCCGCGCAAGGACGCAGTCGGCTTCGTGCTCGGTCAATACCAGCAGTTGCAGCACCTGTTCCCGAACAAGCCGATCGTGATCGGCGAGGTCGGCTGGCCGTCGAACGGCAACCGCCGCGAATACGCACAGCCGTCGATTGCGGACGAGGCGCATTTCCTGCGCGACTGGTTCAATGTCGCCGCGCAGCAGCACATCGACTACTACGTCATGGAGGCGATCGACCAGCCGTGGAAGGAGCAGCTCTCCGGCCGCGTCGAGGCGTACTGGGGCGTGTTCAACGCCGCGCGCGAGCCGAAGTTCTCGTTCACGGGCACCGTGATCGAGGACCCGCTGTGGCCGTGGAAGGCCGGCGCGGCGTCCCTGCTCGCGCTGCTGCCGATGTTCTGGTTCGCGCGGCATTTCATCCGCTTCCGCATCACGGGATTGTTCTTCTTCCTGATTCTCGTGCAGCTGTCGGCGTCGATCCTGGTCTGGATGGCGACGCTGCCGTATGACTTCTACCTCAGCCCGCTCGACTGGGCGATGCTCCTGCTGCTGTTCCCCGCGCAGCTGGCGATCATCCTGATCCTGCTCATCAACGGTTTCGAGTTCACCGAGGTGATCTGGCGGCCGTACTGGCTGCGCGAGTTCAAGCTCCTTTCGCCCGCCCCGGGCGATCCGCAGCCATTCGTCTCGATCCATCTCGCCTGCTACAACGAGCCGCCGGAGATGGTCATCCTCACGCTCGATTCTCTGGCCGCGCTCGACTACGAGAACTACGAGGTCATCGTCCTCGACAACAACACCAAGAATCCTGAAATCTGGAAACCGGTGCAGGCGCACTGCGAAAAACTCGGGCCGAAATTCCGCTTCTACCACCTCGAACCGTGGCCGGGCTTCAAGGCCGGCGCGCTCAATTACGGGCTGGAAGTGACCGATCCTCGCGCCGAAGTCGTCGCCGTCGTCGACGCCGACTACGAAGTGCGCAGCGACTGGCTGCGCGCATTGACCGGCTATTTCCTCGACCCGAAAGTCGCCGTCGTGCAATGCCCGCAGGCGCATCGCGAATGGGCGCACAACGCGTTCCGGCGCATGACCAACTGGGAATACGACGGCTTCTTCCGCATCGGCATGCACCATCGCAACGAGCGCAACGCGATCATCCAGCACGGCACCATGACGATGGTGCGCAAGGACGTGCTCGAAAACACCGGCAAGTGGTCGGAATGGACGATCTGCGAGGACGCCGAGCTCGGCCTGCGCCTCATGAAAGCCGGCTACGAACTCGTCTACGTCGACGAACTCATGGGCCAGGGCCTCACGCCTGCCGACTTCAAGGCCTACAAATCACAGCGCTACCGCTGGGCATTCGGCGCGATGCAGATCATGAAGGCGCGCCTCGACTGGATGATCTCCAGGACCTCCACGCTCACACGCGGCCAGCGCTTCCACTTCCTCACCGGCTGGTTCTCGTGGTTCGGCGACGCGCTGCATCTCGTGTTCACGCTGATGGCGATGCTGTGGACGCTCGGCATGGTGCTCGCGCCACGCTGGTTCACTTTGCCGATGTACCTGTTCCTCGTGCCGCTGATCGGCTTCTTCCTGTTCAAGGCCGCGTTCGGGATCATCCTCTACCGCGTGCGCGTGCCGTGTTCGTGGAAGGACACGCTCGACGCGTCGGTCGCGAGCATGAGCCTGTCGCACGCGATCGCGCGCGGCATCTTCGAGGGCCTGTGGCGCAAGAAGGGCGAGTTCATCCGCACCGCGAAAAGCCGGCGCATCGGCAAGAAGCCGAATCCGTTCATCGCGGTCAGCGAGGAACTGCTGCTGTTCCTCGCGCTCGTCGCCTGCGTGGTCGGCATGATCAATTCGGCCGGCATCAACTACATCGAGGGCCGCTTGTGGATCGCGATCCTTGCCGCGCAGGCGATCCCTTATGCGTCGGCGCTCATCGGCGCCTGGATCGCGCATCGCTCGGGCGACGCGGTCGGCTGACCGCGATGCGGTCCATGTGAGCGTGAACGGCCGGAGCCGTTCCGCGCTCGACGCCGCTTCAGCGGAAACGGTCGAACAGCGATTTTGCCGGGCGCTCGCGTTCGCTCGGCGCGGGCGAGCGTGATTCGACGAGACCGATTGCGTCGTACGCGTTGACCACGTCGAACACGTCGGACATGGTCGCGTTTGAAGCCGCAGCGATTTCGTGCAGGCGCATCGGCTGCAGCATCGCCGAAGCGATGCGGAACACCCAGCCGTGGCTGGAATCCACCTCGACCCACTGGACGAGCCGGTAGCTCGCCTTCGGATCGAGATGGCGCGCCAGGCGGCCGCGGGAATGCAACAGCACGTCGAGCCAGATCAATCGTGAATACGGGATCGGCGCGAGCTCATCGCGCAGGCGGGTCAGCTCGCTGCTTCTGAGCGGTGTCCAGTCGCACAGCCGCCAGCGCGAGTTGGCATACGTCTCGGCGGTACCCAATCCGCCGGCGATATAGGCCATGCGATGTTTGGGATCAAACACGAGCGGCGGCGCATCGCCGAGCGCGACGCGCGAAGGACCGCGCAGCAATTCGCCGCCGAGGTATTCACGCATCGGCCGCAATGCGGTTTCTTCGAGCATGCTTTCGCGCGTGGTGTAACGGTGGGCGGGCGCGTCGGATGCGCGGCGCGCCGACTTGGCCGCAACGTCCTCGCCGCGCAATTCCTTGGGCTGCGCACGCAATGCTTCATCGAGACCGGACGCAATGTCGCCGGCAGCTTCGCTCCGACGCTCAACCATGCCGATGCCGAGGTCGCGAACATAGAAATCCTCGTCTACCGCGCGCACTTCCGGGCGCGTGTTCCCTTCGGATATGCCGTTGAGCAGTTCGACGAGGTTGATGCGTTGCAGCGGACGACGCAGCACGAGGTCCAAATCGGTCCCTGATGCGGCATCGGTAAACACCGCACAGCGAATGCCGGCGCCGCATGCACGCGTGAATGCCATTTCGCCGGCGAAGTGGCGCTTGTCGACGACGAGGAGATCGGGACTGGTCTCATCACCGAAGCGCCAGGTCGCGTCGAGATCGGCGGCGCAGGCGCGCAGCAGCAGGCGCAGATGGGCCAACTCGGGCTCGCTCATACCCACGCATGCGATGAACTTTTCCCGCTTCACGATCCGATAGCGTTTTCCGTCGATGCCGCGATCCTACGTGCGCGGCGCCATCGCTTGCAACGCCGCCGCGCAGCGCGGTTCAGCCTTTGCGCGTGCGCTTCCTGGCGCCCGGTTTCGTGCTCGACGCGCGCTTGGGCTTGAGCAGCGTGCCGGTGCAGTTGCGCGCGCCGCAGCGGCACGCCCAGATTGCCTTCAGGCGCGGCGTCAGGCGCTCTTCGAGCGTGATGCCGTAGTCGTAGGTAAGTTCCTCGCCAGGCTTGAGCGCGCGCAACGACTCGATGATGACGCGATCCTTGCGCGGATCGCCACCCTCGTCCTCGTGCACGAACGCCTTGCAGTTCGGCGCGCAGCTGTGGTTGATCCAGCGTGCGATGTTGCCTTCGCTGTTGGCGTCGAGCACATACTTCTCGTTGAGCGTGAACAGGAACGTATGGCCGGAATCGCTCGTGTTTGCATATTTGCGATCGGCCTGCGCCATGGTCAGCAACTTGCCGCGATACTCGATGAGCTCGACGCCCTTGGGAATGTCGACGAGGGCGAATACGCCATTGCCGTGGATCGGCGAACGCCGGGCTGCGATGCGTCGGGTCATGCGATGGAATCTTGCGGAAGGAAACACATCATAGCGTGTCGTCTGCGCGCGCGGACGACGCGAGATCGGACGATCATGCTAGCGTGCGCAAAGACCATCACCGGAGTCCGTCATGCGTCGCTTCCTCGTCCTCGCTGTCGTGTTCGCCGCCTGCGCCGCAACGCCTGCCTTGGCGCGGCATTCGGGATTCTCCAAAGGCGACAACAAGGCGTCTTCGAACACGTCGCACCATCGCGGCGGCGCCAGCGGCGACGTGCCCGGCGTCTACGACTACTACCTGATGGCGTTGTCGTGGTCGCCGACGTATTGCGAGACGCACCCGGGCGACGACGAGCAATGCGCTCACAAGGGTTACGGTTTCGTCCTGCACGGCCTGTGGCCGCAATACGAGAATGGCGGCGGCCCGCAACGCTGCACAACCGAGAAGGAGGTCGACCGCAAGACCGTCGACGCGACGCTCGCATTCATGCCCAGCCGCCGCCTCATCAGCCACGAGTGGGGCGCGCACGGCACCTGCTCGGGCATGAGCCCGGCCGACTATTTCGCGACCGCCGACCGCGCGTTCGCCGCGGTGCAGGCGCCGCCGGAACTGAAGGCGCCGCGGCGCGACCTGACAATGACGTCGGACCAGCTGCGCGGCGCGTTCAGGCGCGCCAATCCCGGCCTCGCCGACAACATGATGAACCTGCATTGCAGCAAGGGCGAACTCGTCGAAGTGCGCGTCTGCCTCGACAAGGACCTGTCGCCGCGCGCTTGCGGCAAGCGCATGCGCAATGCCTGCCCGGCGCGTGCGACGTTCACGATTCCGGCCAGCCAGTAACGCGGCGCGGCGCCGGCCGATGCGCTGCCGGCGGGCGCCGCGGGCAGCGCATCAATCCGAGCTCGAGCCGCCGAACGCATCGGCGAAGATCGTGTCGTTGGCGATGAAGCGGCCGCCGGTCATGTCCTCGTCATCGCATATCCGGATGCCGAGCACCGTCGTTTTCGTCCAGCAGCGCCAGCCGGCGGTGACGACGCGATTGCTGCCGTCGAGGAACAGGTCGCTGCCCGACGAGTCTTTTTCGGCGGTCGAAAAGGCCATGAAGTCGAGGATGCCCAGCGCGTGCAGGTGGGTCGCGTCGCCGTTGCGGCCGATCTGCACGATGCCCTGCATCGGGTGGCCGTCGCCGAACAGGTCGGCATTGACGTTGATGCCGACGACGAGGTCGCGCGTGTCGGCGCGTTCGGCGATGCCGTAGGGAATGTTGCGGCCGCTGATCACCAGCGCGTGACGCATGCCGAACGAGGCGTCGAGCGAACCATTCGCCTTGAACGCTGCCATGAGCAGCTGGAACTGCGGCGGATCCTGGCTGTCGTCGATCGCCGTGCCGGCGACGACGAAGCCGCCGTTGTGGCGTCGCATGACGCGCAGGAGCTTGTCCTTCTGCTCGGCACCGAGGTCGGCGTAGACCTCGTTGTCGATGAAGCCGTCCGCCTGGCCGGTCACGCCGTTGACGCTCAGCGCGAAACCGTCCGTGTCCTCGCCGTCGGCGAAGCTGCGCTGCGTCTCGCCGACGAGCACGAGCCGATACTGGAACGGCGCCGGCGCGTAGGCGAGCACGTCGTGGGCGACGTCGTGGCCGTTGGCGATGTGGTCCGGGTTGTAGACGAACACGCCCGCATGCGCGGGGACATTGCCGAAGGACATGTTGCGGGCACCGTTCGTCGGATTCACGTTGATCGCGAACGCGGCCTTGTTCCTGGTCGCGCCCGAACCCGTATCGGTTTCGCCGACCACGTAGAGCTGGCTCGCGAACCAGACGATGCGCGTGGGGATGTCGTCCTTGTTCTGCGCGTCGGCGCCGAGATCGAGCCAGTAGGCGGTCGACCCGCTCGACCCGAAGCTCGCGCACGCCGCACCGGTGCTGTCAACGCAATCGATCTGGAAGTCGAGGTCGGTATTGCTGCCGCTGTGCCGCGTGCCGACGAAATACAGCGAATCGCCGGCGCCCCTGGCGACGTCGACGACACTGAGCATCGTCGTCGGGATCACCTTCTTTCCATCGACGCCGTAGCTCGCGTCGAGGTTGCCCTCGTCGTCGAGCCTGGAAACGACGAGGAAACGCGCCGTCGTTGCCCCGCCATGCCAGCCGGCCAGCCAGTAGCCGCCACCGGATGCCGGGAAGATGCGCAAGGCTACGTCGAGCGCGCCGTTGGTGTCGTCGAAAGCGTAGGCGCGCGAGCCGGTACCGTCGTAGGACGGGTCGGGCAACAAGTCGCTGATCGTCAAGGTTCCCAGCGGCTCCAGGCCATCGCCAGGCGCGCTGGCCTGAGCGTGCTGCTTGTCGATGCCCGCGGTCGATGCCGAGGTGCAGGCGAGCAGGCCGAGGGCGAACAATGCGATCTTCATGGCATTCCTGTCGGAAGTGGTGGCGGATGGCCGGAGTACGCAAGCGGGCGCCGCATCGGGACATCGCCGGCGCCGCACGACAAGGCGCCGCGTCATGCCCGACAATCGCCGAGCCCCGCGGCGGCCACGGCGCCGTTACAGCGGACCTGTCTGGCTACTGGGAAAGCCGATGCGCCCGATCCTCGCCCGCCTTGCCTGCGCCTTCGCCCTGCTTGCCGCCGCCTGCGCCGCGCGCGCCGAACCGAACGTGCCGACCGTGCTCGAACCCTGGCGCGCCTGGGTGCTCAAGGGCCAGGAATTCCGCGCCTGCCCGCTCATCGCCGGGCATGGCGCGGGCAATGCCGCCGATTTCCTTTGCGCGTGGCCCGGCGTGCTCTCGGTGTCGGCCAGCGCCGATGGCGCCGACCTTGCGCAGCACTGGCGCGTCGACGCCGACGCCTGGGTTCCGCTGCCCGGCGACGCGGAGCACTGGCCGCAGCAGGTAACGCTCGACGGCCAGCCGGCCACCGTCATCGACCGCAATGGACCTGCGCTGTGGCTCGCCGCCGGCCATCACGAACTGCGTGCGCGCATCCCGTGGCACGAACGGCCGCAGACGCTGCGCGTTCCGCAATCGGCCGGACTCGTCGCGCTCAACGTCGACGGCAAACGCATTGCGCCCGTGCAGCGCGACGGCGACGAACTCGCGCTCGGCCGCGCCGGCAACGCCGCGCCCGATGCCGACAGCCTCGACCTGCGCGTGCATCGCCGCCTCGCCGATGGCGTACCCGCGCAGCTCACCACCGTGATCGAACTGCACGCCTCCGGACAGGCACGCGAGGAGACGATCGGCCCGACGCTGCCGGCAGGCTTCACGCCGATCGCGCTCGACGGCGAGTGGCCGGCGCGCCTCGATGCCGACGGCCGCCTGCATGTGCGCGTGCAGCCGGGCAGCGACACGCTCACGCTCGAGGCGCGCGCGGACGCGCCGCTCGCGCAAGTCATCGCACGCGTCGCACCGGCACCGTGGCCGCAGCAGGAAATCTGGAGCTATGCCGCCGATCCGCGCCTGCGCGTCACCGCCGCGAGCGGCGCCGTGCAGGTCGACCCGGCGCAGGTCGGCGTGCCCGACGACTGGCGCGAACTGCCCGCGTTTGCGCTCGGCGACGGCGCCAAACTCGTCATCGAGGAACGCTCGCGCGGCCTTGCCGGCGACGACGGCAACCGCCTCACGCTCGACCGCGAGATGTGGCTCGACTTCGACGGCGAAGGCTGGTTCGCGCACGACCGCGTGCAGGGCGAGATGCGTCGCGGCTGGCGCTTCGACGCCGCGGCGCCGTATGCGCTCGAGCGCGCGCAAGCCGGCGCCGGCGACGGCAGCGCCCTGCTCGTCACGCGCGGCGCGAGCGATGCGCTCGGCGGCGTCGAATGGCGCACCCCACTCGTGGATCTCGACGCCGGCCTGCGCATCGCGCGCGGCGCGACGCTGCCAATCGCGGGCTGGCAGGACAGCTTCGACCGCATCGACACCGTGCTGCACCTGCCCAACGGCTATCGCCTGCTCGGCGCGCCCGGCGCGGATCGCGCGAGCGGCAGCTGGATGTCGGGCTGGACGCTGCTCGACGTGTTCCTCGCCGCCGTGCTCGCGCTGCTCGCCTGGCGCGCGTTCGGCAGATTCGGCGGCCTCGCCGCCATCGCTTACCTGCTGCTCGGCTATCAGGAAAGTGGCGTACCGCTGTGGACCTTGCTCGCCGTGTGCGCGCTCGCGCTCGTCGTGCGCGCGTTGCCCACGGGCCGGCTCGCCACCGGCGCCGAATGGGTGCGTCGCGCGGCGCTCGCGGCGCTCGTGCTGTTCGCGCTGCCGTTCGTCGCCGACCAGTTGCGTTGGGCATTGCACCCGCAGCTGGAAGAACACCGTGCGATTGCCACGGTGAATTTCAACGCCCCGTCCGGCGCCGGCGCGATCGTGGCGCGGGAAGCGATGCCCGCAGCGCCGCCCGCTCCTGCCGCGCCGCCCCCGCCCGCGCCGGCAGTCGAATCGCAGACGCTCGACAGCGTCGTCACCGGCTCGCGCGTGCGCAAGGCCGATGTGGAAACCGCTTCGCCAGTCGTGACGCTCGACCGGGCAAAGATCGACCACTACGCCGAATCGACCGTCATGCAGACCGGCATGGGCGAGCCACATTGGCAAATCGGCCATCGCTACGAGCTGAGCTGGAGCGGCCCGGTGTTGCCGACGCAAACCGTGCGCCTCGTCGTCGCGCCGCCGTGGCTCGTGCGGCCGCTGCGCGTCGTGCTCGTCGCGCTGCTCGCCTGCCTCATCGCGCTTGCGCTGAAACCCGCGGCACGCAAGGCGCGGCCGCGCGGCGCGACGGCCGCGCTGTTCCTCGCGCTCGGTTTTTCGGCGTTGTCGCCGCCACCCGCGCAGGCGCAGTCGTTCCCGTCGGAAAACCTGCTCAATGAATTGCGCTCGCGCCTCACCGAAGCGCCGAAGTGCGCGCCGGCCTGCGTCGCGATCGCCGGCGCCGACGTCTCGGCGCGCGGCGACGACGTGCTCGTCGCGCTCGACGTGCAGGCGGCCGAGCGCGTCGCCGTGCCGTTGCCGGCCGACGAGAAGGCGCTGACGCTGCGCAGCCTGCGCGTCGACGGCGTCGCCCAGGACGCGATCGCGCGCAGCGGCGCGGCGCTGTGGACCGCGCTGCCGCGCGGCGTGCATCGTGTCGAACTCGCCTTCGAAGCAAGCGGCGACAAGCTCGCACTCGTATTCCCGCTGCGACCGATGCGCACGCGTTTTTCCGGCGACGGCTGGGAAGCGAGCGGCCTCGCCGATGATCGCCTGCAGACTGAAACGCTCGGCCTCGCGCGCGCCCGCACAAGCGCCGATGCGACGCCGCACGATGGCGCGCAGCGTTTCGCACCGTTCGTGCGCGTGGTGCGCACGCTCGAACTCGGCATCGAATGGAGCACGCGGACGACGGTGGAACGCATCGCGCCGAAGGACGGCGGCTTCACTGTCGCCGTACCCGTGCTCGCCGGCGAGCACGTCGCCAGCGCGGGCTTCAAGGTCGACAACGGCCGCGTGGCCGCCGCGCTCGCGGACGGCCAGCCGTCGGTCGACTGGACTTCGACGCTCGACAAGGGCGAAACGCTGAGCCTCGTCGCGCCGCCGATCGATACGCGCGCGGAAGTCTGGCAGGTCGGCGTCGGCCCCGGCTGGCATGTGGATTTTTCGGGCGTGCCTGCGGTCGCGCCGGAAGACGCGGAAGCGAACGAGCCGCGCGTCTTCGAATTCCATCCGCTGCCCGGCGAAACCCTCACGCTCAGGATCGCGCGTCCCGCGGCGGTGCAAGGCGCCACGCGCGCCATCGATGCCGTGCAGCTCGATCACGAAATCGGCCAGCGCGCCGCGACCTCGACGCTGGCGTTGACGTTGCGCGCGAGCCAGGGCGGCGAGCATGCGATCGCCCTGCCGGCGGGCGCGGAAGTCCTTTCCGTCAGCCGCGATGGCGCCGCGCTCAACCTGCGTCCGCAGGACGGCAAGCTGAGCCTGCCGCTGCTGCCCGGTTCCCACCGCTTCGAAATCCGCTTCCGCAGCGACACGCCGCTCGGCGTGGCCGCCGCGACGCCCGCCGTTGCGCTCGGCCTGCCCGCGGCGAACATCGACCTCGCCATGACCTTGCCGCAGGACCGCTGGCTGCTCGCCACCGGCGGCCCGGCCACCGGTCCGGCCGTGCTCTACTGGAGCGAACTGGCGGTCATGCTGCTCGTTGCCTTCGCGCTGTCGCGCCTGCCGCATTCGCCGCTCCGGCTCTGGCAATGGGCGCTGCTAGGCATCGGCTTCTCGACGTATTCGTGGATCGCGCTGCTCGTCGTCGTCGGCTGGCTGTTCGCGCTCGACTGGCGCGCGCGCGGCCGCATGCCCGGCGCGGCGAGTCCGTTCAACCTCGTCCAGATCGGCGTCGCGGTGCTGACCTTCGTCGCGCTGCTGTGCCTGTTCGATTCGATCCGCCACGGCCTGCTCGGCGCGCCGGACATGCACGTCGTCGGCAACGGCTCCGGCGAACAGCACCTGCGATGGTTCGCCGACCGCAGCGCCGATGCCCTGCCCGTCGCGCACGCGATCAGCCTGCCGCTGTGGAGCTACGAGCTCGCGATGCTGGCCTGGTCGTTGTGGCTGGCGAGCGCGCTCGTGCGCTGGCTGCGCGACGGCTTTGCCGCGTGGACGCGCGGCGGATACTGGCGCAACGAACCGAAGGTGGTCGTGGACCTGCCGCAGGAGGATGCGCCCGCGCCGCCGCAGTGACGGCCGCAGGCTTCAACGGCCGCGGCGATAACTTTCGGACAGTCCGAAACAGATGCACAGCAGACTGCGCCGAGCAACATCAATTGCCGACCTTCTGAAGAAAAAAACGCGACGACCACTCCGGTCACACCCAGACCGACGAGCAATCGCGAAAGGAAAAATAATTCCGTCGCGGACAGCTTCCGCGAGCGCGTGGACGCTGCGCGTGCGAAAGCTGCGGCGCTCGCGAGAAACAGGATCGTGAAAAACACGATTGTTGGAACAGATGCCGGGCGCTCCGTCCCAACCAAGACAGCTACCGCCCCCGATACCGAAGCGGCAGTAAGGGAGAGCGCGATAGCGAGTGCGCGCTCCAGTTTTGTTGGGGATCGATTCCAGGGATTCATCACTACAGCGAAGCGCTTCGCCACGCGAATGCGCTCCGATCGACCATGCCGTTACTTGAAGATGTCCTTGTTCTTCGCGTAGCTCATTGCCTGCTGGCGCGTGACGAGACCGCGCTTGACGAGGTCCTGCAGGCACTGGTCGAGGGTCTGCATGCCGGTCTGGTTGCCGGTCTGGATCGCCGAGTACATCTGCGCGACCTTGTCCTCGCGGATCAGGTTTCGGATCGCGGGAGTGCCGACCATGATCTCGTGCGCGGCGATGCGGCCGCCGCCGACCTTCTTGAGCAGGCTTTGCGAGATCACCGCTCGCAAGGACTCCGACAGCATCGAGCGCACCATCGGCTTTTCGCCGGCGGGGAACACGTCGATGATGCGGTCGATCGTCTTCGCCGCGGAGCTGGTATGCAGCGTGGCGAAGACGAGGTGGCCGGTTTCGGCGGCGGTCAGCGCGAGGCGGATCGTTTCCAGGTCGCGCAACTCGCCAACGAGGATGTAGTCCGGATCCTCGCGCAGCGCGGAACGCAACGCTTCATTGAAGCCGTGCGTGTCGCGATGCACCTCGCGCTGGTTGATGAGGCACTTCTGCGAGGTGTGCACGAACTCGATCGGATCCTCGACGCTGAGGATGTGGCCGTATTCGTTCTTGTTGACGTGGTCGACCATCGCCGCAAGCGTGGTCGACTTGCCCGAGCCGGTCGGGCCGGTGACGAGGATCAGGCCCTGCGGCTGTTCGATGAGTTCCTTGAAGATGCGCGGCGCGCCAAGGTCTTCGAGCGTGAGCACTTCCGACGGAATGGTACGGAATACCGCCGCCGCGCCGCGGTTCTGGTTGAACGCGTTGACGCGGAAGCGCGCCAGCGAGGGAATCTCGAAGGAGAAGTCGACCTCGAGGAATTCCTCGTAGTCGCGGCGCTGCTTGTCCGACATGATGTCGTAGATCAGCGAATGCACTTGCTTGTGCTCGAGCGCCGGAATGTTGATGCGGCGCACGTCGCCGTCGACGCGGATCATCGGCGGCAGGCCCGACGACAGGTGCAAGTCCGAGGCCTTGTTCTTGACCGAGAACGCAAGCAGTTCGGCGATATCCATGGCGATTCCCCCGACGAAAGACGCAGCGCGGCAGCGCGCGGATGCGGCAGTATAGCCACATGAAAAACCCCGCTCGTTGCGCAATGCGATGAACGTCACCGAATCGGCCCGCGCGGGCGTGGTCGCCCGGCTCGAAACCGCCGCGCGCGCGGCCGGCCATGCGGTGCGCCTGCTCGCGGTGTCCAAGACGCAGCCAGCCCGGGCGATTCGCGACCTGGCCGCGCAAGGCCAGCGCGCGTTCGGCGAAAACTACGTGCAGGAGGCACTGGCCAAGCAGCGCGAACTCGCCGATCCGGGGCTGGAATGGCACCTGATCGGGCCGCTGCAATCGAACAAGTGTCGAGAAGTCGCGCTGCATTTCGACTGGCTGCAGAGCCTGGACCGGCTCAAGCTCGTCGCGCCGCTCGCGCGCCAACGCCCGCGCGAGCGCGGACCGCTCAGCGTGCTGGTTCAGGTCAACATCGACGACGAGGCGAGCAAGTCCGGCTGCGCGCCAGCCGAAGTCGACACGCTCGCCGCCGCCGTCGCCGCCGAAGGCACGCTGCGCCTGCGCGGCCTCATGGCGATCCCGGCGCCCTCGCCCGACCTCGCCGCGCGCCGCACCGCGTTCCGGCGCATGCGCGCGCTGTTCGACGACTTGCGCGAAACGCATCCGGGCGTCGACACGCTGTCGATGGGCATGTCCGACGACTTCGAACTCGCGATCGCCGAAGGCGCGACGATGGTACGCGTCGGCACGGCCTTGTTCGGCGCGAGAAGGCGCGACGCGTAAAGCCGCTATCCTCTGCCGACGACCCCACGCTGCATCGACATGACCGAATCCCGATCCACGATTTCCCCGAACGGCCCCATCGCCTTCATTGGCGGCGGCAACATGGCGCGCAGCCTGGTCGGCGCGCTCGTGCGCAGCGGCGTCGATGCGTCGTCGATCGCCGTCGCCGAGCCGAACGAGACTGCACGCACGGCGCTGGCGCGCGACTTCGGCGTGGCCGTGCACGCGCACGCGGCCGAGGCGGCGCGCGGCGCGGCGACGCTCGTGCTCGCGGTCAAGCCACAGGTGATGAAGGCCGTCTGCGCCGAGATCGCGGATACGGCCGCCGCGGCGCGGCCACTCGTCATCTCGATCGCGGCCGGCATCCGCCTCGACCAGTTCGCGCGCTGGCTCGGCACCGGCGTTCCCGTGGTGCGCGCGATGCCGAACACGCCCGCGCTGATCGGCGCCGGCGCGAGCGGTCTCGTCGCGAATGACGCCGTCACGCCGCAGCAGCGCGACCGCGCGGCGACACTTCTCGGCGCAGCCGGGACCGCGGCGTGGATCGAACGCGAAGACCTCATGGACACGGTCACCGCGCTGTCCGGCTCGGGGCCGGCGTATTTCTTCCTGCTCGTCGAGGCACTCGTCGACGCCGCCGTCGCGCAAGGCCTGCCGGGCGACGTGGCGCGCGCGCTCGCCGCGCAGACCTGTCTCGGCGCCGGACGCATGCTTGTCGAGGACGGCGAAACCCCGGCCACGCTGCGCGAGCGCGTCACCTCGCCCGGCGGCACCACGGCCGCAGCGCTCGGCGCGTTCGACGCGGGCGACCTGCGCGGGCTCGTCGCGCGGGCCGTCGCCGCCGCGACGAAACGCGGCGGCGAGTTGTCCGCGCAGTTCGACTAGCGGAACCTTCCACAAGTCCACACCCTGCGCGCGACGCGCAAGAACGGTCGCCGCAGCGATAGCTCGCCTACAATCGCGGCATCCTTCCGTTCGCCCGCGACATCGATAAGCCATGGGATATCTCGCCCAAGCCGCCCAGATCCTCATCGACTGCCTGTTCGTCGTCGCGGTCTTCCTGCTCGTGCTGCGCGTGTTGCTGCAGGTGGTGCGCGCGAATTTCTACAATCCGGTCTGCCAGTTCCTCTACAAGGCGACCAATCCGGTGCTGATGCCGTTGCGCAAGATCATTCCCGGCTGGCGCAACGTCGACATCGGCGCGCTGCTGCTCGCGTGGCTGCTCAGCGCGATCAAGCTCGCGCTCATCTATACCCTGTTCGGCCAGCGTCTGGGCGTGGCCGGGCTCGCCGTGATGGCGCTCGCCGACCTGCTCGATTTCGTGCTCGTGCTGACCATCGGCATCATCTTCGTGCGCGTGCTGCTCTCGTTCGTCAGCGTCGAACGCAGCAACCCGGTCGTGCCGCTGGTCCATCAGCTCACGGAGCCGCTGCTGCGACCACTGCGCTCGAAGTTGCCTGCGCCGGGCGGTTTCGATTTCTCGCCGTTCATCGTCACGCTCGCGATCCTGCTCGCCCGCGTGCTGATCGTCGCGCCGCTGCTCGACGCTGGCATGCATCTGGCCCAAGCGGCCTGAGCTCAGGTGTGGCGCGCGGCCCACGCCGCGAACAGGGCGTGCATGGCATCGACACCGTCGGTGAGTGCCGCAGGTCCCGGCTGCAGGATGATCGGCGACTTGATCTCGTGCAGTTCGCCGTCGCGCACGGCGGGCGTTGCGTCCCAGCCGGACCGCGCGGCGACGCGTTCCGGGCGGAATTTCTTGCCACACCACGAACCCAGCACGATGTCGGGTGCGCGCCGCACGATGTCAAGCGGGTCGGCGAGGATGCGGTCGCGCGCAAGCGGCATCTCGGCGCGCTCGGGGAACACGTCGTCGCCGCCCGCGATGCGGACGAGTTCCGCGACCCACTGGATGCCGCTGATCAGCGGCTCGTCCCATTCCTCGAAATAGACGCGCGGGCGGCGCGGCCACCGCCCGCTGCGCATCGCGATGCCGTCGAGATGCGCGCGCAACCGCCGCGCGTAGTCGTGCGCGGCATCGTGCGCGCCGACCAGCGCGCCGAGCCGCACGACGTAGTCGAGGATGCCTTCGACGCTGCGGTGATTGGCGATCCAGACCTCGACGCCGGCCTTGACCAGATCGCGCGCGATGTCGGCCTGGATGTCGGAAAAGCCGACGACGAAATCGGGCTTCAGCGCGAGGATCTCGTCGATCTTCGCGCTGGTGAACGCCGAGACTTTCGGCTTCTCCTTGCGTGCGTGCGGCGGCCGCACGGTGAAGCCGGAGATGCCGACGATGCGCGCGTCCTCGCCGAGTGCGTAGAGCACTTCGGTCGGTTCCTCGGTGAGGCAGACGATGCGGCGCGGGCCGATGCGTTTGGACATGCGACGATTTTCGCACGTGCGGGCGATGCGTTTCCGCCGCAGCCGAAGGCCTCACGGCGTGTCGGCGCAACGCGCGCTCGCGTTCACGGATAGAGCATCTCGCGCGACCACGCGCCGGCCGCGTCACGCACGTAAAGCTGACGCTCGTGCAGGCGGAAATCCGCGCCGTACCAGAACTCGATGCGATCGGGTGCGACGAGATAACCACCCCAGTGCGGCGGGCGCGATACGTCGCTGCCGGCGTAGCGCCGTTCGACTTCCGCGTAGCGCGCCTCGAAGTCGGCTCGCTCGGACAACGGCTGCGATTGCAGCGACGCCCAGGCACCGAGCTGGCTGCCGCGCGCGCGCGTCGCGAAATAGGCGTCCGATTCCTGCGTGGAGAGTTCTTCCACGCGCCCCTCGACACGCACCTGCACGCCGTTGCGCAGCGTCTTCCAGTGGAAGCACAGCGCCGCGCATGGCTGCGCCGCGAGATCGCGACCCTTGTCGCTTTCGTAGTTGGTGAAGAAGCGGAAACCACGCGCGTCCACGCCCTTGAGCAGGACGATGCGCGCATGCGGGCGGCCATCGCGCACCGTCGCCAGCGTCATCGCGGTTGGTTCGGGATCGCCCGAAGCGCGCGCCTGCGCGAGCAGGTCGTCGAAGGTGGCGAGCGCGGTAGCGTGAAGCGCGTCGGAAGCGGCGTGCGAAGAGACATTCGTCATGCGCGCGGATGCTAGCACGCACACCCGATGTACCTGCCGCAGCCGCGCGGGCGCCAAACTCCGCGGCCGACGATTCGGCAGTCGCACGACGCGGCACGAGCGTTGGCGACCATGACACGCGCCCAAAAAAGAGGCCTCCCGACGGGAGGCCTCGCAAGCGGATCGTCGATGTGCGGATCAGGGGATGGTGACCGCGGCGCCGGTATGGTCGAAACCGTAATCGAGTACCTGGGCCGGAAAACCCGATGTGCCGGTCGTGACGAGATGGATGTAACCGTAGTTCAACGCGTGCGTCTGGCTGTTGTAGAACGCGATGCCAAGATAACCGTCGACGCCGGGCTGCCAGTTCGTCATCGCGCTGGTCGCGCGATTGAAGGTCGACGCCGGCCCGATCGTCGCGCCGTGCGTGAGCACGGTGTACTGGCCGCCCGCGGCGACGCCGCCGACCTTGTTCCTGACGCTGCTCGGCAACAAGTCGTTGTACCAGTAGACCTGCAGGCCGCTGCCGTCGTCGTAGAGGTTGATGTTGTCGACGTCGGTCGAGTTCCATTCGTGGTAGTTGCCGGTGGCGAGGTCGAGCGCGCTGCCCGCCTGCGTGTCCTCGACCGGCTGGTCGATCACGAAGGTGTACAGGTCGGCGCCCGGCTGCGTCTCGCCGCTCTCGAAGCCGCTGCGGAAGATGCCGTCGTAGGCCGCCGGGCCGGGCACCACGTTCATCGTCACCGGAACGACGATCTGCGCGTGGGCGGGATCGTTGGTCGCGATGCAGATTTCCGCGGCGTACTGGCCGACTGGCAGTGATGCGGCTTTCGGCTGCGCGGTCAGTCCGATGCTGCCGAAGTCTCCGCCCGAGACGGTTCCGTTCGGCATCGGCACGGTCAGCCATGCGACCGCGCCGGAGCACGAGCCGTCGGTGCTGGCGTAGGCGGTGGCCACGTAGGTCAGCGGCAGGCTGTTCTCGGCGTTGGCGAGCGTGAGGCTGCGCGCCTGCTTGCCGAGCAAGACGACATCGCCGTAGTCGACACCGGGATCGGCAATGGCGCTCGGCGCATTGCCGACGAACAGATTGATCGACGTCGAACGCACGGTGCCGCCGGGATTTCCGGTGCCCGTGATCGTGAGCGTCGCCGCGCCGATATCCGTCCCGGCTTCGGCGCTGAGCGTGAGCACGCTGTGCAGGGTCGTGCTCGACGGACTGAACGACGCGGTCACGCCGTTGGGCAGCGCCCCGGTCACGGCGAGATCGACCGTGTCGGAGAATCCGTTGATCGCCGCGACGTCGACATCCACGCTGACCGATTCGCCGGGCACGACATACGCCGTGAGCGGGTATGGCGCGAGGACGAAACCGGGCGCCGTCGCCGAGCCGCCCAGCGAGCCGATCAGCGCGGCGTTCGGACTGCCCCAGCCGGTGACGAGGTCATAGCCGGCGACGGCGCTGAAGCCGCCGTTGCTGCCGCTCTGCGGATCGTGGAAGTTGGCGGCGTAGTTCGCTCCGGCGCCGATCCCGTAGAGGGCGGGATTGACGAAACCGAGTGGTCCATCGCCATTTGCCGCAGACTGCTGGTTGGCGAGCGCGATGTAGCCGGCCCAGCGCGGCGCGGCGAAGCTCGTGCCGCCGTAGCCGGATTCGTACTGGCCGTTGCTGACGGTCGGATTGTCGAAATCGCCTTCGGCGGAGACGTCCGGGTCGTTGCGCAGCGTGGTCGAGCCGTGATTGCTCGCGTTGATGATGCCGCTTGCCGTCTGCCAGTCGGGGATCGTGTACCCGGCCGGCGCGTAGAAGCCGCCGCCGCTGTCCGACCAGGCGCTTTCGCCGCTCCATGGGCCACCAGGCGCGGACGTGGTCAGGTGCGTGCCACCGACTTGCAGCGTGTACGGATTGAGCGAAGGCGGCAGCCACGAGTTGGCGTTGTACGAGCCATCGTCGCCGGTCGCGCTGGCGAAGGTCTGGCCCTGCGCCTGGAACTCCATGAAGGTCGGGTCGTTCACGGGCCCCATGTCGCCCGAACCCCACGAACAGCTGATCACCTTGGCGATGTTGTCGGTCGCCATCCGGTTGAGGATGTCGGGGCCGCTGTCGCCCTCGTAGAAGAGGATCTGCGTGATGCCCGGCGCCATGCCGATCACGTTGACGATATCGAGGATCTGCTCGCCGTCGTCGCAGCCCGAGCCGCCGTCGCCGCACAGACCGCTGAAGCCGTTGACGCGCACGTCGTTGATCGGCACGTTCGAACTCATGCCCGTGTGCTGGTAGAACAGTTGCACGTCGGCAGGCTTGTAGCCGTCGAAGGAAAAGATGCCGACGCTCTGGCCGGCGCCGGTCAGCGGACCGTTGCCGTAGTACGCGGCGCGCATGTCGCTGGGCAGGAACTGGCCGTTCGGACCGGAGCCGCCGGCATGGCCGACGGGGCCGAGCAGGTTCGTGGCGGCACCCGGCTTGAGCATCGGACGCGGCGGCCGGTAGTTGTCCAGGCCGGTGATCTGCAGGACGGGCACCGGAAGATTCAATGTCGGTTCGCGATCGGGCGAATGAAAGCTGCGCTGCGCGACGGGATCGTCGTACGTGTTCATCGATACATGCAGCGCGTTCTCGATGGTCTCGACCGAACCTTCGATGTCGACGATGTGTCGATTGCGCGTCGTGTGCGTCACCGAAAATCCTTGCGCGCGGGCCCAGGCGACGACGGCATCGTAGTCCGCCTGCGTCGGCGCAAAGCGCGCGGTGAACCCGTCCACGCCGAGGAAGTGGTGATAGTTCGCGCTCGTCGGGTTGTAGACGTCGGCGATGAAGGCGCGCAGTCCCGCTTCGTCGCGCAACGGCAGGTTGATGGCGAGCCTCATGCGCTGCTGCGCGGGCAGCCTGCGCACGAAACGGGCCGTGCCGGACGTCACCGCGGCAGGCACCTGCGAGGCGATGAGCATCGGGTGGCTGGCGACATTGTCGGACGTCGGGCTCGCCGCGCTGGCGACGCCGGCGCAGGCCGCAAGGATCAGCGCCGGCAGCGTGCGCCGCAGCGCGGCGCCGCGCGCCGCGGTTTTGTGGTGTCGGGACATCGGATTTCCCCCAAATAGCGACCGCTCGCGCGGTCATGCCGGAACGTTCGCCCGCGCATGCGGGCAGATTCGCGGTTGTAGGGGAACAAGGCTGTCAAATTACTTACGAAATGCGCTGTCGGACGTAAAGGCACCGCAAACCCGGCGCCCGGCGCTCAACCCGCCGGATAGCGCGGCGCCGCGTCGAGCGTGGACGCGCAGATCGCCGCGAGTTCGAGCAGGCGCAGGTCCGAGCCGGGCGCGCCGACGAGCTGCAGGCCGACCGGCATGCCGTCCGGCAGCGCGCCCATCGGCAAGCTCACGGCCGGGCAGCCGGCGAGGCTGGCGAAGCTGGTCAGATCGGCGTCGTTGGCGCGCTCATCCGCATCGGCCGGCTGCGCGCCATGCGCCACGGTCGGCAGCACCAGCACGTCGATGCCGGCGAAGACGCGGCGCGCCTTGAGTACGGTCGCATCGAGCAGGCGATCGGCGGCGGCGTAGTCGACGGCGGATTTGCGCGCGGCGTAGTCGAGCATGCCGCGCAGGCGCGGCGACATCGCGTTGCGGTCGTCGCCCGCGAATTCGGCGCCGAGTTCGGCTTCCATGAGCAGCAGCGCGGCGCGGCGCGTGCGCGCGAGGTCGTGGTCGGAGAAATCGACGTCGACGCGCTGGCCGAGCGGCGCGGCGAGCTGCGCGACGGCATGGTCGAACACCGCACGCACGTCATCGGCGACGCCGAGCGCACCGAGATCGCGCACGAACGCGGTGCGCAGCTTGCCCGGCTCCCAGTCCGGCGTCGCCAGCGGCACGCGGCGGCGGCGCGAGCGCGGATCGGCGGGATCGTGCGCGACGAGTACCTGCAACACGATGGCAAGGTCCTCGACCGCGCGCGCGAGGATGCCCACGCAGTCGAGCCGCCGCGCCGCGGGCACGAGACCGCGCGCGGAAATCTCGCCGTGCGTCGGCTTGAGCGCGAACACGCCGCAATGGCTGGCCGGGATGCGCACCGAACCGAGCGTGTCGCTGCCGAGCGCGAAGCTGCACAGGCCCGCGGCGACCGCGGCCGCCGAGCCACCCGAGGAACCGCCGGCGCCGAAGTCGTGGCGCCATGGATTGCGCACCGTGCCGAAATGCGGATTCGCGCTCGAGGTGCCGAGCGCGCCTTCGTCGAGGTTGGTCTTGCCGAGGATCGTCGCGCCCGCCGCGCGCAGGCGCGCGACCGCGCTCGCGTCCGCCTGCGCGAGATGCGCGCGGCGTGTGGCGAGGCCGGCCGTGGTCGGCAGGCCGGCGACATCGAGGTTGTCCTTGACCGCGACGCACAGGCCGTCGAGACGTCCGATCGTGCGCCCTTCGCGACGGCGCGCATCGCTGGCGACGGCCTGCTGCGCGGCACTTTCGTCGAGCGCGAGGAAGGCGTGCAGCGCGGGATTGTCGCGCGCGATCGCGCTGCGATAGGCGGCTTCGAGCGCGGCGCCGTCGGTGCGGCCCGCGGCGAGCCAGTGCAGTTGCTGGAATGCGGTCGCGCCGCGCAGTTCGGTATCGCCCAGGGAGTTCATTGCAACTCATGCCGATCTTGGAACAGCGATTATGCCTGCGCGCGGCCAAGCCTCGCCACGCGCGGCGCAGCACGATGCACGATGTTTGCCGCGCCGCGCGCGAACGCCGACAATCGTCTCGATCACGCAAGCCGACCGACGGAGCCAGCCGATGAGCGAACGCGACACCATGGAGTACGACATCGTCACCGTCGGCGCCGGACCGGCGGGCCTTGCGTTCGCGATCCGCCTCAAGCAGCTCAATCCGGAGCTGTCGGTTTGCGTCATCGAGAAAGCGTCCACGGTCGGCGCGCAGATCCTTTCCGGCGCCGTCATCGAACCCGAGCCGCTCAACGAACTGCTGCCGGACTGGGGCAAGAATCCGCCACCGATCTGCGTGCCGGTGACGAAGGACGAGTTCTGGTTCCTGCGCGACGGCACACGCGCGACGAAATCGCCGCTGACGCCGCCGCAGATGCACAACCACGGCAACTTCATCGTCTCGCTCGGCGCGATGTGCGCGTGGCTCGCGCCGCAGGCCGAGGCGCTCGGCGTCGAGATCTATCCCGGCTTCGCCGCCGCGGAACCCTTGTTCGACGACGCCGGCGCCGTCTGTGGCGTGCGCATCGGCGACATGGGCGTGGCGAAGGACGGCACGCACAAGCCCGGCTACACGCAAGGCATCGACATCCGTGCGAAAACGACCGTGCTCGCCGAAGGCTGCCGCGGCTCGCTGACCAAGCAGCTCATCGCGAAATACACGCTCGACGCCGACAGCGATGCGCAGACTTACGGCATCGGCCTCAAGGAACTGTGGCAACTGCCGCCGGGTCGCGTCGAAACCGGCAAGGTCATGCACACGCTCGGCTGGCCGCTCGACACGTCGACCTACGGCGGCAGCTTCATCTACCACCTCGACAAGGATCGCGTCGCGATCGGATTCGTCGCCGGGCTCGACTACGTCGACCCGCTGTTCAGGCCATGGGAAGCGTTCCAGCAACTCAAGAACCATGCGCTCATCAAGCCGCTGCTCGAGGGCGGCAGCATCGTCTCGGCCGGCGCGCGCGCGCTCATCGAAGGCGGTTGGCAGTCGTTGCCGAAGGTCGAGATGCCGGGCGCGCTGCTCATCGGCGATGCGGCCGGACTCATGAACGTGCCGAAGATCAAGGGCACGCACCAGGCGATCCGCTCCGGCATGCTCGCCGCCGAACACCTCGCGCAAACCGGCGCGAGCGAGGGCTGGGACGCGAAACTGCGCGACTCGCGCGTCGCCACTGAACTGAAGAAGGTGCGCAACATCCGCCCCGGCTTCAACAAGGGCCTGTGGTTCGGCCTTGCCAATGCGGGCTGGGAAACCGTCACGCAGGGCCTGTCGCCGTGGACGCTGAAGAACCATGCCGACTGGTCGTCACTGCACAAGCTCGACACGGCCGAGGCTGCGCAGCATCCCGGACCGAACGCGCCCTCGGACGAGCAACCCGCGTACATCGAACGCACGCTCGCGCCGCGCGACCGCCTCGCCGGCGTCTACTTCGCCGCGACCGAACACGACGAGGACCAGCCGGTCCATTTGAAAGTCGCCGACACCAGCATTTGCATCGACCGCTGCACGACCGAATACGGCAACCCGTGCCAGCGCTTCTGTCCGGCCGGCGTCTACGAAATCGTCGCCGACGGCGAGGGCAAACGCCTGCAGATCAACGCCGCCAATTGCGTGCACTGCAAGACCTGCGACATCAAGGATCCCTACGAGATCATCACCTGGACGACCCCGGAAGGCGGCAGCGGCCCGAATTACCAGAACCTTTGACGATCGCTTCCGCGCAACTCGGGACGCTCAGTACCAGTCCAGCAGCGACAAGCCGACGCCGAGGTAGGTCGCATTGTGGTTGTAGTCGATGAGGCTTTCGCCGTAGCCGGAGAACGCCTCGACATAGCCGCGCAGGCTGCGTGAGATCGGGAAGCTCCAACTCAGCCGCGCCGAACCGCGGTTGTCGTCGCCAAAGCGCAGCGTGTGGCGCAGGGTCAGTGCGAATTCCTGGCTGTTCCACGAATGCACGACCTGCATTTCGCCGCGGCCGACGTAATCGAGAATGTCGGGGTTGTTGTCGTCCTTGAACTTCTCCGGGACGCGCCACCACGGCCGCAGCATGACCGTCCAGCCGTCGCGCTCGAAGCCGAGGTTGGCGACGATGCGGTTCCAGCTGCGCGAATACGGATCGCTGCGACCGTTGGACTGGTGGTTGACGCCGATGCCTAGCAGGCGGCCGTCCCAGCCGAGCACGTCGTAGTGCGTGCCGAACATGAGCATGGCTTCCGGCTCGTAGTCGGTCTCGCGGAACGGGCGCGACTCCTTCGAGTTGTAGACCTGCCAGCGTGAGGACTGCGTGTAGCCGACCCAGAGGTCGCCTTTTTCGCCGAACACGCCTTCCCAGACCTTCGTCTTCAGGCTGAGCTGGAATTTCGCCTCGATGTTGTCGAGATGCGCGGGCTCCTTCACCGCATTGTTCGGGTTCGGGCTGTAGGGCTGGCTGTTCTGCTTGCTCGTGGCGAAGAACGGCATCACGTAGACCGGCTTGTAGCTGCGCAGGTTGTACGTGCCGAGCTTGCTCGACGGATCGAGTTCCCAGCGGCTGTCGAGCAGGTCGCGATCACGCGATGGGTTCGATGCGGAGGCCTCGCTCGCGGCGACTTCGCTGCGCGTGGCGGACCCCGGTGCGAACACGCCGGTTTCGCGCAGCGTGCGGTCTGCGTCGCGCTGCGCCGCGGTGTCGTCGCGATGCGTGGCGCGGTCGTAGCAGGCCAGGCGCGCGGCATCGTTGTCGAGGTCGGTGCAGGCGCGGATGTCGCGCGGATCGATGCCTTGCGCGGACGCAGCCTGCGCCGCGGCAAGAAGGACCATTATTCCTGCGGAGGAAACTTTCATGCCACGACCTGCTGCGCCTCGATGCGGAGCGATGTTAGCAACGCATGGCCGCGCGCATGCAACGGCCCCCACCTGAACGAGCGTCGGCGACGGCCGCAATGCGTTGCCGGGACCGAGTCGACGGCATGCGTGCACGACACAATTGTTGACCCCCGCATCAGCGGTACTCCGCGGGTTTCGCACGAAAATACTCGGTTACGGCCGCCTTGCGCATGCCGAAGACCGAGGGGCAGTGCATGATCGATCGACTTTCGGGCAGCTGGCTCGGCAACCGCCGCATCCAGACCAAACTGCTGCTCGCCTTCGGCGCGATCCTGCTCGCCTTCCTGATCGCCGTCGTGGTGATCCTTCAGGCGATCCGGATACAGGCCGATACGCGCCAGTGGAGTGACCACTCGCGCGAGGTTATCGTCGAGATTTCCAATGTGGTGCGTTACCTGCAGGAAGCCGACCTTTTCGTCCGCGACCTCAACATGTCGGGAGAGAAGAAGGTCGTCGGCCAATACCGGAGCTACCTAGCCGACACGCGCAAGCACCTCGATCACGCCCTCTCCCTGACCGTCGACAACGCGGCCCAGCAGGCCCGCCTGCGCCAAGTGCAGGACCTGATGGCGCATTGGATCGAGCAGACGGCCGATCCTGCCGTCGATCTCAACACGAAGCTGATCGGCTCTGCGGACTACGCGCAGAAGTCAAACGACGCCGGCATCGCCTACCTGGCCGAGACGAATGCCGAACTCGGCAAGATCATCGCGACGCTCGACGATGCTTCGGCCGACGAACGGAAGCTTCTCGACGAACGCAGCCAGGCGCTTGCACGCGCGGTCGGTTTGGCCCGCGCGATCGTCCTCGGCATGTTCATCTTCGGCGTGGCGGTCGGCATCCTCGCGCTGTGGATGTCCTCGCGCCTCATCACGCAGCCGGTACGCCGCATCACCGACCTGATGACGCAACTCGCCGAAGGCGATCATTCCATCGAGCCCGAGGGCCGCGCACGCAAGGACGAAATCGGCGCAATCGCGCGGGCGCTCGAGGTATTCAAGCGCAATTCGATCGCCACCGCCGAGCAGGGCTGGGTGAAATCCAACGTCGCCGAAATCTCCAGTGTCCTGCAAACGGCCACCGATCCCGACGGATTCGCGCGCGAGCTGACCGCGCAGGTCGCGCCGCGCATCAAGGCCGGCGTCGCGCTGTTCTTCGCCTGGAGCGAGGAAAACGGCGCGCTCGACCTGCTCGGCAGCTACGGCTTTCGCCAGCGCAAGCATCTGGGCACGCGCTACGCGCCGGGCGAGGGCGTGGTCGGACAGGTCGCGCTCGAACGCAAGGCGATCGTTCTCGACCAGGTTCCCGACGATTACGTGACCATCCATTCCGGGGTCGGCGAGGCAAAGCCGCGCCAGATCATCGCGCTGCCGCTGCTGCTGCGCGACCGCCTGCTCGGCGTGCTGGAGTTCGGCAGCTTCGCGCCTTTCGGCAAGGCCGAGCAGGCGCTGCTCGACGAAATCACGCCACTGGCCGCGCTGTCGCTCGAGAACATCGTGCGCGCGCAGCGCACGCAGGACCTGCTCGCGCGCACGCAGACCCAAGCGCGCGAACTGCAGGCCTCCGAGGAAGAACTGCGCGTGCAGCAGGAGGAACTTTCCGCGACCAACGAGGAACTGCAGGCCAAGACCACCGAGCTCGTCGAGCAGCAGCAGCGCCTGCGCGCGTCGGAGGAAGAACTGCGCGTCCAGGCAGAGGAACTTCAGGCCTCCAACGAGGAACTGCGCCAGAAGACCGACACGCTCAACGAGCAGAAACAGACGCTCGCCGTGCTGCAACAGGACACCGAGCGCAAGGCCGACCAGCTCGCGCGCGCGAGCCAGTACAAGTCCGACTTCCTCGCAAACATGTCGCACGAGCTGCGCACGCCGCTCAACAGCCTGCTCATCCTCTCGCGCAACCTTGCCGACAACGGCGGCGGCAACCTCGACGACGACCAGATCGAATCGGCGCGCGTCATCCACGAGTCCGGCGCGAACCTGCTGCGCCTGATCAACGACATTCTCGACCTGTCGAAGATCGAAGCGGGCAAGATGCAGATCGTCGGCGAGGAATTTCCGCTGCAACACCTCGCGCAGACGCTGCTGCGCCATTTCAACCCGGTCGCCAGCGAAAAGGGACTGCGCTTCGAGGTGAACGTGGACGCTGCCCTGCCGCCCTCGGTGTTCACCGATGGCGCGCGCCTCGAGCAGATCGCCAACAACCTGCTCGGCAATGCGTTCAAGTTCACCCGCGAAGGTTCGGTGCAGGTGATCATCGAACGGCCGTCGGCGGACGCCGTGAAGCACATCGGCATCGATGCCGAACAGGCCTTCGCGATCAGCGTCGCCGATACCGGCATCGGCATTCCGCCGGAGAAGGTCGAGCACATCTTCGGCGCATTCGAACAGATGGACGCAAGCACCAGCCGCAACTACGGCGGCAGCGGCCTCGGTCTGGCCATCTCGCGTCGCCTCGCGCAGATGCTCGGCGGCGAGATCGGCGTGGTCAGCGAGGCCGGCAAAGGCAGCCGCTTCACCGTCATCCTGCCCGTGCGCATCGAGGCGCCGACGCACGAGGCGCGCGAAGCACAAGTCGAGCCCGCGCCGTCGCGGCCCGAGCCTGCGGCCAATGCCGTGCCCATGCCATGGATTCCGGACGACCGCGACGTCATCGGCGAAGGCGACACGGTGATCCTCGCAATCGAGGACGACGCCCTGTTTGCGCGCACGCTCGTCGACATGATCCGCCGCAAGGGCCACCGCGCGCTCGCCGCCGGCAACGGCGAATCGGGCCTCTACCTCGCGCGGCAATACCGGCCGACCGGCATCCTGCTCGACGTGATGCTGCCCGGCATCGACGGCTGGACCGTCATCGAACGCCTCAAACGCGATCCGCTGACGCGGCAGATCCCGGTGCATTTCGTCTCCGGCACCGACGAGTCGGCGCGCGCGCGCGATCTCGGCGCGATCGGATTTCTCACCAAACCCGTCGAGCGCGACGCGCTGCTCGAGGCGCTCGAGCACCTCATGGAATCCGCACCGCACGGCCCCAAGCGCATGCTGCTCGTCGACGACGACGCCGATTCGCGTGTGGCCGTGACCAGCCTGCTCGACGACGACAAGATCGAGATCATCGAGGCGCAATCGGGCGAGGAGGCGCTCGAACTGCTCGACGGCAAGCGCTACGACTGCATCGTGGTCGACCTCGGCCTGCCGGGCATGAGCGGCTTCGAGCTCATCGACCGGATCGCGGCGCAACCGGGGCCACTGCCGCCGGTGATCGTCCATTCCGGCCGCGAGCTCACGCGCGACGAAAGCGCACGCCTGCGCCAGCACACCGACAGCATCGTCATGAAAGGCGCGCGCTCGCTCGAGCGCCTGCTGGACGAGATCAGCCTGTTCCTGCACAGCGTGCACCGGAACGCGCCGCCGCGCGTGCTGCGCGACATGGACAGCGGCCTGCACGGGCGCTGCGTGCTCGTCGTCGACGACGACATGCGCAACGTCTTCGCGCTGTCCAAGATCCTGCGCGAGAAGGGCCTCAACGTCGTCATGGCCCAGGACGGGCACAAGGCACTGCGCCAGGTCGACGAGAACAAGTCCATCGAGATCGTGCTGATGGACGTGATGATGCCGGGCATGGATGGCTACGAGACGATGCGCGAGATGCGCAAGCGGCCCGCGCTGTCCAAGCTGCCGATCATCGCCGTTACCGCGAAGGCGATGACCGGCGACCGCGAGAAATGCCTCGAGGCCGGCGCCAACGACTACCTGGCCAAGCCGATCGACATCGACAAGCTGCTGTCGATGATGCGCATCTGGCTGCACGCCTGAGATCGCACATGGCCCGCACGGACATCGAGGACATCGAGGTCGAGCTGTTCCAGCGCGCGCTGCTGGCGCGCCACGGCTACGACTTCGGCGGCTACGCACCCGCGTCGTTCCGGCGCCGCGTGCTCAACCTCGCCTCGAACCTGGGTTGCGCCAATGTCGGCGAGCTCACCTCGCGCATGCTGCGCGAGGACGCACTGCTGCCGAACGTCATCGCCGGCCTGTCCGTGCCGGTGTCGGAGATGTTCCGCAATCCGTCGACATTCCGCGCGCTGCGCTCGGAAGTCTTCCCGATCCTCGGCTCCTATCCGCACATCAACATCTGGCAGGCCGGCTGCGCGTTCGGTCAGGAAGTCTATTCGCTGGCGATCCTGCTCGAGGAAGCCGGCCTCTACGACCGCTGCCAGATCTATGCGACCGACTTCAGCGACGCTGCGCTCGCGCGCGCGCAGGAAGGCATCTTCCCCGCGCGCGACGCGCGCCAGTATTCGGAAAACTACCTCGCCGCCGGCGGCCAGCGTTCGCTCTCGGACTACTGCCACGCGCGCTACGACTTCATGAAGCTCGACGACCGCCTGCGCCGCAACGTCACCTTCGCCAACCACAACCTCGTCTGCGACGGCGTGTTCTGCGAGGCGCACCTGATCCTGTGTCGCAACGTGCTCATCTACTTCAGCGACGCGCTGCAGGACCATGCGCTCGCGCTGTTCCGCGACAGCCTCGTGCGCAACGGCTTCCTGTGCCTGGGCAATCGCGAGAACATCGACTTCGCCCCGGCTGGCCGCGATTTCGCCGCGGTCGACGCCGCCTCGCGCATCTTCCGCAAGAACCCGCGCAACGAATGACCGCACCGCGCGCCATCGTCATCGGCTGCTCGGCAGGCGGCATGCGCGCGCTCAAGGACCTGCTGTCCGGAATGCGCCCGGACATCGGCGCACCCGTTCTTGCCGTCTGCCACACCGGTTCGGAAGACGTCAGCACGCTCTGCGATCTCATCGGCGCGACCAGCACCCTGCCCGTGCGCGAGGCGCGCGAGCGCCATCCCGCACGGGACAATACCGTCTACGTCGCGCCCGGCGGCTACCACCTGCTCATCGAGCGCGGCGGTCGGATGACCTTGTCCGTCGACGACCGCGTCGCCTTTGCCCGACCCTCGATCGATGTGCTCTTCGAGAGCGCAGCCGATGTCTACGGCCACGAACTGGCCGGCATCGTCCTGACCGGCGCCAACCACGACGGCGCGCACGGCCTGCTGCGCATCCGCCAGCGCCGCGGCATCGCCATCGTGCAGGAACCGCTCGACGCGGAAGCGCCGGCCATGCCGCAGGCCGCGCTCGACCTCGCCGGTGCCGACCACTGCCTGCCATTGCGCGGCATCGCCCCCCTCCTCAACCGGTTGTGCGAACGATGAAACCCGTTTTCGGCCAGCGCCCCAAGATCCTCGTCGCCGACGATCACAAGCCCAATCTCGTCGCGATCCGGCGCATCCTCACCGGCATCGACGCCGAGCTCGTCGAGGCCACGACCGGCAACGAAGTGCTCGCGGCGACGCTCGACCACGAATTTGCGCTGATCCTGCTCGACGTGCAGATGCCGGACATGAATGGCTTCGAGACCGCTTCGCTGCTTGCCGGCGAGGAGCGAACGCGTTCGACGCCGGTCATTTTCGTCACCGCCTCGCACGCCGACGACGTGAACCGACTGCGCGGTTACAGCTTTGGCGCGGTCGACTACATCACCAAGCCGCTCAACGACGTGATCCTGTTGTCCAAGGTGCGCGTGTTCCTCGACCTGTATCGCAGCAGGAACGCGCTGCGCCACGCACTGTCGGACCTGTCCGAACGCAATCGCCAGCTCGAACGCGAGATCACCGAGCGCCGCGCCGCCGAAGAACAGGTGCGCCATCTCGCCCACCATGACGTGCTCACCGGCATCGGCAACCGCCTGCTCTTCATGACGCGGCTGGAAGCGGCGATCGCGCGCGCACGCGCCACCGACAGCGGCTTCGCGCTCGCCTACCTCGACATCGACGATTTCAAGCCGATCAACGACAACCACGGCCACGCCGCCGGCGACCAGTTGCTCAAGCTCATCGCCAACCGCCTGCGCGCTAACCTGCGCTACGAAGAAGCCACTGCCCGCTTCGGCGGCGACGAATTCGCGGTTATCCTCGACATCACCGATATGGCGACGATGGAGCGGCGCATGGCGGAGATTGCCGCTGCAGTGCTCGAACCCTACGACATCTACTCCCATGTGACGGGCGGCCATGTGGCTGTCACCGTCAGCGGCAGCATCGGTGTCGCCGTTTTTCCGCAAGACGGCATCGACAGCGAGGCAATGATCCACGCCGCCGACAGCGCGATGTACACCGCCAAACGCAATGGCGGCGGCGTGGTCTTCTTCACCGGTACGCCCCCGAACGTCGCGCAAGGCACTTCATGAGCGCGCCACGCATCGCGCTCGCCAGCGTCGCCGCCGCGCGCGCGCTCGACGATGACCTCGCGCCGTTGCTGCAAGCCCTGCAGGCGCGCGGCGCCGCGGCCGAAGTCGTGGACTGGGATGACGCTGCGGCCGATTGGGCGCGCTTCGACCTCGTGCTGCCGCGCTCGACCTGGGACTACGCCGAGCGCCTGCCGGAATTCCTCGCCTGGGCCGCGCGCGTGGCGGCATGCACGCGCCTGCTCAACCCACTCGACGTGCTGCGCTGGAATACCGACAAGCACTACCTCGCCGACCTCGAGCGTGCCGGCGTGGCCATCGTGCCGAGCACGTTCGTCGAACCCGAGGCGGACGCCGCTGCAGCGCTCGATGCCTTCCTCGCCGGCACCGATACCGCGGAATTCGTGGTCAAGCCTGCCGTCGGCGCCGGCTCGCGCGACGCACAGCGCCACGGCCGCCATGCCGTGGCGGCCGCGCGCACGCACATCGAGCGCCTGCTCGCCGCGGGGCGCAGCGCATTGCTGCAGCCCTATTTGGACCGCGTCGACGCGCACGGCGAAACCGCGCTGATCCATTTCGACGGCGTGTTCAGCCATGCGATCCGCAAGGGGCCGCTGCTGCGGCGCGACGACGGCCCGACCGCCGAATTGTTCGCCGCCGAAGACATCACGCCACGCGACGCCAGCGCCGCCGAGCGCGCGCTCGCACAGGACGCGCTGCGCGCAATCCCGTTCGCGCGGCCCCTCGCCTACGCGCGCGTCGATCTCATCCATGACGCCGATGGCGCGCCGCTCGTGCTCGAACTCGAACTTGCCGAACCGTCGCTGTTCTTCGCCCACGGCGCGGGCAGCGCGCGGCGCCTTGCGCAGGTGCTGCTCGCGCGCCTGCACGCACACGCGTAGGGCTGGTGGACCGCCGGTCGTCCGGCACTGTTTGGGATTTGCGTCGCCGTTCTGCGTATGCCGGGATACAGGACGCGCCCAGCGCGTGAGCCGGAGAACAAAACGCCATGCCATGCAGCCGATGCCCGACCGGTTCACGACCATTGCCCGCGCTGCGCCGCGCGCTCTCCACGGCGCTGTCACTCGCACTGACGCCGCTCGCCGCGGGCGCCGCCACGATCGCCGTCACCTCGCCGGACGATTCCGATACCGCCGCCACCGACACCTGCACGCTTCGACAGGCGATCATGTCGATCGACGTCGGTGGGCTGATTGCGGCCTGCCACAAGACCGGCACCTTCGGCATCGACGACACCATCACGTTCGCGGCGTCGGCCGTCAGCGGCGCCCTCACGCCAGGCACGGTCACGCTCGCCGATTCGGCCGATCCCAACGGCGGCCTTGGCGGCACGCTGGTCGTGACCGCGGCGCGCCTGACCATCGACGGCAGCGACTGGCGCGGCAACGGCGAGGGACACTATTCCGACGGCGTGACGATCGCGCGACCGACGGGCGCGAGCAACAAGTTCGGCGTCCTCAGAGGCACCGCGTCCGCCGGCGGCGAGCTCGTGCTCAAGGGCATCGCGATCCGCAACGGCTACGCACTTGCCGGCGACGGCGGTGGCATCAGCATGATGGCGGCGAACCTCAAGATGATCGACAGCCGCGTCAGCGGCAACCGCGCGAACGTCGGCGGCGGCGTCTCGTCGCAGTCCGGCGACATCCTGCTCACGCACTGCACGATCGACGGCAACATCGGCTATCTGGGCGGCGGCGTCCATTCCGCCTCGGGCACGGTCACGCTGACCGCCAGCACGATCAGCGGCAACGGCGAATGGGGCTCGTCCGCCGGCGGCGGCATCCGCGCCGACGGCACGCTGCTCGTGATCGGCAGCACGATCAACGGCAACAGCGGCATGCATGGTGCCGGCATCGAAACCGGCGGCGAGCTGACGCTGATCGACAGCACAGTCGCCAGCAACGAAGCCTACTCGTATGGTGGCGGCCTGCACGTGCGCGCGGGCGCCAGCGCGACGGTGACGGGCAGCACGATCAATGGCAATTCCGCCCGCTACAACGGCGGCGGCGCTTATTCGCAAGGCAGCTTGAGCATCGTCAACAGCACGATCGCCGGCAATACCGTTTTTCGCGACGGCGGCGGCATCGCCCTGTACGGCGGCGGCACGCTGCATCTGGATCATGCGACGCTGGCGCGCAACCATGCCGGCGCGGCGGGTGGCGGCGTCGGCTACACGGAGTGGACCGGCGTCCCGTGGACCGGCAACGCGACCATCGCCCACTCGATCGTCTCGGATAACGAGCAGGCCAATGGCACCGACGTGAATCTTCGGGACGCGTGGAGCGGCACCGGCAACCTCCTGTCGAGCCCGATCGCGAACCTCGGTGCCCTACAGGACAACGGCGGCCCGACACCGACGATGCTGCCCGGCGCGGGCAGCGCGGCCATCGATGCGATCGCGCTCCAGGACTGCACGCAAGCCAGCGACCAGCGCGGCGTTTCGCGGCCGCAAGCCACGGGCTGCGACATCGGCGCGGTCGAGGTCGTCCGGGATATCATCTTCGCCGACGATTTCGACGGCGGTTCGACAGCACAGGCCAGTCCGGACGGCTGACCGTTGCAGCGATACGATCGGCGGCGGCCCGCGCAAACGGGCGGCCTGCCGCCTCGACTCGGAGGAATCATGTTCGCGACCGGATTCGATGCATCCATGCCGTCGCGCAGCGCCGGGTTCCCCGTGCCGCCGCATTGCGCACTCGCCGCCGCGCTGCTGCTCGCAATGGCGCCGTTCTCCGCGAATGCGGCGACCATCGTCGTCACTTCGCCGGACGATTCCGATCCCGCATCGGTCGATACCTGCACCTTGCGCCAGGCAATCCTGTCGATGAATGCCGGCGCGGCAAAGGGCAACTGCGCGGCGTCGGGAGACGCTTTCGGCAGCGATGACACCATCACATTCGCGGCGTCCGCCGTCACTGGCGGCAGCACGTGGGGCACGGTCACGCTGGCCGACTCGGGCGACACCAGCGGCACCATCGGCGGCACGTTGGTCGTCAGCGCCTCGCAGCTGAGCATCGATGGTGGCAGCGGCGTGACGATTGCACGCGGCGACGCTGCCGCGAACGACTTCGGCATCCTGCGCGACACCGCCGCGACCGGCGCATGGCTCAGCTTGGGCAACGTAACCCTCCACAACGGCAAGGCCGGCTATGCGTGCGATGGCTATGCACGAGGCGGCGGCATCTGCATTCCGGCCGCGGACCTCGTGCTGGTCAACAGCACGCTCAGCGGCAATTCGGCGGAAAACAACGGCGGCGGCATCTTCCTGCAGTTCGGCACCTTGACCCTGACCAACAGCACGCTGAGCGGCAATTCGTCGGCCTATGGCGGCGCGGTCTTCACCAACGGCTCAGTGAAACTCGATCAAGCCACCGTGTCGCAAAACAATGCGACCGCGTACGGCGGCGGACTCGACGGATTCGGCGGCGGCACGATCAACCGCTCGATCGTCGCCGGCAATACGCAGAACGGCGGCGACATCAACCTGATCGATGGGTGGAGCGGCAGCCACAATCTCACTTCGACGGCCAACCTCGACCTCGGCCCGCTGCAAAACAATGGCGGGCCGACGCCAACCATGCTGCCCGGCATCGGCAGCGCGGCGATCGACGCCGTCCCGCTGGCCGCCTGCACGCAAGCCACTGACCAGCGCGGCGTAACGCGGCCGCAAGGCGCAGGTTGCGACATCGGCGCGGTCGAGGTACAGCCGGACCGTATTTTCGTCGACGGCTTCGACGGCGCGCCGACGCAAGCCGCGCGCCCGGCCGCGTAACGCGCGCCACGCGCGATCCGTCACGCCGTCGCCTGCGCGTCGGCGCCGCGCGGCGCGCGGCATTGGCCACGAACTGACCACGTCACCCCACAGCCGCGCGGCGCCCGCGTTTGCGGCGATCTTCCAGAACTTTTCCACAGGGCTGTCCACGGCGCGTGTGGAAAACCCCGCGGGCCGACGATCGAGCCGATGATCCTTGACTGCGCCGTCCCGCGCGTTGTCGCAGATCGGACGACAAGACGAGGCTCGCCATGAACACGACAACACGATTGCGCACGCGCCCGCTCGCTGCGGCGCTGATCGCAGGACTCGGCCTGCACACGGCCGGCGCGTTTGCAGCTGCGCGCATCGCGGTGACGAGCCCGGACGACACGGGTTCGGCCGCCACCTGCACGCTGCGCCAGGCGATCACCGCGATGAACGACGGCGGCGTCACGACCGGCAGCGCCTGCGCGGCCAGCACGATCAGCGGCGTCGACACGATCGTGTTCGACACCACCGCGTTTCCGCCGCACGGCGAGAACACGATCACGCTCGCCGACGCGCCGGACAACCAGTTGTCGATCACCAATCCGAACCTCGTCATCGACGCCAGCGCGAACGACAACGTGACCGTGCAGCGCGCGGCGACGGCGACGAATGCGTTCGGCATCATCTACGCGTTCACGCCGAACGGCACGCTGACGATCAGCCATCTGACGATCGCGAACGGCAAGCTCACCGCGTCACAGCCTTCCGGTGCCGCGCTCGGCGCGGGCATCGCCAGCATGTACACCTCGCTCGTGCTCAAGAACAGCACGGTCACCGGCAACAGCATTGCCACGTCCGGCTATGGAGCGGGCGGTGGCCTCGTCGTGTACGCCGGCGACCTGACGATGACCGGCAGCACCGTCAGCGGCAACAGCGTGTCGGGATTTTCCGGCGCGTCGGGCCACGGCGGCGGCGTCTTCGTCGGCCAGAACATCGAAACCCAGGTCGGCGGCAACGCGACCATCAGCGACAGCAAGATCACCGGCAACGTCGCCCTGGGGAACGGCGGCGGCCTTCACGTCGGCGGTACGCTGTCGATGAGCGACAGCACGGTCAGCGACAACACCGCGGCGAACGGCGGCGGCATCAAGCTCTACGGCGTCTCGACGCTGACGCGCAGCACGATCAGCGGCAACATCGCGACAGGCAGCGGTGGCGGCATCGTCGCCGCCAGTGGCTACTACGGCGTGCCGGCCGCACTGTTGACGCTCGATTCCTCGACCCTCAGCGGCAACCAGGCGACATCGAACAGCGGCAGGGGCGGCGGTCTATTCACGCGCGTCGGCAACCTCGCCTTCATCAACAGCACGATCGCCGACAATGCTGCGCCAGCCGCGTTCGGCTACGGCGGCGGCATTTTCGTCGCGCAGAACAGCGAACCGATCACGATGCGCCAGACCACGCTCGCCGCGAACGTCGCCGGCAGCCGCGGCGGCGGCCTGATGATCTCGAGCAGCGGCACGGGCACGGTCACGTTCGACGGCACGCTGCTGGCGAACACGTCCGCGCCGTCGGCGGGCGGCGGCAACATTGGCGTCACGACGGGCGGCATCGTGATCGCCGGCGCCGGCAATCTCGAATTTTCCGGCGCGGCGGGCGATGTCAACGCGAGCTTCGCGACCGCGCCGTTCACGGGCGACCCACTGCTTGGCGCCCTCGCCGACAACGGCGGCACCACGCGGACGATGCTGCCTGGCATCGGCAGCGCAGCCATCAACGCAATCGCCTGCGCGGACGCGCCGGCCCTCGATCAGCGCGGCCTCCTCCGGCCCGACCCCGCCAGCCACGGCCTGGCCACGCCCTGCGACATCGGCGCGGTCGAGGCCGACTCGGTATCCGACGTCATTTTCGAGAACGGATTCGATCCTTGAACGGTTGCGGCACGAACCGAGCCGCAATCGGCAGCGCATCGACGCGCGCACCTGGCACGACGATGGTCAAGGAATGGCCATTCCGAGCCGCCGGCGCAGCGCAGCGCCGTTTGCGCGGCCTCATCCAGAAGTTTTCCACAAGCCTGTCCACGGTCGTTGTGGAAAACGCCGCAGCGATGCCCCAGGCACGCGCTTTCCGCTAAAATCGCGCTTCTTTGCGCCGGCCCCGCGGCCGCGCGATCCCCAGCGAGGTTCGACACCCGATGAAGATCCTGGTCGGTTACAAGCGCGTCGTCGATTTCAACGTGCGCATCCAGGTCAAGCCGGACGGTTCCGGCGTGGTCACCGACGGCGTCAAGCTGTCGGCCAATCCGTTCGACGACATCGCGCTCGAGGAAGCGCTGCGCCTGCGCGAGAAAGGCGTCGCCGAAGAAGTCGTCGTCGTGACGATCGGCCCGGCCGATGCGCAGGCACACATCCGCAACGGCCTGGCGATGGGCGCGAACCGCGCGATCCACGTCGTCACCACGGACGCGATCCAGCCGCTGACCGCCGCGCGCGTGTTGCAGAAGGTCGTCGAGAAGGAACAGCCCGGCATCGTCCTGCTCGGCAAGCAGGCGATCGACGACGACTGCAACCAGACCGGCCAGATGCTCGCCGCGCTGTGGGACCGCCCGCAGGCGACGTTCGCGTCGAAGGTCGAAGTGAACGGCAACGCCGCGCGCGTCACGCGCGAGGTCGACGCCGGCCTCGAGACGATCGAAGTCGACCTGCCCGCCGTCATTACCACCGACCTGCGCCTCAACGAACCCCGCTTCATCAAGCTGCCGGACATCATGAAGGCGAAGTCCAAGCCGATCGAGACGCTGCAACTCGCCGACCTCGGCGTCGAGTCGGGCGACCATCTCAAGACCACGCACTACGCGCCGCCGGCCAGGCGCAGCAAGGGCGTGATGGTGAAGGACGTGGCGGAACTCGTGTCCGCGCTGAAGACGAAGGGGCTGGTCCGATGAGCAAGATCCTGATCGTTGCCGAACATCTCGACGGCAAACTCAACGCCAGCACGGCGCGCTGCGTGACCTGCGCGAAACAGGTCGGCGCCGACGCGATCGACGTGCTCGTGCTCGCCGCCGATCCGGCGGGCGTCGCCGCCGAAGCCGCGAATATCAACGACGTGTCGAAGGTGCTGGCCGTCGCGCGCCCCGAGAACGCGCACGCGCTCGCCGCGGTCTGCGCGCCGCAGATCGCCGCCGCCGCGAAGAATGGGGGCTACACGCACGTGCTCGCGCCGTCGACGACGTTCGGCAAGGACGTGCTGCCGCGCGCGGCAGCACTACTCGGCGTGGCGCAGGTATCTGACATTTCGTCGGTCGAAGGCGCACACACGTTCAAGCGCCCGATCTACGCCGGCAACGCGATCGTCACGGTCGAGGCGCCCGCGAACGAACTCCTCGTCGGCACCGTGCGCACCGCCTCGTACGCGGCGGCGGGCGCCGGCGGCAACGCGCCCGTCGAAGCGCTCGCGCTCGACGTCGCGTTGCCGACGCACACGCGCTTCGTCGAACTGAGCAGCGGCAAGAGCGATCGCCCGGATCTGCAAGGCGCGTCGAAGGTCGTCTCCGGCGGCCGCGCGCTCGGCTCGGCGGACGCGTTCAAGATCATCTACGACCTCGCCGACAAGCTCGGCGCCGCGGTCGGCGCGTCACGCGCCGCAGTCGACGCTGGCTACGTGCCGAGCGACCTGCAGGTCGGCCAGACCGGCAAGATCATCGCGCCCGAGCTCTATATCGCGATCGGCATCTCCGGCGCGATCCAGCACCTCACCGGCATCAAGGACGCCGGCACGATCGTCGCGATCAACAAGGACGCCGAAGCGCCGATCTTCGAGATCGCCGACTACGGCCTCGTCGGCGACCTGTTCCAGATCGTGCCGGAACTGACCGCGGCCGTCTGATCGACCGAACCGCGCCGTCGCGGCGCGGTTCAACCTGCCAGCAACAGTTCCGCCGCGCGCTCGGCGATCATGATCGTCGGCGCGTTGGTGTTGCCGCCGACCAGCGTCGGCATGATCGACGCATCGATCACGCGCAGGCCGTCGATGCCGCGCACGCGCAGTTCGGGATCGACGACGGCATCGTCTTCGTTGCCCATGTGGCAGGTGCCGACCGGGTGGTAGATCGTCTCGGCCTTGCGGCGGATGAAGGCCTCGAGGTCGGCGTCCGATTTTGCGTTCGCACCGGGAAAGATCTCGTCGCCGCGATACGGCACGAACGCGGTTTGGGCGAGGATGTCGCGCGACAGGCGCGCGCCTTCGATCATCGTGCGCAGGTCCGCGCCTTCGGCGTCGCCCAGATAGTTCGCATGGATCGCCGCATCGGCGAACGGGTCGGCGCTGCGCAGGCGAATCGCGCCGCGGCTCTGCGGCCGCAGCGCGCAGGCATGCACCGTGTAGCCGAAGCCTTCGAGCCGGGTGCGGCCGTGGTTGTCGAGCAGCGCAGGCACGAAATGGAACTGCACGTCGCAACGCGCGTCCGGCGCGACGCGCGTGCGCGCGAAACCACCGGCCTCGGCGACGTTCGACGTGCCGATGCCATCGCGCCGGAGCAGGAAACGCAGCGCGACCGCGGCGTCGTTGATCTTGTCGTAGGTCACCGCTTGCGTCGAACGCACCAGCGTGCAGACGTCGAGATGATCCTGCAAATTCGCACCGACGCCGCGCAGTTCGTGCGCGACGGCGATGCCATGTTCGCGCAGGTGGTCGGCCGGGCCGATGCCGCTGAGCATGAGCAGCTGCGGCGAGTTGATCGCGCCGCCGGACAGGATCACGCAGCCGCCTTCGGCGCGATGCGTGGCGCCGCCGTGGCGATACTCGACGCCGGCTGCGCGCGCGCCGTCGAGCAGCACGCGCGTCGCCGCCGCACCGGTGAGCACCGTCAGGTTCGCGCGAGCGAGCGCCGGACGCAGGTAGGCGATTGCCGCCGAGCAGCGCGCGCCGTTTTTCTGCGTGACCTGATACAACCCGAAGCCGGCCTGCGCTGCGCCGTTGAAGTCGTTGTTGCGCGCGAAGCCGGCCTGCGCCGCGGCGTCGACGAAGGCCGCCGACAGCACGTTGTGGTGGCGCAGGTCAGACACCGCGAGCGGACCGTCCGCGCCGTGGAATTCGTCAGCGCCGCGCGTGTTGCCTTCCGCGCGCCGGAACACGGGCAGCACGTTTCGCCACGCCCAGCGATCGTCGCCCGTCGCAGCGGCCCACTCGTCGTAGTCGCGCGCATCACCGCGCGTGTAGACCATCGCATTGATCGAACTCGAGCCGCCGAGCACCTTGCCACGCGGCCACCACAGGCGGCGGCCGCCGAGATTCGGCTCCCGTTCGGTGTCGTAGCTCCAGTTGACGCGACGGTTGCCGACGAGCTTGGCCAGTCCCGCCGGCATGTGGATGAACGGGTGCCAGTCGCGGCCGCCGGCTTCGAGCAGCAGCACGCGATGCGCGGGATTGGCGCCGAGACGGTTCGCGAGCACGCAGCCGGCGGAGCCGGCGCCGACGATGATGAAGTCCCAGGTCATGAACCAATCCGTGCGATGGACATCGTGAGCATAGGGCGCGACTGTAGAGCAAATGCCCCAGAGCGCCGTCGATGAACGCCGGCCGCATGGACGCTTCGCATTTACAAGATCTTGAGGAGTCGCGCGGCATGCCGATGCAAGAATCCGCCGCACACGACATCCACCACGAGGTTGCCATGTTCCGCGCCGCGCGCCTGCCGTTCCTCGCCGCCACCGCCTTCGCCGCCGCGACCGCGGCGTCCACCGCTTCCGCCGACTGGCAGTACACGCACTGGGGCATGTCGAAGACGCAGGCGCTGCTCGCCTCGAACGGCGCGCTGATGCCGCCGGGCTCGCGCCGCGAGCGCGCACCGTACGTCGGGCTCGTCGGCCACTACGCGGCAGGCGACCGCAACTTCGATGCCGCGCTGCTGTTCGACGACGGCGACGATCTCGTGCGCGTCGTGCTCACCCAGCGCACGTCGCGCGAATGCGCGGGCACGCTCGCCGCCCTGCAGGACAAGTACGGCCAGGCGCAGAACCTCGCCACGCTGCGCGGCGCGACGCTGCTCGCGTGGAACGAAGGCGCCGACGGCAATCGCGTCAAGTTCGATTCGACGCCGCGACCGAATGCGCGCAGCGCGAACGGCGAGGACGTCGCCTGCACGCTCACGTATGCGGCGCCGTCGCCCGGCGACGACGGCTTGTAGCCGTACCGCCGCCGCGACATCGCGCTGTCACCGAAACGCGGCGGCGCGCATGCTAGGCTTGCGCCGCCCTTACGACCGCGCGACCGCGTCTTGCCGAAAAGTCCCGCCATCCAGCGCCATGAATGGTTCGCCGTCGTCGTCGCATTCGTGTATTTCCTGTGCGTGCTAGCGGCCTACTACGTGTTGCGGCCGGTACGCGACCAGCTTTCCGCCGCGGTCGGTTCGACCGCGCTGCCGACGTTCTACCTCGTCACCTTCCTCGCCACGCTCGCGCTGACGCCGCCATTCGGCGCGCTCGTCGCGCGCCATCCGCGACGCGTGTTCGTGCCGATCGTGTACCTGTTCTTCATGCTCGGCACGATCGCGTTCATCCCGCTGTTCCAGATGCAGGACGCGATCGGCGCGCGCCTGCTCGGCTCGGCGTTCTTCGTCTGGGTCAGCGTCTTCAACCTGTTCGTCGTCGCCGTGTTCTGGAGTTTCATGGCCGACCTGTTCGACGCCGGCCAAGCGCACCGGCTGTTCCCGGTGATCGCGCTCGGCGGCGCGGTCGGCGCGATCGCCGGCCCGTTGCTGACGAAGCTGCTCAATTCCGTCATCGGCGTCAGCGGCCTGCTCGTCGTCTCCGCGCTGCTGCTTGGCGCCGCCATCGGCTGCGTGCTCGCGCTCGCCAACTGGGGCAAGCGCCATCCGGTGGTCGGCGACGAAAGGCGCGACGAACGCATCATCGGCGGCGGCTTCCTCGCCGGTGCGATCGAAACGCTCAAGTCGCCGCTGATGCGCCGCATCGCGCTGCTCATGCTGCTCGGCGACGCGGTCGGCACGGTCATCTACGCCCTGCTCGCGGACTACAACGGCGCGGCCAACGCCACGCGCGAGGCGCGCATCGACTTCCAGGCCAACATCGACCTCGCCATCAACGTGCTGCAGATGCTGCTGCAGATCGGCGTGACGCGGACCTTGATGGTGCGGCTCGGCCCGCAATTCCCGCTCGCGCTCGACGGCGTGGTCAAGGCGGTCATGCTCACGCTGTTCGCGATCTTCGGCGGCCCGTGGATCGCCGCCGTCGCCGTGGTCACGCGCGCCAGTGCCTACGGCATCTTCAAGCCCGCCGCAGACTCGCTGTACACGCGCGTCGACGCGGAAACGCGCTACAAGACCAAGAACTTCATCGACACCTCGGTGTGGCGCTTCGGCGACGTCGTCGTCACCACCGGCTTCAATGCGCTGCGCGGGCTTGGCGCGAGCGTGTCTCTGATCACGATGCTAACCGTGATCGCCGCGGCCGCATCCGCGCGCATCGGCTGGACTGCCGCGCGCCTGCTCGAGAACCAGGCGCCTCAGAAGCGGGAGTAACTCCACGACTGCATGCGCCCGTCGCGATACGGCATCACGCCGTGGAACGGGCGCGGATCGCCGTCGAAGACGAGCGGCAGGAAATGGCGGTCGCCTTCCCACATCGGCAATTCGTGCAGGCGATCGAGTTCGACCCATTCGAGCGCGCCTTCCGGATTGCGTTCGAGCGGCGTGCCGGAAAAACGCGTGATCGTGAAGATGAAACCGAGCCAGTCCTCGCCGTGCTTGCCGAAGCCGGGCCAGCTGAGCGTGCCGCGCAGCTGCAGCTCGTCGCACTCGATGCCCGCTTCCTCGCGAATCTCGCGGCGCATGCCGGCGAGCACGTCCTCGCATGGCTCGACCTTGCCGCCAAGGCCGTTGTACTTGCCGAGCTGGTGATCGTCGGGCCGCGCGTTGCGATGGATCATGAGCACGCGCCGGCCATCGGGCGAGAGCACGTAGCCGAGCGTGGCGACGATGGGCGTATAGGGCATGGGCGATGCCTGTCGAAAAACGGGGCGCCATCATAGCCGCGGCGACGTGCGGACCTTCTCGGATTCGCGCCGCGATGACGGCATCCGGCGGGCTCGCCCTCTACACTGGCACGACTTCCGCAACCTGCTATCCAGCCACGATGAGCATCGAGATCATTTCCGAACAGCGCTGCTTCGGCGGCGTGCAAGGTTTCTACAGGCACGCATCGCGGGAAACCGGTGGCGCGATGAAGTTCGGCGTGTTCCGCCCGCCGCTCGCGGCCGGCGACAAGGCGCCCGTGCTGTACTACCTCGCCGGACTCACCTGCAGCGAGGAAACCTTCGCGATCAAGGCGGGCGCGCAGCGTGTCGCTGCCGAGCTCGGCCTGGTGCTCGTCACGCCGGACACGAGTCCGCGCGACACCGGCATCGACGGCGCGACCGGCGACTGGGAATTCGGCGAGGGCGCCGGTTTCTATCTTGATGCGACAACGCCCGCGTTCGCATCACGCTTCCGCATGTATTCGTACGTCACGCAGGAATTGCCCGCCGTGATCGGCGCGAACTTCGCCGACGCGGAGGTTTCCCGCGCGTCGATCTTCGGCCATTCGATGGGCGGCCACGGCGCGTTGACAATCGCGCTGAAGAATCCGCAGCGCTACCGATCCGTTTCCGCGTTCGCGCCGATCGTCGCGCCGAGCCAGGTGCCGTGGGGCCGCAAGGCGTTGCCACGCTACCTCGGCGACGACGCGAAGGATTGGCGCGCGTACGACACGGTCGCCTTGCTCGAGGAAGGCAAACGCTTCCCGGGCGAACTGCTCGTCGACCAGGGCGAGGCCGACCGGTTTTTCGACGAGCAGCTGCAGCCGCAGCGTCTCGAAATCGCCTGCGCCGCCGCCGGCCAGCCGCTGCGCCTGCGCCTGCACGGGGGCTATGACCACAGCTACTGGTTCGTCCAGAGCTTCGTCGAGGACCACCTGCGCCACCACGCGCGTGCGCTGAACGGCTGAGGCAGCGGTTCCGCGCGCCGGCTCGCTATTCGCCGATGTCCTCGTTCCACAACGCCGGCTGCTCGCGCATGAAGCGTTCCATGAGCGCGACGCAGCCCGGATCGTCGAGCACGCTCAGCTCGACGCCGCGGCTGCGCAGCCATTCCTCCTCGCCGAGGAACGAACGGTTCTCGCCGATGACCACGCGCGGGATGCCGTAAAGCACGATCGTGCCGCTGCACATCGAACACGGCGACAGCGTCGTGTACAGCGTGCATTCGCGGTAGACGCTCGCCGGTTGCCGTCCCGCGTTCTCGAACGCGTCCATTTCGCCGTGCAGGATCGGGCTGCCGTTCTGCACGCGCCGGTTGTGGCCACGTCCGATGATGCGGCCGTCATGGACGATGACCGAACCGATCGGAATGCCGCCTTCGGCGAAACCGGCTTCGGCCTCGGCACGCGCGGCGGCAAGGAAGACATCATGTTGATCACGCTGCGACATGCGCGGACTCCCTTTGGACGGGCGCGCATATTCGCATATCGACCCCGAGGTCGCGGCGCGCTTGCAGGCGCGCCGCGATCCGCCGTCACGCCACCGAACGCAGCGACGACGGTTTGACGTGCTTGCCCGCGGCGAGTTCGGACGGGTCGAAATCGTCGACCGAGATGAACTCGAACGTCGCCTTGCGCACGCGCGCGAGCAGGTCGCGCTCGGCCTCGCTGATGACGTTCTTCGCGACCGCGTCGGCGAGCTGCGCGTCGTAGTCGTAGCCGGCAAGCTCGCCGCCCTTCGCGGCCTTGAGGAACTTGCGCTCGATCGGTTCGGCGGCGATCACGTCGGGCAGGATCGCATTCATGCGGCCGACCGGATTGTTCGCGTTCGGCGTGAGGTAGACCCATTCGGCGAGGCGATCGCGCGCTTCGCCCGGCGCGCACAGGATCGCGGCGACGCGGCGACCGAGGCGATCGGACGGCGGCACTTCGCGGCGGCCGAACGGGAACACGAGCGCACGCAGCACCCATGCGACCGGACGCACCGGGAAATTGCGCAGCACGCCGTCGAGCGCGTCCTGCATGCGATACACGCAATCGTGGAACGCCCACGCGAGCAGCGGCTGGTCGTTGACCGGACGCCCCTGGTCCTCGTAGCGCTTGAGCATCGCGCTGGCGATGTAGAGATTGGACAGCACGTCGCCGAGGCGCGCGGAAATCTTTTCCTTGAACTTGAGCTTGCCGCCGAGTACGAGCATCGAGGTGTCGGCGACGAGCGCGAGCGCCGCCGCATAGCGGTTGAGCTTGCGGTAGTAGCGGCGCGTGTAGGCATCGCCGGGCACGCTGCCGATCTTGCCGAAAGCCAGGCCGAGCACGAGACTGCGCACCGCGTTCGACACCGCGAAGCCGACATGGCCCCACAGCGCCGAGTCGAATGCCTTCAGTTTCTCGCGATAGTCCGCGATTTTCAGCGACTCCATCTCGCGCAGCACATAGGGATGGCAGCGGATCGCGCCCTGGCCGAAGATCATCAGGCTGCGCGTCATGATGTTCGCGCCTTCCACCGTGATCGCAATCGGCGAGGTTTGCCACGAACGGCCCGCGTAGTTCGACGGCCCGAGCTGCACGCCCTTGCCCCCGTGGACGTCCATCACGTCCTTGGCAACGTCGCGACCCAGTTCGGTCGCGTGGTACTTCGCGATCGCGCTCGGCACCGCCGGTTTCTCGCCGCGATCCACCGCGGCTGCACTCGCCTTCGACAGCGCGCTGATCGCGTAGGCGTGGCCGCCGATGCGTGCGAGCGCCTCCTCGATGCCCTCGAAGCGGCCGATGGCGATGCCGAACTGCTTGCGGATGCGCGCATAGGCGCCGGTCGCGATGGCGCCAGCCTTGACGCCGCCCGCGGCGTTCGACGGCAGCGTGATGCCGCGCCCGACCGAAAGGCATTCGACGAGCATGCGCCAGCCCTGCCCGGCCATCTTCTCGCCGCCAATGAGTTGTGACAGCGGCACGAACACGTCCTTGCCGCGCACCGGGCCGTTCTGGAACGCCGCGTTGAGCGGGAAATGGCGGCGCCCGTATTCGAGGCCTTTGGTGTCGTGCGGCAGCAGCGCGAGCGTGATGCCGATGTCCTCGACATCGCCGAGCAGGTGCTCCGGATCGTGCATGCGGAAGGCGAGGCCGAACAGCGTCGCCACCGGCGCCAGCGTGATGTACCGCTTGTCGAAGGTGAGGCGCACGCCGATCACGTTCGCGCCGTTCCACTCGCCCTTGCAGACGATGCCGTAGTCGGGGATCGAAGTCGCGTCCGAACCCGCGTACGGGCCGGTCAACGCGAAGCACGGGATCTCGCGGCCGTCGGCAAGGCGCGGCAGGTAGTAGTCGCGCTGTTCGGGCGTGCCGTAGTGGAGCAGCAGTTCGCCCGGTCCGAGCGAGTTCGGCACGCCAACCGTCGAGGACAGCGAAGCCGATGCACCCATGAGTTTCTGCAGTACCGCCGATTGCGCGAGCGCCGAGAATTCGAGGCCGCCGTATTTCTTCGGAATGATCATGCCGAAGAATTTTTCCTTCTTGAGGAAGTCCCAGATCTCCGGCGACAGGTCGGCCAGTTCGTGCGTGATCTGCCAGTCATTCGTCATGGCGCACAGGCGCTCGACCGGGCCGTCGAGGAAGGCCTGCTCTTCGACCGAGAGTTCGGGCTTGGGCTGCGCGAGCAGTTTCCTCCAGTCCGGCTTGCCGCTGAACAGTTCGCCCTCGAAACCGACCGTGCCCGCGTCGAGCGCGATCTGCTCGGTGTCCGAGAGCTTGGGCGTGACCTTCTGGAAGATCGCGAGCAGCGGCGCCGACAAGTGATTGCGGCGGAAACCGGCGAGATTCAGCGGCACCGCGACGAGCGCGAGCAGCGCGAGCGGAACCACCGTCGCGAGCACGCCCGAACCGCACAGCCATCCCGCGCCGACGATGACGACCGCCGTGGCGACCGACCAAGGCAGCAGGCGCAAGCGCAAATAGGCCGCGACGAGTATCGCGAGCACACCGAACAGGAAAGGGGCGAACGCCGTCATGTCTGGATCCTCTGCAGCAGGTGGACCGGCTTCGAACCGAATCCATACGCATGAGTATGGAACGGCCGTTTTTGCCCGTCAATCCGGCAGCGGCGCCCAGTCAGGTTCCGTCGTGCTCGTGCGCGGGACGGGAACCTGCGCAACGCGGATTGCGCCGCTTCCGCCATGCCGTCGCCTGCGGCACACTCCCCGAATGGCGACGAAAATCACGAAAATCGAACCGAAGGCGCGTCTGTCTGCCGCGGACTGGGAACATGCCGCGCTCGAAACGCTCGCGGAGAACGGTCTCGCCGCCGTCGCCGTCGAACCGCTCGCACGGCGCCTGGGCGTGACCAAGGGCAGCTTCTACTGGCATTTCCCGACGCGCGAGGCGCTCATCCAGGCCACGATCGAGCGCTGGGAACACGACGACGAGGAACAGGTGCTCGCGCCGACCGCGACCGTGACCGATCCGCGCGAACGCCTGCGCGAGCTCGTCCGCCAGGTCAGCCACAAGCGCCAGTCGCACGCCGTGTTCGCGGCCTTGTTCAAGGCCATCGACCAGCCCCTGATCGGGCCGCTCGTCGAACGCGTCTCGCAGCGGCGCATCGACTTCGTCACCGCCGCGTTCCGCGAAGCCGGCTTCGACGCCAACACCGCCGCCAATCGCGCGCGTCTCGCCTACTCCGCCTACGTCGGCTTCGTCCAGCTCGCCCAGATCGGCCAGCCGCGCATGACGCACGAGGAATTCGAGGACTACATCCGCGATTTCATCGAGACGCTGATTCCACGGTAACGGGAACGATCTGGCCGACAGCTCGACGGCGCGATCACTGCTTCGACGACGCGGAGACGTAGGCCTCCTTCAGCTTCGTCGCGCATTCCTCGCAGCAGACTTCGACGGTCTTGCCGCCGAGCTTGACCTGGATGATGGTGTCGTCGAGCGGGCAATCGCAGGCGGCGCAGGTTTTCTGGGGCATGTCGTGGCTCCTCGCTGTGAATGACGGACGGATTCTGCGCCGACGCGCGTCGAAGCGCTGTCGGAATCTTTAGCGACGTTTCGCCATCTGCAGGCATGCGTCATTGCGGATTGCGACGCCGGCGCGCGATCACCGCTTCGCGGAATTCCGAGGGCGAGCGTCCATAGGCCTGCTGGAACGCAGCGCTGAAATGGCTGTGGCTGGAAAAACCGACGGCGAGACCGAGCTGGGCAAGATCATCGATCTCGCCAATGCGATCGAGCGCGCGCGCCAGACGCAAACGTACTTGATAGCGGTATAGCGGCAGCGCTTCGACCTGCTGGAATGTCTGCGTGAGATACACCGGAGAGACACCGACCTCGGTGGCGATTTCGGCAAGCGTCCAGCGGCGCGAGAGATCGCTGGCGAGCACGAGCTTGGCGCGGTCGACGAGGCGCTGGCGCCCGCTGGTGGAACCGGCGACGTGCGCGGTGCGCGGCCCGAGCGCGCGCGTGACGAGCGTGAGCGCGAGACTCTCCGCTTCGAGCGGTTCGGCGATGCCTTCGCGCACCGAGTGGCGCAACATCGCGACGAGCGCCTGCGCGCGCGCATCGATGCGCAGGCGCAATGGGTCGAACGCGAACGCGGTGCCGGCACGCAGCAGTTGCGCCGGCACGACTTCGCGCAGCATCGTCTCGTCGACCTGCACGACGAGGCAGGCATCGCCGTCATCGACGGGATGATGGGTGCGGTAGCCCGCATTCGCATTCGACAGGAGCACCTGCCCCGCTTCGGCGACAGCGAGCTCCTCGCCTTCATGGCGCACCCACAAGCCGCGGTACGGAAAGACGAGATGAGCATGCGCGTGCCACGGCGCGTCGGCGGGATGCTCGCCCGCACCTGCGCGCACGACGTCCCAGACGGCGACGATACGCGTTTCGAGCAGGCGGTCGACGATGCAGCCGTTCATGGCTCCATCCTCGCATGCGCGCGACTTGCAGGCACCGCATGTCGCGCGCGAGCAGGCCTGCACGAGCCGCAAGGCTCAGGCGTGCGCCGAATACACCGCATGCGCCTGCGCCTGGAGTGCCTGCATCGCCTGCGCGTACGGCCCGGGGCCGTGGCTGACACGCGCCACGCCGCATCGCGCAAGCACGTCGAGCGCGGGCGTGTTGCCGCTCATCATGATGTTCAAAGGCAATGGGGAAGCGGTGACGAGCTTCTCGATCAAAGGCGCATCGACGAGACCGGGTGCGAACAAGCCATCGGCGCCGGCTTCCGCGTAGGCGCGCGCCCGCTCGGCTGCTCGCGCGACGGCAGCGGCATCGTGCGCGACATCCTTCTGGAAGAACACGTCGGTACGCAGGTTGATGAAGAAGCCCTTCATCTGCGCGTCGGCTGCCGCTCGCGCGGCGCGCAGGCGGCGCACCTGCCCGGCGATATCGCGCAACGTGCCATCCGCCGGATGGCTATCCTCGAGGTTGCAGCCAATCGCGCCGGCTTCGATTGCACGCACGATCGTCGCGGCGACCATGGCTTCGTCGGCGCCATAGCCGCTTTCGAGATCGACGCTGACCGGCAGCGTCGTCGCCGCCGTGATGCGGCGCAGGTTGTCGATCGCCAGATCAAGCGGCAGCTTCTCGCCATCGGCAAACCCGTGCGCGGCGGCGACGGACCAGCTGCCGGTCGCCAACGCCGGCGCACCGCCGGCGGCGACCGCGGACGCGCTGCCCGCGTCCCAGATGTTGAGCAGCACGACGGGGCGGCCACGTACGTGCAATGCGTGGAATGCATCGGCCTTGGCGTTGGCTTGAGCACGAAGAGTCGAGACGGTGGTCATGAATGTTCCCTGGTTCGGTTGATGATGGCTGATGAGTGCACGAGAAGGCGCATTTGGCTACGGAGCGACGACCTGCCGCTGCAGCGGGCATGAGCTGACCCAGAGGCGGCGTGGCGCGTCGCTCACACCGCGGTCCAATGCGCACGCAGTTCGTGATTGAAAGCGTCGGCGCGTTCTTCCGGAAAGAAAATCCGCGCGCCATCGAATTCCACGCGCCGGCGCGTGCCGGGAATCGTGTCCGCGAGCCAGTTGGACCAGGCGACGTCGAAGTAGACGTCGTCGGTGCCCCAGGCAATCAGTGTCGGTGCGTGCAGCGTGCGCAGGCCGGCTTCGATGCGCAACGTGTGCAGCGGATCGAACGCGGCGAGGAAACGCTCGAGGTCGCGCGTGCGCTGCGCGTTTCGCACGTGCGGGCGCAGGTAGGTTTCGATCGTGGCGTCGCTGACCGCCTTCGCATCTTCGTACGCGGGGCCGAGCGCCTGTTCGGAACGGTATACCGCCTTGTCGGCGAGCATCGCGTCGAGCGCGCCGCGCAAGCCGCCCGCAGCGGCCATCGCGAGGAAGGGCTTGAACGCCTCTGGCGGCCAGTTGTCGTGCGCATCGCAGTCGGTCAATGTCAGGCTGCGCACGCGCGCCGGATGCGTGGCCGCGAAAATCTGCGCAATGCCGCCACCGCTGTCGTTGCCGACGAGATCGACCTGATCGATGCCGAGCGCATCGAGGAATTCCGCGATCATCCCGGCGTTCGCGGTAACGGACACGTCCTGCGCCGGATCGATTTCGGTGTCGCCGTGTGCGAGCAGGTCGAGCGCGATGCAGCGCCGCATGTCGCCGAGCGCGGCGAGTTGGCGCCTCCACAGATGCTTGTTGAGGAGCACGCCGTGCACGAACAACGCGACGGGGCCGCTGCCATGCTCGACCCATGCGATGTGCCCTGAGGGCGTCTGGACGGTCTGGAAATTGTCTTGCGTCACGTTCGAATCCTCTGTGTTCGATTGGGAGGGAAATGCCGCGACGTGTCAGGCCCCGCAACGGCCAGTGCAGTGGATCACTCGCGTGGCGGGCAGCGCTGTCAGGTTTTTTAGCGATGCATGAGTCGGCGCCCCGGCGCGGATTGCTCACTGTCTTGCCTGCCCGGCGCGAATCGTCCGGAATCCCATGCGCAGGCGACCTTGTCGCCGGGACATTCCGAGGCAGCCCCGCTCGCGCGAGATTTCTTCACGCGATCAAGACGATGCTTGCGGCGGAGCGTCTTGCGCGCGCGCCGGGCGGCGGCTACCGTCCGGACACTCCCTTTTGCGCGGGCGCGTGCGCCCGGAAAACATGGCCAGCCAACTCAAAGCCCTCAACGACTGGGTCGACGAAGTCGCCCGTCTGACCCAACCCGATCGCGTCCACTGGTGCGACGGTTCCGATGAAGAAGCCGCGACGCTGCGCACGCAGATGCTCGCCGACGGCACGTTGATCGAACTCAACCAGGACACGCATCCGGGTTGCACGCTGCATCGCTCGCATCCGTCGGACGTCGCGCGCGTCGAGCACCTGACGCTGGTGTGCACGAAGAGCGAGGAAGACGCCGGCCCGAACAACCACTGGATGGAACCCGCGGCGGCGCACGCGAAGATCGACGCGCTGTTCGCCGGCTGCATGAAGGGGCGCACGATGTACGTGATCCCGTATTGCATGGGTCCGATCGACTCGCCGATCTCGCGCTGCGGCGTGGAGATCACCGACTCGCCCTATGTCGTCGCCAACATGCGCGTGATGACGCGCATGGGCGCGGCGGCGCTCGCGCGCATCGAGCGCGAGGGCGCGCAAGCGCTTGCGCGCGGCGGGTCGCCGGCGTTCGTGAAGGGCCTGCATTCGATCGGCGAACTCGATCCCGAGCGCCGCTTCATCATGCATTTCCCCGAGGAACTGACGATCAAGTCCTACGGCTCGGGCTACGGCGGCAACGCGCTGCTCGGCAAGAAATGCCACGCGCTGCGCATCGGCTCGTTCCAGGCCAGGAACGAGGGCTGGCTCGCCGAGCACATGCTCATCGTCGGCATCGAGAACCCGCAGGGCGAGACGCACTACATCGCCGCCGCGTTCCCGTCCGCATGCGGCAAGACCAACCTCGCCATGCTGATTCCGCCCGAAGGCTATCGCGAGAAGGGCTGGAAGGTCTGGACGATCGGCGACGACATCTGCTGGATGCGCCCCGGCGCCGACGGCCGCCTCTACGCGATCAACCCGGAAGCCGGCTTCTTCGGCGTGGCGCCCGGCACCGACGACAGCACCAATCCGAACGCACTCGCCTCGACCCGGCACGACACGATCTTCACCAACGTCGCCGTCACCGCCGACAATCAGCCGTGGTGGGAGGGCCTGCGCGAAGGCACGCCGGTCACCGACTGGCAGGGCCGTCCTTACGATCCCGAGAACGGTCCCGCCGCGCATCCGAACTCGCGCTTCACCGTGTCCGCGAAACAGGCCCCGAGCTGGTCGCCGAAGGCCGAGGACGCGCAAGGCGTGCCGATCAGCGCGATCGTTTTCGGCGGCCGCCGTCCGTCGCTGGTGCCGCTCGTGTTCGAGGCGCGCGACTGGGCCCACGGCGTGCTCGTCGGCGCGGCGATGGGTTCGGAAACGACCGCCGCCGCGACCGGCGCGGTCGGCGTGCTGCGCCGCGACTCGATGGCGATGAAGCCGTTCTGCGGCTACAACTACGGCGACTACTTCGCGCACTGGCTGTCGTTCGACCGGCCCGGCGCGAAGCTGCCGAAGATCTTCCACGTCAACTGGTTCCGCAAGGGCGCCGACGGCAAGTTCCTCTGGCCCGGTTTCGGCGAAAACCTGCGCGTGCTCGAATGGATCATCGACCGCTGTGATGGCAAGGTCGGCGCCAGTGAAACGCCGATCGGCCTGCTGCCGCGCGAAAGCGACCTCGATCTCGACGGCCTCGCCCTGCGCGACGGAGCGCTCGACGAACTCCTCGACGTCGACCTCGGCGGCTGGGCCGCGGAAGTCGACGACATCGGCCGCTACCTCGACAGTTTCGGCGTGCGCACGCCCGATGCATTGAAGGCCGAGCAGCAGCGCATCGCGCGCGCACTCGCGCAAGGCGAGATGCCGGAACGCATGAGCGCGACCGGCTGATCGAGTCCTGCGAAGGCGCGGCAACGTCCGGGCACGACCGCCGTCTTCCGCGTTCGCGGGTCAGTCGACGTCGTCGACAGGATTGACGCCGCCTTCGATACCGGCGACGCCCTTGTCGATGCCCGGATGCCTGCGCGCGAGCAATCGCGACCGCACCGCGTCGAAGCGGGGATCGCGCTCGATCAGACTGGGTGAGATCACGCGTCCGGCCGGCATGTCCAGCAACCGTTGCAACAGCGCGACAGCTTCATCGGACTGACCAAGACGGAGGCGAATATCGGCAAGCGTCGCGAGATAGCACGAGCCGAGTACCGCGTCCTTCTCCAGCGGCAGCAGTTCCACCGCGCGCTGTCCAGCCTTCACCGCGGCATCGACATGATGCAAGCCGGCTTCCGCGAGGCCGAGCAGGCTGACCGTGGCGGGATCGTCGGACTCGGTCTGCTGGCGTTGCACGAGCTCGTCGCGAGCCGTGGCGTAGGCTTGCTGCGCAAGCGCGTCATCGCCCTTGAGTTCGAGCGCTTGCGCGCGCAGCAATACGGTCGGTACCCGCGACGGCGTCCACGGCGCTTCGATCGCGTCCGGCGCATGCGCCAGCGCCGCCAGCGCCGCATCGGCATCGCGCGCGAGCCAGGCGACCACGAAGCGCGCCGACGTTGCATAACCGTCGGGGTCCGCATCGCCCGGAAGGCGCGACAGGGCATCGCTGGCGCCACGCACGTCGCCGTTGAGCAATTGGCTGAAGATCCTGTCGACCGACGCGGTCGCGTTGCCCGGGTCGACGGCCAGCGCGCGATCGTAGGCCGCATCGGCCGCCGCATTCCTGCGCAGGATGACGAGGGTGTCGCCGATCAGCGTCGGCCACTGCGGGTTGCGCGGATCGAGCGTCTCCGCCCGCTCGTAACCGGACAGCGCGACCTGCCATTGGCCGCGTCTGCGCAGGATGTTGGCGATGGCGACGTTGACCTCGGCATTGTTCGGCAGGTCGCGCCGCGCACGTTCGAACTCGACGAGCGCCGCGTCGTAGTCGCGCCGCGTGTAGTAATGCACATAGCCCATCGCGAGGTGCGCCTGCGCGAGTTCCGGATCGAGTTCTAGGGCCCGCTCGGCCGCGCGCTGGCTCGCCGCCGCGCGCGCGGGGGTGCGCTCGAGCGACAGCCAGAATGTATGGCTTTCCAGGAACGACAGGCGCGCGAAGGCGAGCGCAAACCGCGGATCGAGCGTGACCGCTTCCTGATAGTACGCGCGCGCCTGCGCCGTCGCTGCAAGCCGGTCGTTGGCAGTACCCGCTTCGACCTGGAGCGCGGAATATTCCCCCTTGAGGAACTGGTCGTAGGCCTGTGCGTCACGCGTCGGCAGGCGATTGAAACGATCCTCCTCGACCGGCAGCAATTCCGCCTGTAGCGCCAATGCGACCTGTTCCGCGACATCGATCTGCACGTCGAACACGTGGGAAATGCTGCGCCGGTAACTGTGACCCCACAAATGCGCGCCGCTGCGGCCGTCGATCAACTGGATGTTGATCAATACCTCGTTGCCGGCCTTCTGCACGTTGCCTTCGAGCACGCTGGCGACATTGAGCTGGCGCAGCACCTCGGCGAGATCCGTCGGATGGCTGGAATAGCCTTCGCTCGACATGCGCGAGACGACGCGCAAGTCGCGGATGCTGGCGAGCTGGCTGAGGATCGTTCCCTGCATGCCGCTGGCGAAATATGCGTTGGCGGGATCGGAACTGAGGTTCTCGAACGGCAGGACCGCGATCGAACGTGGCGATGGTGCATCGGCTGCCGCGGGCGGCGCCGCGGCATGCTGCCACGTCGCCACGCCGAGGATGCCGGCGAGGACGACGAGCAGCACGGCCGCCCACACGCGACGAACGGATTTCCGCGTGTCCGCCGGCGCCGGTGCGACCGGTGCCGACACGACGACACTCCGTTCCGGCGGACCTTCGATCGGGATTGCAGACGCGGCGGATGGAGCGGCGGCCGCTTCGTCCGCGCCGACGGACGGCAACGTTGTCGCAGGCACCTCCGCGGCGGGTTCCCACGGCGCACCGATGACGTCGTCGCCGTCATGCACGGCAGCAATGAAGCGGTAGCCGTAACCGCGCACGGTCTCGATGTAGCGCGGCGCGTCGCCGGTGTCGCCGAGCGCGCGGCGCAAGGCGCTCAGGTGCCAAGTCAGCGTGTGCTCCTCGACGATCGAATTCGGCCACAGCGTGTCGAGCAGGCTTTCGCGCGTCTGCAGGTGGCCGGCGCTCTCGACCAATGCGAGCAGCAGGTCGAAGGATTTGCGCGCCAGTGCGACCTCGCCGCCCTCGTTCGAAAGACGGCGCTCGGCGACATCCATCCGGAACGGCCCGAACAGATGAACGACCCCGTTCGAGACATCGAATTTGGAGGATTGCGTCACGCCGACAGCCGAGCTCACATACACCCAACAAAAAATACACCCAGCCCCAATCGCTTGCACAGGCTAGCCGCGACGGGGTTCGCCATCATCGCAACCCCCGGCCACATCCAGCGAGGAAGTCCGATGTCGAACCGTTCCAGCTTCGCATGCCAGCTGCTCCTGGCGGGCGTGCTCCTGCTCACCGCCGCAGCCCCGCTCGCGGCGTTCCCCGCGACACTTTCCGGCCGAACAGCCGACTACGCACCCGTCCCGTCCGGCGCGCTACCGCCCGCGCTGCGACAGGCCTGGAACCCTGTGCGGGTGCAGCGCGCGCCCTGGATCGCCGGCCTCCCTGTTCCTGTCGGCTGGATCGAACGAACCGTCGTGGCATCGGACGGCGTCATGGAAGACACCTTCGGCGCAGCGGTGGCGATCGACGGCGACACGGCCCTCGTCAGCGCGCCGCAACCGGGTTCCGACGTCGGCGGTATTCCGGCCGGACACGGCCTCGTCTACGTATTCTCGAAGCAGGGAGCCGAATGGATCGAGACGGCCCAGCTCAGGGCCGACGACGGCGCCGACGGCGACTTCTTCGGCTACGCCGTAGCCCTGCACGGCGACACCGCCCTGGTCGGCGCGCACACCGCGACGGTCGACGGCGTGAGCCAACAGGGCGCGGCTTACGTCTTCCATCGCGCGAACGGCAGCTGGATGCAGACCGCCAAGCTCGTCGCCGCTGATGGCGGCCAGCAGAGCCTGTTCGGCGCATCGCTCGCGATCGACGGCGACAACGCGTTCGTCGGCGCCTACGGCACCACGGTTGACGGCAACTTCGGCGAAGGCGCCGTGTACGTCTATTCCGACATCGACGGCACGCCGACTTTCACCGCCGAGCTGTTCGCCGACGACGGCCTCGCAAACGGCCAGTTCGGCTATTCGGTGGCGGCGCACGGCGGCACGCTGATGGTCGGCTCGCCGAACGCCACGGTCGACGATGAGGCGAACCGCGGCGCCGTATACCTGTTCACGCAGGACGGCACGACATGGACGCAAGCGCAAAAGATCGTCGCGGACGACGGTGTCGGCAACGACGCTTTCGGCATCGCCATCAGCTACGACGACACGCATGCGCTGATCAGCACGCCAACGGCCAACACTTTCACCGGCGGCTTCTACGCGTTCGCCACCGTCGATGGCGCCTGGACGCAGACCCAGAAAATCCTGCCGCCCGACGACTTCCTGCCCGGCGACATCTTCTACGGCTTTTCCCTCGCGCTTTCCGGCAACGACGCCGTCGTGACCTATCCGTCCTACGATGCAGGCAAGGGCCGCGTCGACCTTTACGGCTTCGACGCCGTCGCCGGATGGACCAAACGCGAAGTCTTTACGCACGACAACGGCGATCCGGCCGACGTGTTCCCGAATTACGGTTCCGCTGCCGCCATTCTCGACGGCACCCTGCTCATCGGCGCCGATTACCGGACGGTCGACGGAAACCTGTACCAGGGCACAGCCTATTTCTATACTAGGGATTCGATCTTCGAGGACGGATTCGACGGTCGGTAAGGCATGGAGGCGAATGCGGGGGCGTCAGCCGGGCAACCCGAGCGCAGCGCCATCTGTCGCGAACGCAAGGATGCGCGCCCGCGGTCGCATCGCGGGCGCCATCACGTCAGAATGCCGGGTTCCCGGCCGCACGAGCGCGGCCACACTTCCTTTTCCGAACTTGTGGAACCCGACGTGGACAACTCCTCCATCGATCTTGGCGAGTATTACCGGCGCGCCGCCGATTTCCTGCGCGAAGGCGACTACGACAACGCGTTCGCGACCTACAGCGAAATCCTCGAGATCGACCCTGCACAACCCACGGCATGGCTGGCTGTATCGAGCGCAGCACGCAGCAGCGGGCGGCAGCGCAATGCCGTCGATCGCGCACGCCAGGCAGCGATTGCCATGCGCGACAGCGGCCGCTTCGACGGCCTCGCCGATCTCGCACACTACCTGCAGGACCTCGGCGAGACGCGCTTCGCCACCCACATCATCGAGCGCGCGAACTGGTCCGACGTGTCCGCGCATCCCGATGTCGCGGCGAGCCTCGCGCAATGCCTCGGCCTCGCCGACCAGCACGTCGATGCGCTGCGCCTGCTCGACTTCGCACTGGCGCGTCACGGCGCGACGCCGGGGCTGAGCTACCTGCGTGCGATGACGCTGCGCCATCTGGGCCGCGGCGAGGAAGCAACCGCCGAATTCCAGCGCTGCCTGTCGCTCGCGCCCGACTACGCCGCGGCAATGCTCATGCTCGCCGGCCACGACGCGGAGGCGGACGCGGCCGCGCAGACGGCGCGCATCCGGCAAGCGCTTGCGCATCCGCAACTCGACGACACGCAGCGCATGCTCCTCGACTATGCGCTGTTCACGCAGCTCGACGCGGCCGGTGATGCGGCCGCCGCGTGGCCCGCACTCGAAGAAGGCATGCGCCTCAAGCGCGCCAAGCTCGCCTACGATGCCGCCGCCGAACAGGCGACGTACGACGCCATGACCGCGCTATGCGACGCGCGTTTCCTCGAAGGCACCGCGAGCGAACCACTCGCGCACACGCCGGTCTTCGTGTTCGGCATGCCGCGCACCGGCACGACCGTGCTCGAACGCCTGCTCTCCAACCACAGCCGCGTCGCCTCGGCCGGCGAGCTCGACGACTTCCACCATCAGCTGTGCTGGGAAGCCGACGTGGCCACGCGCCAGTCGGCCGACCCGAAACTGCTTGAAGCCGCCGCATCGATGGACTTCTCCGCGATCGGACGCAGCTACGTGCAGCGCACGCACTGGCGCGCAGGCAAGGCGACGCATCTCGTCGACAAGCATCCGCGCAACGCGATCTACGCCGGATTCATCCACAAGGCGCTGCCGCAGGCAAAGATGGTCTGCCTGCTGCGCGATCCGCTGGACAGCACGTTCTCCAACCTCAGGGAACTGTTCGCCGGCGACCATTACCCCTACAGCTACGACGCGTTGGAAACCGCGGCGCACGTCGTGCGTTTCCGCGACCTGCTCGCGCACTGGGACAAGGTCATGCCCGGCGCCGTGCTCGTCGTTCGCTATGAGGAACTCGTGCGCGAACCCGAGCGCATCATGCGCCTCGTGCTCGAACATTGCGGCCTGCCGTTCGAGCCGGCCTGCGCCGACCTCGCGAGCAATGCCGCGCCGTCCGCCACGGCGAGCAGTTCGCAGGTGCGCCAGCCGCTGCACACGCGCTCGATCGGCGCGTGGAAGCGTTATGCCAAGCCGCTCGCCGCGGCCGAAGCCTTCCTGCGCGAGCGCCTGCCCGACAGCGAGTTCGCCGGCAGCGCCCACTGAGCGCTGCGGGCGCGGCCGCTTAAACCCTGACGCCCGCCGCGGCATCCAAGCTGGCAAGATGAACGCCTGCCTTGCCATGCCCTTGCCGATGCCCGCCGCACCACGCACCCAAGTCGCCGAGCCGGCCGACGCCGAACTCGTGCGTCGCGCCGCAGCGGGCGATGTGCGCGCGTTCGAGGCGCTGTACCGCAGCCACGCCGGCCGCGTGCATGGCGCCGTCTGGCGCCTGTCCGGCATGAACGAGGCGCGCGCCGAGGAACTCACGCAGGAAGCGTTCGTGCGGGCCTGGCAGAAACTGCCCGGCTTCCGCTTCGAGAGCGCGTTCTCGACCTGGCTGCATCGGCTCGCCGTCAACGTCGCACTCATGGACCTGCGCGGACGCGATCCCGAAGACAGCTTCGACGCGGAGACGCTCGAAGCGCTCGGCGGCACCGAGACGCCATTCTGCGCCGGCGAGCGCGCCGACCTCGAGCAAGCCGTTGCGAAACTGCCACCGCGTGCACGCGCCGTACTGGTGCTGCACGATGTCGAAGGCTGGAAACACGAGGAAATCGGTCGCGAACTCGGCATGGCGGTCGGCTCGTCGAAGGCGCAATTGCACCGCGCGCGCGGCTTGCTGCGCAAACAGCTCGGAGAACCCTCATGAACGATTTCGAGATCCAGCGCGACCTGCGCCGCATGAACGCACCGCGCGAACCGCAGCGCGACCTGTGGGCCGGCATCGCCACGCGCATCGAGGCGACGCCGATCGCGACGCGACCACCACGCTGGCGCAGGCCCGCGTTCGCCGCGGCGGCTGGTCTCCTGCTCGCCGCCGTCGGACTCGCGACGCTGCGCATGCAGGCGCCGCCTTCGCCATCCTTCGCCGTCGAAGACGCGCATGCGCTGCTGCGCACCGTGAAGACGCGCGCGCCAAACGACGACCCGCGCCTGCTCGCCGCGGCCATCGTGCTCGATTCGGCGCACGCCGAACTGCAGCAGGCGCTCGCGCAACACCCAGACAGCCCTTTCCTCGTCGACCTGCTCAACCGCACGCAGGCGCGGCGCGACAAGCTCGACCATTTCGGCGCAAGCGCCAGCTGATCCGCAGGGAGCCATCCGTCATGAAACCGCTTCTCTCCTCCGCCTTGTTCCTCGCCCTCGGCGCCGCCGGCGTCGCTTTCGCGCAGACGCCGATCCAGCAGACGATGTCCGCCGACGCGGACGCGCGCATCGACATCTCCAACGTCAAGGGCTCGATCACCGTCAGCGGCTGGGACGAGCAGAAGATCACCGTCACCGGCTCGCTCGGCAAGGGCGCCAAGGGACTCGCCATCGGCGGCGACACCAGGCACCTCACGGTCAAGGTCGAGCCGCCCGATCGCGGTTTCTTCAGCTGGAGCTCCGACACGCAGATGGGCGACACCACGCTCGAGATCAAGGTGCCGCGCGGCGCGGCGCTGAAGATCGAAGCGGTCAGCGCGGACGTCATCGTCGGCGGCGTCGACGGGGCGTCGCTCAACGTCGAAAGCGTCAGCGGCAAGCTGCGCCTGGACAGCGGCGCGAAGCAGCTGGAAATCGACAGCGTCAGCGGCAACGTCGACCTCACCGCGAAGTCGGACAAGGCGCACGTGGAAACCGTCTCGGGCAACATCCGCGCGCGCGGCCTCGGCGGCGAGGTGCGCCTGGAAACCGTGTCCGGCGATATCGATGCCGACAACGCGGGCTATCGCCTGCTCGATGCGGGCAGCGTGTCGGGCGATCTCAACCTGCGCGGCGCGCCCGCCGCCGACGCGAACATCGCCGTGAAGACGATGAGCGGCGACGTGCATCTGCGCCTGCCCGACTCGGCGCCCGCACGGCTGCGCGCCAAGACCTTCAGCGGCGACATCCGCAGCGATTTCGGCAAGGTCTTCGAACCCGACCACGGCCCCGGCGCGAACCTCGACGCGACGCTCGGCAGCGGCAGCGCGCAGGTCCAGATCGAAACCTTCAGCGGCGACATCGAGATCCGCAAGCCGTGAGGCACGGCGCGGCGCTTCAATGCGCGCCGCGCAAGGCGAGCACGTCGCCGAGCAGCGCCTGCGCGGTGACTTCGGCACCGGCGCCCGGCCCCTGGATGACGAGCGGCTGCTGGCGATAGCGCCGGGTGGTCAGTGCGAAGAGATTGTCGTTGCCGGCCAGGCGCGCCGTCGGATGCGACGGCGCAACGGCGACGAGGCCGACGCGGGCGCAGCCGTTTTCATCGAGCCGCGCGAGGAAGCGCAGCACGTTCCCATCGCGCACCGCGGCGGCGCGGAGCGCTTCCAGCGGCGCATCGAGTTCGGTTGCGCGCGCGAGGAATTCGGCGACGCCGACCTCGCGCAACGCGTCCGGCACGAGGCCTTCCACGAAGACCTCGTGCGCGTCGAGCGCATGTCCAGCCGCGCGCGCGAGGATGAGCAGCTTGCGTGCCACGTCCGCGCCGCCGAGGTCGACGCGCGGATCGGGTTCGGTATAGCCGCGCTCGCGCGCTTCGCGCAACAGGTCGGAAAACGGCCGTCGACCATCGAAATGATTGAACAGCCACGACAGCGAACCAGAGAACACGCCGTCGAGCGCGAGCAGCGGATCGCCGCACTGGCGCAGGCGCAGCAGCGTCGACAGCACCGGCAGGCCGGCACCAACCGTCGCCGCATCGCCATAGCGGCGCCGTGCCTGCCCGCTCGCGCGGCGCAGCCGGTTCCAGCCATCGAGCCGCTCGCCGATCGCGGCCTTGTTCGCGCTGACGACATGGCAGCCGCGCGCGAGCCAGTCGGCGTGGCGCGAGGCGACTTCCGTCGATGCGGTCGCGTCGACGATCACGCGCTCGGCGAGGCCGCTGTCGTCGAGCGCCGCGAACAGCGCGTCGTCATTGCGTGATTGCGGCGAACCGCCGAGCAGGCGCCGCGCCTGCGCGGGCACGATGCCGCGCGCGTTGGCGAATTGACGCGAGGAATCGGCAACCGCGACGAGATGCACGCCGTGCGCGGCTGGCGTCGCCAGTTGCGCGAGCAGCGTGCGACCCACGCCGCCCACGCCGAGCAGGACGAGCGCGATTCCGTCGCGCGCGAACGCGGATGCGGGCAGCGCGCTCATGCACGCGCCTGCGCGCGTTCGCCCACGCGCGACGCGCGTGCGAGGGCCGCTTCGAGGTCGCGGCAGAGGTCGTCGCCATCCTCGATGCCGACCGACACGCGCAGCAGGTTGTCGCCGATGCCGGCGACGCGACGCGCTTCCGGCGCCATCGATGCGTGCGTCATCGTCGCCGGATGCGCGATCAGGCTTTCCACGCCACCGAGCGACTCGGCGAGCGAGAAGAATTCCAGGCCATCGACGAGGGCTTCGACCGCGGCGATGCCGCCGGCGAGCTCGAAACTGAGCATTGCGCCGAAACCCGATTGCTGGCGCGCGGCGAGCGCGTGGCCCGGATGGCTCGCAAGCCCCGGCCAATACACGCGGGAAACCGCCGGATGCGCGTCGAGCAACGCCGCGGCGCGTTCGGCGTTCTCGCCGTGCGCGCGCAGGCGCGGGCCGAGCGTGCGCAGGCCGCGCAACGTGAGGAAGCTGTCGAACGGCGCGCCGGTGAGGCCGAGGCAATTGCCCCACCATTTGAGCTGCGCGGCGACGGCTTCGTCGCGCGCGACCACCGCACCGCCGACGACATCGCTGTGGCCGTTGATGTACTTCGTCGTCGAGTGCACGACGACATCGGCGCCGAGCGCGAGCGGCTGCTGCAGCGCCGGCGACAGGAACGTGTTGTCGACGACGACGAGCGCAGCGGCCGCATGCGCCGCCTGCGCGACGTGGCGCACGTCGGTGATGCGCAGCAGCGGATTGGAAGGTGTTTCTATCCAGACCAGCGCCGGCTTTTCCGCCAGCGCCGCAGCGAGCTTCACCGGATCGGTGAGGTCGACGAAGGCGACGCGGAAGCGTCCCTTCTTCGCCCATGCGTCGAGCAGGCGCCAGGTGCCGCCGTAGCAATCGTGCGCGGCAACGACGAGCCCGCCCTGTGGCACGAGTTCAAGCGCGAGCGCGACCGCGGCCATGCCGCTCGCGGTGACGACGGCGCCGGCGCCGCCTTCGAGATCGGCGAGCGCGTCGCAAAGCTGGTCGCGCGTCGGGTTGCCGCTGCGCGAATAGTCGTAGGCGCGCTTGCGGCCAAACCCCTCGAACGTGTAGTTCGTCGACAGGTGCAGCGGCGGCACGACGGCGCCGTGCTGCGTGTCGCTCTCGATGCCGGCGCGCACGGCGCGCGTCTGCGCGGCCCCGTTCATCGCGCACCTCCATCGAGTGCAAGCGCTTCGGCGAGGATCGCGCCGATCTGCGCGTCCTCCTTGAGGAAGCCGTCGTGGCCGTAGCGCGATTCGATGACATGCAGCGCGGCCGAAGAACCGCAGCGGCGTTGCAGCTCGCACAGGTCGGCGAGCGGCACGACGCGGTCCGAGGCGATGCCGACCAGCGTCGTCGGCACGCCGATGCGTTCGGGCGCGACCGCGTGCAGGTCGATGGATTCCGACAGGGCGAGGTAGCGCTCGCCGTCGAAACGTTCGACGAAGCGCGCGCCGGCCGCGCACAACCACGATTCCTCGGCGAAGTGGAAGCGGCCGTCGGCATGCACGGGCTCGCCGCTGCATCGTTCGGCGAACTCGCGCTCTCCGCGATAGGTCGTCATGGCGAGGCGCCGCGCGAGCGCGAGCCCCGCGCCGGCATCGCCGCCACGCGCGCCGAGACGCACGATCTCGCGCTGGATATTGCGCACCGCGATGCTCAGAGGATGCGCGCGATGCGCGCCGGCGATTGCGACGAGTCGTTCGAGCCGCTGCGGATGCGCCGCCGCGAACACCAGCCCGACCATCGCGCCATAGGAAGCGCCGACGAAGGCATGGACGCGCGCGATGCCAAGCGTGTCGAGCAACGCGGCGAGCGCGGCAGCTTGGTCGCGCGTGTCGACGGCGAGCGCATCGCCGAGACCGCGACGCTCGAGCCAGTCGATCGAAAGCACGCGGCAACGGCGTGTGTCGATAACCCGGCCGTCGCCGGCGACGCCGCGCCACCAGCCTTCGTCGTTGCCGCTTGGCAACGCGTTGCGATCCGCGGAAATGCCGCCCTGCACGACGACGACGGGCGTCCCGGCGGCCCCGTCGAGGCGCCACCGCACGCGCACATCGCGCGCGGTGTCGGCATATTTCGGTGTGAGACGCACCAGCGATTCGCCGCTGCGGCGCTCGTGCGCTGAAAGCGAATCCACACTGCCGGGATCGAACCCATCGGCAAGAACAGCGCTCGCGGCAAGGTCAAGCGCACGGGTTTGCAAGGTCATCGCACGTCTCCGGTCGGGCCCATCGGCCGCGGCCCGGATACGCGCCACGCGGTCGCGACGCATCGAAGCGTCGCGACGTTGCGGCTCATCTCTCGGCTGGACGCAAGCGTCCCCGCGGGATTTGGCACCTGGCGGAAATCCGCTGGTTGCCCCGGCTTCAAAGGGCCTGTCCCTCCGCCGGTCTCGATGAGCGAAGGCGGCAATCTAGCCGCAGACGCGGCTAATGTCAATGGACGTTTAGACGTCTATATGTCTTGTTGTCAGACCCTCGCGGAATCGTCGAAGCAAGCCCTCAAAAAGCGCAATTTGCGTGCGCTCCAACCGCTTCTAGACCTGCGAGAATGGCGGCCCGTCCGCTTTCGGCCAACGCCGGTTTCGAGAGGCAATGAGCAGACCGCAGAAGGAAACCGTCGGCGCCGCCTACGACCCCGCGCTCATGCTGCGCGCCCGCGAACGGAGCTGGACCGCGCTCGAGCGCATCCGCGGCTTCATGCGCCCGGGCATCGGCGAGGAAGAAGCCAGGACCAGGGCCGCAGACGTCTTCCGCGAACTCGGCATGCAGCGCCTGTGGCACCCGGTCTGTATCCGCATCGGCGCCAACACGCTCAAGACGTTTCGCCAGGCTTCCGATCCCGCCGTGCGGCTCGGCGAGGACGACATCTATTTCATCGATCTCGGACTCGTCTTCGACGGCCACGAGGGCGATGTCGGCGACACCTTCGTCGTCGGCGACGCGCCGCAGCGGCAGGCCTGCGCGGACGCCGCGCGCGTACTGTTCCGCGAGGTCGCTGACGAATGGCGCACCAACGGCACGAATGGCCGCGGGCTTTACGCGTTCGCCGCGCAGCGTGCCGAAGCGATGGGCTGGCGGCTCAACCACGACATCAAGGGCCACCGCCTCGGCGATTTTCCGCACGCGGTGCACCGCGGCGGCGATCTCGGCGATTACCCGTCGACGCCGGCGCCCGGCCTGTGGGTGCTCGAAATCCAGATCGCGCATCCGAGCGAGCCGTTCGGTGCGTTCTACGAGGACTTGCTGCTCGATCCGCCGCCCGCCGGCTGAGCCGCGGCCATTCCGCGCTAAAATGGCGGGTTCGCCTCCCGCACGCTTCCGCCCGCATGTCCGACCAAGCCGCCGAAACCCGCCGCCGCCGCACGTTCGCGATCATTTCGCATCCCGACGCCGGCAAGACCACGCTCACGGAAAAGCTGCTGCTGTTCGGCGGCGCGATCCAGATGGCCGGCTCGGTGAAGGGCCGCAAGGCCGCGCGCCATGCGACGTCGGACTGGATGGCGCTCGAGAAGGAGCGCGGCATTTCAGTGACCTCGTCGGTGATGCAGTTCCCGTACGAAGGCAAGATCGTCAACCTGCTCGACACGCCCGGCCACGCCGACTTCGGCGAGGATACCTATCGCGTGCTCACCGCGGTCGACTCGGCGCTCATGGTCATCGACTGCGCGAAGGGCGTCGAGGAACGCACGATCAAGCTCATGGAAGTGTGCCGCCTGCGCGACACGCCGATCATGACCTTCATCAACAAGCTCGACCGCGAAGGCCGCGCGCCGATCGACCTGCTCGACGAAGTCGAATCGGTACTGAAGATTCCGTGCACGCCGGTGACCTGGCCGATCGGCATGGGCTCGCGCCTTAAGGGCGTCTACCACTTGCTGCTCGACGAAGTGCATTTGTTCGAGCCGGGCCGCAATTTCACGCGGCAGGATTCGACGATCTTCAAGGGCCTCGATGATCCGCAGCTTGAGCAACGCATCGGCGCGGACGCGCTCGCCGAACTGCGCGACGAGCTCGAACTCGTGCGCGGCGCATCGCATGCGTTCGACGCGGAAGAATACCTGGCCGGCCGCCTCACGCCCGTTTTCTTCGGTTCGGCGGTCAACAACTTCGGCGTGCAGCTGCTGCTCGATTTCTTCGTCGAACACGCGCCGGGACCGCAGCCGCGCGCGACGACCACACGCGCGATCGAGCCGCTCGAGGAAACCTTCAGCGGCTTCGTGTTCAAGATCCAGGCGAACATGGATCCCGCGCATCGCGACCGCGTCGCCTTCCTTCGCGTGTGCTCGGGCCGCTACGATGCCGGCATGACGATGCTGCACGTGCGCAGCGGCAAGGACATGCGCATCGCCAACGCACTGACGTTCATGGCGTCGGACCGCGAGATCGTGGCGACCGCGTATCCGGGCGACGTGATCGGCCTGCACAACCACGGCACGATCTCGATCGGCGACACGTTCACCGACGGCGAGGCGCTTTCGTTCACCGGCATCCCGAACTTCGCGCCGGAACTGTTCCGCCGCGCGCGGCTCAAGGATCCGCTCAAGATGAAGGCGCTGACCAAGGGCCTGGCGCAGTTGTCGGAGGAAGGCGCGACGCAGTTCTTCCGCCCGCTGATGTCCAACGACCTCATTCTCGGCGCGGTCGGTGTGCTGCAGTTCGACGTCGTCGCCTACCGGCTCAAGGACGAATACGGCGTGGAAGCCACGTTCGAGAACGTCGGCGTCGTCACCGCACGCTGGGTGCACTGCGACGATGCGAAGAAGCTCGAGGAATTCCGCGAGAAGAACGCGATGAACCTCGCCATCGATGCGGCCGGCGAACTCGTCTATCTCGCGCCGACCCGCGTGAACCTGCAACTTGCGCAGGAGCGCTCGCCCGGCGTCACGTTCGCCGCCACGCGCGAGCACGCGCATGCGGTCGATGCCGGGAATTGATCGGCATCAGCCGCGCGCGCCGCGTATTTTTTGCGACTCCAGGCAGCCTCGCGATCAACCACCGCGCGACACGCCGATCCATCGCGCAAGGTGATGATGGCCGAAAACGGCCAGCAAACCGTCGCACTGTTGCGTATACCGACAAGCGCGCCGTCCTGGCGCGCTCGCTCGCGCGAGCTTCAATGACTCTCACAGACGAGGCGCCGCTTTGGAAACCTTGATTCGATGCATTTTCTGGTGTGCTGCGCTTTCGACGCCGGCCGCCTTCGCCGACGCGCCAGCCGTCAACGCCCCATCCGCGGCAAAGACACCTCATTGCAGCGATGCGGGATACCACCAGATGGATTTCTGGATTGGCGACTGGGACGTCTTCGACACCGAAGCACGCGACGGCCCCGTGCAGGCGCGAGCGCGCGTCGAACGCATCGTCGGAGGCTGTGCCATCCACGAACTGTACGAGCAGGCCGATGGACTCGTCGGCGACAGCATTCTCGGCTACGACGCGGTCCGCAAGCAGTGGCAGCAGACCTGGGTCACCAATCGTGGTTCGCTCATGGTGATCGTGGGCGACTTCAAGGACGGCGCGATGGTCCTCGAAGGAGAAGCGCATCTCGAGGACGGCCGCTCGGTCCGGCAGCGCATCACCTGGACGCGGCAGGATTCGACGGTCCGCGAGTCGGCCGTCTTGTCACGCGATCTCGGCAAGACCTGGACGCCCGCGTTCGACGTCGTGTTCGTGCGGCACGCCGAACACTGAGGCGCGCCGACGCGATCATTGTGCAGGCCCAGGCTGGGTCGCCATGGCGGCTTCCATTTCGACCATCAATTGACGCAGCTCGCGGTCGTGCGGTGCCTGGCGCACCGCGTCTCGAACAACTGCAAGATAGCTCTGCGCAAAGTCGAACCAGTGGATTTCGCGTTCGCGACGATGGGCTTCGATGGAATGCATGACGCTCTCTCCGTTTCATCCGCGAACCTGGATGGCCGCGCATGGACGGAGACTAGAGCCGGGCTGCCGCCTTTCTCTGCCGCGTATTCCACGCGCGACTGGTGACGCAGCTCACATTCCGGGTGGAGACGACCGGATGGCGACCGAAAAAAAGCCCGGTCGAACCGGGCTTTTTGTCTGGATGGCTTGGACGCTCAGCTGCCGCCTTCGGAAAAGTCGCTGCGGAAGACTTCGTCCGGACGCGCCGAGGCGATGTGGCGCGCGCCTTCATCGCTCGACGAGAAGATTTCGTCACGGGTCGTGAAGATGCGATCGTGCTGCGCGACCGACTGCGTCGAGGCGACGACGTCGTTCCATGTACCGTTCCGATGCGACGCGCCGCGCTCGTGGAAGGCGAATACGGCAACGACCAGCGTCATGCAGGCAGCGAGCGGCGCGGCCCAGCGCACGCGCGAGGCATGGCCGTGGCGGCGTTCGCGTTGCGCGCGCGCCGGCATCGCGGTGCGCGCGCGGCGCACGTCGGCGGCCAGCGTTTCCGAATCCGCCTGCAACGCGCCGAGCATGCGCGCGAGATCGGCGTGGGCGGCCGAACCGGCGAGCGCTTGGACGGCGGCCGTGCGCCTGGCGGCGTCGGCGGGACGGCCTTGCAGCGCGGCGAGCAGCGCGTCGGCGTCGACGTCGCGGATGGCGGCGTCGGTGGTCATGCGGCGATGGAGGCTGGACAGTGACGTCGTGTTCATGGCATTCGTCTTCGAAATCAATCTTTCAAAACCGGCGATCGTCGGGATCGTCTAATCCTCGAAATCGCCGAGACCCACATCACGCAGGCGCTGCTTGAGTTCTTCCAGCCCGCGCGACACCAGTTTCCTGGCCGCCTCGGCCGACGGGATGCCGGCGAGATCGGCGATTTCCTGCAGTGAAAAGCCCTGCAGGTGCAAAGCGATCGGCAACCGGCGACGCTCGGGAATCTCGTCTAGGCACCGCTTGAGACCGTGCATCCGTTCCAAGTCGCCGGCGCGCCGATCCGGCGCAACCTGCGCCACGTCCAGATCGATCGCTCCTTCGTCTTCCTCCTCCGGCAGCGGCTCCGCCGCCCGGACCTGGGCCCGTCGCAGGGCATCGATCACGGTGCTCGCAACGACCCGCTGCACATAAGACGCATGAAAGGCGCCGGACCGGTCACGCTCAAGCGCATGCCACAGGCGGATGCGGACTTCCTGCTCGACATCGGCCGGGTCGATGCCGTGCTTGTCGAGGCCGTAGGTCGACAGCAGCGCCCGCACGCGGGCGCCATAGGCGGCCAACAGCTCTTCGAGGCGGGCATGGATCGGATCGGAGGGGTTGGGCATGACGGACGTGGACGAGCGGCCGGCTATGCTCCCCGACGGGGCGCGCTGGCGCAACCGGAGCGCGACCGAGCGCGGAGCGAAAAATTGCCGGAAGCCATTTTTGACATCGCGCAAACGATGGCCCGAGGGTTGCCTGACGGGGCACACGATATCTCTTCACAGGGATCGTTGATAACTGGGATATCGTGGGCAACCAAGGGAAGAAACGGGAACGAAAATTGAAAACCCGTTTCGTGGTGCAAAAAACGGCGCTGAGCACCTGTTGCTACTGGTTAGCGCGGATGCCGTTGTCGGTGAAGACCGTCACGAGGTAGCGCAGGAACGCCGGAACATCGGCCTCGTTGGCCGGCACGTCGCTCCCCTCGATGCAGACCTCGGCGAGGTGGTTATCTGGCGGCGTGCGTACCAGGCAGGTCACCGCTTTGACGCCCTCGAACGGGCGCACCAGATTGATGGAAACAATCGGGTTTCGATCTCCGTCGAGGGCGTCAGCAGCGGCGCCCAGGAACGCTGGGATGTCAGACAGGCTCTCTGGAGAAGCGACGCCGGACAGTCGAACGTTGAGTAACGACCCGCCGCGGCGGAGTTGCACGTTAAAAGTGCAAATGCGCCGAGTCGGCACATTGAGCAGCTCCTTTGACGGGTCGATTTGGAGAGGACGCAGAACTGGGGCCAGTGGCGAACTCATGAGGGCGCCCTTGCGCTCGTTGTGCAGGACGGTCTCGACGCCGGGGTTACTGCCCGACGGCTCGATCGGAGAGGCTGGAAGCGGCATCCAATGAGTGGGGACGTCATCCACGAACGAACCTGGCTTGAGGGGGCCGTCACGGCCATAGTCCCTCCACCAAGCTCCACGCTCAAACCAGCAATCGGTCTCTCGCGCCCCCGCGTTTCTCGGCCCGGCCACCCAGAGATCAACAAGCGTTCCGTCTGTCGGGGCCGTCGCGATCGGACGCCACATCGTGCCCGGCGGCTGGATCGGACCGATGACCTTGATGCGCTCGACGTAGTCGACGTCGACCTCCAGCGCGCTGCCGTCCTCGAATCGGATGCGCAACACGTCAAGGCGAAAATGGGGTTCGTTCTCTTCCCATTCGACGGCTGCGACCGTTCGGCCAGCGCATTGCGTACTGACCGCCGTAATCTCGCTGGTCTTCATCATTCCTCCGGGAACAGCGCGCCCTGGCGCTCGTTTAGAGTTGTGTCTTCAGCTTCGTCAAAACGGCAATCGCTAGTGCGACCGCTTCCTCCGTCTGATCAGATCGCAGCGCGGCTTCAAACACGTTGGCGATACGATTTGCGAAGGACAGCCTGTCGAAAGTGAAGCTGTCCGCAGGTTGCAGCGTGTCGATCGTCTGAATTACGAGCCGCAGGACTTGTTCTGTAGCCATTAGTTTTCTTCCTCCGGGAACAGCGCGCCCTGGCGCTCGTTGTACAGGGCGGTCTCGACGATCTTGACACGCTTGTAGGCGGTCGGCACGGAGACCTCGAACTTCTTCGCGGTGGCGCCGATGTCACGGCCGTTGAGGCAGTACCACTCGAACATTTCCTGGTCGCGCTCGGAGATCCGCAGCGCGAGGCCGATCGGCACGTAGATGAGCTGGCCGCGAAACTCCTCGCACGCCTTCTGCGCCGTGGCCAGGCCGAACTCGGCCGCTCGATCCGCGGGCACGCCCAAGACGGTCTGCACCTCCCGCCCGACGATGTCGGCAAGGTCGCGCATGAACGTGGCGACGCGGTCGAGGTTGGCGCTCACGAGCCAGGCTTCTCCACGCGCGCGAGCCAGCGCTTGAGCTGCTCGATGACGTCGTGCGCCTGGGCGCGGTTGAGGTGCTGTGGCGCCAGCTCGTCCGGCGCGGGGATGGCCACGCTGGCGTGCTGCGCGATGTAGCGGCGCAGGGCGCGGTCGGACGCGTCGCGCACGGCGCCGGCGTTGGCCAGCTGCGTCCATAGCCAGCGGATCAGCGCGGCCGGCGTGCCCCGCTGGTAGTGGTTACCGGCGCGGCGCGGCGGCGACGTGTCGATCCAGCCTACGGCACGCAGATGCTTGAGCACGGCTTCTCGGCCGGCGGCGTCGAGCTGCGCGGCCGAACGCACGCGGGCGATCGACCACAGCATGTCGCGATAGGCCGAGTCGTCGCCGGGCTGGATCAAGCGGCGATCGGTGGCGCCGATGTGGATCTTCGCCAGCTCGATGGAGCGAGCCGATTTCGGCGCGCGCGGTGCGGGGCGCATCAGCGCGCCTCCGGCATCGCGTTGTGCTCGACGCCATCGAGCGTGCGGCCGGCGAGCTTCTTGCCGGTGCGACGCACCGTGGCGCCATCATCGAACTGGTGGTGCCGGCCGGGGCCTTCGACCTCGGACACGGAAACGAACTCGCCCCACTGCTTGAAGAAGAACGGCACGCCGGAATCGGCGCATTGATCGCGCAGCGAGCGAGCCCAGTCCGGATGCATCGGGCGTGCGTGTGGGCCGCTCTCGCCGCCGGCAATGACCCAGTCAATCCTTGTGCCTTTCCAATCGCAGTCGGGAATGGCACGCGTGCCGGAAAGCGGGTAGACCTCCGCGCCAACGCTGTCTTCGTCGAAGTCGAGCACGCCGAGCTTCCAGAGGCGCAGATCGCCGAGCAGCGGCTCGCACGACAGGAAACGCACCGCTGCCGGCGTCCGCAGTAGATACGGGATGCGCTCGTCCGCAGTCGCCTGGTTCTCCACGCTCACGCCAAGCCAGACGTTCGGCAACGGCCAGCGCGAGCCATCGCTTGGGGCGTGCCGCCCCGCGAGCTTTGGCAACAGGTCGGCCATCCGCTGCGGCCGCTTCGTCAGCACCTGGAAGGTATGCTGGGGCGCCATCGACATGATGCCGAACACCTCGTCGATCCACTTATACGGCACGTTCTCGTGGAACAGGTCGCCGTGCGCGCAAACGAAAATGCGCCGCGGCCGCGACCAGCGCAGCGGCTGTTCGAGCCATTGCCGGTTGAAGCGCACCTGGCCGTTCCACACGGGGCCGGCTGCAGTGTCGACGGTCAGGCCCGCGCGCGACGGCTCGTTGCGCATGCGCGTGCCGGCGAGCTTCATCGCGTAGCAGTGCTTGCAGCCGGCCGACACGACCGAGCAGCCAGTAATCGGGTTCCAGGTCGCGTCGGTCCATTCGATCTTCGTGCCGTCGCTCATGTGGTCAATTCCTTGTAGAGGCACTCCACGCGATAGGCGTTGCGGGTGCTGATCCGATCGCCGAACTGCAGGTAGGGCCGCGTGTAGCCCAGGCGCCTGGCGATGAATGCCTCGGTGTAGCCTTCGTCGTACAGCCGGGCGAGCAGCCTCTTCGTGCGCGCGGAAGAACGAATCGCGGCATCGGCGGCGCAGTCGAGGTTGACCTGCAGAATCAAGCGCTCGGTGCGCGCGCGAATGCGCGTGCGGCGGCCAGCGCGGATCTCGGTCAGGATGCAATCGGCAACATCCGTGGCCGCGTGAACAGCACGCCGCCCCACGCCAAGGCCGGCCAGCTTGTGCAGATGCGCGCGAGCGCGAGCGGCCGGCACGAAACCGTTCCAGTCGCCCGCTGCGCGTGCCTTGCGCCGCTCATTTTCATAGCGGCTATTCGCCTTGCGGCAATCGGTGCAGCGGCATCCGGCGATGTAGCGAAGCCGATCGCCGTGCGGGCGATTGGCGGCAAGCTCGCTGACCGGCCGGAGACCGCGCTCTGCCAACGCTTGGCTCGGCAGCTTCGGCGCCGCCATGAATCCGGCCGGGCCAATCATCACTCCACCTCGCGCTTTTTGCCGCAGAACGGGCAGTAATTGGCCACCACCACGGGCGCCTTCTTTACCGCGTTCCGTGGTGCGTCCGACAAGGGTTCAACGGCGATGCGAAGCCGAGCGATGAGCGCTTTGTCCGTAACTTGAATCGCGTGCGCCAAGCGGATGTTGTGCGGTCGAAGATGGCTGTCCATCCTTGCTTCACAATCGCAGGACATCAGCGGCCTCCTTCGTTGGGCGCGCGGAACGCGCCGCGCTCATTGAGATAGCGCCGCGTGCCGTCTTCATCGACCACGGCCAGATTCAAGCCGCCCGCCGCGCGCGACAGCGCGGCAGCGGCATCCTCGACTTCGTGCGTGCGCTCGGCGTCGAACTCGACAACCGTCTTCCACGCGCCATTCGCATTGATCTGCAACTTCATCGCCTGCTCCTGTGGGGGCTTGGGGTTACGTCAACGCTTCCAACTCGGCATCGCCGACGAGCGCGTCGATCAGCTTGTCGATCTCGCCGTCCGCGGCCTTGATGACGACGGCGTCGACGTCGTCGGTGAGCGTCACGCCGACGCGCTTGAGGTCTTTCGCCGACAGGTTCGCGAGCGCCGCCTTGATCGGCACTTCGGTGGATTTGATGTAGGTGTCGGCGTCGTCGCCGAGCACGCGGCGCAGCGCCGCGACGCAGGCTTCGGCGTCGGAGATTTCCAGCTTCCCTTTTTGCTTCATCCAGCCGACGCGGATGCCGTGCAGCACGCGCGTCTTCGGCTTCTCGAACAGCACAGCGCTGGCTTCCAGCGACGCACGCAGCTCGCCGTGCGCGTCCTGCACGCGCGCCAGCGCGTTCTTGATGCCCTGCAGGCGGCGCCGCTTCGCGGCTTCCTGTTCCTCGCGCAGGGCGTTGAGGCGCTCGGCCAGCTCGGCGCGCGCGCCGGCGAAGACCTTCGCCTGGGATTCGATCGTTTCCATCGTGATGGTGTTGGACATGGTGGTTCCTGTGACTGGGCGGATTGCCTGCGGGGGCGTCGGGAAATCCGTCAGGTCGGGATGCGTATCTGGCCGAAGAGGTCGGGCACCGAGACGCGCTTCATCGCGGCCATCTGCTGCGCGGTGCTGACCAGGCGATGGCGCAAGAACGCGAGCGTGTCGGCGAGTTCCTCCGGCGTTTCCGCGAGGAAATAGCCACTCGCCGGATGCGCGCACACGTGATGCCCTTCCATGCGCAGCTCGACCACCAGCCTGCGCACCAGGCGTTCGTCGCCGCGCGTCGGCTCAAAGCCGAGCGCCTCGCGCGTGAGCGCGGTCACCGTGACGCCGCGCGCGCGGCCGATGTGGTTGCGCAGCGCCACCAGCAGCGCGTCGCGCGTGATCCGGTCATCCATCGAGAGCCTCCGGGCCAATGCCGTGTTGGCGCAGCTGTTCGATCGCCGCGTCGCGCGGGATCAGGCCGAGCTGCACGTCGCCGCGCATGCGCGAGATCAGGTTCATGCGGGCGACGCGCTCGTCGCCCTGATTCGTGCGCTCGCCGCGTCGGCGCGTTTCCTCGACGGCGCGCTCTTCCTGCGCACCGGCCTTGTCGGCCAGCGAAAAGACGATCTCCAGCAGATAGCCGTGCGTCTTCAGCGGCAGGTCGAGCTTGTTCGCGTCGCGCTGCTCGACCATGCGTTCGAGCGCCTGCTGCCAGAGCGCGTGCGGGCAGCGACGCGTCAAACCGTTGCGAACAACGATCCCCTCGTCGAGCATCGGTTTCAGCTCGGACAACAGGTTTTCCACGCGGGCAAACGCGAGCGCGCGGCCCTTGGCGCGGAACATGCCCAGGTACGGCACCAGCAGTCCGCCGAGCGCCGGCACGCCGAGCGCGGTCACCAGCGCCGAGCGCGCGGCGTCCACCGCTAGCGCGGCCTCCAGCGAGAACGAGGCGTTACAGGCTGGACACTTGAGCTGCATGCCGCTGCTCCTGCTCCGCGTTGTCCAGGATCGCCTGCAGCTTCGTCAGCACGTCTTCCGCGCGCTCGCGCGCCGCCTTCGCGGCAACGCGCTCACTGATCGCGTCGCGGCGTTCGTTGTAGGCGTCGCGCAGCTGCTGCGTGGCGAGCACCGATGCCGCCAGCTGATAGCCGACGAACACGGCCATGAGCAGCACCAGCACCAGCCATGCCGCGGACATCTTCGAGATCGAAACGACAACGGGGATCTTCACGGCGGCTCCTAGGCGTGATGGTGGCGACGGAACAACGACGGCCGGCGGTACGGGCGCGGCGAGGTGTGATGCAGCGGGTCGATGAGGCGATCGCCGTGCATCGCCGCGTCCGGCAGATCGCTTTCGAGCCTTCCCTGCAGGTGGCGCACCTCGCGGTGTTGCGAGATGCGCCGCTCGCGCAGCGCCGGCGACAGCGTGAGGAACTGCTCCAGCGACATGACCTCGGCCAGGCGCGCGTCGATGAAGCGGTCTGCCCAGTAGTCGAGCGTCTCGTCGGCGAGCCTCATGACGGCTGCTCCGGCAGGCGAAAGCGCACCGGGCCCGGCTCGACCGTGACCACGCGCACCACCTTGCCCTTGCGCGCGTAGCGGCACAGCACGCTGCGCACCTCGAACGCCTCGGCGTCGATTACATCGGCGACTTCCCTGGCCGAGAACGCGCGCTTCGGATCACTCGCGAGCACGTCGCGCGAGCGCGACCACAGGCCGCCCCGCATCGGGCGGTTCACGGCTGCACCGCCTGGTCGTCGACCTGCGCGGGCTTGAGCCATTGGTCAGGCAGGCACGAAAGGCCACCGCGGTAGCCCAGGTCGTAGAGCCAGCACGTCGCGCCTTCCGTCTCGTCGTGGAAGCGCGTGGTGCCCAATGGAAGCTCGCTCGGCACCGGCACCGGCGCCGCCTCGGCCTCGCGAACCGTCATGCCGCGATCGCCGGTGCCGCGGCCGATCGCGAACACAAGCGGCTGCGCAATGAGCAGCGCGACGACGACCATGCGCAGGTGCTTGCGCGCGGCCGCATTTGCGGCGAGGGCGCGACGCAGGGTTTCGACCTTGGTCGCGTACGGCCTTATCGCCTCGTTGATGTCGCGGGCGCTGAACGTCCTGTGGAACGGATAGGGTTCGGCGCTCATGGCGCGCACCCGGCGAACGCCAGCTGCATCGGCTGCTGCGCGGTGATGCGCACGCGCGTGAGCTGGCAGTCGTGCCAGTACGTGCCGTTGATCACGACCGTCCAGTTCTCGCCGAACGTTGCCGGCAACGCGCCGCGCGCAAACGATGTCGGAACCGGCGTGGACGTGTAGCCGAGCGATCCGAAATCCACGCGTGCGAGCGAGCCGTCGCCGCTGGTCTGGCGAAGGGTCACGCCCTCGTACACGTCGGTGCGGTCGGGGAACGAAAGGGTCAGCGTGTCGGCGAGCGCGGGCTGCGCGAGCGCGGTGACCAGGGCAAGAGCGAGCAGCGAACGATGGTTCATGTCATTCCTCCAGCGATTGTTTGAGCGCCTGGATCAGCGCGGTGATTTGCTTGCGGTCGAGCGCGCACAGGCCCGCGTCCACTTCGCTGCCGTGGCGCGGCGGCGTGACGGCGGCAGTGCGGAAGAACCGGTCGTGCGCGAGGGTGAAACAGCGCGTGTCGAGGTCGTTGTCGCGCATGAGGATTCGCGCGTACTGCCGCTGGTGCGGCGTCGCCGGGAAGCTGCCCACTGGCCGCTGCGCGAAAGGGATTTTCTCGGGCGTCATGCGCGCAGCTCCGGTGGCAGCGTGGCCGTGATCAGCGCGCGCGCCTGCGTCAGCTCGCGCATCGACATGTCGATGGCATCAAGGGCGTCGATGCGGTCTTCGCGCGCAATGTCGCGACGGGCGGTGCTGTTCCAGGAGGCAGCCTTGCGCAGCTGCGCGGCCACGACCTTCTTCGTTTCGGCCTTGTCCATCACAGCCTCCCGATCAGCTGCGCGTTGACTTTCGGCAGGCCCAGTTCCACAGCCGTGTTCATCGCCTTGGCGACCAGGTTCTGCACGACGAGCGGATACAGGTGCGACTCGGACTCGCCGTTCAATCGACGACGCGTGAGCCGCGCGCGGATCGCATCGAACGCATCCGCCTCGAAGATGTCGCCGAGCGCGGCGCCCACGCGCTTGAACTTGAGCGCCAGGTATTCCTCGAGATTGCCGTTGAGGCTCTTGAGCTTGGCGATCTCGCAGCGGCGGATGAACTCGCGCAGTTCCGGGTTCTTCTGCTCGTTGAGCAGTTCGAGCAGTTCGGGCTGCGCGATGAGCACGATGCCGAGCAGCTTGCGGAAGCCGTCTTCCAGCTCCCAAAACCGCTTCAGGTATTTCAGCATCGGCGTCGTGAGGTCGTGCGCCTCCTCGATGATCAGCACGTGCAGGTTGCTCGCCGCCGCGCTCGCGGTGAGGATGCGTTCCACCTGTCGGCCCTTGGCCTCCAGCGACTGCCTGGGCTGCTCGGTCGACAAGTCGTAGATGATCGCGTCGCAGATGTGCGCGGTCGTCAGCCGCTTCTTGTCCACCGTCTTCGGCTGGATGACGGTGATCTTGTCGCCGTCGCGCCGAATGCGCTCGATGAGGTCGCGGCGCAGCGTGCTCTTGCCCGCGCCGGATTCGCCCACCACCGCGAGCAGGCCGCTGTGCTTGGCGGAGTAGTACATGCTCTCGCGCACGTAGCGCTGATCCTTGCTCACGTACACGTCGGCGGCGGAACGCACGTCGTCGATGAACGGGTGCGCGGCCAGGTGAAAGTGCTCGCGGGCGGCGGGTGATAGCATGGTCTTCTCCGGTAGGTTGAAAGGCGGCTCGATCGGGTCTGGATTGGCGTCTGTCCCGACGTCTGCTTGTTGGCTGGAGGCGGCTTGGGTTTCGGCGTCGGCATCGACGTCGTATTCCCAGGCTTGCTCGATCTCCTCTTCGGGAATGCCGCGTGCGCGCAGCAGCTCCGCGACCGTGAGGACGATCTGCTGCCTGGCGATCTGGATCGGCCACTTCCGCAGGCTGAGCAGCTGCGAGAACGTCGTCGCCGAAATGTGCTCACCCGCGCGGCGACCGAACGCGTAGCGAATGCGCGAATACACGTCCAGGTGAGCGATGCGATGCCGCTGCAGCGTCTCGCGCAGCCGGTACGGCCGGGCCGCTTGGCTTTTGAGTTCGACGATCATCGTCAGTGCTCGCTCACCGTGAGCTGCCACGGCGCGATCGAATGCACGCGCTGCACTTCGATGTCGCGCGGCAGGCCGAAGAACTCGCCGATCAAACCTTCGTGCGGGTTGCAGCACACGACGGACACCCAAATGCGTGCGTTGTCGCTCACGGGCGCGCCGTGGTTGTGCATGAGGGCCAGCGCGGCGCTCGTCGCGATCGCGGGGATGCCGTCCGCGGCTTTCGTAACGCGGAACAAGCCGCCCGGCACCATTTGGAACAGGCGCAGGTTCTGGCGCTGAATGATCGGCGTGACGACGGCTTGGATTTGGGTATGCATGGGGCACTCTCCTGTGGGGGTGTTGGAGTGCGGCGCGTTTTCGGCAGCGCCGCTTCAGCCGTGGGAAAGGGGTTGGCGTTGCCGGAAGGCGACCGGCTCGACGGGTTCGACGAACGTGATCGGCGCATCGGGATCGATGCTCACGATCATTCCGGTCTTGAAGTAACCGGGTTCGTTCGATCCAATGCGGCAAGCAATAACGACCGCGCGAACACGGAGCTTGTGGCGAACGTCGCCGTCGCGATCGATCGCCGCGAACACGCACTCCTGCAAACCGGATGCGTGCGAAACGAAGAGATCGCCGAGCTTCGCCTCGAAGGCGATGTTCGGTTCGGCGATGGAAACAGTGGCACGCATGGAAAACCTCACTTCACCGCGACCAGGCGCGGCGGTTCTTGGAATGCCGGCGACGCGCCGGCGGCGGGGAGCTGCTCGATGCGCGCGACGAGCGCGTCGAGTTCTTCGTGGGGCACGCCATCGGGGAACCAAACGAGAACGGCTTCGGCCTCGCGCCGGTCGAGCGAGCGGCCGAGCCGCGCGCGCAGCTCGAACAGCGCCTCGACCTGGTCGAGCGGTTTCATTTCCACGTAGGCCGGATTCGGCACGTGCAGTTCGGTGCCGCGGCGCTGCATGTATGTCGGCGTCTGCGCCGCCTTCTCGCGCACGTCCGCGAACGGGTCGATCTCGCCGTCGAAGGCGATCGCGCCCTTCGTCTTCTTCGCGACAGCATCGAGCGTGTCGCGCTCGCCGTAGGCGAGTTCGTTGGCGTCCTTGCGTGCGGTGTCCACGTCGGTGTCGGCCTGCGCGGCGTAGCGCTCGCCGAACACCGGCGCGTCCATGAAGAAGCCGGCGGCGTCGGTCGCGATCGGCTCGCACTCCCAGTAGCGGTCGGCGCCGTCCTCTTCTTTCGTGACGACGAAGATCGACGGTGCGTTGTACGGGTTGACGATCACGTCCACCTTTTCGCCGACGCGCACGTTCGGCACGTGCGCCACGCTGTACGTCGCGCGCTCGTGTCCGCGCGGGCGGAAGGTCACCGTGAGGTTGCCGATGATCGTGCGCGGCTCTGGCTTGCTGTGCATGAGCACCGAGCAGGTCTCCACGGGCGGGCACAGGCGCAGCTGATCCGCGCGAATCGTCTGCCACACCGCGTCGCGCGCATGGCCGTGCCGACGGTGGACCGCTGCGCCGTTGAACGCGCGCAGCCAGGTGTCCAGGTGCGCATTGAGCTGCTCCACGCTGTCGATGCGCGTGAACGTGAGCCGGCCTTCGAACTTGCGTTCGATCACGTTGTGGATGGATTCGATCTGCCCCTTCGCGCGCGGATTGCCGGGCACGTGCGCCCAGTGGCGAATGCCGAGTTGCGTCAGCAGGTTCTTGATGCCGTGGCTCTGGTTCGCGCTGCCCGCGTCCCACACCAGCATCCACGGCACGCCATGCATCACGCGGCCCTGCTGCGCGTGCATCGCGAACATCAGGAAATCGAACAGCGTGCGCTGGTCCTCGCCGGCCACGTGGTAGTAGCGGCCGATGGTGTCGCCGCTGTTGTGGTCTGTCAGCGCGTAGCGCAGCACCCGCTGGTTGCTGACGCGGGCCAGGTCGCGCGGCTTGCGCGCATTGAAGGTGCGCTCGTCCATCACCGCGGCGCGGCCGTTGCGCAGGTAGTACAGCACGCACAGCGAGGCATCCAGCTGCCACACGTGGTTCGGGTGCAGCGAGCGCATGCTCACGTGCGGCGTCGGCTGCGCGAGCTGCGCGGGGTGGCAACCCTCGCGCCGCATGATCCGCAGCATCGTCGTCGCGCTTACGCGCTCGGCGAGCAGGCCGTTCGCCTCGGCCACGTCGATCGCGTCGGCCACCGGCAGCAGCGCCTTGCCCGTCGTGCGGCGCGACGCCTGCAGGATCGCCGCGACCGCCTTCACACCGTCCTTGCCGACGCGCGTGTCGCCGCGGTCGCTGCGCAGCTTGCGGCCGCTCGAGTAACCCACCTTGCGCAGGCGCTTGTAGAGCGTCTGCACGCTCACGCCGAGCAGCTTCGCGCCATCGGCCGCGATCGCGCCGCGGCCGCTGTGCGGCGCCGCGGTGAGGCGCGAGGCAATGTGCTGCAGCGTTTGCATTTCGGCGAGTTCCCCTGCGTGCATGTCGCGTTACTCGCCCACTTCCGCGATGAGCTGCTCGTACCAGCCGCGGATCGACTCGGCGTTCGTCTCGATGCGCTGCTGCACCTCTTCCTCGATCGCCTCGCCGGCGTCGGCGTAGAGGGTGTTGATTGCGCCGACCGTGTCGCGCACCTGCTTGAGGAACGTGAACGCCTCCACGCTGTAGCGGTCCAGGTCTTCCAGCAGCGTGGCGATCTGCTCGCGCGATGCGCCGCGCGTCGAGCGGCGTGCGAGCTTGTTGATGCGCTCGTCTTTCTTGCGAATGATTTCCTCGTCCGCGGCTTTCTCGTCGGCGCGCTCGGCGCGTTCCTTGCGGAGCGACTCCTTCAGCTCGCGAGTGCTCATGCGGTCGATCTCGTCGAGCGTGATCCCCGCGATGGCACCGTCATGCTCAAGGGCACCGAGCGTCGCGTCGTCTTCGCCGAGCAGTTCGAGCGCCTTCGAGAAGCCGAGCGACCGCAAGCTCGGGAACTGCTTGAGCCGGGTAACCACCTGCATGCGCCTTTGGGCCCAGCGCGGCGTGATTCCGACTGTCTCCAGCGCATCGTGAAAACGGCCAGGCGTGTGGGCCTTGATTTGGAGCAGCACCAGGCCAGCCTCGACGGCGCCGCTGGTTTCGATGGCCGCGCACTCGCGCAAGCGAACCACAGCCGCTTCGTAGTTGAAGGGCATGCCGATGTCGTAGTGCTGCTGGATCAGCGCCAGCTGCTGGCTTTGCAGAGAAGCCGCGTCGCCGGCCTTCGACAATGCCTCGTGATCAATATCAGCAGCGGCGATGCGATCGGTTTCGTCGGGAGAACGCTGTGTGCGTGGACGTGCCATGAAATCAATTCCTGTCAGAGTCGGTTGAAAGCAGTTCGTCCAGCGCGCATTCGAGCTGACCGGAAAAAATGTCCCAGAGGTCGTTGATCCTTCCGGGATGGCCATGAGCCAGCCGGTGAAACAAACGGTCGATCGGCATCGACTCGGCAGCCGGGTCTGCTTCGGCTAGCGCAGCCAACTTCATCGCGAGCTGCGCCGCCGTCGCGGACAAGCCGATGCGCTGCACAGATCCCCAGTACGTTTCCGCTGGTTCGCGTTCTTTGATCGCCAGCAGCATTCGGCCAAGAGCGATTTGCGCGCGCGATATCAGGACGCTGTTCTGCTGCGCCGATCGCAATAGATGATCGAAGTGGTCTTCCATGCCGTTCCTCATCGTTCCCGCGAGAAGCGCTGACGCGCCTCATCGAGTCGGTCTTGCGCCTTGGCGAACGCGGTGGATGCAGCGAGCGAGATCTGCACAACGCGCGGCGTGAGCCGCCAGCGGCCGGAATCGAGCGGCTCGGCGAAGCCGGCCTCGCGCAGGTTGGCGAGGTCGCGCGTGATGTTGCTGGCGCTGGTGTGCACCGCCGAGGCCAGTTCGCTCGGCGCGATGCCCTCGATCTCGTGACCGGCGAGCCGGAACACGATCGCCAGCACGCGCTGCTGCGCGGCATTGATGTAGCGGTCGGCGCTCATCGTGCGGGCACTCCCGCCGCGCGGAACGCCGCACGCCAGCGGCGCGCGGTCGCGTCGCTCATGCCGTATTCAAGCTGCAATTCGATAGACGTAGGCGCGTGGTCGGGGTACTTGCGCGCGATCTGCACGGCACGCAGCACGGAACCGCTTGCCGTGTCCGTGTTGGGGGAGCGCTGCTGCTGGCGATAGCTCTGCACCGCGCTCATGCCGCATCGTCCTTCGCCGGAGGCGGCGGCAACGGCATCCAACGCGTGGGCTTCACCGGATATGCGCCGTCGCCGAACCAGACGCCGCCATCGGTGAGCGGTTCCCACCAGATCACGCGGATCAGCGATGCGGGATCGGCGTCCGGCTCTTCCGGCTCCGGCACGTAGCCGAGCAGGTACACGCCGACGACGCGGCCATGTTCGTCCACCGTGCTCTTGGGCGCGGTTTCCATCGATTGCCATGTGGGGGTCATTGCAGGTCAAGCTCCGGCTGGTTGTGCCGCTCGACGTTCGCGCGCTCGGAGGCGAGCGCCGTCATCGCGGCGGTGAGGGAGGCATGGGTGTCGGCCGCATTCGAGCGGCCGGCAGAGAATTCAATGAGCGCGGCCACGGCTGCGGTGCAGCTCGCCTGCAGGGCAGCCACGTCGCTCGGTGTCGCAAGGCGCCCGGTCGGCACGTCCACGAGGAGCTTGTGTGCGCTCGATGCGAGATAGCGCGTCACGTAGTGAGCGCCGCAGGCGAACTCGAATCCGGCGATCTTGCGAGCCGGGATGCCGCCGCTCTGCACCCACTTGTAGACGGTCCAGTTGGACTCGCCGACGAGATCAGCCACCTGGTCTACGCTGCGGCGGTGCTTGTGCAGGGCAAAGCCCAGGCAGCCCTCGACGGCCTCTTGCAGGCAGCTCGGTTGCCACGTGTTCCAAGCGCGCTTACGCATTGGAAATGCCCCTGTTCCAAACGCCGGGGGTTTTTGTCATTGCAAAAACGATTTGCGCGGGGTGAAATGCCAAGACCCCCACAGCAAGGAAGGAAGCACGCATGAAATTCGCGAGCCTGATTGAGATGGATCGGCACGATGACCACTGGGCAGTGCGGTGGCGCTTCGTAGACGAAGCCATCGGCGAGGTCACGGTCGTCACCGACATTCCCCCGTCCGAGAAGGAGCCGACGCTGCAGGAGATCGAGCGTCACTGCGTGCAGGCCGGTTACAAAATGCTCGCCGACTTGAATCGACGGCACGGTCTTCAAGCCGTTGCAGATGGCGATTTGCCTGCGTGAGCAGCGCGACGATGTCATCGAGCTGTTGCGCCGGATCGGACGCCAAGCCAGTGCCCGGCACCTTGGTGGTGTCCGTGCGCAGCGGCGAATACAGCAGCTGCCCTGCGGTGCGTTCGGCCCACTGCGTGAGCGTGTCGAGCTTGCGCTCGATGCGGTCGAGGCGCGTGATCTCGGAATCTTCATCCGCAGAGTCCGGTACTGGCTTGGGCCCTTCTACGGCACGCGCGCGGCGGTTTTCGATGGCTTTAACGATGGCCGAAGGCTTGAACCACTGCGGCCAGATTTCTTCTCGCGACAAGCCGACGGTATCGGCAATGAACCGTTCAACGCGATGGCTCCTGCTACGACCAGCAATCACCGCGCAAACGGTGTTTGCCCTTATGCCGAGCGTCGCGGCGATGTCGGTTTGCGAAATGCGGCGAATGCCGAGTTCTGCGCGAATCTTTGCGGGATGCATGGCGTCAGTTCCTCGCGGCGGTCGGCAGCGTTTTGAGCGCAGCCTGAATTTCCGCAGCCGAAAGGCGGCGACGGCGAGATGCCTTTGGGCCGTACCACTGCGGCCAGATTTCCGTGAGCGGCCTGTTGATGATCGCGGCGATGCGCAGCTCGACGCGCTTGCTTCGGGTATTGCCTTCAATCACGGAATGAACAGTGGATCGGGCAACCTTCAGTTCTTCCGCGATGTCGGCCTGTTGCGTATTGGCCATCGCGATAGCGGCCTTGATGAGGGCGGGATGCATGACGTGAACTGACCCTTGTGGAGATGCGCCAGCGTTGGCGCGCAATTTGTTAGCTAATTATGTTCGACAATGGTGTTAGCTAAACACATTAACTTTGCGTCGTCAAGCGATGCGAACGGAGTGGGTATGCATCCAGCGGAAATTCAGGCGGCTCTCAAGGTGCGCGGCTACTCACAAGCGGCGTTGGCAAAGGAGTGCGGCATAAAGCCGGCGACGATGAGCACGGTCATCAATGGGCGCAGCCGAAGCGCGCAGATCGAAGAGCGGATCTCCGCGATCACGGGCTACACACTCGAAGAGCTGTGGCCGCAATGGCATGGCGAGGCGCCGCTCGTGCTGTCGCTCGACGAGCGCGCCGTGGTCTTGCTCTACCGGGAATTGCCGCCAAGTGCTCGCGAGCAGGTGTTGCCGGTGCTGCGGGAAATGAGCCGCGACGTGCGTGGTCGTTCGCCGCGTCGAGGTGCGACTATCGTTACGGCAAAGGGCGGCTTCGCAGCGGGGCGCGATCAGCACATCGGCGTGCCGCCGCCGAAGCCGAAGAAGTCCAGGAAGTGAAAGGAGGAAGCATGAAGACAGAGAGTCTCTTGATCGCGGCAATGCTGGCGTTCACGCCGAGCGCCCACGCTGCGACGCTCGCCGACAAGCTGCGCGAGTACATCGGAAAGCCTGCGACCATCGCAAACGGCCGTAACACGCTGGATGCGAAGATCACATCCGTCGAGTCCGATCACTTCTGCGCCGAGGTGCGGCCGCCGGGTTTTACGCACGAGCGCTGCTATGCCATCGCCGCGATCTCGTTCATCTGTTAAAGACTGGGAGAGCAAGGGCGAGGTTCAGTGGGATGATTACGGGTTCAAATTCAAGTCGGATCAACAGATCTACTGGTTGAGCGGCGCGCGCGCCAGCGGTGAGTTCACGATCGATGTAACGCGAGATGCTGCGTCCGGAAAGATCGATGCAACAAAGCTGCTTGGGCAGGTAATGAAGATCAAAGCGGAACTGCTTAAACTCATGTCATGAAGCGTCGACTCACCACGAGCGGTTTGATGTTCGCGGCTCTCTTGGTCGTGTCCATTGCAGTGTTTTTTTGGGCTCCGGCTATCCATTTCTCGGGGACACAGTGGCCTTTGTACGAGGCCCTCCGCACGACTGCCGCCATCATTTTTGCCGTTGTCGGAGCATGGATTGCCATCGCTTTCCCTGAGCGGCTGCGCCTGATGCCTGGCGGTGTGGATTCGAGGGCGGGTGTCAGCGAACGCTTTCTTGATCTGTTCGAGCCCGTCGTCCATTCAACGGTCACCCTGTGCGTGATCTTGTTAATTGGCGTAGTGGCGCCGATAGCGAAGGGGATGAATTTTTCGCCGCCCACGATGGCAATTCTTAGCCGCGCATCGTTCGCACTGTTGGTACTCTTGACGTTGTGGCAGGTGTGGACGGTAGTTCTCACGCTCCGGCCAGCGGATATGCTCAAGTCGGCTATGGATCAGGATGTCTCCGCGGCCCGGTCACGCGATGCACTTCGAGGGCTTGGCTCCGTCGAGCAGCCTGAAAAGGATGATGCGGACACCTTTTAGCGTCCGCTAAAAGACCGGCTGCCGTCCGTGCCGCGACGATCGCGGCATGGACATTCCTTCCCTCTGGCAGTCGATCCGCACCCGCTTCGCGGCCTTTGTCGCGTCAGCGCTTCCCACCCTGCGCGACAAGCTGCGCGGCACAGCGCTGCTCGCCATCGCGCTGCTGCTGCTCCTGCTCATCGCTCAGCCGAACGCGCTCATCGACTACCCGCAGCCGGTCAAGAACGGCCTGCTCGCCTGGCTGGTGTGCAAGCTGGCGATCGCCGCCTATCTCGGCTACTGGTTCGACCGGCTGCTGCATCCCAAGTCGCGGCCCGGTTCGCTCAAGGACATCGAACGCATGGCCGCGGAAAAGCGCCGCGCGTTCATCGTCTGCGCGACGATCCTCGCGGCGGGGTTCTTCCAGTGATCCGTCGCGCTGCACAGTTGGCGTTCGTGGCGTTGAGCTTCGTGGGCTTCCTCACGGCCGTGCTGCTCGCTTTCGTCATTGTCATTTACGTGTTCATCGCGACGCTTCATCGCACCGGCCTGATCGCGTCGGCGAGCGCTGCGGAAGTCGCACCGCCGCCGGAGCGCATCGTCGTGCCGGCCACCTCGTACCTGTACCGCTTCAAGTTGCAGCGCGAGGTTGTCGCCCGCTTCGGCGAGCCGAGCAGTCTCGCGCGCATCGCCGCGCAGGTGCACCAGGAAAGCCTCTGGCGCGCCGACGCGCGCAGCCCGTACGCAGAAGGCCTGGCGCAATTCACGCCGGCCACTGGCGCCTGGCTCTCGAAAGACGTCTGCCCCGAGATCGGACCGCCCGATCCCTGGTCTGCGGACTGGAGCGTGCGCGCCGTCGTCTGCTACGACGCGTGGCTCTACGCACGCGTCGCGGATGCGGCGACGCCGTGCGACCGCTGGGCGTTCGCGTTCGGCAGCTACAACGGGGGCCTGGCCAATCTCCAGCGCGATCAGCGCCGGGCGTCAGCCAAGGGGGCTGATCCTGCCCGGTGGTTCGATCATGTTGAGCGGTTCTCGGCGCGCGCGCGCTGGGCGTTCGTCGAGAACCGCAATTACGTGCGGCGCATCCTCACGCTGCTGGAACCCGCATACCTCGCCGCCGGCTGGTCCGGCACGGCGGTGTGCGCGTGACGCGCGCCGTCGCCATCGTCGTTGCCGTGCTCGCGCTCATGGCCGCGAGCGCCTTCGCCGGCTGGTCGTGGCGCGGCGAGCGCGCGCAGACCGCCGCGACCGACGCGGCTGCGCAGGTCGCCACGTGCGTGTCCGGCGCGTCCGCCGCGGAGGTCGCCAACGCGGCGCTCGCCGGTCGCATCGACGCCTGGCGCACCGAGCACGACAAGCGCCTTGCCGCGGCGGAAGCCGCCATTGCCGATCGCCCCGCGGCGGTCGAGCGCATCCAGACCCGCGCCCGCGAGCGCACCGAATCCCTTGCACGAGCCCGACATGAAGACCCCGCCTGCGCTGCGCTGGCCACTCTGCCTGTTTGTCCTGCTGTCGCTCGCCAGTTGTGGCCTGCGCGCGAACAAGCCGGCGGTAGTGACGCGCCCCGTCACGATTGAAGTGCCGGTGATCGCGTACCGGCCGCTGCCGGACGCGCTCACCGCACCGCTCATGAAGCCGCCGGCACCGCCGGCGCTGTGTTTTCTGGACGGCCAGTCGTTCGTCTGCGCGCTCGATGCACTCGCGCTGCTGCCGGCCTACGACGCGATCGTGGACATGTGCAACGCGGACCGCGCGCGCGCCGCGCTGTTGGGGCGCACCGATGGCCAGTAGCCGAACCTGGACCGACGAGCTGTGCAACCGCTGGGACAGCGAGGCCAGCGGCCTGGAACGGCTCGCCGAGCTGCCCAACGCCGACTATTCCGCCGTCGATCGCAAGCTCATGAACATGCATGCGCGCATCAAGCGCGCCTGCGCGCAGGAGCTGCGCCTGGAATCGAGGAAATTGCGCCGTGGTGGATGACGTGGAGCGCGGACAGGAGCGCGAGCAGCTCGATCGCGACGCGGCGCTGGACGCATGGCGCCGCAAGGCGGCGAGCGCGCCCTCCGGTATCGGCGCGTCGGAATGCATCCGCTGCGGCGAGCCGATCGATCCGCGCCGCCGCGCGGCGGTGCCGGGCGCGGAGCGCTGCGCCGAATGTCAGGGGACGTGGGAGAAATACGGTGCTTGAAGTCGATTGGGTTTTCGTCGCGGCGATCGTTGCCGCCACCTGCGCGGTGATCGCCGCGGCGGTGTGCGTCGGCGTGTGGCGCCGCGTGCGCTCGCTCGACGTCGTCGGACAGCAGATCATCGACGGCGATGCTGCGGTGAAACGGCACGCCGAGGAATCGCTCGAAGAGATCCGCGAGCGCGTCGGCGAAATGGGCAACGCGCTCGCCCGCATCGAGACGCGCCAGGCCGAGGACGAGAAGCACGTCCTGCGCGCCAAGGATCTCGGCGCCATCCACGAAAAGATCAACCGCCTGGCGGAAGACCTCGCCGCCACGCGCGCGCAGTCCATCACGCAGAGCCAGATGATCGGCGAGCAGCTGCGCGTTCTGCAGCGCCTCATGCAAGACAACCTCGCCGGCCACCGCAGGAGCCGCTGACATGAACCTCACCGAACAGACCATGCCCTACCGCCGCGGCCGCATTCTCGCGCTGCTGCGCGCGAGCAACGACACCGGCATGTCCGAACCGCTTCTGCGGCAAACGCTGCGCAGCTTCGGCTACAAGACCGACGCCGATACCTTCGCCATCGACATCGCCTGGCTCTCGCGTCACGGCCTGCTCGTGCAGCGCGACGTCGCGGGTGTGCTGTTCGTGCGCATCACGGAACGCGGTCGCGACGTCATCACGGGCGACCTCGACTTCCCCGGCGTGCAGCTCATCGAGGACTGACGCCATGAAGCCGAAGAAGCCCGTGCGCCACCGCTTGCCATCGCATCGCGCGCTGCCGTTGTCGATTCGCGCGGCGCTGCGCGATCCGCCGACGTGCGCGGAGCGGTCGACAGAAGTCATTCGCGCCTTCCTGCTGTGGGCGTTTGCCGGCCTGCTGCCGGAGGCATGACGATGGCCCGCCCCTCGACCATCGCGCGCCTGCCGCAGGAACTCGCGGACCTGTGCCATCGCCTCATCCGCGAAGGCAAGACCATCCACGAGATCACCGACAAGCTCAACGAGCTGGACGCGGACGTTTCCAAGTCCGCGGTCGGCCGCTACGTGAAGAGCGCGCGCGAGCAGATGACGCGCTTCCGCGAGGCACAGGAAGTTGCCGGCCGCTGGGTCGCCGAGCTGGGCGAGCACAGCAAGGGCGACGTCGCCACGCTGTGCCAGCAGATGCTCACCGGCATTGCCTACCAGACGCTCGACCAGGTCGCGCAGACGCAGCTCGACGGCACCGCGCCGGACGGCAAGCCCGCCAAGCCGGTGAAGGCGATGGACCTGATGCTGTTCGCCAAGGCGCTCGAATCGCTGGAGTCGAGCACCAAGCGCAGCATCGAGCGTCGCGAAAAGATCGAGCGCGCCGCCATCGAGCGCGCGGCGAAGAAGGCCGGCGAGGTCGGCGAACGCGTCGGCCTGTCGCAAGCCACGATCGACGAAATCCAGAAGGAGCTGCGGCTGCTGTGAGAACGAACACGCTCGCCATCGCGCTCGCGCTCGCCGCCGGCGGCATCTCTTCCATTGCCGAGCCGCTCGACGCCATCGTCGCGGGTGATGCGTACTACCCGCGCGCGAGTCGCCGTCTGCGTCCAGCCAACGGCGCGCCGAAGAGCCGCTCGAAAGCGAAGCGCGAAAAGCGTCGCGCGGAGCGCAAGGCACGCCATCGGCGATGAGTGCGAGCCTTTCCACCTACTTCATGCCGTACCAGATCGCATGGCTGCGCGATCAGTCGCGCCTGAAGATCGTCGAGAAGTCGCGCCGCGTCGGCTTCACCTACGTGCAGAGCTACGAGGACATGCTCGACGCCGCGCGCGCCGACAACCCGCTCGACGTGTGGTTCTCCTCGGCCGATGAGTCCGCCGCGAAGGAATACATCCGCTACGTCGCGCAGTGGGCGCGCATCTTCAAGATCGCCGCCACCGACCTCGGCGAGACGGTCATCAGCCGCGACGACGACATCAAGGCGCTCACCGTCGAGTTCGCCACCGGCCGGCGCATCAACGCGCTCACCTCGAACCCGAAGGCATTTCGTTCGAAGGGCGGCAAGCTCGTGCTCGACGAGTTCGCCTTCCACGCCGACCAGGAAGCGATGTGGAAGGCCGCGCGCCCGATCATCACCTGGGGATTCCCGGCGCGCATCCTGTCCACCTACAACGGCAAGGGCAATCGCTACTACCGCATGGTGAGCGAGGCGAAGAAGGCGATCGCCGAAGGCCGCAAGCCGCTGTGGAACCTGCACACCGTCACGATCGTCGACGCGGTAAACGACGGCCTCGCCGATCGCATCCTCGGCCGCAAGCTCACCGACGCCGAACGCCAGGCATGGATCGACGCCGAGCGCGAGAGCTGCGGCGACGAGGACACCTGGCAGCAGGAGTACATGTGCAACCCCGTCGACGAGGCGTCGGCCTGGTTGTCGTGGGAGCAGATCACCGCGTGCGAGTCGGCCGAGGCCGGCAACATCGCGCACCTGGAAAAGGTCGGCGAGTGCTACGTCGGTTGGGACGTCGCGCGCACGCAGGACAAGTCCGTCATCTGGGTCGTGCAGCGCGTCGGCGATGTGTTCTGGACGCGCTCCGTTCACACCATGAAACGCACCACCTTCGCCGAGCAGCTCGACGTGTTCGACCGCTGCATGCGCTTGTTCAGCGCGCGCCGCGCCTGCATCGACAAGACGGGCCTGGGCATGCCGATCGTCGAAGAGGCGCAGCGGCGCTGGGGCGAGTACCGCGTCGAAGGCGTCACGTTCTCCGGCGAGGTCAAGCAACACCTGGCCACGACCGGCAAGCAGCTGTTCGAGGACAAGCGCGTGCGCATCCCCGTGAGCCGCGACATCCGCGACAGCCACCACGCCGTACGCAAGATGACGACCGCCGCCGGCAACGCGCGCTTCGACGCCGACCGCAACGAATCCGGTCACGCGGATGAGTTCTGGGCGCACATGCTCGCACTGCATGCCGGCGAGACGAACGCGCAACCGGCAGCCGGCGCCACGGTGGAAGCCACCGAGGCCGACCGCCTTCCCGAAGGCATGCTCGGCCGTCGCCGGGCCTCGATGTTCGGATCGCGCACAGAACGCGCCACAGGCGATTCCTGACCCCGGAGCGCCGCAATGCCCCATCCAAAGAACCCGACCCGCTTTGCAAAACGATTCTGCGCGTTCTCGGCCCGTCCGAGGGGCGCTTCCCGGAGTGAAACCCCATGAGCCTGCTCGAACGCCTCGTTTCGGTCTTCCGCCCGGCCGCGCCGCCGCCCGTCGAACAACCGCTGCGCGAAGCCGCCGGCGCGACGGTCGACGCCGACGACGACCAGTGGCGCCGCCTCACCGGCGACGGCAACCGCGACCTGGCGCCGATGACCCACATGCGCATGCAGAAGCTCGCGCATTTCCTGTGGGAATCGAACCTGCTCGCCAACCGTCTGGTCGAGCTGCCCGTCGCCTACCTGCTTTCGCAGGGCGTGAAGATCGTCATCGACGACGAGGACGCACAGGCCGCGCTCGATGCGCACTGGCGCGACGGCCTCAACGCGTGGAAGGCCAAGCTCCCCAAGCGCGTGCGCGAACTCGGCCTGTTCGGCGAGCAGTGCTATCCCGTGTTCCGCAACGAAACCACGGGCTTCGTGCGTGTGGGCTATCTCGACCCCGCGCTCATCGAAACCGTCGTGGTCGACCCGGACAACAGCGAGCAGCCGATCGGCATCGTCACGCGCAAGAACGCCAGGGGCGTCGCGCGGCGTTATCGCGTCATCGTTAACGTGCCCGAAACCGCGTTCGGCGAGACGGCGCAGAAAATCCGCACGACATTCACGACCGGCGATTGCTTCTACTTCCGCGTCAACGACCTCTCCAGCGCCACGCGCGGCCGCAGCGACCTGCTCGCGCAGATGGACTGGCTCGATGCCTACGACACGTTCCTCTTCGGCGAGGTCGATCGCGCCGCGGCGCTGCGCGCCTACTTCTTCGACGTGACGCTCAACGGGGCCACGCCGGAGGAAGTGAACGAGCGCGCCCGCAAGATCACGCCGCCGCGGCCGGGCGGCGTGCGCGTCCACAACGAGAACGAAAACTGGAAGGCCGAGGCGCCGTCGCTCAACGCGTACGACGCCGCGCAAGCCGCGCGCCTCATCCGCAACCACATGCTCGGTGGCGCCACGGTGCCGGAGCACTGGTACGGCGGCGCCGAGGACGTGAACAAGTCCACCGGCAGCAGCATGACCGAGCCGACCGAGAAGATGCTCGACATGCGCCAGCAGGTCGTCGGCGACATGCTCGCCTGCGTCGGCGAATACGTCGTGCGCGCGCACTGGGGCGTGCTCGACGACGAGGTGCCAAAGGACAAGGCGGCGCTGCTCGCGACGCTGCACGTGGAATGGCCAGAGCTGACCGCGAAGGACACCACGAAGTACGCCTCGGCGCTGCAACAGATCACCGCGGCCGTGGCGCAGCTCATCGCCGAAGGGCTTCTGTCACGCGAAACGGCCTTGCGCATGGTGGCAGCGATGGCCGCGCGCCTGGGCGTGGAGTTCGACGTCGAAGACGAGCTGAAGACGGCGCAGGAAGAACTTGCCGAGCGTGGCGGCGACGACCTCGACGGCCTCAACCCGAACCCGCCGCCAAATGGCGCGCCGCCGCCGGCGCCCGCGCCGGCAGAAGAGGTCGCCGAGTAAAGCGCGGTGCCGGCCGCGCCGCTCCCGCCGATTCGCCGCGCGCTGATCGACGAGCTGCTGCGCCAGCTCGGCATCGCGCGCGAGCAGATCGAGGAATCCCTGCGCACCGCGACGAGCGCGGACGTTGCGCGTCGCCTTCAGCGGCAGCGCGCCGAAATCGACCGCGTGCTCGGCGTGTTCCGGGGCGATGCGACAGCCGCGGCGATCGCCGGCGCAGACCAGGCGTGGGCCGCGGGCGTCTCGCAAGCGTCGGCATCGGCCTTGCGCATCAACACGCGCGCGCTGCTCGCCGTGCGCAACATGCTCACCGACCGCATCAAGGACGTCTCGCAGCAGGCGATCCGCCAGATCAACACCGCGCTCACGCAGCACCTGCTCGGCGTGCGCACGCTCTCGCAGACGATCAGCGACATCCAGGCAATCCTCGACCACGCCCCGCGGCGCCGCGCGATGACGATCGCCTACACCGAGATCGGCCGCGCCTACAACGCCGCGCACTACGAGGCGCTGCTCGAACAGGCCAGGCGCATCCCCGGCCTCAAGAAGCGCTGGATACACAGCGGCAAGGCGCACGGTCGGCCGGGGCACATCCACGCCGCGCAGCAGGAGCCGATCCCGGTTGAAGAGCCGTTCGAGATCGTCGATCCGAAAACCGGCGAGGTCGAGCAGCTGCGCTTTCCGCTCGATCCGAACGCGAGCGCGAAGAACACCATCAACTGCGGCTGCATGATGGAATCGGTGCTGCCGAGCGTCGAGGACATCTTCGCCGGCCCCATCGGGCCGATCGTCCAGCCGGGCGATGGCACGCGCAACGGCGTGCCGTTGCCGAACCCCGCGCCTCCCGTGCCGGCGGCGAAGCCGGCAACGACACCACCCGCTGCGCCAAAGCCGCCGAACCCGTCGACGTCGAGCATCGACGACATCTTCGCCGGCCCCATCGGCCCGATCGTCCAACCCGGAACGATCGTGCGCAACGGCGTCGTCGTGCAGGAGCCGGCGGGCATGCTCGCCAATCACGCGCCGCCCGCCGCGTGGGAACGCGCCGGTGTGGGCGGCTTGAGCCAGGCGCTCGCCGACGCACTGATCCAGCTCGAACGCGAACTGCCCACACGCGCGGTCGAATGGGCCTACCTGCTTGACGAAACGGGCGCCGTCCTGTGGTCGGCCGAAGGCACGCGCAAACTCGTGAGGCTCGAAGGATTGGCCGTTTCGGTGGCGCGCGGCGCAGTCCTCACGCACACCCACTTCGATGATGCGCTGCCGTCGATCTTCGACATCTTCGCCGCGGCCGGGCGCGAGTTCGCAGAGATGCGCGTGGCCGGGCCGAACGTGCGCCACCGGCTGCTGCCGCCCCTGTCCGGATGGAACCTCGCTGCGCTCTTGCGGCAGGAGCATGAATTGCGTGCCTACGCCCGCTCCCTGCGCGATGACCTGCGCAAAGCCGGGGCGCCGGAGTCGGAGTATGATCGCCGTATCCTGGCGGGCCTGATTGAAGAGCTGGTCCGCCGGGGCCTGATCCGCATCGAGACTTATCGCAACCCGACGCCATGACGCGCCACGTACTCAACCTGCAGCAGCTCGACGGTGCGTCCATCCAGCAATGGATGGATTCGCCGACGTCGACGCATGTTTCCATCGACGGCGTTACGCTGTCGGTCGAACAGGTCGAGGAGTTCGTGCGCATCGGAAAAGCCGAGGGCGGCGCCGCGCAGGAACGCTATCTCGATCGACTTCGGCCCGCCGCCTGATCCACTCACTCCGAACCCCGCTCCGGCGGGGTTTTTCTTTTAGCGCCCGCTAAAAGACTGGCCGACACGGCCTTCGCATCATCGCCTCCGCAACGGTTGTTCCCCGTTCCCCGGAGGTTCCATGTCCAAGCCCAAGAAGGCAGCCGCGCAGCCTGGCGCGTCGGCCGATCAGAACGACAACGTCGAAACCGCTGCGGCCGAGTACGAGCCGGTCGGCGAAGTGCGCGTCATTGCCGAAGGCAAGCACGCGCGCATCCTCGAGGACGATGTGCGCCGCTGGAAGGAGCCGCGCGAATGAAGCTGCGCGCGCTCGCCGCGGCGATCGCCGCCGCAGGCATCGTCGGCGAAACCGCCTTGCGCGAGGCGGCAGCCACCGAGCTTGGCCAGGTGGTCGATCTCGTGCGCGCTGCCGTGCGCGAAGCGCGACGCGTGACGTCGGACGGCTGGGATTTCTCCCTCGACTCCGTGTTCCCCGACCGCGCGATCGTCTTCGCGCAGGGCCGCTACTGGGCCTATCCGTACACCATCGGCGACGACAACCAGGTCACGCTCGGCACGCCGGGCGAAGTCATCGTCGATTTCGCACCTGTGGGGGCACGGGTGGCAGAGGCAGTCGCGGCGGGACAAAGCTCCCCCGCCGCGGCTGCCCATGCTTCCGTGTTCATCGAGGCCATCGCCGGCGCGGATGCTTCCGCGCCGCCGCGTTACCTGGTGCGCGTCATCAAGGCCGGCACGTCGCTCAACGGCGTGGACTATCCCGCCGCCGTGCTGCGCGAGGCCGTCGGCAAGTTCGACGGCACGCGCGTCTTCGTGAAGAACGACGACGCGCACATCAAGGGCGATCGCGCCGCAAAGGACTTTCGACAGCTCGTCGGCAAGCTCACCGAGCCGCGCTTCGTCGAAGCGTCCGGCGAAATCCAGGCGGTGCTCGACGTGCTGGAGACCAGCGACGTCGCCGCAAAGCTGCGCGAGGCCGTCTCGCGCGGCATGACCGATCTCTTCGGCCTGTCGATCGACGCGACCGGCAGCGCGAAGAAGAAAGGCAAGTTCCGCGAGGCCACCAAGCTCGTGAAGGTCGACAGCGTCGACCTGATCATCGAGCCGGGTGCTGGCGGGCAAGTCATCCGTTTCATTGAAGCTGCATCCACCCAGGAGTCCGACATGCTGCGTCAGCAGATGCTCAAGTTCATCGAAGCGCGCGACGCCGATCGCGCCAAGGCCCTCGCCGACGCCACGGACGAGGACGTCATGACCGCCTACCGCGAGGCCGTTGCGGCCGAATCGGCGGCGAACCCCAACAACTCGGCAGGCAGTGGTGGTGGAAACGGTGCCGGCGCGGGTGAGTCCGCGCCGGTTACCGCCGCCGACGTCGATGCGCGCATCCGCATGGTCGAGGCGCGTGCCAACGCGCGCGTCGCCATCGCCGGCAGCCGCTTGCCCGCGGCCGCGCAGGAGCGTCTCACGCAGCGCTTCGCGGAAGCGGCCAGCTTCACCGATGCAGACGTCACCGCGGCGATCACCGGCGAGCGCGAATACATCGGCCGCATGACCGAGGGCGCGCAGATCCGCGGGCTCGGCTCGATCGAGGCCGGCGAGGACCGCGCCGAGAAGGTCGACGCGATGCTCGACAACTTCTTCGACCGCAGCAAGCCGGCGTCGAGTTTCCGTGAGGCGTACATCGAGATCACGGGCGACACGCGCGTGACCGGCCTGATCCAGAACTGCGACCTGCGCCGCCTGCGCGAAGCGGTCGGCGAGCAGCGCTTCGCCGAGGCCGTCAGCTCCACGACGTTCTCCAACATCCTGGGCGACTCGATCACCCGCGCAATGATCCGCGACTACGGCTCGTCGGAGGCATACAGCGACTTCCGCTGGATGTGCGACGTCGTGCCGGTCAACGACTTCCGCGAGCAGAAGCGCGTGCGCATGGGCGGCTACGGCAACCTGCCGGCGGTCGCGGAAAACGGCGCGTACAACGCACTCACCACGCCAGGCGATGAAGCCGCCAAGTATTCGGCGACGAAGCGCGGCGGCACCGAGACGCTGTCGATCGAGACGATCGCGAACGACGACGTCGGCGTGATCCGCCGCATTCCGATGAGCCTGGCCACGGCCGCGGGTCGCACGCTGTACGAGTTCGTCTACGACTTCCTGGCGACGAACCCGACCATCTACGACACCAAGGCGCTGTTCCACGCCACGCACAACAACACCGGCACCGCCGCGCTCGACGCGACGTCCTTCGCCGCGGCGCGCCTGGCGATCAAGCAGCAGACCGAGCTGTCGAGCAACAAGCGCCTGGGCCTCACGTTGCGCCATCTGGTGATTCCGGCGGAGCTGGAGGAGACGGCCTTCAACCTGTTCGTGCGCAACACGAACAACGACGAGACCTTCGTCCAGTCGCGCAAGCCGACCGTGCACGTGGTCGACTACTGGACCGACGTCAGCAACTGGTACGCGACGACGGACAACGCGCAGTGCCCGCTGATCGAGCTGGGCTTCTACGGCAGCGAGACGCCGGACCTGTTCGTGCAGGATCTGCCCACGCAGGGCTCGCTCTTCACGAACGACCAGATCAAGTACAAGATCCGGCACATCTACGGCGGCGCGGTGCGCGACTTCCGCGGCTTCTACGGCGCGATCGTCGCCGACTGATGAGCCTTGCCGCCGTCCAGCAGCTCGTCGATGACCTGGTCCGGGATTCGGACCAGGTCATTTCTTCGACGCAACGTGACGATGCGATCGCCAATGCGCTCGCTCGCTACAGCGTCGATGCGCCACGCCGCGTCATCGAAGACGTGAGCGTCGCCGGCGACGGCTCCCTGCCGTTGCCTGACGCCTGGACGATGGGCGCCTCGCGCCTGGTCAGCGCGGAATACCCGATCGGCCGGCGGCCGATCGCTTTCATTCCTCCGGAGCTGCTCGACGTGCGCGCCACGCCGAGCGGCGAAGACATCCTGCTCCTCGCGGAGCTGCCGGCCGGCGACGCCGTACGGCTCACCTACAGCGCGCTGCACGTGCTCGACGCCGGCACCGACACCGTGCCCGTGGCGCATCGCCGCGCGCTCGCCGCGCTCGCCGCGTCGGACCTGTGCGGCCAGCTTGCCGCGCAGTACAGCAGCGAGGGCGCGCCGACCATCAGCGCCGACACCGTCGATCACCAGGGCAAGAGCGGCCGTTGGCGCCAGCGCCAGCGCGATCTCGCCGCGGACTACGCGAAGGTGGTTGCCCCGGCGCCGAACGATCGTGCCAAGCCCGCGTACGCCGAGACCGTACTGCCGAGCCGCAACGCGCTCGGCGGTCGCCGCCTGTTCCATCCACCTTCGGAGTGGCCGCGCTCGTGAAAGCGACGATCGACGCCTCCGACTACGCGCAGCTCGCGGACTACTGGCAACGCTCGCCGGACATCACGCGCACCGTGCTCATGCGCGCGATGACGGTGATCGACCTGGACCTTCAGAACACGCTCAAGCGCGACCTGCCCAAGGGCGCGGGCGGCGCAGCCGGCCTGCAGGGATCGGTCACCACCGAGGAGCACGCGCTCGCGGACAACGTCATCGGCATGACGTACTCGTCGCTGCCGCAGGCCGTGTTCGTGGAGCTGGGCACCAAGCCGCACCCGGTGTCGGAAGAAGGCGTGCAAGCGCTCGCCGACTGGGTGCAGGCCAAGTTCGGCGAATCCGATGAGGAATCCGCGTTGTCGATCGCGCACGCCGTCGCCTGGAAGATCCGGCGCAAGGGCACACCGGCGAACCCGGTGTGGCAGCGCACCTGGGACGCCAAGCAACCCTACATCCGCGAAGTGTTCGACGGCGCCATGCGCCGCATCGCCGCGGAACTCGCCCGGAGCGGCGCATGAGCATCGAAGCGATCCGCCTCGCGATCGTTGCGCGCATGTCGTCGGTCGATGACGTCGGCATCGTGCAGTTGCACGAGCGCTACGCGGCCGACCTGGCCAAGCTCAAGGCGCTCTACTGGTCGGCGCCGCACAACCAGCTGCGCGGCTGGTACGTGCGCCGCGTCGCCACCGCCGAGACCGGCAACCGCCAGGCGCACACCGTCGAGCAGCTGCGCTGGCGCATCGTCGGCTTCATGGCGTTCGACGATGCGAACGCGAGCGAGCTGACGTTCGACGCCCTCATCGAGTCCCTGCGCGATGCGTTTGCGCAGGACGAAACCCTCGGCGGCACCGTCGACCAATGCTCGGACCCGACGAGCCCGGATGGCGTCAGCGGCCTGCAGCTCGACGACTCCGGCCCCGTGATGTTCGCGGGCGTGCTCTGCCACGCCTGCCGCTTGAGCCTCACCACCGTTCGCTACCTGGATCGCCAACCATGAACCGCACTCCCCACGAACCCGACAAGAGCGTCGGCGGCACGTTCCACTACGACCGCACCGGCCGCTTCACGCACCACACGCCGGCGACGCGCGCGGCAACGGCCCCTGCGCCGGCCGCCGCGCCTTCGGCGCAACCCGAATCCGCTCCGGCCGAAGAGCCGGCAGCGTCGCCCGCGGCCGAGCCGCACCGTTCTCGCGGCGCGCGCCGCGGCAAGCAGGAGTAAGTCACCATGCGCATGCGCAAAATCGCGCTCTTCGCGGATCTCGAAGTCACCTACGGCACCGCCGTCGCGCTGACCGGCGACAACGCCATCCGCACCCACGAACTCAAAGTCACGCCGTTCGTCGCGCAGACCGTCGATCGCAAGCTCGACGGCGCCAAGCCCGGCAACAGCGGAGCCATTCACACCGGCCCGCACATCGAGATCGAGTTCGATGTGGAGCTGGCCGGTTCCGGCACCGCCGGCACCGCGCCCGCGTACGGCGTGCTGTTCAAGGCCTGCCAGATGTCCGAGACGGTCGTCGAAGACACCAGCGTGACGTACGCGCCGGCCAGCGACAGCCTCGGATCGCTCACGATGTACGTCGAGCTGGACGGCCAGCGGCATGCGACGAAGGGCGCACGCGGCACTTGGTCCATCAAGTTCGACAGCCAGGGCATTCCGTACATCCACTTCAAGTTCACGGGCCTGTGGATCGACCCGGTCAGCGCGGCCGCGCTCGCGCCGGATTTCAGCGGCTTCAAGACGCCGCGCCCGGTCACGTTCGCGTTCACGCCCAAGGTGAGCCTGCATGGCCTGGATTCGGTGTATCGCAGCTTCAGCTACGACCACGCCAACGACGTGCAGTTTTTCGACAACCCCGGCGAGCAGTTCGTGGACATCATGGAGCGCAACCCGGCCGGCAGCATCAGCCTGCTTGCGCCGACGCTGGCCACGAAGAACTACTTCACCACGGCCATGAACGACACGACCGACGCGCTCACGCTCGTCCACGGCATGACGCCGGGCAACATCGTCACGATCGCCGCGCCGAACGTGCAGCTGCTGGAACCCAACTACGCCGACGACAAGGGCCGCGCGATGCTGGAGGCCAAGCTCGGCTTCGTCTACGGCGCCGGCGACGACGAGGTGTCGCTCGCCTTCACCTGACGCCGCTTCAAGCCCTCCCCTTCAAGGGGAGGGTTGGGTGGGGATGGTGTCCATTATCGTCGCCACCGCACCACGCAACGTCCCGTGCCCCCACGGGGAGATTTTTTCCGCTCCCACGAAAGGACGTTTCGCATGTTCAAGCTCGACCAAGGCAATACCTACTTCTTTCCCGTCACGGTTGAAATGACCGACGCGGAAGGCCGCAAGCGCAAGTTCGAGTTCGACGCCGAGTTCGAGCGCCTGCCGCAGGACGAGATCAACGAGTTCTTCCGCAAGCGCGAAGAGGGAGAGGCGCCGCTGAAGGATGCCGATCTCCTCGATCGCGTGTTCAAGGGCTGGCGCAAGGTGCAGGACGCCGAAGGCCGCGAGCTGGAAGTCACGCCGGATAACCGCGCCATGCTGCTCAACGTGTACCCGGTGTCGCCGTCCATCGCGAAGGCCTGGCTCAAGTCCATCGGCATCGAGGGCAAGGCAAAAAACTGACCGCGGCGGCGGTGTGGTGGGCGCAGGACGGACCCGGCAGCGACATCGAGCAATACATCGACGAACTGCGCGGGAAAGGGTGGAGCGAAGAGGCCATCGCCCTGGAATACGCAGAAGCAACCCGGCTCGCGGAGCCGGGTCGCATCTGGCCCGAGTGCAAACCGGCGCTCGACGTGTTCCTCGCCTGCGAATGGACGTACATCCCGACGTTTGGCGGTCCGCCGATTCGCATCGGCATCGCGAACACCGAGATCGAATCCGTCTGCTGCCTGCACCGCATCCCGCCGCGCGATCGCCGTGAGATTGCCTACCTGGTCCGCGCAATGGCCAACGCCGCTGCTCCCGTGTTGAACGAGAAGAAATCCTGACGTGGCCGACCTGCAGCTCCAGCTCAAGCTCACCGCCGATGGCAGCGGCCTGATCGGCACGCTGCGCACGGCGACGGGCGAGCTGCGCTCGTTCGTGGCGGTGACGAAGGATGGTGGCAGCGAAGCGGCCCAGGCCGTGCAGAACACATCGACGGCGCTGGGCGACGCGGGCAAGACCGCCGCGTCCACGGGCGCCGAAGTCGCGGCCGGCATGGGCGTGGCCGCAAGCGCCGTGAAACAGCTGGCGGAGTCCGAAGAAGAAGCGACCGCGCGCATCCGCGCGATGGTGCAGGAGTCGCTGGCAGCGAAGGAAGCTGCCGGTGGTATCCAGCTGTCGCAGCGCGCGCTTGCGGAACAAGCCGCAGGGATGCGCGAAAAGATGGATGCCTGGTGGGAGGCATCGCAGCGCAACGCGAACGTGCAGGAAGTGATGCGCGAGCGTCTGGACGCACTCAATGCATCACAGGAGCGCGCGGCTCGCGGCGCGAAGGCGGGCGGCGACTCGGTGTCGGAGGAGGCTGCGGATCTCGCCAAGCTGATCGGGCAGATCGACCCTGTCGCCGCGAAGCTCGACGAACTCGACAAGATCGAAGCGAAATTGCGGGCGCATCGTCGGGCAGGTCGGCTGGGGGACGACGACTACTCGGTCTATGCGGCCAAGCTCGAGGAGGTACGCAGGAACGCGCTCGGTGCCGGTGAAGGCATGGGACATTTTTCGCTGAAGACGGCGGGCGCCCGGCGCGAAATCGGGGTGATGATCGGCGAGATCGCGCGCGGTAACTTTGCGGCACTCGAGGGCTCGTTCATCACGCTGGCCAATCGAACCGGAGCGCTCGGCGCGCTGATGAATCCGCTGGCAATCGGCCTCGGCCTGGTCATCGCGGCCGTCATCGCGTTCGGCGTGGCCGCGGTGAAGGGGTCGAACGAGGTCGGGCAGCTCAAGGCATCGATCATCGCGACGGGGAACTTCGCCGGCGTTACTGCCGCCTCCGTGCTCGACATGGGCGCGCGCATCGGCGAGAGCACGGGCCGCATCGGTGTCGCGCGCGCGGCCTTGACCAGCCTCGTGGACACTGGGCGAGTCACCGGCGAGCAACTGGAAGTGGCAGGACGCGCCGCAGTCGACTTCGCGACCGTGACCGGCAAGTCGGCGAACGAAGCCGCCAAGGAGCTGGCCAAGATCGCAGAAGATCCATTGCGCGCGACGATGGCGCTGAACGAGCAGTACCACTTCCTCGACATCACCACGCAGCAGCACATTCGCACGCTGCAGGAGCAAGGCCGAACAACCGACGCGGCGACAGCGGCCTATCAGGCATTCGGCAACGCATTCGCTACGCGCGCGCAGCAGGTCACCGAGAATCTGGGCTCGCTGGAGCGCGGCTGGAACGCCGTGCGCAACGCGGCGGCGGCGGCGTGGGATCGCATGTTGAATGTCGGCCGTCCGGAGACGATCGATTCGCTGAAGGCCGATCTCAAGACCGCCGAGGAAGCGCTCAACACGGCGCGGGAAAATGCAGCGCGCGTCCGGGTGACCGGCGTCGGGTTCCTCGACTCGATCTTCCAGCAGTCCGAGGATTCGCGTGTCAACTTTGCCGTCGCGCAATACGAGGCGATCGGCAAGAAGCTCGCTGCCGCGATCGCCAAGCAATCCAACGCGTCGCTCGATGCCGTGCACACAGCGGACCAGGCCGCCGCCACGGCGGCCGAGGAGCGGCTCGACGGCATTCTCAAGCGGTATGACAAGGTCGAGGCAAAGCAGAGGGCGCTGAAGGAAGCGGCTCAAGCGCTCTACGAAATACATGCGGGCGGCGGCACGCTGCCCGCGGGCATCAACTTCGATGGCCCCGTGGCGGACGCACCACAGGGGCCAGGCTGGGAGAAGCTGAAGGCGCAGATCCTCAGCACCGGCAACGCTGCCAAGCAGGTCGCGCACGATACCGTCGAGGCCTCGAACGCGCTCGATGCGCTATCCAACTATGCGGGCTCGCTCGCCGCGCGCCTGGGTGGCCCGCTCGACCAGGCCTGGACGAAATACAACAACGCGATCGAGCGTGGTAACCAGCTCGCCGAAGCAGCACTCATCAAGGGAGCGCAGCTGACGGATGTCGAAGCGCAGCTGGCGCAGGTGCGCGAGAACGCGCGCGCGGAGCGGGACCAAACGATCGACAAGATCGTCGGGGAGACCGACCTGGTCGGCAAGCTGCGGGAGGAATATGCGGCCGAGGCACAAGGTCTCGGCTTGAGCGGACGCGCCTACGCGCAGAACGCCGCGCTTATCACGGAGTCTATTGCAGCGCGCAAGCAATTCGATCAGAAACTTCGCGCAACGTCGACGTTGACGAAAGAAGAGATCGCCGAGATCCGCGAGCTGGCGGGCGCGCAATACGACCTGCGACAGGGCACCGACGCGCTCAAGGACATCTATTCGCAGTTTGGCGCCAACGATCCGTTCCTCACGCTTGTCCACAGCATCGGCCAGGCCGAGAAGGCGCTGAAAGACCTGAAGGGGCCAATGGGCGAAGCCTTGGACCCGGAGCAAGTCAAGAAGTACGAAAACGCCATCGCCAACGCGAACAACCAGCTCGGCGTCAAGATGGTCGGCTCCTACGCCGCGCTGCTGGGCTCCGTGCGCGCCTTCACGAAAGAAGGCAGCAAGTCGTACCAGCAGATTTCCGCCGGCATGGCAGCGCTGCAAATCATTCAGGACGCGCTTGCGATGCGCGCAGCCGTCATTGCCGTGCTCACGCAGGGCGAAGGCGAGCCATACAGCGCGTGGGCGCGAATGGCTGCGATGGCGGCGGCGGTCGCGCCGTTCATCGCCAGCATTGGCGGAACGCTCGCCAGTCTCGGCGGCGGCGGTAGCAGTCCATCTGCGCAGTCGGCAGAGGTGCGGCAGGCGTCACAGGGCACCGGGACGGTGCTCGGCGACGCCGATGCGAAAAGCGAGACGATCGCCAATTCGACCGAGATCACCGCGAACGCGGTGCAGAAGCTCGTCGGCATCAACCGCAGCATGCTCGATGCGCTGAACTCGCTCAATGCCGCGCTCGGCGCGGCTGGAAATCAGATTGCCCGCGGCGCGGCGAATGCCGATTTCGGAGCCAGCCCCGGTGTTGGGCTTGCTCCGGGCCTGATCATCAAGATTGCGTACGGCCTCGATGGTGGAAAAGGCGACTGGGCCAACCTGTTCCACGACGATCCGGAGCTGATCGACCAAGGCGTGAAGCTGCTGGGCGGCACGCTCAGCGACATGCTCGACGGCATCGTCGCGGTCGCGTACCAAGAATTCAAGACGGGGCACGGCCTGCTCGGCAGTTTGTTCGAGGATGACGACTACGACGAGCTGACCGCCAGTATCAGCGACAAGCTCAACCATCAATTCCAGCTCATCCTCGGCGGGCTCGCGGACACTGTTGAGCAGGCCGCCGTCGCGCTGGGACTCCCGCTTGAGGACGTGCAGCGCAAGATCGCTGCATTTCAGATCGCAGAGCAAACGATCAGCCTCAAGGACCTCTCGGCCGAGGATCAGCAAAAGGAACTGGAAGCCGTATTCAGCAGCATATTCGACGGCCTCGCCGGCGCCGTCGTTCCGTTCATCGAGAAATATCAACAGGTCGGCGAAGGCCTCGGCGAAACGCTCGTGCGGGTCGCGACGGAAGTGCAAGTCTCGCAGGAGGCATTCAAGCAGCTCGGCATCGTCGTCGACGAGACGGACCCGGAGAAATTCGCCGACATCGCGGACGGACTCGTGCAGGCCGCGGGCGGGCTGGATGCATTTATCGAAAGCATGCAGTCGTTCGTCGAAAAGTTCGCACCCGACGCGCACAAATTCAGCGTGGCCAACGACGCGCTCACGTCTGCGCTCTCACAAGTCGGCCTCACGCTGCCACCGACGCGCGACGGCATGTGGGCGCTGATGCAGTCGCTCGACGCGACGACCGAATCCGGACGCGAGCAGATCGCGACGCTCTTGCGACTGACCGACGTCGCCGACCAGTACTACAGCGCGCAGGACCAGCAGGCAAAAAAGCTCGCGGACGCGAGCGCGTATCTGGAAAGCCTGGACCTCACGCACGGCCTTTCGGAATACGGCAAGCAGCTGCAGTCGATCCACGACTCGGAAACCAAGGCGATCGACGCGGCCAACCTGCTCGCGCAGGCACAGGGCCGCGAGGGCGCGAGCGCAATCCAGAACCTCGCGATCAAGCGCTGGGTCATCGCGCAGGAAGCGGCCGCGTTGCGGCAGCTGCAGGCGACCGTGCGCGACCTGGTCGCCAAGCTCTACGGCGGCGTGCCCGGTTCGCTCGATGCGATCAACGCGCGCATCGCCGAGATCGAGCAAAGCACGGGCAGCTGGTCCCAGGGCATCGACGCCGCACAGCAGGCGAGCAACCAGCTCTTCGAGACGTGGCTCAACGGCGTCAAGTCCGTGCAGGACTATCTCGACAGCATGCTGCTCGGCGACTTGTCCGCGCTCACGCCCGAGGAGCAGCTCGCGGAAGCACAGCGGCAGCTGATCGCCATGCAACAGGCGGCGGCCGGCGGCGACGCGGACGCGCTCAATCAGCTGCCGCAGCTCGCGGATGCATTCTTGCGCCTGCTTCGCGGCAGCGAGGCAAGCGGCGCGGACTTCGACGCCGGCTTCGATTGGGTGCGCCAATTGTTGCAGTCGGTCGTCGACCTGCCGAACCCCGGCACGCCGGCCGCGAACGACGTCAGCGGCCCGACGACAGTCGTCGCCTCGCCGGAATTGCAGGCGCTGTACGAAGCGCGCGACGCGGCGCTGCGCGAGCAGGAAGTCCAGTACCGCGCCGACCTCGCGCAGCAGCTCGCCACGAGCCTGGGCGATCTGGCCAACCGCCTGCAGGTCCCGATCTTCGACCTGATCCAGGCACAGGGCGTATCACTGCAGGAGCTGGCCACCGACCTCGGCGTCAACCTGTCGGACATCACCGCGCAGTCCGTGCAGGTGCTCGGCGATCTGTCGCTCGCGCTCGGCACGCCGCTCGGCGAACTCGTGCAGCAGCTCGGGCTGTCGATGCCCGACCTCAAGCAGGGCCTCGTCGATCTCACCAGCCAGCTCGGCATCGATCTGTCCGCGCTCACGGGCAGCACGGCGAGCCAGCTCGCGGCGCTCGCGGGCTCGCTCGGCGGCAACTTGCAAAGCCTCACCGAGGCGCTCGGCGTCGACCTCGGCAAGCTGACGGACGTCAACAGCCCGATCTTCGTCGCGCTGAAAGACAACATCGACGCGCTGAGCCCGGACATCCGCGACGAACTCGATCCGCTGCTCGCCGCCGTTGCCGACGCGAGCGGCGACGAGGCGAAGAACCTCGCCGTGAAGGCGCTGCGCGACCACGTCGACGCGCTCGCGCCGGACATCAAGACCGCGCTCGGCCCGTACTTCGACGACATCCTGCCGACGCGCGCGCTCGACCAGCTCGACTACTTGAGCGACCTGCACGACACGGCGCAGGACCAGCTCAGCGTGCTCGGCAAGATCAACAACAACCTTGCCGAGGCGAACCGCAGCGCAGGGCTGCCGAGCTACGCGATCGGCACCGGCTACGTGCCGTTCGACCAGACGGCGAACATCCACGCCGGCGAAGCGGTCGTGCCGGCCGCGGTCAACACGTGGTTCCGCACCGCGAACTGGCAGCTGCCCAAGGGCACCAGCGCGAACGACGACAGCCGCATCGTCGCCGAGCTGAAGCGCGTGATCGACCGCCTCGATCGCCTCGATCGCAACAACGCCAACGGCCACGAGCGCACGCAGATCGCAACGCGCAACGAAGGCGAGCGCGCGCAGCGCCAGCGCGACGACATCGCGCGGCGGCAGCAGGAAAACAGCCGGAGGACCGCGTGACGGAGCGCCAGCGCATCCTGCTCGCCGAGTTCGAGCCGGCCGTTCCCGGCGATCCGGTCTACGCGACCTGGTCGCCGAGCGACAAGCACGCGGACATCGCGCTCAGCGGCGGCAACCTCACCGCGACGAAATCGACGCAGCACGCCACGAACTGGGCGTGCGTGCGAGCTACCAACAAGATGCTCGTCGGGCAGCGTTATTGGGAAACTCAAGTCAACTTCACGGGCGCCGGCGATTTCTCTGTCGGACTCGCGAGGGCCTCGAAGCCACTGGACATCGACCCAGGGGGCAACCTCATAGGCGGAGCAGCCATTGCGGTCAGAAAGGACGGCGCTGTAAAGGTCGGCGGCGGCAGTGGACTCGGATTCTTGGGCGCCATCCCCTCCGGAACGGTCATTCGGCATTGGCTGGACCTTGATGTGATGGTCTATCGCTTGGCCGCGGCAGGAGGCAGCTGGCTCGATTTCGATGTGGCGCCGCTGTTCGGTGATCTCGCCAATGCAGCGCCGTATCCGATTGTTGGATTCCTTCGTCCCATCGGCGCTACGTGTTCGGCCGCGGCGGACTACGGCGCAACACCTTTCGCCTATCCGGTGCCCGCCGGCGCGCGCGCGGGCGTCTACACGCTGCCCGCTCCAACGCGCCGCACGATCTATCTCAGCAACACCGGCTTCAAGACAGACGCAAAAGTCGCGCCGGCGTCGACGTACTACGACGCGCGGCTCGCAGGCGACAGCGACGTCGAGTTCACGCGCGAGATCAGCCTCTCGGCGTGGGATGGCTCCGCGACCGCGCGCGGCGGCGAAGTGTCGGTCATCAATCGCGACGGCGGCATCGACGAGTGGCTTGCATGGGAATGGCGCGACGCGCCGTTTCGGCTGTACAGCGGCTACGAGGGCGACGCGCGCGACGCTTTCACGCTGTGGTCGTCGGGCGTGTGTGACCGCATCGAAGGCATCGACAACCGCCGCATGCGCATCGTGCTTGCGAGCCCGCTCTCGCGGCTGGACGTGCCGGTGCAGAACACGCTCTGGCCGGACGACGCCGACAACGCGGCGCTGCGCGGCAAGCCGCTGCCGCTCGTGATCGGCCGGCCGCGCTGGTGCGAGCCGCAGCGCATCAACACGGCACCCGCGGTGCGCGACTACCGCGTGCACGACGGCATCCACGTGCCCAACTACGGCGAGGCCATCGACTCGATTTCCCAGGCGTACGACGGCGGCGATCTCTTCGCCGGTCCCGACGATCCGTACACCGCCAACAGCACCGTTACGGCCGCAAACGGCGGAAATTTCGGCAGCTGGTCCGGCACGCCGCCGCGCCCGAGCGGCTGGTCCGAGACCACGGCGTTCGGCGCCACCAACGATCGGTTCACCGATTCCGGGCTTGGGCAGATGCGCTGCCAATCCGGCGGCGCGCTGCCGGTGTGGATGAAGCACTCGGTGACCGTGCCGGTAGGCCGGCACGTGATCACGTTCAACGTCGGCACGCTGACGACAGCCGGCACGCTGTATTTCAGCGTCGGCGCCAAGGCGGTGGCGTGCTCGATCACGTCGACGGGCGCGAAGACCGTGACGATCGACGTGCCCGAGTCCGGCCATCGCCTCACCGTCGGCATGGGGCCGATCCTCGGATTGCCTGGCACGCAACTCGATTGCACGATCAACACGCTGCGCATGTCCTCGCAGCAGATCATCGACTGGACCGATTACAACGACAGCGGCAACCTCGTCGGCCTTACGCTGGCGAACCAGCCAGAAAGCAAGGTCACCTGTCATCCCGTAGGCCCGAAGTTCGCGGCGCCCGGCGGCCTCGTCGTCGAGCGCGCGAGCGCACTGCTGCAGTACCTGCGGGCGCGGGCGCAAGTCGATCGCGCGATCGGATTCTCGTGGGATGCGACAAGCTCGCCGGCCGCGCTGGAAGCTGCAGCCGCGGCGCGGCTGGCGACGTATCTCACCGCGCCGGTCACCTACGCAGCGCTGCTGCGCCAGTTTATGGATGCGCTGCTGGCGGGCGCGTGGGTCACGCGCAGCGGCGCGCTCGCGGTGCAGCGCTGGGCCGAGCCCGATCCCGGCGCCGTCGTGCTCACGCTCAACGACACGAACGTCGCCGGCGACGTCGTCATCACGCTCGACCAAGCGAAGAACCTGCGCCGACGCGTCGCCGGCCGCTACAACCACGCGGTGCACGCGGACGGCGACATTGCGACGAGCGTGAGCCCGGACTTGCGCGCGGAACTCACGAGCAAGTGGGGCTCCATCGCCAATGGCGCGAACGCCGCGGAAGCCGGTTACGAGCTGCCGCTCTCCGCGGCGTATCAAGCGGCCGAGGATCGCGACGCGCTGGAGACGCTCCTGCAGGAAGACGCGGACATCCAACAGCTCGCGAATTCGCTGTGCACGCTGTGGCGCTCCACGCGGTACTTCTACGATCTCAGCGCGGTGCTCGATGCCGACGCGGCCGACGCGCTCGAGCCGGGCCAGACCGTGCGCTTGGTGTGGTCGCGAATCGCGGGCCTGGCCGGCGGCATTCCGCTGCGCGTGGTGCGCGCGCGCACGCGCTTCTTTTCGCGCCGCGTGGATCTCCGACTCTGGGGCAGCGCCCCGCCGAAAATGGCCTGACCATGTCCGCTCTCGCCTGCTATCGCAATCTCGTCGACCTGCCCGCGTGCACGCTCTCGGCAACGGTCGGCACCGTCGTCGCGGGCTACCCGCTGGACAACCTCAAGACCCGCCAACTGGCGCGCAGCACCCGCATCGGCACGATCGGGACGCCCAAGATCACGGTTGATCTGGGCTCGCAGCAGCAGCTCGACATCGTGGCGCTCGTCGGCATCAATGCGACGGCGCGCACCAGCGGCGACGTGACGATCGAATGGAGCAACAACGGCACGTCCTGGTCGACGGCAACCGCGGTATGTCCGACCGACGCCGGCGCGCCAGACCTGCCTCGAAACATCATCGTGCGCGTGCGGGCCGCGGGCGTGCCGACGAAGATGACCACGCGCTACCTGCGCATCACGCCGAACTGGGGCACGGCAGAC